>ENA-UERM01000013-UERM01000013.1-human-gut-metagenome-genome-assembly--contig:-NODE-13-length-152516-cov-5.612638_pt1 | contig 152516 bp, 141 predicted proteins | sample MGYA00242983_ERZ507983 | MGnify/ENA primary metagenome ERZ507983 (study PRJEB26167, sample SAMN06115432) | human gut metagenome | host: Homo sapiens | place: China:Shanxi | collected 2015-04-29...
AGATTTGTAACCCACGACAAAATTCCCTTGTTGTAGTGCCTATAAAGCTCGATAAATACTAGCTTCATTGGTATTAAAAACACACAAAATGTCCTATAACCCTAAAAAGGCATGGTCAACTCCTTTTATATCCTGCATAAAAGGATCAGACCACGCCCTTTCTTATATGATGATTATTTCTCCTCCTGCGCTTTCGTGGCCAGAAGGGTTTGAATTTCACAGAATACATCATTGGCAATATCATGAATACTTCTGATGGCTCCCTCATGGATACACTCCACCCGTCTCCATCCATATTTCTGACAAAGTATCTGATACGCTGCATGACAACGCCTGAGATAGTCTATATGCTGCTCATGAATATCCATGGATCCGCCTCGAGCCGCCCGTTCTCTCACCAGTTTTTCAGAAACGGTAAGCGGAACATCCAGCAGAATTACACAATCTGGTTTCGGAAGTTCAAGTTCTGTATATTCTGTTTTTTCCAGCCATTCAAGAAACTGTGCACGTTCCTGCTCATCATCAAACTTGGTCATCTGATGGACCATATTGCTGGTGGTATACCTATCGGCAATGACAATTCCTCCCTGCTGATAGAAATTTTTCCACTTCGTCCGATAAGATGCAAATCTGTCTAAGGCATAAAACAGGGATGAAGCATAAGGGTTGACATCGGAGGGATTTTTTCCAAAATCCCCGTGAAGATACATTTTAACCAGTGCAGAAGAAGGGCTGTCGTAATCAGGAAAAGATACATGCATGACCTGTCGTCCTGCTTCCTTAAGTCGTTTTACCAGTTCTGCGGACTGCGTGGCCTTTCCACTGCCATCAATTCCTTCAAAAACTATAAGTAATCCGTGCATAATACCTCCTGTCGGTCTTTCTTTGAATAATCTCCGAATACTAACGGTTTAGATAAAAAGAGGATGTGAAAACACAGACATTGTCTTTCCACATCCTCAAATCATATTAGCTGTTCAGTTTGAAATTGATACAGGGAATGTTTCTATTTCCGGCTTTCCTTATGTGGATTAAAAGCACTCATGGCCTTATCCACACCCATTTCAAGAGCTCCTTCCACAGAATCAGCGGTATGCTTTTTCGCTTCCGCTATCCGGGCAATATCCTCTCCATAGGGTCTTCCCAGTACATGATCCACTACGGTGTGTCCATCCTGTGGATGTCCCACTCCGATACGGAACCGGGTAAAATTCTGTGTCCCCAGATGCGCAATAATGGATTTTAAGCCATTATGACCACCGGCTGAACCTTTTTTCCTGATTCTTGTCCGCCCTGCCGGAAGATCTAAATCATCACAGATAACCCAGATATCTTCTGCGTCAATCTTGTAAAAACGGGCGGCAGCGCCAACAGCTTCCCCGCTGAGATTCATATAGGTCAGTGGCTTCATAAGGCAGACCTTTTCCCCATGGACAACCACTGTTGCTATTTCCGCCTTAAATGCCTCTTTCCAGTTCAGAACATGCCAGCGCGAAGCCAGTTCATCTACCACGTCAAAACCCATATTATGACGGGTATGTTCATATTCTTTTCCTGGATTTCCTAATCCTGCAATAAGTTTCATTATTTATCAAACAGAGAGCTTACAGAAGCATCATGGAAAATACGCATAATAGCTTCACCGAGCAGCGGTGCTACAGAGAGAACCTTAAGCCTGGTCTGCTTCTTGTAATCTTCAATCGGAAGGGAGTTGGTTACAATAAGTTGCTTGAGGCAGGAGTTCTTTACACGTTCAGTTGCCGGGTCGGTCAGAACCGGATGGCAAACGGCTGCGTATACACCCATAGCACCAGCCTTATCCAGTGCCTTAGCGCCTTCGCAGAGGGAACCGGCTGTGTCGACAATATCATCAACGAGGACGCAGCTTCTGTCCTTTACCGTACCGATAATGTTCATAACCTTGGCTACCCCTGGTTCCGGACGGCGCTTTTCAATAATGGCAATCGGTGCGCCCAGACGGTCAGCCAGTTCTCTGGCACGGGTTACCCCGCCAAGATCTGGAGAAACAATGGTCAGATTTTCCAGCTTCATGGACTTAATGTACTTAGCCAGAATAGAAGTAGACATGAGGTGATCTACAGGAACATCAAAGAAGCCCTGAATCTGGCCTGCATGAAGATCCATGGTTACTACACGGGTAACACCGGCAGTACTCATAAGGTCTGCTACCAGCTTGGCGCTGATTGGTTCTCTGCCGCGGGTCTTACGATCCTGACGGGCATAACCATAATATGGAACGATAACGGTGATATGACGGGCGGATGCTCTCTTCATGGCATCAACCATGATGAGCAGTTCCATCAGGTTATCATTAACCGGCGCGCCGGTTGGCTGAATAATAAATACATCCTTACCACGGACACTTTCGTTAACCATTACCTGAATTTCACCATTGTTAAAACGGCCGCAAACAGCCTTTCCCAGTGGAACGCCGATGTAATCGCAGATTTCCTGTGCTAATGCAGGATGAGCGTTACCTGTGAAAATCTTAAGTTTTGAAGTGTCTTCCATGTCCATGACGATTCTCCTTTATGGGAACAAAAATAATAAACTCTTATATATATTTTAATCCTTATAGGTGTCTTTTGTCACCCAGTTAATCTTATTTGTCTGACGCTGTCTTGCAATGGCCAGTGCGTTATCCGGTACATCCTCAGTAATAGTGGAGCCGGCAGCAGTAAACGCGTTCTTTCCTACATGAACCGGAGCCACCAGATTGGTATTGCATCCGATGAATGCATGGTCTTCTACTACGGTTCGATGTTTATTCTTACCATCGAAATTAACCGTTACCGTACCACAGCCGAAGTTTACCTTTTTACCCAAATCCGCATCACCGCAGTAAATCAGATGCGGCAGTTTGGTTCCATCATCCACTACGGAATTCTTAACTTCCACAAAATTGCCGATCTTAACGTGATTGTGGATATCTGTATCCGGACGAAGGTGTACAAACGGTCCCATGGTATTGTCATTTCCAATCGTGCAATCATGAGCATACACACGATTCAGTGTATTTCCGTTCCCGCAGATTACATTATCCAGCTGTGTATCCGGTCCGATAACGCAATCCTCCCCTACCCGGATATTGCCCGAAAGGATCGTTCCCGGAAGAATGGTCGTATCATGGCCTACCACTACGTCCTGACCAATGTATGTGTTTTCCGGGGAAACAATGGTAATTCCCTGATCCATCAGTTCTTCTGCCTTGCGAAGATAAAGAACTTTATTGGCAGCTGCCAGCTGTCTTCTGGAATTTACTCCCATAGTTTCATCTGCATCTTCAGCTACTACCGGAATAACCTGTTTAGCCTCCCGGATCATAATGCCAAATACATCGGTAAGATAATATTCCTGCTGTGCATTATGGTTATCAATCTTATGAAGCGCATCCACTAAGTCAGCTACATGGAAGCAGTAAGTACCGGTGTTAATTTCGTTAACAGCCAGTTCGCTTTCTGTGCCATCCTTCTGTTCTACAATGCGCTGCATATGTCCATCCTTATCACGGATAACCCTGCCATACCCAAACGGATTATCCAGTCTGGCTGTCAATACAGTTGCCGATGCTTTGTTCTGGATACAAACGTCAATCAGATGACGGATTGTCTCTGTTCTGAGAAGTGGTGTATCTCCGCAGATAACCAGAACATAACCGTCTTCATCCTTTTCCAGTAATGGCATTGCCTGCATCACTGCATGTCCGGTTCCCAGCTGCTCTGTCTGGTGAACAAAAGAAACAGAGTCTCCCAGTGACTGGCGTACCAGTTCTTCTTTAAATCCGGTTACTGCAATGCACCGGGTACAGCCTGCATTCTTAATAATCCGAACTACCTGATTAACCATTGGCACTCCACATACTTTATGAAGCACTTTAGGCAATTTGGATTTCATTCTGGTTCCCTGTCCAGCTGCCAGGACAACGGCCGATAATTCTCCCATATGTCCTCCCATCATCATTTTTAAGGTTTTCAATGTAATAAAGACCAATAAAAAACACAGTCTTTTTGACTCAGATTACGCCTTATACAGCTCCTTCCTCCGTCAAAAATACTGTTTTTCCTGTCTGTATCTCCGTTTCTCTTCGAAACGTACATTGACATTGTACCAAAAGTAAAAGACTGTGGCAACCATAAAAATAAACGGATATTCATGTTTTATTCACATTACAGGTGCACCTCTACCGTAAGTTTATTCTTATGTATACACTTATTCGCAAGATCTATGGTTCCGAAGTACATCTCTATGTTCTGATAGGGAGTGTCTGCTCTTATTCTGGCAGACTTCCCTTTTCGACGAAAAAAACGATATGGTATGTCCTAAACAGACCACCATATCGTTTTATTGTTTTCTATTACGCTTACTTAAGTTTACGGATAGCCTCCTGAAGCACAGAATCACTGTTCATATCAAAAGGTGTTCCCGTCTGCTGTACGGCAACGTCCGGTTTAATGCCAATCTTATCAATCTTCCGTCCGCCGGCAGTCAGATACTGAGCTATGGAAATCTTCAGTGCCGTTCCATCAGATAATTCCTCCACAGACTGAATGGTCCCTTTCCCAAAGCTCTTTTCTCCCATGACAAGGCCTTCCTTCTTATCCTGAACAGCACCGGCCAGAATTTCTGAAGCACTGGCACTGTTTCTGTCAATAAGGATGACCATAGGCATAGGTTTGGATATGCCGTCAATGTCAAAGGTCTGTTTCGTCCCGTTTTTGGCCTGGTAACTAACCACCGGGCCACGGGTAAGAATCTGATCCGCCACATCGACTACCGAAGTAATCAATCCTCCGGGATTCATACGCACATCAATAATGAGTTTTCTGGCTCCCTTAGCCTTTACATCGCGGAGAGCTTCCTTAAACTCTTCCCCTGTATGTGTGGCAAATTTGTATATATGAATGTACCCAATGTCACCGGAAACCATCTGATCAGACACCGTAGGAAGGACCACATCCGACCGATGCATCTTATAGTCCTTAACCTTACCGTTTTCTTCTATCGTCAGGGTCACTGCAGTTCCCACTTTACCACGAACCAGGTTAGCCGCCAAAATTGGTTCCATGCCATGCAGCTTCTTTCCATCAACGGCAACCAGCTTCCCTCCCGGCTGAATTCCTGCTTCATGGGCAGCGCCCTTTTTAAATACTGCAAGGATGTAAAAATCTCCCTGCTTGTCCTCGCCAATGATGATTCCCACACCACCGAAGGTCGCCGTGGTCTGCTCCATAAAGCTTTTATAGACATCGCCAGTGAGATAAAAGGAGTAAGTGTCCCCAAGAGATGACGCCATCCCTTTAACGGCCCCTTGAAACAGAGTTTCATCACTTACGGGTCGGAAGTAGCGGGTTCTGATAATCTGATAATCATGCAGAAACTGTAAAAAAGCCTTCGGACTGTCAAAAAATGTAAAGAGAAAAAGGCCGATTATGGCCATAGCTCCCACAAGACTGGAAACTATCCATAAGCCGCCTTTTTTCCATGAAAAATCAGTGAACTTTTTCATTATAAATACCCCATTGGGTTAGTAGGTACACCATTACGGCGTACTTCAAAATGACAATGCGGACCAGTAGCATATCCGGTACTGCCTGATCTAGCAATAACCTGACCCTTACTTACTGACTGTCCGGCACGAACTGCGAGACTACTGTTATGTGCATATAATGTAGATAAGCCACCGCCATGGTCAATAATCACCACATTACCATATCCACGCATACCACTTCCTGCATAAATAACTACACCGCTATCAGCTGCATGAATAGGTGTCCCAGATGGTACACCAAAATCGACTCCGGTATGATAAATCTTAGTATGGAAAATCGGATGAATACGATAACCAAACGGTGAAGTAACAGGGCCGCCACAAGGACGACTAAGCCTCCCTGTACCGATAACCATTGGTTTATATACAGGAACCGGTGGTGCCTTTCTTCCACCCGCCTTGGCCGCCTGGGCGGCTCTGGCAGCGGCTTCTGCCTGACGCCTTGCTGCCTCCTGCTGTGCACGAATTTTAGCTTCATGAGCCTGTATCTGGCGCATAATATCATTACTGGATGCCTGAAGTTCTGCTTCCATCTGTTCCGCTGCGGCACGCTGTGCCTTGGCTTCATCCATAACTTCCTGCTGTTCTGCTTTCTTTTCCGCAATCTTCTGCTGGGTGTGCAATGCATCACTTTCCAGAGATGCCAGCTGGCGTCTCTGTGCTTCCAGCTTATCTTTTTTAAGCTGGATAGCTGCCTGCTGCTGTCGTATTTCCTGGAGCAGACTGTAGTCAGATCTGACTACACGTTTTAACAACTCCAGTCGATTGGCAAAATCACTGAAATCTTTGGCGCCCATAATAACCTGCAGATAATTCAGCTGACCGTGAATATAAATCGCGCGTACACGTTTATCCAGAACCTGCTGACGCTCCATCAGATGCTGTGTTGCTACCGCCAGTTCCTGTTTTGTAACCACCATCTGCTGGTTCACCTGAGCCTGCTGTGCATGAATACGGACCAGTTCCGCATTCGCCGCATCCAACTGAGCCTGAATAGTGGCAAGTTTAACCGTGATTTCACGAATAATGGCTTCTGCATTGGTCTTTTTTGCATGGGCATTGGAAAGCTGCCCCTGAATATCCTTCAACTGGTTGCGAAGTCCCTTTGTGGTATCATCGGCCAGAATCGGGTTTATAGAATTCAGAAGAAGCAATGACGCAAGCGCTGCAGAAAAAACTGCATATTTACGATCTTTCATGACTCACACTTTCATATACTTACGAAGTGAAATTGCACTGCCCAGAATTCCTATGAATGCACCGGACCCGAGAAGTGCCAGCACTGTATACATCATAAATGGATAGGTCTTTATAAATGGGATAAACACCAGGCCTGCTTCAGCAATCTGCCTCAGGGCCAGTTGATATCCATAATAAACAAGACCGGATGCAATACCGGATCCTACCAGACCAATAACCAGACCTTCATTGATAAACGGCCAACGAATAAATCCATTGGTTGCGCCTACATATTTCATAATCTGGATTTCCTTGCGGCGCGCAAACACCGTCAGACGAATGGTGTTGGAGATAATAAACAATTCAGCTCCTGCCAGGAATACAATGATAATCACTCCGGCAATACGGACAAATTGAGCTGCCTTATACAGCTGTTCAATAATATCCTGTCCATACTGAACAGATTCAACCCCCTGTATCTTAGCAACCGACTGTGCGGAAGCCTTCAGTTGTTCAGGAGATTCAAAGGACAACGCATAAGATGCCGGCAATGGATTCCCGCTTACCGCATTAAGGATGCTGGCCTGATCTCCCAGTTCTTCTCTGAACTTAACCATGGCCTGATCTTTGTTGGTAAACGTAATTTTAGTAAGTCCCGGCATTTTTTTAATCTGACTGCCTACATTCATAACCTGAGATGTAGACAGGTTATCATCCAGATACACCGTCATTTCCACCTGGCTTTCCAGATAGGTGGCCATATGATCAATATTGGTTACCACGCATACAAACATACCCAGAATGAACATCGACAGGGTAACTGTAAGGATGGATGCGAGAGACATAAAGCTATTTCTGAACAGAGAACGGAATGTTTCTCTCCAGAAATATCGGGTTGTACTAAACATGGGAAATGTATCCCCCCTTCTCAACATCACTGACTATGTGTCCTTCATCAATCAGAATAACCCTCTTATGCATGGCATTAACCAGATCCTGATTATGGGTAACCATGATAATGGTAGTCCCCATATGGTTGATGGCACTGAACAAATCCATAATTTCCTGAGAGGTATTAGGATCCAGGTTACCGGTCGGTTCGTCTGCAATAAGGAGAAGCGGCTGATTAGCCAGTGCCCTGGCAATAGCTACTCTCTGCTGTTCGCCGCCGGAAAGTTTCGATGGCATTTCATTTTCCTTACCGCGAAGTCCTACCAGGTTCAGTACATGACTTGTTCTCTCACGTATTTCCCTGCTTTTCGCACCGGTTACACGAAGCACAAAGGCTACGTTTTCATATACGGTCTTATCTTCAAGCAGTCGGAAGTCCTGAAAGACGATGCCAAGTTTTCTTCTGTAATAAGGTACCTTGCTGTTAGACAGACGGGTAATATCCTGTCCATTGACAATAACCGAGCCTTCTTTAGGAACCAGTTCATGAGTCAGTATCTTAACAAATGTCGACTTGCCTGCCCCGCTCGCCCCTACGATAAAGACGAATTCCCCCTTATCAATGTGGATATTGACCCCACGAAGAGCGGTATGAGAAGCATCATACTGCACTGTCACATTGTTGAAAGTAATCATATGGCTTATTTTGCCTCCACAAGTTTCTTAGCTTCAAGGGCAATGTGTTCCGGAGTAAGACCATATACCTTAAGTACTTCACTGGCTTTTCCGGACTGTCCGAATACGTCTTCAGTCCCTACCATAGCCATAGGAACCGGACACTGTCTTACAACCACTTCAGCCACAGCACTGCCTAGGCCTCCCATAACCGTGTGTTCTTCGCAGGTAACGATAGCTCCTGTTTCCTTTGCTGCTTTTACGATAGCCTCTTCATCAATAGGTTTAATGGAGCTCATATTAATGACTCTTGCGGAAATTCCTTCTTCAGCAAGCATCTTAGCGGCCTGAAGGGCCTGCTGTGTCATGATACCGCAGGCCATAATGGTTACGTCACTGCCATCAGCAAGAGTTGTGCTCTTCCCTGGTACAAATTCCGCATCCGGAGAAATTACATCTTCTACCTTGGCGCGACCCATTCGGATATATACCGGTTCCTGATAGGAAGCGGCCCAGCGGATTACCTGCGCGGTTTCTGCCGCATCTGCCGGTACGACTACGGTCATATTAGGAAGGGCACGCATCAGCGCAATATCTTCCAGCATCTGATGGGTAGCTCCATCTTCCCCTACGGTAAGGCCGGCATGAGTAACGGCCACCTTTACATTAAGGTTAGGATAGCAAATAGAATTACGAATCTGTTCATACGCACGACCAGCTCCGAACACTGCGAATGTGGATGCGAATGGAATCTTACCGGAAGCAGCGAGACCCGCCGCTACGCTCATCATATTGCCTTCAGCAATACCGGTATCAAAAAATCTGTCTGGGAACGCTTTTGCAAACACAGCTGTCTTAGTGGAAGCCGAGAGGTCGGCATCTAATACAACAATCTCCGGAATCTTTGCTCCCAGTTCCTTCAAAGTTTCACCGTATGCTTCACGAGTTGCCTTAGCCATTATTCTGCCTCCTCTACTTCCTTAACAAACTGAACACACTGTTCCGGACTTGGAGCCTTGCCATGCCAGCCCACCTGATTTTCTGTTTCCTTAACGCCCTTGCCTTTAACGGTCTTCATCACAATGACCGTTGGTTGTCCGCTTACAGAATGCGCTTCTTCAATGGCATCATGTAATGCAGACATATCATGGCCGTTTACAGAAATCACGTGCCATCCGAACGCCTTGAATTTTTCACTAATGGGCAGCGGGGACATAACTTCACTTACCGGGCCATCAATCTGAAGGCCGTTATTATCTACAAAAGCTGTCAGATGGTCCAGCTTGTAATGGGCAGCATACATAGCTGCTTCCCATACCTGGCCTTCTTCCAGTTCGCCATCCCCTAAAATCGCATATACTCTCCAGGAAGCATGATCCATTTGGGAGGCAAGTGCCATTCCGCACGCAGCAGAAATCCCCTGACCAAGAGAGCCCGTAGTCATATCCACACCTGGAGTATGCTTCATATCCGGATGCCCCTGAAGCATATGTCCTGCCTGGCGAAGATGATTCAGTTCTTCTTTATCAAAGTACCCCTTTTCAGCCAGTGCGGCGTACATAGCCGGAACTGCATGTCCTTTGGAAAGCACCAGACGATCCCGGTCAGCCATCTTTGGATTTGCCGGATCAATATGCATTTCTTCGAAATAAAGAAGTGTTATGAGATCAGCAATGGATAATGAACCACCGGTGTGTCCGGAAGCAGCTTTAGTTATCATTTCCAGAATATCCACACGTAATTTTCTGGCAATAGCTTTCAATTCCAGAACTCTTTCCTCTGTTAAATGTGCCATATTAATCCTCCCTATGAATAGCCAGCTTCTTGAGAAGCCTTATGGTTTCCTGTGAACGGTCTCTGAGAGCTTCTACTGCACTCCAGTCATGTTCGCCAGCAGGTTCCTTTAATAAATCACATGTCTTATTATATAACTTTTCAACATCAAATGAAGAAATATGGCATGCGACTTCCTCATGAATAGAATCAAGAAAGTTATCAATCTTCGGATCGTAAGAAATTCCAACCGTTGGAACATGCATAATCGAAGCAAAGATAAGGGCATGTAGTCTCATACCTACGAGCACATCCATATTCCCGATAACTGACATAAGTTCATTGACATTGATGACATTCCTTACCAGGAACACTCTCCTGTTATCCGGCTGAATGATACGGCCAGCCGCTTCCGCGTCGTCCGGATTCTGCATGGTAATGAACACTATCGCAAGATTTTCGTCTTCCAGCAGCTTTTTCACAAACCGGTTAAAATCATCTTTCCATTTTTCGATGCCATCCCAGTTTCTGACGCTGATTCCTATAAGTTTTTTATCTTTTGGTACGCCATAGGCATTCAGAATCTTCCGGCCGGTATCCTTGGAAACAGACGGTAAAAGCATAACCGCATCCGCCGTGTGATAAATCGGTGTTCTCACCCCGAGCCGGGTAAGGAAACCTTTGGACTCCTTATCCCGGACCGTAATGATGTCCACATGATTTAGCACATGCTTCAGCGTTATACGTGTTACACGATATCTGACCGGCCCAATGCCCTGTGCAAACAGTACAACCTTTTTCCTCATCAGCACCCCAATGAGGATTATAAGCATATAGTACAGGATACTGTTTGCGCTGGTCACATCCTGAAGCAGACTTCCGCCTCCGGAGATAAGGATGTCAGATTTCCATATAGCCTTGATAATGCCCCAGCCGTCGAATCTCGAAACCGCTTTGACATTAAACTGTTGTTCTGTAACTTCAGGATGACCTGAAATTACGGTGATTTCCGGGTTATCTATGGTCATGGTCAGTGAGCGCAAAATGGAATAAAGCATAGCCTCATCCCCGGCATTGCTGAAGCCATAATAGCCGGAAAGTACTATTTTATTCTTTGCCATATCTTCCCCCGAAAAACTTGGTGATTCTCAGAAGGACCGCCACTGCCAGAAGTGCCAGTACCATAATACCAGTACCTGCGGCCAGACCATCCAGTCCGCGTACAAGGCTCAGTATGAATGGGCTGCGCATATGCGCAAAGGTCTCAATCATAGATCCCTGCCCAATAGTGAATGCCAGTATAAAGAGGAAATGAAGCAGTTCAGGCCATTTCCTGTAATAAGAAACCAGAGCCATGAATACTGCCGGATGTCCAAAAAGGAATTCCTTTTCTCTCGGTCTGGCATACATAACGGCTTCCAGATACCGGCGAAGGGCCACTTCAAATCCTGGAACCGGTGCCCCGTTATTACCGCTTCGTCCAACAAAAATAATGCCTGTCAGCGCAAGTATTCCCATAAGGATCAGTATACCCATTTTTATCGGGATATTACAGAATTCCTTTACAAAAGAAACGAAATCACGATCATCTCTGATCTGATGTCCCAGCACCTTAAACTTCTGAATGTATACAAGAGATATAAGAAGCACAGGAAGAACAAATGTAAGCTTAACCCCGCGGAAGTACTGTACTTCCAAAAGGAATGTAATATCTCCAAGGAGAGCGGATACATAGTTGGCACAGAGAAGTACCGCCATGCCACTGAGCCAGAGAACCACTACGGCTTCCGCGAATATACGTACCAGCCCATAATGTACATAGGCTTCTTCTTTTTTCGCGAGGCAATAATCCATAAACAATGACACCACAATAACCGGTGTGCATATCTCCGTGACCAGTGCCAGAAGCTGGAGCGCCATTACCGAATGAGAATGGGTTCCCCAGTACAGCCCCTGTGTCAGAATCACGCCGGCTCCGAAAATCCAGAACCCAAAACGGGTAAGGGACGGAATAATCAGAAGCAGCGCCATAGTACCTAAAGCGGCCGCGCCAAGCATAACTACCGCTCTCAGTACGGGTGGCGGATAATAGGGATCCATAATGGAAGCTTTGCCAATATGGAAACCATGATGAATCAGACGGTCTTTAATATCATTGATGTAGGATGCGTTCGTTTCGGACAAGGTCATCCCCGCCTGGGCATCCTTATAGGATGGGAACAGATTCATCCGGATATTTCTTTCAATATCACTGATATAAAAACGGGAAGATGCTTCTTCCGGTGACAGTTTTATCAGTTCATCCTTTGACATGGCGTACAGCCGGACATTCCGGTACCCGTCTTCTCTGGCCATATCTAGAATTCCCTGCTGCGGTTCAAAACCAAGCTGGTTCTGCGCTTCAATAAGTACAACCGGAATATGACGTTTGTTCAGTTCCTCAGAAAGATAAGGATTGTATCGGTTGTGTGAAAAACCAAGAACATCCTTACCTGTAAATATGACCGCGCTGACCTTCGGTGAAGCATCCACCGCTTTTAGGAAATCATCTATTGCCGCTTTTCCTGCTTCCGGATTGTTCTTCGGCCGGAGGACTACATAGAATCCATGGCTTGCCGCCGCCTTAACACGGGATGGGAAAATTCCAAGCGGAGTTTCAATAAATGCCTGATAATCCGCTCTGACCTCTATAGTATCCGTACCATTGACTGTGAGTCCACGGATATCCTGAGGCCGGAAATTATCTCTTACCGCATTTTTCAGTTCATTGAAAATCACATGATCTGTATCGGTGGCAGATGGCTGGATATATACACAGTCATCGCGAATTTCGGGATTATCCAATGCGGCATTATGCATGGCACTGCCACTCATAACTCTGGCATCCCCTCGGGATACCAGCTTGGTTGCCGTTTCATCATACAATGCAAGGGAAGTTATCCCACTTTTGCGATATAACGCGAATAAATCATCGACTGTGGTTCTTTCAACTGCGGCACGACTCAGAACATTGTCGTAATCATATACCATTTCCACAGTTCTGGCTCTGGTTTCCACCTGATTTCTCTGCCAGCTGATATACATCGCCGGCAAAAGGCAGATCAGGACTACGACAGCCAATATCCTGCCAATCGTTGTCTGAAAAAGTTTCATTCTTTTCTTCCTTTATTTATGGAGTTTATTATGTTTCAGGAAGCCTTCAATAAACGGATCCAGTCCTCCGTCCATGACTGCCTGAATATTTCCTGTTTCCACTCCGGTCCGGTTATCTTTCACCAGAGTATATGGCTGGAATACATAGGAACGGATCTGGCTCCCCCATTCAATCGCCTGCTGTTCTCCATCAATGGCCTGCTTTTCCTTCTCTCTCTTTTCCAGTTCGAGTTCATAAAGCTTGGCACGGAGAAGACGCAGACACTGTTCTTTGTTCTGGTGCTGCGATCTCTGACTTTGACACTGCGCGACAATCCCCGTTGGCAGATGGGTCATACGTACCGCTGAACTTGTCTTGTTAATATGCTGACCGCCGGCGCCGCTGGCACGGTAATAGTCAACACGCACATCGGCCATGTTCAGATTGACTTCCACATCATCCGTAATTTCCGGCATAACATCTACCGCGGAGAATGAAGTATGTCTTCTCTTGGCCGCATCAAACGGAGAAATACGGACCAGACGATGAACCCCCTTTTCCGATTTCAGGAGTCCATAGGCAAAGCGTCCGCGAATCATATATTCAGCAGATTTGATACCCGCTTCATCCCCTGGGAGCATGTTCAGTTCTTCAATCTCAAATCCTTTGGATTCTGCCCACTTGATATACATGCGGATGAGCATTTCTGTCCAGTCCTGCGCTTCCGTACCACCGGCTCCGGCATGGAATGTAACAATGGCATTGTTGGTATCATATTTTCCACTGAGAAGTAATTCTATTTCCTTTTCTCTCAGAATACCGCCAATGCGGTCAATTTCTGCCTTAATCTCCGGTTCCATTGATTCATCGTCTTCTTCAATAGCCATGTCCAGAAGTTCCTGTATACCTTCTGCCTGAGCAAATAACCGGGTATACGTATCATAGGTATCTTTAGCTTCTGTAGCTTTCTGTGAAATCTCACGGGCTTTGTCCGGATTATCCCAGAAGGAAGGATCGCTCATTTCCACATCATAACTGCGAATCTTTTCTTTCAGTCTGGGGAGGTCAAAGTGAATCCCTGATTTCTTTTTCATGCGCCAGCATATCGGATAAGGTTTTCTTCAAATCTTCAAGCATGTCATCACATCCATTCTTAGTTATTTTCTTTTACTTAATGATCAATATTGTTTTCCGCTACGGATTCATTGGTGTTGTCATCCACATAATGAGCCGTAGAACCCTTCAGGTGGTCTTCTGTAGCCGGTGCCTGTACTGGTTCTGTTACGCGGATCTGAATATGGTACATATAGAGAATAATGGTTTCCATAATGATATGTTCCATTTCTTCAAACATATCAAAGGCTTCCACCTTGTATTCAACAATCGGATTACGCTGACCATAGGAGCGGAGATTGATTCCTTCCTTAAGCATATCCATATTGTCCAGATGTTCCATCCACTTAGCGTCAACAACCTTGAGCATAACCGCCTTTTCCAGCTCTCTCATCAGTTCCGAGCCAATGGATTTTTCTCTGGATTCATAGGTGTCATGAGCTGTCTTAACGAGGAGCTTCTGTATTTCTTCGCGGCTCATATCCTCAATCTGTTCCACCGTAATCTCACCTGGAACCAGGAAATACTTTTCACAGTATTTGATAAGTCCTGCCAGATCCCATTCTTCCGGATACAACTTTTCGTCCGCGTAGGTATTCATGGCATGATTAATCAGTTCATCTACCATACGAATAATCTGATCCTTCATGTCTTCCCCTTCCAGGATACGGCGGCGCTGTTCATATAGAACCTGACGCTGCTGGTTCATAACATCATCGTATTCCAGAACGTACTTACGGGTTTCAAAGTTACGGTTTTCTACACGCTGCTGTGCCTTGCGAATGGCATTGGATACCATCTTGCTCTTGATTTCCTCATCTTCGTCAAGACCCATCTTTTCCATGAACTTCTTGATGTTGTCCCCGCCGAAAATGCGAAGCAGGTCATCATCAAGAGACAGGAAGAACTGGCTGCTGCCCGGATCACCCTGACGGCCGGCACGGCCTCTCAGCTGATTATCGATACGGCGGCTTTCATGACGTTCTGTACCGATGATGGCCAGACCGCCAAGTTCTGCCACACCATCGCCAAGGACAATATCGGTTCCTCGGCCAGCCATGTTGGTAGCAATGGTTACCTGCCCCTTCTGACCTGCCTGTGCGACAATCATAGCTTCCTTTTCATGATACTTGGCATTGAGCACATTATGAACAATGCCTTCCTTCTTAAGGTAATGGCTCAATTCTTCTGATTGTTCAATGGATGTAGTGCCAATAAGAATCGGCTGTCCTGTGGCATGACGTCTCTTTACTTCACGTACAACGGCTCTGATCTTGCCACGTTTGGTCTTATAAATTGCATCTGGCAAATCTACGCGGCGAATCGGTTTGTTTGTTGGAATCTGGAAAACTTCAAGCCCATAAATCTTAATGAATTCCTGCTCTTCCGTCTTAGCCGTACCTGTCATACCAGCCAGCTTGTCATACATACGGAAATAATTCTGGAAAGTAATGGTTGCCAATGTCTGGCTTTCTCTTTCCACTTTGCATCCTTCCTTAGCTTCAATCGCCTGATGAAGCCCATCGGAGTAGCGGCGGCCATACATCATACGGCCGGTAAATTCATCAACAATGATGACTTCGCCATCCTTGACCACATAGTCACGGTCTCTCTTCATCATCGTTTCTGCGCGAAGTGCCTGGTTGAAAATGTGGTTCAGCTCCAGATTTTTGGTGTCATATAGATTGTCCACATGAAGCAGTTTTTCCATCTTGGCAACACCAGCCTCTGTCGGAGCCACAGTCTTCTGTTTCTCATCAATGGTATAGTCCACGTCTTTTTCAAGCTTTGGAACCAGTTTAGCCACTGTATAGTACATATCAGTGGACTTCTGACCCGGGCCGGAAATAATCAATGGTGTACGAGCTTCATCAATAAGAATGCTGTCTACTTCATCGATTAAGCAATAATGAAGCGGGCGCTGTACCATCTGATCCAGACGGGTAACCATGTTATCACGGAGATAGTCAAAACCAAATTCGTTATTGGTACCATAGGTAACATCAGAATTATAGGCAATCTTTCTCTGATTAAAATCCAGATCATGAACAATCAGACCTACAGAGAGTCCAAGGAACTTATAAACCTGTCCCATCCACTCGCTGTCTCGTTTTGCCAGGTAATCATTGACAGTAATGACATGAGCACCCTTGCCTTCCAGCGCATTCAGATAAACAGGTGCTACAGCGACCAGCGTCTTACCTTCACCAGTACACATTTCGGCAATGTTTCCACTGTGAAGAACCATACCCCCGATAAGCTGTACATCATACTGACGCATACCGAGAACACGGCGGGAAGCTTCCCTTACAACAGCAAAAGCCTCCGGCAGGATATCATCCAGTGTTTCTCCATTAGCCAGACGGTTTTTAAATTCTACCGTCTTATGTGCCAATGAAGCATCACTCAGATTTTTCAGGGAGGCTTCCAGCGGATTAATCTGTTCCTCAACTACCCGCCTCATTTTTTTAATTTCACGTTCATTGGAACCATTGAACAGTCTTTCGATAAATTTAAACATTAACCCAGCTCCTTATTAGCAAAGATTCGATTTCATAAGGGTACAGTAACCGAAATTATATCTTGTATATTTTATCAAAATGAGGTGCTATAGTCAAAAAAGCAGATATCTGTCCGCACCCTCCACTTTCCGTGCATTAATTCTGATATATGGATTTACATTCCGGATTTACTTATTTCTGTAACGGAAACAGCAGAAAACCCTGAGGAATCATAATATTCCTCAGGGTTAATCTTTTTTACCTGTTTAATGTGATACTGAGTCAGCTCATTAATTATCGGCTTCGATCAGGCCATATCTGCCATCATTTCTGCGATATACCAGAGCCGGTTCATCGGTATCAGCATTGATGAACATAAAGAAACTATGTCCAAGCAGATTCATCTGCAGAATAGCTTCTTCAGCGGACATTGGAGATAATGTAAAATGCTTTGTTCTTACAATATCAAATTCGCCTGCTGCTTCATCTTTGCTGGATTCAGCTGCGATGAACTGTTCACTCAGCACGTTCTTTGCTTTAAATCTCTTAGCCAGACGTGTCTTATATTTATGAATCTGGCGTTCAATCTTGTCGAATACCAGATCGATAGACTTGTACATATCGTCGGATTTTTCAACCCCACGAAGAATTACACCATCAACAAAGACAGTCACTTCGCATGTTTCAGTCTTATTAGAAATACGGAGTAAAGCATTAATTCTTACTGGTTTATCAAAATATCTCTGTACTTTATCCGTGTGTTTTTCTACATAACTGCGCAAAGCCGGGGTAACTTCGAGATTTTTGCCTCTAACTGTAACTTCCATAATGAATCCTCCTTTCGAAGATGTATCTTACACCCTCTACTATAATTATAATTAATTCTATTTATATTTCAAATACAAATTTCTAATATTTTATAAAACTCTTACTGTTTAATTACATTATAAAACAAATCTTTCTAATGTAAAGGATATTCTCTGAGCGTTTCCACAAATGTCGTATTAGTTAATAAATCAATGTTGATTACTCATTTAACTAAAATGGAAGTTATTTAAAGACCATGAAAATAGTTAAGTTGGAATATGTATCAGGAACATAACAAAAAGACTGGCCACTATATACAGGTGATTCGCAAAAGGCAGAGATAATTCACTCCCAGTTTACGAACCACCTTTTCAGTACCTTATAAATTATCCATCCCCTGTCGAATCTTTATCTCCGACGTATCCCATGCTTTAGTCACTGAAAAAGGGCTGCATCAGAATTTTCTGATGCAACCCTTTTACGGCTAAACTTTCATTGATTAATTCTTTTTGAAACTATATATCTATAGTCTTTAAGTGATTACGCAATGACTCTAACGTTAGCAGCCTGATCTCCTCTAGCACCGGAGACAACATCGAATTCAACCTGCTGGCCTTCATTCAATGTCTTGAAGCCGTCAGACTGGATTGCAGAGAAATGAACGAAAACGTCGCCGCCATCTTCCTTTTCAATGAATCCATAACCCTTTTCTGCGCTAAACCACTTAACTGTACCCTTCATGGTATTTCCTCCTGATAAAAAACTACTTCGTCCTTTTTAGGACTTAGATTAAGTTTAACATATCAGTCCCGCATTATCAACAGGAATAGTAAAAAAATTACAATATTTATTGCCCTGAAATGCAACAGAGTTTTGCCTGTTTTTCTTTATTTTCCTGCCTCATTATCAACACTTTCTATGTATAATAATTCATTTTGAGTGGATTATTATGCTATTCCATAGATTTATACCTTACAGATTTATTCTCCTTCCATGAAACAGGTCAATCCTGGTTCTGCTTTTTTATCGGTATTTCAACTGATGTAATCAGAACTTACCTTCTGAATTTACAATACGTGATTAACGTAAACTTCAGGCCTTTCTTTATCTGCGTTTTATACCATCATTTTAAGTCTGAATAAATACAACATCCCCTGCCGATCAGCCCAATATTCCAGTCCAGCTCCATATTGGTATTTTTTATTTTCCTGCCTTTCTTTCCAGCTGTTCTGTCAGTATTTCTTCGTAATTTATATCATCTTCTGCACAACGTCGATAAAACGAATGGATCATATATGATTTTCTTTCCGTCTTATCAGATTTATCAAAAAAACCTTTCTTATATATCCATCCATTCTGATGAATTGCCACTGCCCCCTTCTGTATCGCCTTGCCGGCCAGTTCAAAATCCTGTGTAATGACCAGATCCCCCTTATTGCAAAAAGAGAGGATTGCCATGTCTGCAGAATTTTTTCCTTCCGGAACCTGTACCACCTGACTGTATTCTGAATGAATAACCCGGCTGTCATCACAGAAAATATAACATGCCCATCGATATTTTCGCGCATTTTTCTCAGTCAGCCCAATAACAGGACAACCATCCGCATCAATGATAATTCTGCGGTCAGGTATCCTGGCATGAAAAAATTTTCCCATTATCTCTTTCTGCGGGCTTCTGCATTGCTGTATAATCGTCTGCCATTCCGAGTCCATATACCTGGACTCCTTTTTTTCATAGTACCAACGTGTAGCCATCTCCCGTTTCCATAACACACAGAATACATCTCTCCATGCCTCTTCATCCCCTGGGTAAATTTGAACTGGCGCCTCTGCCATAAACCGTTCAAATGCGGAATTCATATCTACTCCGCTTTCCATTTCATTCTGCTTCTCGATAAAGGCTTGTATCACATCCTGTGGCGAAACAGCTGGCTTTCTGCTCCCCATATAATCCATAAAATCTATGGTGCTTATTTTAAATATATCCGCTTCTTTAAGCCCCATGCAGGAATATTCCCGATGCATACAAATCTCAAATAATCTCTGACAGTAAACCTGAATATCCCGGGACGGAAGCCATGCCACAGGAAGATTTATACATTCTGTGCAGTCATAAAGAATAAAAGCGGGCAATTGCTGTTCTGTCTTTTCCTGTACTTCCAGCCTGCTGTTGCCGTCATCACAGGCTCTGGCAAAAAGCAACGCATTGGCTCTTGCTCGAAAAAAAGCAGTTCCCACTGCTGTAATGACAGCATAACATTTCATAAACGTTACCTCCTTCAGAACAACCTGCACAACCTTTTGCCCTTCAGTATATCATGGAACCATCCCCTGTATTCTCCAATAAAAAAGGGATGTCAGCCGATTATAAGCTGACACCCTTAGAGCAATTTCTGCGAGAATTCTTCTCGTTTCTGATAAATTCACAGCCAAAATCTGTTATTTCTTATCAGTTTCATTTCGGAGGCTTCTGGAATGTTCATGCCAGGTAACCCACAGAGAAGTTGCCACACATATAGATGAGTACGCACCACTGATAAATCCTACCAGCATAACCAGAGCAAAATTCTTTGTGGTTTCCCCACCAAAGAAGTACAGAGAGGCTACGCAGAAAAGAACCGTAGTCAGTGTATAGCAGCTTCTGCGGAAAGTCTGGCGGATAGAATCATTGGCCAGAACCTTGAAGCTGTCTGTACGTCTATGCGTATGAATATTTTCACGAATACGGTCAAAGATTACGACAGATTCATTCATGGAGTAACCAAGTACCGTCAGAATGGCGGCAAGGAAGGAAGCATCAATTTCCAGATGGAACAGAGCAAACACCCCAAGTACCACGATAATATCATGCGCAATGGCCGCAATTGCCGACAGGGCAATGCGATGTTCAAAACGGATGGACATATAGATAATCAGAATAGCAAAGGAAAGTCCAACATTCAGAACGGTATTCTTTGTTACTTCTGAACCAATGACTGCACCAACAGTTTCTACACGGTTGATTTCCGCCTTCCCGACTTTAGCGCTGATATGGCTGGTAATGGTCTGTGCTTCTTCAGAGGACAGGCTGCGGGTACGGATAATAACTTCCTTGCCCGATTCTTCATGAGTATCCCCGCTGAGCTGAATGACGCTGCTCTGCAGGCCGTCCTGTTCAAGACCGGTTCTGACCTGAGCCACGGTTACTGGCTGCGCAAATTTTAAATCCAGAATGGTACCACCGGTGAAATCAATGCCGAAATTGAATCCCTTCACAATAATACATATGAGGGCAATCAGCACGAGGAGTCCGGACAGACAGAACCACCATTTACGATGTCCTACAATATCAAAGTTTTTCAACGGTCATACCCCCTCTTTCCACCGAACCACCATGGATTATGAATCCAGGATGCGTCAATCAGGAGCATAAGCAATGTGCGGCTTACTGTGATGGCAGTAAACATACTTACAGCAACCCCCAGACCCAGGGTAAAAGCAAAGCCCTTGACCGTACCACTTCCGAGGAAGAACAAAATGGCTGAGGTAATGATAACTGTCATATTCGCATCAAAAATAGTTGTAAAAGCACGCTTAAATCCGGCCTGCACCGCCAGACGCAATACCTTTCCAGCTGCAATTTCCTCTTTAAATCGTTCAAATATAAGAATATTGGCGTCTACGGCCATACCTATGGATAGTATGACCCCCGCAATACTTGGTAAGGTGAGAGTTGCCTTCAACGCGCTCAGTATCCCCAGCAGGATAAGCACGTATACCAGAAGAGCGGTATCTGCTACAAAACCTGCCATGCGGTACATAGCCAGCATGAAGAGCACTGTAAGAGAGAGCCCGATGGTAAATGCCATAACGGACTTATCCTTGGAATCCTGACCAAGGGATGGACCTACTGTACGGACTTCCATAACGGATACCTTTACTGGAAGAGCACCACTGCGAAGCAGAATAGCCAGATTCTTTGCTTCTTCCAGTGATCTCTGTCCGGTAATAACCGCATTTCCTCCGTCAATTTCTTCATTAACCACAGGGTCAGTAAGCAGCTTACCATCCAGGTAAATACCAATCTTGCGTCCAATGTTGTCAGCAGTAAGTTTTGCGAACTTTTTACCACCTTCATCAGTAAACTGCAGGGCAACCACCGGATTCCTTGAGTTACCATCCATCTGTTCCTGCGCCGTCTTCAGATCTTCTCCGGTAAGTGCCACATTACCGTCTTCATCCTTAAACTGCAGTACCGCCGTCTTGCCAATGGTTTCAATAGCCTTCTTCGGGTCTTTTTCCCCAGGCAATTCGATGATGATTCGATTAGCACCTTCGCGCTGAATAATAGGTTCAGTAAGTCCCATTTCATTGATACGCTTCTGCATGATGGCAATAACCTGAGTTACTGCTTCAGGAGTAACTTTGTTTTCAGGTGTATCTTCTGCCTGCATCACAATGTGGGTCCCGCCCTGAAGGTCAAGACCCTGCCGGATGCTTTTGGCCAATGGCACTAATGTAAAAATAAACACACCGAAAATCGCTGCAATAACTGCCCAGAATCGGAAAAGTTTTGCCGGTCTCAGCGTATTTGGTCGTTTGTTATTCAAAATTTCACCCCATTTGGTTTCCGGACTCTAATAATTCTTTTATCTGTTACAATGGCAGATACATTCTGATCAAAGGGTTCTCCGGGAATATCTTCATCCAGCACCTGGAAATCCCAGAGTGCCGCAATCCGTTTTTCATAAGGCACATGAACCAGATACCGGTCATAGTAGCCGGCTCCCATTCCCAGGCGACGCCCCTGCCTGTCACAGGCTACCGCAGGAACAAGTACAAGATCAATCTGTTCCGGTTCAATCACATCATATCCTGACGGAATGTTGCGCAAACCTAACGGTCCCTTCTCAAAATGTTCCATATCCATGATACGCCCTGCCTCCATCTGTCTCTTCGGAAGACACACAGGAATACAGATTCTTGTCCCATTTTTCAGCATTATCCGGATAAATTCGTCCAGATTGGACTCTCCGGGCATAGCCAGGAAAGCCATAATGCAACTGGCATTGTTAACCTCGGGCAGTGCCAGAAGATTCTCTGTCAGTGTGAGACTCATGGATGAAATCCTGTCAAAAGAAAGAGCCCGCCTTTCGGCGAGCACTTTCTCCCGAAGACATTGCTTTATATCGGACATTGCCGAATCAGTCCTTTGCATCTTCTTCTGTATCCTCTTTGGCGCTATTCTCTTCTTTGTGAGCTGGCTGGGACTTTTCCGAAGACTTCTTGTCTCCTTCATCTTCCGGCGGTGCCTGAAGTGCACGCTTATCAACCTGGATAATTGTCCCTGGAGCTATCTGCACAGAAACGACATTGCCTGTAATCTTCTTTACCAGACCATATACACCACCTGCCGTGATGACATAGTCTCCCTTCTGAAGAGCATTAAGGAATGCATTTCTCTTATTCTGCTGTTTTTTCTGCGGTCTTACTAAAGCAAAGTAGAAAAAAGCAAGCAGCAGAAGCAAAGGCCAGAAGCCCTTAATAGCTGTCATAATTTCACCCATGGATTATTCACCTCCTGAAAATTCATACCATTCATTATATCACATGCTTTTTAATTTCTCCTCAGAGATTTAGCATATAATCATAAATTGATTCTTACAGCTTCTGTGTACGGAAATTCCATTTATTTTGCCCTGGCGCTATAGCCTGCCATAAAACTTTCCCTGAAATCCCCAAAATTTCCATCAATAATGGCCTGTCTCATATCCCTCATAAACTGCAGGAGGAAGAAAAGATTATGAATGGTAATAAGACGAAAGGCCAGTAATTCTTCTGCTTTATACAAATGGCGAATGTATGCACGGGTAAAATGACGGCAAGTATAGCACTGACAGCCTTCCTCAATCGGTGTAAAATCACGTTCATACTGCTTATTCTTCATATTCATTCTTCCAAAATGTACCATAGCCATTCCATTTCGAGCTACACGGGTAGGAAATACGCAGTCAAACATATCCACCCCGCGGGCAACGCCTTCCACCAGACAGTCAGGAGTGCCTACTCCCATAAGATATCTGGCCTTATTTACAGGCATATACTGTGTGGTATGTTCAAGAATCTCATACATGAGATCATGCGGTTCCCCCACCGACAGGCCGCCAATAGCGAACCCATCGAAAGGAAGGGATGTGATTTCCGCTGCGCTCTGCTTGCGCAGATCCTTATACATCCCGCCCTGGATAATGCCAAACATACCTCTGTCCTTGCGTGTATGGGCTTTCAGACATCTTTCTGCCCAGCGGGTGGTTCTTTCCGTGGACTTTTTAGCATAATCGTACTCAGCCGGATAAGGAATGCATTCATCAAATGCCATCGCAATATCACTTCCCAGCTCTTCCTGCGCTCTGGTAGCTACTTCCGGTGACAGAAATTGTTTTGATCCATCAAGAATCGAGCGGAAATATACCCCTTCCTCCTTAATCTTACGTGTATCTCCAAGGCTGAATACCTGGAATCCGCCGCTGTCTGTAAGGATTCCTTTATGCCAGTTCATAAAATCATGAAGGCCGCCTGCCTCTGCAATCAGCTCCGTTCCCGGACGCAAAAACAGATGATAGGTGTTGCCAAGAATAATCTGGGCCCCCATCTCTTCCAACTCATCCGGAGTCACAGTCTTTACCGTGGCCTGTGTGCCTACAGGCATAAACATCGGTGTTTTAAATGTTCCATGTGGTGTATGCAACAGGCCGGCCCTTGCTCCGGTCGCCGGGTCCTGTGCAATCAGTTCGTAATTAATAACCATTTTTATATCCTTATCCTTTAGTAATATTGGTCAAAAGACCCACTCCGCTAATCATAACAGGATATGTGCCTGATGACCAGCCATATCACCATATCATCATTCTACCGCATGTGTAACAGATATATCTGCCTTTCCTGCGCAGAATACCAGATTGCTCCATTATAAAAGAGGATGTGGTGAGTCCTCAGGCCTTACACATCCTCCCATCAGTCTTTATTCTGTCTCCATTACCGTTCTGTTTTTCAGCGGATAAACATGGCATCACCAAAGGAGAAGAATCTGTACTTCTGCCTTACTGCCTCTTTATACGCATTGAGTACATGTTCTTTGCCTGCGAAAGAACACATCATCATGATAAGCGTTGATTCCGGGAGATGGAAATTAGTGCAGATGGCATCTACAATATGCCAGGTATATCCTGGATAAATATAGAGCTGTGTCCATCCTGAGCCTGCCTGAAGTTTCCCACTCTGACCTGCTGATTCCAGCGTACGTACAGAAGTAGTTCCTACCGCAATAATCCGACGGCTTTCAGCTTTTGCCCGGTTTACAGCTTCAGCAGTTTCTTCCGTAACGGAATAGAATTCCTTGTGCATTTCGTGTTCTTCAATATTCTCTTCCGATACCGGACGGAATGTGCCAAGCCCTACGTGCAGAGTAACATAGCGGATTTCCGCACCTCTGTTCTTCATTTCCTCCATCAGTTCTTTTGTAAAATGAAGGCCCGCGGTAGGAGCTGCTGCCGATCCTTTATACTTGGCATACACAGTCTGATATTCATCATTATCTTCCAGTTTCTTGTGAATATAAGGTGGTATCGGCATTTCACCAATTTCCTCAAGAATGCTGTCAAAGTCCTGATCATAGGTAAAATGTGCCACCCGGCCTCCGAAATCAGTTTTATCCAGAATTTCACAGGACAGATGTTCATTAAATTCTATAACCTGTCCTGGGAGTGCCTTTTTCCCCGGATTAACCAGAATTTCCCAGTTGTCATTTCCCTTCGGTGTAAGCAGCAGGATTTCCACTTTGCCGCCCGTTTCTTTTCTGTGCCCATACAGGCGGGCAGGAATAACTTTGGTGTTATTGAATACAAATACATCCCCCGGACGTATTTCATCCAGTATATCCCGGAATGTATGATGGGTATATTCTCCTGTTTTCCTGTCCAGAATCATCAGCCGGCAAGAATCTCTTGGTTCTGCCGGTTCCTGTGCAATCAGTTCTTTAGGTAAATCATAATTGAATTCTTCTAGTTTCATTCTTCCTGCTCCCGTTAATATATTTTAGTAATTTCCGTGTCTGTATAATAGTGGCTCAGTATATCCTTATAATAATCATCGTCATCCTTATCATGCTTTTCAGCCATAGCTTCGGCCCCCCACTGGGACATTCCCAGTCCATGGCCCCAGCCATACCCATAAATCATGAGTGTATTTCCTTCAATGTCAAAGTCAAACATAGTACTCTTTAACCCAAACAGACGTCGGAAATTATCTCCGGTTATGGTCTTCTGTCCATTGGATCCAACAAAGATTATTCTCTTAACACGGCCAGACACCCCGCGGTCTCCAGTAAACATAGGGCCGCTTGTCAACCGGGACAAACGGATTTCCTGAAGGTTTCCAATGCCCAGGTTTTTCTGAAGTGTATCCAGCGACACTTTCGACGTCCACGCCTGCTTTACTTCCGGAGTATCTTCTTCCTTCACGCCCCGCAGATAAGGAATTACCTGCCCCCATACATTTTCACTGTTTTCAGTGTATCCCCCGGCACTGGCAGAAAAAACTGCATCAATAGGCTGCCCATTATAGGTGATGATTTCACCGGCCGTACTGTCTACCGCATCATTAGTAGCTTTTGTTTCTGCGGAATATCCATTATAAACCTGCGATTCAGTCGTATCGGTTACATCAAATCCTCTGGATTTAAAGCCATTCTTATGTTTCAGTGCATAGGTTCTGGCCGCAACCGCCTGCGCTCTCAGTGCATTTGGTTTCCATGTTGGAACAGATTCGGAAGGAACGACCCCATACAGATATTCTTCCATTGGCAGTACATTGATAACGGTCACACCCGCATTCTGAGGCGATGGAAGCAGCTTGATAGAGCCCCTGTATTTATTGCCTTTTACAATAAATGCAGCCCCGGAATCTTTATCATCCTGTGCCTTAAGGATAATCGGTCCGGAATAATCATTTTCATTTATATATATATTGCTTCCATCTCTGGTCACCGTAAGGATTGTACCCGCATCATAGGTTTCCAGTTCATTTCCTGACAAGTCCACAGCCTTAAAATCAACCAGCCCGGTAATCGGTACGAGTACCTTACCATTAATCAGTCCAACAGAAATATCCGGACCTAAGTTATTAACCTTATCCACATTCCGGATTTTCTGACTGTTATCTTTCTTCTTCCTGTCCTTTATTTCCTTTTTCTTCTTATTATTCTTTTCTGCACTTTTGTCTGCCTTCTTAACTTTTCCCGAATTGACGGTCTGTCTGCCATTAAGGTCTGGCTTGCCGGAATTACCCAGTTCCGGATAATCCTTTTCCAGCTCATCCATACTTACTACTTTAATTGTTGACCCATTTGCAGCCCGGACAGCCCCTGGAAAGCTGATTGTCAGTCCCAGACACACTGCCATAACTAAGGCGGTCTTTTTCATCATATGTTTGCCTCTTTATTAATGTCTGAAAAATATATTGAGGATAATTGTCCCCAGAAAGGAAATCAGAAGACATGTTACCCAGGGAAAATATATTTCTGTATTACCTGACTTAAAATGGATATCCCCTGGCAGATTCCCCATAAATGGTATTTTACCACCAATGGAAATAAGAATTCCTGCAGCAATGAGAATAACCCCAAGAAAAATCAGACTTTTCCCCATAACTCCTATCCCTCCCCTGTCTCTGAAGAATTCTGATTCCATGGAACTCCTAAATGATCATATGCAGCACGGGTAGCCACTCTTCCTCTGGGAGTGCGGGATAAAAATCCTATCTGCATAAGATACGGTTCATACACATCCTCAATAGTTGCGCGCTCTTCACTTACGGCCGCGGCGATAGTATCAATACCTACCGGTCCACCATTAAATTTATAAATAATGGTCTTCAGCACTTCCCGGTCAATGGCATCCAGCCCAATGCCATCCACATGCAGCTGAGCCAGCGCATGGGCGGCAATTTCATTGGTTATGACCCCGCTGCCCATTACCTGCGCAAAATCTCTGACCCGTTTAAGAAGTCGGTTGGCAATACGTGGAGTTCCCCGGGAACGCCGTGCAATTTCCTGTGCCCCTTCATCGGCTATATCAATATTCAGGATGGAAGCGGCCCTTTTTATTATCAGTGTCAGTTCTTCCGATGTATAGAATTGCATACGGAATACGATACCAAATCGATCCCGCAGTGGTGCTGCCAGTGCTCCCGCCCTGGTAGTCGCCCCCACCAGGGTGAACGGTGGAAGATCGAGACGATACGATCTGGCCCCGGGTCCTTTCCCCATGACGATATCCAGAGCGAAATCCTCCATGGCCGGATAGAGGATTTCTTCTACAGAACGATTCAGTCTGTGAATTTCGTCAATAAAAAGCACATCATGTTCTTCCAGATTAGTAAGGAGGGCTGCCAGATCTCCCGGACGTTCAATGGCCGGACCGCTGGTAATCCGGAAATTAACCCCCAGTTCATTGGCAATAATATTCGCCATAGTGGTTTTCCCCAGTCCAGGTGGTCCATAAAGGAGCACATGGTCCAGCGCTTCCTTTCTCTTCTTAGCTGCCTGAATATATACAGAAAGATTCTGACGCAGTGTATGCTGACCTATATAATCTGACAGAGCTTTCGGTCTGAGGGAATGCTGCCACCCATCGTGCCCTGAATCTTCACGGGCTACAATGCGTCCTTCTTCTGGCTCTCCCTTACCGGATTCTTCCGTTCTCAGACTTTTTATATGATCCAGCATTTAACTTCTCTCCTTCCCAAGTTCACGAAGAACTGCCCCAATCATCGGACCTGCATCAGTAAATTCAGGATGTTCAAGAGCCACCCTGTGAATAACCGCTGCCACTTCTTCCGGCATATAACCAAGAGACCGGAGCGCATTTATAGCTTCCTCCTCAATGCCTGAAGCTATAGCGGGTTCAGCCACATCTGCAGTAACCTCCCCGGCAGGAATAAATCCTTTAAGTTTATCCTTTAATTCCACCAGCATTCGTTCTGCCGTCTTTTTACCTATTCCCGGAATCTTAGTGAGGGCACTGATGTTTCTGTTCTGCACCGCTATCGCCAGTGTCCCTGGTGTCATAACCGAGAGAATGGACATAGCCGCCTTGGGTCCGATTTTAGATACAGTCAGCAGGGACAGAAAAGCCTCATAGGTTTCCCTGGAAAGGAATCCGTACAGAGTAATAGCATCTTCTCTTACTGCCATATGTATATAAAGCCTGGATTCTTCCCCCATCTGCAGTTCATCGTGATCTATATCTGTAATAAATACGCGATATCCTACCCCGGCGGTTTCTATAAAGCACATCCGATCAAAAAGTGCCGTTATTTTTCCTTTTATGTATCCAATCATCCCCTGATTCCTCCATAGATTGCTTCATGCTCCGTCCGGTAAATGGATGTAATGCCTATAGCCAACGCATCTGCTGCATCATCCGGAGATATTTTCTTTGTAATATGCATCATCTGCATAATCATTTTGATAACCTGACTCTTTTCAGCTCTTCCATAACCTACGACCTGCTGTTTTACCTGCAGCGGCGTACATTCATACACTGGTATCTTTTCATGATATCCGGCAAGCAGAATAACCCCTCTTGCTTCAGCAACAGAAATTGCAGTAGTAATATTGCGGTTAAAGTACAGAGTCTCTACTCCCATAACCTGAGGCTTATACAGCTGAATCAGTTCCCGTACCCCCTGATACACGATGTGAATGCGTTCAATCAGATCCATTTCCTTCGGCGTTTCAATAATGCCATAATCAACTGCTGTAATCCGGTTTCCCTCTTTATCAACAATCCCGAATCCACAACGCCCCGTTCCCGGATCTATCCCTAATGCTCGCATAAAGTTTCTCCTGTTCTCCCATTTGTTCAGTCCTCATTATATCACAGGAGAACACATTCCCCATGAAAAGACGAAATTCTGTTCTCTTATCCGACAGATTTATTTATCCTCCCGGCGATTCAGCCATGTGATGACTTCTCCGAGAATATACAGAGATCCGCATACGAGAACCATATCTCCGTCTTTTGCCTCTGCCACTGCATCATTCAGTGCTGTGTCCGTATCCGGTTCTTCTTTATATGGGCAGGGAAGCATCGCAGCAATATCATCTTCTGAACGACTGCGCGGCGTAGGTGCTGTCGTAATAAATACCTTATCCTGCGGCCGCATGATAAGCCGGATGACCTTATCTGTATCCTTATCTTTCAATGAGGTAAATACTACCAGTCTGCGCTTATCCGGAAACTGTTCTTCCAGCGAAGCTTTTAATGTAACTGCTCCGGCTGAGTTATGGGCTCCGTCCATAACAAACGGTATGTTTCCCACATGGTGCATATCAAAGCGACCGGGCCAGCGGGTATGCGCCAGACCATAGCGGACAGCATCACCGGTTACCCGCGGATCGGAGCCGGATACGATTTTCAGAGCCATGACAGCTCCTGCGGCATTGATGGCCTGATGAGGCCCCACAAGGGAAATATGTATATCTCCGGTTTCCTTTCCCCCAATGCAGAAGGAAACAATCTGTCCTCCATGTACGGCATGTCGGGCTATCTCAGCAAAATCCCGGCCATAAATATATAATGGAGCATGTTTTTCTTCTGCTTCCTTCTGGATTTGAGTTAATGCTTCTCCGGATGCAGCGGTAACACAGGGAACCGACTCCTTTATGATTCCCGCCTTATTATGCGCAATCTCTGTGAGCGTATTCCCCAGGTACTGCATATGATCCATAGCCACATTGGTAATAACCGATACTACAGGCACAATAACATTGGTGGAATCATAAAGTCCGCCCATCCCGACTTCAACCACTGCATATTCTACACCGACTTTGGCAAAATAAAGAAAGGCCATCGCCGTGAGAAGCTCAAATTCCGTAGGTGCTTCATATCCTTCTTCCACAATGGATTCCGCTGCATGCCTTACCGCAGTGGCAACGTAAGCAAAGTCCTCTCTGCTGATATCCTTTCCCATAGCATAAATACGTTCTGTATACTCTACCAGATGCGGAGATACATAACGCCCTGCCTTAATATGTGCCGCTTCCAGTGCCGCAGTGATCATGGCGGTTGTACTTCCTTTGCCATTGGTCCCTGTGACATGAATTATCTTATATTTCTTTTCCGGGTTCCCCAGATACTTCAGTAAGGCGCTGATTCGTTCCAAACCGGGTTTAATACCAAAAGATACGGCTTTCTCCAGATAGGAAATCGATTCCCTGTAATTCATTAACTTTCCTCCCTGCTTATTAATGCACATCTGTGTATCCATAATCCTCGGAAATTCCCGGGAACACCTGTCCTGGCTTATCCATCCAGACCGGCAGGAGAATGCGCAGACCCATATACATCTATGACCTCTTTATTATAAATCATACAAAGGAAAAGCTATAGCCATGTATTTCAATCAAAAAGCTGTGAAAGAAATGAATAGTCATTTTTCACAGCTTTTTGGCTTTTGCTATGCCTGTTTATTAAAGTTTAGCAAGGAATTCCAGACGTTCATTTAATGATTTCATCTGTTTTTCCATTTCAGCCAGCTTGGCCTTTTCTTTTTCCACTACAGCGGCTGGAGCCTTAGCCAGGAATCCCTGGTTGTTCAGCTTTCCGGAAGAGCGTTTAATATCCTTATTAAGCGCTTCCTGTGCCTTCAGAACTCTTGCTCTTTCCTTTTCAACATCTACCAGACCCTTAAGTTCCATGTAGACTTCCATTCCGGTCACAACAGAAGCTACTGCATTTTCCGGCTTAGCGGAGTTCTTATCAAGTACTTTGATTTCTTCCACGTGCGCCAGTTTTTCGAAGTATTCCTTATGTTCTGTTACTGCAGATACCAGGTCATCTCTGGTAAAGGCAATCTGAACATGGCACATTCTGTTAGGTGCGACATTAGAACCTGCACGCATATTGCGGATAGCCTTGATGGTATCCATAATGCGTTCCATCTGTTCTTCTTCCACAGCAAAATCATATTCCTTTTCCTGAACAGGCCAGGAAGATCTTGCCAGATTATCACCGGTGTGCGGCAGATGCTGCCACAGATGTTCAGTAATAAACGGCATGAACGGGTGGAGAAGTGCCAGCATGCGTGTCAGTGTATGAACAAGTACATACTGTGTAACCTGTCTGTCCTTATTGTGCGGCCCATAGAGACGGTTCTTAGCCAGTTCAATGTACCAGTCACAGAAATAATTCCAGGCGAAGTTATAAATGTTATCAGCGGCGGCCCCCAGTTCAAACTTATCCAGGTTCCGGCTTACATCTTCAATGGTACGGTTGAGGCGGTCGAGAATCCAGCGGTCTGCCAGAGTAAGATCCGCCGTGTCCGGAACGAAGGATTCCTCATAATCGTCCAGATTCATAATGGTAAACTTGGTGGCATTCCACAGCTTATTTGCAAAGTTACGGTTTCCTTCTACCTTTTCATAGTAGAAACGCATATCATTGCCTGGTGTATTACCGGTTACCAGAGTGAAGCGCAACGCATCGGCGCCATATTTATCAATAACTTCCAGCGGATCAATGCCATTGCCAAGGGACTTGGACATCTTCCGGCCCTGAGAGTCGCGAACCAGACCATGGATAAATACGTGTCTGAACGGCACTTCATGCATAAATTCCATGGACATGAACATCATACGGGCTACCCAGAAGAAGATGATGTCATAGCCGGTTACCAGAGTACTGGTTGGATACCATCTCTTAAGTACCGGAGTCTGTTCCGGCCAGCCCATGGTGGAAAACGGCCAGAGTGCCGAAGAGAACCAGGTATCAAGAACATCCGGATCCTGATGAATATGCTTGCTGTGGCAGTGCGGGCATTCGGTCAGGTCCGTACGGGATGCTGAAACAGCACTGCAATCATCGCAATACCATACAGGGATTCTGTGCCCCCACCAGAGCTGACGGGAAATGCACCAATCATGGATGTTTTCCAGCCACTGAACATAGGTGCTGGTAAAACGTTCAGGAACGAACTTTGTCTTTCCGGACTTAACAGCTTCCAGTGCAGGACCAGCGAGCGGCTTCATCTTTACGAACCACTGCTTGGTAGTCATTGGTTCCACGGTCGTCTTACAACGGGAACAATGACCTACTGCATGTACCTGTTCTTCCACCTTAACGAGAAGGCCCTTGTCATCCAGATCCTTGATAATTGCCTTACGTGCTTCATCACGGGTCATGCCTTCATACTTGCCAGCTTCCTTATTCAGGGTGCCGTCAGTATCCATAATCAGGATTACCGGCAGATTATGACGGAGACCTACTTCAAAGTCGTTGGGGTCATGAGCCGGGGTAATCTTTACGCAGCCGGTACCATAGGCTGGATCTACATAGTCATCAGCAACAATAGGAATCTCTCTTCCGTTAACCGGAAGTACAGCCATCTTGCCTACCAGAGATGCATACCGTTCATCGTCCGGATTTACTGCAATGGCAGTATCCCCCGGGATAGTTTCAGGACGGGTCGTAGCTACCTGGATATATCCGCTTCCATCAGCAAGCGGGTAATTGAAATACCAGAGATGACCCTGTTCATCCTTATGATCAACTTCAATATCCGACAGTGCGGTTTGGCAGCGCGGGCACCAGTTGGTGATACGGTTTCCCTGATAAATCAGTCCCTTTTCATAAAGGGAAACGAAAACTTCACGTACCGCGCGGGCACAGACATCATCCATGGTAAAACGTTCACGGCTCCAGTCGCAGGAAGAGCCCAGACGTCTTATCTGCTTACCGATACGGTCGCCATATTTTTCCTTCCATGCCCAGACGCGTTCCAGGAACTTTTCACGGCCCAGATCATACTTGGTAAGACCTTCTTCCGCAATCTGTCTTTCTACCTTAACCTGGGTAGCAATACCTGCATGGTCCTTACCTGGCAGCCAGAGTACATTGTATCCCTGCATTCTCTTATAGCGGATCAGAATATCCTGTAATGTGTTGTCCAGCGCATGGCCCATGTGAAGCTGGCCGGTTACATTCGGAGGTGGAAGCACAATGCTGTATGCTTCTTTTGTATCATCCGGTTCATCATGGAATACCCCATGAGATTCCCAGTAGTCATACCATTTCTGTTCAATCTGACCTGGTTCATACTTTCCAAGTTCGTCTGTCATTCTCATGCTTTTCAACTCCTCAAAATAAAAAAGGCCTTTCCATCCCTATAGGACGAAAAGACTTCCGCGGTACCACCTAAATAATTATGAGTATTCTAAAACACCATAATCTCTCTCCAGCGGGTAACGACCGCCATACGTGCACTGTTAATGCCTGCTCCGGGGTGACTCGTTATATTCTTCCTGCAGCTTCACACCAGCCAGCTGCTCTCTGTAAGGAATCCTATAGCTTCTTCCCTTCCTAGCTATGTATATAGCTCATAATAGCAAGACTGGAATAAAAAGGCAAATTTTATTTTAAAAACGCTGAAAATAAAAAGGATCAGCCCGGCAGGACCTGCCCTCGAACTGAATCCTCTCTGTGCCTGTAAGCCAAACAGCACACTATTTTCTGTTTTTACTGTTTTTTCTCCACCGCATATAGAAATATCCGGCGATACACAAAACCACAAGGAATATGAAACGGAGACCATGTTCCGCTAGATTGAGCAGATCATGCCCAAGAAAGACTTCTATGATGACGGATGGCCATTTCCCTATAAATGTCGCCCAGAAATGAGCCTTAAAGGAAAGACTGCTCACTGCGCCTAAAGCCGTAATCAGAATGTTTGGTGAATACGGTATGGATCGGGCTATCAGCATGGACTTCATATTACTGTATGAATCCAGCCGGGTGAGCATGTTATTCTTTTCAATCAGTTTTTCTGCATGCGCGCGGAAGAAAAAGCGGGTAAACACAAAACTGAGTATACAGCCAATAAATTCTCCCAGCCAGGAAATGATAATCCCGGGAATTATACCAAAAATAATACCCGCTACAGTTAAAAACGGGATAGTGGGAAGACCGGTCATATTGCATATGGCCAGCAGGACAATGGTTATAATGGCCGAAAAGTATCCAAACGACGCGATATATTCGGAAAGTCCCATTATATCGCCTCTGGCACTGAGCTGCCATATGGTCTTATAAAAATGAGGATTGAGGTAATTAATATACCACAGCAAAAATCCTACAATAAGCATTGAAACAACAAAAATAATTATTTGTGTCAATCGCTCTTTTTTTAACATGTTCATAGGTTTTTCTCATCATACATTCTGCCGGAAAGACATCAGAAAAGGCGGTTGGAGCTGAGCATAAAACGTCTCGGTATATAGGAGATTCCTGCAGAAATCAAAACAAATGATCTATGCTGCAATGACAACCTGTTTTTATATTTTACCATATTCATACAGGATAAGGAAATTTGTCATCCTTATGTAAAGAGGTTCCCCATCCCTTCGAAGATGAACCGTCAAAAAGGAGCTGCCTCCGGAAATGAAATTTCACCGGTTCGCAGCCCCCTGATGGCTATTGATGGTTATACATCATTATTTATTTTTCAGACAGATTGAGAGAACGTACCTTCTTGCGCAGCGGAAGAATATCATATGGTGCTACAGACAGTTCATCCACTCCCATTTCCAGGAACTCTCTGGTTAAAGTCAGATCTGCGCCCAGTTCACCGCAGATGCCTACCCAGATATGGTTGGCATGTGCATTTTCAATGGTCATACGGATAAGTTTTAAAACGGCCGGATGATGCGGATTGAAGAACTGCGAGGAATCCTGAATATTTCTGTCAACTACCAGTGTGTACTGGGACAGGTCGTTGGTACCAATGGAGAAGAAATCGACTTCCTTGGCCAGCTTATCGCTGATCAGAGCTGCCGCCGGTGTTTCTACCATGATTCCGACTTCCAGGTGATGATCATAAGGAATCTGATTTTTGTCCAGTTCTGTCTTTACATTTTCAAGAATTTCCTTCGCTTTCCATACTTCCCATACGGAAGTAATAAGCGGGAACATAATGGCAATCCGTCCAAATGCGCTGGCACGGAGAATCGCGCGAAGCTGAGTCTTGAATATATCCGGACGGGTCAGACTTACACGGATAGCCCGCATACCCAGAGCCGGGTTGACTTCTTTCGGTAAGCCAAATGCGGAAGCCTGCTTATCGTTACCAATATCCACGGTACGGATGATCACTCCCTTGCCGGCCATGGTTTCCGCTGCCAGCTTATAAATCTTAAACTGTTCCTCTTCTGTGGGAAGAGTATCTCGTCCCATATATATGAATTCACTGCGGAACAGCCCGATACTTTCCGCATCATTCTTAATAACGGCTGCCAGATCGCCTGCAGAGCTGATATTAGCGGAAATTTCAACCCGTCGGCCATCTTCCGTTTCTGCCGGCAGTCCGCGAAGTTCTTCCAGCAGTTCCCGCTGCGCCTTATGGTCAGCCTGTTTCTGCTTCATTTCCTGGATAATTTCAGGCGTCGGATCAACATATACGGTTCCGGTGAATCCGTCAATGATGGCCGGATGTCCATCCAGTTCATCGCCAATTTCATGACCGGTAGCCAGAATGGCCGGAACGCCAAGGGAACGGGCCAGAATGGCGGTATGAGACAGGGAATTGCCATCTACCGTTACAAAACCAAGCAGTTTGCTCTTATCAAAACGGATGGTCTGTTCCGGTGTAAGGTCGTGGGATGCCAGAATGCATGGCCCGGTAAGGGTATCTCTCTGCACTCCGGACTGCAGGGCCTCAATTACTGCATTAACTACCACGGAGAAATCAGCCATGCTGGAACTTGCATAGGCCGCATTATCTGAGGCAAGAATCTGTCTGTAATTTTCCTCTACCTGCTTTACCGCATATTCGAAATTTACTTTCTGACTTCTGATAATACCGGTCGTCTGATTTGTGAATTCCGGTGCCGCCAGAAGTTGTCTGTAGTTTTCAAAAATAGCGGCATTATCAGCGCCGCTGGTGGATAATGCCTGATCATGCAGTTTCTGCATAATGGTTGACGCTGTATCACGGGCCGTTATAAAACGGGAAACTTCCGTATCTGTGTCTTTAATTTCTTTTCTGGTTACATCAGGTGTAAACGGATGGAAAACATGCAATGGAGCAATGGCAATCAATCCGGATATACTCTGTCCTTTTATCGTAAGCATTCACAAACCTCCTGTTCGTATATCTGACTATGTATTTCATATAGAAAGAAATACGCCATCATCTGCTTATAATTTCTCTCTGTATTTTAACATAACCGGAGATAATTAGTATATACATTATAAAAGAAGATGGATGAACATCCGGAAAATCAAAGGAATGTAACGAAATGAAGATTTTAATAAAGGCCTCCTTCGGGGAGGCTTTTCTCATGCAAAAACACCGCCAAATCTTAACTTGACGGTGTTTTCACTTAGCTTTAATTACGTTACAGCCCCTTCTCAGTCTCTTTCGTAAAGATCCCTTGTATATACCTTATCTTTTACATCATCCAGAACTTTATCATACCGATTGGCAATAATGACCTGCGATTTTCTCTTAAATTCCTGAAGATTATTTACTACCGAGCTTCCAAAGAACGTACTTCCATCATCCAGAGTCGGTTCATAAATAATGACAGAGGCACCCTTCGCCTTGATTCTCTTCATAATTCCCTGAATACTGCTCTGACGGAAATTATCACTGTTGGATTTCATGGTGAGTCGATAAACTCCGACTACAATTTCATGTTCCATGGAAGCCTTATAAGCACTGTTTTCATGATAATATCCGGCTTTAGACAGTACCTGATCGGCTATAAAATCTTTTCTTGTGCGGTTAGACTGTACAATGGCTTCAATCAGGTTTTCAGGAACATCGGCATAATTAGCCAGAAGCTGCTTTGTATCCTTTGGCAGACAGTATCCTCCATATCCAAAGGAAGGATTATTGTAAAACATGCCGATTCTCGGATCCAGGCATACCCCTTCAATAATATGCTTCGTATTGAGTCCTTTAACTTCCGCGTAGGTGTCCAGTTCATTAAAGTAGGAAACACGCATGGCCAGATAGGTATTGGCAAACAGTTTGACTGCTTCCGCTTCGGTAAAGTCCATAAATCTTACCGGGATATCCTGCTTTATTGCGCCTTCCTGCAGTAAGCAGGCAAAAGTATGTGCTGCATCTACCAGTCGCTTATCGTTTAAATCCGTTCCCACGATGATACGGCTTGGATGCAGGTTATCATACAGTGCCTTACTTTCTCTCAAAAATTCAGGACTGAATATTATGTTTTCTGATCCGGTCTTTTCCCGGATAGCTTTTGTATATCCAACAGGAATGGTAGATTTAATCACCATAATGGCATCTGGATTATATTTCATAACCAGATGGATAACCGCTTCTACGGAACTGGTGTCAAAGAAATTTTTTGTGCTGTCATAATTGGTCGGTGTGGCAATAATGACAAAATCTGCCTGTCTGTAAGCAGATTCAGCATCCAGTGTCGCAACAAGGTCCAAATCCTTTTCCGCCAGATATTTTTCAATATAATCATCCTGAATCGGTGATTTTCTCTGATTTACCAGGTCCACCTTTTCCGGAATAATATCTACTGCCATGACATGATTGTTCTGAGCTAATAATGTGGCCAAAGAAAGGCCTACATATCCTGTGCCTGCTACTGCGATGTTCATTATAAATCTAATCTCCTTTACGACTATTCCTTTAATTTTATCACATTCGATAATTTTATGTGTTGCCCGAATGATTCAGCATATATCCCCCGAGGGAAACATTCATCTGTATTTATCGGTTAATCCGGAAATCCGTCCACGTGAATCCAACACCTCAAGGATTATGTGCATATATCTGTTTCGCCGTCCATTAATCAAAAAGATGGAGACATATGACTGCTCCATCTTTTTAATTAATTATTTATGCTGTAATATGGCCATCGCTTCTTTAGCTGCCTTCTGTGCAGCTGATTTTTTGTTCTTTCCTGTTCCATGTCCCATACACTTACCATTGATGTATACATCCATCCAGATGGTTTTATCGTGATCGGGGCCTTCACTCCTGGCCACCTTATATTCAACATGGGAACATCCGTCTTTCTGCACAAGCTCCTGCAGATCTGATTTATAATCATGGTCATATGTCCCCTGATCCACGATATCAAGGAATTTCTTCATATGCCCAAGGATAAATCGTGAAACCACCTGGTAGTCATTATCCAGATATATAGCGCCTATAACCGCTTCAAATGCATCTCCCAATATCGTTTCACGGGTACGTCCGCCGGACTTTTCTTCCCCCTTGCCAAGACGCATATGTTCGCCAATATGAAATCGGGAAGCACATTCTGCACAGGACTGCAGACACACTACGCTTGCTTTAGCCCGAGTCAGATCCCCTTCCGGCCAGGAAGGAAAACGCATAAAAAGATATTCGCCAACTACTAAATCAAGAACTGCATCGCCTAAGAATTCCAGGCGTTCATTATCATGATGTACCTGATTTTTATGCTCATTTACATAGGATGTATGCGTCAGAGCCGTATTTAAAAGAATCATGTTCTTTACCGGAATTTTATTTTCTTCTGCAAAACGGGTAAGTTCTTTCACCCGGTCCTGACGTTCTTCGGCAATATTTCTTTTCATTTATCTCGGCTTTCTCATAACCAGAACTGCGTTATGTCCACCAAAACCAAAGGCATTGGACATAGTTACATTCACAGGCATCTTGCGCGCGCCATCGGTTACATAGTCCAGATCGCATTCCGGATCCTTTTCTTTGTAATTGATGGTCGGTGGAATCTGGTCATTTTCAATAGCCAGCGCGCATACAACAGCTTCCACAGCACCGGCAGCGCCCAGCAGATGTCCTGTCATGGACTTAGTGGAGCTTACCGGAATATCATATTCCTTATCTCCAAACAGCTTCTTCATGGAAGCGGTTTCTGTCAGGTCGTTCAGATGAGTTGATGTACCATGGGCATTGACATAGCTGACTTCTTCCGGCGCAATGCCTGCATCAGCCAACGCATTGCGCATACATCTTACCTGTGTAACACCATCCGGTCTTGGCGCAGTAATGTGGTAAGCGTCTCCATTGGTACCATATCCTGCCAGTTCAGCGTAAATGTGAGCTCCTCTGGCTACGGCATGTTCATATTCTTCAAGAATCAGCACGCCACTGCCTTCGCCCATAACAAATCCGTCACGGCGGGCATCAAACGGGCAGGATGCTTCTTCCGGAGCACAGTCTCTGCTGGAGAGAGCCTTCATAGCTGCAAACCCAGCCATCGGAGCTTTGCTTACTGCTGCCTCTGTACCGCCGGCAAACATAATATCCACATCACCGTACTGGATCATACGGGCAGCCTGACCAATGGCATTATTGCCGGATGCGCAGGCGGTAACATCGGTGAGAACCGGACCTTCCAGTCCGAAATGAATGGAAATATGCGCAGACGGCATATTTGCAATCATCATAGGAACTGCAAACGGATTAACCTTGGTTGGTCCGCGCTTTTCAATTCTTTCTACAGTAGTTTCCGTGGTGATAATTCCGCCGATCCCTGTACCAATGAATGTACCGATACGGCTGGCATCCTCTTTGGAGATATCCAGTCCGGAGTCTTCTGCTGCCATAATGGCTGCAGCCAGAGCAAACTGGGAATCTCTGTCCATATGACGGACAGCCTTTCTGTCCGCAATGAAATCAGAAGCGTTAAAATCCTTTACTTCCCCGGCAATCTTAACCGGGAAATCAGTGGTATCAAAACTTGTAATGTTAGTAATTCCGGATTTTCCGGCAACAAGGTTGCTCCAGAATGTCTTCAGACCAATACCCACTGGAGAAACCACACCAAGTCCAGTTACCGCTACTCTTCTTTTCATCAAAAGCACCTCTCTGTTTAACTATGCTTCTAAAAGCTATTTTTATTTATGCCTGTACACACAGGATTACTTACCCAAGACATATGACAATGCCTCAAAAAAAACGGAACAACAAGATTCCGCTTTTTTGAAGAATTGTCAATCATATGGCAACCGGGGATAAAAACTATCCCCGGCCGTCATTGATTAACCATTTCCTTATCAACTATTCAATTACTGAATCTGCTGATCGATGTATTCAACTGCATTACGAACTGTCTTAATCTTTTCTGCTGCATCATCCGGAATTTCGATTTCGAATTCTTCTTCAAATGCCATAATCAGTTCAACAATGTCCAGAGAGTCAGCTCCCAGATCATCAATGAATGTGGAGTCAATCTGTACGTCTGCTTCGTTTACGCCCAGCTGATCAACAACGATCTTTTTAACTCTGTCAAATGTGCTCATCTATTTCACCACCTTTCATGTTAATTTTACATTCTAGATTATATTACATTACCATGCCGCCGTCTACTTTTAAAACCTGGCCGATAATATAACCTGCGTCATCAGAAGCAAGGAATGCAACTGCATTCGCTACATCTTCTGCCTTCCCGCCCCTGCGGAGCGGAATGGTTTCCAGCATGCCTTCACGAATCTTTTCCGGAATGGCGTCTGTCATGTCTGTTTCGATAAATCCAGGAGCAATGGCATTCACACGGATTCCCCTTGCTGCCAGTTCCTTCGCCACGGATTTGGTAAAGCCGATAACACCAGCCTTGGCAGCTGCATAGTTTGCCTGTCCTGCATTACCAGTAATACCAACAACGGAAGCGATGTTTATGATGGAACCACTTCTCTGACGCATCATCAGGGAAGCAGCTGCCTTAGTAGTAAAGAAAACGCTCTTCAGATCTGTGGAGAGTACAGCATCCCACTGATCTTCTTTCATACGGACGAGCAGGGTATCTCTGTTGATTCCAGCATTATTTACCAGAACATCCAGCCTGCCCCAGGTCTTTTTAATATCTTTAAACATTCTGTCCACGTCGTCCCCGGAAGATACATCCCCCTGCATCAGGACGGCCTGTCCGCCAGCCTGTTCAATCTGATTTTTCACTTCTTCTGCAGCAGCACTGCTGTGCCCATAGTTAATAATGACCATAAATCCTCTGGCCGCCAGTTTTTTGGCAATAGCCGCACCAATGCCTCGGGATGCTCCGGTAACCAGTGCTGTTTTCACTGCTGTATTTTCCATATTATTCTGCCTCCAGACTGGTCAGTACATTTTCAATGGTTTCTGCATCTTCCGCATGCAGTGTGCGTGTACGACGGCTAATACGCTTCATGAAGCCGGAAAGAACTGTTCCCGGACCAGCTTCAATCATCAGATCCGCCCCATCTGCAATCATATTCCTTACAGATTCATCCCACAGTACCGGATGAGCCGCCTGCATAATCAGGTTCTTTCTGATTTCGTCAGCTTTCAGTTCCGGCTTAGCCGTATAATTTGCGTAAACCGGAATCTGCGCGTCATGAATGGTAATATCCGAGAGAACGGATTCCAGTTTTTTCGCTGCCGGTTCCATAAGAGTAGAATGGAACGGCGCAGAAACCTTCAGCATAATGGCCATCTTAGCGCCAGCTTCTTTCATTTCCACGCAGGCCTGCTTTACCGCTTCCGTTGCGCCGGCAATGACCACCTGTCCCGGGCAGTTGTAATTTACTGCCTGAACCGGTTTTCCTTCCGCAGAAATCTTTTCACAGATTTCTTCAATAATTTCCGGCTTCAGCGCAATAATGGCCGCCATGCCGCCTTCTCCCAGAGGAACGGCTTCCTGCATGTATTTCCCGCGAAGATGAACGGTATGTACCGCGTCGCTGAAAGACATGACCCCAGCCGCTACCAGAGCAGAATACTCTCCCAGACTGTGGCCGGCCACTACGTCCGGAGTAACTCCATGTTCTTTAAGTACGGTCCAGACAGCGACACTGGCGGTAAGGATGGCCGGCTGAGTGAATTCTGTCTTCATCAGTTCAGCATCCGGACCTTCAAACATAAGTTTAGAGATGGAAAAGCCCAGTCGTTCATCCGCTTCCCCAATCAGTTTCTTTACCGCATCGTATCTGGTGTATAAATCATGTACCATTCCCACTTTCTGGGAACCCTGTCCTGGAAATAAAAATGCCCTTTTCAAAATGCAACCTCCTTGGACTCTGTATTAATCTTTCAATTCTTCCTGCAATGTTTCTCTGACAATATCCGGAATGCGCTCTTCCGCCACCTGCGACGCCAGTCGTACCGCATTGCGGATAGCTCTCCTGCGGGATGCACCATGACTGATGATCAGCGTACCATTGATTCCGAGCAGCGGTGCGCCGCCTTCTTCCTCATAATTCAGCTTTTTCATCATATACTTCTTCAGTGCCGGTTTTAAAAGAAGAGCGCCCAGCTTAGCGGTGATTCCGCCTCGGTTTGCCGCATCTTTTATCATAGTGACAAACAGCCGTCCCAGTCCTTCTCCAAACTTCAGAACCACATTTCCTGTAAATCCGTCGGTAACCACTACATCAAACTTTCCTGTAGGGATATCCCGCCCTTCGCAGTTTCCCGCAAAGGGGAACCAGGTCTGTTTAGAAAGGAGTTCATAGGCTTCCGTTGCCTCTGTGCTGCCTTTAGTGCTTTCTGCCCCGATGTTCAGGAGGCCCACCTTTGGCTCTGCAATATGCCGAACGCGTTTGGCATAGTTATAGCCTAAAAGGGCATTCTGCAGCAGATTTTTTGCCTTGGCATTGGCACTGGCCCCGGAATCAATCAAAAAGGTGTGACCACCCTTTTCATTAGGAATCGGAGTAACAATGGCCGGGCGTTCAATGCCCTTAATGCGCCCGATTCCCAGGAGGCCTGCTGTTACAGCCGCCCCTGTGGATCCTGGCGCGACCAGGGAACCGCATTCTCCGCTTTTAACCAGCCGTGCCCCTACAGAAACGGATGCATCTTTCTTTCTGCGGAAAGCCATGCCCGGATGTTCACCCATCTCAATAACCTGAGATGCATGATGTACTTCTATGAGAGGATTAGATTCCTCTCCGTTATCCGCCAGAATCTTTTTGATTCTTTCACTATCCCCTACCAGAACCACAGGAATATGAAAGTCCCTCACTGCCAAAATTGCCCCCATGACAATTTCCAGCGGGGCAAAATCGCCGCCCATAGCGTCGACTGCCACTTTTTTCATTCCTATTACCGTCCCTTCGATGCAATATTTGCGATAAACTTAGCACGAAATACTTCAGTTTCCTTATCATCCATAACGATATAGATATATTTCTTTTCCTGCCTCATGCGCGCTACTTTCATCTTTATGATAAGTTTTATGCCTGCTGTGACCGGTTTCTTGTATTTAATATTTCCAACCTGTGTAGCTTCCAGCCTGCCTCCAACCAGCTTACGGGCCAGTCCTATGGCTATTCCGTAAAGCCGCTCTGCCGGCACATAACCGGACTCATCAAGCATATCATCAGTTATTTCCAGAAGCGCAAGCCCGTTTCTGTCGCTTGTCATCTGGAGAATTTCGATATTCTCATGATGGACTCCAGATGAAGACATTTCATTCTGTACCGCATGTTCCATTCGTTCACGCATCTGTGGAATCCCCAGAGCCTGCCGGTCCAGACGAATTGTGGCTTTTGAGACACTAAACATCTCTGCCAGATCAGAATCCGTAAGCATAGGATTCTGCCGGAGAGTTTCACGCATCTCTGTTCTTCTCTGTTCTCTGTTCGCCTTAATATGTATTGTCACAATTATCACCTGATGATAGTACTATAGCATAATCGCGAAATCCCTGCAATAGAGGGATAAGTATACCAGATTCCACACGTGTCATGGCAGAAAAAAAGGAGGAAGCTCTCCCTCCTTTTTTCTGTATAATCTGATTATTTCAAATGGTGGCTTCCGCGTTCTGTAATCGGAACTCCCTGCTTGCAAAGCGGACATTCTTCTGGCTTGTAAGTAGGAACCGTAAGATGGAGCAACGGGAATACCTTTTCCTTCGGCACGCCGAAATCAGCTGTACCACCGGAACGGTCGACGAACAGACCAATGCCTACGATATCACCATGCGCCTTGTTGACCACATCAACGACTTCCTTAATGGAACCGCCAGTAGTAACGATATCTTCAACAATGAGAACCTTTTCACCTGGTTCAATATGGAAACCGCGGCGCAGGGTCATCTTTCCGTTTTCACGTTCTGTAAAGATGGAACGAACACCCAGAAGGCGTCCGGTTACCTGAGACAGAATAATACCGCCTGTAGCCGGTCCAATAACGGTCTGAATACCCTTATTCTTAAAATGTTCTGCAAATTCACGGCAGAGCTGTTCTGTATATTCCGGATGCTGCAGTACATTAAACTTTTCTACATACAGAGGGCTGTGTAATCCCGATGTAAGTAAAAAATGTCCTTCCAGAATGGCCTTGGTTTTTCTGAGTAATGCTTCTACTTCTTTTTCGTTCATTTTTATTCTCCTCTGATTTCTTTAAGAATAAGACTTACTGCTCTCTGCGGATTTTCTGCCTTAGTTACCGGACGGCCGATAACCAGGCGGGAAGCCCCATCCTGAAGTGCTCTGGAAGGTGTGGCAATACGCTTCTGGTCGTTGGACTGAGCAAATGATGGACGGATGCCCGGAGTCACAATTTCAAAGGGTTCTCCGCAGATTTCCCGGATGGCCGCCGCTTCTCTTGGAGAAGCCACTACGCCATCTGCACCGGATTCATGTGCCAGCTTCGCCAGGTGAAGAACATAGTTCAGTATCGGAAGCTGTCCGCCCGTTTCTGCCCAGCCTTTATCATCAAAGCTGGTAAGTACGGTTACCGCCAGGATCTTTGGTCTCGGACGTCCCGATTCTTTTGCTGCCTCGGAGGCTCCTCTTACTGCCGCTTCCATCATTTCGCGGCCCCCTGCAGCATGGACAGTGATCAGGTCAGCGCCCAGTCGGGCAACGGCAGCGATGCTGTGTTCCACCGTATTCGGAATATCATGAAGTTTCAGATCAAGAAATACATGTTTCCCCTTTTCCTTCAGATAGGTGACAGCCTGACTGCCTGCGCTGTAGAACAATTCCATTCCCACTTTGTAAAAAGAGACCGAATCACCAAGCATATCGACAATATTCTTCATTTTATCAAAAGAATTTACGTCCAATGCAATAATGATCCGGTCATCTGCTGTGATACCTGTTTTGTTGTTCATGCCGCATCTCCTCTTCTAAAAATTCAATTCAGCTCCTACATTATATCACGGATTTTCATAGAATTATATAAAAGAGTGCTTCTCATAAACAGAATTTTCTACAGAAATTTCTTATACCTGTGGCTCCCTATCAGAGGCTGAAAACAATTCCTGCCACTGCGGAAAGGGCAATATAAATGATGGGATGCCATCTGAACTTTATGTATGCCCCCCAGATAACAACAGCCAGGGCAAGGACAGGCCAGTTCACATGTGAAAACCATCCAGCGGCCGCTCCTCCTGCCACCGTAAGAAAAGCAATTTTCGCCACCCCGAGTCCTGCCGCTAAAATCAGCGCCGAAGAAGCGGGACGGAGTCCGTAAAAAATCTTCTGAACAGTCACTGAATGTTCAAACCGTTTCATAGCTCTTGAAATACAGGTTACTACTATTATAGCTGGGCAGGTCAGGGAAAGCGTAGCCCAGATACCTCCGGGAATACCCAGCGCCTGAAACCCTACATAGGTAGCCATATTTACCCCCAGCGGGCCAGGAGTGGACTCAGATACCGCCACCATATTGGCTATATCCGTAGTGGTAAACCATCCGGTTTTTGCGGCCATGGCATAAAGAAACGGAAGGGTTGCCAGTCCGCCCCCTGCCGCCATAAGTCCGGTCTTAAAGAATTCGTAGAACATGGAAATCCAAATCATTTTTTATCCTTCCCTTTCACCTGAGACTCCGGCATAAAAAAGTAGCCGGCAATTGACGCAATCACCACGAGAATGGCCGGGGAGATTTCAGAAGACAGCGCTCCCGCCAGTATGCCCGTGAAAATCAGAGCCTTTCTCATATCCTTAACTGATTTTCGTATCATACGGATAACCGTATCCAGAATGAGCACAACCACACAGGCACGGATCCCGGCAAAGGCATGCACGACATATACGTTGTGTTCAAAACTATTAAGGAAAAAGGAGATGATGGTAATGACAATGACTGATGGAGTAATGACGCCAAGGGTTGCCACTATGCCACCCGGAATTCCGGCCAGCTTATTTCCAATAAACGTGGATACGTTTACAGCAATCACGCCTGGTGTACACTGCCCGATGGCATAATAGTCCATCAACTCTTCATCCTTCACCCAGTGCTTACTATCTACAACTTCCCGCTGAAGTATAGGAAGCATGGCATATCCGCCGCCAAATGTCACTGCTCCAATTTTGGCAAAGATAAAAAACAACTCAATGAATAGATTCATAAGACCTCCTGTTATCCCTGAAGTTATACTTGTATAATACCACCAGTTAATCTATAGTTATAATATCTGTTATTTTGCATATCATATTTTAAAAGTATGGCTCCAGAAAGGATTATCTTATGGATTTACGTCAGTTATCCTATTTTGCCACCATTGTGGAAGAAGGCACCATAACCGGTGCCGCCAGAAAACTTCATATTTCTCAGCCTCCGCTTTCCCATCAGATGCATCTGCTGGAAAAAGAACTGGACGCCGTCCTGTTTATCCGTGGTGCCCGCCAGATAAAGCTGACCGAACCCGGCATTGCCCTGTATCGTTATGCCATGGAAATGCTGGAGCTGGAACAGGTAGCCAAAGATGAAATCACCTCCCTCACTTCCGGAGCCAGAGGAAGTATACGACTGGGACTGGTTTCCTCTTCCGCATCGCCCGGACTGTACAGGTGCCTTGCCAGATTTCATAAGATATTTCCAGATGTATCCCTTAAGGTTTACGAAGGAAATACCTTTGAACTTCTGGATATGCTGGAAAAAGGCAAAATTGAAGTGGCTATCCTCAGAACCCCTTTTTCCGGTGACGGTCTGGATATCTCCCCGATTCAGCATGACCACATGGTCGCTGCCGGGACTTCTGAATTCTTTAATGCCGAAAGTTCACTGACCGTCCGGGATCTGACTCATCCCCCTCTTATTCTGTACAGAAGATGGTCCAAAACCATTCTGAATACATTTAACCGGGAAATGCTCACCCCATCCATATTCTGCATTGCCGATGATGCGCGTACCTGCCTGCAGCTGGCTCAGGCTGGTATGGGTGTCGCTCTGGTCCCCTCCTCCATTGTCAGCTGGGGACATGGGCTGACCATCCGTCAGCTGAATGAACTCTCCTGGGAAAGCCGCCTGGTCGTAGTCAAAAGAAAATCTGCTCCGGTTTCCCACAAGGTTGAGGTATTCTACAATCTTTTGGCAGAAAATAAAGACAGGTAATGTCTCTATCGGTATCGAAAAGCAAACCGGACAACCTGTTATATAATTTACCAATACAAAAAGCACAGCCATGACTGTGCTTTTTTTCTTTCTGCCGTCAGATGTTTTCTCTCAGGAAACACAAAATACCTTATTCCTGTTCAGAGGAAATCTCCTTCTGATTGGTGCCATCATCCTTGCCTGCCGCCTTATCGGCCGCATGTTTTTTTGCTGCCTCTTCAATAAGATGCATGGTTACGGTATTGAAATTAACTGGTGTATCCAGTTTCTTAACCTGTTCGAAACCTACGCCCAGTTTCCCGGTATAATATCCAATCGCTTCGCCATCATTGTTGACACGGGCCGCATAAATAACCTTATCTGGGCCAATACCGACGAGACGATAACGGCCAGGTGGTGAAATGATTCTCCAGCTGCTGTTCTTACTGTTAAAGAGATAAATAATCCCTTTATCCGCATCATCATAGAAGAATTTATCCTCATCAAAGAATACCGCAATCTTACCAATGGAGGTCGCCGGAGTAAATATTCTCCGTGTCGCGTAATTGGCATCCGTTCTGTAAATACGATACAATCCGTCACCGACTTCCACCTTCAGATAAACTTCATTCGTTGCTGTGGAGAATGCCACATCCACAATCTTACTGCCCTTGGGCAGGTCTTTAATCGGAGCATCGGATTCATGCGTGGTCGCTTCCGGATTATAACGAGCCAGCGTAATATTCCAGCGACCGCCATGCCAGTCTTTCGGATACAGAGCGATCAGGCCGAGATCTCTGTCTGGGAGCCATTCAAAGAAAGATACTCCCTGTCCTTTAAGTTCTACTTCCTGTGGATTATCCAGATCCCCTGCATGATAGATGGTCACAGAATCTGCAGAAACATCGGCCATATACTGATAATCATGGGAATAATATGCCCGGCCTTTAACCTGGACATCGGCAAATGCGCTTTCATTTCCCTGCGTTCCCGATGAAGAGGAGGATCCTGTATTGGAAACAATATCATAATCCGCTGATGGGGCGAACAGATCATTTTCCAGATAGTAATAAATTCCCGCCTGAAGGGCAATACCAAGAACAAAGTACCCTACTACCGTACGTAATCCTTTTTTCAATTGTGCCCTCCTTACTTAACGATAAATGAGGTAGGAATCATACGTTCGCCCAGCAGGTCTGCCGGCTTATTAACTACCTTACCGTTATAATACAGAGTGGTACTGGACCCTCCGTCCAGATTTGCTGCAATATATGCGCCCTGCTTATACATAATATTCTGCATATCCGCCAGTGTGGCTCCGATACTGTAACCAGGCTGTCGTCCATCGACAACGAGGAAAAGCACTGTACCATCTTTTCTCTGACCGATAGCGGAACGGGGACTGATTCCCCAGCCGCCATCGCCATGCTTGATCACCTTTTCCCCGTTGATAATGAGCGGAGGTCCAAAGGTAAGCCCTTCCTTAGCTCCCAGTTCAGCCAGTTTCTTTTTGGAGTATTTTCCTGCAATCAGCTGTCCCTTATCCGTAAAGCCGATAAAATCCACCTTTTCGTTCGGGCCCACATTTTCTCCGAGCAGATATTTACCGTTATGAAGGATAAAGCCGTAAGGAAGACGTCCTGTACCGGTTCCCTGTGGGTCATAGAAACCGCCGCCATTGATGGCTGCCACCGCGTCATTGGCTTTAGCTATATTACTGGTCGTATCCCCACGTTCCTGAATATCCGGAGCGGTAGCCACCTGGATGCGGCTGGGATCCGGAATTTCCAGAAGATACCCGACAAAGCGGTTGGATTCGATTTTCTGAATCTTAAGGGAGGAATCCTTACGGATATTAAAATCAAAAAGTTTTTGCTGTTCCGTATTATTGACTACCCCTAAGATACTGTTCAATTCGTTCTGATTAAACAACCATGTAATGTACTGCGGATGACGAGACCGCATAATCGCACCAACTACTGCCCTCTTTGTGTTGTCGAATGGTCCGAACAGCACAACAAACGGAGAGGTTACTACAAAAAATATCATAGTAAGCAGTATAAATTTCACAAAAGTACTTTTTAAAAACCTTTTCATGCTTTCTCCCTGTCTGGTTTGTGAATGGATTTAAAGCTTTACAAAATTGTCGTGTATAAGCCGGTCTTCAAAATGCTTATCATCTACCGGATTTCCTATCCAGATCCTCCTGATGGTGAAAGGATCACTGCCATTATGCGCTCTCCCATCACTCATAGACATGCCCAGTTCAAACCCGGCCTTTTTACAGATCTGTAAAACTTCCTTATCATAGTCCCCATATGGATAAGCTATCCAGGGAGACCGAACTCCCAGCTTTTCTACCAGTGTATTTTCTGCATTCAGAATTTCTTTTTCTTTCTCTCCCCGGCTCTTCAGCTGACTGAGATGAGGATGGGATACGGTGTGATTCGCTATTGTCACCGTATGACTGTCCGCCATTTCCTTAAGCCGTCCCCAGGTCATTCGCCCTGGCTGATCTACCATGCCGGTTATCAGAAACAGTGTCCATGGAAATCTATACTTCTTCATAATCGGGTATACCACAGTATAACTATCTTCATATCCATCATCAAAGGTTATACATACCGGTTTCGAAGGAAGCGCTTTCCCTTCGGTTACAAAGTCATGCAGTTCCTGCATGGTTATGGGATGATACTGATGATCTTTGAGATATTTCATCTGCCTTTCAAAGTTCCTGGCAGATATTACCGCCCCATTATGCTTTTCATCGCCTACCTTGTGGTACATAAGGACAGAAACCCCTTCCGGCACGGAATACTTCACGCTGTCATCTCTGACAACCTGGGCCTCTCCCGGAGGAAGTCCTGACTCCTCCTGCTGCAAACTGACAGTATCCTTTTCAGTCCCCGTCAGGCCCTGAAAACCGCATCCGGCACACAGCAGCGACAGGGTCATGAATGTCCCTGCCATGCCAAGCAGCCATTTCCTTTTGTATCCTGCTCTTTTTACTAACAATGCGACTACTCCTTACACACTGTAAAACTAACAAGACGGAGGATACCCCTTCGTCCTGTTAATATCCATATTATTTTACTACACACCATGTGTATGTGCAATTTCACATACAGGGAAAAACTTCAGTCATTTTCCTTATCATATTCCACAGCCCCATTGCCAAGCAGAAGTTTAAGCGCATTTTCTGACGCAACGGATCCATCATTGGCAAACTGCTCATTCATGGTTATCTTTTTACGTATTCTCTCCATATGGAGGAAAACCGGAATCTGTCCATGATGACGTTTAAGAATAACTGCCAGCTGACGGCTTACCTCAGCGGATTCGTGCCATTCATCCAGGTACAGATGCAGTGCCCGGATATGCCCCCTCTGGGCTATCTGATCTTCCTTCCTCTGTTTCACATCGTCAAGCAGCGCAATCCGTTCTGCCAGAATATGCACTGTTCGTTCATTAGCCTGCACACGTCCGGAAAGAAGTATGGCCGCATCATTTCTCAGCAATTCCCTGTACTTTTCCCAAGCTGACGGGAAAACAACCACTTCGATTTCCCCGGTAAAGTCTTCCAGGGTGATATAGCCCATAGGCGCGCCTTTCTTTGTCACCATGCCTTTAACATGGTTGATGATTCCGCCTACCGTAATTAGTTTTCCATCCAGTGTAACCCGTCCTTCCCCCTCCAGTTCAGACAGAGGTACGCACTGCTTCATTTCATTTTTGAATCGATCCAGCGGATGCCCGGATACGTAGAATCCCAGGAGCTGTCGTTCCCAGTCGATTTTCTCTCTGGCTGAAGCATCCGGCAGCGGTTTATAAGCCACTTCATGCACTGGTTCGCTCTGACCAAAGAGGCTAATCTGCCCTGACTGTCGATCTTCCCTTACCATAGCCGCATTGCTCATAGCCTGAGGAAGTGCCTCCAGCATCTGTGGCCGGTTGGCCCCCAGGTCATCCAGCGCACCGCATTTAATCAGACTTTCACAGGCTCTGGCATTGACTGTACGCCCATCCACACGTTCAAGAAAATCGGACAGTGAGGTGAACGGCCCATCTTTTTCTCTCGCTTCGATAATCGACTCTACCGCAGCATCCCCCAGATGCTGAATGCCGGAAAGTCCAAACAGTATGGTATTTCCGCTGGCGGCAAAACTTGCCCGGCTTTGATTAACATTGGGCGCCACCAGCTTAACCCCATGTTTTCTGCTGTTAGCGATATAGCGGCTCACCTTGCCCCGGTCTCCGTTATAGCACGTCATCATCGCCGCCATAAATTCCGGACGGAAATGGGCTTTCAGATAGGCGGTCTGCCAGGCTATCCATGCGTAACATACGGAATGAGACTTATTAAATCCATATCCTGCAAAATGAACCATCAGGTCAAACACATGGTTGGCCACTTCGTTGCTTACTCCCTGTTTTTCCGCGCCTTCCAGGAATGCCTGCCGCTGTGCCAGCAGCACATCCGACTCTTTATGCCCCATGGCACGGCGAAGAAGGTCCGCCTGTCCAAGACTGAACCCGCCCATAACAGACGCGATTCTCATAACCTGTTCCTGATAAAGGATAACACCATAGGTTTCCTTCAGTACAGGCTCCAGCATAGGATGAGGATATTCTACAAGAATCTTCCCATGTTTTCTTTTTATAAAATCTTCAGCCATGCCGCTACCAAGCGGTCCCGGGCGATACAGTGCCACCATAGGGATCAGATCCTGGAAGGCATCTGGTGCCAGCTGCATCAGCAGGTTGGTGTATCCGGACGATTCTGACTGGAATACGCCAATGGTATCCCCCTGGCAAAGCATTTCACTGGTCGCTTTATCCTTATACGGAATCTTACGTACATCCAGATCTATATTCCGGTTTTCCTTAATCATGTCCACCGTATCCTGAATGACAGTGAGATTTCGCAATCCCAGGAGGTCCATCTTCAGCAGTCCCAGTTTTTCAACCTGATCTTTTTCATACTGTGTCTGTATGAAATTTTCCTGGGTCAGCTGAATCGGAACGAAATCATCAACAGGGGCTGAGCAGATCACTACGCCGGCCGCGTGCGTTCCTGCCTGGCGGGAAAGGCCTTCCAGCTTCAGGCAGTGATCAATCAGCGTATGCACCGTGGGATTGGTTTCATATGCCGATTTAAACTCATGGGATGATTCCAGTGTCTTTTCCAGAGTAACTCCGGGCCCCTGCGGAATCATCTTGGCAATTTTATCCACATCCCGCAACGGCAGATTCATAACCCGTCCAACATCCCGGATAACCGCGCGGGCTGCCAGAGTAGAAAAGGTAATAATCTGCGCTACATGATCTTCCCCGTATTTATGCGCCAGGTACTCAATAACCCGGCCGCGTCCCCGGTAACACAGATCGGTATCAATATCCGGCATGGACACACGTTCCGGATTCAGGAATCGTTCAAACAGGAGATCAAATTCCAGGGGATCCAGTTCCGTGATGTGAAGAAGATAGGAAACAATACTTCCTGCCGCACTGCCTCTGCCCGGACCAATGGGTATGCCATGTGTTTTGGCAAAATGAATGAAATCCATAACAATAAGGAAATAATCAGAGAAACCCATTCTGTCAATGATTCCCAGTTCGTAATTTAACCGGTTCATTACTTCAGGTGTCTTTTGGCCATATCGTTCAGGAATAGCCTTTTCACACAGTTTGCGCAGATAGGTCTTCGCTGTTTCCCCCTCAGGAACATCAAAGGCCGGCAATTTATGTTCTCCGAAGGTGAACGTAACATTGCACCGTTCCGCAATTCTGGCAGTATTCTCAATGGCTCCTTCATAGCCGCCAAGAATACTTCTCATTTCCTCCCCGCTCTTGCAGTAAAATTCATCATTGGCGAAATGAAAATGTTCCGGATCATCCAGTGTTTTCCCTGTAGAAATACACAACTTGATTTCCTGGCTGGCCGCATCCTCTTTTCTCACATAATGAAAGTCATTGGTCGCCACCAGTCCTATTCCATATTCTTTTGCCAGGTCTGCCAGTACAGGCCTTACTCTGGCTTCTTCAGGCAGTCTGTGATTCTGCAGTTCAATGAAATAATTATCCCTGCCGAATGTATCAATATAAAACTTTATAACTTCGTGGGCCTTATCCATGTCGCCGGACAGAATGGCCTGTGGAAGCTCTCCGCCCACGCAGGCAGACAACGCGATCAGCCCCTTATGATACTTCCGGAGCAGGTCATGATCAGCCCTGGGCTTATTATGAAATCCTTCCGTCCATGCCCTGGAACAGATTTTTACCAGATTGTGATATCCCTCATTATTTTCTGCCAGCAAAATCAGATGATACAGTTTTTCTCTTCCTGGCGGCACCTGGAAACGGCTGTTCTGAGTAATATATATTTCACAGCCAATAATGGGTTTGATTCCCTGCTTTTTGCATTCATTGTACAGATACACAGCGCCATACATTGAGCCATGGTCGGTAATCGCTATGGCGGTCTGCCCCATTTCCTTTACATGAGCCACTAAATCCGGTATGCGGCTGATGCCATCAAACAGACTGTATTCCGTATGTGTATGAAGATGAACGAATGGATCCATAGAGAGTAATCCTCCTAACATATTGTAATCACATTGTAGCATAGCCCGTCGCTGTCTCTTACCGCTTTTCTCCGCAGGCAAATAAAAAATAACCAGTAGAACAGATTTCATTCTACTGGATTAGAAACAGGCCTGGTCGGTTATTTTTTCTCTTTATCCCTCTGATTCTTTATCTTCACCAGATCTCCGTTTTTGCGTGCTGTGTCCTTATCTTCTTCCGTCATATGCTCTCCATCAAGGACAATCTGCACTCCCACCTTATCCAGCCATTCATCAATGGTATGATTTGTCTTAAATAATTCGCCCATAGTCTTCTTACCTCCCTTATTCTGATTTACGCCTTAACCGATATATGAAAACTGAAAATGTCCAGATAACTGTCACAGCCAATATAATCGTAGCCGGCCACTGATGCAGAGCACATTTTAATGCGCCCATATCTATGTCAAACTGCAGCGGAATAACCGTAATGCAGAGGGAAAGAAATACACTGAGCGCAAAGATGGACGCCGCGTAAGCGAGCCCCAGCCCCCATCCGGTCAGTCTTTTCCGAGTAGCCGCAAACGATCCGATAAAAAGCATACATGACGCGGCCCAGCTCAGCCAGAGATAAGCTCCGGTGTGCCAGTATGTATTAACCGGTTTCCACAGCAGAAATATAAAAATCATATAGATAACCGCTGACAGCAGATAAGAATACAGACAGGCTCTCCTGAACCGCTCCTGCAGACTTCCCCTGGCCTTTACCGCCCCATATAAGGCCCCCAGCTGAAAAGATCCAATGACTGACCATATACCTGACAGGATGGCGGCCCCTATAAAAATAGAACTGTTGGTCGTAATGACCAGCGGTCCCGTAGCCCCTATGACAAACAGACTGGCCATAGAATACAGGCACAGCATATTCGCGGTAAGTCTTTTATTGACCCGTTGGAAAAGCCAGATACCCAACATTCTGAGGCATGCGCCCCCGACAATCAGCGTTCCTGTAAAAGCCATCCAGTTGGAATATGATGCCGGAGTCCCTGCCGGTGCCTTTACCATCACTGAGAGCATAAAAGAGGCTATGATAAACCACAGTTCATTGCCATCTACCGCCGGACGCATCAGATTAATGATATATCCCCATTCCTTCTCATCGCGTCCGATAACAGGCGCTGCCAGACAAAGTCCCCAGTCCACAGCTTCCAGCAGCAGATATAAGCCTATAAAACATGCGGGAAGTAAAAGCGCTAAATCCTTTCCTCCCATATGCAATCCTCCTTTATCCAGTAAGATCTCTGTTCCATGACGCACCGGCTCTCATGGCGCTCCTCCGCCATCGGCGTGTTTTCCTCCAAATTTCCGATTGTTTTACCATGCTTCAGGTTTTATAATGATAAAAGACAGCATATATTATCAGAAACGAGGTGCCTCATGCGAAAGTTACTGCTTATTATCTCCTGTATATTTCCTTTTATTATAAAACATTTTCTTTCCAGAAAAGGAAAAACACCGTCCATCCAGTCGCAGATTATAACTCTTGCCAATCTTCCGGAACTGCATGGATGGTACATTGTCCTTCATCCGAGAAAGGCCATCTGTTTATTCCTTCTGAGAAAATCATTAAAATTCAGCCTGACTATGATTCGGCAGCTGGGTTTATAATGTGTTTTCCCGATTATACTGACGGATACTATCCACAAGTTTTCTGATTTTTTCTCTGTCCTTATATCCATTAGTCTCTGCACTGGAAGAAATATCCACTCCATAGGGATGTAAGGCCAGTGCCTCCTTCAGATTATCAAGCCCTATTCCTCCTGCCAGGAACCAGGGCTTTTTTAATGCAGGAATGTACTTCCAGTTAAAAGACTTTCCTGTGCCTCCCCGTCCATTATCCAAAAGAAGAAATTCTGCCGAAGTATGTTCGGCCTGAATGATATCCTCGGTTGAGCGGACAGACACTACCCGGATAACCGGGCAACCTGTCTTTTCCCGTAACGAAGTAATATAGGCTTCCGATTCCTGCCCATGAAGCTGAATAATCTGTATAACCCCGTGGTTTACCAGAGATACAATATGGTCCTGCGGTTCATTAACAAATATTCCCACCGCCGGTATCCCATCATCCAGGACTTCACGGATGGCAGCCGCCTTTTCATCCGTAAGAAAATGGCGCCCCTGATCAAAAACCAGCCCTGCATAGTCAGGCTTTGCCTCATTCAAATAAATGGCATCCTGAGGCCTCAGTAATCCACATATCTTTATCTTAACCATGCCTGCTACCTTCATTAACAAACGGATATATACTTTTTAAATTATATCACAACGGAAGAGATGCCCCTCTCTGCAATTATGCATCCGGCGCCTGCTCGGACGAATGATGCATCAGTTTTCTGGCACAGTCGGTCGCTTCAAGGAAGGAGATATTTCCCTCCTCGACAAACAGAATACACGCTGTAAAGAACAGTTTCCTGATCCGGTTTCCGTTGCGATGACTCATTTTCTGCCATGAGTCCGTTTCTTTCGTTTTATCATCACCATGCCAGCCGGGGATATGTTCAAGAGAAAAGAGGCAAGGCTTTAGAATCAGCGTCTGAAGACGGGCTCCCTCACATATGGATGCCAGGGCAAACCCATCATCACTCAGTTTTTCCGTATCCTCATTCCAGGCTATCGCCATTCCCTGAGCTCCCGACTTTTTCATTTGCAGGGCCATCAGGCCCGCCATTTCCGTAGACGGGGTAAAGAAAAGAAGAAAAGGCTTTTTATTCCAGAAGTATTCTTCCTTTCTCAATCCATCCCAGGGTTCCGAAACCAGCTCACAGTCTGCCCCGACCCGTCTTGCCTGCGAGACGGCCCATTCTATCTCCCGGACCGGAAACCCCGGAAAATCAGAATATCCAATATATATTTTTTTCATTTTCCGGTATCTCCCCTGTGCAATCATCGTAATCGTAATATATAAAAATAAATTCCGCCTCTGCTGATGCAGGCGGAATTTATCCATCAACCATAGCTTAATCGGTTATCATCGGTTCTCTGCGGATGGTATCACCGGTACAGGATGTTACCGAAAATAGTTTTACATACCTGAAGATGGCCCATATTCTGCCAGAGCCCGGCGCTGCTGCATTTCTTCTTCCTTCATACTGTGTTCCACCGCTCCGGCAATCATGCCTACCGCAGTAAGATTGATGACCAGGGATGTACCACCGTAACTTATAAAAGGAAGCGGAATACCGGTAACCGGAAAGCATCCGATAACCATGGCTATATTAATACATGCCTGTGTTCCGATAAGCAGCGTCAGCCCGCTCACCAGAAGCATACGGTATGTGGTGTTGACTCTGGCTGCCAGCCTGAGCCCTGTGTAAATAAACAGCATAAAGGTAGCCACAATCAGAAGTGCACCAAAAAGCCCGCATTCCTGACACCATACGGCAAACGCAAAGTCTGTATGAGATTCAGGCAGATAAAAGAATTTTGAAAATCCCTGCCCTGGTCCCTGCCCGAATATGCCGCCGGTCCCGACCGCTATAAGGCTCTGTACTGTCTGATACCCCAGATCGCTGGCCCGGGAGAAAGGATCCCACAGGACGACCAGACGGGCCCTTCGATAAGTGGAGCTCAGCGCAAGAACAAGGAATAAACTGACAGCGCCGATAAGTCCCAGAATAATTTCAACAACCGGCATCCCTGCAATAACATACATGAGTGCAGGAAATATCAGAATCATTCCAGCCGTCCCCATATCCGGCTGCAGGATGACCAGAAAGGCCATACAGAACGGCATCCACATGGGCTTAAAATAAGCGGCAATCCGTTTCAGCGAACTCAGAGTAAATCCGTTCCCTCTTTTGAGGATATTTTTTATTTCACCAAAAACGGTTATCCGTTTCCCTCCGTCAATCAACCGGGAAAGATACCATGCAGCCCACATAATGGCTGGTATTTTCGCCACTTCAGACGGCTGAATGGACACTGGTCCTATCCCAATCCATCGGGTTGCCCCGTTGACGGTCTTCCCTGCCGCAAATACCAGCACGAGCAGGGCACAGGCAAACAGGGATATGGCCCCGGAGTATCTTGCCAGGGTTTCCGGTTTTATTTTTTTCACCACATAAAATAAAAGCATTCCCGGAATCAGAAAGACCAGCTGTTTAAATACATAACTGTAAGGATTCAGTCCTCCTTCTATATTGCGGTATACCGTAGAAGAATACACATTAAATACCCCTACGGTAATCAGCCCGAATACAATGAGGTAAAGAATCCTCAGTCCTGTTCGCTGCTGTTCAATTCTGTCTTCACGGGGCGTCTGGCTATGAGACGGCATATCTTGTTCCCCTTCCTGCTGAACTTCTCTTCATATTCCGTCATCACATCGCCTTCTATCGGGTTGGCATGCAAATCATAATTAACATCAGAAAGTTCCCAGCCCATCGCTTTAAATTCTTCTACGGAGAAGTCGAATAAATCACGATTATCCGTCTTAAAGCAGATTTCTCCTTCCGGAGCAAGAAGTGCGGCATAACGTTTTAAATAATTGCGATGCGTAAGTCTGCGTTTTTCATGTCTTGCTTTTGGCCATGGATCGCAGAAATTGATAAAGAAACGATCTACTTCCCCTGGGGTGAACAGTTCTTCAATATGGCTGATATCGCCAAGAACAAGTCTTACATTATTGACTGGAGGATCCAGTTCAGCTACCTTTTTCCCCGCGTAATAAATAACCCCGATCTGGCGTTCAAACCCAACGAAGTTCCATTCAGGATGTGCTGCGGCCATCTGACTGATAAAGCGGCCTTTACCTGTTCCCAGTTCTACGCAGAGCGGATGTTCCGGTTCTGCAAACTGTTCTTTCCACTTTCCTTTATTTTCCACTGGTAATTCCAGGTACAGAAAATCACTGTATTCCTTAATCGCCTCATCAATCCATGGTTTTCTGCGAAGCCTCATAACACCCTCCTAAAATTCTTCTTTTTCTGATTATATATTATACTACTCTGCGTGCATGAAACTCTTCCATTCATACACAGTCATGTATCATGATATGCCAAAATAATCGCATAATCAAGTCACAAGTCGGATATTCATGCTTTTATATTTCTGCCCTGCACAACCGGTAATTCCCTCCTCATAAGCTCACGTCCCCTCACTATATACCACAAAAAAGCGGTAAGACAGCCAGACTGCCTTACCGCTTTTTATAATCTCTTACTGGTTCTTATAATTCGTTCCCAGTGCCTTTACATCCTTCCGGAGCCAGATATTTCCGTACATAGTCATCATGTTGGTAATATCCTTATCATATTTTCTGCTAAAGAAATCACAGGTCGGGTCATACTTAACTGAAGTAAGGCCCATGCTTCCCATCAGAGTATCATATGCCATATCATTGGTGAACAGCCAGTTCTTACGCCGTTTCATCGCTGCGAATTCAGCCGGATGTTTCTTCTGATATTCAGGAGAAGTATAAATCCAGAACGGGATATGAACCATCTGGAATTCAAACTGATCTGCATTGTGTCCCGGATTCTGAGTTACCAGTTCCCCATGATCGGAGAAATACATAACTTCATCCGCATGAAGATGGTTAATAGCCACATTCATGATTTCACTGAGGACATGATCCGTGTACAGGACACTGTTATCATATTCATCAATCATAACCTGATCCTTAGACCGGGTCTTCGACTGGTCCAGCGGGTACTTATAGAATCCAGCATGCGGGTATCTGTCCCAGTAACTTACATGGCTTCCCATCAGATGAATGACGATAAGCTGACGGCGGTTGTTGGGATCCACTTTCTGCAGCTGCGGTACCAGAATAGAGTCATAATCCTTTGTCTGTACGCCAGTACCAATATAATCATTCATCCAGTGCTGATCATCACAGGCCGAGCCAATGGCGCCAATAGGGGTATCCCAGATGCCAAAGCGGGACTGATTTGAAATCCATGTGGTACGGAATCCTGCCGCTCTGGCCATATCGATAATGGAATAGGCGTCTACCAGAGGAATCTTGTTATACTGATTTTTCTGAGTGAGGGCATAGGTCAGTGACTGTACCGTCTGTGTGTAGCTGGAGTAAGCATGAGTAAAGAAAGTATAGTCCTTATTTTCAGCCGCTTCCGTCTCAAAAGGAGTATTATCTCTCGGATAGCCATAGACACCCATATGGTCTCTGGTCTCACTTTCCCCGATAATAAGTACATATACCCCATCCGGTGCATGTTTTAGTTTGTTGGACAGATGCTTGTTGTTAATAACATTATGCCGACGCTCTTCCACCATGTGCTGATATTCAATAAAACTTTTCACAGTGTCCTGTGTCTGTGCCACTGTCTGTGCAATCCGGGTTTGGGAAAAACAGAAAATCAGGGCAGCCACTTCAAAAATCAGAATAAGGACAACCCCTTTTTTCGTGCGGCCAGATACGTCTCTGGGACCAACAAAGAAATATCCGGAAACGAGGAAAATAATATAAGAAAGAGCAAACAGCGCGGCTACTGCCAGGACAAGATTAAGCAGCGGAATATTAACACTGATGTATTCCAGAGCTTCATGCAGATTCGTCTGTGCCAGGGCAAGCATCATATTGACGGAAATCAGTGCGTGAGTAAGTCCAAAATAGCCGATATAGGTAAACTGAATAAGACAGTACAGCAAAACAAATACAGACCACAATATACGGACGGCCATACGCCCTTTTGGTCCTGGAATGAGCCAGGAAGCGGTAACCCCGGTAAACAGAAGGAATAGCGGAGTCGCCATTTCAAAGGATGTATCCTCTGTATTCATTACCACCTTGGCAAAAGGAGCAAGAACCGGAGCAATCAGAGACAACAGTCCCAGACACAACACGGTAATCCAGAAACTCACCAGTGCCTTCTTCAGATTTTTCCTGAACAGATAGGCCGTAATCCCGCCAAACTGTAATGCCAGAAGAAAAATCTTTATCATAGACCACCAGACCAAACCACCCGGTGAGCCAAGCAGAAAATTCAGAGCAAACATAACGGCAAAAGATGCCAGGGTAACAGCTGTCCACACCGCTTTCCATCCCCGGTCAGTGATAAAGCTAAACATGTGTTGTGTGACTCCTTTCGAAAAGTTTTTATCATGCTTTACACATTTTACTGTTTCATTACGAATACTCCCCAATTTTACATGATTTAGCACACGAAAACAATGGTCATACCTATCAGACAGAGCAGGTAGTGTCGTATAACAGAAATGAAGGAGCCTTGGTTCCCTCATACACTTCCAAAATTCAGCGCTTTCCATCGCCGGATATGGAATAAAAAAATCTGTAACCGGAAAATAATCCAGGTTACAGATTTTCGATCATATGTATGGATACAAGACAAGCCCTTACTTATCTTCCCTGTATCTTATATCAGTTCGTGAGTGAGCGGATTGGTGCAGGAATCTTTCCCCCGCGGTCAATAAATTCCTGTGCGCTGAACCGGCTGATATCCATTACCGGAGCATATCCCATCAGTCCGCCAAAATGAACCATGTCCCCCGGCTTGGCTCCAGGTACAGGGATAAGACGGGTAGCCGTGGTCTTATTGTTAATCATTCCGATAGCCGCTTCATCGGCAAGGATAGCGGAAATAGTAGCCGCTGTCGTATCTCCCGGTACGGCAATCATATCCAGTCCTACAGAACATACGCAGGTCATAGCTTCCAGTTTTTCAAGGCACAGACTGCCACGCTGAACCGCCTGAATCATTCCCAGATCTTCACTGACCGGAATAAATGCACCGGAAAGTCCGCCTACGCTGGAAGACGCCATAAGGCCACCCTTCTTCACCGCGTCGTTAAGCAGTGCCAGTGCCGCCGTTGTACCTGGTCCGCCTACACTTTCCAGACCCATTTCTTCCAGTACCTGCCCCACGCTGTCGCCTACAGCCGCCGTAGGAGCCAGTGATAAGTCAACAATTCCAAAAGGCGCTCCCAGCCGGTCCGCTGCCGTCTTAGCCACCAGCTGGCCAAGGCGGGTAATCATAAACGCCGTATTCTTGATGGTTTCGGCCACCACTTCAAAAGGAGCTCCCTTTACATCTTCCAGTGCCCTTTTCACTACCCCTGGTCCTGATACTCCGACATGAATGGCTGTATCTCCCTGAGTAATCCCATGGAAAGCACCGGCCATAAACGGGTTATCCTCCACCGCGTTACAGAATTCCACCAGCTTGGTGCACCCATACGCTTCATGGTCCTTTGTAAGTTCTGCTGTTTTCTTTACAATCTGTCCCATAAGGCGTACCGCGTTCATATTGATTCCACCCTTGGTAGACCCTACCGCAACGGAGCTGCAGATACTCTGAGTTTCTGCCAGTGCCTCCGGAATGGAATCAATCAGTTTTCTGTCGGATTCAGTCATTCCACGGTCTACCAGCGCAGAAAATCCCCCCATAATATCAATGCCTGTGGTATCCGCTGCCTTCTGAAGGGTTCTGGCCACCGGAACAAAACTGGATTCAGACAATCCACCGGTAATCAACGCAATCGGGGTAATCGAAATACGTTTGTTGACAATAGGCACCCCATATTCTCTGGCAATATCATTTCCTGTTTCCACCAGGTGTTCAGCTTTAGTGCAAATGGTGTCATATATATTATCGCAGAGACGCTTCATATCCGATGATACACAGGCCAGAAGGGAAATTCCCATGGTAATGGTTCTTACATCCAGCTTGTTCTGATCAAACATGCGCTGCGTAGAAAGAATTTCTTCAATATCAATCATGAGTCAGTCCTCCCGTTCATATGCGATGCATGGCATAGAATAAGTCTGCCAGCTGTACCCGTGCATCTACCCCCATCTTTTTACCTTCCTGGGCCATCTTATCCTGGAATTCCTTTAAGGAAACGGAAGCCTTTTCCATATCACAGATCAGGACCATACTGAAAATGCCGTCCTGAATGGTCTGAGATATATCAAGGATATTGATATTTGTATCTGCCAGATCTCTGGCCACCTGAGCCACAATGCCTACCCGGTCTGCACCAATAACAGTTACTACGATTTTTTTCATGAGTATACTCCCCTTATCAGCTAAACTATCCATTCTGTGGATTATCTGGAACCAGATAAACTCTAATCTATAATACCATATACCCTATCGGATGTTTATTCGCTGTCAGAACCCGATGCGGAAATTAATAATCATATAATATGTAAAAATTATAAAGCTATTACTATATATATTTTGTAAAAGGCGGTATAATTTAATTATTAGTAAATTTTGTTTCTTTAATTACCAAAAGTGTGCTCACATAGTTATCATCTCGTTAATAATGTATACAGAAGGAGTTAATGTTGAAAGAACTTAAATATATTTCCTGGAATGTGAATGGTCTGCGAGCATGCATGAAGAAAGGCTTTATGGATGCATTCCAGAATCTGAGTGCTGACTGTTTCTGTCTTCAGGAGACAAAACTCCAGCCCGAACAGATAAGCCTGGAACTTCCAGGATATTATCAGTACTGGAACAGCGCTGTAAAAAAAGGATACAGCGGAACCGCATTATTTACACGGATAAAACCGGTTTCTGTAACCTATGGACTCGGCATACCGGAACACGATCAGGAAGGCCGTATCATTACTGCGGAATTTGATTCCCATTACCTGGTAGTATGTTATACACCAAACAGCAAACGTGAGCTGCTGCGATTAGACTACCGCATGGTCTGGGAAGATGAAATCAGAAAATATCTACTCTCACTTAATGAGAAAAAACCTGTGATTTATTGCGGCGACCTCAATGTAGCTCATGAGGAAATCGATATTGCCAATCCCAAAACCAACCACCATAATGCAGGCTTTACCGACGAAGAACGCGGCAAGATGACCGCACTCCTCTCCTCCGGATTTATTGATACGTTCCGTTATCAGCACCCGGATACCAGAGACGCCTATTCCTGGTGGAGTTATTTCGCAAAATCAAGAGAGCGGAATGTGGGATGGAGAATCGATTATTTTATAACCAGTGAATCCTTAAAGGATAGGATTACCGGCGCTTCCATTCATCCGGAAATCATGGGAAGTGACCATTGCCCGATAGAGCTTGATATTAAGATATAATGATTGTATGTTTCAACCTGTTGTTAATCTGAATCAGGAGGCTTTTATGGAAGACTCTTTGTTGAGATCGGTTTCGGGAAATGCGTCAGCAAATCAAAAAACTTCTACCAGTACTATTCCTCAGAATCTTGACCGGATTGTAAAGAATCAATTCGTATTGAAGCATGTTGTTCTTCTCTTCACTCCGGTGATTGTCATGCTGGGCAGCATGGTTATTGCTCTGATTCTTTATTATTATGGGCTTTTCACTATAGAGAATGACTTTATCACCTATGTTGTACTGACCACATTAACCTGTTTTTTCCTTATGGCTATGATTTCTATTTCCCTTTATGAGGAACTGGATCAGCAGCTGCTTTCCCCGTTACATGAAATTATTTTTACTGCACGGGCCATCAACAATGGATCGATAAATCATATAATCGACAGTGATGCTCCACAGGGACTTGATTCGATTACCCGCGCTTTTCAATCTATGCAGTACAACCTTAATAATTCCATTCAGCAGCATGAAAACGTTGAAAAGCGAAAGCAGATCCTTTATGCAGGCATCGCTCATGACCTGCGGACACCGCTCACTTCAATCATTGGATATTCCGAAGCATTAAACGCAGGTATCGCCAATACGCCAGAAAAGAAACGAAGGTATATACAGGCGATTTCCACACAGGCCGACGTTCTGCTCCATCTAGTAGATCAGCTGTCTATTTATAATAAACTTTCTGCCAGAAAAGCTACGTTCCCTCTTTACAAGGTCAATCTGGAATCACTGATACGCAGTTATCTGGATATTGAAGGAGATTCGCTGCTTACCAAGCATGTTCATGTAAAGACAAAGCTGAAGAGCAATATCTATGTCATGGCCAATACCGACGAATTCCAGCGAATCCTTACCAATTTCTTTACCAACAGTATTAAGTACAGGAAACTGCCGGAATCCAATGTAGTGATTTCCCTTTGCAGAAATCCTGATGATGAGGAAGCTATCCTCTCCTATCACGATGATGGACCTGGTGTAGAAGAAAGCAAGCTGGAAAAGATTTTTGAACCATTTTACCGAACCAGCGAAGCGCGCACCAAAACCAGCAACGGCAGCGGTCTGGGCCTGGCTGTAGTAGCTGAAATCGTATCTATACATAAAGGCAGAATTCAGGCACTGAATGACAATGGATTATTAATTAAAATTTATTTACCAATTTTAAAAAGTAAGGAGATAATCAAATGACAAACGTACTTGTAGTTGAAGATGACCAGTTAATTGCCGAGTTGGAAAGGGATTTTCTTGAAGCCAACAATTATACTGTTTACCTTGTGAATAACGGTAAGGACGCATTAGCCACCATGGATAAAGTAGACATCAATGCCATTCTCCTTGACATTATGCTTCCAGGTGAAGATGGTTATTCCCTCTGCAGAAAAATGCGCGCAATGACCGATGTACCGATTATTTTTGTTACCGCCAAGAATGATGAAGTAGACACCATCCGCGGTCTGGGACTGGGTGCAGATGACTTTATTGCCAAACCATTTTCTCCAACCGAACTGATTGCCCGGCTACATGCACATCTGGAACGATATAACCGTCTCAGCCGGAAGCAGACCGCTAAAGCCTCTGATGGCAATGAACTGATCATCGGTAATCTGATTATCCGTCCGAAAGCCCGTCAGGTTATCTTATCCGGTAAGAATGTAGCTTTAACCGGTAAGGAATTTGACCTACTTTATTTTCTGGCAGAACATCCGAATGAAGTGTTCTCCAAGGAAAAGCTTTTTGAAAAAATCTGGAGCCTGGATCCGGTATGCGAACCGGCGACCGTTACCGTTCACATCAACCGTCTCCGTGATAAGATGAAGGCTGCTACTGGACGCCCGTTTGAACGGATTGAAACCGTATGGGGCGCTGGCTATCGTTTCCATGTAGACTGATTGCATGCTGACTTAATATATGAAGCAACATAAAAAGGTGGTAAATCATAAAAATTTACCACCTTTTAAATTGCGTCTCGTTCCTTATTAAAGCTTCAGTATAGTGGCAATGGCATGTGCCACACCATCCTCATTATTGCTTCCGATAGTTTTATCCGCGGCTTCCTTGGCCACAGGTTCCGCATTGGCCACGGCAAAAGAATGTCCCGCATACCGGAGCATAGAAATATCGTTTTCCGTGTTGCCAAAAGCCGCAATCTGTTCCGGCCGGATTTGCCACCGGGCTGCCAGTATACCAATGGCATTGGCTTTGCTGACACCGGCTTTATGTATATCAATGAAAATCCGTTCCGGATAAACTATGGAAATCCTATCCTGGAATCTATCTTCCAGGAATTTTCGTATGTTATCCCGCTTCTGTAAATTCTTTTCCACGATAATCATCCGGGTAACTGTTTCCGCAGGATGATAGAAGTCTTCCCCTGTGTAGATGGTCTTCCGGATTCGGTACTGGCTGTATTCCTGTTCCAGTGGATCCGGCTGTGCCATATAGGCATAATCATTTATAAAGGTCTGCACCTTCCATTCCCTGTCCCTGGCAAAAGCCAGTATCTCGCCAGCCAGTTCCGGAGATATACCATCCTGAGAGATAACCTGCTGCGATTCAAGCCGGGCAGTCTATGCTCCAGTATAACACACCACAGGGATGTCTCCCAGCTGCAATGGCAGAAGTTTGGCCCTGGCAGAACAGAACATACGCCCGGTGGCAAAAACGATACGAATGCCTTTAGTCCAGGCTTTTTTCAGTATATCCGCCGTAAACGGCGAAATGGACATATCATCATGAAGGAGTGTCCCATCCAAATCGATAGCCAGCATTTTTATATCCTTAGTCATCAGTCTCATTCCTTTCCTTCTGTCATTGTAATATATTTCAGAAAATCGTTCTACCGGACATTCCGCAGTCAGTGCATAAAAAAAGATTGTGAATATCTGTATATTCACAATCTCTTTCCTTTATTGCTTACGCGTTCTTAGCGATTTCAGCCAGCTTAGCAAATGCAGCCGGATCGCTGATAGCGAGTTCACTCAGCATCTTGCGGTTTACAGCAACGCCAGCTTTGTTCAGGCCGGCAATCAGACGGCTGTAGGTAAGTCCGTTGAGACGAGCTGCTGCGTTGATACGAACGATCCAGAGCTTACGGAATTCTCTCTTAACCTGTCTGCGGTCTCTTCTAGCATAGTAGAGAGCCTTCATAACCAGTTCATTTGCCTTACGGAACTGTGCGTGACGAGCACCTCTGTAGCCCTTTGCGAGTTTCAGAATCTTTTTATGTCTTGCGTGATTTGTCAATCCGCTTTTTACTCTTGCCATTGTTACATGTCCTCCTTAATTAACCGTTTGGAAGCAGCTTAGCTTCACGCTTGAAGTCTGCCTTGGATACCAGTGCTGCTTTTCTGAAGTTTCTCTTTCTCTTCGGGGACTTCTTTTCAAGAATGTGGCTGCGGAATGCTTTATTTCTCTTAATCTTACCGCTACCAGTAACGCTAAAACGTTTTGCCGCAGAACGGCGTGTCTTCATTTTCGGCATTTAAATACTCTCCTTCAATAATGTTTTAGAAGTACGGACACATAATCCGATTTCTCTGATTACCTATGCTTTCGGGCCAATAACCATGGTCATATTGCGGCCTTCAAGTTTCGGAGGCTTTTCACGAACAATGGTATCTCCCAATTCCTTCAGTACTCGATCTAAAACCACACGTCCCAGTTCCGGATGTGTCATTTCACGACCTCTGAACATAATGGTAACCTTTACCTTATTCCCATCTCCCAGGAAACGCTGTGCATGCTTGAGCTTAACATAAAAATCATGATCTTCAATGTTAGGACGAAGCTTGACTTCCTTAACCTGGAAAACCTTCTGTTTTTTCTTGGCTTCCTTTTCACGCTTCTGCTGTTCATATCTATACTTACCATAGTTCATGATACGGCATACTGGCGGCTTGCCATTAGGAGCTACTTCCACCAAGTCCAAACCGCGTTCTTCTGCTTCGCGAATGGCATCGCGAACATTCATAACGCCTAACTGTTCGTTTGTATCGCTGACAACACGTACTTCACGAGCACGAATCTGTTCATTGATACGAAGTTCCTTAGCTATCTTCTTTCACCTCCGAAAATACAAGAACCAGAGCCTCTTCTCAGCACCTGACTTCCCTTATATCATTGCAAGCAAAAGCGGACGGTAGACACCGTCCGCTTCAAGTTCACACGTAGACCTTAGTAGCACTTAGCCTTGTAAGGTGAGAAGCGGATGACTTCTTCTTGCAATCAAATACGTGAATATAATACCCTTTATTTGCAGTCTTGTCAAGCTGTTTTTTCTGTATTTCAGGCATGTACTTCTTCTGTGTCACGGATAACGCGATGAGCCACACTTACGGCCACTTCATTAAAATGAAGAACGCCTACCCCTACATACACAGCAACACATAAATGTTCATTCCACCGGGCAATCCCGATTTTTCCACCTACATTCATGCCTATCAGTTTAAGTTTCAGCTGTTCTATGCAGGATTCCATGGCACCAAGTACTGAGCCATCCCCTACATGGGTATCGGTAATGACATGCTGTCTTTGAGCAGCTACAATGGCCGATTCATAAATCTTGGGAAGAATATCCAGAAATTTCCCGCCAAAATTTACTGCTACTGCATGTATCCCCTGCTTTTCCAGGCGGTCCCGGAGATTATATTCTTCTGTTCTTGTTTCTGTCAGCGCCATTCGCAGGGCAGCGCGTCCGATATCACTGCTCTGAAGCATATCAGTCTACCGTTCTGTTCTTAACTTCATCATGAACACGGTTAATGAAGGATTCCAGATCTACACTGCCTTCATCGGCTCCCTTGCGAGTACGTACGGAAATGTTACCTGCTCCGACTTCCTTATCCCCGATGATGATCATGTAAGGAACCTTTTCCATCTGTGCCTTACGGATCTTGTATCCCAGAGTATCGTTGTTTTCATCCAGTTCTACGCGGATGTCAGCTGCAGACAGCTTGTCAGCGATTTCCTTAGCATAAGCCATCTGGTTGTTGGATACCGGAATAACCTTTGCCTGAACCGGGGCCATCCATACCGGGAACTTGCCAGCAAAGTGTTCTGTCAGGATACCGATGAAACGTTCAAGGCTGCCGTAGCCTGCGCGGTGAATCATTACGGCTCTGTGTTTTTCACCATCTTCACCTACATAGGTTACATCGAAACGTTCCGGCAGCTGCATATCCATCTGAATGGTACCGCACTGCCATGTACGGCCGAGGGAGTCCTGAATATGGAAGTCCAGCTTCGGGCCATAGAATGCGCCGTCCCCTTCATTCACCTTGTATGGGATTCCTGCCTGTTCAATGGCTTCACGAAGAGCATCTGTAGCCAGTTCCCAGAGTTCGTCAGAACCCATGGAATTTTCCGGACGTGTGGACAATTCTACATGGTACTTGATGCCGAATGGTGCATACAGGTCCTTGAACATCTGAAGGGTTTCAATAACTTCCGGCTTCATCTGTTCACGGGTCATGAAAATGTGCGCATCATCTTGAGTAAAGTTACGTACGCGGAAAAGTCCATGCAGTGCGCCATGGAGTTCATGACGATGTACCAGGCCGAATTCTGCAACACGCTTTGGCAGGTCTCTGTAGCTTCTCTGCTGAGTCTTGAAATAAAGAATTCCGCCAGGGCAGTTCATCGGCTTAACCGCATAATCTTCTCCATCAATCTTTGTGAAATACATGTTTTCACGATAGTGATCCCAGTGACCGGACTGGAGCCACAGTTTCTTGGACAGAATAACCGGGGTCATGATTTCTTCATAGTGATACTTCTTGAAGAGCTCACGTTCAAAATCAATCAGCGCATTGCGGATAACCATTCCTTTCGGATGGAAGAACGGGAAGCCCGGGCCTTCATCATGGAAGCTGAACAGATCCAGTTCCCTTCCCCGTTTTCTGTGATCTCTCTTAGCTGCTTCTTCGCGAACATAGAGGAAGTGTTCAAGTTCTTCCTTCTTATAGAAAGCTGTGCCGTAGATTCTCTGAAGCATCTGACGGGTTTCATCGCCTCTCCAGTAAGCGCCGGCTACAGACATGAGCTTGAATGCCTTAACCTTGCCTGTGGAACGTACATGAGGGCCTCTGCAGAGGTCAGTGAAATCCCCCTGTGTGTAGAATGTAATCTGTGCATCTTCCGGAAGATCTTCAATTAATTCCACCTTGTAATCCTGATTTCTTTCCCTGAAGTAAGCCAGAGCTTCTTCTCTACTCATGCTGGTTTTCTGAATAGCCAGATTTTCCTTTACAATCTTAGCTATTTCCTTTTCAATGGCCGGGAAATCTTCGTTGGTGAACTTATGTTCAGATTCCAGGTCATAGTAAAAACCTGTATCAATAGCCGGACCAATGGCAAACTTGGTGCCTGGGAACAGGTGCTGAATAGCCTGTGCCATAACATGAGCCGCTGTGTGTCTCAGAGTATGGAGAGCTTCCGGAGAATCCTTTGTGAAAAATTCTACCTGTGTGCCATCTTCAATGTTGTCGCGAAGATCGGCATATTCACCGTTTACTTTGGCAACTACTGCGTCTCTTCCAAGGCTGTTGGAAATAGCCTTAGCGGCTTCAAACAGAGGAACAGCTTTTTCAAAATCTACTTTTTTCCCATCTTTCAGAATAATAGATACCATATTATTCAAATCCTTTCTGTAAATAAAAAAACTTTCATCCCGAAAGGGACGAAAGTTAAGTTCCGTGGTTCCACCCAAATTAAATCTTACGATTCACTCTGAGACGATAACGGCGCCAGCCGGAATATCCTACTTGATTCAGACATTCTGTTCAAGAGTGGTAAAATTCAAAACGCATAATCCGTTTTCACCAGCCACGGACTCTCTTCCTATGCCATATGTGAATTTCTTGTCTCTATCTCAACATTTATAACTATAATACACCTTTAGAAACAGTTGTCAAGAAAAAACTTTCTATATACAGATTCATTTCCCGTACATATCTTTGAAATAGCGGTAGGTCTCTTTAAGGCCTTCCTCCAATGAGATTTCAGGTCGCCAGAGCAGCCCTGCCTCCGCCTTTCGGTTTGACAGACTTGACCGGTAGATATCCCCAGGCCGTGCCGGGCCATATAAAGGATGAACTTTTCTTTCGGCCACCTTGGACAACACCTCTACCAGGGTATTCAGTGAGGTTTCCGTCTGTGTCGACAGATTGTATATGGTATTCGCATAAGGCGTTTTCAGTGCCCTGTAAATACCATTGGCTATATCTCCCGCATAGACAAAATCCCTCGTCTGATGTCCATCCCCGAAAATGGTAATATTCTTACCTTCGGCAATTCGCCTGGTGAAAATGCTGATTACTCCCCCTTCACCGCTGTCTCCCTGCCGTTCACCGTATACATTAGCAAAGCGGAGAATCACATATTCCAGTCCAAAGGCACGGGAATACAGTTCCAGATACCTCTCTACCCCTATTTTGGACAATCCATAAAAGGACAACACCTGCAGTGGTTCATCTTCCTTCACCGGCAGCTGACTGTCGGCTACATTTCCATATGCCGCTGCGGTGGAAGAAAAGATTATCCGTTTTACCTTGTTTCTTCTTGCTGCTTCCATAACGTGGACTGACCCCAGGATATTCTGCTGGCAGTCAAAAACCGGGGCCTCCATAGATACGCCGACCGCAATCTGTCCCGCCAGATGCACTACGGCGTCAAACTGTCCTTCTTCAAAAACCTTATCCAGTTCTGGCGCATTAATGTCCATCTTTATGAATTTTGTACCTTTTGGTAAGTGCTCCAGTGTACCGGTAGAAAGATTATCCAGAACCGTGACATCCACCTGTTCTGCCTGCAGCCGGCGCACCAGATGAGAGCCAATAAATCCAGCTCCCCCGGTAACCAATACTTTCATCTGTATATCCTTTCTCCCTTACCCACACCAGATACATAAATCCGGCGGCAAAGGAAAACATTTCATTATCTGATTTCCTTAATTTTATCACATTCTGTTTTTCATATGGCTCTGTTTTTCATAAGTTTAATATTATTTTAAAACCTGAGCCAGCTCTGTGGACACCAGGAAAATTCATCCCCGCCATAAGGGAGTACTCCCAGACGTCTTCTCCGGATGAGATAATCAGGCAAAACAAAATGGATGCTTCCTGTAAGATACAGGAAAACATCCATCCGTTCAATCTTTTTCTGTGAACTCAGGATTTCAGGCATATACACGCCTGCCCTGCAAGTTGCACTTATGCCGATTGGTGTATGGAAAAGGCCATACCTGCCCGGCATCTGTCATTTCCAACGCGATTATCGGCTTATCGCCCTATTATTACAATAAGGTCTTTACAAAAGCTACGATTTCATCCCGCTTTTCTTCCATTAACTTCCGGTCGCCTCTGGTTTCCAGGTTGAACCGAATCAATGGTTCCGTATTGGATGGGCGGAGATTGAATCTCCAGTTTTCAAAATTAATGCCAATGCCATCAATCGTATCTACGGATACCGCATCCTTTGCGTACTTATCGCGAACCGCTGCCAGCACCTTCTTTGTGTCAGAAGCAGGCAGGTTGATTTCGCCGCTGCATGGGAATTCTTCTTCCATATGAGATACCATATCCGCCAGACTGATGCCTGTTTCGCTTACAAGCTGAGCCACAATCAGCCACGGAATCATTCCGCTATCGCAATAGGAGAAGTCACGGAAGAAATGATGAGCACTCATTTCCGCACCGTAAATACCATGGACTCTGCGCATGGTTTCCTTCATAAAAGCATGTCCGCCCTTGGATTCTACAGCCTTTCCTCCGCATTCTGCCACAATCTTCTGTGTGTTCCAGTACAGGCGCGGATCATGGATAATGGTTTCTCCCGGATGCTTCTTCAGGAAGTAAGTGGCCAGGAGCCCTACCATATAATAACCTTCAATAAATTTTCCGTTTTCGTCAAAGAAGAAGCAGCGGTCGAAATCCCCATCCCAGGCAATTCCCATATCCGCCTTAACTTCCAGTACTTTCTTAATGACTTCCTGTCTGTTTTCCGGAAGCATAGGATTCGGTACCCCATTCGGAAAATCTCCATCCGGCTGCATCAGCATTTCCGTGAAATGGATCGGCAGATGTTCCTTCAGACGGCTGAAAACTACATTGGCGCAGCCATTGCCGGCGTTAACCACAATATGAAGCGGTTTCATGCGTGAAACATCCACATAAGAAAGGAGATGCTGGACATAATCATCAAGTATATCCTTCTTTTCCACAGTTCCCTTATGGACAATCTCACCAAAGTCGCCGGAAAAGGCAAGCTTTTCCACTTCTTTAAGCCCGGTATCCGAGCTAACCGGCTTACCTTCTTCCCTTACAATCTTAAGCCCATTGCAGTTGGATGGATTGTGGCTGGCAGTAATCATAATCCCGCCATCCAGCTTATAGTAGAACGTGGTGAAATATACCATTTCCGTTCCGCAGAGGCCGATATTGTAAACATTAACTCCTCCATCGGTAAGTCCATCGCAGACCGCCTTGCAGAAAGCCGGAGAACTCTTTCTTACATCGTATCCTACACACATGGTCTTCGGATGATAAAGTTCAGCATAAGCCCGTCCAACCCGGTAGGCCAGCTCTTCGTTAATTTCATCCGGAATCACGCCGCGGATATCATACGCCTTAAAACCTGTATGCGCCATATGCAGTTCGTTCATTTGCAATTACTCCTTTTTTTCTTTTCTTTCTTTCATCCTCTGCAATATTGTAGCATATCCATCGGCACCAAAGGTAAGACATCTTTTGACTCTGGAAATAGTAGCTGTGCTGGCCCCTGTAATATTCTCTATCTGTTCATATTTTTCCTTTTCCTGCAGCATTTTAGCTACCTGCAGACGCTGGGACATATCATGCAATTCATTAACTGTGCAGAGATCTTCAAAGAATTCATAGCATTCATCCACATTTTCAAGAAGAAGAATCGCTTCAAATAACTGCGTTGTCAGTGGATTGACTAATCTGGAATTGACACTCATGTAAGCCTCCTGTATGGCAAATTATCTATATTGCATGAACTATATATAGATACGTAAACTTTCATACTTTAATTCATTATAACATTACCTAATGCAGATTGTAAATTTCCCTGACCATACAGCACTCATTAAGACATACGACCATCCTTTCCCTATCTGTCATTCCTGCAGTTTTATGCATATTATATCTGATATAGTTTTAATGGATAGCAATCGCTATCTTATTTCTTCATTGCCCTCTCAAAATGTGTATGTTAGTATTTAACCAAGTTCACAATTCACTTTTGAAATAGTTTATCAACAGATAATTCACTGTTACCTGCGGCTATTCAGATTTAAAACAGGAGCTGTCATATGATTGAATTAAAACATGTATCTAAATCCTATACAGCCGGTGTCGATGCCCTTAAGGATATCAACCTCACCATTAAAGATGGGGAAATCTTCGGCATCATCGGGCAATCCGGCGCCGGAAAGTCTACACTTATCCGATGCATAAACATGCTGGAAAGACCTACCTCCGGGGAGGTAATCATCAATGGAAAGGATATGACCAAACTTTCCACCTCGGAACTCCGGGCTGAACGAAGACATATCGGGATGATTTTCCAGCATTTCAATCTTCTTTCCAGCCGTACCGTATATGAAAATATCGCTTTCCCTCTGGAACTTTACGGCACACCGAAGGAAGAACAGAAAAAGAAGATTACCGATATTCTGGAACTTGTCGGCTTGACAGAATATAAAGATAAATATCCGTCTCAGCTCTCCGGCGGTCAGAAGCAGCGCGTTGGTATAGCCCGCGCCATCGTATCCGATCCGGATATTCTTCTTTCCGATGAAGCAACCAGCGCTCTGGATCCGGAAACAGTAAAATCCATCCTTAACCTGCTTAAGGACATTAACAGAAAACTGCATATTACCATCATCATGATTACTCATCAGATGGAAGTTATTAAGAGCATTGCCGACCGCGTGGCTATTATTGAACACGGCCATATTATTGAACAGAGCAGCGTTCTCGATCTCTTTACCTCTCCAAAGACAGAGACCGCCCGCAACTTTATCGGAAGCGTCAGCTCCAATACCCTTCCGGAGGGTCTTAAGAATTATCATATCCATGACGAACGGGAGAATGCCGATGACCACATTATGATGCGCCTTTCCTTCCGCGGCGATGTAGCTAATGAACCTATCATCGCCAAGCTCGCCAAAGATTATGATCTGGAAGTCAGTATCCTTTACGGCACTGTAGACTTTATCCAGGGCGTATCTTTTGGTAAGCTTATCATCGATGTTTCAGGCAGTGATTCCAATATCACCGCAGCATTTAACCATCTGCATTCTTTACCGATAGAAAGTGAGGTTCTTGGCTATGTCTCCGGAAATATTTAGTCTTCTTTTTGAATCCCTCGGTGAAACCCTCTACATGGTCGCCGTCTCCATGATCTGCGCTTCCATCCTGGGTATCCCGCTGGGCATCCTTCTGGTAGTAACCGAAAAGGGTGAAATTCTCGCCTGCCCGGCTATCAATAAACCGTTAGCCTTTATCATCAATATGATTCGCTCTATTCCGTTTATCATCCTGATGGTAGCTATTATCCCATTTACCCGATTTCTGGTACATACATCCATTGGAACTACAGCGGCTATCGTTCCTCTTACCATTGCCGCAATTCCTTATATCGCCAGAATGGTAGAAACTTCTATCCGTGAAATTCCATCTGGTCTGATTGAAGCAGCGGAATCCATGGGTGCTACCCCAATGCAGATTATCCGCAAGGTACTGCTACCAGAAGCACTTCCTTCCATCCTGGAATCCTTAACCGTGGTTATTGTATCCCTGGTCGGCGCTTCCGCTATGGCTGGAACCATCGGTGGCGGCGGACTTGGTGACCTGGCCATCCGTTACGGCTATCAGCGTTTCCAAGCTGACGTGATGATTGCCACCATCATCGTTCTGGTAATTGTTGTCCAGCTGATTCAGTTTATCGGTAATTATCTGTCCAGAAAAGCAGATAGGAGATAATCCAGTTACTGCAAACAGCCATCATACTCAGAAAATATCTGAGTATGATGGCTGTTTTTCTGTGTCGCATCAACTGTTATCGGCGGGCCAGTAATGCACCCTTGGCCAGCTGATCTGCCATTTCATTATATTTGACTCCGGTATGACTGGGAACCTTGTGAAAGTGCACTGTCAGCCGATTTTTGATAGAATCATAATATGCTTTCAGTGCTTTAGTTCCTTTCTTATTAGCTTTCCATTCTCCAGTACACCATTTTTCAATGCCAGCATAGTCATAGTAGAGCTCCATTACAGATACTCCCCGTTCCAGGCAGTTTTTCATAGCAAAAGCTGCTCCATGTATCTCGCCAGCCACATTCCGCATGGTTGCCTCTTCCTTATCTTCAATCTTTTCCCCATAGGTTTCCGTTTTACCTTTGTAGAGAATCACGCAACCAAAAGAAAACACTCCCGGCATAAACGGCATGAAGGATCCATCCACATAAGCTACAAAGCTATCCGGATTTTCTCCTCCAGCATAGACAGCTGTCTCAGGTTCTCGGGCACCGCCTCCGAGAAAAGCTTCTGCTTCCTCCTGGGTGTAAAATCCTTTGTAGGAGGCTCCAGGATACCCGATAACCTGTTTTCTGCACTCATCCCAGGTTCTATACAACCCTTCCCTTCTTCCCTTTCTGACAGCATACCAGGATTTTTTCTTCATAATAACCTCCCGTATTTTTCATCTATATTTATATTCAGAATTTAACTTCGTGCGTCTTCCATATAGTCATATATGACCGTACCATGTATTTTACCATAGACAGGCTTTTTATTTTATGCAAAAAATCTCAAAACTTTTCCCTGCTCTGGGATATCGCAATTATCGTAACTTCTGGCTGACCCAGTGGATTGCCCTGGTGGGATTCTGGCTTCAGCTGACAACACAGCAATGGCTGGTATACCGGATGACTGACTCCGCTCTTATGCTGGGCCTTCTTTCTGCCTTTCAGTTTCTTCCCAGTTTCCTGTTTACCATTCCTGCCGGTGTATGGATTGACAGGCACAACAAGCGTAAGATTCTCATGTGGACACAGTGTATGTATATGCTTCAGGCCTCTTCTCTCGGCCTGCTTCTGCTGTCCGGCCATGAGACTTACGGCTGGATGCTGTTCTTTGCATTCTTTACAGGAAGTATCGATGCCTTTGATATGCCGACCCGTCTCGCCTTCATGCAGGAACTGGTGGGGCCGGAAGCGCTGCACAGCGCCATGGGGCTGAATTCAACCAACTTTAACCTGACCCGTATGATTGGCCCGGTACTGGCTGCGTTTCTGTTAAATCACCTGTCCTACAGTGCTTTATTCTTTATGAATGCCGCATCACTTATTCCCATACTTTTTGTTTACCGGAACATGAATGTCAATTCTGTTCCCGCGCCAGCCATAAGCAGAAATCCATTTCACGAGATGAAAAGCGGATTCAAAATGGCTGCCCGCATTCCCGCCATCATCACCAACATTGTATGCGTGGGCATTATCAGCAGCTTCCTGTTAAACTTCAGCACCTATGGTCCACTCTTCTCTGACCGGGTTCTTCATCGGGGTCTGGGCGGATTCGGTTCGCTACTGTTCTTTATCGGTTTGGGGTCCATGATTGGAGGATTGCTTGCTGCATCTTCTTCCCGTAAGGTCAGCCAGAAAAGTATATTTAATTTTGCAATACTTTCCGGTATTCTGCTCATGATGGTAAGTTATATAACCATATACGCTCTGGCCATGGCTCTTTTTACATTTCTTGGATTTATGGTCATTCTGTTCATGGTAAACTGCAACACAGCCATTCAGATGGCGTCCCCAAAAGAATACCTGGGTCGTATTATGAGCCTTTACACATTTGTATTTCTCGGATGTACACCTTTTGGTACCCTTTTTACCAGTGCCGTGATTGAATATGCAGGGACATCCAATGGTCTGTTTCTCATTGGTGCCCTCACCGTACTGCTCATTCTGTTAACCATTAAGACCCTGTGGGCCGGTAAAACTCATACCGGCACATAATGGCGGTTTGCGACAGCGCTTCTGTTCTGATTAAAACTCTGCATAAAAAAACGGATATTTCCATTGCGGAATATCCGTTTTTTATTTAACATCCTGCGTTTCGGAGGGCTTCCTCTCCAGCCGCAATTACTTCTTCCACAGTAATCTTATCCAGAGGTACATAATTGCCGGATTTTATATTCTTATTTACGTGTTCTGGCCCCATAGGCATATCCCAGGATGAAATAGCCCTGGAATATTTTCCCAGCGGGTGATGAAACTTCGCATTGCTTGGCCCAAACATGGCAATGGTTGGTACGCCCCGGCTGTCCGCCACGTACATAGGACCACTGTCATTAGTAAAGAACAGGCTGCAGTGAGACGCCGCAGCCATGAACTCTCCCATGGACAGTTTTCCAGCGGCGATCACATAAGGATGCTTTACTTCCTGTACCGCTTTCTTTATAAGGGGCAATTCTGATTTCACCCCGAAGAATACCGGAATCATGCCGCGTCTGGCAAAATGTTCCGCCACCTTGCCAAAGTTTTCTGCCGGCCAGTTCTTTTCCGGTGTAGAGCTCCCTACGGACAGTCCAACCAGTTTGGCGCCTTCTTTAATGCCTTCTCCGGCAAAAAATTCATCGGCCCTGCGATCCCACTCCTCACATGTGTATGTACGCATGCCATGATGAGTAAGATTCTCTACGCCCAGAAGCGAAAGAACCCGAAGATATTTATCTACTGCATGACTGTTATAAGTCTCTATAGTCACAGGATAATCCATAAAGAGTGAGTCCATCCGTGTCCCTGGTTCGCCAGTCCAGAACCCTGGCTTCATAGCCAGAGCCATCAGCGAAGTACGACTGGTCCCATGAAGGGTTATCAGGATATCCGGATGCATCTGTCTTATTTTCTTTCCTATCTTCCAGCAGGCACTGAGACTTCTGTCTTTACCATGTCTGTCTACTTCTATCAGTTCATCCACATTGGGGTTGTACTGTACTGACTCTTTAAACCGGGAATCAATGACAAGAACAATTTTCGACCCTTTTGCTTCCCGGCGGAGGACCTCCAGAAATGGAGTAATCGAAACCATATCGCCAAAGTACAACATGTACATGACAATTATGGTTTTATTGTTTAAATCAATTTTCTTTCCTTCCAATTCATTTTTCCTTTTTTATCTTTGCAATAATATCCGTAGTGGAATATCCATCCACAAAAGGCAAAATCCTTACTTCACCGGTATACTGACGTCCAGCCACCTCTTCGGGCTGATAATCTCCGCCCTTAACCAGAATATCCGGCTTCAGACAGGATAACAGCTTTTCCGGGGTATCTTCACTAAACAAAACCACCGCATCCACAAACCGAAGAGCAGAAAGCATGAAGGCCCGATCAGCTTCTCCATTGACAGGACGATGGCTTCCCTTCAATCTCCGGACAGAGTCATCAGAGTTCAGCCCTATAATCAGATGATCCCCCAGTTCTGCTGCTTCAGCCAGGTATGTCAAATGCCCTCTGTGAAGGATATCAAAGCATCCGTTAGTAAATACCACCTTTTCGCCCCTGGATTTCCAGTAAGAAATCATCGATTCCGCTTCTTCCCATGAAACAGCGCCCTCAGTATGTCTGAACCCGCCTTCTTCCTCTTTCCAGCGGGCCAGTACTTCCTCTCTCTTTACCGAATACGTTCCTACCCGGGAAACAGAAATCCCTGCTGCTGTGTTAGCCAGATTCAGAATGGTTTCCGTATCCAGGCCTGAACCAACCGCTGCCGCTAATACGGCCATAACCGTATCCCCGGCTCCGGATACATCAAAAACATCCTGCGCCTTAGCCGGGCAATGGGTTACCCTGTCGTTCTGGACGGAAGATATTCCCTTTTCGGAACGGGTGACCAGAAGATTATCCAGATGATATTTTTCCAGCACCGCCCGGCCGGCTTCTTCTACCGCCCCATCTTCATTAGGTACCGCATAGCCGACACAGTCAGACAGCTCCTTCAGATTCGGAGTGATGGCATAGGCTGAATCATATTTATCCCAGTTACTGCCTTTAGGATCTACAAGAACCGGAATCCCTCTTTCTCTGGCATACGTTATAATCTGCTGTGCCAGAGAAGGGGTAATCAGCCCTTTACCGTAGTCGGATATGACTATACTGTCCATATGCTGCCCGGCCAGGTTCTGTACCCAGCTGAAAATTTTCTGTTCTATGACGCTCCCTGCCCTGCATGGTTCCTCAAAATCAAGACGCATCATCTGCTGCCGTGCTCCCAGAATACGGACTTTGGTAGTGGTCTTGTATTCTGCCAGCGTAAAGACTCCGGATTTATCCACTTGGGCATTAGAAAGCAGAGCAGACACTTCGCTGCCACTGTCATCCGCACCCGTAACTCCGGCAATATATACATGACAGCCTAACGCAGCCAGATTATGAGCTGTATTAGCCGCACCACCTAACACTGAACGTTCTGTCCTCACCAGATTTACCGGAACCGGTGCCTCTGGGGAAATACGGGAAACCTGCCCGGAAATATACTTATCCAGCATGATATCCCCAATCACGGCCACATGCATCCGGGTAATCTGTTCTTTTAAGAATCGTTCTCCCTCTTGTCTCATACTTGCTCCTCTTAACCCTTAGTGTTCTTTGTTCTTTCCACAGTGTCTTTAATCAACATCTCCCAGGAATTCCATACGCATTCCGGACGATAGGCCTCCATGCCCTGTCTTGCCTTCCGGCCAAAAGATTCCCTTTTCGCCGGATCCAGCATGAGCGCTTTCAGCGATTCCGCCAGCGCTTCCACACCATCCTCTGCCAGGTATCCGTTTTCACCGGACACAATCAGTTTATTCACCGCGGGGCAGGACGCATACCCCACTGCCGGAATCCCGGCGGCCATCGCTTCTGTCAATGCCAGCGGGAATCCTTCGTGATGGCTTGGGAAAGCAAAAATATCCGTTTCTTTCCATACAGACTGCATATCCCTGGTCGTTCCTTTCAGAAAGACCTGATTTTCCAGATGCTTTCCTTCAATCAGTTTCTTCAACTTCATAACATAGGCCCTGTCATAGTCCGCGCCCCAGAAATTAACTTTCCACTGAGGAAAATCTTCTGACAGCAGGGCAAAGGCTTCAATCAGCAGATGCTGTCTCTTCGTTCTGCCGGTAAGACGGCCTACGGAAGTAATCACATATTCTTCTTTCTTTTCTCCAGGATGTGCCTGCACTCCGGCTTCCGGAACCGCATTGGGAATTGCCGTAAAATGCTTATAGGAAAGATACTTTTCTGTCTTTGGTATAAAAGATGGAAGGAGGACCTGAATAGAGACGCTCCGGCAAAGCATCTTTTTCTCTTCTTCCGGCGAATGCATAAAAATCTCATCTGGATCGTTATGAAGCATGGAAATAACCGGAACAGAAATCTCCGGATGGCTCAGCAGCAGTCTCCCAGTCGGTTCTCTGGATGAAATGATGACATCTGGCTTCGTCTTATCCAGAATTTTTCGGAATCCGGGCCAGAGCGGTTCCATAAGCTTATAGTTGACATTCCTTGCCTGCTCGCGGCTGAAGGGGCGAATGATTTCCCTGACCAGTTTCAATCCCCGGCTGAGGGCCACCGCCTTTTCTCCAGGAAGATGACAGAGATTATAAAACTCCACATTGTCAGGAAGCGGGAAAAAAGGAGTCCCGTCCTTTTCATCCATCATAACCACAGTGACCTTATGACCTCTTACCGTAAAGGCCTGGGCCATATCCGACAGAACATGCTCAATCCCGCCGCTGTATCCTATGAATTTATGTAAATTGGCCAGCAATATATTCATAATCGTATCTCCCCATCAGGACAGATGATAATAAGCCTTAAACCATGCAGCAAAACGGGTCAGTCCTTCTTCCAGTGTTGTCTTCGGCTTAAAGTCAAAGTCCTTTTCAAGTTCCGATACATCCGCATAGGTCTGATAGACATCCCCTGGCTGCATAGGAAGGAATTCTTTCTTTGCCTCTGTGCCTATAGCCTTTTCCAAAATGGAGATGAAGTCCATCAGTTTAACCGGATGGCTGTTCCCGATATTATAAATCTTGTATCTATCTCCATCCTCATTCTCATCAGGCGGGCAGACAATCATATGGGAAATGCCTTCCACAATATCATCCACATAGGTGAAATCACGAAGCATTTCACCATGGTTATATACCTGAATGGTTTCTCCCTTTACCATCTTATTCGCAAATTTAAAGTAAGCCATATCCGGCCGTCCAAACGGTCCATACACGGTAAAGAAACGAAGGCCGGTCGCCGGAATCCCATACAGATGGGAATAGGTGTAGGCCATCAGTTCATCCGACTTCTTAGTAGCCGCATACAGGCTTATGGGATGATCTACAAAATCCGTAGTGCGGAACGGAGCGGTCTTACGGTTTCCATAAACAGAAGAACTGGAGGCAAACAGCAGGTGTTCTACCGGATGATGGCGGCAAGCTTCCAGAATGTTATAAAAGCCGATAATGTTGGACTGGATATATGAATCCGGATGATCAATGCTGTAACGAACCCCGGCCTGTGCTGCCAAGTTGACAACTACATCTGGCTGATACTGGTCAAAAACCTGATTCAATGCCTCTTTGTCCGCAATATCCACAGGGATAAAGACGTAAGAGCTCCCATGATTCCCAATATCCCTGATTCTGTCCTCTTTAAGATGAGGATCATAATAGTCATTCATATTATCTACCGATACGATCCGGTATCCATCATTCAATAATTTTTTAGTAAGATGATATCCGATAAAGCCGGCACCACCTGTCACTAATACAGTTTTTTCAGTCATTCTGTATCCTCCTGATAACAGACAATACACTGTTAATTATACCACAAGGACTTATATCTCTTTTGACATAAAAAGGGTTGTGAAAGATGAAAAATTATTTTTCACAACCTCTTTTTAATGTTTCACTGTGTCTGATTATTTCTGCTGCATGCTCAGATATACCGCGTCCAGATTTTCCGGAATAACTTCCAGTTCATTTATCGCGCTGTTTACAGAAAGAGCGAGCAATTCTCTTGCTGACGAAGCACTGGTGTTCTGTTCTGTTCAATCAATCGAGCCGCACTTTCATCCATCGGACTGACAATCAGACTGGATCCGTTATATTCCAGATGAAATTTACCCATCTGGTAATGCAATATCAGAAATACGTCCACCGTCTTCCTATGATTTTCACTTTCCATCCTGGCGTTCTTCACAGATCGGGCAGGAACCAGGTCAACTCCCTGTTTCCCTGAAATTATCGCATAGGTTCCATACAACTGGTTTTCCCTGTTTTTATTCACATAATAGAATGGGATTCCCATGTCTGTGGCCTTTGTCATATTTTCAGGCCCTTCTATTACACTTGCCGGGGTCACCGTACCAATAGTTGTGCCAGTGGTAACAGGGGAGGTTCTAGCTTTCCAGCGTCACAAGCATATTCGTACTGGTTGTGCCAGTGGTAACAGGGGAGGTTCCCTCGGCATAGAGCTGTTTACCCATATTTTCGACGGATTTTTCCACATGCCCAGGCATCGGATTCATTTCTCCCATTACAATTCGTCCGGTATGTTCCATCACATGATTCAGGGACAACACCGTACCTTCCAGAGTGAGGTAGCGTTCCTGCGCAGAACGGGCACCCCCTTATCTGCCTGCCAGCCCCGGTGCTGGATTTAATCCATTCCATATTTTTCCGTCGGTCATTGCGAGCCGATTCTGCTGCATTATCATACGTGGTATTATTTCTTACCTGCATGTTCCCCGGCACATAAATCATCCTGTAATCATACCCATTGCCACCTGTATAGGCCGGTCCATGAGGAACAATATCTCCTGCATATGTTCCGGCAATACTTCTTGCATTAGTATTCATACGATAGAATATACCACCAGTTACAGAATCTCCATTCCTGTATCCATGGTAATATCCGCTAGTTGGAGTAATCAGTTCGGACATCCCCATAATACGGGTATTGTCATTAGCTGTATACCAGAGCGGAACGGAAGTAATTTTCGCATCCCTGGAATGTAAGAGAGAATATATATATTAATCTGGATATCAATACAAAAAAGCTCTTTCAATCCAGTGAATTGAAAGAGCTTTTCAATGAATGGGTTGTTGTTACCCATTTTAGCTTCTACTGATTCCAAAAAGCTGTGCAGCATTATGTCCAGTAATCTCTATGACCTCGCTTACCGGCATCTGTTTCAGCTTTGCCAGAGCCTGAGCCACATACCACACATTTTCCGGAACATTGATTTCCCCATGTTTTTCAAAAGGTGCCTGATAAGGGCTGTCTGTTTCAATAAGTATCCTGTCCAACGGGAGAGTGGATGCTACCTGCCGAATCCGACGGCTTCCAGGATATGTAATCGACCCGCCAAAAGAGATATAAAAGCCTGTATTTATCAGTGCTTTCGCTGTTTCCAGACTTCCACTGTAACCATGTATAACTCCGGAAACAACTCCATGTGCCTGCTTTTGTAAAAGAGAAAGTATTTCCCCATGGGCTTTTCTATCATGAATAATCAATGGCAGATGTAATTCCCCTGCCGCCTGTATATGCCTGGAAAACCAGTACTTCTGCAATTCCCGATCACAGTTCTTACTGAAAAAATCCAGTCCGGTCTCTCCCAGCGCCACCACTTTAGGTGAATGGTTTGCCAGAGAGAGAATCTGTTTCCAGTCTTCCCCGGAAACATGTTCCGTATGAAGGGGATGAATCCCCACCGCTGCGAAAATACGGCTTTCCCCTGATGCAATCTGCACTGACTGTTCTGATGTTTTTCTGTCTTCTGACGGGCAGATAATAAATCCTACCCGGCCAAGAGCTGAAGAAATCACATTCTCTGTCTGTCCCGCATACATCGCATCATACAGATGAGCATGAGAATCAACGGGAAGCATTACTTAACCCGGCTTCCTGCCGGCATATCTACGGTTGGTACAACCAGTTTGCCATCCAGTGAAGCAGCGAGAATCATTCCCTGGGATTCAATACCCATCAGTTTGGCCGGCTTAAGGTTGGCCACAAAAATCACCTGTTTGCCAATCAGTTCTTCCGGTTTATAATGTTCTGCGATACCGCTGACCACTGTTCTTTCCTCATTTCCAAGAGAAACCGTCATCTTGATCAGCTTTCTGGACTTCTTTACCTTTTCTGCCGTGAGAATCTTAGCCACACGAAGATCAATCTTACCAAAATCATCAAAGGTAATTTCCGGCTTAACCGGTTCAATGGCTGGATTAACTTCAGGTGCCTTAGCTGCTTCTTCTTCCTTTATCTTAGCTTCAATAGCTGCTGCCTTCTTCGCTTCTTCTTCCAGGTCAATGCGCGGATAAATCGGCGCTTCCTTATGAACTATGGTACCGTCTGGAATTCCTCCCCAGGTAAGGTCAGCATAGCCGGCATCAGCAAATCCGGTGAGGCCCAGCTGGTTCCAGATTTTTTCAGCACCGATCGGAATTACAGGTTCTGCCATGAGGGCAACAAAACGCAGACCTTCACAGATATGATAAAGTACAGCCTGAAGTGCCGGGGCCTTAGCTTCATCCTTAGCAAGAATCCATGGTTCTGTTACATCGATGAACTTATTGAGGGAGCGGATATAAGCCCAGACTGCGCGGAGAGCATCGTTGATTTTCCAGTTGGTCATTCCTTCCCTGAATGCCTTAAGGGTATCTTCTGCTCCCTTTTCCACTTCACGGCATGCCGCATCAACCTTGTCATCTACAGAAGCATCTCCCTTGTTTAGTACTCCATCTTCATACTTTTCAACCATAGAAAGGGTACGGTAGAGCAGATTGCCAAGATCGTTGGACAAATCGGAATTAATGCGGTTGATAAGCCTTTCTCTGCTGAAATTACCATCCTGTCCCAGCTGGATATCATTAAGCAGATAATAACGAATGGCATCCGATCCAAATTCGCGGAGAAGTGGAATTGGATCGATGACATTACCTCTGGACTTGGACATCTTTTCCCCATCCACAATCAGCCAGCCATGACCATATACCATCTTTGGCAGTTCAATATTAAGGCTCATAAGCATAATTGGCCAGATGATGGTATGGAAACGGACAATTTCCTTCCCTACCAGATGTACATCTGCCGGCCAGAATTTTTCAAACTTTTCTTTATCATCCATAATACCGGCTGCCGTAAGGTAATTAACCAGTGCATCGAACCATACATAGACTACATGCTTGGGATCAAATGGCACAGGAATCCCCCAGGTGAAGCTGGTTCTGGATACACACAGATCGTCCAGTCCGCTCTTTACAAACTGAATCATTTCATTACGGCGGCTTTCCGGCTGAATGAATCCTGGATTTTCTTCTATAAACTTAAGCCAGCGATCCGCATATTTAGACATCTTGAAGAAATAGGCTTCTTCACTGACTCTCTGCAGCGGACGTCCGCAATCCGGGCAAACATGTTCTTCCGTCAGTTTATTTTCCGGCCAGAACGTTTCATCAGGAATACAGTACCAGCCTTCATACTTGCCAAGATAAATGTCTCCTTTATCATAAGCACGCTGGAACAACGCCTGAACAACCTTCTTATGACGTTCTTCGGTGGTACGGATGAAGTCATCGTTGGATATATTCAGTTCCTTCCACAGCTGCTTGAACATGGAGACAATACGGGTTGTGTATTCAAGAGGAGTAACTCCTTCTGCTTCTGCCTTCTGCTCAATCTTCTGGCCATGTTCATCCGAACCAGTCAGAAAGAACACTTCATCTCCATCCAGTCTGTGAAAACGGGCTTCGCTGTCCGCGATAGTGGTGCAATAAGTATGACCGATATGGAGTTTGGCACTCGGGTAATAAATAGGGGTAGTAATATAATATTTTCCTTTTTGAGACATGAAAATTCCTCCTGCTTAATTACATATTGTCATTATTATACCACGTATATACAGACAAAATATATTCATTAAACACTCTTTATGATAGAAATTCCTGAAAAATCCGGGGGGGTATCTGACAATACCATCTGTCAGATATCCTTCCATTCCAAAACACATACTCTGCCGGTCCTTACCTGGCGTCTTTCATCGCACATCCTCTTCCCATAAACGGTAAATATCTGCTTATTTACAGAAAAAGAAAACCATGAACAGATCGCGCTTTAATCTGTTCATGGTTTAACATATTATGAATTTAATCTTTTAATGTTAAAAGATACTGATAAATTTCCCGGCGTGAAAGGTTATATTCTCTGGAAGTCTGTCTGGCCGCTTCTTTCAGAGGCATGTCTTCTGCCAGTTCCTGTGCACGCTTTCTCCAGTCTGATTCCTCTGACCGTTCCTGCTGAGCTTCCTCTTCTGATTTTCCTGCCACCAGAACGACATATTCTCCTCTGGCCGGTTCAGCCTCCAGTTCCTGTAATAATTCATCCAGTGTTCCCCGGGTAAATGTCTCGAACTTCTTTGTCAGTTCCCTTGCCAGTACGGCTTTGCGATTTCCCAGATGTTTACGAAGGTATTTCAGTGTAGCCTTCAGACGATGGGGCGCCTCGTAAAAAATCAGGGTCATAAACAGAGGCTCTACCTGGTCAATCAGCTTATCTGCCTTAGCTGTGGTCTTAGGCAGAAACCCGATAAATGTGAACTGACGTGCATCCAGTCCGGAAGCCACAAGTGCCGTAAGCGCCGCATTCGGCCCCGGCAGCGGAACTACCGGAACATCTTCTTCCAGAGCCAGTTTTACTAAATCAGCCCCTGGATCGGAAATAACCGGCATACCTGCATCAGAAAGTTGGGCCAGGGACATACCTTCTTTCATCTTTTCAACAAGCTTTGGCCCCGCTTCATGTTTATTGTGTTCATGATATGCCACCATAGGCGTATGAATATCCAGATGATTGAGCAGAATCCGAGTATGTCTTGTATCTTCTGCTGCAATGCAATCCACTTCCTTTAATACGGATATTGCCCGTTCCGTCATATCGGAAAGATTGCCAATCGGTGTGGGAACCAGATATAACGTTCCCTTTTCTACTTCATTCATTTTGTTTCCCCTTTCCGTAGATAGCCAGGACTTCCTCTGTATAAGAGCCATCCGGATTATGCAGAAATAGTGGTGGATCCACGGTTACTTCCGGATGCCCGCCATAGCGCCATTCCAGCAGGGCCCGGGAAGCCGTATGTCCGGGTCTGGCATGTACCAGACGCAGCCGTTTGACTTCCATATGATACTCGCGACCAATCGCAATCAGATCCCCAAGCCGGTCAGCCCGGTGTACCATCGTAAGCCGTCCCCCGTACGCCAGCAGATACTGTGCTGCCTGGAATACATCCCGCAGAGATGCTCCCAGTTCATGACAGGCCAGTGCTTTCCCAGGTTCACTGTTCGTATTTCCGGTACCTACTTCCCGATATGGCGGATTGACCACCACGGACTGGAAATAGCCTGACGGAAACAGGGCATTTGCCTTTGTGTAATCACAGTGAATTACCTGAATATAATCTTCCCTGTGATTCCCTTCCACATTTCTCTTAGCCAGTTCCGCCATAACCGGATTGATTTCCAACGCTGTAATATGCCGGGCCCCCAGAGCAGACAAAAGCAGGGCTATCACTCCGGTACCCGTTCCCAGATCCACAATCCGATCTTTAGCCCGTATATTCACATAATGTGCCAGAAGCACCGAGTCCATGGAAAAGCAGAACTGATCTGTCCGCTGGATAATCTTTATCCCGTCGCGTACCAGGTCGTCCAGCCTTTCCCCTTCTCTCAATTGCCATATATCAGTCATCGCTCTTGTCTATCTCTTTCCAGGACAGAATCTGTTCCGGCTGGTCCGGATACTGTACCTTCACCGTATGTTTCTGGTGATTAACATAAACGACCTGTCCTTCGCCTTTATCTGTCATGACTTTCATGCCTACAGAAGGTTCCGATGCCACAATCCTTTTATGGCATCCGCAGCCTTTGCCCTTTATTTCTCCGCATTTATACATACCATCTTCATACCGGAGACAGCACATCAGCCGTCCGCATACCCCGGATATTTTGGATGGATTGAGAGACAATCCCTGTGTCTTGGCCATCTTAATGGATACCGGTGCAAATTCTCCCAGGAATGAGGCACAGCATAAAGTTCGCCCGCAGGGACCAATTCCGGAAACCTGCTTGGCCTCATCTCTTACACCGACCTGCCTCATTTCAATACGGGTATGGAACACAGCGGCCAGTTCCTTTACCAGTTCCCTGAAGTCCACGCGCCCTTCCGCCATGAAAAAGAACACAATCTTATTGCGGTCAAACGTGTATTCCACACGGAGAAGCTTCATTTTGCATTTTAGTTTTCTGATTTTATCCAGACAAATCTGAAATGCTTCCTTTTCTCTTTCCCGGTTTCTTTCTACCTGCACCAGATCCCGGGCTGTAGCCTTTCTCAGGATAGGACGCAGTTCGCCGGAATCCCCGGGGATTTCCGGATGCTTCGGGAAAATAACAACCCGTCCATATTCCATCCCTCTTGAGGTTTCCACAATGACGCCATCATCTATATTAACTTCCAGATTTTCGGAAGAGAAATAATATATCTTGCCCGCCTTCTTAAAACGGACTCCAGCTATCTTATTCACAGGTGCACCCCTTTCCTTATCCATACCATATTAACTGCCAGCATATTGATGACATCTCTTACTGAAATGCTGTGCCTTAATGCTGTCTCAGCCTTCTGGAGCAACTCCAATGCCGCTTCTGCCCGGCCCTCTTTCCATGAAGGCGCAAATTCACGTTCTTCCGGACTAATCAGAGAAAACATATCAGCTTCTTCCGAAACCTCATTAAGCAGCATAAGATTTCTTCCTATGGCGATGCACCAGCTGAGATTTCTGAGCAGTTCCTTCCGGTTCGTTTTCGGACTGATTCCAGCCAGCCTGGTAAGCGGCATGGAATCAAAAGTCACAATTTTCCAGAAATGCTTCGCCCAGTCATAAGCGCTCTCTCCGCCGGCCCCATAAAAGTTCAGAGCGGCTCCTGGATTTCCGGCACACAGCTTATATGCTTTTTCAATGTCCTCCGGAATCTTCAGACCAGAAAACTCTTCTCTCCGCGCGATTACAAAATTCTGAAAACCGTCTCTGTCCAACGGCATAAACCGGAACAGCTCCGCCCGGGAAACCACCGTAGGCAGCATACGTTCCAGATTGTGAGAAATCAGAATAAAGAAAAGATTTTCCTTCGGTTCCTCCAGCGTTTTCAGCCACGCGTTAGCAATAGGCGCCCCCATGGTCTGCGCTTCATCAATAATGCATACATGAGGACTGTCATCAAAATGCTGTATATAATCACCCAGCTTCCGGAACTGATCAATTTGCAGAACATCGGTAAGTGGTTTCATATAAAAAACATGTGCATCCAGCATGTAAAGAAGTGATTTTTTCTCATCGTCATCCAGCCAGGCCGGCGCATTGTTTTCATTCCAGACCTTATCCGGACTGATGTGGGTGAGCGCAGCCGCCAGATCCAGGGCTGCTGTGGTCTTCCCCAATCCTTCTTCCCCGTAAAAGATGCTCGTGCTGGCCATACGGTGGTTTTCAATGGCTTTGGCCCAGGCCTGTTTCACTCGTTCCTGCCCAAAGACATGTGGAAAGATAGAATTCACACTTACACCTCCATTTACACTGCTGCTATCCTATAGTTTAACACAAAACCTAAAGGGAACCTATTAGTTAATCCATTAATTCACACTCTGGATATGCCGTATATACAGGGATTATCCCACAATAAAAACCACCTGAGAGGCTGGCCTCTTTTCTAATTTCAGTAAAGAGGAACTCTGTCATCTCAGATGGTTCTTTTTATAGAGGCGGGGAAACTAAACTACCCTGACCTCATCAGATTTTCAATGTGTTGACGATGGAATTGACATCTTCCACCTGATTGGCTTCGCACCACTTACGTAATTCACCGGTAATGCGGGGAATAGCGTTGGGAGAAGCCAGGGTGGCTGTCCCGACCTGAACGGTATTCGCGCCGGCAATCATGAATTCAGCGGCATCGGTACCTGTCATAATGCCTCCCATTCCGCAAATCGGGATGTGAACGGCTTTTCTTACCTGCCATACCATGCGAAGAGCTACCGGTTTAATAGCCGGGCCGGACAGTCCGCCAGTGACACTGCCCAGTACCGGGCGTCGGGTTCTCGCGTCAATGGCCATACCCATAAGTGTGTTAATCAGGGAGATGGCATCCGCTCCCGCTTCTTCCACCGCTCTGGCCACTGCCGTAATGTCAGTGACATTCGGAGAAAGCTTAACGATGACCGGCAGAGTGGTGTTGCGTTTTACTTCTGCTGTAACCTGAGCTGCCACCTTGGGGTCAGTACCAAAGGCCATGCCGCCATTGGTAACGTTTGGACAGGAAATGTTGACTTCCAGTGCGCTGACGCCCGGAACGGTAAGAGCCTTCGCAGTCTTTCCGTATTCTTCCACATTTCTGCCGACCATGTTGGCAATAATCGGTACATCATACGGCTTCAGCCTCGGTAAATAGTAGGATAAGAACTTTTCAACCCCAGGGTTTTCCAGGCCGATGCAGTTCAAAACACCGGATGCGGTTTCCGCAATGCGGACCCCTTTGTTCCCTGTCCAGGGGGTAAGACCAAGCCCTTTTACAGAAATAGCCCCTACCTGATTCAGGTCCATATAATCCTTGTATTCTATGCCATAGCCAAAAGTACCTGATGCGGCAATGATTGGAGATTTCATCTTAATTCCGCAAAACTCAACGGTCATATTCATAAAACCACCTCCGCTGCATCAAATACCGGGCCATCGCTGCATACCTTATAATGGCCGCCTGCCTTTCTGTCACATACACAGGCCATACAGGTACCTGTGCCACAACCCATCCGGCGTTCCAGGGATACTTCACATGGAACCCCGTATTCACCGGCAATTTCTGCGGTCTTCTTCATCATGATTCCCGGTCCACATACGGCTACCTGACGGACAGTGCCCTGTTTCAGCACATCCGGAAGGACGGATACGGTGAACCCTTTGATGCCATAGGAGCCATCATCAGTTGTAACAATGAGCTGCTTCAGTGTTTTCGGGAATAAATCTTTCCAGAAGACTTCGTCCTTGTTGCGTCCGCCGATGACTACCGTCATCTGACCTGGTTTTGCCCGTCTTGCAGTAAACAGAATCGGTGCAATACCTACACCACCGCCTACGCCGAGAATTTCTCCTTCTTCCGGAATGGTAAAGGAAGTTCCCAGTGGTCCGAGGCAGTCAATGGTATCGCCTTCCTTCATTTCGGACATAAGCTGTGTACCACCCCCTACCACGCGGTAAAGGATTTCTACCAGTCCCTTGCCCGGTGCCGTACCGGCAATGGAAATCGGACGACGGAGCAGTCTGCTGTTGTCATTAATCTTTACATGTATAAACTGACCTGGTTTTGCCTTTTTTGCGGTCAGTGGAAGAGAAATAACCATGCGCCAGATATCCGGACCCATCTTTTCATGGCGGATGATGATTCCTTTTTCAACCATTCCTGTCATAACCTGTTACTCCTTTACATATTCCTGAATAGATTCCACATGATGGCTTGCTTCGGTATCGTCTTCAGCCATAACACGGAGAACTTCCTTAGCTGTATCCAGTGAAGTAAGGCACGGGATAGCCAGTTCTACTGCGATTCTTCTGAGATCATAGCCTTCCTGTTCAATCTGGCTGCCGTAGGAAATGGTATTGAGTACCATGTCTACCTTCCCGGACTTCAGATACTTTTCACAGTTTTCGCCCTTTTCATGAATCTTCTTAATGATTTCAACCGGAATGCCCAGGCTCTGGAAATAGCTTCCTGTACCGGAAGTACAGATCAGCTTGTATCCCAGTTTTACAAATCCGCGGGCCAGGCTAGCGGTTTCCTTCTTATCTCTGTCGCTTACCGTGATGAGGATGCTGCCGCCTGCAGGAATCATAAGATTAGCCGCAATGACTGCCTTATAGAGGGCTTCCTCATAGGTATGTCCAATACCCATAACTTCACCGGTGGACTTCATTTCCGGCCCCAGCTTGATTTCTACCAGCCCCAGCTTGGAGAAGGAGAAAACAGGTGCCTTAATAGCTACATAATCCTTTGGTGGAACCAGTCCAAGTGGAAGTCCGGTATCCTTCAGCGATTCACCCAGTGCTATTCTTGTTGCATATTCCACCATATTAATACCGGTAATCTTACTCATGAATGGAACTGTACGGCTGGCTCTTGGGTTTACTTCAATTACATACACACGGTCATTCACAACAATGAACTGAATATTGACCAGACCCTTTACGGACATGGCAATCGCAATCTTCTTCGTGTAATCAGCCAGAGTATCGATAATCTCCTGGCTCAGATGCTGCGGAGGATATACGGCGAAGGAGTCCCCGGAATGAACGCCGGAACGTTCAATCTGTTCCATAATTCCCGGAATGCATACATCAATACCATCGGAAATAGCATCAATTTCCACTTCACGGCCAACCATGTACTGGTCAATCAGTACCGGATGTTCATGAGAAGCAACAACGGCTTCCTTCAGGTAGGTTCTGAGTTCGTGTTCATCATATACAATCTGCATTGCACGACCGCCAAGTACATAGCTTGGACGAACGATAAGCGGATAATCCAGATCCTGTGTCTTTTCAATGGCTTCAGCTTCACTTTCCACCAGACAGCCTTTAGGTCTGGCAATGCCCAGCTGTCCCATGAGCGTATCAAAACGTTCTCTGTCTTCCGCCATATCGATACTTTCATTGGAAGATCCGATAATGCGTATTCCTCTCTTGGCCATAGGAGTAGCCAGATTGATAGCTGTCTGACCGCCAAACTGACAGATAACCCCTTCCGGCTTTTCCTTTTCAATGACTTCCATGACATCATCCACGGTAAGTGGTTCGAAGTACAGAGCATCAGATGTATCAAAGTCAGTGGATACGGTTTCTGGGTTATTGTTGATGACAATAGCCTTATGGCCAGCCTTGCGGAGTGCCCAGGATGCGTGTACTGAGCAGTAATCGAATTCAATCCCCTGGCCGATACGGATTGGGCCGGAACCAAATACGACAACGGACTTATTGCCCTGCGGCTGTACTTCATCTTCACTGCCATAGGTGGAATAGTAGTATGGTGTCTTCGCTTCAAATTCAGCGGCGCAGGTATCCACCATCTTAAAGTCCGGATGAAGGTTCATCTTCTTTTTCATGGCTCTGACCGCTTTGATGGTAGTATCGCTCAGCTTGGCAATAACTTTGTCCGGAATTTGAATTTTCTTTGCTGCCACCAGAGTTTCTTCCGTCAGACCTTCTTTAATCAGACGCTTTTCCATATGGATGATATTCTGGATCTTATACAGGAAGAACAGATCAATTCGTGTAATGCGATTAATTTCTTCCGGTTCAATTCCACGGCGAAGCGCTTCTGCAACCACAAATATACGTTCATTATCTGTTCTATGCAGGAGGCAGCGGATATCATACAGCGACTGGCTGTCCAGTTTAGCCAGATGCAGATAGCCTTCTCCTACCTCCAGAGAACGTATAGCTTTGAGAAGAGATCCTTCCAATGTACGGTCAAGTGCCATTACTTCACCGGTAGCCTTCATCTGGGTACCAATCTGGCGGTCTGCCAGAGTAAACTTTTCAAATGGCCATCTTGGGAATTTGCATACTACATAGTCGATAGATGGTTCAAAGCAGGCCTTGGTATCTCCGGTTACTGCATTTGTGATTTCATCCAGGGTCATTCCCAGAGCCACCTTGGCCGCTACCTTGGCAATAGGATAGCCGGTAGCCTTGGATGCCAGTGCAGAAGAACGGCTTACACGCGGATTTACTTCAATGACATAGTACTGATTGGAACGGGTGTCCAGCGCGTACTGTACGTTACATCCACCTTCAATGCCCAGGTAGCGGATAATGTTGATAGACGCGGTACGAAGCATCTGGAACTGTCCATCGGTCAGTGTCTGAGTCGGTGCCACTACGATGGAATCGCCGGTATGAACGCCTACTGGGTCGATATTTTCCATGCTGCAGACGATGATGCAGTTATCTGCGCTGTCGCGCATAACTTCATATTCAACTTCCTTCCAGCCGGCTACGCTTCGTTCAACCAGAATCTGGTTAATCGGAGACAGTTTCAACCCGCGGTTGGCGATTTCTTCCATTTCATAACGGTCATGGGCAATGCCGCCGCCGGTTCCCCCAAGGGTGAAGGCCGGGCGGATAATTACCGGATAGCCAATGCTGTCGGCAAACCTGACAGCTGGTTCCAGCTCTTCAAAAATTTCACTTTCCGGAACCGGCTGATGGATTTTTTCCATGGCTTCCTTGAACAGTTCTCTGTCTTCTGCATGCTTGATTGCGTGAAGAGAGGAACCCAGCAGCTTTACGCCGTACTTTTCCAGTACACCGGCTTCTGCCAGCTGAACCGCCATGTTAAGACCTACCTGACCGCCCAGGGTGGCCAGCAGTGCATCCGGTCTTTCCTTCTTAATAACTTCGGTTACGAACTGCAGAGTGATTGGTTCGATATACACAGCATCGGCAATATCCGAATCGGTCATAATCGTGGATGGATTGCTGTTTACCAGAACAACCTGCATGCCTTCTTCCCGAAGGGAACGGCATGCCTGAGTACCAGCATAGTCGAATTCAGCAGCCTGGCCGATTACGATTGGGCCAGATCCAATGACCAGTACCTTTTTTACATCCGTTCTTTTCATTTCCTGTTCTCCTCCATCATCTGTGCAAATTCCTTAAACAAATAGAAATTATCTGTCGGTCCCGGTGCGGCTTCCGGATGATACTGTACAGCCTGAATTGGCAGAGTCTTATGACGGATACCTTCAATGGTTCCATCATTTACGCTGCGCAGTATAACTTCCATACATTCCGGCAAGTCCTCATCAGATACGGCATAGCCATGGTTCTGGCTGGTGATGTATACGCGGCCTGTACGCAAATCTTTGACCGGATGGTTGGCCCCTCGATGTCCAAAAGGAAGCTTAAAGGTCTTAGCGCCCAGAGCTATGGAAATCAGCTGCAGGCCCATGCAGATACCGAAAATCGGCTTCTTGCCGATAAGTTTCCTGACTGTTTCCACGATTTCCGGCACATCCTGCGGATCCCCTGGTCCAGGGCTCATGAAAATGCCATCCGGATTGATGGACAGGAGTTCTTCTGCCGGTGTGAAAGCGGGGAATACATGTACAGTGCAGTCATTAGCTGCCAGACTCTTCAGAATATTCTTTTTCAGTCCGCAGTCCACCAGCGCCACCTTATACTTGCCGTCACCATATACATAAGGATAAGGAGTAGTTACTCTGGAAATCTGATTGTGATGCATGGACTGACCAAGCAGTTCCCTGATTTCATCTTCCGTTCTGTCAGCTCTTACGATAATTCCCTTCATAATCCCGTGCTTTCTCAGTTCGCGGGTTACCGCACGGGTATCCACATTATAGAGGCAGGGTACATGATATCTTTCAATGAATTCAGTAATGGTTCCCTTGCACTCCCAGTTGCTCGGGTGTTCGGCAATCTGGTCCACTACATATCCAGCAGCTGCCGGTTTGGCTGTCTGCATAAATTCATCATTAGCACCATAGTTGCCAATCAGCGGATAGGTCAGTGTCAGAATCTGCCCTTCATACGAAGGATCTGTAAAACATTCCTGATAACCTGTCATCCCTGTATTGAAAACCAGTTCACCAAAGCCTTCTACATTTCCTAAAAGAGTACCTTTGAAACGGGCTCCGTTGGCGAGTACTAATAAGCCGTTCATTTCAATACCTTCCCTTCCTTCATAACCACTTGTCCATCAACCAAAGTAAGTACTGCCTTTCCTTTCAGCGTAATGCCTTCATAAGGAGTAAACAGTGTTTTTGTATATAAATCCTTTCCATGAACTGTCCATTCATAGTCCGGGTTAATAACCGTGATATCCGCCGGTTTTCCAGCGTCCAGTATACCGCCTTCCACTCTCAGAAGTCTGGCCGGATTTGTACTCATCAGTTCCACAATCCGGTCAATGGACAGACGGTGGGTGTGATAAAGCATGGTGAGGACAGAACCCAGAGACGTTTCCAGCCCTGCGATGCCATTCGGCGCGCAGCAGAAAGGCACATCCTTTTCCTCATTGGCATGCGGCGCGTGGTCTGTAATAATCGCATCAATTGTCCCGTCCAGCACGCCTTCAATCAGTGCCTGTCTGTCTTTTTCCGCACGGATAGGCGGTGCCATCTTATAAACCGGTTCGTAGCCCTTCAGATAGTCATCCGTGAAATAGAGGTGCTGCGCGGTTACTTCTGTAGTCACACGGCTTCCTCTCTTTTTGGCCTGACGGATAAGTTCCACCGCACGGGCAGAGCTTACATGGGCTACATGAAGATGGCATCCGGTAAGTTCGGAGAGAATAATATCTCTGGCTACCGCGATATCTTCCCCTGCCGCCGGCCGGCCGGTAACCCCCATGCAGTACGAATTTGTACCTTCATTCATAAATCCCTGACGGCACATGGTCATATCTTCTGCATGGTCAATAATCATCTTATCGAGCATATCGGCATATTCCATAGCGCGACGCATAAAGTCTGCACTCTCCACATACCGTCCATCATCCGAGAATGCTACAGCGCCTGCTTTAGCCATGCCACCCATGCCGGAAAGCTGTTTCCCTTCCAGTCCTTTGGAAATCGCGCCGATAATGTTTACCTTGACTACCCCGGATTCTTCCACCCGTTTCTGAACGGATCTCAGTACAGTAGCGGAATCAATTACCGGGCTGGTATTGGCCATAGTGGCTACACGGGTTACCCCGCCAGCGGCAGCGGCCTGGGTCCCTGTGTGAATATCTTCTTTTCCTGTCTGTCCCGGTTCGCGGAGATGTACGTGCATATCAATCAGCCCAGGAGTGACAAAACATCCGGTGGCATCATACACTTCAGCTCCCTGCTCATCTGCATGGCCGCCCAAGGAAACAATCTTCCCGTTTTCGATTACCACATCCCCCTGTTCATGCTGTCCTCTTGCCGGATTTACGATGGTTCCGTTTTTAATCATGAACTTCAATGTCTTTTCCCTCCGTAAGAATCAAATACAGCATCGCCATACGAATTGCCACCCCGTTTCTGACTTCTTCCTGAATCCAGGAGCGTTCATCATAGGCTAAATCTTCTGAAATTTCCACGCCGCGGTTCATCGGACCCGGATGCATGACAATAGCTCTCGGTTTTGCCAGGGCCAGGCGTCTGCGGTTCAATCCAAACAGGCTGGAATATTCTGAAAGGGACGGGATAAAGCCGCCAGCTGCCCTTTCCAGCTGTATACGAAGTACATTAATGGCATCTGCGCCATCCAGCGCTTCTTCCATAGAATCATCCACAGTGCATCCCAGAGCTTCCAGTTCCTTTGGCACAAGCGTCCTCGGCCCGTACAGGTGGACATCCGCCCCCATTTTGGCAAAGCCGATAATATCGCTCCGGGCTACCCGGGAGTGCAGAATATCACCTAAGATGACATATTTCATTCCTTTCAGTGAAATTCCTGCTTCCCTTACGGTAAACATATCCAGCAGCCCCTGAGATGGATGCGCGTGCGCGCCATCCCCCGCATTGATTACCGGAGGGATTGCCACCCGTGGACTCCCTGCCCTGGATACAAAAACGGCAGCCCCTTCTGACGAATCGCGAATGACCAACGCGTCGACTCCCATAGCGGATAAAGTCAACGCTGTGTCTCTTACGCTCTCACCCTTCGTCATAGAGCTGCCTGATTTGGAAATATTAACAACATCAGCACCTAAATACTTAGCTGCCAATTCGAAAGAACTTCTTGTTCTGGTAGATGCTTCAAAAAATAATGTAGCAATAGATTTACCTCTCAAAACATCAAGTTTCTTGTTTTGAGAAATAACAATGTTTTTCATCTGTGCCGCCACTTGAAGAATTCGTTCAATCTCTGCGGAACTGAGTCCTTCCAAGGATACTATAGATCTGCCTTTCAATAACACGTTATGGTCCCTCCCTGCCACATTACACCATAGGATACCTGAATATTGATATAGATATCTAAATATTGATATAAATAGAGATTTCAACCATTGTAAAACATACCTTTGCTTTTTTCAAGTTAGAATCAGGCAAAGATATATTCTTTTTACTTCTGGATTTCCACCCGGTCTTTCGCAGATACCTCATGTCTGTCCGCGCGTTTAACCGCTTCCGTAATAGCGCGTTTAAACGACCCCGGAATTTCATTGATTCCCAGCTGAAGTCCGAGTGCCCGACCTATGATAACACCTTTATTCCCATAAAGCCAGGCAAAATAATAAAAGGTAAGTGCCTTCTCCGATCTTACGGATATATTTTCCAGTTTTCTCGGGGCAAATTCTGATTTGGGAATCTGAAGCTTCTGGCAGGCCTTCTTAATAAGAGCCTGCGGCACATAGGTGGAATCCGGCGCAACCGTTTTCACTACCTTCAGAAGGAGGTGCGACTTTCTCTGTGTTACACAGGATTTCACAACATCCATTTCATAGCAGATATTATCGGTGTAAAACACATGAGACCGTCCATGTTCTGCCATAACATCCCTGTCGTACAGGCATACCGTAGGAATATGGAATTCACAGAGCAGGCGGCTTATTTTAGATATGGAACTTTCTCCACGGGCATTAATCAGGCAGATTCCATGATAATCAAATCGCATTCCCATGGTGATTGCGAAGAAAGGAAACGAACCATATTCTGTTTCCCCTTCCACAATGAGAGCACAACGGGCATACATTGCCTCTTTTACTTCAGGGAAATGCATAATCAGGTGTTTTTCAATTTCTTTATCGAATTTAAAGGACGCTCCGCATGCCGCGCTGACTCCTGCCATCCGGTTTCGATACAGCCGGATAATGCAGCGATAATCATCCACCAGCGCATCCGTAGAATGAGTAACAATGAAAAGCTGACCATCAATTCCATCCACGTCAAGCACTGCCTTTATCAGTTCGCAGAACAGAGATTCCCGATTAGATAAAATAGAATGAAGGAAACTGATCATCGCCCTTTGCAGATAAGGATGCAGCTGTATTTCCGGATCATCTATGCTCACTGCAATAGTCAAATATTTCTTGCCATCCCGTCCGGTAATTATCAAATCATGAAAAGGAATAGACCGGCTTTCTTTCTTCCTGATCATCTCACTGAGCAAATGCCCGCCAACCGCCATCATCAGCTGGGTAACAGAGCTCTCCTCTTCCTGCGGTGTAAAATAGATGGTATTGATAATCAGCAATGCGGCTGCACGCGGGTTTTCCGGCAATTTCAGATTTATTCCCTTTTTATGAAAATAATCTTCGGCTCTTGCATAATTATCTTTATTCTCAGACAATATCAGGGAAAACGCATCATGAAGGCGCTTAAATTCCTGATCCGACACAATGTTACGAGGAACCGCTTCCAGAGAAAGATTAATGTAAAACATGCTTCGCACATATTCCAACGGAAGCTGATTGCCCGTCTTCAGATCATATAACCGGGGAACTACTTCCGTTACCTTCTGTTCCAGAGAAATTTTAAGTTTTTCTCCCGATGACATATCAGCCATAGACAATTCAATAGCCACGCGGATTGGCAAATCTGGGTCCTTAAAATCGCTTTCCACAAATCCCAATCCTTGAGTAACCGTCTTTAGCAAAGCCAGAAAATTGGTCTTCCCGATATTATTGTCTCCTACAATAAAGTTCATGCTGTCATCAAATGTAAGAGTTATCATATGGAATGTACGATAATTTTCTATTTTCATAAAGGATATATACATAGGTACTCCTTTCAGAGTGTCATGTCTTACTATATTTATACTTATATTTATATTATAGGTGTTGTCAGAATGTATTGCCAGCGTAAACAACAGCCGACACAATTAGTCGCAACGGTTTTATTTATTCCGGGTTCAAATGCCAATTCATATGCTCATACAAATTTGTACATCAAAAAGAGGACTGTGATGCTTTGTTTTGCATCACAATCCGCTGGAAATATATCTCTGATAAATTATTTCAGGTAAGGATCTTCATCCGTATTCCGATTATTTAAAATAGAGTCCAGTGTCTTCATCGGGCACTTTGGTCCGCACATAGTACAGGTCTGCTCCTCTTCTGGCTGGCTGCTTTCCCGGTAAGCCTTTGCCTTTTCCGGGTCAATGGCCAGAGGTATCATCCGCTTGAAATCCACTCTTCTTCTGGCCCAGCTCATCTCCTCATCCCACTGTGCGGCTCCCGGAACCTTTTTAACGATATCCGCCGCATGGCAGGCTATTTTGGAAGCTACGATACCTTCATGAACATCCTGAATATCAGGAAGCCTCAGATGTTCTGCCGGGGTAACATAGCACAGGAAATCCGCTCCGCAGGCTGCGGAAAGTGTACCCCCGATAGCTGCCGTAATATGATCATAGCCAGGCGCCACATCAGTGACAATCGGTCCCAGTACATACAGCGGAGCACCATGACACAGCTTTTTCGCTACTTCCACATTCATCCGTATATCATTGAGCGGCATATGTCCCGGGCCTTCCACCATAACCTGTACTCCGGCCTTACGCGCGCGCACAACCAGTTCCCCCAGCGTAATCAGTTCAGCAATCTGAATGGCATCGGTTGAATCATGACCGCATCCGCTTCGGCAGGCATCCCCTAAGGATATGGTTACATCATAGGTGCGACAGATATCGAGGAGCCTGTCGTACTGTTCATAGAAAGGATTTTCCTTCCCTTTAATCATCATCCAGGCAAACAGAATGGAGCCGCCACGGGATACCAGGTTGGTAATACGTTTATTCCGCATAACATGACCGGCCACTTCCCGGTTGATTCCCGCATGAATGGTCATAAAATCAACACCGTCTTTTGCGTGCTGTTCCACTACCTGAAACAGGTCATCCGCTGTCATATCTTTCAGCGCCTTCCCAAGTGCGCCATCCACATCATACATGGGGACGGTCCCAATAGCCGCCGGGCTGTTTTCAATAAGCCAGTGCCTGAACCCCGCGGTTTTTCCATAGCAGGATAAATCCATAATGGCTTCCGCCTTCATACGCCAGGCCAATCTGGCCTTTTCCTGTTCTACAGAATAATCATGACAATCTTTGGACACGCCAAGATTGACATTCATTTTAGTACGAAGTCCTTCTCCTATGCCATAAGCATGCAGGGACCGGTGATTTTTATTGGCCGGAATGACGATATGACCTGCTTCCACGCCTTCTCTTATCTTTTCCGCATCTATATGCTCATCTTCTGCCACCTGGCGCATTTCTTCTGTAATAATGCCCTGTTTGGCCGCTTCGAGCTGTGTCATAATATCTCCTTCTCCGTCTGATAATCAGACAAATAAAAAAGCCTGCACAAAGCAGGCTGACAGCCATCCTATATGGCCATCCCATAGCTTTGCTTCCTTACGTCAGTATGAACTGCTTCAAGTTCGAAGGGTCGGTTTACACCTCTCAGCCTTGCGGCTCCCCCAGCAATCTGCAATAGGTTATTCTGTTTTTCTGTTATTCGTACTTATCGAAATCAACAGTGTTCAGGATTTCCTTAAGCTTCATCAGCTCTTCCTTATTTAAGGTAATCCCCTTAGTCATAGAGCTGTGATCTTCATTCCAGGAACGAATGTCAAATTTCGGTGCATGGTTATTCCAGCTGGTGTAGGTCAGCTGCTTCTTCCAGCCCTTGCTTTCGGACAGGTTCCCGATTTCTTCATGAATTTCTACTTGAATCTGTGCCATTGTATTCACCCCTCTGTTACAGAGAGCCTGTAAATGCTCCCGGTTAATCACGCTCATGGTAGCACAACCATATTATCAAAAGCAAATTTCATTGCAGCTGTTCTACAGAAAAGGCTGTGGCCGGCATCTTTTTAACCAACGTAAAAAGTGAAAACCTGTTTAACCTCAGGTTTTCCATCAGTAAAACAGGTTCTCAGTTCCCATCCCAGGGATTATTTTACAAAGTTAGTCGCAAACACCGGCTGAATCTGACGTTCGTCCAGAGGTTCTGCCGCATGACCAACAGCCAGTCCGCAGATTGGCACAGCCCTTTCCGGTAATTCTGCCATCTTCTGCCATTCCTTTTCTCCCTTAATGGCATTAACCATACCGAAGATATACACAGCACCAAGGTGCAGATCCGCCGCCTTCAGATGCATATTTTCCATAATGCAGCCTGCATCCTGACCGACGATCTTCTGAATGGCATCCTTTGTGGCGCTCACAAGGATAAAAGCAGGTGCCCCATACAGCGGATTATTATCTTTTCCTGTGACCTTTCTGGCTGTATCCACCATAAGAGCAAGCAGCTCCGGACGGGTTATTACCGTCAGATGATATCCCGCAAAATTGTGCATCCCCATCGGCGCACGATAGGCTGCGTTGAGAATTGCCTTCAGCTGTTCTTCACTTACCGGTTCATCCGTATAGGCGCGTACCGCCTGACGAAGAGATAATACCTTTTCAAAATCCATACAGTTCATCCTTTCTACACTTAACCACTATTTTTTTGTTTCCTTTCAATATATGCTATGATTTTCTTCTTATCCGATACAGGAATATACATCCCTTCAATAGAAATCTGAGCCATCCCTCCTTCCTGCTGTGTACCTATATACAGGATTTTCCAGTCATCAGAAAATCCTATTATCTTCTTATAGGAAACCGGCAGATAGGATGGATGAATCCAATAAGCCCATGCTCCTTTTTCCAGCGGTATCTCCCAGAAGGGAACGGCAACCAGCAGTGCCTTTTCCGTAACCAGCATAACCGGCTGATGGACAGCATTAATGCGCCAAAGAGAAAAAACCAAAATAATCACCCCGGCAATAATGCCTGCATACCCTTTATCGGCAAAATAAAGAATAGCTGCTACACCAAAGAGTGAATACAGAAGAGAAACTGATACCACAAGGGACCTGGTACGACAGGCAGTATACAGTATATTTCCATATATTTCTTGTTTATAGAAATCCATAGTTACCACCTCATCCCGTGTACGATTCACCTTCGTCTATATTTTACCACAGAACCACCACTCCTATCGTCTGTTTCCCGCTGCCGCCATGTCTTTTCATGAGCATCTCACGCCGGGTATGATAATATAAAGAAATATACAGTAATTCACAGGGAGAATAATATGATTATAGGAATAACCGCAGAGTGGAACCCTTTTCATCTGGGGCACGCTTACATGGTAGAACATCTAAAGAGAGAATATCCGGATGCCCGTCTGCTGGCCGTAATGAGCGGCCCTTTTGTACAGCGCGGTGAGCCTGCACTTTTTGATAAGTGGGCACGCGCTTCCTGGGCTGTACAGGCCGGAGTCGATGCCGTACTCGAACTGCCGGGCACCGCTGCCCTTCAGAGCGCAGATCGTTTTGCCGAATCGGCAGTGCTCCATCTTCATACCCTGCACTGCACTCATATTGCCTTTGGCACAGAATCCGCAACGGTCCAGGAACTGCAGGAAGCGGCCCGATGGTCTGCCAGTGATGAATACCTGTCAGTACTTCACTCCTTTCTGAAACAGAGACTGCCTTATGGACAGGCTATGACCGCCACTATGCGTTCCCGTTTTCCAAAGCTGGCTGAAAAGCTAATACTCCCCAATAACCTGCTGGGCTTCCGCTATGCCTCAGCCATTGTCCGGCACAAGCTTCCCATTCAGATTATTGCCATTCCCAGAAAGGCGGAAGGGACGGCCTCCGCTACCGCCATAAGGGAGCAGCTGCTTTCCGGTCATTTCATGGAGTATCTTCCTGATTTTGTTCAGCAGGATGTGAAACGCCTGCTGGCTTCCAGGCATTACACAGACTATAAGCGATATGAAGAAGCCTGCCTTCTCCGCAGCCGCTTCCTTCCCCTGAAAGCTCTCAGTGACAGCGGTCTGTTTTCCGAAGGTCTGGAACACCGCTGGTTCTCATGCATGAAATCCGGAAATTATGAAAATGCCCTTCTGGAGATAAAAAATAGAAGATATCCTTACCGCCGGCTTAAACGCATCGGCGCGGCACTGCTGCTGTCCCAGGGTCAGGGTCCGTCCCCCTACGCATCTATGCAGCAGCCGGCCTTTCTCCGCCTGCTGGCTATGAAAAAAGGGGCAGGCTGTTTATTAAAGGATCCTCGGATTCCCATTATTGTCAGTGAAGCCAGAGCCGAGCGGACCCTTTCTCCCGATATACGAACCGCGCTCCTTCAGGAGTGTCTGGCAGAAGATATCTTTTCTTTCTGTCAGGAGGAGGAAGGATTCCGCCAGGCCGGAATGAATTACTACCATTCACCGGTCATTTTATAAGCCAATGTCAGCTTTTTCTTTATCTGCGCTTTACAATGTGGAAAAATACACGTATTATTAATAAATAGCACCTTCAGGTGCAAATTATATAAAAAGGTGAAAAATATGAATTTTAATGGAGAACCAGGGATTCTATGGGCCTTTGTGCTCTATCTGGCCGTCATGATTGGTATTGGCCTCTACTATTCCCGCAAACAGAAAAGTTTATCGCAGTATATTCTCGGAGACCGCAGTCTTGGACCGTGGCTCACCTCGTTAAGCGCCGAAGCTTCTGACATGAGTGGTTGGATGCTTATGGGCCTTCCGGGATACGCTTACCTTCACGGTCTGTCTGCTTTCTGGACCGCCTCCGGATTAATTCTGGGAACATGGGCCAACTGGGTGCTGACCGCTAAACGACTTCGCACATATACGGAAATTGCTGACAACAGCCTTACCATTCCGGATTACCTGTCCAATCGTTTTAAAGATAAGAAAAATATCCTGCGCTTCATCTGCGCCATTTTTATTATGATATTCTTCATTATCTATACATCTTCCGGTTTTGTCGCTGCAGGCAAACTCTTCAATACCATATTTAACATTCCATATACTACCGCATTGCTTATCGGTACGTTTGTTGTAGTATTTTATACATTTCTTGGCGGATTTGGCGCTGTAGCCCTTACAGATTTTGTTCAGGGTACCATGATGTTTTTCACTGTACTGTACGTACCTGTTGCGGCTACCTTTGCACTGGGCGGGCCCGCCCCCACATGGCATGCGCTGTCTAAAGAAGGCGCAGATTTCTTCTCCCTTCTTCCCCCCTCTTCCTCTGGAATGGCCAACCTGATCCTGTTCCTTTCCTGTGCCGGCTGGGGCCTTGGATATTTTGGTCAGCCACACATTCTTGTTCGCTTCATGGCCATAGGCAATCCAAACGATCTTAAGAAATCAACACACATTGCCATGGTATGGGTAATCATTTCCCTTATGGCTGCCATTGCCATGGGCATTATCGGAAAGGCTTTCCTTACTACACCACTGGAAAATGCAAATGCAGAACGTGTATTTATCATCATGTCACAGCAGCTGTCCACACCATTCTTTACCGGTATTATCTGGTCAGCCATTCTCGCAGCCATCATGAGTACCGCGTCCTCTCAGCTTCTGGTTACCGCGTCCGCAGTAGCCAAGGATCTGTATCAGCCGTTCATCCATAAAGGAGCCTCTCAGAAAGAACTCCTTCTGGTAAGCCGTATCACTGTGCTGGTGGTAGCTCTCATCGCTATTTTCCTTGCCGCTGATCCTAACAGCTACATTTTCCAGATTGTATCCTATGCCTGGGCAGGATTTGGCGCCTGCTTCGGCCCGGCCATCTTGTTATCCCTGTACTGGAAACGGATGACTCTCCGCGGTGCCTATGCCGGCGTTCTTGTTGGTGGAATCACCGTGTTAATCTGGAGACAGTTCCAGTGGCTCGGCCTGTACGAACTGGTTCCAGGATTCCTGCTTTCTGCCCTTTCCATCATCGTAGTCAGTCTCCTGGACAAGGCTCCGGATATGGATATTCAGAACAAATTTGATGAAATGGTTTCCCGCTTATAATTTTATTTTCTAATACTGGAATATGACCAGGTTGATATCAGCTTGGTCATATTTTTGCCTTTTATTCTTGATAAATTCAGTCAATTTTTAAATTGCATACTTTTGCTATTAATTTTTATGCTATAATATGAAAGTATCAGTTTTTACAAAGAATACAATTTCTTTTTTATATCAGGAGAAAATACATGATTTACGAACGCGAAATCTATTTAACTGACCCTGCTGAAAAAGCAAAAGTTGTTGAATTTCTGAACGGCTTTGGTCTAACCTTTACAGGAAATATCGAATACACTATGGGTCTTTTTTCCGATGGTGAACTGGTAGGTACCGGTTCCCTTGGCGGACGGGTTATGCGTGATATCGCTATTAAGGAATCCTTCCAGCACAAGGGACTCACCCACCGTATCATCCGCAATCTGAAATCCGAATCCATGAGACGTGGTATTGTAGGCAATCAGATTTTTACCAAGCCTCAGAATGTTCCGGTATTCGAACATATGGGCTTCAAATGCGTAGCGGTAGCTGAACCGTATGCGGCACTTCTGGAAAGCGGTCAGGATACGCTGGAAGATTATCTGACACGTATCCGTTCCCTCCTTGGCTCCGGCGAAGGCAAGAACCGCGGCGCCATCGTTATGAACTGCAATCCGTTCACCCTGGGACATCGTTCCCTGGTGGAATATGCGCTCAATAACTGCGATGAAGTCATCATTTTTGCGGTACAGGAAGACCGTTCCGTATTCCCGTTTGCTGACCGTTTCACCCTGATTAAGCAGGGCGTTAAGGATATGCGCGGAGTACAGGTAGTAAGCGGCGGTGATTATATTATTTCCAACGCTACTTTCCCAACCTACTTTATCAAGGGTACGGAAGAATTAAGCGCGCAGACTACACTGGATGCCACCATTTTCGCAACCAGAATTGCACCGGCTCTCAATATTTCTGTCCGCTTTGTCGGTGAAGAACCGTCTGACAAGACCACACTGGCTTACAACGAAGCTATGCGTCGTGTTTTCAGCAACAACGGCATTGACTTCAAGGTCGTACCACGTGTACAGAAGGGCGATCAGATCATCAGCGCTTCCGCTGTACGTAAAGCACTGGCAGACAACGATATGGAGACCATCCGCCGCATGGTTCCAAAGACAACCCTCACCTATTTCTCCAGCGAAGAAGGCAAGCGTGTAATTGAAAGAATCAAACTGGAAGATAAGATTAAGGAATTACAGGCTAAGGAAAAGGCGGAAAAAGAAGCTGCCTCTAAGAAAGTAGAAGCAGAAGCTAAGAAGGCTAAGAAGTAAGTTATAACCATCGATAGGAAATATCCCCCATTTGTCTGAATGGGGGATATTTTTATTGCTTATATGCCAGACAGGCGTTCACTGTGAAGAATGTCCCATTCCTATGTCTATAGACTCATGAAACACAGCCCAGACCTGTATCCCCTTTTCCAGGCAACAAAAAAGAGGATTGTGGAATTCCACAATCCTCATCTTCTGCTTATTCAGCTACCGGGTAAACGCTTACCTGTTTCTTGTCTCTTCCCAGACGTTCATAGTGAACTTTGCCGTCTGCGAGAGCGAACAGAGTGTCATCCTTGCCGATACCTACATTCAGGCCTGGATGAATGTGTGTGCCTCTCTGACGAACGAGAATATTGCCACACTTAGCAATCTGACCATCATGCATCTTGGTTCCGAGACGCTGGGAACGGGAATCACGGCCGTTCTTAGTGCTGGAAACCCCCTTCTTATGGGCGAATAACTGGAGATCAAACTGTAACATGAAATTCACCTCCTAAGGTTTTTCATTTTAATCCGTTCTGGAAATTGTTGTTGAACTTTACTAAGACCTGCAAGCATTGTCTGTATAACCGCTTCTGTATACCTGTCGGCATTGTCGCCAATGTCCACCAGCAGATATCCGCTTCGGCTGTCATATCTGCCTTTTACATGTAATACATCCTGCAGTCCAAAGGCGCATGTCAGGCTGATAGCTGACACAGACGCACAGACAATATCATAGCCAAGCTGGGAATCCTCCGCATCTGCGTGTCCCGTTATACGGAACCTGCATATATGTCCTCCCTGCTTACGCCAAGTCTCTACTGTAATCATTAGCCTTCAATCTTTTCGATTTCAACCATGGTGTATGGCTGACGATGACCCTGACGACGACGATAGTTGGACTTAGCCTTGTACTTGAAAATACGGATCTTGCTGCCCTTGCCGTGTTCAACTACCTTAGCGGTAACCTTAGCTCCTGCAACAGTTGGCTGGCCTACCTTTGTTTCGTCTCCGGAAACCAGAAGAACTTCGTCGAAGCAAACTTCTTCTCCTACCTGAGCGTCAATCTTTTCTACGGAAATCTTCTTGCCTTCTTCTACACAATACTGCTTTCCGCCAGTTTTGATAATAGCGTACATATGTGCACCTCCTTATACTATACTCGCCAATTCGGGCACTCTTTAAAGAGTTTACGGGCCTTTCTTGTGCGGTTGCGTCACAGCACTTCTGTACGATGACTTTATTATTATATCTACTAACCCCTGTTCTGTCAATGAAAAAATCAGAAATTCTTCGATAATACCGGAATATATTAAGATAGCGGCGTTTTTCCCCTGCCCTTTATGCAAACCATGCATTACTTTTATTTTCTAACCGCTTTTTGATATAATATACATTGTGTGAATATTATTTTTATATCTGTTAAAATCAGATGTTTCTATGAATTATACAAAGGCATATGAAGGACTGACTTTATGAGTAATTATGTAGGTAGACACATTTTACTGGATTGTTACGGCTGCAACCAAAACCAGGTAAACTCCAGAGACGCATTAATTTCTATCATCCATGAAGTGGCTAAAACCATTCATACCCCAATGAATCACATCCAGGAATTTGGCAACGATGATGAAATTATTATTACCGGTTTTGGTGATCACGCCCATATCTGCATTGATGCCTATCCAGGGCTTAATTATGTAGCCGCTGACGTTTATACCTTCACTTCCGGAATCAATCCTAATCAGGCTATACGTATTACCCGTAAAACCCTGAAGGCTGAAAAAATAAGAGCCACCTCTGTCCGCCGGGGCAACATAGACGCCCACCCGGATATGAAGCCTACGACCAAATCCAAAACTACAACCATCCGTAAAGTCAAAAATATGGGCAGACATATTAACCAGGCAAGAAAGAAATTTGTTTCCACCATTAGAAAACAGAATATATAAGGCAAAACGGACATCACCTCGAATGATACTGCGTACGCATTTCCTCAGTATCATTCACCCAAAAGGGGCAGGAAGTAAAGAATCAGACAAAATTGATTCTTTGCTTCCTGCCCTTTTGTATTTATTTCAGACAGGCTGAACGATTCTTTTCAATGCCCGCCTCCATAACATTCTTCCTTGTTCCGTCCATTCCCAGCTACCTTATAAACTTTCCAAAATTCACTACATAAAATAAGACCTTTCTGTCTCATAGTAGAGCAATCTCCATTTCCAGAAACCGGCTGATTGACACGTAAAAAAGGATGTGAAAAATGATTTCTCATTATTTCACATCCCCTTTAAACCTGTAGATGAATATATAGTATTAGATCACAGAATCTGTAATCATTCTCTCAGTCTGCAGCCGTTCTTTTCCAGATCATCCACAATCTTCTTAATCCATGTATCCACATCGGAGTCAGTCAATGTGCGGTCCGGAGCGCGGAATGCGAGGGAATAAGCCATGCTCTTGTATCCTTCCGGAACCTGCTTGCCCTGATAGAGGTCAAACAGTGTGAGGGATTCCAGATGCTTGCCGCCGCGCTTGGTAATGATAGCTTCCACATCGGCATCAGACAGTTCTTCAGGAACCAGAATAGCCAAATCGCGGGCAGATGCCGGGAACTTCGGAATAGGCTGGAATGCCACTTCACCGGAAATATAGTCATTCAGTTCTGAAAGAGACATGCTGAATCCATAGACTTTCTGCTTAATATCAAAGTTATCAAGTACCGCCGGATGCAGTTCGCCAAAGGAAACCAGTACCTTGCCGTCCTTAACAAAATCAGCAGAAACGCCAGGATGGAATACCGGGCAAACACTTCTCTGAATGTCGTAATCGGTAATACCCAGCTTAGCCAGAACATTTTCAACAATGCCCTTGATATCAAAGAAATCATACGGACGGTGATCGTTAGGATAACCTTCTTCACTGACAGTACCGGAGAGAAGCGCGCTTACACGGTTATCTTCCACAGGAAGTTCAGTCAGTGGCAGAGCCTTTGGATAATATACCCGTCCGATTTCAAAAATGGAAACTTCGCTGTTCTTCTGTGCCAGATTATATTTCAATGTATGAATCAGGCCTGGCATCAGTGTGGTGCGCAGATCCGGGTATTCTTCAGAGATAGGATTCATAATCGGAATCGCATTAAACACCTTATGTGTTTCCGGATAATTCAGTCTCTTCAGATCATCCTTATGCATAAAGCTGTAATTGAGTACCTGGGACAGGCCACTGTTGATCAGCGTATCTTCGATAAGCATAGATGCTTCCTGTTCCTGGCTCATTTTGCCTTCCGCGATAGCACTCCATGGAGTGGTAATCGGAATGTTGGCATAGCCGTAAACACGGGCTACTTCTTCTGCCAGATCATGACGACCTTCTACATCCAGACGGAATTCTGGAACCGTTACTGCAATTTCACGGTTGTTATTTTCTACCTTGAAGTGCAATCTGGTCAGGATATCAGTAATCTGTTCATCCGGAAGATGAATTCCGATGTAATCATTGATGGCATCGAAAGAGGTATGAATTACCTGTTCCGGCTTCGGATTCGGATATTCATCCAGCATATCAGCAGCTACTGTGCATGCGCCCTGTTCTTCCAGGATTTGACAGATACGATTGAGGGCTTCTGCTGAGCGCTTAGCGTTAATCCCCTTTTCATAACGGCCGGAAGCTTCACTGCGCAGACCAAGGCGGCGGGATGTACGGCGGATGGAAGCGCTGTCAAATACAGCGGATTCCAGCAGTACGCTGGTGGTAGATTCTGTGATTTCAGAATTCAGGCCACCCATTACCCCTGCCAGTCCTACTGCACCCTTTTCATCAGCAATAACCAGATCAGCAGAAGTCAGTGTACGCTTTTCTCCATCCAGAGTTACAAGTACTTCTCCATCCTTTGCATAGCGTAGGGTAAGGGAGTGGCCGGCAATCTTATCATAATCATAAGTATGCATTGGCTGTCCCATTTCCAGCATTACATAGTTGGCGGCATCCACAATATTGTTGATTGGTCGGATATTATTGCTTCTCAGACGACTTTCAATCCATTCCGGAGAACGTCCAATCTTAACATTTTCCAGCAGGCGGCTGCAGAAACGGCTGCAGTATTCCGGTTCTGCAATGTGAATAGAAGCGCGCCCATTAATCGATGGGCCTTCTTCCTTTACTTTTACCTCAGGGAGAGTGACCTTACGATTGAAAATAGCTCCTGTTTCCAGTGCCATGCCGACCATGCTGAAGCAATCTGCACGATTTGGAGTAAGTTCCATTTCAAAGATTACATCATCCAGGTCGAATACATGGTGGAAATCCACCCCTACCGGTGTATTGGCCGGAAGAATCATAATCCCTTCCGGTTCAGTGCCTGGATACAGATTATAGTCAAGAAGCATTTCAGAGGCAGAGCACATCATACCCGCAGACGGCAGACCTCTCAGCTTGCCCTTCTTAATCTTTACATCGCCAACCTTGATTCCGCCTGGTGCATTATGATCATGTTTAGCCGGAAGATGAGCCCCCGGTAAAGCGGCCGGAACAATCTGTCCAGCCTTTACATTATCTGCACTGGTGATAATCTGTACCGGTTCATCCTGCCCCACGTCCAGCTGGCATACCAAAAGATGCGCTGCATCCGGATGCTTTTCCACTTTGAGAATCTTACCGGTTACTACGCCTTTAATGCCAGGTGCCGGGTGAATAACATGTTCTACCGGAATGCCGTCGCATGTCAGAACCTCTGCCATGTCTTCTGGTTTGAAACCTTTAATATCTACAAGTGTACCGAGCCACTTTAATGAAACATTCATTATAGTATCTCCCCTCTGTTAAAACTGCTTCAGGAATCGCATATCGTTCTGATAGAACAGACGAAGGTCGTCAATTCCGTACAGAAGCATGGCAATTCGTTCAATACCCATACCAAAAGCAAAGCCGCTGACTACTTTCGGATCATAACCGTTCAATGTGAATACATTGGGGTTGACCATGCCGCAGCCGAGAATTTCCAGCCAGTCCGGATCATCACTGTCATCATGAACACGGGAAGAGAAGGAAATATCAACTTCTGCACTTGGTTCTGTGAATGGGAAATAGCTGGCACGGAATCTGATTCTGGTGTCTGAACCAAACAGATCCTTCAGGAATATTTCCAGTGTCCCCTTCAGGTCAGAGAACTTAATCCCACGATCTACGACCAGCCCTTCGACCTGATGGAATACCGGTGAATGGGTTGCATCGTTATCCCATCTGAATACCTTGCCAGGAGCAATCATGCGGATTGGAGAATTTGGTTCATGTTTCTGCATGGTCCGCGCCTGAATCGGAGATGTCTGGGTACGGAGAAGGATATCCGGAGTAATATAGAAGGAATCCTGCATATCTCTTGCTGGATGATCCTTTGGCAGGTTCAGGCAGGAGAAATTATAGTAATCGCTTTCAATTTCCGGACCTTCTTCTACGGAGTAGCCCATCCGGGTAAAGGACTTCACAATTTCACGAAGTGCCTTATTTAGTGGATGAATGTGTCCCTTTCTCATCTGACGGGAAGGAAGTGTAATATCAATCTTTTCACTTTCAATGCGTGCGTTAAGCATTCTTGCCTTGATTTCTTCCTTCTTCTGGCCTTCCAGTTCTTCAATTTCATTTCTGACCTTGTTAGCCAGTGCGCCCATCTTCGGTCTTTCTTCCGCGCTCAGATCCTTCATGGAACGCAGAACCGCAGTAAGGCGGCCTTTCTTCCCAAGAAAAGCCACTCTGGCTTCGTGAAGCTGCTGTTCATCCATAGCCGCAGCAATTCTGGCTCTGGCTTCCTTTTCCATAAGCACAAGATCAGAAGTCATAAATTCCATAACCTTCTGATGAAGCTGATCTGTAACTTCAGACAGCGCTTCCTGCTGTTCTTTTTCCATCTTTTTTACTTCGCCAAGAATTCTGGCCATCTGGCTACGCACTTCTGTTGCCACATCACTGCCTTCGACCTGATTTTTAATGTCATCAAGTACGGCAGAAGCTTTTGCCTTCCATTCCTGAAGATTCTTATCTTCCATCACTTAACCCTCCTATAAACTGTTTACCCTGCAGAGCTGTAACAATGAAAATAAAAAACTCCGCCCCCTGTAAGGGGCGAAGTCTATTCGCGGTACCACCCTGATTTTAACTCGGGAACTTTAACGCAGTTTTACGTTTATCCTACTCTGTTCAGATAAAAGCTCAGAAGTGAATTAAACGGTCGTCACAATTCCGGTGTCGCACTGTCTCCGGATCCCTGCTGATTGGAGCTGACTGTTCTGTCTTCCTCATCGCTAATGTATATCTATTGTATCAATGAATGGCTTCATTTGCAATAACCAGACGCTGAATCTGATTAGTTCCTTCATACAGCTGCATAATCTTTGCATCACGCATATACTTCTCGCCGTAGGCTTCCCTGCTATATCCAATGCCCCCCATAACCTGGACTGCATCGGTAGTTACTTCCATAGCCATATCCGAAGCATAGCATTTAGCCATAGCGGAGAACATAGCCGCCTTAGGATCTCCGGTCATCTGCATCATGCAGGCACGGTATACAAGGCCTCTGGCCGCCTCGGTCTTCATAACCATGTTGGCAATCATTTCCTGAACCATCTGGAAGGAAGAAATCTTAACGCCAAACTGCTTTCTCTGCTGTGAATAAGCGATGGCTGCATCCACCGCTGCCTGAGCAATACCAACAGAGAGCGCCCCTACTACAGGGCGGGAGGTCTGCAGTGTCTGCATAGCCAGACGGAATCCACGGCCTTCCCGGTTAATACGGTTGGCCTCCGGAACGAAGCAGTCTTCCAGAATCAGTTCAGAAGTCGCGGACGCGCGGATCCCCATCTTATCTTCTTCCTTACCGATGGAAAAGCCCTTAGAATGGGTATCTACCACAAATACAGTAAGGCCGCGCATGCCGCCTTCCTTTCTTGTATTGGCAAACAAAGTGACCTTATCCGCAATCGGGCCATTGGTAATGAAGCACTTGGTCCCGTTCAGGATATATCCACCTTCTGTCTTTTCCGCATGACAGGATACAGCACCTGCATCGGATCCGGCACCTGGTTCAGTAAGTGCAAAGGCCGCCATGCCCCCGTTATTCAGCGTATCACACCAGGCCTGCTTCTGTTCTTCATTACCCCCGATAAGAACTGGGAAAGAAGCCAGCGCGTTAGCCGCACATACCGTGGCTACGCCAGCACATCCCATAGCCAGTTGTTCTGCCACCATAGCTACGGTGAGAATATCCAGTCCGGCACCGCCGTATTCCTTTGGAACAGCCAGGGCTGTCATGCCGGACTGTTTCAGAATCCGCATCAGTCCTTCCGGAATGACTCCGCTCTTATCTATAGCCAGAGAAGCCGGCTTGATTTCTTCCTGCGCAATAGTGCGTGCCAGATCAATTATTTCTTTCTGCTTCGGGGTAATAGAAAAATCCATGGTAAGCCTCCATTTACTTATGCTAATCAATTTACTGCATTATATCATATCTGATTTTTTATTAAAAAGAATGAACATATCGATATTATAATCGAGCTTCCTATTTCACAATCACTTCAATGGATGTTCCCACAAGCTGTTTATCCCTTTTCATTTTCAGATGAATGCGTCCACATCCCTGATACGATCCAAATCCCGATGAGCCATCCCGGCACACAATACGTCCGTCATGTCCGGATAATGTCAAATCCACAATGATTCCTGCCAGCTGATGTATTCCTGCCATATCTACCGGGGAATAATTTTCCTTGGTAAGAAAATATGGATTTTTCATCAGCATTCCGCAAACTCCATAATAAATACGTCGGATAGCCCGGCCAATGCCTTCCATTAGTTCCATTTTGTCAGACCCAAACATTTTATATTCCACAGTAATCTGTGAAACCATTCCCTCACTAAGGCTTTCTTCTTCCATTGTATTAATAAGCATATACTTCTCCTCTGTCAGAGTATTTTTAATATGTTTATTTTATTATACCGCACATAGAAAAAGGGCTGTGAAAAAATCAACAATTATTTTTTCACAGCCCTGAGTCAAAAGTTTACAGCTCATGAGTTCCGCACATCTTTGTGTTCTCAATGTCAGAGCATAGGAAAGCAAAAGGATGGAGCAAATAGCCCTATTCATAAAAACTTTCCAATTGCGGATAAGCAAATCAGCCTATCGCTTGCCGCCACCTCCGACCTGTCTTTTCTGCATAGCCCTGAACTTAAAACCCAATAATCTGGTCCACCAGCTATTATCTCACAGCCCATTCTTGCTCTGATTATTCGTAGTGCAATGCATCAATAGGATTCAGCCGGGCTGCCTTTCTAGCCGGATAAATACCAAACACCAGACCTATAATCACAGAAAACAGAAATGAACCTATAACCGGAAGCGGGCTGATAACCGTAGTCATTGAGGTGACCAAAGGTATCAGCTTGGCTATACCGCAGCCAACCAAAATCCCGATGAGACCTCCGGCTACGCTGACTGTAACCGATTCAATAAGAAACTGCACGATAATCATGTGATATGTAGCCCCCAGCGCTTTTCTTACGCCGATTTCCCGGGTTCGTTCCGTAACAGATACCAGCATGATATTCATAATTCCAATCCCCCCAACCAGAAGGGAAATTGCAGCAATACATCCAAGAAATATTGTCAGTGTCTGGGTCGTGCTTTCCATAGTTTCCAGAAGTTCCTGAGAATTTCTGACCGTAAAGTCATCATCATCCTTTGCGGAAATACGATGACGAGTTCTCAGAAGGTTAGTAACATCAGTCTGAATCTGACTTAATGCATCATCATTATCAGAAGAAACTACAATGGAATTAACATAGGTTATCCCCAGCAATCGTTCCTGCACGGTAGTAAATGGACAGAATATACGATCATCCTGGTCCATGAAGCTGTATCCCTTTGCAGTTAATAATCCAATGACTGTAAAAGGCTGGTTATTAATACGGATTTTCTGCCCTACCGGCGACTCATCGCCAAACAGATTGGTTGCTACCGTCTGTCCGATAATGGCGACGCGGGAACGTTTGTTATACTCCTCATCTGTCCAATAACGGCCAGACTGCAGTGTCAGATCTGATATTTCCATATATTCATCAGTGGCTCCGTATACGGTAGTCTGCCAGTTTTTGTTGCCATTGACAACTGTATAGCTCTTGCTTACCAGAGGAGCCACCAGGTCGATATTTGGCAGAAGCTTTATCGCCTCATAATCCTTGTAGGTAAGGCTCTGCATAGAACCTGCAGCTCCACGGGCTCCCGGGCCATTATCGCTCCCCGGAATAATGGTTATCTGATTAGAACCAAGGCTGGAAATATTACTTTCCACATCCGACCGAACCCCATAACCAAAGGAGACCAGCGCAATAACAGCCGACACCCCGATAATAATTCCCAGCATGGTAAGCAGTGAGCGCAATTTATTACTTACAATGGAACTCCAGGCCATACGCATGCTTTCTATATAAATATTGGTCATGATAAGGCTCCTCTAAAATCCTGACTGATATGTCCATCAGAAAGAATAACATGGCGGGATGCATATGAGGCCACATCATCTTCATGGGTAACCAGTATGATAGTCTTTCCCATGGAATAGAGATGAGAAAATATTTCCATAACTTCCCGCGTGGATTTACTGTCCAGATTCCCTGTCGGTTCATCTGCCATGATAATGGAGGGATCATTTACCAGCGCTCTGGCTATGGCCACACGCTGCCGCTGGCCGCCTGACATTTCTGCAGGCATATGGTTGATACGGTTTCCAAGCCCTACCATCTCCAGCATTTTTGTTGCTCTTTCTACACGCTCATTTCTGAAAACATTGCCATAAATCATGGGAAGGATGACATTATCCAGCGCACTCAGCTTTGGCAACAGATTAAAGCTCTGAAAGACAAAACCTATTTCTCTGTTTCTTGTATAGGCCAGCTCATCATCTGTCTGATTAGCCACTTCCTTGCCATTCAATATATAGGAACCCCAAGTAGGTCTGTCCAGACACCCCAGCATATTCATGAGTGTAGACTTTCCGGCCCCGGAAGGCCCCATGATAGAAACAAAATCACCTTTAGTAATAACCAGGTTAATATCCGTCAGTACCGGAACTTCCTGTTCTCCTATATAATAACTTTTCCCTATATGTTCCAGCCTGATTACTTCTTTAGCCTCCATATTATCCGCCCCCATCATAATCAGAGCCTCATCCCTCCACGCTTCTGCTTATCCGTATCCTTGGTTGTTGCGGTTTCCTGAGAAATTGTTCCACTGGTTACTACCTGATCTCCTGCAGAAAGGCCGCCGGTCACTTCCACCTTAGTATCTGTAGTAATGCCTGTCTTAATATACACTTTCTTCAGCTTACCAGATTCCATCTTGTAGACATAAGAACCTTCTGTATCAGAGCGGACTGCAGTAACCGGAATAATCAGCGCATCCGTGTCTTCCTTTCCTTTGATAGTTGCGCGTGCCGTCATAGAAGGATACAGTCCCTGCAATTCATTCGAGTTAATGTTTACATACACAGTGTAATATACAACGGAAGATGAGGAGCTGGATGAGCTGGATGAACTGGAAGAATATTCCTTTTTGGAGATATTGCTTACCACACCATGGAATGTGCGATCCGGATAGGCATCTACCGTAAATTCAACATTCTGCCCTATAGCCACACCCCCGATATCGGTTTCATCTACCAGCAGTTCAATCTGCATACTGGACAAATCTGCAATAGTCATGATAACCATCTGGCTGGACAGCCCCTGAGAAACCGTTTCACCTGTCTTCATAGGTTCGCCAATAACTGTACCATCCATTGGGGCAAATACAATCGTATCATTAACATCAGCCTGTGCCTTTTCATAAGCGGCTTTAGCATTAAGGTAATCCAGCTTGGCATCATCCATAGTCTGGAATGATACCGCTCCCTGCTTATACAGAGAATACAAACGCTGATAATACGATTGCTTATTATTTAATGTATTCAGCGCTTCCTGCTGTGTACTTGTCAGCGCCTTGGATTCGATAACAGCCAGCTTCTGACCTTTCGTGACCTGTTCATTCTGCTTCACAAGAACCTGTTCCAAAGTGCCGGAAGCGGTAGCAGACAAGTCTACACTGTTCACTGGTTCAATAGTACCGGTAGCATCGATGCTAAGCCCGATATTGCCCCTCTCTACTTTCCCTAATGTATATTCCTGCTTTGTCTCTGTATGAAGACGGCTGTAACCATACCATCCGCCGCCAATGATAATCAGCGCTGCCAGTGCTGCACCTGTCCATTTTAAATTTATTTTCATCCTTACACCGTCCTATTATAAGTTATATTATCATTTAAAAAAGTTTCACCTATTTTAACACATTGATACCCTACATATCTATCATGCTCTATGCAATCAGCGTTATATCGTCTGATACCAGCATAAAAAACCGCGTATTTCTCCTGTCTCAGATGAAATACACGGTTTAAGTTTTTGCTCTTAATTATTTTTTCAGAATATAGCGCTTAGTGAAATAATTCCAGATCATCACTACCGCGCTGGCAATGACTTTAGCAAACATATACCACAATCCGGCAATTTCCACAAAGAACCACATGGTTACCTGATTGATTCCAAGTCCTGCAAAAGACGTAGCGGCGAAAAGTATCATTTCCTTCCTGCTCTGATTTCTTGCATGAAAAACAAAAGTAACACACAGGAAATAATTCACAAGCAGCGATACGGTAAATGCAACAGCCGATGACGTGAGATAAGGAATATGACCATACTCAGTTAATGTATACAGCAGCACATATTCCAGAACGAAACAGCCGCCGCCTACCACGAGAAATCGCATGACTTCCCAAAACCGTTCTCCGCCTGGTATTTTTTGCAGTAACTTATTAATCACCATATTCTCCTTCAGATAAAGACAAGAAGCTGCCAGCCACTAATACATACACCTGCTCTTTATCCATCTATTATAATTCAGGATACAGCGGATACTTTGCACACAGTGTATGTACCCGTGCCGCTGCATCTTTCTTCACATTTTCATCTTCCGGTGCCTTGACTACTTCAGCAATGATATCTGCAAGTTCAACAAAATCCGATTCTTTCAGCCCTCTGGTGGTTAAAGCCGGGGATCCCAGACGGATACCGCTGGTAGTGAACGGACTGAGTGTTTCAAACGGAATCGTATTTCTGTTGCAGGTAATACCTACATCATCCAGTGCGAACTGTGCAATCTTACCGTTAATTCCCAGTTCTTTCATATCTGCAAGAAGAACATGTGTATCCGTGCCACCGGAAACAACGCGAATACCATTGGCAATGAGCCGATCAGACAATGCCTTTTCATTGAGCACAATCTGATGAGCATAGGCCTTAAAATCATCAGTAAGCGCTTCGCCAAGTGCTACCGCCTTGCCGGCAATGACATGCATAAGAGGTCCTCCCTGTACGCCAGGGAATACCGCCTTGTTAATAGTCTTTGCCAGTTCTTCTCTGCACATGATGATACCGCCACGGGGACCACGGAGCGTCTTATGTGTAGTAGTGGTTACAATATCCGCCCACTTTACCGGATTTGGATATTCACCGCCGGCAACCAGACCTGCAAAATGCGCCATATCCACCATAAACAATGCGCCTACTTCATGAGCAATAGCTGCCATACGTTCAAAGTCAATGATACGGGAATATGCGCTGGATCCGCCAATAATAAGCTTAGGCCTTACTTCCTTAGCCTGTTTTTCCAGTGCATCATAATCAATGCGTTCATCTTCTCTGCTTACACCATAAGGAAGAATATGGAAATAGTTACCAGAAATGTTTACCGGGCTGCCATGAGAAAGATGCCCGCCATCATTCAGATTCATACCAAGAACCGTATCTCCCGGTTTCAGCACTGCATAATAAACACAGAGGTTTGCCTGGGAGCCGGAATGTGGCTGTACATTGACATGATCAGCGCCAAACAGTCCCTTTGCCCTGTCAATGGCCAGCTGTTCAACCTTGTCGACGAACTCACAACCGCCATAATACCGCTTGCCCGGATATCCTTCTGCGTATTTATTGGTCAGTACACTACCCTGCGCTTCCATAACCGCATAGCTGGTAAAATTTTCTGATGCAATCATTTCCAGCTTATTTCTCTGGCGGTTTAATTCTTCCTGAATGCTGTTGAAAACTGCCTTATCTTCCTTAAGATGTTTCATCATAGTTTTTCCCTCTCTGCTTCTGTTAACTCTGCTAAACTCCTGAAAATCCAATATTGAATTTTATCTCTCTGCATGCAGGATTATTTCCAAATCCTGCTGAAAAACTACAACCTGCTCTAGCTACGCACTCGCTGACGAATTTTTACTTCTGCTCTCCTGCTGTTTCTGCTTCCAGTGCCATAATCTTGTTGACTCTGCGTTCATGACGTCCACCTTCAAAGGAAGAGTCAAGGAATGTATCCAGAATAAGGACAGCAAGTCCTGGTCCGGTTACTCTGGCCCCCAGGCACAGCACATTGGCATTGTTGTGCGCTCTTGCATAATGTGCAGAAAAATCTTCGCCGCACACAGCCGCACGGATACCACGCATCTTATTTGCCGCTATGCTCATGCCCAGTCCGGTACCACAGACGAGGACGGCTAAATCTGCCTCTCCGCTCTGTACTTTCCGGCATGCCTTTTCAGCATAATCCGGATAGTCACAGGATTCCTTTGAGTGTGTACCGCAATCAATTACATCCATATTTCTTTCCTTCATATGACTGATTAAGACCGATTTCAATTCGACACCACCATGGTCGCTGGCGATAGCTATTTTCATCCATATCCCTCCTGTAACAACATCAATTAGTGTACACTCTTATGCAGATATCACTTATCGTGTGTACTTTCAACAATAATATGATATCCTGAAGCCTTAGTCAAGCGATTCATAATAGCCAGCCCCAGTCCATCCATAGATGTACCTTCCCCGATAATGGCATCTACCGGATGGGCATTAAAATATAACAGTCCGGAAAACAGCCTGTGCGCCATTTCTTTCTGGCTGCTTCTTTTACCCCATGAAAATACAACCGCATCCTTTGGGAGAAGGGCTGCCATTTCCTCACTGACAAAGTATCCATACGTCTTATCCTTTTTTTCAGCAAAAGAAAGAATAGTCTGCTCCACTTTCTCCGTATCCCCCACATATACGGTAAGCGGTGCTGTAGGAGCATAATGGCGATATTTCATCCCCGGTGCCAGCGGATGCATATTCGGGGAAGCCAGCCCCTTATCCACTTCCACTTCACCATATGCTGAGAGCATTTCCCTGGTTATACCACCTGGGCGGTAAATAACAATCTTACCGCTTCTGGCGGACACAATGGTGGATTCCAGACCGATGTCTGTTGCCCCACCGTCAATAATGGCATTAATTCGACCATTCATGTCATGAAGCACACTTTCCGCCGTAGTCGGACTGGGACGCCCGGATATATTGGCACTTGGACCGGCAATCGGAACACCGCACTCCTTAATCCATTCCCGGGTCGCTTTCAACGCCGGACAGCGAATAGCTACCGTCTTAAGCCCGCCGGATGTTTCATCAGGGACAATGTCCTTCTTTGGAAATACAATCGTCAGCGGTCCCGGCCAGAACGCATCCATCAGCTTCTTCTCCAGTGGCGTGATATCTTCCACCAGGCGGCTTACCTCTTCTTGTGATGAAACATGAAGAATCAGCGGGTTATCCGAAGGGCGGCCTTTGGCCGCGTATATCTTTTTAGCGGCTTCCGGATCCAGCCCGTTCCCCCCAAGACCGTATACGGTTTCTGTAGGGAAGGCCACCAGTCCGCCATTTCTTATAATCTCTCCCAGATGTTTTACCTTTTCATCCCAATGTGGATCTGTAATTTTAACAACTTCCGTTTTCATCTCTGCATCGCTTCTTTCTATGATAACCGGCAGATTTTACCACTGGTTTCTTGTCTTTTAATTTTATTATCTTTTATATTGTATACTACAATCCCAACCTTATTCAATCTTCCAGATACAGTAAAAGGCCGCATTTCCTTTTTCTGAAAATACGACCTTTATTGCTTAGTTGGTTCCTTCTGAGTTTTCTGCGTTATCAGGATCATCCATATGCGCTACGGCATAATCAGCCTCTTCTTTAGTAAAATTTTCACCTGCGTCACTGGTAAGCTGTTCATATACATCGTTTCTGCTCATATGCATATCATTTCGATAAGTCTTTGCTGTGGCCAACGCATTAGCCTTCCAGTCAATATCTGACATATGGGCCACCGCCCAGGCCGCTGCATCCTCGGAGAAATTTTCTCCATAGGGAGAACGGAGCTGTTCGTAAACATCATGTTTACTCATATGCATATTTTCTGCATACTCAATCCCATTAATCAGTGCATTGATATATTCTTTTGATACCGAATCATCATGAAGCGCCTGTTCCTGCATAGTTTCTGGCCGTGCATCCCCACCAATTCCTCCAGTTCCTTCACTTCCACACCCAGCATTAAGAAGAAGAATCGCCGTAAGTCCCAAAGCCAAATATATTTTTCTCATACATGCCTCCCATACAGGCGAATCAGATTCTCACAGGATATACAACGGTCTGATTCTGCTGCATATTTTATTTTTATGTGATTTTCTTTATATTTATAATATATTACAGGCGGATAAATATCAACTACACAAAAATCAAAATATGCGCATACAAAAGCCCTTATGAAGCCAATATAAGGATTCGCTCCATAAGGGTTTTATCTGTTTTATATTGTATGAATATTTTTATTTTTTCCTGCAGCATACAGCTCTTTCTATGCCACCTAAATCGCTGATGATTTCAAAGGAATCAAATTCACCGGTTTCTTCCATCATCTTATGGACAATTTCCGCCTGGTAGATGCCCACTTCCATAGCCAAAAATCCTCCTGATTTCAAATGATTTCCAGCCTTAGCTGCCAGTCGACGATAGAAAACAAGTCCATCTTCTCCCCCGTCCAGCGCCATATGTGGTTCATGTTTCACATCTTCAGAAAGATTCTCTATATCTTTTGACGGGATATAGGGGGGATTGCTGAAGATTCCATCAAACAGCTCCCCTTCGTTCACTGCATCGATAAAATCCCCTTGCCGGAATTCCACGCGATTTTCCAGCTTCATATATTCCGCATTCTTTTTAGCTACTGCCAGAGCTTCCGGAGATATATCCACACCGACGCCATCTGCCTCTGCACAGTAGGTAAGAAAACTCAGCAGAATGGCTCCGCTTCCCGTTCCCAGGTCCAGTACATGAAGGTTCCCCTTGGCACGATAGCGCTGAATAATCTTTTCCAGCCATTCTTCTGTATCCGGCCTTGGAATCAACACATGTTCATTCACAAAGAAATCAAGTCCCATGAAATCCTTATGTCCTGTAAGGGCCGCCACGCATATCCCTTTTGCACGGCGTTCCACCAGCGTATGATACGCTGCCAGTTCATCCCGGTTAAGCATCTGATCAAAATTTGTATACAGGTAAATCCTTGTTTTCTTCAGCACGTGGGCCAGAAGAAGTTCCGCATCCAGCCGTGCCTCTTCCACCCCATGATTTTTAAAATAACGGGTTGTCCACTGGAGGATTCGCTGTATAGTCCAGATATCCGTTGATGCCATAATTATTCTTCTTTCTGCATTCTTTCTGCCAGATCCGCTTCAATGAGCCGGTCAATGATAGGTTCAATATGTCCATTGAGGAAATCATCCAGCTGATACAGGGTCACATGAACCCGATGATCGGTTACACGTCCCTGTGGGAAATTATAAGTCCGGATACGTTCAGAACGATCCCCGGAGCCAACCTGCCCCTTTCGATCTGCTGCCGTCTTTTCCTCTTCCCTGCGAAGCGCTTCAGCATACAGGCGGGAACGCAGAATCTGCATCGCCTTTTCCTTATTCTGCCGCTGATCACGTTCATTCTGACAGGTAACTACAGTTCCGGTAGGCAGGTGGGTAATACGAATAGCGGAAGATGTCTTATTAATGTGCTGTCCGCCGGCTCCGGATGAACGATACACATCGATGCGCAGATCTTTCATATCAATCTTTACATCCACATCCTGCGCTTCCGGCAATACTGCCACAGTAACAGCCGATGTATGCACACGACCGGAACTTTCTGTAACCGGAACACGCTGTACTCTGTGAACCCCGCTTTCAAACTTAAGCAGTGAATAGGCATTCTGCCCATCAATCAGACAGGTGACTTCCTTAAATCCCCCCAGATCGGTTTCACTGGCATCTGCAATAGAAGCCTTCCAGCCCCGGCGTTCTGCAAACTTAAGATACATTTTAAGCAGATCAGCTGCAAACAGAGCCGCTTCCTCCCCGCCGGTTCCTGCCCGGATTTCAAGGATGACATTGCGGTTATCATTGGGATCTTTAGGAATCAGCAGAATATGAATTTCCTTTTCCAGTCGTTCCGCTTCTTCTTCCCCGGTCTTCAGATCTTCCTTGGCCAGATCATGAAGGTCTTTCATAGTATTATCGCCAAGAATATCCCGGGCATCCTGACATTGCTGCATTACCTTCTTATATTCTCTGAATTTGGATACAATCTCCGACAGTTCTGCATGTTCTTTGGACAGTTCTCTCCATTTATTCTGATTAGCAATTACCGAAGGGTCGCTCAGCTGATCTTCAATGCTCAGATAGCGGGCTTCCATAGCTTCCAGTTTCTCAGTCTTCATCTATATCTCCTTATTATGCTATTTTATACTCATTTTATTTTAACAGAAAAGCAGATTAAATACGAAATTCATCCCATACAACCACAGGAGTGAAAACTAAGTTCTGACAATTCTGAATAGTCCATCACCAATAAAAAAACAGGGCCATCGCCCTGTTCTTTTGCTTATTACTTGATTCCGTAACGCTTGTTGAACTTTTCGATACGGCCGCGAGCCTTACCGAAACGCTGCTGTCCTGTATAGAATGGATGGGACTTGCTGCTGATATCGATATTGATCAGCGGATATTCGTTACCATCTTCCCATTTTACGGTCTGGTCAGAAGTAGCCGTAGAACGAGTCAGGAAAGAATAGTTTGCACCGATGTCGCGGAATACGACTGGATGATAATCCGGATGAATTCCCTTCTTCACTGTGTTTGCACCTCATTTCACATCAAACATAATTCTAGACTAGTATAACAAATGGTTTCCTTATTTGCAAGAAATAAATCCCATCATCATGCAATTTCTAGAGTTGCCAATCAGATAAAAGTTATTATACCATAAATTACCCATTCTGCAGAAATTTTTATGACGAAATGCCCAGACTTTAATGAAATTCCATATTTCCAGATTGCCATAAGACAGAGGATGCATACTGAAAGGATCTCTGCACAGTAACCAGGGTAATCAGTTAGAACTGCCAGTTAACCCCTATGTTCCACTGCCATTTCTTATGCCAGTTACCTCCGAAGCTTCTTTCCGCATCCGCATACAGATTAGTGTTTTTACTGATATGCCAGCTGCCTCCGAATCCTGCTTCTTCCCAGGTATTCTGATAATCTTCGCTGTAATCCATGGTTTCCCCATCCAACGCTGCCAGATGGAAGCTGCGGCTGCCACCAAATTTATGGAGTACAGAGAACTTCAGATAGTAATCATAAGGATGTTCTCCTTCTGTTACCCGTTTGCCAAACAGGATGCCCAGACGGCCGATGGCGCTGTCATAGCCGCCCATATGGACGGTCTTTCCACGGCGGGTGGTATAATCCTTGCTTCCCAGATGACCGAATACCATCTGCGCTTCCGGTTCCAGGAAAAGTCCGTTATCTTTCGTGAATGTTTTTCCAAATTCCACGGAAAGGCTTTCATTATGAGTCCGGTAGTCAGCCCGGTCAGGATAATTACCCCAGGTCTTCAGCTCCGTATCATCCCGTCCCCATTTAGCCACTACATCGGTATATACACCGCTGTCGCCAAACCAGGTACCATAGAGCCCCCCGGAAAGGCCGTGATCCTTAGCATCGCCATAGCTGTACTTCGGACTGGAAATATTACGTTCCGCGAAGAAGCCATATACACTCTTGTCATTGGCCGCGTAGTCATAGCCCAGCTGGAATCCGTTGTACTTACTGTTTATTCCCTGTCCGTCATAAGAACCATGGAAATCCCGGGCCCAGATACCTGACGTATCCTTCAGGTTGCGGAAGCGGAAATCCCCCATACGCTTCCGGAGACTGTCAATATCCAACCGGTAGAGGGCATAGCTGTTATCTGGTGCTTTTATAAGTGGAACGGTATCCTTATTTACTTTCTTCTCCACCTTGGTAAGATACCATTCCGTATGGTCCCCTACCGCGTTACCTTCTGCATCAAGAGATTCATCTCCCCGCTTAATAACCGGAGTTACATCCCAGAGTCCGCCCTCATCCAGATGCTGCCCTTTAAATGTGGCATTCCCACTGGTATCCGTTACCAGAAGAAGGTTTTTAACTCCGGTAACCTCATTCCCTGATTTCAGACTACTGTCCTTTACCATAATCAGTCCGGAAGAATCATCCGCAGCAGAATCGATAGTGACTTTATCTCCATCCTTCTCCGAATCCAGATCGGTCTTCATGAGGAAAATCCCGCCATTTCCGGTGTAACTGCCCGCATGAAGTGTTTCATACGCCGGAGAAGCATTCATGTTAATGACCCCGCTACGGCTGTGTTCAAGGCTGGTCACTTCACTGTTCCCGGTCATATTCCATACTGCGCCATCGGATACCGTAAGATTGGTTTCCCCATTTTGGACGGTAGATACCCCGGTAAGAGAGGACGTACTGTCATGAAGGGACAGACGGATTATCCCGCTGTTCGTAGAAAGGAGGTTCCCTTCAATGACTTTCATTCCATCGCCGGTCATTTTAATCAGACTGTTTTTATTATCACTTTCTATCGCTGTTTTAGCCCCTTGTACAGTCACCCCTTTATGAAATACAGCCCGGCCCCCCTGTGTGCTCAGAATACCTGTACAGTCATCTGTATCTCCTGAAACAGTAACTTCTGTATTTCCTTCAATATCCGTAGAGCCATTTTCCGTCGTCTTAATACCGGATATGCTGCCTATATTTTTCCCCTCTGCTTTAACATGCACATCTCCCGCTGTAAGAGTCCCTTTATGGTTATATATCCCAAACAGTTTATTCGCTCCGGCTTTCCCCGTATTCTCTGCCTTCAGTTCTACTTCCGTGCTTCCATTGATCTGTACCGGGGAAGAAGAATTATCAGAAATGCCCTTAATTTTCGTCGCATCTGCAAGATTTCCTTCGTATCCCATACGAACGGATACATCGTTTAATGTTGCCGAAGCCTGATTTTCCAAGCAAATTCCGTCAACATTGGAGTTATCCGTTTTCCCGTAATAAGGATCCGGCCTGGATTCGCTATGAATATTCATAGTAACACTCACATGGCTGTCTTGCCCATACAGATCCGCACCCGGGTTAAGCATATACACCCCGGTAATATGATTAAATTTTCCGTTGGCTTCTATGGAGATATCTTCGTTTCCTTCCAGATGCAGTGAAGAGGCATTAAAATAATTGCCAAAAACCTGATAACTGTCTGATGCAACGAGATTTTCCTTCGCATTCCCTTTAAACGTAATGTCAGTGCCATCTACCGAACTTCCTGTATCGGTGTAATGACCTGCATACACACCATACACGCCATATCCGTTCCCTTTTGCCGTTACATCCGCCTGGAAATCATCTCCTATGGTTGCCTTGCTCTGATTCCAGGCAAACAATCCATAGGTACCAATGCCGCTGTTTTCCTGTGTGGTAATCAGACGAAGATGGTTATCCGCTGTAAAATCGGTAGTGGACAGACGGATGGCTGCCCCCATGATAGAAGAAGGTGATTCTGTATCTGCCCCCGGGCTATTGAAATCTACCGTTATCTTTGCATTTTTCCCAAGGGTAATCACCTGGGGTCCTTTATTGGTAGATTCGTCTTCCCATACGTGGTTATGACGGCTGATAATCCCATACACTTCTGCCCCATCGCCTGAACTTAATTTAGCTAACGTGCCACTGGCCTTAATCACCGCATTATCCCCTATATGCATTTGTCCATATTTAGTATTATTTATCCCTGAGGCATTCAGCGTATATATCCCCTTAACATCGCTGGTAATATTCAGGTTGTCCCCTGCATTCATAATGCCGCCATCATTTATAATCCCCGTCTGGCTATAATATACATATTGTGAAAAAGGATCCGGTTCTTGCGTAACTATATCCTGACCATGCATCGTAATGGTAGTATTGTCCCCAAGATTATAAGTCAGATTAGCCGGCCTTCCCGTATTAAGACTGCCTCTACCAAAAGATCTGTATAGTGACTCAAATCCATTTTCATAAATACCAGCCATCTTAGGGCAGGTCCCTGTGCCATCCACCGTAAGCGTCAGACCCTCTGCCAGATTGACGGTCCCCTCATAGCCTATGCTGGCATTTGTTCCCGCAAAATTAATCTTGTCAACAGAACCGGTGTTGGTAATGACCCCGTCAATCCGAAGCTGTGGGCCTGTTGCATTATGTATATCCACATTTATCTTCTGACTGTTAATCCGAACAGTTCCTCCAGATGCTGATTTATCGATATTCACTACATGAAATGCCGAATCCCCCGGAGTTATCCCAACATTTATATTTTCATTAACCACAGCATCCTTATCGGTAATACTCAACGGAGAAGTACTATCCGCACCATAAACGGAAGCATAAGAAAATCCTGTCAACACAGCCGCTGCCAGGATAGCCCTACACTTTGTTCTTTTATTCACTAACATTCTCAGTAGACCTCTTTTCGTAATAGAAAGTTTAGAGTTTCGTTAGATAGATTGTATATCTACCCCCTCGATGTCAAATATTCAAATATTTCATAAATTTATTTAACTATGCAGATGCTTGTGTTTACCCATCAAAAAAGCAGGTTTTGCGACGTTTCGCAAAACCTGCTTTTTACCACAGAATTCTCAATTCATATTTCATAATCCATTCCCGGATTGCTGATTATGATGCGGGTATTGTATGTTAATTTTTCATATTTTTCATTCTGCATAATCGAGCAACTGCATGCGCCCCCGTATCCCCAGTTTATGGTATATATGACTGATATGCTTATTCAGCGTGTTAATAGATATGGACAGGTCATCTGCCAGTTCTTCCGGTGTCTTTCTGGTAAGCAATGCATGAACAATTTCCCGCTCCCTCTTGCTCAGCGTGGTATAACCAGGCATATGTTCAATAGAAGGCTTTCGTACTCGTTCTCTGTCCATACGATAGGCCAGATGATCTTTAATCATATCCAGAACCTGCACATGATCATAAGAGAAATTTTCCTTTCCCTTTTGACGGAAAAAAGACAGGATTCCCAGAAACTCCTCTTTATAGCACAGATTAAGATGAATAGAATAATGCCAGCCATGAGGAACGTACACTGCTCGATAATACTCCGAATTTACACGAACAGCCTCTTCAATAATATCGCTCTCTCTGTAGGCTATATTCTTTCCGGTCATCATAAGCCCCTCAGAATAGTCGATATGACAGAATTTCTGTATGTAGCTTTCCATATCTTCCAGAGGATAATTAATTCCCAGTGGACGCATAAGCTGCTCCGGCCGTCCAGGACAACTGAGATAAAAAGAACTGCTGTCATAGGGAATCAGATGTCCCAGCTGTCTCATTACTTCCATCCGCATAGCATCAAAATTTTCAATGGACTGAATCTTATAGGTAATGGCATTGATTATCATCCAGTCGCTGTTGGTCAGCATAGAGTCACCTCTCTCATAATTAAAATATCACCGCTGTGTCCAAACCTTTGATACGCCAAAGAACCTGCACGCCCTGTGCAGGTTTTCAGCAGTATTAAAATTCATTTTCCAGCCGATGGCATTTGCTGGGTAATGCAGTGGATGTTACCGCCGCCATAGACAATTTCACGGGTATCCCCCCAACCACCTTATGATGCGGGAACATGGCCTGAATCTGTTCAAGTGCCAGCTGGTCATTTTCATCCTCATACTGGGGAACGATGATACCAGAGTTGGTAATCAGGAAATTCATATAAGAGGCAATACACAGATCCCCATCCTGGCGCGGTGCGGTTCCGGGTATCCGGTCAATGGTATCGGCACCTTCCAGTAAAACCGGCTTGGCCGTAAGTGTTAGTTTATGCACCTTCAGTTTTCTGCCTTTGGCATCCACAGCCTGCGACAGTGCCTGATAAGCCGCCTGCGCTTCCTTATAGAACGGATTAGACGGATCATCCGTCCAGATACATGCCACTTCTCCGGGGGCAATAAAGCAGGCCACATCATCAATATGCCCATTGGTTTCATATGGATCAATGCCATCTTTTAACCAGATAACCTTTTCACAATTCAGGTATTCGCAAAGCTTTTCCTCGATTTCTTCTCTGGTCATGTCCGGATTTCTGCCGGGGCTCAAAAGACACATTTCCGTAGTCAGCACTGTGCCTTCTCCATCCACGTGAATGGAACCACCTTCCAAAACGAAATCATCCGTTCTATACCGATCCGTACGGGTCATCTCGCAGACCTTGCCAGCCACCATATCATCCTGATCCCACGGGAAGTACAGGCCATCTACCAAGCCGCCCCAGGCATTGAATGTCCAGTCAATGGCCCTTCTGTGCCCTTTCCTGTCTATTACAAAGGTAGGACCGGTATCACGGCACCAGGCATCATTGGTTGATACTTCCACTACCCGGATTTCCGGTGGCAGAATTTCCCGCGCATGAGCAAATTGCTTTGTGCTCACCATCATGGTTACCGGTGTAAATTCCGAAATGGCCTTTGCTACCCTTGCATAGGCTGCCTGAGCAGGTTTTGCACCATTTCTCCAGTTATCCGTCCGTTCCGGCCATACCATAAACACTTCATCCTGAGGAGAAAATTCCGCAGGCATATAAAATCCATCTTCTGCAGGTGTTGAGCCTTTAATAATCTGAGACATCGATTGTCCCTCCTTTTCCCTGCCTGAAAAATCAGGTCGGGTACTACTCAGCGATTCACGCCATGGGTTGTGATAATCTTATACATTTCCGGTCTTCGGTCACGGAAAATCCCCCACTGTCGTCGTTCATCAGCCAGCTCATCCAGATCAAATGTTGCAGTAAGCACACATTCGCTGTGGTCATCTGCCTGTACCACCAGTTCCCCATGCTGATCCGCAATAAAGGATGTGCCATAGAAAACCATGCCCTGGCTGTCCGGGTTTCCTTCAGGTACTTCTCTGCCAATGCGGTTGGAAGCGATAACCGGCATCATATTGGCAGCGGCATGCCCCCTCATTACGTTGCACCAGTGTTTGCGGGAATCCTTTTCCAGATATGGTTCGTTTCCAATGGCCGTAGGATAAAGAAGCATTTCTGCCCCCATAAGGGCCATAGCACGAGCCGCTTCCGGGAACCACTGATCCCAGCAGATACCTACACCAATCTTGCCATACGCCGTATCCCACACTTTGAATCCAGTATCTCCCGGGGTGAAATAAAACTTTTCTGCATAGGGAAGTCCATCCGGGATATGCGTCTTGCGATAGATTCCCAGCACTTCCCCATCTGCATCAATCATAGCCACAGAATTGAACTGCGTATTTCCATGCCGTTCGAAGAAACTGATGGGAAGCACTACATGCAGCTCTCTGGCCACGGAGCGGAAATGGCGGATTGCCGGATTTTCGTCAGGGTAAGTAGCCAGATCCAGATACTTAAAATCCTGCGTCTGACAAAAATACGGAGTTTCGAATAATTCCTGAATCAGAATAACCTGAGCTCCCTTAGCCGCTGCCTGACGAACCAGTTTATCTGCATTCTTTATGGATTCCTCTCTGTTCCAGGTTACAGCCATCTGAGTAGCGGCTACTGTTACTTTTCTCATATGTCCCTCCATCCTCCCGTTAATCCCGGGTTTACGGCCTTCGGTCGGCCACTTTCTTAGTTCTTATGCCTATATTATAAGTAAACATGGCATTCATAACAATAGTCGTTTATTACCATTTTTTATTACTTTATAGTTTGAATATAACTATTATTTGTTATTTTATGACTAATTACAATTAAAAAGGGCTGCCCTTTTCAGGTCAGCCCTTGCCGACAGAATAATATCCACATACTTATTCCGACAGAATACTGAATACTTCGATAGCCATATCTTCTCTGGCTTTTATAATCGGTTTAACATGGAAACAGGTATGGAGCCTGTGCTGTTCTTCCTCCGTCTGAAGCAAACATGCCACGGCAGGATGACATTCAATCCTCAGGGACGACTGAAAATTTCCCATACGCCTTCTCATCTTAAGCTCCCGGTGAATCCGGATAACTACGGACTCAGCGGATACAGACAGCCCGCTGCCCTTGCAGCAGGGACAGGTATCATAATACACATGCTCCAGCCGGTAGGCTGTACGCTTACGTGTCATTTCCACTAGTCCAAGGGAAGTCATTCCGCATACCACGGTTTTTACTTTATCCGATAAAACCGCTTCTCTGAGCCTCTTAACTATATTTTCTTTCTGCCAGTCATGATCCATATCAATAAAGTCAATCATAATGATTCCCCCGATTCCCCGTATACGGAGCTGCCGGGCAATTTCAGGAACCGCTTCCTTATTGATGAGATAAGCCACCTCCCCATGAGGCATGCCGTTGGCATGAAAAGATCCGGAATTGACATCAATCGCTGTCAGCGCTTCCGTATAGTCAATCACAATAGAGCCACCGGAGGGAAGATTTACCTGCCGTTCAAACAGCTGCTGAATGGAATCGGCCGCTCCATAGCGTTTCATAATTGGCACAGCTCCTTCATAGAGATGTATATTTTCCGACTTTACGACCTGTTCTGACTGGTTCACTGACAGGAGACGTTTTTCCGTCTCTGCATCGTCCACAATGATTTCAGTCTCCATATCTGCATAATCCCTGAGGCAGCGAACCACCAGGTCGCTTCCACGGTACAGCAGTGCCGGCGCCTTTTCTATTCTGAGACGTCTCTCAATAATTTTCCAGGTGGATGCCAGATGCATAAACTCTCTCTTTACAGCCTCCTCATTTCCCTCTCTGGCGGCTGTACGTATGATGAGCCCGCATCCTTCAGGACAGCATGCTTCCCCCAGCTGCTTCAGCCGCATGCGCTCTGCTTCCTCCTCAATCTTTCTGGACACTCCGATATACTCCGTATCAGCTACCAGTACGGCATATCGCCCAGGCAGACTCACTTCCCCGCTGACCAGAGGACCCTTGGTATCGGTACTGTCTTTTATCACCTGTACCAGAACAGACATGCCTACTGTCGGCTTTTTTCTGTGCTGAGGCCAGTTATTCAAACGCAGAAACGCATTCTTCTTTTCCCCTATGTCAATAAAAAGCCCCTTCAGCGAAGGAACAGAATTTTTCACGGTTCCTGCATATATACGCCCTACCAGACTGGTTTCATGCGGACGCTCTACTTCAAACTCCGTAAGGACTCCATCATTCAGAACCGCCATGGCAGTTTCATCAGGAAGACAGTCCAGTAAAATCTGCTTCATTTCCTTCTGCTCCTTTTGTACTTTTAAAAAGATGGATGCGGAAATATATATTTCCTGCATCCACTTTCACCCTGCAATGATTATATTACCGACTATTCAAAAAGAAGTTTCTGTCTTCTCATAAATATATTCATAAGAAGGCCTACACACATAAAATTCATAACCAGTGCACTGCCGCCGTAACTCATAAATGGGAATGGAATACCAGTTACCGGCATAATCCCCAGCGTCATGCCTGCATTGATAAGTACCTGGAACAGCCACATGGACATAATCCCTACAGCCATAAGGGAGCCAAACCGGTCAGTGGTATTTCTGGCAATCAGCAATGTACGATACAGCACAATGAAGAACAGGAACAAAAGGAACATGGCTCCTACAAATCCGAGTTCTTCTCCTACTACGGAAAAGATAAAGTCCGTATGATTTTCCGGAAGGAAGTTCAGCTGACTCTGCGTGCCGGCAAACAGACCTTTTCCAAAAAATCCACCGCTGCCAATGGCAATCTTCGACTGAATGACATGGTAGCCCGAACCATAGGGATCTACGTTAGGATCAAACAGTACGCGGATTCGCATTTTCTGATAGTCATGAAGAAGAAAGAACCATATGGCCGGCAGCGAAACAACAAATACAGCCATAATCTGCTTTACAATCTTCATGGAAAATCCGCTGACGTACAGCATACCAAATGTAATAACCGCAAATACCAGACTGGTCCCCAGATCCGGCTGAATAAGCACCAGCACAAATGGAGGGCCCATAAGGGCTATAACAGGAAGAAGACTCTTCCAGGTATGGAAGCCTTCCGGGTGCTGCGAAAGCAAACGGGCCAAACATATGATCATAAACAACTTGGCAAATTCAGACGGCTGCAAAGTAAACGGCCCAATCTGAATCCAGCGCTGTGCCCCCAGTGCACTGGTACCAGCAAACTTTACAATGACCAATAACACCAGGTTGACTACATAAATGATTTTTGCATATTTTTCAAGCAGATGAAAATCAAAATAAGTCAGTACACCAGCAGTACAGAGTCCTACCAGCAGGAATACACTCTGCTTGATAACAAAAGAATATTGTCCATTATTGGCATGGGTGGCACTGGCAATAATCATCAGACTCAGAAGGCTGATAGCCAGAATAGCCAGGAGAAGTGTCCAATCCAGCCGCTTAACAAATTTCAGAAATTCATGCATCAGTTACCACCTTCTTCTTCCCCATTTATATACCATCCTCGCCAGAAGGCTCTCCTTTTCCTGCTGTTTCTTTTTGTTAACACTACTATCAGCCGGAGTTTCTTCTGTTCTGGCCTGCTGAATAAGCTTATTCCATGTAGACTGTGGATAAAAACGGAAATGCACATAATTTTTAGCCACAATACGCATGGCCTCTCCAAAAATTCCCCAATCCAAATTCGTACCAAACTTTCCCTGATTGGATAATGTCCCGGCCTTTACTGTACGGGGCACAATGCCAAGAAGATCCCGTACATCAACAGACCTTACAAAATCGGATGGGCTAAGAAACTGTTCATCATTCCAAACGAATTCATTTCCTATAATCCATATAGGTATTTTCCCTGACAGTTCCTTTTTCAGACGGTGTGCATCCCGTTCGCTGGAACGGGTAGGCACCTGAACAATAATGGCGTCATTGGCATGCGTCTCTGCATACGTAATCCCACGGCCTAACCCGGCCGGACAGTCCAGGAGAATGTAATCATACTGACCATCCATATCTTCGAGAACCGTATCAACAGCTCCCTCAAATACCGTATCCCATGTATATTCAGACGAACCGGCCATAAAGTCCAGGTTGGTCTCTACGGGTACAATCACTTCATCAGAGAAACATTTTCCCAGTGCCATATCATACATATTGAAGCGAACTCTGTCGCTGACACCAAGTATCAGATCCAGATTACACAACCCCAGGTCACCATCCAGAAGGAGAACCTTCTTCCCCATCCGGGCCAGTGTAATACCCAGAGCCGCCGTCAGTGTTGTTTTACCAACCCCGCCTTTACCGGACATAATGGCCGTTAAACGACTCATATCTGTCCTCCTTCTTTTCCGGATGTATCCGTGTCAAGCGTAGCTGAGGTGTCAGCCGTTGCATTCTGATAGCTTCCCACACGGAAATAAGCATCCATCATCTTTTTAACTACAGGAGCTGCTGACTGAGAACCGAAACCACTGTGTTCAAACATAACTACTACAACAATCTGCGGTTTGTCATACGGAGCAAAGGCAATGAACCAGCCATTATCCACGCCATGTGTCTGCGCTGTCCCTGACTTACCGGCAATCGGAATTGGATAATTCGAGAACATGAACCCACCTGTACCGCCAGGCTGCATAACTCCGCGTAGTGACCGGCGGATGATTTCCAGATTTGTCTTGGAAACCGGTACGGTCCCCACTACCTGAGGTGAATAAATCTTAAGTGGGGTACCATCAAAGTTATCAATACGGCTCACCATGTAAGGACGGTACAGATACCCTCCATTGGCAATAGCCGAATATACCACAGCCATCTGCAACGGAGTAACCAGAGTATAGCTCTGACCTATAGCCGCATCAAAGGTTTCCCCCAGATACCAGGATTCATGGAAAACCTTCTTCTTGTATTCTGCGCTGGCCATGTTGCCTGCCACTTCTCCCGGAAGATCAATTCCTGTCTTTCGGCCAATACCGTAGGCACGGGCCATGGCGGACAGACGATCAATCCCCAGACGACGTCCCATTTCATAGAAATAAACGTTATCGGACTTAGCCATAGCATCATAGAAGTTAATCCAGCCAAAAGCTTCCCCCTGAGCGTTTCTCTTAGGAATCAGCCAGTGCTTGCCGCTATCAAATATTCTCTCGCCCGGCGTAGTGACATGGGATTCCAGTGCTGCCGAAGCCGTAATAACCTTAAACGTAGATCCTGGTGGATATACGGAGGAAATCGTACGGTTCTGCATTGGATGATTCGGATTATTAATCAGGTTTTTCCATTCCGCCGCAGTAATTCCCTGACTAAAATGATTGGAGTCATAACTCGGCCAGCTGACCATGGCCAGAATAGCACCAGTCTGTGGATCCATGGCTACAGCCGAAGCGCCGGTTGCAAAGGAGCTGGTACTTCCCAGTTTAGCCATCTGTTCTTTGATAGCATCTTCCGCCGCACGCTGAATACGGCTATCCAGAGTGAGCCGGATATTATGCCCCTGGGAAACCGGTATCCCGTCAAATGTCTTTACTGGACGCCCGGAAGCATCAACTTCCACCAGCTTGTTCCCATTCTTCCCTTCCAGGTACGGATTGAATTCCGCCTCCAGACCGGCACGGCCGATAATGGTGCCCAGCTGATATGGATTACCTTCCGCATCCTTATCATTTGGCCCTGCTTCTCCGACATAACCGAGAATCTGACCGCCTGCATCATTAAGCGGATATACACGGAGCGGACGGACTTCGATAATGAAATTCGGATAATCATCCCTGCGTTCTTCAATCTGTGTGGCTACATCAATACCTACATCATTGGCAATAACCAGGCCGCCAAAGGCCTTCTTGTTATCTTCAATTTTCTGCTTTATGTCCGCCACAGGCATCTGAATCAGCTGTGAAAGCCGGTTCAGTTCTGCGTCACTTATCTTATTTTTCTTGAAATCATCAGGCAGAACCACACTGTATGCGCTGCGGGATCCCGCCATAATCTGCCCATTGCGGTCAAACATTACCCCTCGGGCTGCCTGTACCGGAAGATGGCGTATGCGGTTTCCATCCGCTTCACTCTTGTAATAAGAGCCTTCTATAATCTGCATCCAGAACAGGCTGGCTCCCAGTACACAGAGAACGCAGACTATTGCATACATAATATTAGTATACCGGGATTCTTCCTTTTTCTTTTTAAACCTTTCCAGAAATGCAGGAATCTTATCTTTATTTACCACTGCGGATCCCCCTCAATTCTAATGCTCCAGAGTATACGATGCAGGCATATGGCCGCTAGCCCGTTCACCAGCATCAGGGGCGCACATTTAAAAGCAATATATGCTGGAACAGATACCCATTCGCCAGAAATCGCTGCCACGATAGCAAAAATTATCTGACCAAGAAGCGCCCCTGCCATCACAGCAATGCAGGAAACATACCAATGCCTGTTAAAACGCCTTCTGCCTCCCCAGTAAAACAGTGACGCTATCACAAGGTAGATAAACAGATGGAATCCCACAGAACTTCCTGATGTAAGATCCTGAATAATTCCTCCTGCCACCGCCCAGATAAAAACGGTCCTCTTGTCATAAATAAGTGTGCTCATGACCATGACAGTAAGCCATAAATCAGGTTGCCACTGCGCGCTGAACAGAAAAGGAAATACAGACCACTGAATCAGAAACAGCAGAAAACCTGTAACTATCATACTAAAACTGCTCATGTCTATTCCCCTTTAGCCGGTACAACCGGTGTATCTCCATCCGATGCCTGCTGTTCATTCGGATTCATAGCCGGTTCCTTGATTGGAATCTGGTTATTGATATCGCCTGGATTTACCTTTTGAACAGAATTGGTAATAATAAATACTTCTTCAACCTTTGTAAAATCAACTGCCGGCTTGACCAAAGCTGCCAGAGATACCCCAGAACCATCAGCAGAGACCTGGCTTACCGTCCCAATAAGCAATCCCTTAGGATATACTCCGCCATATCCGGAGGTTACAATGGTGTCTCCCTTAATAACGTCCGCTTCCTTAGGAATGTTTCCGAACACAAGGAAATCGGAATTGTTCCCATCGCCCTTGAGAATGGAGGCTACACGGGATTCCGGTCTCTGTACAATCCCCCCAATGGCCGTACGCGGATCCACCAGAAGCTGTACCTGAGATGTGTACCGGCTGACTGAGCTTACAAAACCAACTACCCCCTGTGGCACAATGACAGGCATATATTTATTTACCCCATCACTGGATCCTCTGTCGATCGTAATGGTGTTGGTCCAGCTGTTATAATCTTTGGCAATAACCTTAGCTCCCAACATACTATACTGCGTATAGGTCTGTTTAAAATTAAGCATTCCCTTCAAACGGATATTTTCTGCCAGAATTTCACTGTACGCTGCCTGTTCAGCCTTAAGATTGGCATTTTCATGACGAAGGGTATCCACTTCTTTCCAATGATTGATAATCTGCCCAATCGTTGCCCCGCCGTACCGGGCCAGTAAGGATATCTGACTGGTTCCATACTGAAAAGGAGCCTCTGCTGTAGACAATGGCTGAGAAACAAAACTTACAGTCTCTCTGTTTCTCCAGAACCAGCCACATACAGCCATAAACACAAAAAAGCAAACGGCAGTAATAATTTTACGTTTTCCAAAAAAGAACAAGGCTAATTCCTCCCGTAATATTTCTCGCCACTCTCAATAAGGTCCGGAATCTTTTTATATTCATCCAGTGTACGACTACATCCCATAACTGCAGAAATTTCCGCATGTTCCGGTACTCTTACCGGAATACCCAGACGGTTGGCAAGCCATTTATCCAGCCCTGAAAGTCTGGCCGTACCCCCGGTTAACAGCAATCCATGCTTAAGCAGGTCTTCCGCCATATCCGGAGATACCTGACGAATAATGCGTTCTGCCAGTTCGGCCACCGGTTCCAGATACATCTGAATTATCGGATACATGCGGGAGGAAGTCATCTGCATAACCACAGAGACTCCATCCACTACACGCCGGCCATGTACTGCAAATGTCATATCCAGTCCGTTTTCCACCACAGAGACCATGTCCTGTTTGATGGATTCAGCCTCATCCATTCCGATGATAATCTGCAGGCTCTCCCGCATGTAGGCCTGAATTTCTTCGTTAATCGTACGTCCGCCAAAAACCACCTGTTCCTGTGCAATCACACCGCCGCAGGAAAACATACCGCAGTCAGTCACATCCTGCCCGATATTCATGGACAGAACCACATCCGGGGTATCCAGGCGGATTCCCTGTCCCAACGCAGCAGCCGCCGCCACAGGAAGCAGGAATGCCTTCTGTGCCCCGGCATGCATAACCGCATCAATCAGCGCATGTCTGGCTACAGAACTAAGTCCGCTGGAAATGGACAGAACGATTTCCGGACGTGCCAATGCCTGCTTCAATACCTTTTTCAGAAAATAGGTCAGAATCCCTTTGGTGTAATAATAATCCACCATAACTCCATTTCTGATTGGCCATTCCAGCCGTATCCGCTGTGGATTGCTATGATAACGGATAATCGCATCTGTACCGAACCCAACCATCTCATTTGTCTTGCTGTCCACTGCAACAACGGTTCGTTCATCCAAAAGCAATCGATTCTCTGAAAAAATACGAGTCTGTGAAGAACCCATATCAATGCCTATATGATTTGCCGATCTGGAAAATGACTTCATTCCCTTTGCCTTCTCCTAATATACCTTACATTTCAGACCAGGTGTCCGAAATTTTTCTAACTCATTTCCTGTGCATATGCACAATGTGACATTCTTTATTTTACCATATAAGAGGTCATGCAATTCGGTATTTTTCCAAACCATGCAATAAAATTTGCATAACCTGGCCATCCTATATGCAGCCTCACTCATTATACACTAAGAATCCCCTCCAGGAGCGAACTTTCATCCATTGCATCCCCTTCTCCGTTTTGCTACCATATCATTATATATTTTACAATACATCATGACAGTTCATAGAACAGAAGGTATGCACATGACAGCAATCATAACGTTTTTTCATTTATGGAGCATCCCCTCCGTTATCGCTCGTCTCATTATTGCCACGCTGGCAGGCGCAATCATAGGCCTTGACAGGGAAGCAAAAAATAAGGAGGCAGGGATTAAGACCCATGCCCTGGTCTGTATGGGCGCCGCGCTGGCCATGATTGTCAATGAATTCGCCTTTTATCAGTTCCCAGGCTCCAATATCGACATCACCCGTATGGGCGCCCAGGTAATCAGCGGCATTGGTTTCCTGGGGGTTGGTACAATTATCGTCACCATGAGAAGCCGTGTAGTAGGACTTACTACCGCTGCCGGGCTCTGGGCCAGTGCAGGCGTGGGACTGGCAGTCGGTTTCGGATTCATTGAATGCGTAATTCCTGCATTCATCCTTATTCTCTTTGTCTATCGTGTTCTCGGGCCACTGGATAAGAAATTCAGAAGAAATTCCCGCAGCCTGAATCTGTATATTGAATTTAAAAGCAATGAGGATGTCCGTCAGTTCCTTAAAGACCTTAAAAAACTCCACATAAAATTATATGATTTTGACTTCAATAAGGACCAATCCGGTCAGCAGCTCATCGTAGCTGTAGTCAGCATGCGACTTCCCAGGCGCGGCCAGAAAATTGAGTTTAAAAGCCAGCTCAGGGATAATCCACATATTCTGTACTTTGAGGAAGTCTGAATGGCCAACTCCCTGTCTCCCATCGAAAAACGGTAGAAGCACATTTTGCTTCTACCGTTTTGTATTGCCATAGCTGAGATTTTCCCCTTCCCATTAAATGGAGTGAGAAGAACCTACTACTGCCTGAATCTTATGGCTTACCATATCCTTTACTGCCTGACGTCCAGCTTTGAGGTAAGAACGCGGGTCAAAATTTTCCGGATGCTTAACCAGACTTTCTCTGATAGCTGCAGTCATAGCCAGGCGGATATCTGTATCGATATTAATCTTGCATACGGCCATGGTTGCTGCCTTGCGGAGCATATCTTCCGGAACTCCTTTAGCTCCCAGTACCTTGCCACCAAATTCATTGCACTTAGCTACATATTCCGGAATAACGGTGGATGCACCATGGAGAACGATTGGATAATCCGGAAGCAGCTTACCTACCTTTTCCAGACGTTCATAATCCAGATAAGGTTCCCCGCTGTACTTATATGCACCATGGCTGGTACCAATAGCGATAGCCAGGGAATCGCACCCGGTAAGAGCTACAAATTCAGCAGCTTCTTCTGGATCCGTAAAAATAGCATCCTTGGCATCTACGCTGACCATATCTTCTACACCGGCAAGACGTCCCAGTTCCGCTTCTACCACTACCCCATGGGCATGTGCATATTCAACAACCTGTTTAGTAATGCGCACATTTTCTTCAAATGGGTGCTTGGAGCCATCAAACATGACAGAAGTAAATCCGCCATCAATACAGTCCTTGCACACTTCAAAGCAGGAACCATGATCCAGATGGAGAGCTACCGGAATTTCAGGATACTGACGTACCGCTGTCTTTACCCGATCAACAATGTATGGAGAGCCTGCATACTTTCTGGCGCCTTCGGAAGCCTGAAGAATAACAGCAGACTGTTCTTCATGAGCTGCTTCCATAATCCCCTGAATAATTTCCATATTATTTACATTGAATGCCCCAATCGCATAGTGTCCTTCATATGCTTTTCTGAACATTTCTTTGGTATCTGTTAATGCCATTTTTTAACCCCTTCTGCATTTACAATAAACGCACAATATAATAACCTGATTGTCTAATAGTATATACGTAAAAGGTATTTTACGTTTATAATTCAGTTCTTATTATACTTTGAATGCGAATTATTATCAACTCTCCACTACAAAAACAGATTCGTAAATTCCATATTTTTCCTTCGATGATAAAGATTTCCCCTGCATGCATATGTGGATAAAACATAAAAAGCTCTGAACAAAGTCAAAGCTGTATAAATGATTGAAGTTAATATTTTGTATTGATGATAAATAAAAAAATCGGCAGAAAAAACACTGTATAACAAAGCCAACGGGGAACAGGGCAAACGGCGCAAACTATAAGCGCAAGAAACCATGCAGACACCCAAAAATCTACCTTATCATACAATAATTAACGCACCGCCTTTTACATTCTTTATAATCGTTTTTCCTCTATCTATAGTATACAACCTGTCATGTATAGAAAATTACACATAGGCGATTATAAAACAAGCATTGTCTGATTTATCTGCATATGCTGAAAATCCTTATACTGTTATGCAATCAAAAGGGTAACCAAAACCATGCATTACTTCTGATAAGACTAAAGGATCACCCCACATGCGTGGGGAAAACACTAAAAGATTCCAGTATTGGTGCCAATTTTAAATTACCAAAGTTCGGTTTTTAATCAGTTTTAGTGCCAATTCTTTTGTCGCCCTTGCATCCGACACAGCGTTATGCGCAGCCTTATTTTCGATCCCATAGGATCACCCCCACGTATGTGGGGAAAACGATGTCTTTTCAATGACACATTCAATTCCTTACCTGGTAACACCTGCATCTTTATCGCATTAACAGTTCCCGGAGTTCTGAACAGATTTTTTCCTCTACTTATAGTATACAACCTGACATGTGTAGAAAATTCCACATAGACGATTGAATGTCCTGAGGATTATTTAGGATTCAAGAATCTATCCTGGAACTCTGACATAAAAATACCGATAGAGGCAAGTCAACATTGTCCCTACCGGTATAAAAAACAATCAGAAACACACTATAAACTACATATAAAACTGAGCCACTACCTGAAACGCACAATGAAAATAATGTTGGTATTTTCTGGTCAACACATTAATCCTTCATATTTTCATACACATATCTCACCTTATCTCTACGATTTACTATTGTAAGTAGTAGCCTTTTCATTAATTCCATTAATAACTCTCAGTAAAGAATCCATATCATCCTGGCTGAAGATACTAAATACATCATTGGGCTTGTCAAATGGTGCCTCGAATATATCCGTATCATTCATATATCCATTTACCGAAATATAATTAATTACTTTCCTTACAAAAGCAATCTGTTTTTCATTCAGCGAATTATCATTGATAAACTGAGAAAAAGCTTGTTCTGCTGCTTTTTTATCCATTTTAGCAATTTGCCGCACAGTAAGTCCGAAAGGTTGATCTGGGAAATAATAACTATAGTCCTCTTTGGAGCCTAATTCTTTTGTAAAAATATTTTCCAGATCTTTATAATCCTTAGCAGTTAATGGTTCATTATGCACCAGCTTTCTTACTGCGGGAACATCGTCTACGTGTTGCAAAAAATAGTGATCAACCTTTTCCTTATAACTTTCATAAGTCTCCGGTTCCAGTGTTTGACCTTCTTTTTCAGAGATAATCGTATCCGTCAGCCCGGTTACTACAATAGGTTTGTATCTAAATTCTATGAATTGTATCAGGTTTCTAAGCTCAACTCTGACCTTTTCAAAATCCAGTATATCTGTCCCATCCCAAAAACCAGGACTTTCTACCCACTGGATAAGGGATAATTTTTCCCTTACAGCATCAATGCTTATCTTTTCCTTCAACTTGCCTGCGGTATGAATCAACCTCTTTTTAGCTTTCTTAAACCCACTCAATCCTTCCATCTGAGCTAACATAAGGCCATACATGAAATTATCAAAACGTTTGGCCAATTCATCCCGTTCCATATCAGAAACAAGAGGCGCTATTTCCTTTACCAATTCACCAAAGTCACATTCACTTAACGCATAGAAAGCCTTCTTGTTCTTATATTTTTCCACATATCGCAGATGAAGCTTAACCTTAAAAAGAGCCGGATTTAAATCTATAATCTGTTTATGACATATGTTCACCAAAGAATTTCGCCAGGTCTGATATCTTTCTTCTGCATAATCTGCCTGCTGCAAATTCTTAATTATCTGAATCCTCCTTATAAAAATAAGTTCAGAGAGTGTTCTTGTTTCCCCTTCTCCAATAAAATTGATATGCTGACGAAAATATTCAAAATTACCACAATAATCGAAAATAAGGAAATACTTCTTTCCTTTATATTCTCCATTTCGTGAATCAACACATTCCAAATCAGGACAAAGTCTAGTTCCGCGGCCGATCATCTGCCAGAACTTTGTTCTTGAACGCACCTTTTTAAAGAACACCAGATTCAAACATTCTGGTACATCAATGCCCGTATCCATCATATCAACAGAAACCGCAATAATCGGATTTTTTCAGGATTTTTGAAATCATCAATTATAGACTGTGAATAAGTATCACCACAAACCACTCTTTGCGCGAAGGTTCCCTTGTACTCGGGATAAAGAGCATCAAATCTCTGAATTATAAATTCCGCATGTTTTTTATTTTCTGCAAAAATTATAGTTTTCCCCAGCCGTTCACCACCTTTTACCTTAATGCCCCGGTCCATTAAATCTTGAAGCACATGATCAACCGTATTCTTATTGAAAACAAACCTATTCATTTCAGACGAAGGAATATAATCAGGCCTGGCTCCATCATCCTCTGTGAAATCATCCTCAAATCGCTTTTTTTCCTCTTCAGAAAGGTCATCATAAACAATACCTTTTTCCAGGAACTTGGTTTTCACTTCATAATTGTAGTACGGAACCAGATAATTCTCATTAATAGCCTGTTCATAATCATAGGCATAAGTAGGAAGCCCCTGCTGCATGTCAAAGAAATCATAAGTATTCCGATCGACATCTGTCTTCGGTGTAGCCGTGAGGCCTACAAGTATGGCATCAAAATAATCAAAAATAGCTCTATACTTTTTGAAAATACTTCTGTGACTTTCATCAATGATAATCAAGTCAAAGTGTGCTGGTGTAAAAAGCCTGTTTCCATCATTCCTTTTTATGTCGTCAATAGCATTGAGAATAGTCGGATACGTTGAGAAAACAATTCGGGCATTTTTATCTTCCTTATTACTACACAGATTACAAAGAGACATTCGAGGCAGATGCTCTTTAAAAGAATCCTTCGCCTGTTGTACTAATGCTGTTCTATCTGCGAGAAAGAGTACATTGGTAATATATCCTCCTTTAGACAATACATCTACCAGGCTTGCCGCTGTACGTGTTTTGCCCGTACCAGTAGCCATAACCAGAAGATTCTTTCGCCCACCTGCTTCAATATGCGCACAAACAGCACGGATAGCCTCTTTCTGATATACCCGGTTCGTGATTTTATCAGAAATTGGAATAGACTTTAATGTCGGATGAATGTCCAAACGCCTGTCCATGAGTCTTTCCAAATCATCCTGGCTGAAGATACCACTCACTTTTCGCTGTGGTCCCGTCTTATCATCCCAGAAATAAGTTTCAAAACCATTGGTATTGAAAATCATGGGCCGTCGACCAAATCGCTTCTCCAGGCAATCCGCATACAACACAGACTGCTTCCGCCCAACATTGGGGTCCTTGCTTGTCTTTTTAGCTTCCACTACAGCCAAGGGGAGACCATCTCTTCCAAAGAGTACATAATCTACATACCCTTTCTGTCCAGGTACGCCCGCCATACCTTCCACTTCATATTCTTCCCATACATTCTGGAAAGGGCCATCAAAAACCCACCCTTCCGTCTTCATATCCACATCAATATAAATCTTACGGGTCTTGAACTCGGAAATTGTTTCCGGATTGAAATGACGTTCTCCCTTATTCTTTTCCTTTTCGGCAGTTAGTTCTTTAGAAAGGGCGCGCACCTGATTATAGAGTTTTTGGTTTTCTTCCTCTTTTTCTCTTAGCAACCCTGCCTGCTGCTTGATTCTCTTTTCATCCAGCGATACTCTGCTCTGAGGAATAAGAGACTCTTTAAAGAAATGCTCCTTATAATCCCTGCCATAGCAATAATCAATCCATTCAATAAACTCAAAAAGTCCACGAAGAGAAACCACAGCATCGGTAGGTGTAATGTTCCGCGCCGTATGAACAGCCAGATTCCCCATTTTGGCAATCAATGGCAGCTTTTTCCATGTATCGTACTCCATGGCATAACGAAAATCCGGTCCATGAATCAGGGATTGCAGATTATCCTTGAACGGCAACTGCATGGTATTGTCCGCTGAATAAACCCATTTGACCGCTAATTCCAGTGCCTTACGACAGCCGATGGCACACATCGCAGGAGATGTAGCATATACCCTCTCCGCTTCTATCGCTGCCGGAGCAAACACTTCATATTCCTTTTTTCCACGTAAGAAGTCAAAATTACCCATCATTAATCACCAGCAAACACAGCTTAATACAAATTTATTAATTATATATTACAACATATTAAAATCCCCCGCCAACCTGTTACAGATACCTCTTGATATTTCGATTTGTCGCACTCATTTAAAAATAAAGAAAATCTTTTCTGTAACATTAACGGTGGAACTAAAACAGCAAATTGCCCAATTAGTTTGATATTCAACCCACCTCGCCCTGCAGAACCATTTGATATATTTCTAAGATTATCATATTGGAATTGTAGATATGTGTATAAATAATCAGCATCAATAGTATCATCTGTAATAATAGAGCAAATAGACTGATTAGTACATAATGGTATTTCTGCTATTGCTACAGTTCCTCTCGTTCTCCCCTGACCTGCCATGGCCATCACGACAGTATGTTCAGGAATCATTCTGGTACTGCAACTATCATATCCCAGCTGCGATATTTTCTTTTCCGTCTTCCATATCCTTCCCTGATTTACTTCGCCAGAACTCATCCAGGGAATAATACCATTATTCCAGTAATCCTTATTCTTAGTGCTAGGTGTTGCACCAGCAATGCATTTAGCAAACTCAACAATTTTCTTATATGAAAAACCTTTAGGATTAGAATGTATGTCACCAAACATCTCTATAAACCGGGAGCGAATTAAGGAATCCAACAGGACAATTTTTCTTTTCTTTATATTTATCAAAGTTGCTACTAATTCAAGCCTTTGTATGATTTGATTTTGCTCCATAATAGATGGTATCGGTATCTTAGCATCCGTCAAGTTATTTAACTTTATATATTTAATTACACCGCCTATCGATTCATGACGTAATGTGGAAATATAAAACTCCATAAAATGGAATAAATATTTAACTAAAAGAACCTCTTGATTCAAACTTTCTATGATATACGTTCGTTGATATGCATTAAACTTGCCATTATAATATTTAACATTCAAATCTCCGTTACCGGCCACGAGTATACACTCTAAATCATATGCATAATTATCGATTTTTAAGGGCTCAATTGCACACGTAAAAAATGGATATTTTCCATTTTCGCATGACTTATTCGCATCCAATTTACCAGTCCGAATTTTCACATAGTCACCAAGTCTCAACCTGTACATGCTTCCCTCCTTGCACTATAAGTTTTAGCTTGTGTAATAAATCTCCTAAAATAAACCGGGATTTGACAAGTTCATCAAGCTTATCAAGTTGCCGCGTACGCATAGAGATTAAATGAGTTATCTTGTCTAATCTTTTTACTATGGTATCCTGATATTCTCTTGAATAATGAGGAACCACAATCTTTTCCAAATTTTTTCGACTAATTCTTTTCCTAGTAGTACCCGTCAAAAAGTATGATAATTTCGACCGATATAGATCTGTTTGAGTATAGTAGACGAAAAAATGAGGATTATAATTGCTACGATTTACCCTCAAAATTGTGCAATCTACAGCCGTTATAGCTCTTCCAATGTCTTGAGGAACCATGCATGACCTTCCTATGGGATCTGGCAAACGTGAAATTAATATGTCCCCTGGATATACATCAGTACAATGCAACTTGTTATAAGTCTCTTCTGATATATATTTTGCCTTATCAGGTTTATCTAAATATTCCCCATTGCCAATGTTCCCTGTTTGTATAAGGCGTATTCCATAGTCAGACTGATCTTGCGACTCAATCCAATCACCATCTGAAATAAATGTTGAAATTTCTCTTATATTACTCATAGCATTTTCTCCAGTTCATCAAGCCCCTGGTCTATTTCTTTTTGCAAGCCATGCAACTCCTTCAGAATTTCAGAAGTGGGCGGATATTTCACCGGCACATACTCAATTTCTTTGTACTTATTAATGGACAAATCATAATCATTATCCACGATTTCCTGCTTGGGCACAAAGAAGCTCTGCTCTGTCCGCTTTCTACCTGCCTCTTTTTCCAAATGGTGGAAGCGCTCGATAATATCCGGAATATCATTCTCCTTCACCGGATTTCTTTTTTTATCCAGGGAGAATCCGTCAGCTTTCATATCGTAGAACCAGACTTTTTCCGTACCACCGGCACCGGTTTTGGTAAAGACAAGGATAGCTGTCGAAACGCCGGCATAGGGTTCAAATACACCTGATGGCATAGAAATAACAGCGCGGAGCTGATGATTTTCCACCAGTTCTTTACGAATAGCCTTGTGGGCCTTAGTACTTCCAAAAAGAACCCCTGCAGGTACGATACAGGCACAGCGCCCTCCCCTTTTCAACATCTGGAGGAAAAGCGCAAGAAACAGAATCTCTGTTTTTTTGTCTTTGGGACAATTGATTTTAAATCATCATTAATTCCCTCTTCATTAATTGACCCCTTAAATGGAGGATTGGCAAGGCATACTGTGAATTTATCCTTAATTTCATTTTGTTTTGACAAACTATCTTTATATTCAATATCCGGATGGGTAATAGAATGCAGCATAAGGTTCATGGCAGAAATGCGAAGCATAGTATGGTCCATATCAAATCCGGTAAACATGGGACCTTCAAAATGATTCCATTGCTCCCTGGTCATCTGTCCTTCAAAATGACTTCTTACATGTTCTGCAGAAGAAATCAGAAACCCTGCCGTACCACAGGCCGGATCACAAATGGTATCTTCCGGTGTAGGCTGAACAAGTTCTACCATCATATCACGAATATGTTTTGGTGTTCTGAACTGTCCATTAGTTCCAGAGGTCTGTAATTTTCCCAGCATGTATTCATACAAGTCCCCCTGCATATCCTTATTTTCCAGATCATGAGTATAAAGATCTTCCATTCCGGTAATAATCTGCTCCAGCATCTGCGCCGTAGGAATCAGAAATGTTGCGTCCGCCATAAATTTACCAAAAGCCGTATCAGAAGATGCTATTTTCTCATCTTTGTCTGCAATAGGAATGATTTTTCCACTACTGTCAAAATCCGGGAGTCGTCCATACTTCATATTTTTTATTGCCGGAAATACAAAATTGCTAACAATATGAAAAATCTCATCCGCATCTTTATTTTTGAAATGGCTCCAACGCATAGACTGTCCTACGGGAGAAGAAGGAAATATATGCTGCCCCTTTTTTCTCGTTATAATTTCTCTCTTCTCGTTCTTAATTTCATTGACATCCAGAGAACGTATGAACATAAGATAAGTAAGCTGTTCAATAACCGTCAGTGAATTTGTAATTCCACCAGCCCAAATATGAGTCCAAATCTGATCCACTTTATTTTTGACTGAACCTGTAATCATAAAACCTCCATACCGATATATACGATGACTATTTAAGCTGAAGAAAAGTTCATTAAAAAATTTTACTTCATGCTATCTCCAGATCCTGCTCAATATATCCTTCCGTAATTGCTGTTTTTAAAGCATTTTTTAATCCTGTTTTAGAAATTTTAAGTTTATTCTCTCCTAACCGTAATACAGGAGGATATCCGTCCTCCTGTTCTAACGCCGTAATAATACTACCATACATCCCCTTATCCCGGGCACTATGTCCTACCGGGCCAAATAAAATTAAAGCATAATTATCATTATATTGCATATCATGATAATTTAACTTCTGAACTTTATGATAATCCGTATGCAATATCGCCCTATCAGGAGATATTCCCATATCTTTAAATATCCCCCTTATTATTTTATTTGATATTTTAGAGTCACCAATAATAACAATCTTCCCTGACTTATCCTGCGTATTGGCATCTCTTTCATCTTCCGCTAAGAGGTAGTCTAATCCTGTAATCTTGAGAAAACTATTGATTGTTCCCTGTCTGTTCATATCACAGAGAATTTCTTCTGCATTTTGTATAAGCACTTCTTTAATCTCTAATATCTGCTCTACATCCAGCATAATTAGCCTTTTTTCATGCCCTCATCAAATACATCAGTCCTGGATTGAATTAATTTCTGTACCAATTCCTTGGCCGTGACCAAATCCTTTTGGTATTGTTTATACTTCT
>ENA-UERM01000022-UERM01000022.1-human-gut-metagenome-genome-assembly--contig:-NODE-22-length-125309-cov-13.613406_pt1 | contig 125309 bp, 106 predicted proteins | sample MGYA00242983_ERZ507983 | MGnify/ENA primary metagenome ERZ507983 (study PRJEB26167, sample SAMN06115432) | human gut metagenome | host: Homo sapiens | place: China:Shanxi | collected 2015-04-29...
TCCGGTGAGGAGTTATTTGTTTTTAGGTAACAAAAAATGCCGTATTTATGCGGCTTGTGGCGTTTCGCAAACGCCTAAATATGAATATTTAAAGAAAGGAGAGTCCACTCAAAGAGCAAATATACAAAAGCAAAAGCTCAAAGTACAGAAACTTTATCATAGACTGGATAATATCCATACTGATTACATCAATAAGATAATTGCTGAGATAGTGAAAACCAAACCATCTTATATAACGATTGAAGATTTGAATGTGTCAGGTATGATGAAGAACAGGCATCTTTCTAAAGCTGTTGCATCACAGAAATTCTACGAGTTTAGAACTACACTGAAAAGCAAATGTGATGATAACAATATTGAACTTAGGGTTGTAGATAGATTTTATCCATCTTCTAAACTATGTCATTGTTGCGGTTCTATAAAGAAAGATTTAAAACTTTCAGATAGAATCTATAGATGTGATTGTAGCTATGTTGCAGATAGGGATCTCAATGCGGCACTTAATTTGAAAGATGCTAAAACTTACAAGATTGCATAATGAAAAGCAAATGTAAGTATGTACCGAAGGCTATTTCGGGAATTAACGACTGTGGAGTATACAAGAACTTGTGAGTAGCATATCTGTTTACAGATTGTAAAAGCATATACGATGAAGCAGTAAGTAATGTTCGTGAGAACTTACAACATCTCGATGTGAGTATATTTACACACATTTTGAGTGGCAACCTGTTATTTTGCTGAAATCATTCCATTCTCTCGATTTAAAACTAAAATCCTGCCTGATTGCACTGTTTGGAAGTGCATTTCTGGCATTTGGCCTGTACCATGTCCATTCCTTTTCCGGTGTCACCGAGGGCGGTGTCTTAGGAATGACGCTTCTGCTTGATCACTGGTTCCATATCTCCCCATCCGTATCCGGCTTCGTCATGAACCTCGCCTGCTACGCGATGGGATGGAAACTTCTGGGGCGGCAGTTCATCGCCTACTCCATTCTTTCCAGCGCCAGCTTCTCCCTGTCTTACCGGATCTGTGAGCAGTTTCCGCCCCTGTGGCCGCAGCTTGCCGATATGCCGCTTGCCGCATCCCTGCTCGGCGCGGTCTTCGTCGGCGTCGGTGCCGGGCTCTGCGTGCGGATCGGCGGTGCCCCGGGCGGAGACGATGCGCTTGCGATGAGCCTTTCCCACGTGACGCACATCAAAATCCAGTGGATCTACCTCCTGTCCGATTTTGCTGTACTGGGACTTTCACTGAGCTACATTCCGTTAAACCGCATGGCATACTCCATCCTCACGGTGCTTCTGTCCGGACAGATCATCGGGTTTGTGCAGACCGCGGGAACACATCCAGTGGAAAATATGGAAACTTGATCGTTTTCATACAGTTCTCCCGGTTTCAAACGTGCCCACCCGTGAACAGTAATGAATTTACTATATTTTTTGATTTTTTTAAAAAAAACGCTTGCCAAATCAACCGACCTATGATATTATATAACTCGTTGAAGCGATGCTTCAGAAATGCGCGAGTGGCTCAGTTGGTGGAGCGCGACCTTGCCAAGGTCGAGGCCGCGGGTTCGAGTCCCGTCTCGCGCTCTTTTTTATTTGTAGCGGAAACCTTTGATTGCGAAGGGGTCCGCTATTTTTGCGTTATCTGTTGGTATCAGGTGCCTTCCAGTACACTATCCGCATTTATCCCCACTCGAAAAGAAAGCTCAAAAATTCTTTAAGTTATCAAAGAATTTTTGAGCTTTTTAAAGGGGGCGCTGTACTAGATAGCTATCATATTCCAACATCCATCACCAGGAATATTAAAAATCTTTCTGCTTACTGTTCATCCAGGTAACTCTGCGTCGGATATGTTTCTCCTTCTTTCATAACAAACGAGCAATCCCGCAGAGCATCTTTATCTGTCATCAGGTCTCTCGCCCATCCTGAAATATCTGCATATTTTCCTTTTTCAATCGTTCCCGTCACCTTATCAATTTCACATATTTCTGCATTATTCTTCGTCGCAGCCTTTAATATACGGAACGTATCCATGCCGCTTTCCATCATGCAGCGAAACTCCATTCCACTCTCGTAGCACTGATAAGCCGCCACAAAATCAGTTCCATATCCAAGTTTAATATTACTTCCTACAATAATCTCTCGTCCTCGCTGCATCTGTTTCTGGTAAATGCCAAGTTTTCTTTGAAAATCTGGTGATTTCTGTGCCATTTTTTCCGGATCCGGGTAGATTGCCTCCTGAAATGGACTAAACGTCGGAACCAGATACGTTCCTGTTTCCTCAAACATTTTTGCTGTTTCTTCATCCATCAAAGAACCATGTTCAATTCCCGTAATTCCAAAACCCATAAGTTTTTTCATAAGCCGTGGACCATACGCATGAGCTGTAACCGAAATTTTTAGCTCCTTTGCCGTATCAAAGATTGCCTTAAACTCTGCATCATTCAATTGAATATCATCCGGATCGTCATTTGGTGTTGCAAATCCACCTGTTGCCATGATCTTAATAAAATCTGCACCAATTTTCTTTTCTCTTCGAACCGCAGCCGTAAAAAAATCTGGTCCATTTCCAATTCCTGCCGATAGTTTTTCCATATAATCGCATAAATACGGATTCGTCCGAACCGTCTGGGTCATATCACCGTGACTTCCTGTTGTTCCCAGAAGATGCGGTGCCACAATTAAACGTGCTCCCGGAAGATATCCTTCGTTGATTGCCCGTTTAACATCCAATTCATATGCTTCACGAAACCATCCCATCGAACGAATTGTTGTAAAGCCCCCTCTCAACGCCTTTTCAGCGCTGTGATACGTTGCCAATGCCCTATAACCATCCGAATTAAAAATTGTATCTTTATATACGTCACGCCAATTAAAATATTCTGGATGCATATGAGCATCAATCATTCCCGGAGTCACAGTCAGGTGCTTTAAATCAATGATTTCCGTTCCTTCCGGACATGGGAGGTTATGTCCCACATCTTCGATATACTTTCCATGAACCAAAATTTCTGCATTCTCTTCAAACCGGTCCTCTAATCCTGTGTACAATTTTCCACAAAGAATTTTAATCCATTTTTCTTCTTTCATGTATATTCTCCTTCCATCATTCTAAAGCAGTTCTCTTATTCTGCCTTTTTCTCTTTCGTTAAATAATATCCAACTCTGACTGCACCAGACAAAATAATCACTATCAGCATGAAGTAGGCACTATTAAGACTGGTACAATAAGTAAGAAACAATGTAACCGCAAGCGGAATCAGGTATAAAACTGCATCTGTTTTATTTTTAAAGATAGTCTGTGCTACTAAACCTCCAAAAATGGCCGGAACCGCATAATCAAACGCCGGTTTTAACATTGGCGCTTCCAGAACCGGCTTCAGCGGAACTGCCAGAAGAACTCCCAGAGCCACAATCACAATAACCGTAATGCTGGATGCACCACAGGCAATTAAAGAAATTACATGACATTCATCACTGCCCTCTTCCACTCCCAGAGAATTAATTGTACCAACCGTCGCCGGAAGTTTCAGATTTGTAATATTGCCCGTTACATAAGACATATAAAGCGGTCCCGGACCCATAACCGGCATAAATCCTATCGTCTCACCTGGCGCCCACGGAAGAATAAAAATCACGACTGCCAATAGCGCCGGCATCAGCTGTTCAAACTTGGGCCAGACACCCGTCACAAGACCGGTTCCTACCGGAAATGATAAAATTGCTATCAACATCAGCAAATTTGAAAAAGTTCCAAAATTCAGAACCCAGCGGTTCCATTTTTCCCTTGCACTCATATAAGGCCCTCCTTCTTAAAAGATAATACATGCTGCAACCATTGCCACCAGCATACTAATCGCCATCAAATAATCAGACAGCCATTTTGCTCCCGGACATTTTACCTGTACCAGCTTTAAAAGAGCACCGCAGACAAAGCTGATTGTGAATACAATTCCTTTCGTTGACATCGCACCCCATCCGTTGCTGACGGATACATATGCCATAATACCAATCAGACAACCGGTTCCAATTGCCATTACAAGTCCTACATCCATACTTTCCGCTTTTTTATATGCACTGGCAATCGGCCGAATCGCCAATATCGACCACAATACAGATACACTTCCACCAACCGTCATAACCCACGCCGCTGCTACCCAGCCTTTCACTGTCACACCTCCCAGTGTCAGTTCTTCTCCCAGACACTGCAGTGCTGTGCTGGCTGCATAAGATTCATATCCCGCAGAACCAATAATTGAAAGCCGAAGCCACGGAAGGGGCATTCCCAAAAGCTGTCCCAAAGATAAAAATACAATCAAAACAGGAAGTGTCGGCAAAATACTAATCAGGATTCCCGTAATTGCCGCTTTTTTTAACTTCCGGTCATCCATCTCCAGTTCTTTTGCCCGTTTCCATGCTTTTCTCATCCAGACAGCGCATTGACCAATCACAAGAAGAAGCAGAATTGCAACCCATATATAAAAAACGGGCAGATTTGATATACTTGATAAACTCATACATTTCCTCCTTTGCTGACTTTCCATCGAATCTTTACTCTATTTTTCCCGGGATTGTAGAAATAATCTTCGCTGGATGTTTGTATTCTTATTCGCAGAATGGTTTCATAGAACCATTCGCCGAATTGATTCTATGAAAAGATTATCATGTGTTTTTAAATTTGTCAACATTTTTATTGAATCATTACTTTTTTTCTTCTCCTTGCCATTTTTTATTTATTTTTTTCATAATTCTATCTTTCCAACAAACGTTTCTCTATTTTTATAACATAAAAAAAGCCAATGGACATTTCTTCATCCACTGGCTCTACTTTTTTCACTTATTTCCGGATTGTCTGTATAATAATATCTCCCCACCGCTTCGCCTGCCGCTCCATGTCAAAATCTTTCTCCCGGATTAACCAGTCCACAATCAAACCTCGGCTGGATTGCAGCAGTAAATCAATAATATCTTCATCACTGAATGTGTCCCTAAGTACCTTCTCCCGGCGGCATTGTTTCAACAGTTCCCGATAAATCTGAAGCAATGCCCGAGAGTCTGTCATGGAAAGCTGATTTTTCGCCGGATTTTTCAAGCTATATAAATACAAATTTTTAATATTTTCATACTGACAATTTTCTTTTTGTACAAAGACATAAAATGCCCAAAGTTTTTCTAATGCTCCCATATTTTTATATGATACCTCTGTCATCAAGGATTCATAATAAGACGCATATCGCTCATCCAGATACTCCGTGACCTGAACTGCCATTTCTTCCTTACTACGAAAATAATGATAGATCGAACCAACAGAAGTCTGTGATGCATCTGCTATATCCTGTATAGAAACATGATCATATCCATTCTCTTCAAACAATTTTAAAGCACATTTTAATATACGACTTCTGGTTTCAATGGCCTGCTGTTTTCTTTTTGTCATTTTCTCTAGCATCTATATGCCCGCCTTCCCTTTATATTTTAGGCTATTTTCACCCTACTTTCATCTCTGAAAACGTATTCTCCCATATTTTTAATATAAGTATAACACATTTCACGAAACAGTTGCTGAACTATCAATACATTTCTCCCGCATTTTTCTTTAAATATTCCGCCAGCATATACAGCGGCACATTGGTAAGCCACTCCTCTTCCCTATAATTGGACATACTGCTTCGAATCGCCATCTTCGGCTGATATTTATCACAAAACGCCCTCAAGCTCTTCGCACGAAGATTCTGCTCCGCTTTCACTTCGAGTGGTATACATTCCATTTCGCCCTGCAGCATGAAATCAATTTCTCCCGTCGAATGTTCTGTTGAATAATAATACAGGGGATATCCAGCTGCGTGCAACTCCTGTGCTACATACTGTTCTGTCAGCGCTCCTTTAAATTCTTCAAAAATCCGACTTCCCTCCAACAACAGTCTGGCGGATAATCCGGCTTTTGCCGTCAATAATCCTACATCCAGCATAAACATTTTAAAACTGTTCATTTCCATATAGGCAACCAGCGGAATATCCGGCTTGGTCACTCTATAACTTTTCAATATCAGTCCCGCATCCTCCAGCCATTGAATCGCAAGTTCAAAATCTTTTGCTCTGGCTCCCTCTCTCAGCGCTCCATATATAAATTTACGATTTTCCTTAGCCAGCTGGGCCGGGATAGAATTCCAGACCATCATAATCCTTGGAACCACCTCTTTGGGTGTATGCTTACTAAAATCTTCTTCATAATATTTCAGAAGGCTGTTTTGTATCTGCCGGACCTCATACAGATCATCCGTGTCAATATACGTCTGGACTGCTTCCGGCATTCCGCCTACGTAATAATACTTTTTTAATAAATCTGTATATTTCCCCGCATAGGCATTTATTAAATCAAAATCCTGCTCTTTTAAAGCTTCATACAATCCTTTTTCTCCGACCGCCAGCAGGAACTCGCTAAAATTCATCGGACATAATGTAACAAAATCTACTTTCCCCACCGGAAAAGAAGTCCCCTGATGCAGGGCAACCCCAAGAAGAGATCCTGCGGCAATAATGGCATACTGTGGCGCATTTTCATAGAAATATTTTAAAGATGCCAGAGCTTTCGGTGCTTCCTGTATTTCGTCAAAAATAAGCAGGGTATTCTCTGCCTGAAAGCTTTTTCCATACTCAATCTTGATTGCCGACAGAATCCTCTTTAAATCAAAATCCAGTTCAAATACATCTTTCATTGCTCTGTTATTATCAAAATTGATATACACCGTATTTTCATAAAATCTGGAACCAAATTCCTTCATAATCCAGGTTTTTCCAACCTGTCTTGCACCTTGTATGATCAATGGTTTTCGATTCTTTTTCCTCATCCAGCGTTCCAGCCGAGTAAATAATTCTCTCTCCATATAAAATCCCCCTTCACAAGCCGCTTCTGCCTTGATTATAACATTTTTGAGGACGTATTCCTATCATTTTCAACATTTTTACGGACGTATTTTATTATTTAATCACATTTTTGAGGACGTATTTTTATTATTTACCACATTTTTGAGGACATAAGTATTTTTCGTCAGTCCCTTATCTCTCATATCCCCGGACTGTAAATGCCTTTTCCTATCATTTATTCTAGCTCATGCAAAAAATCGCATCCCTGTTTACACGCTTTGAGAATATTATTTTGGCGGCATATTGACAATGGTTTTCTCGTTCGTTGCGGTAAATACGCCAAAAATACAAAAAACCCAGAAACCCTTGATTTTACAAGGAATTTTTAGACAACAAAAAAAGCGGGTGATGGGAATCGAACCCACGTATCCAGCTTGGAAGGCTGGTGTTCTACCATTGAACTACACCCGCATGATAAATTATGAAATTGTAATGCCCAGAACCGGAATCGAACCAGTGACACGAGGATTTTCAGTCCTCTGCTCTACCAACTGAGCTATCTGGGCATCCTGAGGAATCCTGTGATTCTCATGTTCGCTCTTGTTCAGCGACATGAGTTATTATACTAGAGAGTCTTTTAAATGTCAACTATTTTTTTCTACTTTTCTAAATTTTTTCAAAAACTTTTTCAACTTGCTGTTCCTGCCGCACAGCCAGCGTCCACATCTTCATCTCCAAATTTTCCGTAAACAATGGAAAAACCGACTCTTTTTCATTTTCCTGCATCTTTTTGATTTTGATGGTTGACAAATCCTTTTGGGTGTGTTTATAATGCATGTAACGAAGAACACAGATAAACCGATGAGGAAGAGGAGTATCTGACCTATGTATCGCCACAGAGAGTTCCGGATGGTGGAAACGGAACGCCTTACCGTCAGTGAATGGACTTCCGAGGGCAGCCTTGAACGATTGTTTCAGTAGGGGCTGACGGGACCCCACCCGTTATCCATCGGGGCACGTATGATGGTACGTGTAAGCGAGTGGACATTTTCACAAATGTCAATTTGGGTGGTATCGCAGAAGTTTACGCTTTTGTCCCATGTATGGGGACAGAGGCGTTTTTTAGTTTCTGGAAACATTCTCAGTAAAATCTTTCATCACGGCGCGCGGCGCCAAACCAAAGAGAATCTTCTTTCCAGACACATTCTTTACTCTGCTCCGGCAAGGCAGACTGATACATCTGCCATCCAAAACAAATATCAAAATAAGAATAAAGAATGGAGAAAATGACTATGAAAAAGAATCTGAAAAAATTATTTGCACTTGGATGCACCGCAGCCCTGACACTGACAACCGCAGGATGCTCTTCCAGCACATCCAACAACGCTTCCGAAGCAGACACCACCGCCGAAAGCTCTCAGGAAGCTTCCGCGGACAAAGAAATTTATAATGTAGCGATTGTCAAACAGCTCGACCACGCTTCCCTCGATGAGATTGCAAATGCAGTCGAGGCAGAGTTAGATAAAATCGCCGAGGATAACAATGTAACCATTCACTACGAACTGTACTCCGGCCAGAATGACCAGACAACCTTAAAGCAGATTGGTGATCAGGCGGTTGCTGACGGTGTTGACGCCATCATCCCGATTGCAACCCTGGCTGCACAGGTAGCGACCGTATCCGCACAGCAGACCCAGACACCGGTTGTCTACGCCGCTGTTTCCGATCCGGAAGCCGCTGAGCTGACCGGCATCGACTATGTAACCGGTACCAGCGATGCGCTGAACACTAAGAAAATCATGGATATGATGTTTGCCGCAAACCCAGATGTTAAAAATGTAGGTCTTTTATACTCCTTATCCGAGGCAAACTCAACCAAACCGATCGCGGATGCAAAGGCATACTTAGATGAAAAAGGCATCTCCTACACCGAGCAGACTGCAAACACCAACGACGAAGTTATCACCGCTGCTTCCTCCCTGGTTGCTGACAAAGTAGACGCTATCTTCACTCCTACCGACAATGTCATCATGGCAGCTGAGCTGGCTATCTTCAAGGATCTGGCTGCTGCAGGCATCCCGCACTATACCGGCGCTGATTCCTTCGTCCGCAACGGCGCATTTGCTACCTGCGGCGTCAACTACACGGACCTTGGTGCACAGACCGCTGACCTTGCTTATCAGGCAATCACCGAAGGCATGGACGGTATGGAAGACTACTACACCGCAGAAGGCGGCATCGTAACCGTAAATACCGAGACTGCCAAAGCCCTGAATATCGACACAGCTGTATTTAAGGACTTTGGCGATGTTGTAGAGGTTAAAACCACCGAGGACTAATGCATCCTCATCCGGCGGCACTTTGATTTTCATTTGACTGACTTTCATGTACTCTCAGAACCGTAAGACAGACCAGACGCCCGCCGCATCCCCCCACTTACCACGCGGCTGGCGCATCTGCCTTATGAACGTTCTGGGAGTACCGATCATTCTACGGAGGTAATTTCCCATGCTTCATATTTTACAAACCGCTCTGGAACTGGGATTTCTGTATGCGCTTGTGCCAATGGCGCTGTTCTTGAGTTTCCGCATACTGGATATCGCGGATATGACGACGGACGGCTGTTTCGTCCTCGGCACAGCGGTATCCGTCACAATGGCTGCGGCAGGGCATCCATTTCTCGCGATTCCGGCTGCCATGCTTGCAGGCATCTGCGCCGGATTTGTTACCGCATTTCAGCAGACTCGTCTCGGTGTGCCGTCCATTCTCGCCGGTATCATCACCAATATGGGACTCTACACCATCAATCTGATGGTGATGGGCTGGAGTGCCAACGTGAGTCTTTTAAAGACAGAGACCATCTTTTCCCTGCTTCAGAAAACCGGTATCGGGGGCGACTGGTATGAAGCACTTCTGGCAATCTGCGTGACCGTGCTTGCGGGCGCACTGCTCGTCTATTTTCTCGGTACCCGTCTGGGACTCTCCATCCGGGCAACCGGCAACAACATTGACATGGTGCGCGCCTCCTCGATCAACCCGACATTTACCATTACGGTCGGCTTATGCATCGCCAATGCGCTGACCGCACTCTCCGGCGCAATGGTCGGTCAGTACCAGAATACCGCCGACATCAACGGCGGCACGGGTATCGTCGTGATCGGTCTTGCCTGCCTGATCATCGGTGAAACCGTCCTCGGACGCCGCGGCGTGGCAAGAGGTGTCATCGCCACCGTCATCGGTTCGATTATTTACCGTTTTATCTACGCTATCGTCCTGTATACAAAAATCATGCCCGTACAGGGGCTGAAACTGGTCACCGCTGTGATCGTAGCGCTGGCAAGCGCATTTCCGACAATCCGGAAATGGGCGGCATTCCAGACACGTAAAAATGCAGCGGCACGCCGGAAGGGAGGACACGGAGCATGTTAAATATTCAGTCGATATCAAAAACCTTTAATCCGGGAACTGTCAACGCCAAACAGGCGCTCTCCGGGCTGTCCCTGCATCTGGATCACGGAGATTTCGTGACAATCATCGGTTCCAACGGCGCCGGAAAATCGACCCTGTTCAATGCGATTGCCGGCAGCTTCTACGTCGATGACGGCTTTATCGAGCTGGACGGCGAGGACATCACCTATATGCCGGAGCACAAGCGCAGCCTGATGGTCGGCCGCCTCTTCCAGGACCCGTTAAAGGGAACGGCGCCGGGCATGACGATCGAAGAAAATCTTGCCCTCGCCTATCTGCGGACCGCAAAGGGGAAATCGCCATTTTCCCGCATTTCCAAGAAAGATAAGGATGCGTTCCGCGAACGCCTCTCCCTCTTAAATATGGGGCTTGAAGACCGGATGACCCAGCCGGTCGGACTTCTCTCCGGCGGTCAGCGCCAGGCGCTCACCCTGCTCATGGCAACCCTCATCACGCCGAAGCTTCTGCTGCTCGATGAGCACACTGCCGCCCTCGATCCGGGAACAGCTGAAAAAGTACTGGAGCTGACGAAAAATATCGTTGCTGAGGAGAAAATCACCTGCCTGATGATCACCCACAATATGAACCAGGCTCTGGAGCTCGGAAACCGCACGCTCATGATGGCAAACGGAAATATCGTGCTCGACGTCGGCGGCGCAGAGCGCGCTTCCATGACTGTCGAGGATCTAATCGCCCGCTTCAAGACCGGCGCAGGCCACGCGCTGGATAATGACCGGATTTTATTGTCGGAATAATTTTAAAAAAGCAAAAAATTCAAAAAGTCCCATCCTTTCAGATTTGAATCTGCATAAGGATGGGACTTTTTTATATTTCTCTTATCCAATTTCTATTTCCCAAGCACATCCGAAAGCGCTGCAAACTGCGCCAGCGTCAGCGTCTCGCCGCGCACGGACGGGGAAAGTCCCAGCGACTCGATTGCGGCTGCGATCTCTTCCTTGCTAAAGGAGAGATCCTGCGCGTTGGAAAGCCCGTTCTGCAGGGTTTTCCGGCGCTGGTTGAAGGACGCGCGGATGAGACGGAACATTAAATCTTTATCCTTTACCTCCACCGGCGGCTTCGCATGGCGGGTCAGACGGATGACCGCTGAGCCGACATTCGGACGCGGAATGAAACAGTTCGGCGGCACATTTGCCACGATGTATGGCTCGGCATAATACTGAACCGCCAGCGACAGCGCGCCGTAATCCTTCGAGCCCGGACCAACCTGCATCCGGTCTGCGACCTCTTTCTGCACCATAACCGTAATATTGTCGATCGGCGCGCCGCTCTCAAACAGCCCCATGATGATCGGGGTCGTGATATAGTACGGCAGGTTCGCCACGACCTTAACCGGACGTCCGCCGCCTTTTTCTTCCGCCATTTTTTTTATGTCAATCTTTAAAATATCTTCATTGATAACAGTTACATTTTCGCAGTCCTGAAGCGTATCTTTTAAGATCGGAATCAGATTTGTGTCGATCTCCACGGCGATGACCTGTCCTGCCGCCTGTGAAAGGCGCTGTGTCATCGTACCGATGCCAGGACCGACTTCCAGGACGGTGTCCTCCTTGGTCATGCCCGCCGCTGAGATAATCTTGTCCAGCACGTGCGTATCAATCAGAAAATTCTGACCGAATTTTTTCTGGAAGGCAAAATTGTATTTCTGTATTACTTCGATTGTATTCTTCGGGTTTCCAAGATCCATTCCGAAAATCCTTTCCCGGAGTCCGGAACCTGACCGAGACACCACCCAGCCAGATTCCTCCTCTCTTCTTTACATTAACCGGTACAGCCTCCGCGCATTCTCTTCAGTCGCACGGACGATCTCTTCCGGTGTACATTTCTTGATTTCTGCCAGCTTTTCCGCCACATATGGCAGGTTCAGTGAGGAGTTGCGTTTGCCGCGGTTGGGAACCGGAGCGAGGTAGGGGCAGTCGGTTTCGAGTACCAGACGGTCGAGCGGCGCCATCTCGGCTACTTCCAGAAGCTTTTTCGCGTTCTTGAAGGTCAGTACGCCGCCGATGCCTAAGTAAAAGCCCATCTTTAAATACTCTGCCGCCATCTCTTTTCCATAGGAGAAGCAATGAATCACACCGCCTATCTCCCCGGAGTGCTCTTCCTTCATGATATCGAGCGTATCCTTCGCCGCGTCGCGGCTGTGGATGATGACTGGAAGTTTTAATTCCCGCGCCAGATTTAATTGGCGGTGGAACCATTTTTTCTGTGTCTCATGATCCGGCTCTTCCCAGTAATAGTCGAGACCGATCTCACCGATCGCCACGATCTTCCCGGACTGTGCCAGCACACGGAGTTCGGCAAATTTTTCCTCGTCAAGCTCCGCCGTGCTGCTCGGATGGACACCTGCTGCCCCATAGATAAACGGATATTTTTCCGTCAGGGCAATCGTCGTCTTCGTGCTTTCCATATCCGCGCCGACATTGACGACCGTGCCGATCCCGCCTGCTGCCAGACCGGAAAGCAGTTCTTCCCGGTCCCCGTCAAACGCCTCATCATCGTAATGAGCGTGTGTATCAAATATCATATAAGTTATATCCTTTTTTTCTTAGCAGATCTCCGCACCCGCCGGCATCTCTTTCTCCGTTGTCATCAGGGACAGCTTTCCGTCTGCATCCTCGGCACACAAAATCATGCCCTCGGAGAGCAGACCTGCCAATTTCGCCGGTTTTAAGTTGGTCACAACCATGACTCTCTTGCCGACCATCTCCTCCGGGGAGTAGGAATGCTTGATGCCGCTGATGATCTGGCGCACTTTGCTTCCGACCTGAACCTGGGAGCAGAGAAGCTTCTTGGACTTCGGAACTGCCTCGCAGGAGAGGATCACGCCAACCTGGAACTGCAGTTTTGCAAAATCATCGTAGGTAATCTCTGCTTTCGGCTCGATATCGATGCCCTCGGCTTTCTCGTCCTCTTCCTTCTCCGGCTCTGCCTTTGCAGCAACTGCCTTCTTCTGCTCTTCCTGGATAACTTTGACTTTCTTCATCACATCGTCGAGTTTCAGGCGGGCAAAGAGAACCTCCGGCTCCTCAGTCACCTTATTTCCGGACGGATAACGGCCAAATTCATCCATCTGTGGCAGTTCACGTTTTACGGTATTTAATTCTTTTAAGATCTTCTCAGAGGTCTCCGGCATGAAGGATTCAAGCAGGGACGCACCGATCGTGATAGACTCAACCAGGTTGTAGAGAACAGTCGCAAGACGATCCTGCTTGTCCTCTTCCTTTGCCAGAATCCACGGGGTTGTCTCGTCAATGTATTTGTTGCTGCGGCGGAAAATATTGAAGATCTCGGTGATCGCATCGGCAACGCGCAGCTTATCCATCTTCTCATCAACCTTGCGGACTGCTTCCAGCACTACCTTCTTCAGATCCTCGTCCACCGGCTCCGTCACGCCCTTGTCGGCTACCACGCCGCCAAAGTACTGGTTCGTCATCGATACCGTTCTCTTTACGAGGTTGCCGAGGATATTTGCCAGATCCGAGTTCAGTCTCTCTACCATCAGCTCCCAGGTAATAACGCCGTCGTTCTCAAACGGCATCTCATGCAGAACGAAGTAACGGACTGCATCCACGCCAAAGAAATCAACCAGTGTATCGGCGTAAATCACATTTCCCTTGGATTTACTCATCTTGCCGTCGCCCTGTAACAGCCACGGATGACCAAATACCTGCTTTGGAAGTGGCAGGTCGAGTGCCATCAAAAAGATCGGCCAGTAAATGGTATGGAAACGGATAATATCCTTACCAATCAAATGCAGGTCTGCCGGCCAGTATTTCTTGAACAGCTCGCCGCTCTCACCGTCGCAGTCATATCCAAGACCGGTGATATAATTGGTCAGTGCATCCAGCCATACATATACAACGTGCTTCGGGTCGAAATCAACCGGAATCCCCCATTTAAAGGAAGTACGGGAAACACACAGATCCTGCAGGCCCGGAAGCAGGAAGTTGTTCATCATCTCATTTTTACGGGAAACCGGCTGGATGAACTCCGGGTGCTCATTGATATAATCGATGAGTCTCTGCGCATATTTGCTCATACGGAAGAAATACGCCTCTTCCTTCGCCGGCTGCACCGGGCGTCCGCAGTCCGGGCATTTGCCATCTACGACCTGGGACTGGGTCCAGAAGGACTCGCACGGGGTACAGTAAAGTCCCTCGTAGCAGCTCTTGTAAATATCGCCCTGATCATAGAGCTTCTTGAAAATCTTCTTTACCTGCGCCTCATGATCCTCGTCAGTGGTGCGGATAAATTTGTCGTAGGATGTATTCATCAGATCCCAGATCGTCTTGATCTCACCCGCCACGTTATCGACAAACTGCTTCGGCGTGATGCCAGCCTCATCTGCCTTTAACTCGATCTTCTGACCATGCTCATCGGTGCCCGTCTGGAAACGCACATCGTAGCCCTGCGCCCTCTTGTAGCGCGCAATGCTGTCCGCCAGCACGATCTCATAGGTATTTCCGATATGCGGTTTGCCCGATGTATAGGCAATCGCAGTTGTTATATAGTAAGGTTTCTTACAGTTCTGACACATTTATCATGCCCTCCTTATTAAAATTGCGCTTTAAATTGTGTTCTTCACAAAAAAAGCCTCTAACCGCCCATAGTTTTCCATCTGCGATTAAAGGCAAGCCACCTTCTTTTCTCTGCCTTTTCTTCATATATAAATATATAGATTAAGTCTATCTGTTTTGCATCCCTTTGTCAAGTATGGTATACTTGCAGACATATATATTTGTTTTGGAGGTATTATATTATGCAGAAACGCTTTTCCTTCCCGCCCCTGCCGCGCACAGCGCTCGCGATCGCTGCAGCTGCTGCCCTGGCGCTCTCCGGATGCGCTGGTTCTTCCGGCTCAGGAACCCCCGCCGAATCCTACGCCGCTTCCGGGCAGACTGGTTCTCCTTCCAATGCATCGTCCGATGCTGCCAGCGAACAGGCGCGTTTTGATGCGTTTCTCGCACACCAGTTTCAAGAAAGCGTGCAGGATGATCCGCTCTCCCTTCATTTTCTTGTCCGGAATCCGGAAAATTACGGTATCACCGAACCGGAGATGAAATTTCCAGAATATTCCCTGGAACAGCTTCAAAAAGATTCCGAGGAAAACGCGGCCATTCTTGAGGAACTTTCTTCCTTCGATACCTCTCTCTTGACCTCCGACCAGCTCTTCACCTACCGGATGATGAAGGACACACTGGAGACGGAAGCCGGCTCGAAGGGACTGGAACTCTACAATCAGCCGTTAAGCGCCCTGATCGGCACGCAGGCGGAACTTCCGACCTTATTAGCCGAATATACATTTTACAACCGTGCCGACATCGACCATTACCTGGCACTGCTTTCGCAGATCGACACATATTACAAGCAGCTCGCAGCGTATGAACAGGCGCAGGCAGACGCCGGTCTCGCACCGTCCGACGACACCATCGACCGGATTTTAAAATCCTGTAAAAGCTACCTCATCCGCCCGGAAAACAGCCTGCTGACGGAAACATTTGCCTCCCGCTTAAATGCGGTTGAGGGCTTAAGCAATGCAGAAAAGGCGTCCTACAAAGCAAAACATCTGACCATTTTAAAGGAACACTTTATCCCGGCATATACAAACCTCTCTAAAGCACTGGAATCGCTCAAGGGCTCCCATCCGGAGGCAGGAGGACTTAGCACCTACGAACACGGCAGGGAGTATTATGCCTATCTTGCGGCGGCGCTGACCGGCACAGATTCCTCGGTCGATGCGCTCAAAACGCGGATTGAGAAGCAGATGCAGGCAGATTTATCCGAAATCCGCGTCCGTTTAAAGGAACATCCGGAACTCGTCCGGCAGATGACCGACTCTGCCATCACACTTTCCGATCCGGATGAGATCCTTCAGAATTTACAGGTGCAGATTCAGGATGATTTCCCGGCGCTTACAGATACCTCCTACGCGATCAAATACGTCCCGGAAGCGCTGGAATCTTCCCTGTCCCCGGCGTTTTTCCTCGTACCGCCGATCGATTCCGACGGTTCCAACACCATTTACATCAACGAAAAAGCAAGCACTGAGCAGAACCTCTACACCATGCTGGCGCACGAGGGCTATCCGGGGCATCTCTACCAGTCGGCTTATTTCAATGACCGGGAGCCGGTTCCGGTACGGCGGCTTCTTGCCTGCGGCGGCTACAACGAAGGCTGGGGACTCTACAGCGAACTGTACGCCTACTCCTTCGACAACGGACTGCCGGAAGCGGTCAAACCGCTGATGCGCTGCAGCGAAGCCAGCAGCTACGGGCTGTACGCGCTTCTCGACATCTGCATCCACTATGATGGCTGGGATCTCGCCACAACCACCAGTTATCTGGAAAATTCCTACGGATTTACGGATCCGGAATCCGCGCGCGAGATATACCTGGCAATCATTGATAATCCGGGCAATTACCTGAAATACTATACCGGCTATCTGGAAATCCTGACCATGCGCCAGGAAGCCGAGGAGGTACTTGGAAACAAATTCAACGCCAAGAGCTTCCACCAGTTCATCCTGAACATGGACGGCGCTTCCTTCCGGGTCATCAAACCGTATTTTCAAACATGGCTGATGACGGAGAAATTGCACGTATAAGAGAAAAAGAGCGGTATCTCCCTGTATGCATCCGCAGACTTCAGGGATCCCGCTCTTTTCGCATTTTCATGCTTTAGTTTACTTTCTTGTAATTCTTCTCAAAGCTCATCGGACCGTCGCCGATCTTCTCGCCTGCTACGCTCAACTCCAGCGTCTTTGCCTCGTAGTTCTGGATAAATGTATTGGCAATGGCCATGACAACCAGCTTGTCAGAGGACTCCTTTAAGGAGGAGAGATCCAGCGTCAGGGCGCCGTCCTTCTGCTCAAATTTATCCACGGTGATTCCCTCTTCAATGACGCCCACCTCTGCCATCTTATCAAGCAGTTCCTGTGCATCCAGCTCATCGCCGTCAATACCATCCATATTCTGTTTTAAGCCGCTCTTATCAGATTTTACAGAATATACGCAAACGGTTACCGTCGGATCTGCATCCGTTACCACCATGCTTTCTTTCTCAGCCACGCCGTCTACAGTCTCCTGCTGCGCCGCACCTGCCGGGGCAGTTCCATGTTCGCTGGTTTCTCCTGTATTTCTTGCCGTCGGCGCACATGCGCCCAGAACAGCTGCCATCATAAGACCAGCTGCCATTACCATAAATTTCTTCATAATGTACCTCCTTGTATTCTCCTCGCAGCAGTTGCTTCACGGTTTTCGCAACCGTTTTTGTCTTTCACACCTGTTTCCATCCAGTGCAGACTACATCCATTCTTTTTACCGCTGCCCATCCTTACTCCTAAACCACTGATTCAGCTTCATCAGCGCCTTTACCAACGTCTGCATCTCATCTTCCGACAGATCGCTTGTCAGGCTCTCGATCATCTCCCGGTGGAACCGGGCGTGATGCCCATACGCTTTTCTGCCCCGCTCTGAAAGAGAAATATATACGACCCGCCGATCCTCGAGTCCCCGGCTTCGTTCCACATAGCCTTTTTTGACCAGGCTGTTCATGGCAATCGTGAGCGTTCCCACCGTAACGGACAGTTCTCTGGCAATCGATGACATATTTTTCGGTTCACCAATCCCGATCGCTTCGATCACATGCATATCGTTATTCGTGATGTCTTTAAACTCCGGCGTAATGATTACCTTCTGTTCTATGTCCATCACATCGCGGAACAGCGTCACCAGAAGCTCATTCAGCGTCTCATAATTTCCCACAGTTTTCCCTCTCATCCTTGGTTTCAGCGCGCAAAACGGCAATTTACCCTACCGATTATACAATATTCTGTGCGGCAAGACAACTAGCAAATTTCTTACATCTCTCATAACATGGCGCTATATAAGATACTCGCCACAAGCCCCGCGAACGTTGCAATCAGCGCCCCCGCAAGCGTCCATCGCGTCTTTGAGATCCGCACGGTCAGATAGTAGACACTCATCGTATAAAAAACCGTCTCCGTGCAGCTCTCAAGAACCGACACCATCATGCCGAGCCGCGAATCGGGTCCATACGTTTTAAAAATATCTAAGAGCAACCCCGTCGCCGCCGAACTGGACACCAGACGCACCAGAAGCAGCGGAACCACCTGTGCCGGTATATGCAGAAATGCCGCCGGTCCCGCCAGCACCCCGGAGAGGAAATCGAGAAAACCGGAGGTCCGAAGCACGCCGACCGCCGCCATCAGTCCCACCAGCGTCGGCAGGATTCCAGCCACCGTTTTAAGCCCCGCAAGCGCCCCTTCGATAAAATCATCAAAAACCGGGCGTTTCTGAAGCACCGCAAACCCAACGATATAAAACAAAACAACCGGAACCAGGTATTCAGAGAGGTAATTGATGCAGCGCATTTGACGGCTCCCGTGTCTATACTTGTTTTATATGTATGGTTTGAATCCGCGTTCTATGATAACGGATCTGTTTCCAGCGCCCCTTATTTTAACAAGGGCATTATAGGGGATAAATTTGTTTTTTGTGTGAAATTTTCACCCCTACATGACGCCAAATTGCGTTTTCTATTTCCAGCCATCCTTTTTTATTGATTTATATTGCTTTCTCCTGCACATCACGCGGCACACCGCCACTCCCGCCAGAGTGCTGACACAGGTCGCCAGGAACGCCGGACCGGCCACTGCCAGTGGATGCGCCGATCCGTACTGGCTCCGGTAGGCGATCATATTGATAGGAATGAGCTGCAGCGATGAAATATTTACGACCAGAAACGTACACATTTCATCGCTCGCCGTTCCCTGTGTGACCGCCGCCGGATCCCCTGACGCTCTCCGTTCCTCCTCCAGTTCTTCCAGCTCCTTCATCGCCGTAAGCCCCGCCGGGGTCGCCGCCCAGCCAAGCCCCAGCATATTGGCAATCATATTGGCGGCCATCGAAGAAAGCGCCGGATGACCCGCTGGAATGCGTGGAAAGAGGAAATGAAGCACCGGCCGCATCCCCGCCGACAACTGCTCAATCAGCCCCGCCCGCCGTCCGATCTCCAAAATTCCCGTCCAGAACGCCATCACCCCCAGCATTGTGATTCCCAGCGAGACTGCATCCCCCGCCGCCACGAGCATTCCCTCCGTCACCGCCCCCAGCGTCCCATGCACCGCCGCCCAGCCAAGCCCCGTAAGCATCATAAACGCCCAGAGTGCATTTAACATGCATTCACCTCCCTGCTGTCATATGGTACGCTCAGAACATTTTATACTCAGACAAGTATAAAAAGACGCCAAATATACACCATCATAAATAGATACAATTATATCGTTTCTTTTCGTCCATTCCGCTTGCATTTCAGAATTTCGATCTTTAAAATAAGAACTATCATCTGCTTCACATGACAGATATTCTTTGAAAAAGGCCATTTTATATGGATTCTACTGCCAAAAACCGTGAAGACATTGAAATATGATTTAATATTATGAAAACGAGGTATTCAGAATGAAACAATCCGCAGATTTAAAGCGTCTCCTCACCTCCATCGATCACAAAAGCTATCCGGCTTACAAGGACGTGCGCGGCGCTTATGATTTTAATACGTATATTTTATCCATCGACCATGTACAAGGTGACCCGTTTGCGTCCCCTTCCAAGGTCAGTGTCCAGGTCCGCCACGCGAAAGCCGGATTTCCGGCAGAGCTCTTTGATACGCCGTGGAAAAAAACAGCACTTGAAGATTACCTGCTCCGCTGTTTTTCCCGTGAAATCGGTCGTCTTTCTTTCAAGGCAAAAGGTTCTGGAAAAAGTGGTCTGATCGCCACCAGCCGCCCCGGTCAGGAGGTCCTCTCCCGGACCGCCTGCGAGATCGGAAGAAATGAGATTACAGCCCGTTTTGAGGTTGGTTTCCCGGCATTCGGGCGCACCATCAACTCCGGTGAACTGATCCGGATTTTCTTTGATTTTCTTCCAGGCTGTGTCGAAAACGTCTTTTTCTACCGCCGCCAGAACACCGCTGAAATCAAAAAACGCATCACGCTGGCAGACGATCAGCATTTTATCCGCAATGAGTTAAAACGCTTAGACCTCGTCTCCTTCGTCGCAGACGGCTCAATCCTGCCGCGTGAAACCGGCGTCTCCGACCGTCCGATGAAGGGCAGTGTGGCGTTCCATTCCCCGGATTCCTTAAGAATCACTCTGAATCTTCCGGGACACGGTCCGATCTCCGGCATGGCAATCCACCGCGGCATCACCCTGATCGTGGGCGGCGGCTACCACGGCAAATCCACACTGCTAAAAGCGCTGGAATCCGGCGTATACAACCATATTCCGGGGGATGGACGTGAATATGTCATCACCGATGAAACCGCAGTCAAGCTGCGCGCCGAGGATGGACGCAGCATCAACCACGTTGATATTTCCCTCTTTATCCGGGATCTGCCGAACAAAAAAGACACCACCTACTTTTCCACCGCCGATGCCAGCGGCAGTACCTCCCAGGCGGCAGCCGTGATCGAAAGCATTGAAGCAGGAGCCCGCGCTTTCCTGATCGACGAGGACACCTCCGCTACCAACTTCATGCTGCGGGACGACCTGATGCAGCGCATCGTCAGCCGCGATAAAGAGCCGATCACCCCGTTCATCGAACGCGCCCGCGATCTCTACAAGCAGGCAGGCATCTCCACCGTCCTCGTAGCTGGAAGCTCCGGCGCCTACTTCTTCATCGCAGACACTATTATCCAGATGGATGCATACCGCCCGTTTGATATCACGGAGATGGTAAAAAATGCCTGCGAACAGGAGGCTTCCAAACCCGCCATCCAGGCGCCTGGGTTCAAGCTCCCGACAGCTGGACGGAAGCTGGCGGCTGGCGGAACAGGGCGGGCTGTGGGCGCGATGGCGCTGAATTTTGGCGACAGCCGCGCAGAAGCAGGCGGTGAATCTCAGGAAGAGGGCGAAAACAGCAGTCGTTCTGGACGGTTTGGCAATCGCGGCGGCAGCGCCTCCGATGCAGGACGCTTTGAACGCGGTCGCGGAGGACGCCGCGAAGCTGACCGAAATTCCGACCGGAACACGCGTATCAAAGTCCGTGTCCACGACAAACACTCTTTCCAGGTTGCCAAAGAGCCGGTCGATCTGCGCTTCGTCGAACAGCTTGCCGACAGCGAGCAGACCGCCGCACTCGCCCAGATGGTGCGCTACTGCCTGGAAAAAGGCCTTCTGGAGCGCTGCACCGTACAGGAAACGGTTGACACACTCTTAAAAGCCTATGAAGCAGACGGGCTCTCTGTGTTCAGCGATGCTTCATATGCGGCCATGGGACTGGCAATGCCGCGCGTGCAGGAGATTTATGCTTGTTTAAATCGTTTTAGGGGATGATTGGATACACAAAAGAGGGCTGCATTTTGCAAGCCCTCTCTTTATATTTTTGCATTTTACACTGAACTATTTGCAAATTTCATCTTGGCTCATCCCTGAACCCTGCCAAAATCTATCCTACCCTTCGCACAGCGCCCGCATCACGCCCTCAACCGTCTCTATCTTCTCTGCTCTCCACGCGTTTCCGCCGCAGAAAATCAGAGCATGATCTTCATCACCGCGGGCGGCATTGACGAGTGCCTGCGTGATGCAGTATGGGATCTTCGCCGGATCACAGTGTTCCAGACACTGGTAACAGTGTGTCACTGCCTGTCTTCCTTTTTCCAGTTCTTTTAAGAACGCATTCTTGATCGCACGTCCCGGCATGCCGACCGGACTTTTGACAATCACGATGTCCTCTTCCTTCGCATCCAGATATGCCTGCTTATATGCCATCGGTGCATCGCATTCCTCGGTTGTCACAAAACGGGTTGCCACCTGCACGCCGTCCGCGCCAAGCTCCATCTGGTGCATCACATCCGCATGGTCGTAGATGCCGCCAGCCGTCACAACCGGAATCGATTTGCCATATTTCTGCGCGTATTTTTTAACCAGCGCGATAATTCCCCGCACTTCCTCGTCATATTCCGCCTGATGGAATGTCTCGGCTGCGTGCGGCGTGTCTACCTCCAGCTCGGTCAGCTTCTCACGGTCAAATCCCAGATGTCCGCCCGCCAGAGGTCCCTCAACGACCACCAGATCCGGTGCGGTCTGGTACTTGCGGTCCCACATCCGACAGATGACCGTCGCCGCCTTAACGGAGGAAACGATCGGCGCAATCTTCGTCGCCGTCCCTTTCACATACTCCGGCAGGGAAACAGGAAGTCCTGCGCCCGATATGATCAGGTCAGCGCCCGCCTTGACCGCCGTTTTAACGTACTCCGCATAGTTTTTCGTTGCCACCATGATATTAAAGCCCACGATGCCGCCCTTCGCGATCGCGCGCGCCTTCTGTAACTCTGAACCGATCGCGCGCAGGTTTGCCTCCTGCGGATGTTCGGCAAAATCCGGCTCCCGGAAACCGATCTGGGCAGTGGAAATAATGCCGATGCCGCCAGCCCCCGCCACGGCTCCTGCCAGCGAGGACAGGCTGATGCCAACCCCCATACCGCCCTGGATGATCGGAAGCTTCGCCGTCAGATCACCAATTTTCAGCGGTTTTAACTGTGATAAAATTGTACTCATACGATCTCCTATATTCACAAAGGGGACCGCCGCGCGGCAACCCCCTTTCAATATCTATTTTTTAGATTTTTCTAAAACGTTCATACCGCTGCTCCGCGATCTCATCCGGTGTCTTTTCCGCGCAGGACTGGAAGAACTCACGCATATGGCGGTCGATGATGCGTCCGATCTCCTCGATGTTGTCATCGGTTGCCGGCTCATCCTCGCAGATAATGCGCTCGATCATGCCAAGCTCATACAGATCCTCTGCCGTCATCTTCATGACCTTCGCCGCCTCGCTGGCTCTCTTGGCATCTTTCCACAGAATCGAAGCAAAGCCCTCCGGAGAAAGGATCGAGTAGGTCGCATTCTCCATCATCCATACCTCGTTGGAAACCGCCAGCGCCAGTGCGCCGCCGCTGCCGCCCTGACCGGTGATAATCGCCAGAATCGGCACCTTCATATCCGACATTTCAAAGAGGTTGCGGGCAATCGCCTCGCCCTGGCCTCTCTCCTCTGCCTCCATACCCGGGAATGCACCTGGCGTATCGACAAAACAGATGATCGGACGGTTAAATTTCGCCGCCTGTTTCATCAGACGGAGCGCCTTTCTGTATCCTTCCGGAGACGGCATGCCGAAGTTGTGCTTCATGCTGTCTTTCGGGGATTTACCTCTCTCCTGTCCAATGACCGTGACCGGCATTCCATAGAAGGATGCCACACCGCCGATGACCGCCATATCATCGCCATAATACCGGTCGCCGTGGAACTCGGTAAAATCGTCAAACAGGATCCGGATATAATCGCTGGCGTTCAGACGTCCGGCGCTACGGGACTGGCGTACTGCCTCCCAGGCGTCTCTCTCTCGGCCTGCGATCTTATTTAAGGTCTTCTGGCGCATGATACCGGAGAACGGTGCTTTCCGGCTCTTTAACTTGCCTTCCTCCACAGAAGCTGCTTTTTCTGCCTTGGATGCAGATGCCGCTTCTGTGTGGTTCTCCGCCTCGTCGTTCCATTTCTCCCAGCCATGCTCCTGGCTGTGAAGCTTCAAAATCTGTCCCAGAACACGCTTCTGATCTTTTCTTTCCACGATCTGATCCACAAAACCGTGTGTCAGCTGGAACTCGGCTCTCTGGAAGCCCTCCGGGAGCTTCTGGCCGATCGTCTGCTCGATGACACGCGGACCCGCAAATCCAATCAGTGCTCCCGGCTCTGCCAGGATGATATCGCCCAGGGACGCAAAGCTTGCCGTTACGCCGCCGGTGGTCGGATCCGTCATAAAGCTTATGTAGAGAAGTCCCGCCTCGGAATGACGTTTTAAGGCTGCGGAAGTTTTCGCCATCTGCATCAGGGAGATCATGCCCTCCTGCATTCTCGCACCGCCGGAAGCCGCGTAGATGATAACCGGAAGCCGTTCCTCGGTCGCACGCTCTACCGCACGGGCAATCTTCTCTCCCATGTTGTGACCCATGCTGCTCATCAGGAAACGGGAGTCGCAGACCGCGATCACAGTCTCATAACCGTGAATCTTTCCTTTACCAGTGACAACCGCCTCATTTAACTCGGTTTTCTCTCTGGCTGCCTCAACCTTGCCCTCATAGCCCGGAAATGCAAGCGGATTGACCACAGACATCTCCTTATCCCACTCTTCAAAGGTACCTTCATCGATCAGCATCTCAATCCGGCGGTACGCATGCATCCGGAAATATCCGCCGCAGCGCGGGCACACATACAGGTTGTCCTTGACATCCTGCACCAGAATTGGTTTCTCACATTTATTACACTTACGCCATAAAGAACGCAGACTTTCCGGCGTCATCGCCGTCGGACGGCTCGGAATCTTCTCCGGTTTTTCCTGTGCTGCCTCTGCCGCCCTTTTATCTGCTTTCGCGCTCTCCGCACGGCTTACGCCGGCAGAACCGTGGTCGTTTGTATTGATCGAAGTATACGATTTCTTAAACAGATTTTTAAACATCTCTTATTCAACCTCACTTATTAGCCAATCATAAACGTCAGCTCTGCGGAAACAGCCAGCTTGCCATCGACGGTTGCCGTCGCACTTCCGATGCCGACCGGTCCTTTTCTCTTGATGATATGGCACTCCAGCTTTAACTTGTCGCCCGGAACTACCTTTTTCTTGAATTTTGCGTTGTTGATTGCCCCGAAATATGCCGTCCTGCCCTTATTTCCTTCTTCACTTAAAATCGCAACCGCGCCGACCTGCGCCAGCGCCTCCACGATCAGGACGCCCGGCATGACCGGCTCCTGCGGAAAATGACCTGCAAACCACGGCTCGTTGTATGTTACATTTTTATATCCAACCGCGCCCTCGCCCGGTGTCACTTCCTCGATACAGTCGATCAAAAGAAACGGATGACGGTGCGGGATGATCTCCTGGATCTCTTTAATTCCCATCATAATTTCAGTTACCTCTTTCGCTTTCCCAGACATCATTTTTGTATGCTGCAAGTCTCTTCCGCCAGCTCCAGTGCGCTGCTTCCAATCATTCAATCATCCACACAAAAACGTCCTCAAATTATATTTAGTCCTCAAATTTCTTGATTACCAGGCTGGCATTGACACCACCAAATCCCAGGGAGTTGGTCAGGGCATAGTGGATATCCATCGGAACACCCTCGCCCATCGTGTAATCCAGATCGCAGCCCTCGCCTGCCTCTTTTAAACCTGCGGTTGCGTGTACAAATCCATCCTCAATGGATTTCACGCAGGCGATAAACTCAACACCGCCCGCTGCACCTAAAAGATGTCCAATCATCGACTTAGTGGAGTTAATTTTTACCTTGTAAGCGTGGTCGCCCAGCGCTTTTTTCACTGCCATCGTCTCGAAGATATCGTTATGGTGTGTACTGGTTCCATGTGCATTGATGTAATCAATCTTCTCCGGTGCGATACCTGCATCCTTGAGCGCCATCTCCATCGCATACGCTGCGCCGCTTCCATCCTCTGCCGGGGAAGTGATGTGGAATGCATCGTTGCTTCCGCCGTAGCCGACTACCTCTGCCAGAATCTTTGCGCCGCGCTTCTGCGCGTGCTCTAAGGACTCCAGAACTACGATACCAGCGCCCTCGCCCATGACGAAACCATCGCGGTCCTTATCAAACGGACGGGATGCCGTCTCCGGGTCATCATTGGTAGAAAGAGCCGTCAGAGCCGCGAAACCTGCCATACCGAGCGGTGTGATCGCAGACTCGGTACCACCGGCTACCATCACGTCTGCCTCGCCGTACTGGATCGAGCGGAACGCCTCACCGATAGAGTTCGTACCGGTCGCACAGGCAGTTACCACGTTGATGGATTTGCCCTTTAAACCATACTGCATTGCCACATTGCCGACTGCCATGTTGCTGATCATCATCGGAACGAGCAGCGGGTTCACACGGTTCGGTCCTTTTTCCAGCATTTTTTTATGCTCACGTTCCATCGCCTGTAAACTTCCGATACCGGAACCGATGCTGGTTCCCACGCGGAACGGATCCTCTTTTTCCATATCCAGACCCGCCTGTGCGATCGCCTCACCGGCTGCCGCTACCGCATACTGGGAAAACGGCTCCATACGTCTCGCTGCCTTCGGATCCATGTATTTCTTCGGATCAAAATCCTTCACCTCGCCTGCCAGCTTTGCCTTATAATCGGTTGTATCAAAATATGTGATCGGCGCGATACCGACTTTTTTATCCTTTAATCCCTGCCAGAAGCTTGCTACGTCATTTCCAATCGGAGTGATCGCTCCCAGACCGGTTACTACTACACGTGTCTTATTTCCCATCTAAAAACCTGCCTTTCTATCGTCACAGTTCACACGTTGTGCAAACTGCGACACGATTTTGCCGATGCTTCGCATTCCAAATCGGCAAAATCCGCTGCCACTACGTTATCGTACGGCACTTTCGGTTCCAAAAGTGCCTATCTGTAAAGCACCTTTTCCCTACATCGCCATTCCGCCGTCCACGCACAGAACCTGTCCTGTGATGTAAGCTGCGCGGTCAGAAGCCAGAAATACGGCTGCCTGCGCTACATCCTCGGTCGTACCGAAACGTTTTAACGGAATCTGCTCGCCCATCGCCTTCTTCACATCGTCCGGAAGAACGGCGGTCATTTCCGTATCAATAAATCCCGGTGCAATCGCGTTGACCGTGATACCACGGCTTCCAATCTCCCTTGCCACGGATTTGGTCAGTCCGATCACGCCCGCCTTGGACGCACAGTAATTTGCCTGTCCCGCATTTCCCATCACGCCGGAAACAGAGGAAATATTGATGATGCGTCCGCCCTTCTGCTTTAACATCTGGCGGGATACGTGCTTAATGCAGTTAAATGCGCCCTTTAAGTTCGTATCGATAACGGCGTCAAACTCTTCCTCAGTCATCTTCATCAGAAGATTGTCACGGGTAATGCCCGCGTTGTTGACTAAAATATCAATTCTCTTATAGCGGCTGATAATGTCCTTTAAGAACACCTCCGCCGCGCTGTAATCCGAAACATTGCACTGAACGGCTTCCGCCTGTCCGCCCGCCTCGGTAATTTCCTTTACGACATCCTCTGCTTTTGCCGCAGAGCCATTATAATTAACGATCACCACCGCGCCCTCTTTCGCCATCGAAATAGCGATCTGACGGCCAATGCCGCGGCTGGCACCTGTCACAACTGCTACTTTTCCATTTAACATCCAAGCGCCTCCTTTACTTTGTCGATATCTTCCAGTTTCTCTATATTGAACGCCTTCGCGTTTTTGTCGATTTTGCGCATGAAACCAGTCAGGGTCTTACCCGGTCCGATCTCAATAAATGTGTCCACACCGTCTGCTAACATCTTCCGGATCGTCTGCTCCCAGCGGACGGAGGAAGAAACCTGCTTCATCAGAAGCGGCTTTACATCGGCTGCATCGGTCACATAATCTGCCGTCACATTCGCAATATACGGAATCTCCGGTGTATGAATCTCAACGGTATCGAGTACCTTTCCAAGCTTCTCGCCAGCTCCCACTAACATCTTGGAATGGAACGGTCCGCTTACCTTTAACGGAAGAACGCGTTTTGCGCCCGCTTCCTTCAATTTCTCTCCTGCCTCGGCAACCGCCTCTGTCTTACCAGAGATAACAATCTGTCCCGGGCAGTTATAGTTGGCAATCTGCACGCCCTCGATCGGCGCGATCACCTCTTCGATCTTCTCTGCATCCATCGCCAGTACGGCAGACATGGCGCCCTGACCAACCGGGACTTCGCCCTGCATCAGGATACCTCTCTGCCGCACGGTACGGATGGCATCTTCGTCAGACATAACGCCTGCAGCCGCCATTGCAGGATACTCTCCCAGGCTCAGGCCCGCAGCCACATCCGGGCGGATTCCGGTACGTTCCATGAATACACGCATCATCGCAAGGCTGGCGGTTACCATCGCCGGCTGCGTATACTCCGTGATATTCAGACGGTCCGTCTGCGCCGGATCAAAGCAAAGATCGGTCATTGAAAACCCAAGGATCTCGCTTGCTTTCTCAAACATCTCGCGTCCCGTTTCCGTTTCCTGATAAAAATCCTGTCCCATGCCAGTGGTCTGTGCGCCCTGACCCGGAAAAATAAATGCAATTTTGCTCATAGCGTTACACTCACTCTCTACTTTCTGCCCAAAAGCGCCTCCGCCTGGGCCATCATTTCTTCAATCATTTCCTTACAGGTCTGCTCTTTCTTCACCATACCTGCAATCTGTCCAGCCATCACAGTTCCGTTGTCCACGTCACCTTCCATGACTGCCTTCCGAAGCGTTCCAAGTGTTAAATACTCCAGTTCCTCGAACGGGCGTCCCTCTTTTTCCAGCTTCAGATACTCTCTCGTCATCTTATTTCTAAGACAGCGGATCGGATGTCCGTGACTCATACCGGTTACGGTCGAATCAATGTCTTTCGCCTTGATGACTCTGTCCTTGTAAGCCTGGCTTACGATAGATTCCTTCGATACGACGAAGCGGGTTCCCATCTGGACCGCCTCTGCGCCCAGCATAAATGCCGCCGCAATGCCGCGTCCATCTGCGATACCTCCGGCTGCAATCACCGGAATCGAAACCGCATCGACTACCTGCGGAACGAGTGTCATCGTCGTCGCCTCGCCGATGTGTCCACCGGACTCCATGCCTTCTGCAACGACTGCATCTGCGCCGCTTTTCTCCATCAGACGTGCCTGTGCAACCGAAGCGACAACCGGAATCACTTTAATGCCGGCTTCCTTCCACATGCCCATGTATTTGCCTGGAATACCGGCACCGGTCGTTACGACCTTGATGCCTTCTTCCACAACTACCTTTGCCACGTCATCCGCATACGGGCTCATCAGCATGACATTGACACCAAACGGCTTCTTTGTCAGCTCTCTCGCCTTGCGGATCTCCTCGCGGACAACCTCACCTGGTGCATTGGCGCCGCCAATTAAGCCCAGACCGCCAGCTTCAGAAACGGCTGCTGCCAGATGATGTTCTGCCACCCATGCCATGCCGCCCTGAATAATCGGGTATTCAATCCCCAACATTTCTGTGATCTTTGTTTTCATTATGCCTCTACACCTTTTTCTTTTAAGTAGTTCATAACATCGCCTACAGTTGCCAGGTTCTGCAGATCCTCAGCCGGGATCTCTACGGAGTACTCGTCCTCCAGAGCCATAACCAGCTCAAACAGATCCAGGGAATCAGCGCCCAGATCATCCTTGAAAGAGGAAGCCTCGGTAATGGAATCTGCGTCTACGCTCAGCTGCTCTGCAATAATTTCTTTCATTTTCTCTAACATCGTTTCAATCTCCTTTTTAAATGAATTTTCTTTTTGTGACCGCAAAAATGCAATCACTGTTCTTATATTTTATCAAAAAATAGAATAATGTACATTAGTTTTGCTATATATTTTTTGCTTCTCCAGGCACCTACCAGGTCATCAATGCCGCGCCCCAGGTAAGACCCGCGCCAAAACCTGCCATCACCAGCGTATCGCCGCGTTTTAATCGTCCGTCCCGGTGCATTTCATCCAGGAGAATCGGAATAGAAGCCGCCGATGTATTGCCGTAGCGCTCGATATTGACCGGAATCTTATCCATCGGAACCTTCAGACGACGGGACGCCGCTTCCAGAATCCGGATATTCGCCTGATGCAGCAGATAATGCTGTACCGCCTCGCGGTCCGTTCCGGTCTCCTCCAGAATCGCATTCACAATCTCCGGTACCTTCTTCACCGCAAACTTGAAGACTTCCTGACCGTCCATCTGCATAAAACCAAGCTCCGGTCTGCCGCCCGTCAGGCAGTTTTCAAGACTTCTCGCCTGGCAGTACAGAACGTCGTTCTTCGTTCCATCGCTGCCGACCAGCGTCTTCACCACACCCGTCTCGTCCGCCCGGACAACCGCCGCGCCCGCGCCATCGCCAAATAGGATGCAGGAACTGCGGTCCGTCCAGTCTAACACCTTGCTCAGCGTCTCCGCTCCGATGATCAGCGCCGTCTTATAGATGCCCGCCTGAATAAATCCCTGCACAATATGTAAGGCGTAAATAAATCCGGAACATGCCGCCGTGATGTCAAACGCCACCGCATGTTTCGCCCCGATGGCTCCCTGTACATCCGCCGCCGCACTCGGGAACGCCCGATCCGGGGAAGACGTCGCCACGATCACGATCTCAATCTCCTCCGGAGAAATGCCCGCGTCCGCGATCGCGCGCTTCGCCGCCTCTGTCGCCAACGCCGAGGTTCCCTCGCTCGTCGAGATATGTCTGGCTCCAATACCCGTCCGTTCCCGGATCCAGGCATCATTTGTATCAAGAAATTTCGTCAAATCCTGATTCGTCACAACCTGCTCCGGCGCATACGCGCCGATTCCAATGATTCTAGCTGTCATTTTCTCGTTTAACTCCGCTTCTTCTATAAAAGATAGTTTTAATTTCAAATGGTTTGATATTCAAATTAATTTAGAGTGTAGCGGAGAATCTGGGGTTTGTCAAGGATAACTTGTAAATGAACGGCAGGATTCTGGTGAGAAGACGCAACCCGGACAGAGAAGAGCCGCCCCCAATCTTCCGGAAAACGCTCTCGCTCTTGCACTCGCTGCAACGGACACTAAGCTCGAAAAAACCTCGCTAAGTGCCGGCGCGAGTGATGTTTCCTACAGATTGGGGGCGGCTCTTCTCCTGAAATACGCATCACTTGAAATACATAAAAATTAGGATACCGCGGTTTCCTTTTTCGTTGTATAATTATAAGACATAGGTATCTTTATTGTATCTATACAGAAATTTGTATACTATATTATCTATATATTACCCTATTAAAAGGAGGAGTTGCTATGCAGAGTATTCTTGTATGTGACGATGACAAACAGATCGTGGAAGCGATTGACATATACTTAACCGGTGAGGGATTTGAGGTTATCAAGGCATATGACGGCGCGGAGGCACTGGAACTTTTAAAAACGCACACCGTGAATTTGATGATTCTGGACGTTATGATGCCAGGGTTAGATGGCATCCGGACGACGCTGAAGGTGCGTGAAACCAGCAGCATCCCGATCATTATTCTTTCCGCGAAGTCTGAGGATGCGGACAAGATTCTGGGCTTAAATATCGGGGCAGATGATTATATCACGAAGCCGTTTAACCCACTGGAACTGGTCGCCCGCGTGAAATCGCAGCTCCGCCGCTACACGCAGCTGGGAAATATGAACAATCAGATGGGCAACCACGTATTCAAATGCGGCGGCTTGCAGATCAACGATGAAAATAAGGAAGTAACCGTGGACGGCGAACTCATCAAGCTGACACCGATCGAGTACAACATCCTGCTTCTGCTCGTTAAAAACGCCGGAAAAGTCTTCTCCATCGACCAGATCTACGAGGCGATCTGGAATGAGGAGGCGATCGGCGCGGACAATACAGTTGCGGTTCATATCCGCCATATCCGCGAAAAGATCGAAATTAACCCGAGGGAGCCGCGCTATCTGAAGGTTGTCTGGGGTGTTGGATATAAAATTGAGAAGCAGTAAAAATGTGAATCATCCATCTAACAGAAGTTAGGAGTTGCAAAATTTATGACAAAACTCTCACATATTCCGATGCAGATCCAGAAATGGATCGCCAGCCTCGCGCATCTGTTTTTCCTGATTCTGGGACTCATCGGTATCAGCCTCATGTATATCAATGGAAATTTCGGGCTGGGGCTGACCGGCATTGGCTCGGTTCCTTATGAGGACACCGCGGAATTTAACACACAATTTAATAACGATCTGAACGATATCTTCCTATATATGGAATATCAGGACGTCTTCGGTGCCGACAGCTCGATCGACCTCTCGCGCCGGATGCTCAAAATGACCTTTGGACCAAGCGAGACCGAAAATTTCTCCCTGTCCTCCCTGATTTCCTATCTGGAATCCATGGGGTACCAGCTCGACGACGACTTTAACTGCCAGAAGGTTTCTGAACCGGCAGACGGCGTCAAGAGCCGCGAAGGCTACGTCGAATGGTCGGTTCAAGAGCCGCAGCGGATCTACAGCTACCGTTCTGCCAGCCGGAAGCGCAGCACATTGGAGGATGCGGCGGTCGAGATCATGGACACACTGCATCGTTATTACACAGTGTATAACCGTTTCGTCGCCAATCCATCCAACCTGCATTTTAAAATCCAGTACACGGAGCCAGATTCGGATCAGAGCGAAACAACCCAGTTTACAAACACCGATTCCCTGACACCGGAAAATGTCAAGGAATACGGGCGCTACGCGTACCTGCCGGGCAATTCCGTTTTCTACGACACCAACATGAAAGCGATCCCGCTCAGCAGCATTTCCGCACTGGCATCCAATAACCCGTACACCGGCAGCGACTATTATCTGCTGATCGGAATCGATACAAATTATCCAGTCACTGACCTTTACGCACGGGCGCATACCGCATACCTGCACCGGCAGCACCTGTATCTGACCGGATTTGCACTGACAATCTTTGCAACGATCGGACTGCTTTTAAGCTTCCTGTTTCTGTTCCGGGTGTCCGGCTACCAGAGTTACCGCAGCTTCGACGTGACGCTGCACGGCTTCGACAAGAGCGGCACTGAAACCGGCATCGTCTTTTTTGCCGCCATGACCGCGATCGCCCTGGTTGTAAGCGACCTGATTCTCATCCGCATCCTGCATCTGGTCATTCCATCGCAGTATTGGTACTTCTCCGATCACAGCCTGCAGGCGCTGGTCCTGTATCTGGGCGGACTGCTGCTCTTTTTCAGCCTCCTGCGCCGCTACCGCGCCGGTACCCTGTGGACCTCCAGCCTGATCTGCCGGATTCAGAAGAAAATGTTGATCCTCAAAACACGGCAGAACTTCCGCAGCCGCCTAGGCATCGGATTTGTTCTCTATCTTGCAATCAACACAGCGCTTATCAGCCTTGCCTGGTATTTCTGGGACCGCGTGTATGCAAATTTATACGTTGTTTACCTGCTGACAGGTCTGACTGTGCTGGTATTTCTGCTGTTTAACCTGTGGATCTTTTACATACTGTTCCGGCAGGCAAGCGAACAGGAATCCATCCGCGATGCCGTCCGCCAGCTCTCCGCCGGGGAGACCAGCTATCAGCTTGATCTCGATGAATTTGACGGTCCGGAGCTCACGCTGGCAGAGGGACTCAACAACATCAGTTCCGGTCTTGAAACCGCCCTTCAGGAGAAAATGAAGAGCGAACGCCTCAAAACCAACCTGATTACCAACGTTTCGCACGACATCAAAACGCCGCTGACCTCGATTATAAATTATGTAAACCTAATGAAACGGGAACATATTGAAGATGCGCGGATCAACGCCTATCTTGATGTGCTCGACCAGAAATCACAGCGTCTCAAAACACTGATTGAAGACCTCGTCGAGGCATCCAAGGCAAGCTCCGGCAATGTGAAGCTTGAATTTACCGACATTGACCTCGTCCAGATGGCATTTCAGACCAACGGCGAATTTGAAGAAAAACTGGATGCCAGACATCTGCAGCTCATCATCAATGCCCCGCGGGAACCGCTGATGATCCGCGCCGATGGACGCCGCCTGTGGCGCGTGCTTGAAAACCTGTACAACAACGTCTGCAAATATGCGATGGAGGGCAGCCGCGTCTACGTAGACCTCGCCCACGTTCCCGGAAATCCAGAAACCGGTACTGCTGGCCAGGCAGTCTTCACCATCAAAAATATATCTGCCAATCCGCTCAACATCCGTGCGGACGAGCTGACCGAGCGTTTCGTGCGCGGCGACGTTGCCCGCACCACCGAGGGAAGCGGACTGGGACTATCGATCGCCAAAGATCTGACGGAACTGCAGAAAGGGCAGTTTAGTTTGTATATTGATGGGGATCTGTTTAAGGCGCAGGTGGCGTTTGATTTGGTGGAGAAAACGACGGAGAAGGCGGTGGAGGACGCAAAAATAATAGAAGAAACCGATGCTTCCAAAGCGACTGAAAAGCCGAAAAAGGGCGATGAACTGAAAAAAACAAATATACCGGAAGAAGCTACTATTCAAAAAGAGGTAAACGGCGAATCTTCCGAAAATGCTATCAATGAAACCATAAACACTACGGAAAATTCAAGAAATGAATAAAAATTTATGAATTGAGGACTTTATCCTATGAAACGCACTCATATCATGATCGCAGTCTTCTTCGCCTGCATCCTCTCCCCCAACCTGCTGTTTCCTATCCTGAAAACCACAGCCGATGAGGGCACCGGCGAAAACCGCAGTCTGGCGGCATTTCCAACTCTGTCGCTGGAAACCATCGATACCTTTCCATCCGGTGTTGAGGACTGGATCAACGACCACGCGGCGTTCCGCAACCGCTTCTTAAGCCTGAACGCCCGCTTAAACCTCTCCTTATTCCAGTTCGGAGACTCGCAGGACGTCATCACCGGAAAAGATGGCTGGTACTTTTACACGCTCGGAAGCTCTGTCGAGGACTTCCTCGGCACCAACCGTTTTTCCGCCGGGGAACTCCAGATGCTGGCACACAAACTCCAGACCGTCCACGACGCCTGGAAAGAAAAAGGCACCGAATTTATCTTCCTGTGTGCTCCCAATAAAGAAGGCGTATACAGCGAATTCCTCCCGGACGGCTTCACCGCACCGGACGGACCTACCCGCCGCAGTGAACTGCTCGATTATCTGGAAATACACACAAATGTCCCAGTTGTCAATCCATACACGGAGCTCAAAAACCGCCGGGACTATCAGTGGTATTTCAAAACCGACACCCACTGGAACGATGCTGCCGGATTTCTCGTCTCCGGGCAGATCATTGACGCCGCTGGCGGCACCTCCACGCCGATCGAGGACGTCACTGTCACCTATGAGCCGCGCGATCCGGGCGATCTGGCAAACCTGTTCCACATGCCAGAATCCATGTGCGACGATACCAAAGCAGATGTATCCGGGTACCGAAACAATGTAACCATCCACTACGACAGCGCCACCGACGATGGCAACATCGCCCACATCTCAGCCGACCAGGCGCCCGACCCGCGACGCATCACGATCTACCGTGACTCCTTCGGCACCGCCCTGTTAGCAGGACTGCCGAAATACTTTGCGTATACCGATTTTTACCATTGGCAGGTATTTGAGCCGGAATTTTTGAACGAAAATAAGCCGGATGTGCTGGTGTATGAGGTGGTGGAACGGGATTTGGGGAGAATGATGGAGGATTTGGAGAAATTGATGCCGAATCAATGACGTGCATAGTTTGTGCATTTTCAAAAGTATCATTTGCACAGTTTAGATGTGTTTTTTTATTGATCTCACATTATAATTATGATAAATTAAAATTATGGAAAGTCAGAGCATATGAAAGGCGGCCTGCCCCTACTTTTGGAGGGCTTCCCCTCCAGCATCTCGTCATACCAATGACAGAAAGGAGGGCGATAACAATGTATATTACATATTCGGATTTAATTCAGTCTGGAATATTCATTGTCGCTCTCGTAGGATTGTGTTATACAATCTTCACGAGAAGAAAATAGCCGCCACTACTGCAATAGGGGCGGCTGGTCTCATAAGAGATTAACTGTTTCATTTCGGCAGGCCGTATGTCTCTGGCTTTCCTATTTTTACTATAGCATATCTTTTTTCTGTATTCAAGATGTTTTATTATGCCTTATTTTTGAAATACTAAATTTTGCAATTTTCATTTCACCATTTTATCTGAATCAGCAGGTAGCTTCCCATCTAATCCATGATTCCGAAACCATCCGCCGATCCGAATAAAAATCAAAAATTCTCCTACAGCTCTTTCTTCACCAGCTCCAACGCCGAAGCAATCACCGCATCCATATCATAATACTTATACTCGCCCAGACGTCCGCCAAAGATTACCTTCTCTTCCTTCTTGGCCAGCTCGTTGTACTTCTCATACAGCGCACCATTCTTCGCATCATTGACCGGATAATACGGCTCATCGCCTAACTTCCACTCAGAACTGTACTCACGGCTGATAACCGTCTTTGGCAGATCATTGCCATCCGCATCCTTGCCGAACTCAAACCATTTATGCTCGATAATACGCGTCCACGGAGTCTCCGCATCTGTATAGTTCACTGCCGCATTGCCCTGGAAATTCGGGATATCCAGCACTTCGGTATCAAAGCGCACAGAACGATACTCCAGAACGCCCAACGAATACTCAAAATACGCATCGATCGCGCCGGTGTAAACTACTTTCTTTGCCATCGCATCCCAATCAACCTTATTCTCAAAATAATCCTCTTCCAGGCGAACCTCGATGCCGTCCAGCATATTGGCAACCATCTTCGTATAGCCGCCCACCGGGATTCCCTGATACAGGGCGTTGAAATAGTTGTTGTCAAAGGTCAGACGAACCGGAAGACGCTTGATGATGAAGGATGGAAGATCCTTGCACTCTCTTCCCCACTGCTTCTGTGTATAGCCCTTGATCAGCTTCTCATAAATATCCGTACCAACCAGGCTGATCGCCTGCTCCTCCAAGTTCTTCGGCTCCGTGATGCCTGCTGCCTTGCGCTGTTCCTCGATCTTCGCCGCTGCCTCCTGCGGAGTCACGACACCCCACATCTTGTTGAAGGTGTACATATTAAACGGCAGGGAATACAGCTCGCCGTGGTAATTCGCCACCGGAGAGTTCGTAAAACGGTTAAACTCCGCGAACTGATTTACATAATTCCAGACTTCCTTATTATTCGTGTGGAAAATATGCGCGCCATACTTGTGAACCTGGATGCCCTCCATCGGCTCTGTATACACATTTCCTGCAATATTCGGGCGGCGGTCAATCACCAGAACCTTCTTGCCCGCTTTCTTCGCCTCATGGGCGAATACGGCACCGTAGAGACCGGCGCCTACTATTAAATAATCGTACATGTTGGTTTTCTCCTTGTTACGTGTTGTTATACTTGTGATTTATTTATAACATACAACGACAATTTAAACAAGAATATCCCGTCAGCTTCAAGCATTCCCCAAAACAAACTCTCAATTTGGACACAATACCTTATTAATACTCCATTAGGATACATGAGTCCTATGGAGTACAGACGTAGACTTGGATTGGCTGTTTAACCTGTCCAAGAAAATGTCCGCACCCTCCCCTCTCAGGGCGAGTCCAAAATCTTCAAGAACACTTTTACTATGTATTATCCTTCAACCCATAATACTGGTACAACATATCTGTCATTTTCTTCTTATCTGTTCCTCTTATACCCAAGGACTTTAAATCCACTGTTTCATCAGCTATTTCAGATAAGAACTTTTTCATATCCTCTGCTATTTCCGGACTGAGAACTTGCCTTGTATTGGCTGTGATTAACTGTGCTAATCGGAACACATCATTTTTATGTTTCTTTATATTTTTGCTGTCAACCTGCTCTCCATTCAGCTTGCGTTTCTTTAAATCCAGCCACGCTTTCGCCTTAAATGGTATCAGACAAGTCGGACTTAATACCGGAATGCCATCAACCATCAATTGTCCGGTTTTTAGCAATTCATAATACGCTTCATTTAAAAGGATTGCCGACAAGCTGGAGATTTCATCGTCTATCGGAAGCGGTGTGAGAACTGCATCATCTTCCAATATAACAAAATCCGGATTTCTGGAAAATATTTCTATCATATATGGATATTCTTTGCTTTTCGGAGATGTGAAACGATAAAACTGTGTATTTCCGGTACTTTTATTCAAATGCTCATATCCTGCTTCCTTGACATACTCCCAGAACTGCCTACCGAACTCCGCTGTTATGGATTCGACAATCAATACAATATCTACATCTTTTGTAGCACGAAACGGTAATTCTTCATTTTCCATAATCAAATCACAAGCTGTCCCGCCGATGATAACATATTGATTTTCAAAACCCTGAAATCTTTCCTTAAATTTTGTAAATCCGCTGACCATTACTCCTTCAACCTTCTTTCCTGCAATTCATCTACTGCTTCTTCAATTCTCTCATCGTTTGTATCTCCAAAAGATAAAACAATGGAAATATCGTCAGCACTGTTATCCTCTGAAAATTGTTTCGGGTTGTATGCCCATAATTCAAGTCTTACCTGCTTATCCGGGTCTATCAATTCATCGGTCAGCAAAGTTTTATCATAATCCCTCTCACTGATTGCATAGGTAGCAACTCGGCTTGGATTTAGCATTGTTTTTTCAGAAAGTGCCGTCCCCCCTGCAAAGACCATATTTTCTGTAACTTGCGTCTTATCTATATATCCTGCTTTGCGGACAGGTGTTGTCAAATATACTTTTGCTTTTTCAAATAATTCATCTCTGTTATATTTTGACTCAATAAACTTGTTGACACCGTCTTTTGCTACAAGAAACAAATCCGTCGCTTCCAACTGCTTTACTGCTCTGGTCAAGGTCATTGCTGTAAATGGAAGCACTTTTCCGGCTTCTGAAATATACAATCGTTTTTTCTTACTATACAGATAAAACAAAAACAACTGCTGTGTTGAGCAAACAAACTTACCTGTCAGCTTTTGGGGTTCTTTCTCATCAGAAAGCATTGTCCCGATGAAAGGAAGAAAGACCTGCTTATCAGTAATAAACGGTATATTATTTTCTATAAGGCTTTTTCTTCGATAATTAGATACCGACGCAAGTTCAAATACGACTGGTACATTATCAATCTGCTGTATTTTTGTAATCTGTTTTTTCAATGCCGGAAGTGTGGCAAGTTCTTCTGTCGGAGTAAGCATTATACAGCGTCTGTTTCCAATATATGCTGTGTGAAAATTATAACTCCCTGCAATATAAACAGGCAAAGAATCCTGATGATTCCATGCTTCATATTTTATAGAAATCCCGAATACGCTTGTAAGCATATTTCCCATTCCCCCTTAACTCAATTTCTTTCATTTTAACTTAGCTGATGTTAAAAGTAAAGTTTTTGAGTTATTTTAAGTTTATTGCTAATGTGAACTTCCAGAAATTTTACAACTAATTATATGTTTCATTTTTTTCATACGTCCCCGCCTCTACATCCGCCTGCCACACTCCCATACAAGAGTATCATCCAAAACATCGGCTGCCGGTAATTCACAAGGAAAAAACTCTCCGCCAGAAGTCCAATCACAGCGCAGGTCATAGCCGCATCTATGCGTCGCAGCTTGCGTCCAAGCCAGACCAACAAACAACTAGTCGGAATTAAACCATAGCAAAACATCACACTGAACAGGCAGCAATGAATCTCATTCACCTGACTTGCCAATGTAAATCGGTCAAAACCGCCCTCTCCAGCTCCATACAAAAGATACTGAGGGTACAGTACCAGCTTCTCCATTCCACGATCCAGAAAAAGTCCCAACAGGCCACCATGAGCAACCTTCCATATCTTCTCTTGAATCCGTGTCAGCATATTATAATCCACCGTCTTCACATCAAAATCCGCTGCAGGCCATATCCACCATAAAAACAAACCAAATATAAGCACTCCCATACAGATTCCCAAGATCCATACCTTCACTGATACACCCTTTTTGCATCCAATTCGATACAGTTCATACAAAACAGCCAAAATAGTAAATACAAAAAATCCCAATAAGATTCCCGTAGACTTCGATGCTGCGAGCACCGGCAAGGCCAGCACATAGAACACAGGAAAGCTCCGATCCCCAAACCGGCACCGGTACAGATACAAAAGCAATATCATCATAAACAGGAAAAATGCCAGTTGGTTCGGATCATTAAAGGTTCCCTGATAGCGAATCGCTCCCCAGTATTCACGAAATATGCGTCCATGACCCGACAGATATATCAGCAGCTGCACTCCGATATTCACTTTTACCACACGATTAATCCCGGTCAAAAAAGCTTTTCCGCCATACTCCGTCAGATAGCAGAAACTCCAAATAGCACAGGCATTGAAGATCCAAAAGCAGGTATACCTAAAAAATTCACCACGTCCCAGGCGAATTCCATAATATGTATTAATCACCACAACCGATGCCAGAAACCCATAAAACAGGCTTTCGGTCTTCAGCTGCAAGAGCCGCTCCGGTCTTCTTCTCATACAGTCACATAACAGCATAAAAAAAGAGGCGAACAGACATACATCCGCCGCCTCCATCCCCCCTGAAGGGAATAAATAAAATTGTTTCAAAAATATAAAAAGCAAAAAAAATAAGACCGCTGCCGTCTCATTTCCATCCGGTATACTTCTATTCCTTTTCTGTAAAACGTTCATAGATCTCCCTCATCTTCTTTTCCACCACATCTAGGCCAAACTCCCTACTTCGCATGATACAGGCTTCTCCCATCTCTTTCCAGCTGCTCCTCCTAGAAAGCATATCCCGAAGAGCTTCCGCCCAGACATCCGCATCCTGAAAATGATTCAGCATGATTCCGCCCGGGCATAGCTTCATTCTCTGATTTTCTGACTCGGTCCATCTATCTCCCATCAGATCCGTATTGCCCCGGATCTCCGAACAAATCACCGGAAGGCCACTTGCCATGGCCTCCAGCATCGCCCTAGGCAATCCCTCCTGAAAGGATGGAAAAAGGAATATATCCGAAGCTCCAAAGATCTCCAGCATATCTTCCCGGTATCCTAAAAACGATATATGATCGGCAATTCCAAGCCTGTCCGCCAACTCATGAAGATGCTCATTCAATTCCCCATGTCCGCACAAGAGCAGATGAAGCTTTTCATAAACACCATGATCCGTCTCATCCCTCATCCTGGCCAGCATCCGAAACAACACTTCCTGATTCTTCCTGGGTATCATCTCCCCGGATGTCAGAAGCACCACCTGATCCGACCGCACCCCCAGGCTTTCTCTCTTCCTCTGCCTTTCCTTATCCCCAGGAAGGCGAAATTGAGAATGATCTATCCCCACACCCGGCACATAATCCACATACCTCGCATGGAATTTCCGCTTCGCAAGTTCATAATCTTCCCGGTTAATACAGATCTGCTGATCCGTACACCTCGACAAAAACTTTTCCATCGGATAATAAAACAGCCAGTTCTTCCACGACGCCCCTTTAAAAAAATGGAATCCATGGGCCGTATAAATCACCGGGCCTGTCCCCGTCACATGTGCCGTCAGACGCGCCATCACCCCTCCCATCGGCGTGTGACAGTGCACCAGCGAAAAATCTTCCCGGCGCATCAGCTCAACCATCTGACGATACACATGCAGATTCCGCTTATCAAACGGACTTCGCACAAAATCAATCTGATGGCAGATAATCCCCGTTCCATCCAGACGGCGATTATCCGTCCCATAGGACGGCGTATTAAAATTCGAAGCATAATGAACTTCATATCCCATGCTCTGTAAGATACGCACATTGTTCATCTCAAACTGCGGAACGAAGCCGCTGACGTGGGTAACCAGAATCACCTTCCCGCGCTGCTTTCCTTCCATTTCCTGTCTCTCCATTCAGACACCCCCAGACTTAATAGTGAACCTTCTTGTCAAACATGTTCCGGTACTGCAATCTCCAGTACTCCTCCAAAATCGGCTGGCTGGTGTCCAGCACTTCCCAGGTGCCATCCTTATCGCGCCATGCACCACCATCCATCGCAGGGATCTCCTCTCTCACTTCCTTCAAAAACTCCTGATACGGAAGCAATTTTATCCCCGCCTTTTCAAACATCAGTTCCGAGAGAAAATTCGCACTGGTAAATACATTTTCCTCCGCATCGATCTCATAATTCGCCCAGATAAAAAATGGGACAATATAGCGGCTCTGCGCTTCCGCAAGTGTCCACTCCGTCAGCGGCTTTCCTGCTAACGTCTCATAGAAACTTTCTTCCACCATCGGCTGATGATCCCCAAAGAATACGATCACCGTTGGATCTTCTATCTTGCTAAAATAATCAATCAACATCGGAATCGCCACATCTGACTCACGAATCAGTGTCAGATACTCTTCTGCATTTGGAAATTCTCCCTCATGCCCCGGAATCCGGACTGCATTCTCTGTAAAACATCCTGCGTCGTATCCGCTGTGATTCTGCATCGTCACATTAAAAATAAACGCCGGCTGTCCACTTTGACGGATTTTTTCAAACTCTTCGATTACCTTTTTATAAGAATCCCGATCCGAAATATAACGATCTCGAATCAGCTCTACATTTTCAAAATCAGACACATCCAGAAACGTTTCAAAGCCAATTTTGGGATACACCTGAGCGCGATTATATCCTCTCTTATCGTATGGATGAATTGCCGTAGTATGATACCCTCTGGTTTTCAAAATCTGTGCAATCGAATACGTGCCATTCCGTGTGATATACTGCTGATACGGAATCGATCCTTGAAGAAATGCCATCGAATTTCCTGTCAGAAATTCATACTCTGTATTTGCCGTTCCGCCTCCGATCGGATATACCTGCATATAACCTTTTACTACATTTCCCGATAAAGAATTAAAATTCGACATATACACTTCATTATCCAATTCCGGGAAAATCACACTGAGATCCGAAAAACTCTCATTCATAATCGCGATCACATTCGGACAATTCTGTTCCTTCTCATCTTCCGTTTCTACAAATTTCGAAATCATCTCTTCCGAATCTTTTGACGAATATCCCGCTGGCTCTTCCAGTTTCATATGGCGGATATCCGAAATGAAGCTAAGAGCAATCCCATACCTCTGAATGTTTATATTTTGGTTCCAAAAATCCATATCCGGGGCAAATAAAGTTCCACCCATCATAAAACTAAGCAGACATACAGACGGAAGCGACCACACTAAAACACACGAAAAAACACGTTTTTCTCTTCCATAAAAATAAAAAGTCAATACAAGAAACGCTATCAGAAGCCACAATGCCAGAAGCATCGGTCCCGTCACACTGTAGTGGTAATTCATAAACACATTTTTAGCCGTTCCCATCGCAAGAAAATCTCCCGGCACGATAGGCGAACCACGAAACAAACGCACAAACGAATTTGCTACGGAAAATATGTACATAACCAGCATGACCGCCGATACCGAATAAAAAATACTTCGAACCAGCATATACACCATCATCAAGAACAGAAGGTAAATCACAATATTTCCGAAAATATATTCTGCCCCAATATTTGCCAGATTCTGTTCCACCAGTTCGACCATGTACAATAAAATAACAGATGACAGAATCAGCCACACGCCATCTGTCACTATCCGATAAATCTTTTTGTCACTGTCTCGCTTCTCATGCCATTCATGCACATTTGCTCCAAGCGCCGATATGACTAATAATATCAAGCCACATCGAATTCCTAAATCCAAGATGTTAAAATAACAGGAAATAACATATAAGACAACATAAAATCCAATAAAAAATGCTACTCCCTTTTTGATTCCGATCGACTTTCTTAAATTCACAATCAACTGTTCCATCCCTGCCAAACAAAACAGTGTTATCAGGAATACTCCGGCAAACATCACTAGATTATTAAAAATAGAAACACTGCCGATTGTTTTCCGCAAATAGTAAGACTCCCACCCAGAAGAATACAAATCTGTGCGGCTGATTCTCTTATCATTAGACCATATTTCTGCCACACCAGAGCCATCATGCATCTGGAAATCCACCTGAAGCTCTTTCACATTTTCTGCTGTATAAGAAAGCGTAGCCGGGCTGTCCGGATTGACCACCATCCAGACACCATCTGCATGATTCCAGTCCCCCTGTTTTTCTATTGAATCAAAGGGGACGTCCTCTCCATCCAGAAGAATTCGGACAATCCTTATATCTGATCCACCTGATTTGATATTTCGCTCGGCTGTTGCTGTAATGACCAGTCTTGCTTCTTTTGCAGGGCTGGCAAATATATCATTAAAAATCGTATGCGAAAAGAAGAGTGAGATTACCAGTGCTACCAGTAAACTCACTCCATATTTAAAATATAAATTCTTTTTTATTTCATTTCCAAGCATTATATTTTTCCACACATATTATTTTTAGTGTTTTTTTTCAAAAGAAACATTGCTGAAACATATAGCGGTGCTGTAAATATAAATGGTGCACAATAACGATACATAATAACCGGACTTAAAAGTACAGTAAGCCACATACCAAATTCTGCACTCAAAATCAAGACCATTTTTTTATTCCTATTTACAAAAACAGCATAAACACCAAGAAAAGCCAAAATGCAGCTATAGAATCCAGCCTGACATAATGTCGAAAAAATCGGAATCTTAGAAAAAACCATTTTCAAATTTCCACCATATCCATCTCCAGGACTTCCGGCTCCATATAAATTTTCTAAAATCCACTGATACTGCGGAAATAAACTATCCCTCTTAATTACAAACCCCGGTTCATACCCTACCGATTCAGCATAGCAAAGTATATCTATGTACGGATGCCACGGTCTGGGATCTGGCCAAGTTTTATTCGGATACCATAAACTAAATGTTTGCAGTCCAAATGCCTGTACATATCCTATTGGATCAAAGACAGAAAAACTAATATATGATTTCAAAAAAGAAAGCTTATCATTCTGTACTTCTTCTATATTAAGGTTAGATTTTACGTGGTCTGAAATAAGAGGCTCATATGTATTCCATCCCTCATCAGGAACAAATTTTTGCATCTCTTTACGTTGATTTTCCGTCAAATCATCATTATTATATACCCATGCCATTTGTTGCAAAGGTAAACTTAGCATTTCTCTTAAGGCTGTACCTTTCTGCCACCCACATAAAGCATAGACCGGTCCTTGATACACAAATACGAATATTATGACTCCTGTCAATAAGATCAAAAATTTTCTTCTAGCTTTCAGCAGTAATGCAGACAGAAGTAGAAAAGTGAGAACATATACTCCATTGTTTCTAATGACACACATTAAAAACATCCATAGAAACAATTTTATAGCATTTTTCTTATTTAAAAATTGCTCATCTAGTAAATATTCAATTAACAATAATACTACCATGGCAAACGATACTGCAAAAAGCGAGTCCTGCGCTGATGTCAAAGAAAGGATAACATGTATAGGCAAAAGGAAAAAAAGTGTAGATAATATTACCCACATTCTATTCATTTTATCATTTATAAATGATAAAACTTTCCAGATAACATACAACGAAACACTCATTTGTAATAAAGTAAATGCAGCAAAGCCTATCGAATAATTATCAAAAATGACCTTTCCAGCATTAACAAAGAAATAAAATATCCCGCAATATACTGGAGACCATTGAGATGATATAGGAATCTCTTTTCTCAAAAATTCATGATACCAATAAGGGGCATCTGTTGCATATACTCCAGGAAATAACGCTAAATATGCCATTATCCAAAATAAAACAATTATAGCAAAGCATCTTTTCAGATTTTTTTTATCGCTTTCAATTGCAATCGTTTTCTGTTCAAAATAATATATTATATAGTGCAAAAAAGGGAATATTTCTATTGCCAAAAGGAGCACTGTCGCTGCTGTCATTATATTGAATTGGATACATGACATTATATCTAATTGAAAGCCAAACTCTAAAATCATCGCATAAAAAACAGACAAGACAATTGAGATATAAAACTGAACATTTCTTTTTACAGAAATTCGGTAATACATCTTAAACGTACAAAAAAAAACAATTAATAATATTTCTTTTCCCAAACCAGTAAAAGTATAATTTAAATATTGCATCTGTATCCCAAGCAACCCACAAAAACTCATTGCTATTGCAATTATAATTTTCATCCAACTATGTTTATTTTCTGATATAGTCATTTGATAACCTTTTCCTTATTCATTTCAATCATTTGTAATCTAAATTCATATTCTCTGCGTTCTTTTTCCACAATTTCTGATAAAATAAGTCCAGAAAAGAAAGAAACCATCGCAGCCAATGCAACAAACCCAGAAACAATTAATGTCGGAAAATTAGGAACCATTCCTGTTTGTATATACTTATACAATACTGGAATAAACATTATCAATGAAATCACACCCAGCAACGCTGAGAGCATTCCAAAAAAATTCATTGGCCGATAATTTTTATATAATCTCCCTATCGTTTTTAATACCTTAATTCCATCCGAATATGTATTTAATTTCGATTCACTTCCCTCCGGTCGATCTCTATATTCAATTATCACATTTTCAATACACATATTTTTCTCAACTGCATGGATCGTCATTTCCGTCTCAATTTCGAATCCTTTGGACAAAACCGGAAAACTTTTTACAAAAAGGTAACTGAATGCACGGTATCCTGTCATAATATCTCGAATATTTGTATGGAACAGACGATTAATAGTTTCCCTTACTAAACTGTTTCCAAAATTATGAAAAGGTCTTTTATTCTCTTCAAAATATGTAGATGAAAGCCTATCCCCTATAACCATATCTACATTCTTATACAGCACAAGTTCCGCCATATGTTTTCCATATTCAGCCGGATACGTATCATCCCCATCAACCATAATATAACATTCGGCATTAATTTCTCGGAACATTCTTCTCCAATATTGTTATTTCCATAACTTCTCCAGGTATGTTCCATTTTCTATCATAAAACGAAACTTTTTCTGCGCTGGTTCTATATCTTCCTTATACGTAATCCCAATCCACCTATCCGACGTATTCAAAACTTTTACAGAAGCTAAATTCTTGTCCAGCAATTCCGCTACAATATTCGGGAGAAGATATTCTTTCTTCTCCGGATTTTCTCCTAATGTATCAAGGAATCTGGCAAATTCTTTATCTATATAATGCAAAAAATCCGGATATCCCGCCCACATATTCATGGATACCATTGTATCTGATGTAATCCATTTGCTGACTTCCGCATTATCGCACTGTATTTTTCCATCCACTATCTGAATTCCCGTTGTCTCAATCACTTTCTCCAGATATCCATTTGCATCTGCCACACAGACACCTCTGGTTACAGCTCCGTTCTCACTCAGCGTGTTCTTCAAAGAAAATCCAGCCATGGCAAGGTTCATCTTCTCTTTATTCTCATTCTCGGAAATCAAGAACTCATGAAGCTTCATAAATGCCTCTTTTCCGTAATAATCATCCGCATTGATAATCACAAATGGTTCCTTTACCACATCTTTACAAGCTAAAATCGCCTGACCGGTTCCCCATGGTTTCACTCTTCCTGCCGGAACCTCATAGCCTTCCGGCAGATCATCCAACTCCTGATACACATATTCCACCGGCATAAACCTGGATAAGCGATCTCCGATTATCTCTTTAAACTCCTGCTCAATCGCTTTCCGGATCACGAAAACAATCTTTGTAAATCCGGCTTCTTTTGCATCATAAATAGAAAAATCCATGATAATCTCTCCATTCGGAGCCATCTTTGCAAGCTGTTTAATGCCTGTTCCAAATCGCGAACCGATACCGGCAGCCATAATAATAAGAGTCGCATCCATGTCTTTCTCCTCCATCACATATATAACATTATCTATCTGTTGCTTTATTTTATAATCCTATCCATCACTTTCATATGTACATATGATAAGGATAAAATAACTCCTATTGTAACTATAAATGAAAGTGTAAATGGTATATGCACAAATGAACATAGTGTCAATAAAAAACAGCCAATGTTAGCTATTCCACAGTAAAAAGAGTTACGTAGCTAATTGGCCGGTCAGCAATAACAGTTTAACTTAGGTATCTATTTTTGTAAAATCATTTACTTTCTACACTTTGAATTATACAGGAAGCTATTTATACATTAATTTATATACCAAATTTTCTTAGATGTTTTAGAGACAAGATAACTTTTTTTTGCAATTCTTGCCAACGGTTCATCTGAATATGAATCCGAATAGAACTCATCGATATTTTCATTAGGGAACCGCTTTTGAAAACGTACTACTTTTTCCTTTCCATAACAATTCTCCCCATAGTACTTCCCTGTTATTTTTTCAACTTTAGACGCAATCAAATATTTTATTCCTAGTCGTCTACAAATCTCTGTTAATAATATTTCCGGAGATGCCGATATAATTACATCATCAACCATCTTTTTTTCTATATACCATCTACAAATTTTATTTTCATTTTTATTCCAAAACATATCAATGTCGTGATCAATATCTGGTATCATTCTAAAAAAAACATAAAAACCTTCTTTCATCTCTGTCTTATTAATAAGTTTAAGTTTATATTTTATTATAGAAATAAGTTGTCGTGGCAAACACCTTAAAATTACCGGATGTTTTTTTATAGAATATAAATAAAAATCTATTGTACTATCTCCATCATAAATCGTTCTATCAAAATCATATACATTCATAATTTTCACACCGCATATAATAATCCAAAAATAAATAATGCATATAGGATCAAAATCCCTATCAAAATTTTATCATGTAAAATCACCTCTACAGGATCTCCATCCGAATCTCCTTCCACATCTAGGCTATAACTCATTAACAAAATTATAAATATTGGAATAGTCCAACTAATTTGCGCATTTGACATTTCATATGTCCATAACGCATAAAATACAATTGTTAATGCCACGCATACATACATATTTTTATCTAAAAAATCAACATTATAGTACTTTAAAACATCTCTAGTATCTGTTTGTTTTTTCATCTCATTGCGCCGTTTTCCAAGTCCCATATATAAACTTCCCGATGTAATTACCAAATAAAGCCATTTTGATATAGAGACACCAGTAATCATTCCTCCATAAAAAATCCGAATCACAAAACCTGCTGCTAATATTACAATATCAATAATAGGCTTATTCTTTAAGCCCATGCTATATGCAACGTTTAACCCCAAATATGATATAAGCAAAACAAACGAACGAAAGTTATCCAAATAAAATGATAGCACGCACGATACACCTATACATAAACTCATAATAACTATCGCTACTCTGGGTTTTATTTGCCCACTAGCCAATGGTCTATTTTTCTTAATAGGATGCTTTCTATCTTTCTCTATATCCTTCAAATCATTTAATATGTAAATTGCTGAAGAAATAAAAGAAAAACACCAAAAGCCAACCATCCCAGCTGTTAATTTGCTAAAATCAAAAAATACACCGCCAAAAAACATAGGAACAAAAATCAACAAATTTTTTATGTAGTGCTTTACGCGAAGTAGTTTTATATATTTTTTCAATACTTATTCTCTCCCTAAAACGTAATAATAAACAATTTTCTATATACATATTCCTCAATTCTGAGAACAAAGACCCAAATTAGAGAAATTTCAACTTTATAAACTCCATCATTATAAATAAATCAATAACAAATATTTCAATATGATGCATCCACCTTATAAAACCAACAATTAATTTTTTACAGAAAGTCTACTGTATATGCGCTTTATTATTAATTCTGAATACATGAATGAGAGTGCTTCAGCAATAAGCACTGTAACAAGAACATTTACGCCATAAACTAATATCCATTTAAATAACCAATTATTTAAATTAACCATGCCTACCACATAATAATTAATTGAACTACCAATTCCTTGTGCAAAATAATAATAAATTGCATTTTTCCCAATATGCTCGATAAAATTTTTCTTTACGCTATATCGTCCCTCAAAATACTTAGCTAATACGATTGTAATCAAAGAAGCAAACCCGTATTTTATTGATGGTGGAAATTTTGCCGATTGTAAGTCATATAAAGGTAACCCTTGTAAATACGATGTAAACATCGTACCCAGTGCTAGTAAGGACAAAAACATCAGCAATTGACGCAAGTTCTTGGCTTTTCCCATTTTATTCATTCCCAGCATCCAAAAAAAACTGTAAAAGAGGAAATATTGAACATCTAAACCAAAAAAATATTGACCATATGATATCCAAATAAATACACCTATCAGTATCCACATATATGTTTTTTTATTCTCGGTCGTTCTAGCAAAGCCTTCTAGTATCGTCATAATTATTGCATTCACAAAAATCAAAACAAAGTAACATGGCAAAAACCATATTGAACCAGCTACAACGCAGAATCCTGGTATGCTAACATTAAACATATAATTTTGAAAAAGATCCTTAATATCAGATACTCCTTCAAAAGAAAACGGAAAAAAATGAGAAAAAAAACAAAACACTGATACCGCTGAAACAAAAAATATCCATTTACACCATATGTCAAGTATACTTTTACAAGTTTTTTTTATATCACTTTTTTTATAACTTGATGCCCATCCAGATAAATAGAAGAAAAACGGGACATCTAACAACAAGGTTAGATTCCAGAACCATTCTGGTGTATAGCTTTGCCCTGACCAAAAAGCTGTATGTATCGCAATGATTCCGATAGATGCGATTCCTCGCAAAAAGTCTATATAATTATTACGCTCTGCTCTGCTCTGCTCTGCTCTGCTCTGCTCTGCTCTGCTCTGCTCTGCTCTGCTCTGCTCTGCTCTGCTAAAAATTGTCTCATTTAACCTTACCTCTTTCAACCTCTCCATATATCCTTCCTCTATCCGACCTTTTTACTCATTTCTACACCTAAGAACATTTTTTTCATGACCTTTTAATATATTTTTCTTTGATCGAATTACAGCCGACAAGCATCATAACTTATCGGCCGCATAAATATATTCTTTTATAAATTAATTAGACTTACTATTTGAACCTAATCCAAAACTTCTCAGCCCATACTTAAAAATATTTAGAATCATACTCTAAGTATCTTTTATATTCTTACAAGGTTTCTTTATAATTGATACGCCAGTTAAAAATTGTTGTTCCATCCTCCATATTTGAATCGACAATATAATTAATATTGGCATCCATCAAATTAAACAAATAACCTTGCATACATTCTCCTCCATTCAAATGAATTAATACTGGATTAACTTCGCTCAGCTTACTTAAATGATCCAATTCCAATCTAGATTTCTGAGAAATATTAATACGCTCAAAATTATAATAAGAAAAATTCACTAAGTTTAATATTAATAAAATAAGCACCATACATCCCAAAAAGAATTCTTTCCTGTTCTTTTTATATAATAATATCCCCGTGGCACACGTTGGAACAATAAATAGATGTGCAAAATATCTAGCCCATGCCAATCCTGGTACAAAAATAGTTTGTATAAAAGTCAAGGCTATTACAAAAAGTAAAATTTTCCAAATATCTTTTCTTTGTTTTTTCTTATAATCATGCACACACTCCAAAATCAATACACATAAACTAATCAGAAAAATACCACTGAATAAAAATCCCCATCCACCTATTCGTAAATCAAACAAACTTCCTGTTTCTATTTCAGCCACATTAAATGCAAAGGGTAATTTTAAAGATGGTTTCAATTCTGAACCTGCACTGATATTAGCTGCATGCGAGAAAAGTGAACAAATGAACTGTAAAACATATGGCTTATTTGCATATGAATCTGGAAGCATAGTCGTAATGATTTCTATTTTATCTTTTCCTACCATTGTATACAATAGATTTTTCTGATAAATCAAATTACGAATATATGAAGTACTTCCAGTAAAGCAAATTGCGCTTCCAACTGTAACCAAATAAAATCCTGTTGTATGAATAAAATCATTTTTTAATTTTTCTTTTTCATTTAGAAAATCAGAAATCAACCAATAAAAATAAAATCCCCCACAATATACACCCATAAAAATTAAGCCAGAATACTTTATATTTAAAGCCAAATGAATTGCAGCAAACATAGCAATCCAATCTTGTCTGCAATTTTCTTTTCCTCTAAAAAAGGATATATTAATCAATGAAAGTAATGCGCTATAAATAAGCATTTGCATCATACCATCATTATAATACGACTGACTTTGAGGAAGCGTTATTGGGTTTATTACCACCAAAGCCGAAAATAAACATCTGATATATTTGTTAAACAACTGATAATCGCTCAAACGACCAAACAACATGAAAGCAAATGAAAGCATAATTAACGCATTCATACATTTTCCCATTTCAATATTTTCAGAAAATTTATAAAATGCTGCTCCAATAATCCAACTTGCTTTTGGATAATGATCATACCAGACTGGCCAAGTATAATCCTCTGGAATGATTTTTAATGTTAAAGCTGCCTCTTCAAAACTTTGATATATCGGATTCCATCCATTTTTTAATAACCCGATAGTTGTTTTATGATAAGTATTTCCATCATATGAAAAATCGTATACATTTACTGACACAACCGCACATATAAATACAATACATGTAACAGAAATTAGTATATATATCCCTTCTCGTCGTACATCTAGCTTTCCTATCCAAGCTGTCAAAAATGTGGATGCTAAAATTGAAACTGGAATAACATAAACTTGAATAGGAACTCCTAAAACAAAGAATAATGTAGACATCCAAACAATTGTAGCTAAAAAAAGAAGAATAGAAAATCCTATTTGATATATAAAATTAGTAGTCTTATTTTTTAATTGTACCATTCCCTAATTTCCTTTCACTATGATTTATTTAAGAAGCTAAGATAAATTTTTCTTCATTTTTTACGCATTATGATTTTTTAACAACTTAATCAACTTACTTTTACATTTAACAAATATTGAACGCTCACTTTCTAAGCGTTTAATTCTTTCTTCGTGCCATTTTTGGATTTCCCACTGATGATTAATAGATTCATTATGACGGTTTATAACCTCCTCATGGCGTTTAAGGATTTCTTCATATTTATTAGCATTTGTAAACTCACAGTTTGGTGTGTCTACTTCTAAACGTTTTGCTCCTCGAGATATGTTTTCAAAAAGCATATCTAACATCAAAGTTAAATTTTGATTCAGATTATAATCTATCGATGTTCCAAAAGTATCTAATAAGTTTTTCCAAGCTTTTTTTATATCAAATGACATAAAATTTTCCAGACTTTCTCTAGCCTCTTCTCCCATTTGTTTTCTTAAAGAATCGTCTTTCAATAATTTTATAATCCCATCAGCCAGTGCCAAAACATCACCTTGCGGAACGACTATTATTCCTTTATTATCTCTTGTAAGTTCCAAATTTGGTAATTCAAACATCACAGCTGGCAACCCATACTCCTTACTTTCTGCTAATACCATTGAGAAGCTTTCACTTAAAGATGTCATAGCAAAAATTGATGCCATTTGATAATATTCTCCTATTTCCAATTCATATCCGCAAAATTCGACGTTCTGTTCAATATTCAAATGATTAGCTCGTTCCTGCAAGCCACGCATCCAAGAAGGATCATCATTATCTCCAACAATTGTTAAAGTAGCTGATGGTAATTCATTATGTACAATTGAAAAAGCCTCTAAAATTGCATATGGATTCTTTTCTTCAGCCAAGCGACCAACCCAAATTATATTTTGTGAATTGTAGTTATTAGATATATTTTTTCTTGAGATACAATCAATCGGGTTAGGAATAAAATAAGTGGGCGCATAATTTTTCCAAAATTCAACATCAACTTGTGATAAGGAAACAACTCGATCAACCATACGATAAATTCGTGGAAGATAACTTGAAAACTTAATATCATACCACATAGAACCACAAAACATAGAATGTGTTTCTATAACTAAATTACATCTAAGACCTTTAATCAAACATACATCCCACAATAAAACACAGCATGTACATGAGTGATATAGCATTGTATCTATCTCATATTTTTTTATCATACTTTCCCAATAATTTGCCCTTTTCTTATACCTTTCTCCTTGAGAATTCGTATATTTTGGCAATATAATTCTTGGCAAATTTTCTGGCACCTCATAATCATCCGAAGTTGCTTCCTCATCAGTAAATAGTACTATATTGTAGCCCAATTCTTTCCATACAAATAGCAATTTAGAAAGGACTTTTTCTACTCCTCCATTTCTCATTCTATGGTAATATACACCAATATTTTTTGCTTTTTTTCCAATTGGAATTTCCCTATCTCTTGCTGTTAAACGAGATAACAATTCCTCACTTTTCTCCCAGTATTGTTTAGCCATATTGGATATTACTGTACTAATTCCTAATTTTTCAATTAATAAATTATATCCTTCTTTTGCATCTGAAATGGAAAGACAATAATACCATTGATATATAGCATCATCGATTATACTATTATTTATACCCTGAATAATTTCCTTTTGATTTTGACCTAACTTTTTTTCTGAAAAAGCATTTAACCCATGTACAACATCTAATCTTGTACACTGTTTTTGAAATTGTTTCAAACTGAATCTTTCATTATTAGTAATTCCAATTCCAAAATTATAAATATATAATTTATCATCGATACCTCTATATCTTGAAGCATAAAAGCTAATATAAAAAAAAGCATATAAATCTTCTGCAACAACAATATATTTATCGTCAATTTCTAAAAATGCTTTTTTACATACTGCAGAATTATATGCTTTATTCCACAAAGTAAAGCTCCAATTTTTATCTTTAAAACAGGCTTTGCATAAATCACCAGAATACTGCTTGCAATAAGGTTTTAAAACGTTCTTAAGATTTTGCTTCTCCAAATTTGTATACGTTTTTCCATACCGGACATCCGTTCCGAATTGTAATATGTCAACGGGATTTGCCGACATTTCTTCCCAAATTCGTTGGCATGCATTAGATTTATACATATCGTCCGCATCACAAAACATAATATAACTGCCTTGTGCTTGCATAACCCCATTTTTTCTCGCACAACTTGTCCCGCAATTTTTTTTCAAATGTATCGGTTTTATTCTTGGATCCTTAATGGCATAAGAATCTATAATATTTCCACTATTATCACTTGAACAATCATCTACGCAAATTATTTCTATTTCTATTAATGTTTGCTGTATTAAACTATGAAGGCATTCCTCCAAATACTGCTCCACATTATAAACCGGCACAATAATAGAAATCTTAGGTTTATTTTTTCCGTTTCTCAACATTGTATTTTTCTTAGTATCCTCTCACTTGTGTTTAATTCAATGCTTTATATATTAAGCATTTTTTCTCATCTGTATTAAATATTTTATAAGTTCTCTCCTCCGACTCCCAATCGGCAGCACCTTATTGGCAATCTTCCGGATGCCCGCGTTCTGCTCCATCCTTGCGATTCTTGACAGTTCCGCTTCTCTCTCATCCATCAGGCATCGTTTCGTTTTTCTCAGGATCATCGGATAATACGGCGACAGCTTCGCATACTCCCAGAAATATTCCGCAAAATCACAGTCCACCACATCCCAAGGTTTCTGGTATCCAGCGAAATGGATCAGATACGGGCGTTTTCTCGCCTGTGTGTATGCTTCATAGAGCTGTCTCGGCGCCATCTTGAGAATATCCATACGGCTGCGTCCAATCTCCTGCCAGTCCATCAGCGTGTTCCACTGCTGTGGCAGGTAAGTTACTTTGTTTTTGCACACGATGTTCAGGATATCCTGATCGTGACAGCGATAGGAATGGGTCAGTGCCATCTGAATCATATCTTCTGAACTCATCGTCCTGCGGAGTCCGTCCAGATCAAGAATCAGGACACCTGCCTGGAAATAGTCATACGGGCTATCCAGACCCAATATCTCGGTCGCATAGGTCTGCCAGTTGTTCTGGTTCAGATTCAGCTGTCCTGCCACATCGATGTCTTTTGCTGCCCCGATCACAGCTCCGTTCAGGTCGAAATCATACAGTTCTGCTACGTCATGATCGGCTACCATATCACAGTCCAGGTAGAGAATCTTGTGATAATTCGGCATGATTTCCGGGATGATCAGGCGGTAATATGTCTCTACGGACAAGTGCTGATCGACAAATAATTTGCCCGCATCGAAGTATTCACATACTCGGATGAAACGAATCGATATATTCTGTTTGTCCCTAGCTGCCATGGAAATCAGATGCTGATTTTTCTCAGAAATGTCGTTGTACAGAATAATGATGTCATACTCTCTCTCCGGTGAGGCATTCACAATCACCGAGCGGATCATGATGTCAAGATACGGTGAAAATTTATCGTTGGCAGACAGCACGATCGGCACGCCTGCCGGATAAACCGGCTCCAGAACCGCTTTCGGCGCTGTCTCTTTGAACAGGGTTTTCGGCAATTCTCCCGCCCGGATTCCCGGCTGGGTTTTCAGCCACTCATAGTAGATGCCGCAAAGGCGTTCTGCCAGATATCCCATCACCCGGTATTCTTCCACGCTGTACCAGGTACTGTCGATCCGCTTTTCTGTCTCAAAAAGGATGTCAAAGAGCCATGCACAGTAGTCTTTATAGATCTCTTTTTTCATGATGAACATATTGCACTCATGGGCGTTTTCGGACTGCATATACGAATCTGCTGTCTGTGCAAACGCCGGATATTTTTCTTTCAAAATCTGCAGGGTAATGTCGAGATCTTTCCGGTGCTGGAAAGGAACCATGCCATATTCATGGTATACATCCATCGTTTTTCCTTCTGTCTTAATGCGCGGATACCGGCGTCCGCGGACGCTGATCACGTCATATTTTGTGATCAGATCGCGCATAATCTCCGGCTGAAGTTTCATTTCCTCGATCGCTTCTTCTGAGATGCGGTCATAGGCAATATTCCCCCATCCATCGTCTTTGTTCAGAGACGGATCAAATGCCAGATAGCGGCGGTAATGGAAAAATCCATAGTAATCCGCCTCTTCGTTTTTCCATGCCCAATACTGTGCCGTCAGCTCACAGTATGTCTTATTCCGTTCGGAAATATTGTCTCCCTCATCGTCATGCAGCATCCCCGGAAGTTTTTTTCCGGAGAGTGCCGTTCCTACCTGAATCGGGTATAAATATGGGTTTTCCGGCACATAGGCCGGTTTGTGGCAGACCACGTAGATCCGGATATCCGGGTTCTGTCCTGCTTGTTTTTCCATGTATATTACATTCCTTTCATCTACAGCATTTTGCGGGATTTTTATGCGTTTTCCGGCAGATTCAGGCTTTCCATATAAGCATCGCAGACGCTCTCTGCCTCGCCCTGCATAACCACATTTCCCTTGTTCAGCCAGATTGCATGGTCGCAGAGCTGACGCACGGTTGCCATCGTATGGGAGACAAAGAGAAGTGTCGTTCCATTTTCCAGCATATGATGCATGCGCTCCTGGCATTTTTCCTGGAATGCCGCATCTCCGACGGCCAGCACCTCATCGACGATCAGGATCTCCGGCTGCACGATCGTGGCGATAGCAAATCCCAGACGGGCTGCCATACCGGAGGAGTAGTTCTTGATCGGCATATTCATGAAGTCTTTGAGTTCTGCAAATTCGACGATCTCATCGTAGTGTGCATCCATGAATTCTTTGCTGTAACCGAGAACGGCGCCATTCAGATAGATGTTTTCCGTCGCCGTCAGTTCGCCGTCGAATCCGGCGCCCAGCTCGATCAAGGGTGCGATACTTCCCTTTACCTCTACCGTGCCCCGGTACGGCTTCAGGATGCCGCAGATCAGTTTTAACAGGGTTGATTTTCCGGAACCATTGGTTCCGATGAGGCCCCATGCTTCCCCGCGTTTTACTTCAAAATTGATATCTTTCAGAGCCATGAATTCCTGAAACATGAGCTCCCGTTTGATTAGTTTTACAAAATATTCTTTTAAGTTATCGATGCGCTCGGAAGCCATATTGAAACGGACCGCCGCATTGGTTACTTTTATGATTGTATCTTTGTCCGATGCCATTTCTGCCTCCTAGATATATAAGATAAATTTATCCTGCGTCTTTAAGAACGCGCCCACTCCGACCAGAAGTGCGATACCTGCTGCCACGAATCCGGCGATGATCAGATACGAATCTGGCATCCGGCATTCCAGAACGATCTGTCTGAACTGCGTGATATAGAAGTACATCGGATTCAGGGTCATAACCAGTTTCCGCAGTGCCTCCGGAAGCAGGGTGATCGGATAAAATAATGGGGTCAGGTACATCCATGCGGTCAGTACTGCATTGTAAATATGCTGGATATCACGGAAGAATACACATCCCTGTGCTAACAGCATTCCCAGTCCCAGGCAGAACAGATATTCCTGCAAAAGAATCACCGGAATGAACAGGAAGAATACATTCGGGACTACCCGGCACACGATAAATACGATAATAAGTGCCCCCAGAGCAAATATCATATTTACAAAGGAACTTGTGATTTTGGAGACGGTAAATACATATTTCGGTACATACGTTTTTTTTAGCAGGGACGCATTTCCAATGATGGAAAAGATCGCCTGTGTGGTTGATTCACTCATAAAGTTATAAAGAGTCTGTCCGATAATCAGGTATACCGGGAAATTGGTAATATCCGATCGGAACATATTGGAGAATACAATTACCATGATAACCATAACCATCAGCGGATTCAGAATACTCCAAAGATACCCCAGAAAGCTCCGGCGGTATTTCAGCTTGATATCTTTTGTCACCAGCTGCTGCATCAGGAAGCGGTATTTGTAAAATCCGCCCAGTCGTTTTAAGAACAAATTCATATCTTTTTCCTTTCTCTCTTTTTTCTTTTATCTCAGAAAAAGTCCTCGCAGCAGAACCCGTCTTAAACTTCCTGCCGGAAATAAACGGTTTAATCTGCGCATGTCTATTTTAATTTTGATCTTTGTCGGTTTTAGCCTGAATTCCCGTATATTGGATGTGCTTTCCTCCTTTCCCGGTTCGGTATGATAGAATTTCAGATAGGAAAGTTCCGCACACTGCGCCCCCCTGTTTCTCTGATATAAGTAAAAGATGCCGAACAGGCGCTCCGCCAGATACCCAATCAGTCTCGGCTCCTGTTTCTGCCTGTCTGCTTCTTTTCTCTCTGCTTCAAAGGCGCTTAAAAGCGTAAAAAGCCATTCCATGTATTTCTGGAACAGCTCTTTTTTCATGATATACATATTCATATAATAGATTTCTTTGGAATGCATATATGCCTCCGCCGCATCTGCATATTCCGGATAAATCCGGTTTAAAAGTGCCAGCATCTGATTCAGATTGTTTCCATCATGATACTGACAGTATTGCCGGTAAACCGTTGTATTGATTCGTTCGCGATACACGGTCAGAAGATCGTATTGTTCGATCTGGCGGCACATCCAGTCTTCCTCGATCCAGTATGGCGTCAGATCTTCCCATACGGAATCTAATTCTATATATGGGATATGACGTTTTCCTATTATTTTCCCTTTCGCAGTCACCGGGCTTAGATTGCGAAAGGTCAGATAACGGCGATAATGGAAAAATCCGTAATAATCGCAATCCAAATGTTTCCACGCCCAGTACTGGGCTGTCAGTTCGCAATAATCTGGATTTTTTTCGGATATATTATCGCCCTCATTGTCATGGTATGTCATTCCTTCCAGCCGCCGGTCTGTCAGAGCCGTTCCCACCTGTATCGGATAAAAAAGGGGATTTTCCGGCACATACGTTGGCTTATGACAGGCAATCAAAATGCGTATATCTGCTTGTTTTTCCATGTTTTATTTTCCGTTTGTCGGCTCCTGTTCTTCTTTAACCCCTTCCGTACTCTCTTTCATCAGCATGATCTTCGGCGTCATGATAATCAGCTTCAGATCTTCCAGAACAGAATAGTTCCGTATGTACGTCAAATCCAGCTTCAGCTTGTCATAAGGGGTTGTGTTGTATTTTCCATATACCTGGGCATAACCGGTCAGTCCGGCTTTGACCTGCAGGCGGAAGGAAAATTCCGGTATTTCTTTTTCCAGCTCTGCTGCCAGCTCCGGGCGCTCCGGCCGCGGACCCACGATGGACATATCGCCTTTCAGAATATTGTAAATCTGCGGCAGCTCGTCCAGGCGGGTTGCACGAAGGAGGCGGCCAATCGGTAGGATTCTCGGATCGTCCTCACTGGCCAGTCTTGCCTTTCCATCCGCCTCCGCATTCTGCACCATGGTCCGGAATTTATAGATTTGAAATTTCTTGCCATTTTTTGTGAGGCGTGTCTGCTGATAAATCACCGGTCCGCCGTCTGTCACCTTGATGCTGATTCCTACAATCAAAAAAATCGGAATCGTAATAACGATTCCGACGAGCGATCCGATGATATCGATGATCCGCTTCATGATGGCCTGTTCAATCTGCAGTCCCTGGTTATTTCTCGAAAGCAGCAGCGGTGAATCAAACAGATTCAGTTCCACCGAACTCCGAAGCAGAATATCTGAAATTTTTGGTACACTGTAGGTCCGGATATTCTGTCCGAAGCAGTATTTGATGATATAGTTGCGCTCGTGCGCCGGAATATCTCCGACAATCACGCTGTCATATTTGGCGATCTCCGCCTTTACCCGTTCCGGGCCTTCGTGATAGCTGATGATCTGGCTGATGATGTATTTATCTTCGCGGGCGTTCATCTTTTCGATCAGATGATAGTCGGAGTGATCGCCCGATATCAGCAGCAGTTCTCTCGGCGGAAACATCCCCCGGTACAGCCACAGAAATGTCATCGTCCATGCCAGAATGATGATGACTGCGCCGACCAGATTGACTGCCAGCGGCAGAGGTGCCGTGAATTTCTTATCCTGCACACTGATCTGAAAATACGTGATAATATTGGTAAATACCACCGCCAATATCTGTGAATATATCAGATTTCCCCGCTTCAGGAGGGCGATCTTGAATCCCCCGTACAGCTGCATAAAGAAAATAAGCAGGAGTCCGTAGATGAAGATCATCATCCAGTTACCCCTGCGGAAAAACGGCGCCCAGATGATCTTGTTGTACCAGTTGATCCAGATGGCACCGTAAAGTCCTGTCAGCAGCGCGATCAGAATCAGGGCAAAGCCCAGCTTGATCAGCCGCTTATATGGTTCGAATTGATTCATTTGTCTGTTTTTTGTATCCTTCCTTTTTATCTCTGTATTTAGCATCTTCCCGCAGGCAGATTCCCAGCTCGATTCTTCTCATTTCTCCAAGAAGTTCTACTTCTACCGTTACCACCCGTTTGCGGATCCGTTTCCGCACGATCTGGTCTTTGAAAAATGCCAGTGGACCTTCTGCTTTCACGATATTTCCGTCCGCGTCCAGCGTGACAGGTGAGAGGCGCACTATATAGTGTTTTTTCTGAGCAGACTCTCTCATTTCATTCACTCCGGCAGATGCTGCCTTTTTGCTGATTTTTGCTTTTTCCCGGCAAATATCTTTTATTTTATCCTCATCCACATCTGCTGCTGTTCGTCCCATCATCCGGCAGAGCAGTTCTTTTTCCGCTTCCCGTATGGACCAGAATTCACAGTCTGTCCGCAAAAGCTTGGAGAGTTTCGGAATCCGTTTTAATGCCAGAAAGAATGCTTCCGGCGTATCCGTGTCCGCGATTACATAGGATGGAAAAAGCGGTTTCCGGTAAATCGTCCGTTCCCCGCCCATTCGCCAGATGCATTCCTGCTCGATCACAAAACAGGCACGGTAACCTTCCCCCGCCAGAACGTGTTCGATGCATTCTGTCAGCTCCTGTTCCTTGCCTGTCTGTGTCTGGATCACATACCACATCCCTGTACTCTCCTTTGCATTTCTCTGCATTTTGGCGCACAATGGGTATGCTTCGCCATCCCGGAGCCGCCCGCAGGCTGCCCGGATACGATCGTTATCCATCCTATGTTCCATCTTTCGTCTGACCATGACATTGATCACAGGCAGCCTACTCCACGTGCTTTTGCTTCTTATTCTGCGTCTCTTAACGCGCTTTCATACATCCGCATCCGGCACGCCCTGATTTTAGAGGATTTGTGCCTATGCGAAGTCTAGTTTATTATACTACGGTTTGTGGGGGGATTCAATAGAAGTTTGTGGGAAGGAATGTTTAGGAAATTCTTAAATTAATTTAATAAGATAAAAGCGGAGTTTTCACCCCGCTTTATCTACAGTCTTTGCACCAGGACTGGTTTCTAATTTGACCATTTCCCATTTTACGGAAACCAAATTCGCTGATTGGTTTTGGCTTATTACAATTCGGACAAATACGAACAGGCTCACTTCCATTGTATCCACTTGATTGAATTATTGGTCTATCAACATTAATATTATTTTTCTTATTAGCCGCCATTACAATACTCCTTTTTAACACATAAACTTCTTTTTATATCTTTATTTATATCATTTGCTCTGCATCCGATAAATAAACAGCAATTGCTTTTTCTACCGCTTTATTTAAAGAATCGCCATCTTCTAACGCTTTAAAAGCCAGTTTTTTATGTAATTCTGGCTTAATCCTGACATTAAAAGTGCCTTTATATTCCTTTTCAGGTTCCTTTTCAACTTCACTACAAAATATAAGATAATCGTCAACTGCACAATGAAATTCCTTTTCTACATCCGCAATATTACTTGTTTGAAAATCCACATAATCATTGATTCCTTCAATAACTCCATCAAATCTCCGCTTTTCCCATTTCCCATTCCCCTCTCCCTATGCTACAATACCCTTATCACACCACCCAAAGGAGGCCCCACCCATGATCCCACAAACTCCCGTTAACTGGACCGCATTTAACTACAAATACTCCACCAATCCCCAACACGCCTTCGAATCTCTCACATACTACCTCTTCTGCCATGAGTTCCAGCAGCCCTACGGTATTTTCCGCTACTTCAACCAGCCCCATATTGAGACAAATCCCATTCATGTGGGCGATCGCTATATTGGTTTCCAGTCGAAATACTATGCAGACAGTGTTACCATGTCATCCAAGGAACAAGAACTGATCGACGCTGTCAAGGGAGCTGCACAGAGATATCCGGGTATTACAACACTCTATTTCTATATCAGCCGTGAGTTTTCCCCCAGTTCTAAAAAGGACGATATCAGGCCCTCCTATCAGAAAAAGGTGGAAGCAGCCGCTGAAGAGCTTGGCATTGAACTTATCTGGCGGGGTCCCAGCAATCTGGAAGCGCAGTTGATGCAGGATAAGCAACTTACCATTTGCCGCAATGTGTTTTTTCAGGTGGACTCTGCCGTACAGACCTGCTGTGAAAATCTTGTAAAACATAAAAGAGAGATATTTGATCACATTCACACCAGCGTAAGATATAGAGAAAACGATATTACTCTGGAACATATCCAACTAGACCTTAACTCGTTTCTAAATTCTGATGCGGTCATTTTGCTCATTGACGGAGCTGCCGGTTCCGGAAAATCGGCTCTGGTAAAACAGCTGACAAATGAACTTACAGGTGACTGCGCGTTCCTTACCTTTAAAAGCACCGATCTGGATGTGAATGATGTACTAAATTTTTTGACGCGTTATGGCGAATTAAATTTGGATGAAGTGATCGATGTATACAAAATGGCTGACACACGTGTGCTCTATATCGATGCAGCCGAAAAGTTTTTTATTTGTGAATATCAGGAAACGTTTGAGGGTATCCTGAACCGCTTTATAGCCGCTGGATGGAAAATCATTTTGACACTCCGAACCGCGTACCGGGATTCTTTTCAAAACTCTCTATTACACGGCAGCAAGGTTCAGACCTACCAGGTCGAACCAATTAACCTAGATAAGCTGTCCACTCTATCCCATACCTATGGTTTTCAGCTGCCACAGGATAAGCGGCTGCTGGATCTGCTCTGTGCGCCTTTCTATCTGGGCTTATATCTGGCTCTGGAAAACCTCGAGGATGAATCGATGCGTTCTTTGAACCGTGAGGCATTTGAGGAAAAAATCTGGAATGATATCATCCGTAACAGCCGGAAGCGGAAGGACAATCTGCCAACCAGAAGGGAAACGGCCCTTATTTCTTTGACCACGAAAATGCTTCGAAATGAGATTTATTATCATGAGATTCTCGCAGAGGATGATTCCGAGGCACTTTCTGAACTGGAAAAAAGCGGCGTGCTGTTCCAAAGCGACGATGCCAGAAGATATTTGCACAGCCATGATGTATTTGAAGAGTTGGTTGTCGGTCATATTTTTACTGAACGCTACCGGCATGGTACCCTGAATAAGCAGTTTTTTGCCGATTTCCACCCTTCTCTCCGCATCCGAAAGCTATTTCGCGGATGGCTGGCTGATTTTGCCGCTGTTCCAACGCATCAGGAGCTTATTTTCCACCTTCTCGACTGCGAACAGATAGAGCGGATATGGAAAGATGAGATTCTCTTAACGGTTATCAGCACGGAATCTTTAAAAGTAGTTTATCAAAAGCTGACACAAAAGATGGCTGCAAACAACTATGAGCTGTTACGAAAACTTGTAATTTTAATCAACACCTGCTGCCGCGCCGCAGAGAACTGGGAGCAATACTGGAGTACTGGAAATCTGATTCCGTTTCGCCTTTCCAAGCCATCCGGCTATGCCTGGCAAGCTTTGTTTGCATTTTTGCTGGAGCAAAAAGAGACTATTCTTTGGGATGAAAGCCTGATCTCTATCATCATCGAGGTACTGGATTCCTGGACCAAACACCTCGCTCATGCCAAATCAGAAAACACCCGCATGGCCGGAGAAATCGGGGTATTTTTGTTTCAAAAAATAGCCAACGACAAGGATCTGCGTTATACCTTTGAAAAAGGGCAGGTAGAAAAGCTGCAGGATGTATTGGTAAATTCCGCATGGATGATTCAGGAACCCTTAAAATCTCTTTTTCAAATGGTAATAGATGAAAAAACAGGCGATGAAAATCATCCTCCTCTTCCCCGTATGTATACGGACCTGGCAAAATGTGCTGTATCGGATATTTATCATTATGGAATGGTTCCAGCTGCAATGCCTGAAATCGCGCTTCATCTGATGGCAAAATTGTGGGTTCACTCCAATATGACTCTTCGTACCCATTACGCCCATCCTGATGTTGAAGAAGATTTCGGTTTAAATCCTCATCTGGACTTTTGGTATCAAACCGCAAGCGCTTATGCAACACCAATTATCCCATTGCTGCAAGCCGAACAAAATCTTGTAACTGATTGGTTAATTGATTTTTGCAATCAAGCTGGTAATTCCTACGCACATTCATCTTTAAATGAGGATTATGGGGAATGTACAAACATTACTATTTATGTAAACAATATACCTGTAGAACAAATTGCATCTGACCGACTCTGGAAGATGTACCGCGGAACTTCGGTTGGTCCAAATCTTCTGATTAGTCTCTTGATGGGGTTTGAAAAATGGCTTCTTATGGTTATCGAGCATTCAGAAACTCTTATTGTTGTTAATTATTGCCGCTATATCCTGCAGAAGTCCCGCAATGTTATGTTAACTTCCGTGATCGTCAGCGCCGCAGAAGCTTATCCAGATAAATTATTTGAGATTGCCTGTGAGCTTCTGCGTACAAAAGAACTGTTTCATCTGGATTCATACCGCTTTACCGCCGAATCCTCAGCTTCCTTTTTGTTGACCGGAAAAGATCTTCTTGAAAAAGAACGGCTAGAAAGTAACCGGCTTCCTTTCAGGAAAAAACGTCTGGAAGAAGTTATTTTATCGTATCAAACAAATTCCAGCGGTCTTTCAACAGAAGCCTTCAATTTCCGAAAACAAACACTTTATCAAGCGATTGACCGAGCGACTGCCGATATCGATACCTGGTCATCCAATGACAAATTTGCCTATTACCGGATGGATTTACGACATTATCAGGAAATTGTTGATGTTCGGGAAAATGAGCACGGGCAGACACTCTGTACGGTTCTCCCTGATTTTACAGAAGACATGAAAGCATTAAGCCAGAAGAGCGCCGCCGCCTATGAACCTCATCTGAAATATATGGATTTACAGTTATGGAGCGATTATAAATTCCACCATGATGTTAAATTCCGGGAATATAAAAAGTATGAGAATGTCCGCACCATTTGCTCAGAGCTGAACGAAATCTGGGCATATATGGACCCTGAAGTTCGCAATGAGGAACTCTCTTCCGACGATATATCTGTGATCGTGGACCGCTTTACCGCGATCGCATCTTACACCAGTGCTGTTTTACTTCGGGATTTTAAGGAAACATTGTCACATGAAGATCGGACATTATGCGAATGTATCATTTTCTCTATTGCTGATTTATTTGCACACGCTTCTCACTTTGAAATCGTTCAGGCTGGAAATGGAATCGATGCGATTGCCGTTGGACTGGTTCTTTTAAGCAATGAAGATAATATAAAAGCCATAAATGACGAAAATCCTCTGTGCCTGCTTCTTAAATTGGCACTGAATGACTGGAGTTATAACAGCCGTATCGTGAACGGAATCGCGTCAACCATCTGGGTGCACAGCCAGAATGCTGCATGGCATTTCCTGTATCTGTTTTCACTCCTCGCCGATTCTTATGAAGACGCGCTTTTGAAAAATGAGTCATTTTCCAGCGATGACTTTTTCAAGCGGAATGAGGATGTGATTGCCCGTGCGCTTGCGAAAGACTCAGTTGATATAACCGACTTTGATTTTTCCAAGCTCCAGAATATAACAATTTTCACGCTTCTTTCCTTGATCTCTCCCCAAGCAGCAGAGGCATTTAAATTCGCGGATGCAACGAAAGATCTTGTCATGGAACTTGTTTTTACAAATAACAGGGATTTGCGCACCGAACGCAGGGAACTTTCTGGATATACATTAAACTATGTTTCCTGGCTGGCAGATGTTCTGCTCCATTGTGAGCAGGCAGAACAGGCAGGTCTGATCGATGCATTTTTCAAATCTGCAGATTTGATTCGGAATGATAACTCAAAATATCTGATTACCGAACTTATTCGAATTCAAGATATCTGTGGAAAAACGGATGCTTTCTGGAATATATGGGAATTACTGAAACCTTACCTTCTTGCATTAAGCAGCAAACCACAGGTTTCTTTTGATGACCGCCATCCGTATGGACTGGACAAAGTGATTATCAGCTATTTATTTGGCAATTCTCCCTGGAGATCCGGCGTTCACCGATGCGCCTTCCTTCCAGAAGGAAAAGCGGCTTTCTTTGACGATTTTATCGACAAATCAGGAAGTCTCAAATCCCTGTTCTATGCGATTTCCCGGCTGCTCTATACCGTTGGGCGGGAACCTTACATTGAAAACGGAATCGACTGGATGTATAAACTGGTCACGCGTGATCCTGACTGCCGGTTACCGCTTTATCAGCAAACCTTGTATTATATGGAAGAGTACGTCGGTCTTTTTGTATCACGTCATCGCATGGATTTCAGGAACGATGTGGAACTGGCTTTGAAGACTCAGACGGTGCTGGAGTATATGGTAAATCGAGGATCGCAGATTGCTTTTTTCTTGCGGGAGTTGATTTAAAATAAAGGGTACAAAGGCAAAATTCTACATTTACTTAGAAATACATATCGGACTGATAGCGAACTCAGTTGACATTGCAGAACATAAGTTCTATAATTGGCTTGTTAGCATTTACAAATTACAGATTTATAAATATTACCTCGGAGGCCAATGCCATGAAAAAAATAGGTTTAACCATATATGCTTTAAATGTTTTTCATACCGGAAAGTATCACGGTGAAGAGAAACATGGACATTTAACTTTTATAGATATGCTTTCAGCTTTCTCTAAACTCTAGAACAGGACAGTTTTCCCGCCCCCGTTTTGGTCTTCCATGAAACAAAGGATGCGGAAGTTGGTTTTAGAAAAGCGAAAATAGAAAGCCATGCGGCTTTATTACATAACCGCATGGCTTTTCTCTTCCATCACCTATTTTTATTTGCAAACCCGGTTCTCCAACTGCCCACTCTGCACATAATGTGTATAGTAAGCCTTCAAATCGTCTCCAAACACTGCCGCCAAATCCGGGTTATTTGCCTTATATACACTGACATCGAAATTCTCCGATGCCCTGCGTCCTTCTGCCATACCGCACGTATAAAAATGCTCAAATAACTTTTGCGAATCTAAGCCAACGACCGACTGCAAATCTGGATTATTCATATAATAATAATTTGCATCAAACACCGGCTGATACATGTTCATCTGTTCCGCTACCTGATTCTGATTACCTGCGGACTGTGCCTGTGTCTGAGTCTGCGTCTGACCGGACGTATTTCCATTCGAAACAGCCCCATTCTTATACGGGCAGACTCCATTTGGATGAAGATGTGCCTCATGGCCGCCACAATGATAATGATAACTTCCCAGACCGCTCTTATTCTTGTAGTCATGATGACCGCCTTGTGCATCGGTTCGTCCCTGATGCGCCTCAGCTGTAATCATCGTCATATTTGAGACTGTTGTGAAAGATGCCGTCAGCATCATACAGGATAAAAGCGCGGTTCCAAACTTTTTAAAACGTTTCATAATAACTCCCCCTTGTAACTGTAAAATGAAATGCTCTCCAATTTAATTGTAACATTTCCATACAGAAAACACAAGAAAATTGCCATAATACCGCACTAATTCTGCCTTATAAAACCATGCGGTTGCCATTACACAGCTGACACATACTCTTCTTACTCACCTTCTTTCAAGGAAAACTCCTTAAGAAATGGAATTCCTCCATATACCCCCGCCAGATAATCCTTTTCAAATGATGCATCGGAACGCACCTTAAAGTCCGAAAGCGCACATAATTCCGAATGTCCCAGCTCGTCTTTCTGTACAAACCAAATCTGGTCCCTTCGGAATAATTTTTTATCCATTAATGTCGTATCATGTGTAGTATAAATCAGCTGAGCCATTGAATTGTTATCATAAAATAAATCAATAAAAAATTTTAACAACAATGGATGTAATTTTACATTTAGCTCATCCATCACCAGTACATAATCATTGATAATTGCCATATGTGCATGGATAAAAAGCATGATACTCTTGATTGTACCTTCTGACTCATCGTATAAATTCAAAGGATATAATTCCCCATCCGCCCCTTTATGAAATGTAAAAAACAGCGTTTCTTTTTCTTTATAAGTAATATCCTTTATTCCAATATCTATTGCGGTAAGAAACTCTAATAACTTTTCCTTTTTTCCATCAATTACCTTAGGTAAAAGAGCATCTAAAAACCTTGTATCTTCATAGTCATCCGACATAAAAACCAGTACATCTGTAATTCCTGAATAAACCGTTTTAAAAATATCTGTTTTTAACTTGAGTTTATTAAAGAAAGATAACAATAATGTCTCTGGTGGAATTTGATCTTTATAAGCTTCACATTTTTTTCTAACGTACACCCCTAAATTTACTTTTTGCATCGTCCTCTCAAAAATCGTCACTTTACGGTTTGTCTTTAAACTCTTTCTGTACAGCCATTCCATCACGATCTTCTCAGAATTGTACTCAAACCCATACTGATACTCCTCGTCCCGCAGAATCTGTACAATCTCAAATTCTGAATTACCTTTGTTCTCTTCAAAAGAAAATGGTTTACTGCATTTTTTGAGTACGGACTCAGCTCCGTCATCAACATTGTTCAAAGATTGGGAAACAATCCGCCGAAAAAGCTGTAGTGCCCACACGAAATTGGACTTTCCGCTGGCATTGGCGCCATAAATAGCTGCTACCCGCAGGAATTTTTCCTTGGTATCTATATCAATCAGGTTCGACGGTGCTCTTTATAAGCGCTGATTGCTGTCATATCAAAAATCGTTTCTTCTTTAAAGGAAAGAACGTTTTTCATTTTAAATTGCACCAACATGTTTTGTATCTCCTTTTTATATAATATACAAATTTCTGATTTTTATATCAACATTTTTGTGATTTTTCCGTTATTTTATTGATTTTATGTTTCATAATTACTCTATCCGTCTCTCTCAATTACAAAAAAAATCAAGATTCTATGCCGGAATAGAATCTTGATCATCAATTAGCCGCGATACTTTTCGCGAGGGATTCGCAGGCAGAACACCTTGAGGCCATATTGTGAAGCCCAGATGCGCACGCCCTTACGAGTAATATATGGAGTATATACTAAGACATATTCCTTATCCATAAGGCGGTCACCTCCTTTTTTGAAGGTTCCTCTTGAAATCCCCGACAAAGTATGATACATTTAAAAATGTAAATACGTATCCCGGCATACTCGTCGGCAGAATTTGTGCTGCAACACAGATTCAAGAGGCAGAACACCTATGGGTGGTCTGCTTTTATTTTTCCAACTCTTCTTTTAAGTTGGAAATAAAAGTGGGTAACATGTTTTCAATGTAAAGTGTGATGAAATCTAAATCTTTTTCGGTCACATTCTGGGGAATGATAACCTTTGCCACAGAACCAGAAAGTGTTGGTATTGTAAAACAATACGCCGACGGCTCCATCGACGTCAGAACTTCCTCTTTGGATTCAGCGGTACTATTTTCACTAACCTCTTTAGAATCTTTAGAAGAACTTTCATCCTCAAAGGAGTCAATATCATTCTCATCTGATTCCAAAAGAATAATGCCGTTTTTCAGTATTCCTACCTGCTCTGCATTTTCAATGAATTTCGCAGCGGCAATATCCTTAGCGCTTTTCGTTAGATTGTATTCTAAAAGAAGTATATTACTAAGCTTATCTTGACTAGGAAGGGCCTGGTTTTCATATCTTTCCACGATCTTACGATATAGCGGAGCCGATAAAAAGCTTTCTACGATAGCGCGTCTGGTATCTAATTCATTAACCGGATAGACAATCCGCTTGGCAAGTTCTGTCAGTTCAACCGCTCCATTTGAACCTCGAATCAATCCAAACTGCTTTGCAGTACTAATCTTTGCCCGAAAGGAATTTGTCTTCACGCTAAATCCAAGAACACTTGCAATAGTATTGATAGATACACGCTTTCCACCGATTTTTACAATTTCATTAATGAAATCCACTATTTCTTTAATAGAAAACATGGGATACAGTGAACTTCTTTCCTTTATATTTTTTTCAGCCGACTGTGCCATCTGAGAATCTCCCTCCTTAAATCCACGTCTAGTATAGCATCTACCATCCACTTCGTCAAGACTTAAACTTAATTTGATTCTCAATGTGCTCAAAATTTGATTCTTATTTACGTCCATTCTCGTAAAAACTATGTTTTTTACATTGTAAATTTAAAATTGAGTGCACATATCATTAAAAAGGACCATATCATTTTTCTTATATTTTGCGAAACAGCATCTGTTGTCATTTGCTGTTTCACAAATTTCATTTTTTCCTTCTGCACTCCTATTTTTAACCTGATTCTCCAGGCATTCCATACACTTAATATATATAATTTTCGTATAAAAATAGGCTATTGCAAACACCTGCATCCGCAATAGCCCATTCTTACCTTCTACTATATTCGTCACTCTCCAAAAACTTAAAAGAGCTTTCTACCGCATATACTCCTGCTTCACCTTATGATCCACCACATGCCGCTTCGCCAGCTCTTTCGTCACATCCTCTACACTGATGCCCGCGTCTGCCATCAGAACCATGGCATGGTAACACAGATCTGCCAGCTCGTAGATCGTTTCGTCCTTGTCTTTCTTCGCTGCCGCGATGATAACCTCGGTACACTCCTCGCCGACTTTCTTCAGAATCTTGTCCAGACCTTTATCAAACAGATACGTCGTGTAGCTTCCTTCCTTCGGATTCGTCTTACGTCCCATAATGAGGTCGTAAAGTCCCTCATAGGAAAACGGCGTGATCTCCTCGTTCTGGTAAACCGGCTCAAAGAAGCAGCTCTCTGCGCCCGTATGGCACGCCGGACCTTCCTTGACCACCTCGACAATCAAGGTGTCCTTATCGCAGTCCGCATAAATACTGGAAATATGCTGCACATTCCCGCTCGTCTCACCCTTTCTCCAGAGCTCCTGACGGCTGCGGCTGTAAAAACAGGTTTTCTTCTCCCGAAGGCTGATCTCCAGACTCTCCCTATTCATCCAAGCCATCATCAGAACCTTCTTGCTATAATGATCCTGCACAATCGCCGGAATCAGACCTTTCTCATTAAACTTTAACTCATCAATCTTAAACGACGGCTCTACGCCTGCAATCTCGTTGATATTCTCACTCATATTTTTATCCTGCCTTACCACATAAAATTTTAATTACATCGTAACTGTTCAGTACCTTCACAGTCACGCGCAAAATCCCATTAAAAATTGCCTGCTGGCTCATGTTTTCGTACGATCAGCGCAGCGCCGACGCTCTCCTTCGCGATCCACAGGAGAACAGGCATCCAAAAACTGTAGAAAACATCGCATACGCCGGTGCGTAGTGAGGTCTTTTCGAACTTAGCACCGCTGCGTAGGCGCAAGAGCGAAAGCGTTTTTCGGAAGTTTCTGGATGCCTGTTTTCCGTCCCTCTCACGAAAAAGCACCGCCCTCTAACTTTTAGGGCATCTATGCGATTTAGATCAACCGCATCTCCACCCCATTCTCCGCCAGATACTGTTTCAATTCCTTAATATTCACTTCTTTCCGGTGGAAAATACTCGCCGCCAGTCCCGCGTCGATCTGCGGATACTGGAAAAGGTCTAAGAAGTCTTCTTTCTTTCCCGCGCCTCCCGATGCAATAATCGGCACATCGACACGCTTCGCGATCTCCAAAAGCATCGGAATATCAAATCCCTGCTTCACACCGTCCGTATCGATACTGTTGACCACCAGCTCGCCTGCGCCGCGTCTGACGCCGGATTCTGCCCATTCCAGCGCATCAATGCCTGTATCGACACGCCCGCCCTGCTTAAATACGTGGTATTCGTCTCCAACACGTTTAACATCCATCGAAAGCACCACACACTGATCGCCGTAGCGGTGTGCCGCCTCGGTAATAAGCTCCGGATTTTTGATCGCGCCGCTGTTGACGCTGACCTTGTCCGCGCCGCATTTTAAAACGCGGTCGAAATCATCCAGCGTGCTGATGCCGCCGCCGACCGTCAGCGGGATGAAAACCCGTTTTGCCGCCTCAGTCAGGATGTCGGTAAAGATTTTTCTTCCTTCTACACTTGCCGTAATATCATAAAATACCAGCTCGTCCGCGCCGCTCTGGTTGTAAAATTCTGCCATCTCGACCGGATCCGCCACATCCTGGATTCCCTCGAAGTTGACGCCTTTCACGACACGCCCGTTCTTTACATCCAGACATGGAATAATACGTTTTGAAATCATGCCGTTCCCTCCTGATTTCTTTTTCTGATTATTCATTCGAACGCTTCGAATGATTCGAATGATTTTTTTGCCGCTTTTTATACGGCGCTTCTCCTAAACGGAATATTTCAGTGCTTCCTTTAAATCAATCGCACCCAGATACAGCGCTTTTCCTAAAATCGCACCATACACCTCATTTTTCAAGATCTCAATCTCCTTGAGGCTGCTGATTCCACCGGACGCCACGATATCCAGCCCTTCAATCTGCGATAATTCTTTATAAAGCTCCAGGTTCGTTCCCTGCATCTTTCCATCGCGGGAAATATCGGTGTAAATGACCGTTTTCACTCCCGTATCGCGCAGGCGGCGGCAGAAGTCAACGCCTCTTACCTCGCTCGTCTCAAGCCACCCGTGAGTCGCCACAAAACCATCCTTCGCGTCCACACCGACTGCAATTTTATCGCCGTATTTGCGGACCATTTCTTCGACAAATGGATAATTTGTGACCGCCACCGTGCCGAGAATCACGCGTCCGGCTCCGAGCGACAGGTATTTGTCGATGGATGCCTCGTTGCGGATGCCGCCGCCGACTTCTACAAATAATCCCGTTGTCTTAATCAGCTTCTCTATCGTGTCAAAATTTGCCAGCGCCGCGTCTTTCGCGCCGTCCAGATCGACCACGTGCAGGTTTTTCGCGCCCTGCTCCTTGAATCCCAGCGCCACCTTCTCCGGCCGGTCGCTGAATACTGTCATCTGGTTATAATCGCCCTGCACCAGGCGCACCGCCTTGCCGTCCCGCAAATCAATCGCCGGAAATAGCTCCATGTCCGTTTCCTCTCCATAACTGTTTAAATCCAATCTACAAGCCTGAAAAAACAGTTACCTTTCTTGTTTTTCTATTAATTATATCTCCGAAAACGCCTTCAGAATCCGCAGTCCCACTTCCCCGCTCTTCTCCGGATGAAACTGGCAGCCCATGACATTTTCATTTGCCGCGGACGCCGTGACCGGAATGCCGTACTCCGAGGTTGCCAGCAGACTCTCATCACAATCTTTTCCATAGAAGCTGTGGACAAAGTAGACGTAATCGCCCTCTTTGCTGTATTTAAACAGCGGATGCTCCTTTCCTTTTTCCGTCAGATGCAGGCTGTTCCAACCCATGTGCGGCACTTTTAGGTTTGCCGGAATGTCTTCTTTTAAGTCTGCCATCACGCCCGGAATCAGTCCCAGACCCTGATGCTCGCCGTATTCATAGCTTTTATCAAAGAGAAGCTGCATTCCGAGGCAGATTCCCATGATCGGTTTGCCTGCTTTTGCTTCATCCAGCAGCGGCTCTGCCATTCCGGATCCGCGCAGTTTCGCAATCGCATCACCATACGCGCCGACGCCCGGTAAAATGATGTGATCCGCTTTTCTTAAATCTTCCGGATCGCGGCTGACTTTATTTTCCAGTCCCAGGTAACTGAGGGAGGAACTGAGGGAAAACAGGTTTCCCACGCCGTAATCAATAATTGTTATCATTTGCAGCCTCCTATATCAATTCATGTATGTTCCCGCAGTCAACGCAGGAACCCGCTGAATCATTATAAACCTATTAAATAGATTTGTTATACTTACTTTTATCTTAGATCATAATACCCCTTTTGTCGATGGAATCTCGTCCCGGTATCTCTTGTCAATCGACACCGCCTCGCCGAGCGCGCGTCCCAGTCCCTTGAACATCGCCTCGATGATATGGTGGCTGTTTTCGCCGTGGAACATTTTAAAATGCAGCGTCATCCGGCTGTTGGAGGACAGTGCAATCATAAATTCCTTTACAAGCTCGGTATCAAAATCGCCCACTTTTTCGGTCGGGATCTCTACATCCATGACCAGATAGGAACGTCCGCTTAAATCGAGCGCCGTCATTACCAGTGTTTCATCCATCGGAAGCAGGAAACTGCCATAACGGCGGATGCCCTTTTTATCACCCAGCGCCTCTAAAATTGCCTGTCCCATGGCGATTCCGATGTCCTCTGTCGTATGATGGTAATCGACCTGCGTATCTCCGTCACATTTCAATGTGAGATCAAACCGTCCATGTCTGGCAAAGAGCTCCAGCATATGGTTTAAAAATCCGCAGCCCGTATCGACCTGATATTTTCCCGTTCCATCTAAATCAATCGACAGGCTGATTTTCGTCTCTGCCGTGTTTCGTTCTAATGAAATCTTGCGTTCTCTTGACATTTTTGCCAGCCTTCCTTTCTTATTCACAGCTGCCCCATCTACAAAAACCATGCTGCCAGCATTTTCATACGGTTCCCACAGTAAATGCGTGAACCTATTGAATTCCGGCCTATCTTACAACTGCACTTCTCGCCGCTTCCACCAGCTTCTTCGTCTCCTCAACAAACGTTTCCATCTCTTCCTCGGATCCGATGGAAATGCGGACATAATCCTTGATCCGCTCACTGTCCCAGCGTCTTACCAGGATTCCTGCCTCGCGCAGTCCGTCAAAATAGACTTTTCCCGGCATATCGCCGCTCTTGGCAAAAATGAAGTTGGTCTTCGAATCCAGCACAGTAAATCCAAGTGCCCGGAGCGCCTCGGTCGTTTTTTCACGCGTTTTGCAGATGCGCCCGGTACATTCTTTCGTGTAGTCCCAGTCGCGCATCGCCGCCGCGCCAGCCAGAATCGACAGGCGGTTGACGTTGTACGGGTTAAAACTGTATTTGATCCGGTTCATATCCGCGATAAGTTCCGGGTTTGCGATCGCAAATCCGACGCGCGCGCCGGCTAAGCTGCGGGATTTGGAAAAGGTCTGGATAATCACCAGATTTTCGTATTTCGGAAGCAGTGATACACACGATTCGCCGCCGAAATCCACATACGCCTCATCCACCATCACAACGCGGTCCGGGTTGGACGCCGCTACTTCCTCAATCGCAGAAAGCGGCAGGTTCATGCCTGTCGGGGCATTTGGATTGGCGATGATCACATTATTTCCGCAATTTTTATACGGTTCGATATTTAAGGTAAAATCTTCCTCCAGCGGAACTACCTTGAACGGGATTCCATAGAGCCCGCAGAGTGCCGGATAAAAGCCATATGTCAGATCTGCGAACTGCAGCGGCGCGTTCTGGTCGCAGAATGCCCGGAATGCAAAACCTAAAATCTCGTCGGAACCATTGCCCGCGATGACCTGGTTTGTTCCCACGCCGTAGTGGTCGGCAATCGCCTCGATGAGGACGCGCTCTTCCGGATCCGAATAAAGGCGTAAATTTGCAAGTTCCAGCGGCATAATTTTAGAAGAATTTTCCTCATACCCCGCCAGAATCGCCTCCGCAACCTTCGGACTCGGCGGATACGGGCATTCGTTTGTGTTCAGCTTGATAAATTTCCGTCCCTGCGGCTGCTCACCCGGTGTATACGGAAGAAGTGATTCGCTTGCTTTGCTCAAAAAACGGCTCATATCTGCCTACGCCTCCTTTTTATATTCTGCTGCGGTTTCTTTCTGCGCTTTCTCTTTTGCTTCTTTTTCTTTCTTTTCCTGTTCCTTTTTCTTCTGGTGTGCTTCCACCGCGCCCTTCAGCTTCTCCGCCATCTCGGTGATCTGCTTGTTTTTAAACTCAAAGCTGCTCTTGTTGGCGATGAAACGGGCGCTGATCGGCAGGAACTCTTCCAGCACTTTCAGGTGATTTTCACGGATCGTGCTGCCCGACTCGACAATATCCACGATGACGTCCGAAAGTCCCAGAATCGGCGCCAGCTCAATGCTTCCGTTTAATTTAATAATGTCAATATCGCGTCCCAGCTTCGCGTAATGCTCTTTCGCAATATTCGTAAATTTCGTTGCCACGCGCACCGGTCGGTCTTTGTCCTCGACGTAATCCTCTTTTCCAGCCACGCACATCCGGCATTTTCCAAGTCCCAGATCGAGAAGCTCGTATACATCCGGGTTGCTCTCCATCAGAATGTCTTTTCCGACGATTCCGACGTCTGCCGCATGGTGCTCGACGTATATTGCCACATCACTCGGCTTTACGAGCAGGTAGCGGACACCCGTCTGTGGGTTCTCAAACACCAGTTTTCTATTTTCGTCGTAAATACTCTTGCAGTCATATCCGACCGACGCCAGAAGCTCATACACCTGATCGCCCAGTCTTCCCTTTGGCAGTGCTATGTTTAACATCTCGCGCCCTCCTTTCCATTCTCCTGAAAGGCAGTTTCCCGGTCCTCTTCCAGGGAAAGACGTCCGTCATACCGGTACAGATAGCAGTAACGCAGATCCTCCGGCACAGCTTTCTCCACCCGCACGCGCAGTCCCTGACGGCGCAGGCTTTCAACCGCCTGGCACAGGCGCACTACATCGACATCCGGCTCATAGAGTACCAGCGCATCGACATCGTAGCGGATGCTCTTTTCCGGCAGGCGCTCCAGCTCTTTCAAATAGATGGCAAATCCGATCGCATCGGCTTTCTTTCCTAATTTTGCCATCATACCGTCGTACTGGCCGCCGGAAAGAACCTGGCGTGCCAGACCATCTAAGAATCCCTGGAAAATAATACCGTTATAATATTCAATGTCATTGATCATCGAGAAATCCAGCCGCACCTTGTCAAGCTGTCCGCCCAGTCCCATCGCCTCCAGAACCTCATACAGGCGGGATAACAGGGCAACCGCCTCCTTCATTTTCGGCGTATCCGCGATCGCACCTGCCTCTGCCAGCACCCGCCCAAACTCTCCGTACAGCCCGGAAACCTTCATCAATTTCTCTGTATCGCCCTCCAGCAGTGCCAGATCCGCGCACAATTTTTCCAATCCGCTGCGGTTTTTCGTCCGGATCAGCCCTAAAATGATATCTTTCTGTTCGGCATTGACCGGAAGCTCTTCCATCAGTCCCACCACGAAATCCATGTTAGAAATCTTGAGCACATAGTCCGTCTCAAAATCCGCCAGACTCTTGAGCGCCAGCGCCAGCACCTCCGCGATCACGCAGTCATCCACGCCGCCCATGCACTCCAGTCCCATCTGGCTGATCTCTTTGTAAGTGTGGCTTTCCTTGCTCTCACGATACACACTCTCCAGATAATAGACCTTCTCGCACGTATTTTTATCTGCCTTGGTGTTCTTCGCGATGCTCAGCGTCACGTCCGGCTTGAGAGCCATCAAGCGTCCGTCCAGATCCGTAAATGTCGGCACATTTTCCCCCAGCAGGAAACTTTTATTCGCTGCATACAAACTATATTCCTCAAACCGCCCCATCCGGTACTTGCGGTATCCATAGCTCTCATAAAGACCTCTCAGGCGAAGCGTCGCCGCCTCCGCCCTCCGAAGGCTCTGAATCTCTAAATTCATGCTCTATCTCCTCTCAACTGCCGCCGCAACCGCCCTGCCTCAACAAAATCTGCCGGACAATCACCCGCTCGTCTATATCCTGCTGTTATAGCTCCCATCACTTTTGTTTATCTTGCTATCATGGTAGCGCACTAAAGTGTTTTCTATATACTATCATTCCTTCTTAAAAAAAGCAACTACTTTTTTAGAATACTCACACTTTAATTAAAAGAAAAACTCGGGGCGTGAGAAATGTGCGCCCCGAGTTTTTCCACCTCGACTCTATTCTTTTATAACCTTCTCCAAAATCGACCCCAGAATCTCCGTCCAAGGCGTATACGCATCCTTTTCCTCCAGATGCGTCAGCGCCATCCAGTTCAGTCCTCCCGGTGTCATTTCTCTGGCAAGGTCTTCCAGATCCCCGTCCCACGTCGCTGCCTTGCGGGACAGCGCCCCAGTAAATTCGGTGATGTATGCCCGTGCGGATGGCTCATCCAGCCCGTTTCTCTCACACCACTGGATAATGACGGTCAGAAGCATATAGTAAGCGCTCATCAGGCCCGTCGTGCTCCTAAGGATCGCGATCTGCTTCGGCGTATCGACCGGAACCGGCTTGCCGACGTGACTCATCAGATCGACTACCTCCGGGATATCCGGGTAAATCACCACCGGTCCGAAGCGGTTCGCCGCGAAAGTCAGAGGCACAACATCCGCCAGAATCTCTCTCTGTCCAAACATTTCCTCGATGCGCTTTAAGCTCAGCGTTGCAACCAGATTGATAAACTTCTTCTCCGGTCCGATATGAAGCGGTTTTAAGATATCTTCCGCCGCCTTCGGAAGGAGCGCCGCAAAGACCCAGTCCGACCGGTCCACAACTTCCTGGTTATCCGCCGCGACCGACACGATCTCCGGGTATTTCTCATGCAGCATCTGCGCCCGTTCTTTATTTCTCGGCGATACAACGATCTGCAGATTCTCCATTCCGCTCTCGCAGAATCCAGTCACGACGGACGTCGTAATGATTCCCGTTCCAATAAATCCCAGTTTCATAAACTTCTACCCTCTCTTTCTCCTCTCCGTTTACCCGAAATTTTTCCAGACGATTCCGAGCGAACTTTTCTGATAGTTACTCCCCCGATTTTATTCACATACACAGTATACAACCAAAAACACATATTTTCCAGCATCCTACTCATATCTCGGCGCACTTTTCCGGGTTTTCATCGTAATTCCTCCCTCAACCTTCGCAGCCCACTTTGATCAGGCGCCTTATTTTATCGTTCATATCCTCCTTGCTATTTTCTTTGAAATTGTCCACTTCCGCAAATAAAGCGATTGAAATAAGCCATCTCCTCATCTTTATTCAATCTTAATACATCGTTAAATCTCCCTTATCCGCTCTTAAAATCTCCAGCTGTATAATATGACCATCACAGAAATAAGGAGTTGCCTTTATGCCGGAAGAGATTATTCGTCGAAAGCGCCGCCTTTCGTCTTTTCAAATTATCACATTAGGGTTTGCCGGGGTCATTCTACTCGGAGCGCTACTGCTGATGCTGCCGATCTCCACGACTGGAGAGAATATTACTCCATTCAATGAAACGCTGTTTACTGCGACCTCTGCCGTCTGCGTGACAGGGCTTGTAGTACAGGATACAGGCTGCTACTGGTCAACCTTTGGGCAGGCGGTTATTCTGGCACTGATCCAAATTGGTGGTCTTGGTGTCGTAACCGTAGCAGCATCGTTTGCGCTGTTGTCCGGGCGAAAAATTTCTCTGATGCAGCGCAGCACCATGCAGGATGCAATTTCAGCACCAAAGGTCGGCGGAATCGTCCGTCTGACACGCTTCATCCTGCGAGGGACGTTTCTGATTGAGCTTCTGGGAGCGCTTGCCGTGCTGCCGGTATTCTGCCGGGACTATGGATGGCGCGGCATCTGGATGGCGGTATTTCATTCCATATCCGCTTTTTGCAACGCCGGGTTTGACATTCTTGGGACAGAAAGCAACCACTATCCATCTCTTACCGGCTACGCGGACAGCCCGGTAATCAATATCACGATTATGCTGCTGATCGTGATCGGCGGTATTGGATTTCTGACGTGGGATGACATCTTTGAAAACAAGTGGCGGTTTCATCGCTACCGAATGCAGAGCAAGGTGATTCTGGTCACGACAGGTTTTTTAATTTTTCTGCCTGCTATGTTTTTCTTCTTTTCAGACTTTTCCGCGCTTCCCGCCGGAAACCGGCTGCTGGCATCCTTTTTTCAGTCTGTCACGCCGAGGACAGCGGGCTTCAACACGGTAAATCTTTCCACGATGTCCGGTGCATCACAGGGCGTAATGATCCTTTTGATGCTGATCGGCGGTTCTCCAGGTTCTACAGCAGGCGGTATGAAAACAACGACACTGGCGGTTCTGCTTGCCAATGCCACTGCAACCTTCCGCCAGCGCGATAGTGCCCGATTTTTCGGACGCAGAGTCGATTGCAGCGCCGTCAAGACCGCCGCGACCATTCTGACAATGTACTTGATGCTGTTCTTTGGCGGTGCTGTCTTTATCAGCGCATATGAGAATCTTCCGCTGTCTGCCTGCCTGTATGAAACGGCATCGGCGGTCGGGACGGTGGGATTGACACTTGGTATTACACCGCAGCTGCACATTCCATCGCAAATGGTGTTGATCACGCTCATGTATCTGGGCAGAGTCGGCGGTCTTACCCTTATTTATGCGACATTTTCCAGCAAAAAAGTGGGGAATGCAAAGCTGCCGCAGGAAAAAATCACGATTGGATAAGGAGTCTTTTCACATGAAAAACATTCTATTGATTGGCACAGGCCGCTTCGGACGGCATATTGCAGTACAGCTTTCTCAGCTGGGGCATCAGGTCATGGCGGTCGATACAAACGAGGAACGAATCAATGATGTGCTGCCATATGTCACCAATGCACAAATTGGCGACAGTACAAACGCGGAGTTTCTTCGCTCTCTTGGCATCGGAAATTTTGATGTCTGCATCGTAACCATCAGCGGTAACTTTCAGAACTCGCTGGAAACCACCTCGCTGCTGAAAGAGCTGGGGGCGAAGTGCGTGGTGTCGCGTGCCGAGCGTGATGTGCAGGCAAAGTTTCTGCTTCGCAACGGTGCCGACCAGGTAGTCTACCCGGAAAAACAGGTGGCAAAATGGGCAGCGATCCGATACACTGCCGACCATATTTTCGACTACATAGAGATCGACGAGCAGCACGCCATTTTTGAAGTAGAAGTTCCGGCCGGGTGGATCGGCAAAAGTGTTGGTGAACTGGATATTCGCAGAAAGTATGGCATTAACATTCTCGGCATCAAACATTCAGGAAAAATCGACGCTTCCATTACGCCGGATACGGTGCTGTCCGGGGAAATAACGATTTTAGCGTTGGGCGAATACAAAGCGCTGCAAAAGTGCTTCCGAATCTGAATGGACGGTGAGGGTATATGGAAGATAGCGTTTTGATCGCTGGGACGGCGCTAATGTTCCTGTTCGGCTGGGTTTTGATGAAACGGCTGGATCGCTTTCTGGACGAAAATCAGAAGCGCATCAAAGAATCGTCTGAACAACAGCAGGCTGAACCGTGCGTGCATCTGGTCGGAAATATTTCTCCTGACGAACTTGAGGAAACATTTTCTCAGTTTCGCAATAGTCATGCCCATGTAGAAATCGTGATCTATGATTCAGAGCAAATTTCTTTTCCGGACAACGAATCCGATTGGGCGCAGTAGAAACCTCCACATTTTGGTGCTATAATATTGTTTAAGAGGGGGTGAAAATGTGCAGAATAAAGGAAGCGAAATACCAAAAGAACATATTCTTGTGTGCCTGTCCTCGTCTCCATCCAATGAACGCATTGTACGAATGGCGGGGAAAATGGCACAGGCATTTTGCGCCAGTCTTACCGCACTCTACGTGCAGACCCCCGGAGACGCTGATATGAACGCGGAAGATACCGTCCGTTTGCAGGCGAATATGCGTCTGGGGCAGCAGCTTGGCGCAGAAATTGTCACAACGCATGGTGAAGATGTGGCGACACAGATCGCGGAATATGTGCGGCTCTCTGATGTGACCAAAATTGTGATTGGGCGAAGCGGCGTACAGCGGCGGCATTTCTGGAGCGAATCGACGCTGACAGAACAGCTCATTACGCTTGCACCAGAGGTAGATATTTATATTATTCCGGATGTGGAAGCCTATAAGAACTGCCGCAGAAATCAGCCGCTTACTATCCGCCCGGCGTTTCCGACCGCCCGGGAACTACTTCTGACCATCGGAATTCTGGCAGTTACGACGGTCATCGGATGGATCTTTCTGCGGCTCAGCTTTGCAAATGACAATATCATCATGGTTTACCTGCTGGGTGTGCTTCTGACTTCCACTTTTACCAGCGGATATACCTGCGGTGTGCTGTCCGCTTTTTTGAGTGTCCTCCTGTTCAATTATTTTCTGACGGAACCCCGGCTGTCTTTGGCAGCCTATGGCAGCAAATACCCGATAACCTTTGCCGTCATGTTCGCGGCTGCACTTTTGACAAGTACACTTGCGGCCAAGCTCAAAGCCCACGCACAGCTATCCGCACGGGACGCTTATCGCACGAAGCTCCTTTTTGATATGAACAGACAGCTCCAAAAAGCGGAAACGCCGGAGGAGGTCTATCGGATGACCGCGACGCAGATACAAAAGCTCATGCAGCGAGACGTTCTGATTTACCCGGCACAGGGCAACGCTCTGCTGGATGGGAACATTTATCCGGCTGACGGAAGTAGTCCATACAGCATCCCAGATACCGACCGGGAACAGAACGTGGTTCAATGGGTCTGGCAAAACCGCAAGCGCGCCGGAGCAACGACGCAAAACTTTCCAAAAGCAAAACGGCTGTATCTTGCCATCCGTACCGGGCAGCAGATTTACGGTGTTGTCGGGATTCCGATGGAAAAGCAAACGCAGCCTGACGCATTTACATCCAGCGTTCTGTTCTCCATCCTCGGCGAGTGCTCTCTGGCGCTGGATAACCTGCGAAATGCCAGAGAAAAGGAAGAAGCTGCCGTTCTTGCAAAGAACGAACAGCTTCGCGCCAATCTTTTGCGTTCGATTTCTCATGATCTCAGGACACCACTGACCTCGATTTCCGGCAACGCAGATACGCTGCTGCACAGCTATGACGTGTTGGATGAGCAGACACGGAAACAGATTTTTACGGACATTTATGACGATGCACAATGGCTGACGGGGCTGGTTGAGAACTTGCTTTCCATTACGAAAATTGTAGACGGCAGCGTAAAGCTGCACCTTTCTGATCAGGTCGTGGATGACATCATATCGGAAGCACTCAGGCATATTGACCGAAGAGCGGCAGAACATCACATCGCAGTAGATTGCGGAGACGTACTGTTGCTGGCACGGATGGACGCAGGACTCATCATGCAGGTGCTCATCAATCTGGTGAATAACGCAGTCAAATATACTCCAGTTGGCTCGAACATCCGGATCACGGCAATCCCGCGAGAAAATATGGCTGAAATATGTGTCAGCGATAACGGTCCCGGTATTCCGAATGAACTGAAGGAACGTGTTTTTGAAATGTTCTTTACTGGGGGCAATCCAATTGGCGACAGCCGCCGAAGTCTTGGACTTGGACTTACGCTCTGTCAAACTATTGTCCATGCACATCATGGTGAAATGACGTTGAAAGACAATTCGCCGCATGGCTGCATCTTTTCCTTTACAATACCACTTAGTGAGGTGAACTTAAATGAATAAGCCGCTCATCCTCGTTGTAGAAGATGATACCCCGGTGCGAAATTTAATAACGATGACACTAAAAACTCACGAATATAGGTATCTTTCGGCGCAAAACGGCGCAAGTGCCGTGATGGAAGCGCTGTCTCACAACCCGGACATTGTACTGCTTGATCTGGGGCTGCCGGATATGGACGGCGTAGAAGTCATCCAAAAAATCCGGTCGTGGTCGAATATGCCGATCATTGTGATCAGCGCCAGAACAGAGGATTCCGATAAAATCGGGGCACTGGATGCTGGGGCGGATGATTATCTAACGAAGCCTTTTTCCGTGGACGAACTGTTGGCACGACTGCGGGTGACGCAGCGGAGACTGTCGATGATGAAAACAGACTCCGTGCAGGATTCTCCGATTTTTACGAATGGTGCGCTGAAAATCGACTATGCGGCAGGCTGCGCATATCTTGACGGCACAGAGCTGCACCTGACACCCATCGAATACAAGCTGCTGTGCCTGCTCTCCAAAAATGTTGGTAAGGTTCTGACACACACCTATATCACGCAGCAGATTTGGGGCAGCAGTTGGGAAAACGATATCGCTTCTCTGCGGGTGTTCATGGCGACCCTGCGCAAAAAGCTGGAACGCGGAAAAGACGGGCAGCAATACATACAAACACACATCGGAATCGGCTATCGGATGCTCCGCATCGAGTAAGTAATTCCTGAACGGAACATTCATGACTGAATGGAGTAGATTTCTTGTGGTCATTCCATTCTGCCCCAAATAAGCTGACCATCGTTGAAATAGCGAGGACTTGAAAGTCCTCGCTATTAGCATACATCGTCTTATATATTATATCTGTTTTTCCATCTTCGTTTTTGCTGCTTTCCCTACTTTCTAGCACACTCCCCATCAAGCCCCAAAAGGATTTTTAATCCATGATCCAGCTGCGGCAGAATGTACTCCAGACACTCCCGCACTGCCTTCGGACTGCCCGGCAGGTTGACGATCAGCGTGCGTTTACGGATCCCACTTGCCGCCCGGCTTAACATCGTCCGCTTTGTAAATTGTAAGCTGTATGCCCGCATCGCCTCCGGGATACCCGGAACCATCCGTTCCGCGACCGCCAGCGTCGCCTCCGGCATCACGTCGCGCGGAGAAAATCCCGTTCCGCCCGTTGTTAAGAGCAGATCGGCCTTTCCCTCATCGCAGATCTCCTTCATCGCCTCTTCCAACATCGCCTGGTCGTCCGGCAGCACCTTCTGCCAGACCACCTCATAACCAGCCTCTCTCACCATTTCTGCGATTACCGGACCACTCACGTCCTCCCGTTTTCCCGCGTACCCGGAGTCACTGGATGTAATAATTGCTGCTCTCATTGTTTTCCCACCTCTCTTTGATCTCTTTCCTACGCTTCTTCCAGAATCTCCAGATTATCTCCCTCTTTGATCACGCCGCCGTGCAGCACCTTTGTAAATACGCCCTCGCGCGGCATGATGCAGTCGCCCATCGCCTGGAAGATCGCACACCCATGGTGGCATTCTTTTCCGATCTGTGTCAATTCCAGCACGACATCGTTGCATTTAAATTTTGTCCCGATCGGGAGCGTCTTGAAATCGATTCCTTCCACGACCAGATTTTCGCCGAATGCGCCGTCCTCGACCTTTGCACCGCGCGCGCGGAATTCCTGAATCCGGTCATATGAAAGAAGGCTGACCTGACGGTGCCATTTGCCCGCATGGGCGTCACCCTCGATTCCATAGTCCTCGATAAGACAGACCTGATGGACATTTTTCTTCTGAACACCTTTGATTTCACTGGTACACGTTGCGATTACTTTTCCCATGATTGTTTCCCCTTTTCTTTATCCATAAATTTTCCGATTTCATATTTCATATACGATATTTCACTTGTAACATTCCGCCGGCTCACACTTTCACCGCAGAAACCATAATCATAATCCTCACAAACACCCTGCTTATCCGCCTATCTGGGACATTCCCCGGTGTTCCCGATCCGTAAATTCCGTCTTTTTCTCAAAACTATGTCCCTTCGGCTTTTCCGCAAGCGCCTGTCCGATCGCCCGGCGCAGGTCTTCATCGGTACCGCCGCCGCGCAGAATGGTCTTTAATTCTACCCCATTGTCATACTGGAGACAGGTCTTTAAGAATCCTTCTGAGGTCAGCCGGATCCGATTGCATTCGGAACAGAATTTATGGCTGACCGCGCTGATAAAACCGATCCGTCCCTGAAAGCCAGGGACTGCGAAATAATGGCACGGGCCATTTCCTGCCACGTCCCCGCACGGGGTAAAGGTTCCAAATGCCTCTTCCAGCGCATGCTTCAACGCATCTTCTTTCACAAAGGCAAACTGCGTCCCCATGCCGATCGGCATCATTTCGATGAAACGCACGTGCACATTATGGTTTTTCGCCAGTTCCGCCACCTCTAAAAGCTTTTGCTCCTCGATCCCAAGCACCGGCACACAGTTTATCTTGATCTGCATCCTGCCTTTCTGGATCGCCGTCCAAAGACCGCGTCTGACCGCTTCGATCTCATCCCGGCGTGTGAGCTGTCGGTACACCGACGCATCCAGTGTATCCAGGCTGATCGTGACTGAATCAACCCCTGCATCCGCCAGCGCATCGTACATTTCTTCTAATAAAACACCGTTCGTCGTGATCGTCAGGCTCTTGATTCCCGGAATCTGTTTTAACGCTGCTGCTAACTCCGGCAGTCTCCGGCGCACCAGCGGTTCGCCGCCGGTCAGCTTGATTTTCTGAATGCCGTTCTCTGCCAGAATCTGGCAGACCCGCTCGATCTCACCAAACCGCAGGATCTCTTCATGGGAAATGCTGCTGACGCCTTCCTCCGGCATACAGTACACACAGCGCAGGTTGCATCGGTCGGTCACGGAGATCCGTACGTAGTCGATCGTTCTGCCGTATCCGTCTATCATCGCACAAATTCCCCGCTCTTTCCTCCCGATTTTGCATCGAGATGTATCTCTCCGATCTCCATCCGCTTGTCGATCGCCTTGCACATATCATAAATGGTCAGAAGCGCCACGCTGACGCCGGTCAGCGCCTCCATCTCGACGCCGGTCTTTCCTTCCAGCTTCGCAGTACAAAATGCCTTGATCGTCAGCTCTTTTTCATCTACCTCAAAATCCACGCTGCATTTCGTGATGAGAAGTGTGTGGCACATCGGGATCAGATGCGCGGTCTGCTTCACCGCCATGATTCCCGCCACACGCGCCACCCCCAGCACATCGCCCTTGGCAACCGTTCCCTCCAGAACCGCCTTCATGACTGCTTCATTGACGTGAATCTTGCCAGATGCCGTCGCCGTCCGGCTGGTAATCTTCTTTTCGGTTACATCTACCATGATCGCATTTCCCTTTTCATCAAAATGCGTTAATTTCTCTTCCATCTGTATCCTCCTTTTCCTCTTCTTCCGGCTCCAGAAAGATTTTCTCAAACGCTGCTTCTGCTGCCGCCTGCACTGCTGCTTCCATCCGGCGGAATTTTTCTAAAAACACCTTTCCCTCCGGCGTCAGCACAGAAAATCCGCCCTTGCTTCCGCCCATCTGGCGCTCTAAAAACTGGATTCCCAGCTGCGCCTCCGCGATCTTGAGCATTTTCCAGCCCTTGCTGTAAGAAATATCCCGGATCTGACAGGCACCGAGCATTGAACCACTCTCAGCAACTGCCTCCAGAAAATCCGCCGTCAGCGCGCTGAAGCATTCTTCCTCGCGGCTCAGCGAAATCGACGCCCGAAATGCCAGCTCCCCGCGCTTCTGCCTGTCTTTTTCGTAGGCAAGCAGCGATTCGTAGTCCATTTTCGTGTTGGTGTCCAGTAAAACACCCGGATCTTCAACCTCGATCTCCCGGACACCTTCGCCCCACGCATCCATTGCGCCGCGGAGTCCTTTTCCACCCCGGTACGTTAAGATATGTCCAAACACTTCCTTCGACAGCATGACCGGGTGTCCTTTTTTTCCCTGACAGACCGGTACTGCCATGCTTCCGGGCGCCTGCGCCATCTTCTCGATTGTGTCCGCCGTGATCATCGGCACGTCGGCAGGGAACAACAGCACCCGATCGGCTTTTTTCTGGATATGGCGCAGTCCCATGCAGATTGAGCCGTACATCTGCGATGTCTCATACCGCTTGTTTCGGATACAGACCGCACCACGGTGTGAAATATGACGTTCCAGCACATCTGCCTGATACCCGGTCACGACGACGATCGGCGAGATCCCCGCCTGCCGGATCGTGTCGATCTCCCTCTGTATCATCGTGGTCTGCCCCATCCGGAGCATCGGCTTTAATTCTTCCATGTGCGCCGACCGCCCTGCCGCCAGGATGATCGCGCCTGTTTTCCCATCTGCCATACATATCCCCTTTTCTATCATTCTAGCCTTCTTTTAAAAGCATGATATCTCCCGGTGCAATTCCCAGCCGGACGCGGTCTCCGCGCTGATACTGGTTTAGTGAATCACTCTGCTTATAGTCTACCTTCCACCAGATCACCTCGCGTTCCAGTGCATTTTCTTTGTCACCCGCTGCCCCTGCATTTTCCACCGGACGCAGCAAAACATCCCACTCAAATGGCTGGCAGAGTGTGTCCCCCCACTCGCACGTAAATTCATTCGCACTGCCGCGCGCCGGATAAAACTGATGCGCCCGGATGCCGATATAGGCATGCTCCGCGGCAACCGCTTCTTCGGTCTGAAACGTGAGTCCCCAGTCGAGCGCCTCCACCTCATATTCGCCGATCCGCCGGATCCGGCTAAAGTTTTTACAGCCTGTCAGGCGTGCCGCAGTGACATTTTCCGGTTTCTGGAAAATCGCCCGCGTCTCTCCCTTCATCGCCACCTGTCCGCGGTTTAAGATGATGCTCTTCTCGCAGAACCGATAGACCTCGTCCCGGCTGTGGCTGACCATCAGCACATCGCCCGTGTACCCGCGGAGTACCTCGCGCACCTGGAACTGCAGTTGTTCCTTCAGATAATAATCAAGCGCCGAAAATGGTTCATCCAGCATGATCACATCCGGCTCATAGACGAGAATGCGCGCCAGCGCCACACGCTGCTGCTGTCCGCCGGAAAGCTGGGACGGATACCTTTTTTCAAGCCCTTCTAATTTAAAGAGACGGATCATGCGGGCAACTGCCTCCTGTTTTTCCTCCTTGCTGCCCGAAAGCCCCGCTGCAATGTTGGTTTCTACGGTCATATTCGGAAACAATGCATAATTTTGGAATAAATAACCGACTTTCCGCTTCTGCGGCGGCAGGTTGATGTGCTTTTCCGAATCAAAGAGCACCCTGCCGTTTAACACGATCCGCCCTTCGTCCGGCGTCTCAATTCCGGCGATACACTTGAGCGTCATGCTCTTGCCGCTTCCGGAAGCGCCGAGAATGCCCATGACGCCGCCATCGGTATTAAGCGATACGTCCAGCGAAAAGCCGGAAAATCTCTTTTTGATTGCCGCCTGCAGGCTCATCGCGCGCCTCCCTTCTGTGCATCCGCTTCCCCGTCCGCAAACAGTTCCACCGAAACCTTTGCATCCTGACCGCCCGCTTCCACACTGTTATCTTTCTTTTTATGATTGCTGCGTCCGCGCATATCCCGCCGCGACAGCACATTCATCAGCACGACGACCAGGAAGGAAATCACCACGATGATCCACACATACTGGTATGCCATCGACATTTTTCCAGCCGCCACCTGTGAATAGATGGCAAGCGGCAGTGTCTGCGTCTTTCCGGCGATATTGCCCGCCAGCATCGCGGTCGCACCGAACTCGCCCAGTCCTCTCGCAAAGGCAAGGATCGCGCCGCTGAGGACGCCCGGCATCGCCGACGGCAGAATCACCTTCCAGAAAATACGGCTTTCGGAAAATCCCAGCGTCCGAGCCGCATAGATAATCGTCACATCGACCTGTTCAAACGCGCCGCGCGCTGCCCGGTACATAAGCGGAAATGAGATCGCCACCGCCGCGATCACCGTTGCCACCCATGAAAATACAATCTTGACGCCAAACAATTCCAGAAACAGCTGTCCGAGCGGTCGTTTTACACCAAAAATCATCAGCAGGAAGAAGCCTGCTACCGTCGGCGGCAGGACCATCGGAAGCGTCAGGATGCCGTCCAGCACCATTTTCACTTTCTCAGAGCGTGCCGATACCACCAGCCGCGCCATCCAGACTCCCAGAAAAAACGTACTAATGATCGACAGCGTTGCTGTTTTCATCGATATCCATATCGGAGACCAGTCCATCTTTCTTCCCCTCCTTTCCTATGAATCAAGTCGAACGTCCGTGAGACCCAACTCCCACTGAGACAAATTTGCTATTATTCGCCACCTAAAGAGGTGGGAGTCTTCTCGACTGAGATAAAAACTGCCGCAGAACACCTGGTTTTCAACGGACCCTGCATTCTGCGGCGGATTTTATTCCATACATGGTTCACTGTCTGTCCTTCGCTGTCCTGCTTTCTATTCACCCAGTCAGCTGCATATCCCAGACAGTCATCGCTCCCGGCTTATTTATTTGCTGTGAAGCCATACTCCGCAAAGAAGGAGAGCGCATCATCGGTTCCCAGATAATCTACAAACTTCTGTGCTGCATCTTTCTTTGTGCTTGCGCTTACAACACCAACCGGATAGATAACCTTCGATACGCTTCCTTCCGGTGCATATCCGATAACCTTTACCTGGTCAAACTGATCGCTGGTGGTTGCATCGGTCAGGTATACGATACCTGCATCTGCGCTTCCGGCTGCTACCCAGCTTAAAACCTCGGTTACGTTGGTACCAAAGCTTGTCTTAGCCTCTACATCATCCCACATACCCAGGTTCTCAAAGGCTTCCTTGGCGTACTGTCCAACCGGAACACTCTCCGGATCGCCGAGTGCAATCTTCTCTGCCTTTGTGATATCCTCAAAACCGGTAATTCCCAGTGTGGAATCCTTCGGAACGATCAGGGCGATCTTATTTTCCAGAAGCTCTACGACAGAATCTGCATCAACCAGTCCCTCGTCCTCCAGCGCGTTCATCTGCTTCATCGCTGCGGAGAAGAATACGTCTGCATCCGCGCCCTCTTCGATCTGGGTCTGCAGCTTTCCTGAACTGTCAAAGGTAAAGCTCAGCTTGATGTCCGGATTCTCTTTCTCAAATGCCGGCTGAATCTTGTCTTCCATAACGTACTGAAGGCTGGCTGCTGCCGCTACCAGAATCTCCTGCTGGTCGCCGGTTGCCTCTGCTTCTGCTTCGGTCTCTTCTGTCTCAGCTGCCTCTGCCTCCGTTTCCGGTGCTGCTGTCTCAGCCGGTTTGCTGGATGAACATGCGGTCAGGGATGCTGCCGCCATCGCTGCTGCCATTACAAGTGCCCACGTTTTTCTCATATCTTGGTTTCTCCCTCATTTCACGCACATGTTTCCGGCATCCTCCTCGTTTCGATTCCTTACGCCATAGCAATGTGGTTTTTACCCTTCCGTTATTTTTGAAAAATTATAATGATATTTGCTAATCAAATAGTAGCACGTGGCACTTTTTTTGTCAATCTTTACAATGATTCTTATTGAATGCACATGGTCATTATGTGCACCAAAAAATAACGTGGCTTTTTTCTGCATTTTCCCTTTATTCTTATGAATTTTCCAGTTGTTCTTTCCAAACCCTTCCGTCTATTTTCGTGAAATTATTATGATGATTTTTCATATATTTTATTTTTATCTTTTTATTTTTCATTTATTTGAAATTTTGTATCCAAATACACCGGTGCTTCGGTTTCCTTACCGGTCACACGGTTCCCGATCCGTGGCAAAGTCTTCCACCAGCACATCCATAATGCCGCCGCAGACCATTCCTTCATCTTCCGCCGCCTCGCCGGTCAGATCTACATGAACTACTTTGTACCTGCCGCTTCCGATCAGAGAACGTGCCTCGCCCAGCACGGCCGCCTCGCTGCAGCCGCCGCCGATGCTGCCGAGAATCCGTCCGTCCCGGTAGACAATCATCTTCGCGCCTGCCCCGCGCGGGGAGGAACCCTTTGATTCAATCACCGTGACCACTGCTTTCGGCTCATCCGGCTCCTCTGCCAGGCGTTTCAGCACATCAAAATCCAGATCGGAACGGTTTTTCACACGTTTGTCTTCCCGATCCATGCGCTTTACCTGTATGATCTCCGCCAGAATCGAGATCGCGATCTCCTCCGGTGTCACACCGCCGATCTTTAAACCGATCGGGCTCTTTAAACGGCTCATCCGCTCTGGATCGTAACCTTCTTCCAGAAGCTCCTGTTTCACGATACCGACGCGGCGTCTCGAACCAATCATGCCGAGATACGCCGGTTCTTTTCCTTTTCCAATCATCCGCAGGCAGTCCGCATCGTGGCGGTGTCCGCGCGTAACGATACAGATATAGTCGCTCTCCTGAATCTTGAGTTCTTTGATCGCATGCCCAAAGTCATCACAAATCACCTTCTCTGCCATCGGGAATCGTCCCGGATTCGCGAAGGAAAGGCGGTCGTCCACCACAGTTACCAGGAATCCGACGCGCGCGCCAAATTCTGCCACTGGAAGAGCCACATGGCCGCCTCCGAGAATAATCAGGCGCTCTTTCGGGAAAAATGGTTCCGCCACATTCCAACTGCTTCCGGCGCGCCCACAGACCGGCTGCCCCTGTGTCAGGGCTTCTTTTCCAATCTCCGACGCCTCTGCGCCTTCTTTCAGTTCACAGCGCATATCTGTGAGATTTCCCTCTTCTCCCACAAAGCTTCTCTCGAGCGCCAGACACGGCGTCCCTTCCAGTTTTTTCAGAATCTCCCCATACAGATTCATATCACGCACTTCCTCTCTTTTATACTGCATGAGCCATCCATTTCTCATTTCGCAGTTGTGCCATCGCGGTTGCTTCCTCATCGCCTCTCTCTGGCTCGATTATTTACCAAAACCGCAGTTCGGGAAAATACAGGTTGGACAATTTAAGCACAGACCACCTGCGCCCATTTTCGCCAGATCCGCTTTTGTCACTGGCACATCTGCCATCACACGCGGCAGCACCAGATCAAAGATGGTCCTCTTCGCATACATCACGCAGCCCGGAAGTCCCATGATCGGCTTTCCGTCCTTCGTATATGCCAACAAGAACATCGCTCCCGGAAGTACCGGCGCGCCGTAGGAGACAACCTCCGCTCCGGTCTGCTTGATCGCGCTCGGTGTCGTATCATCCGGATCGACGCTCATGCCGCCGGTACAGACAACAAAATCGGCGCCCTGATCCAGCCATTCCTGGATTGCCTCCGTGATTTTATCCGGATTGTCCCCTATAATCTTCTGTCCCAGAACTTCCACACCAAATTCCTGAAGCTTTTCCCGGATGACCGGGCCAAATTTATCCTCAATCCGTCCATAGAACACTTCATTTCCGGTCGTCACAATGCCTGCTTTCTTATTTTTATACGGAAGCAGCTTTAACAGCGGCTCTGAACCCGCTACCTTCTTCGCCTCTTTCATTTTTTCTTTTTCAATTACCAGCGGGATCACACGGGTTCCGGCTAACTTATCACCTTTTTTTACCGGGAAATTCGTCCGGCGGGTCGCGATCATCATCTCCGGCAGGCTGTTGACCTTTAAGAGGCGTTCTTCATCGACCTGAAACAGACCGTCCGACTCCGCAATCAGCTCAATCTTGCCTTCCTTCGGATCGGTTGCACGCATATACTCATTCTGGCAGATGCCGCGCAGAATGTCCGCCGCCTCATCCTCATGATATTTTGTATCGTCCTTTTCCCAGACATAAATATGATCTTTTCCAATCGAAAGCAGTACCGGGATGTCCTCCTCACGCACGATATGTCCCTTGCGGAATACGGCGTCCTTCGTCACGTCCGGAATAATCTGCGTCATGTCATGGCAGAGTACCTGTCCGACTGCCTCGGTTGTTTTCATTAATTTCATATGATTTTCCTCTTTTCCTTTTTACAGTAATGCCTCCGCACGCTTTGCCAGCTGATACCGCCGTTCCACACCCGCCAGCGCCTCCGGATTATCCTTAAATTTCTCCCGTTTTGCCGCAAACCGTTCTTCGATCGTTACACGCCGTTCTCCCTGTACCTGCTTGTCCGCCAGGTACACGATCAGGCTTTCGTTCAGATATCCCAGCTTTTCTTCCGGCAGATCCATATGATCCGCAACAATATCCGCGATCCCGGTATGTCCCAGAAGCCGCAGCCATCCCGCCCCTGTCTCTGGATGTTCGGGGTATGCTTTGGCGATGTCATGAAGAAGCGCCGCCGCGTAGATTTTGTGTTTATCGATTGGAGGACTTTTGTATGTCATCTCCACATACGTTTCCGACCTATGCTTTAGAACTCTATCTGCCAATTCCACGGCCAGCTCCGCAACCGCCCGGCTATGGCGCACCGTCGCCTCCGGCGTGTGAAACCATGCAAGCAGACGTTCACACTCCTCTCTGTCCGGGATAGGACGTTTTCTCTCCCAATCACGCAATTTCTGAAACTCTTCCTGTGTATCCGCATCAAACGCACAGCCCGGATCCGGCACATCCAGGGGAATCCGGCGGATTTCCGGCTGTTCACAGGCGCCTTTAAGCCCCATCGTTCCGTCATGCTGCAGCAGTTTTTCGATCACATCTGCACGGATCAGAAGCGGATGCCCCGGTGTTTTCTCATATTCCGGGAGATAGACATCCCCATCGCCCTCCGCGAACCGGTATTTTTCATATTCCAGCGTAAATGGCGTAAACAGTGGCACATCCACCGGGAAAAAGAAAATGCCATCCAGCGTCTCTTTTCCTGCCGTTTTCCGCTTTTCCTTATAATAGGAAAGCCCCAGACAGACGGAATCAAACATTTTCGTCTCCGCATACGCCGGATTGTGGATGAAATGGATTCCCGTTCCCACAGCCGCCGCGCGTATATCTTCCGCCCGGCGTCCGGTAATGATCGTGATTTCATGTACACCGCACGCCCTCAGCGTCTGTATCTCACGTTCCAGGACCGTCTGAGTGCCAAGCTTCATGAGCGGTTTGAAATCCCCCATCCGCGAGGATCGCCCCGCCGCCGAGATCAGAGCATCAAATACAAAATCCTTTTTTTCATACACCTGTCCGTAGCCAAAGGGAATCTGCAGAAGTTCTGCCTTTTTCCGCTTCTCCCAGCCGCAGATCAATGTCCGGAACCAGCCCGCGTGCCCGATCACCAGAATATCGCCCCGGCTCTTCATCCGGAGTTCATTCCAGGTTGTCCTGGCGCGCCTTGCACAGTCCGCAAAGCTCTCTCCCTGCGGCGGTCGGAAATCGTACATATCTGCCCCACGTGCCGCATACTCCGCCGGAAACTGTTCCCGGATTTCATCGAAGGAGTGACCATCCCATTCCCCCATGTCGATCTCCGCCAGTCCATCCATGACCTCGATCGGAATACTTCTGTCAATCACTTCCTGCAGGATCGCAGCTGACTCCCGGCAGCGCTTTAACGGGCTGGTATAAATTTTTTCAATTCTGCGTCCCGCAAATGTCTCCCCCAGCGCCCGAATCTGTGTCCGCCCTTCTTCTGAAAGCGGCAAATCTGTCCGTCCGATGCAGTATTTCTGTTCATCTGGAAATTCCGGCTTTCCATGCCGGATCAAATAAATCGTCCGCATTCTGTCCTTTCCTAGTGCTCGTGCTCCTCTTCTTCCCCACACTCGCAGCTGAAATCATGGCTGTGTCCAAATGGTCCCGGTCCGCCGATGTAGTCGCGGATCAGCTCCAGTTTATAACGGTTCATATAGCTATATGCCTTCTGAACCGTATGCCCGCTTCCCAGATAACGGGTCACGCCCGCCTTTACCAGTATCTCAAACGGCTCTTTCTCGATCGGTCCGCAGATGACTGCCTCACAGTCATGTTCTACCACCTTCTTCGCAAATACCAGATTGTCCGGATCCTGTTTTCCATAGACATGGAAAATCTGGTTCTTGTCCGCGTCAATAATCATCAAAAACGGACTCTCCTTAAAAGTCGCCGGTACCAGTCCGTCGATCTCCTCTGTCTCTGATGCAATCGCTATGTTCATTTTCTTCTCCTTGTTCTTGTCAAATTTTACTAATTTTTTTCAAAATTTCTCGATTATTTTTAATTTTATGATACTGCAATTAAAACTTATCGTCAAGTTTTTCATGATATTGAATTTTACCACTCATTTTTCATTTTTCCTCGATGATCAGCCGCCTTTTTCCCGAACCGATATAGGGGGAAATTTCTTTTTCTATCACTGAGACGGTCAGGCAGTTCCCAAAGTATTCCGTTAATGCTGCTTTGACATTTTTCACTCTGCTTCCTACCGCATCTGCATAACCCGCTTTCTTCATAACAGCCACCGTCAGATGCTTCTGCGCCGCATTGTAAGATGCCTGAAAATCTTCCACCTCATCCAGGGCAAATAAAAGCTCATCTAATATGTGCATGGAAAGTACTTTTCCGCCGGACAGCCGGACGCTGTCATCCAGCCGTCCCTCAACCTTATCAAGTCTGGGCTTTAAACATCCGCAGGCACACGGTTCTGCAATCATCCGCCCCAGATCGCCGGTCCGATAGCGCACAAGCGGCATTCCCCGCCGCCGAAGCGTTGTCAGAACCAGCTCGCCGTATTGCCCTTCCGGAACCGGCTGTCCCGTCTCCGGATCCAGAATCTCAATCAAAAGGTCCCGGTCCCGCAGATGGTAACCCGCGCGCGCCCCACACTGTACGCCGCCGCCGTAACCAGTTTCCGTCATCCCCCAGTGTGTAAAGACCCGGCAGTTCCATGTTTTTTCCAAAAAACGCTGCACGCTGACCGGCACATAATCAGCACTTAAAAGCACTGTTTTCGGGCCAAGTCCCGGCGCATGGGCTGCCAGCGCATACATCTGGCTTGGGACACCGATCAGGCAGTCTGCCCCCTCGCCGTCCCGCGCTGCCGCTTCCATATCGTGAATCAGTCCATGAACCTTCGTCTCCACCTGAATGCGCCCCAATCCTTCTTTTAAAAGTCCTCCAATCGAAAAAAATCCCGGTCCTTCCATATAAACCGTGACCCGATCGCCCGGCTTTACCATGTACTGCATCCCTGTTTCAAAGAAATCCGCCGTCTGCATCAGATCGTCTTCGGTAAAAAACAGGCGCTTCGGTGCCCCTGTACTGCCGGAGGTTTTCAGCGTGATGATCCGCGCGATCTCCTTGGCTGGAACACATAAAAATGTTTCCGGCTCCGCTTTCAGTTCCTCCGGGGTTGTGAGGGGCAGTGTCCGGAAATCCTCCCATGAAAACGAATCCGGCGCAAGCCGTACATCGGAACCTGCCATTTCCCCAAGCTGTCCCCAGACGGATGTAAATTTCTTCTGATAAAATGGGCTTTTCTCCTTTACATACGAAAGTGTCCGCCATAACCCGGACGGCTGCGCCGCTGCAATAAAATAACCGCAGCCCGCTTCTTTTAAAATCTTCCGTTCCGCCCCCAGCGCCGCGCAGACGGATTCCAGATTTCCATCAAAGATCTGCTGCCCAATCCACTCCGCCAGTGTCCCAGACACATCCTGCATATTTGCAAGTGCAAAACCCGCACCCGCTATCCGGTCACGGATTGTTTTAGCGGACTCCAGCCGTCCCAGCATCCCGTCTAAGAAAAGCTCTTTTTTCCGGGCATACATATCGCTCATCAAAAGCCATCCCTCCGGCTTTAACACCCGGTACGCCTCCTGGAGCGCCGCCGCCGGTTCCGCAGCTTTGGAACAACTGCATTCCATCAGAATGATATCTGCCGTCTGATCTGGATATGGCAGTTTCTCCGCACATCCAGTCTCTATCCAGCCAGGTTCATGCACATCCGGATTCTTATCCAATCCGGAAATCTGCCAGCCCGGGAAATGCTCAGAAAGCCATCGCATCGTGCCGCCGGTTCCGCAGCCGATGTCGATGACGCGAAACGGCACTGCAGGATCTGTAGACTCCGTCTCTGCCGCTCCCGCCTCCGGTATCTCAATTCCCGCAAACTGGAACATCTGCCTCGTCAGCGCAAATCCGCCCGGCCGGCAGAGACTGCTCTCATTTGTATCCATTTTTTGCACCTCTCCTTTCTGCGCTTCTATTATCTGCCTCTTTCCATCGGAGACAAGTAGTATGCACAGAACGGAATCTTCTTCCCATCTTTATACACATGCAGGCTGCACTGGCGCAGGCGCTCGATATCGAGATTTCCGGCATCCTGAAACACCATGGATGTGATCGTGAAGCCGTGGCTTTTTGCACGCTTTAAGAAGTCCTCCATATTTGTTATGTCAACCGACTCCTCTCCACAGCAGCAGGATTCTGGTTCGGGCTGAGTTCCGCCACAACCGCAGTTTCCTGGTTCTGGTTGAGTTTCGCCACAGCAGCAGCTTTCTGGTTCGGGCTGAGTTCCGCCACAGCAGCAGCTTTCTGGTTCTGGCTGGGTTCCGCCACAGCAGCAGCTTTCTTTTTCCGGCTGACTTTCTCCACAACAGCACGTCTCTTCCAGATCGCGCCGTTCCCAGCGCCGTCCGACAAATTCACGGTTCTTCTCCGCCGGATCCGGACCGCAGCAGCAGCCTTCGCCCTCCGGTTCTGTCTCGGTTTTTCCACTATAATTTGTCAGCGGCATCAATTTATCCCCAGGCATCACGATGAAATCCCCGTGGAACCCACACATCGGGTGATCGCAGCAGGATGGCGCGATCTGTTCCTCTTTGATAAGCCCGCCGCTCTGGCTGACAACCGCCTCCAGAAGCTCATCCAGCGTATAGCGGTCATCATCCGCCGGAAGCTCCGGGATACGTCCAAAATAGCTGACCGGCTGGAAATGCACGCCGCGCACATACGGCGACCGCTGAATGGCAAACCGGATGATGTCCCCGATCTGCTCCGTATTGACGCCCGGAACAATGACCGGAACAAGCGTCACGCCGATTCCATACCGGCCGCACTGCTCGATCGCCCGTTTTTTCACTTCCAGCATCGGGCGGCGCCGCAGTTTTTCATATACGGCATCGTCCACGCCGTCAAACTGCATAAATACAAACGAAAGTCCCGCATCCGCCAGACGCTTTACAAATGCTTCGTCCTCCGCCAGGCGCAGACCGTTGCTGTTTAACTGCACATATTTACAGCCCGCCTGCTTCGCATACGCCACGATCTCCGGCAGGTCGTCCCGCACTGTCGGTTCCCCGCCGGAAAGCTGCAAAAGTGTCTTTCCCGGATCCGTCAGGTCGTCGATCCAGCGTTTTACCATGTCTAAGGACGGATCCTTGGTCCCGTCCGGCTCCGCAAAACAGAAGGTACAGTTCATATTGCACCGCGCTGTGATCTCCAGCAAGGTACAGCAGGTGGCGCGTCTGTGCTCCGCACACAAACCGCAGCCCGCCGGGCAATTTAGATTTTCATTTTCTCCCACCGCCGGACGTTCCCCGCGCCAGTCGGCAAACTTGCGCTTATTTCTCCAGATTATACTGGAAAATGTCCCGTGATCCGGGCAGGTTTTTACCAGATATATCTGCCCGTCCCGCTCTTCCCGCTTTGCCGGAATGCGTTTTAAACAGACCGGACAGACACTGTATGTATGGCGCATTTCTTCTGGCAGGAGGGCTCTGTCCTGTAAGTTCATTACCATCGTCCTTCATCCCCTTATCTCAATTCATTGCAATTCTCCCATGATGAAGCCAGCCGCAGATGGGCTGTGTTCTCATGTTCACACATGGCAAATCCCCGCAGCCAGCCTGTCTCACCTATCCTTTTCAGATCCAAAAGCATCTCTCATGAATCATACTTATATCTACTTATCTTCCAGCTCTCTCTCCACATCCGCCATACGCCCTTTTACCAGCGCTTCCGGCAGATATACCTCGCCGCACTTCGGGCAGCACAGGATCTCGGTGTGGAAATTGTGCCCCAGATAGTCAAAAAATGTGGATTTCGGCACCATCTCCACCTGACACCGGCGGCAGATGACTTTTTTCTCCAACGCCTCTTTGATCCGCTGATCTCTTCCGCCTCCATCGATCGTCGGCATACTCATCACTCTCCTTCCAGATTCATGCGGTGGCTGTAGCCATTCCAGAGCTTATAACCGCCGTCCGGCAGCACCTCGTACTCTGCCCAGTAGGTCATATGCTGGATCTTCAGATGCCCGATCCGATGTCCCGTCTCCGGGTCGATAATACCGCGGTCTTCCCGCTCACAGTGTTCAATGACCTGCTCCATATCTTCGATCAAAATCTGACCCGCTGACAATTTGCGTTCCAGCTCCTTCTCAACTTCTAATTTCATATGTGTTTCCTCTTCGATCGTCTCATTCCAGTACGTCTTAAGCAGTTCCCGTTTCGCCGCCAGGCGGTTGTGCCAGCGCTCCGTCACCGTCGCCGCCGGGCGCCCCGCGCCATTTAACCCAAACAACAGATCGAGGATATGAACCGCCTCCTTGCCCTGTCCGGCAAAGGACTCCCGGCAGTTGACGCAGTAGGTCACATACGGCAGTTCCTCCTCTTTTGCACGGGAAGTTGTCATATAGCTTGTGTGGCTCGGAGAAGCAATCCCGATATGTCCGCCGTATCCGCAGCAGCGCGCCTTTTTCCCGTCATACGGCAGATTTTCCCACGTAATCCCCGCCGCATCCGCCAGATGGCGTACACTCTCCTGCAATTCCGGGTAATAGCGGCTGGCGCAGGGATCAAACAAGGCATACGACTGCGCTTGCTGGGTACTTCCTGCTTCCATTTCACCCTTTTCAGCATTGTCCGGTTCCAAAGCAGCATCTTTCTCCACGCCCCACTCTTCCATCACTTCCGCCAGAAAGACAACCGGAAGCTCCGGCAGGTATTCTTCAAACATCTTCCGGCAGTTCGGGCATGCTAAAACCACTGTCGGTTCGCCAAGCTCTCTCCACTGCCGCCGCATTTCCTCCAGATGTGCCGCGTGGATGTCCACTTCGCCTGCCCACTCGGCAGGCGCACCGCAGCAGGTCATCCAGATCGCCGCATCCGGCTTTTTGGAACGCAGCCACTCATACGTCCGCGTCACATAGCGCGGATCCGAACCGGCGAGCTGGCATCCCGGAAAGAATGCATAGGAACTCTTCTTAACATTCTCCGGTTTCCGCGTAAGCCCCGCTTTTCCGGAGGCATACGCCATGTCGCGCAGCCAGAAATCGTGGAATGGCCACGGCATCGCGCCTTTTTTTTGCATTGCCCGCATACTGTCAAGCAGAAACTGGCTGAAATCGATATGCTGCGGACAGACTTCCTTGCAAAGCCCGCAGTGGTCGCAGGTGCTGATCAGTCTGGTCGCCCACGTACCATCGCGCGATAACGTACCGGGATGGATTGTTATGTAAACTTCTTCATACAAACGGCGCGGTGTTTTCTCATGCAGGCGCATCAGATCACAGGCACGCATACAAGCATCACACGAACACTTCTGGCAGCGCGTGATCTCCTGTATCGCCTCTTCCTCCGTATACGATTCCCCGTTTGCCGGAACCACCCGATCGGCACGCTCGATCCCATTCGTTTGAAGATTTAAAAGTGTCCCTTCCTTTCGAAATGGCTCATTCATACCGCCCGTTTTCAGATACCGTTCGATCGCAAGCGAAACCGCCAGCCCATCTGCCAGCGCCTTCATGCTGTCGCCGCCTGTCAGGGAACCTCCAATGAAAACGCCCGGTGTCCGGGTTGCAAATGCGCCGTCCGGGTCCATTTCCAGACCAAAGTCCGCGCCATCTGCCCCAGTTGCCACATACACGGCATCATAGTCCGCCCGGAGTGCCTCCAGATCCGTTACCGTTTCACCGAGATGGCGTGAAAATTCCTCAAACTGGAACTGTGCCTCGATCTCCGCATCAAATTCCGCCGGATCCATCTGGTTTCTCGCCTGACCGCCCAGAACCATTTCCCGCTCATAAACCGTTACCTCGTACTTTTTATTGCAGAGACGCAGTGCACAGCCAAGCCCCGAAAGACCGCCTCCGACGATCGCGATCTTTTTTCCTTTCGACGGCAGGTTATACGCATTCGGTGCTTTCCGCTTCGCGTACTCGACAGTCGCCCGCTCTAAAAGCCCCATCGCGATCCCCCCGTCCAGCTTCGCACGCAGACATGCCTTCTCGCACGGATGGCTGCACAGCTTCGACACAATATCCGGAAATCCCACCGTATTCTGATAGGTCCGGTACGCCGCGTTGAAACGTCCCTTTTTCCACTTTTCTTCCAGCCCCTTGATATCCAGCCGGAACGGACAGGCTGCCTGGCAGAACGGCGGCTCGTTCTGATGGCATTTCTCCGCCAGCGTCTTCTCAAAATCTTCCAAATAGCTCACAGGGCGGACCTCCCTTCTTTTCTCCTGCATTTATCGTTACTGTTCACGCATACGTGCCCAGTAACGGAATTTGCCGTGGCTTCGCATTTAAATACGACAAATTCCTGCTGCCACCACGTTTTCTTACGGCACTTTCGGTTCCAAAAGTGCCTACCCGTGAACAGTAACCATTTATCCTCTCCCAGAATCATTTATCCCGTCCTCCATCAATAAGTAAAAATTCCAGGAGCCAATTTTAATACTTTTTATTATACACCATAACCAAAGAATATGTCTTGGCACATTCTCGCGCCGAGCGCGGTCGCTTGCGACAACCTACATCTTCGCGCGAGTGCGCATCATCGGCACGTTAGTGCCTTTTTGCGTAATAGGGAATTCCAAGGAATTTCCTATTACACAAAAAAGCCGCTGCAAAACCTACCTCTCTAAACATAGATTCTGCAGGTTCGCAGCAGCTTTTATTTAATTCTTATTTACAATCACGCGATACGCCTTGCCGCAGCTGCCCGCTTCATGTGCAGCCACGCATTCCTCTTCCGAATCGGATTAGAACGGACGCTCAGCTGTCGGATCATCCAAGGATACGTAGAAGCTCTGGGTTCCTACCTGTACCGGATTCTCTTTGATGTTCTCCAGTTCCTCATACATATCGGAACCAAGGAAGTATTTCTTCGGCTCGTACGGTTTCTCGCCCTTTGCGATTGCATCCAGACCAGCTTTTACCTTCTCCGGAAGTGCCGGGATCTCATGGATACGTACGCCGCAGGCATTGTAGATACCATTCAGAACTGCACAGTGGCCAGATGCCTGGAATGCCTCAGAAGCACCTGAAGAACCGAACGGACCATCAGAGATAGCGCCATCAATATGAATCAGGTTGATATCATCCGGAACATCCTTGATGTAGGAAGTACCAGCGCCAAACATGTTCGCATGTTTCTTAACGTCTGCGTAGTCCTCTTTCAGGGCGAAGCCGATACCATGCATGATACCGCTGTATGCCTGACCGTTAACAGCATCGATATTACCGATACGTCCAACGAAGTCAACACAGGTGAATTTCAGAACGGTAGTCTTACCGGTCTTGGTATCAACCTCAACCTCTGCCAGGTTCAGGCAGTATGTGAATGCCGGAGTCGGGTCGCCGATACCGGTATTCGGATCCAGACGGCACAGACCCGGAGTTGTGTTGGTCTCATAACGGCCAAGATACTTGGTCTCGATGCCTTCTGCCTTCATCTCATCATAGGTACGAAGTGTACCATCTTCTTTTCTCATAGCTGCCAGAAGCTTGTTAGCTGCGATGATGGTTGCATTACCATCCATGTACAGGGAACGGCTGGCACCAGCCATACCGGTATCCGGACAGGTCTTGGTATCATTCTGAATCAGCTGGATATCTTCTGGTGTCAGATGCATTTCTTTCAGAGCTTCCAGTGTTACTACCAGAGAACCGGTTGTAGCACCCTGGCCCATTGCATGCCATGTGTCGTATTTGCGGATCTTGTTGCCCGGCATAAGCTCAAGAGCAACCTCAGCGCTGTCGCCGCCGCCCTCAGTAACGTTGAAGCCGCCCCATGCGATACCAACGCCTCTTCTCTTCTCCGGTGTGTCAGCCGCTTTCGCATCAGCCACCGCCTTCTCATAGATTGGACGCATGGTATCCATGATCTTCTCCATCGGATACTGCGGATATACATAGCTGTTGATATTCTTATCGCCTTCACGGCAGATATTCTTATAACGGAACTCGAACGGATCCATGCCCAGTTCTTCTGCCATCATATCCATCAGCGGCTCGCTGAGTGTATATGCCTGCGGAGAACCGTAGCTTCTGTAAGCAGTACCAAATGCATGGTTAACGTTCGCTACACGAACCAGACCTGCTACGTTCGGTACATTGTACGGGAAGAAGGTGAAACGTGCCGGTTTGGTCATAACGTCGTCACCGCCCCAGGAGTAAGCGCCGTGGTCCATACCGATATCAAATTCAGCAGCCAGGATCTTACCTTCATTATCACATGCCAGACGGCCATTGGAGTATGCCGGGCAGCGTTTGCCGCTGAAGTGCTGATGCTCTTCATAGGACATGGACAGGGATACCGGCTCGCCGGTAACTACGGTACAAGCTGCACACAGTGCGATATCGCCTGCGTTGGTAGACCATCCAAAGCTTGCGCCGGTCGGGTTCATGATGATACGGTATTTATCCTTCGGTACACCAAGGCAGTTACCCAGACGTCCGATCGAGGAGTATACACACTGGGATTTACACTGAATGGTCAGCAGGCCATCATCGCCCCAGTAAGACTGAAGTACACAACCCTCGATGGAAAGATGCGGCTCACGGGAGGAGGAGAAGCTTCCTTCTACTACATGCGGTGCTTTGTCGATTAAGTCTCTTACCTCTTCTGCATCTTCCAGACCTGCTCCCTTTAATACCGGCTGCTCGCAGAAGATGTTCGGAGTATCCTCATGGATACGGATAGCATCCGGCATAACTGCATCCAGATATGTCAGATACTCTGGCAGCTGCTCGTATTCCATCGTAACCTTAGCGGCTGCTGCACGAGCCTGACGATGTGTATGAGCTACTACCATAGCGATAACATCACCGTAACGATAGATCTTCTCATCCTGAAGAACTTTACGGGATGGTGTCATAACAGTACTTCTCTCATGGAACTGACCCTCAGCCATGATGTTAGTTCCGCCTGCTGCGATGAGGTCTTTTGCTGTGATAACCTTAACAACGCCCGGCATCTTCTCAGCTTCCTCAGTATGGATAGCCAGAATCTTTGCATGATGGGTAACCTTCGGCTGAACGATAGCTGCATATAAAACGCCCTGCGGCATCTTAAGAGCCTGATCATCGCCGTAGTCGGTCAGACCACAAACCTTACCAAGTGCATCCTGACGAACAACCGGTTTTCCGTAGTAGTTGCCATCTTCCGGATTGTGGAACTTGATATCCTCGATGCTGCACTCGCCACGCATAACCTTAGCTGCAGCCATAACTGCATCTACAATCTGTTTGTATCCGGTACAACGGCATACGTTTCTTGTCTTCTGGAACCAGTCACGAACCTCTTCACGGGTCGGATCCGGGTTCTGCTCTAACAGAGCATATGCGGAAACGATGAAGCCTGGTACACAGAAACCACACTGTACAGCACCGCAGTTCATCCATGCAACCTGTAACGGATGCAGATGCTGCGGAGTACCGATACCCTCGATGGTGGTAATCTTGGAATACTCTTCTACCTGGCTGATTTTCTTGGTACAGGAACGGATTACCTGTCCGTTCAGAATGATGGAACATGAACCGCAGACACCGGTTCCACATCCAACCTTAACACCGGTCAGACCGATCCGGCGCAGAACATCTGACAGTTTATCGTTTTCCGGATCGCACATAAACATACGATCAACACCGTTGATGTTCAACATCATTTTTCTTAATTTCATGCTGTTTCGTCCTCCTTCTTTAAAATAAATAGAGCCCTGATGCTTCCGACTATCCTTCCGCATCATACCCAATACTTACGATTCCTTAGTCATCCGCGTTTTCCAGCATCTCTGCCAGATCCGCCAGATCCACGCCATAGTCCTCCAGAAGTTCTCTGGCCTTGCGGTAGGTATTCTCTACCACCTGGGGACACCGAAGTGCCTTGTTGGCCATGTTATCTCCTAAAATCGAATGACAATCACTTCCTCCATAGATTTCACCATAGTTTTCCTGAAACCAGTCTGCCAGTTCCGGTATCATCTCGCTGTATGCCGCTTCCGGCTCAAAGAGCGCCATCATCATCGCCGCACCGGTCAAAGCTCCGCAGGTCAGCCCGCTTCTGACTCCCAGACAGAGTGCTGCAGATGCCTTCAGAAGGCTCGGGTTCTCCTCGCCCTTAAGGGTAAGTCCCAGCGAAACAAGTGCCTGACTGCAGCAGCTTCCCGATAAAAGCAGCTGGTTCAGTTTTTTAATATCCGGCTCCATCCGCACCTCCTGTTCTTAGAAACACAAAAAGAAAAGCGGCACCGCCTCTGAAAAGACAGTACCGCTTAACGTATCCGAGTTTGTATATACATCTGCACCTATAGATATGGATACACCTATATCTATACCTATACCTATCTGTCAGCACATATATACCCTATCTATACAAGAAGCCTGACAGCTTCCCGTATCCATCGATGTAAAGCGAATCTCTCTTTCTTTTCAAATGCGGAAGGCACTTCCATTTCCAGATGTACCCATTGGCCTGACTGCATACGGTTTCCCGCTTAGCAATTTCGGCTCGAAAAACAGATTGTTTCTATTTTGGTTTTGATACCTCTATGGTACTCTGCTTTTCATCGAAAGTCAATCTCATTTTTCATAATTTTGAAATTTTTTACATCGACAGGACACTTGTTCGCCCCTTATTTTACCTCAATACGGGATTTTCAACATGCTATTTTACCCTTGTAATATCTGTTTACTTACAGAATTTCAGCATAACTTCCGTTCAAATGTTGTGTTATTTGAAGATTTGTATTCTTCCTTTCTGCTATTTGATCGAGTATTTTTTAAAAAAATAACGGTTCACACGCTTTCATAATTTTCCATTTTCATTTGTTTAAACGTGAATTTTGTTCATTTGGATTTCACTTATATGAAATTTATATCTTTTTGATTCATAATCAAACATGAATATCTGTTATTTATCCGCTATAAATCCTCACATTTTTAAGTATCTTTTTTTCATTTTCTTTTTCTGTTTTAGATTTTATTCTGCAGACCATTATTTTTTATTTCAGATAACGCAAGCATATTTAAGAACAGAATTTATGCACATACAAATTCCGCATCGAAAATGTGATTTGCATAAATTTTTTCTTATTTATAATCCGTACAAATCCTACTTTCTCCCCGCAAAATACGCCTGCAGGTTCTCCCCTACATGCTCCAGATGCCGCTCCATCTCCCGGCGCGCCAGTGCCCCGTCTCCGGCTTCAATCGCTGCCAGAAGACTTTCGTGTTCATTTTCCCGGACTTCGTCAGAGCGGACTGCTGCCTGAGAGATGCGCGCATAAGCGTCCTGGTCGGTCAGGATAAGCTTTAACATCCGCAGGATAGACGGGCTGCCTGAGAGATGCGCGATCTTCAGATGGAACGCCAGATCTTCCTCGCTTCCCGCCCTTCCATGGCGGATTGCATAGAGATAGTCTGCCTGCAGATCTTTTAATTTCTGAAGTTCCTTCGGCTCAATCCGCTCTGCACATGCCTCCGCCGCATATCCTTCCAGGAGTTTCCGCACCAAAAGAATATCCTCCAGCCCGCTTTCTGTCTCCATCGACGCCGCCTCGATAAGCTCATTCGCCGCCTTCATCTTCTCCCGGCGTGACCGTTCTTCTTCCAGAAAGCGTTCGCCCTGCGGCGTCAGGATCCGCCCCTTGTTCTGCACCTTGACAAGCAGCCCTGCTTTCTCCAGCTCCAGAAGCTCCCGCCCAATGCTGGCGGACGGAAGATGCAGGATCTGCGCCAGCTGGAGTGCTCCCGCCGGGGTGTTTAAGTCCTGCATGGCTGTCAGTATTTCAAAGCTGCTGTTTCGTTTTTTCCCTGCCATTTTTCCACCTCAATACTCTGTACTATTTCTATGATTGTATCATCATTTCCGATTCGTGTAAATCATCCCTTACTGTATCGTACGGAATTTTCAGTTCAGAAAATTCCCACCTGTGAACCGTTACAAGCAGGCTGCAGTTTGACAGCGAAAATGCCATAAAATAACAAAAAAAACGAACCGCAGGGTACATTTTCTCACTCTGCGGTCCGCTTTGAATCTAAAATCATTTCAGATTTTGATCCATCTGTTTTTATTTATTACTTTTTATCTACATTGATGAACAGATAAGGAAGCCCTACGGAGTAGTACTGGATACCGCTTACATCCGGATTGGTCATAACGGCTACAGACTGTCCGTAAATCGGGAACAGAACACACTGATCTGCCAGCGTCTTCTCACAGCCAACTAAAGCTTCCCAACGAGCATCCTGGTCGAGTGCCAGATCGCCCTTCTTTGCGGACTGGATGGTTGCATCGTAGTCTGCATCGGAGAACTGGGAGTAGTTGGTGGAGCTGCCGGTTATCCACATATCCAGATCAGTCATCGGATCTGCGTAGTCCGGACCCCAGCGGGTAAGACCGATATCATATTCACCTTTCTGCATGTATTCCAGACGGGCTTTCTTCGGAAGTACCTGAAGTTCGATGGTCAGACCCGGCAGATTGTTCTGCCACTCGCTCTGTAAGAACTGTGCAACAGCCTGTGCAGAATCGGTATCTTCACACATTAAAGTGAAGGATAAGGAATCTTTGCCAAGCTCGCCAAGACCTGTCTTCCACAGCTCTTTTGCTGCCTCTACATCGTAGGTCCAGCTGTCGTATGCGCTACCTGCTGCCTCACGGAAATCTTCGCCCCTTTCATTGGTTGCAAGGCCCTGCGGTACGAAGTAATCCATCGGTGTGGAACCATCTTTCAGAACACGGGTTGTGATCGCTTCTTTGTCATACGATTTTGCCAGTGCCTTACGGATATTTACATTGTCAAGCCCCTCTTTCTTCATGTTCGGGGTCAGATACCAGTTGTAACCGTCACTTCTGGTGGAGAATCTCGGATCATCCTCATACTGCTCTACCAGGTTACCGCTTAAGGTTACAACGTCCAGATCGCCATTTTCAAAAGAAAGGGCTGCTGTCTGGCTGTCGGTAATGATCGAGAACTCAACACCGTCCAGTTTGACATCGGATGCACCGAAGAACTGATCATTCTTTACTAATTCTACCTTCATGGCAGACGGCTCATAGGAAGATACCTTGAACGGACCATCTGCTAACAGGGTATCTGCGGAAGTTGCAAAGTTGCCGCCGCAGCTCTCTACAAATTTCTGATTTAAAGGCAGGAAGCATGCGCCGGATGCCATCAGGTAATCAAAGATAGCACACGGGGAGCTTAAAGTTACGACTAATGTCTTATCGTCCGCTGCCTCTACACCCAGTTCCTCAACCGGTTTTTCACCTGTTGTTACCTCTTCTGCATTTGCGATGCAGGCGGTTGTGATAAAGAACTGGTAATCACTTGCAGTTGCCGGATCGGCTACTCGTCTCCATGCGTAAACGAAATCGTTTGCCGTTACCGGATCGCCGTTGGACCATTTTGCGTCGTCACGGATCTTGAAGGTCAGGGTCAGACCATCCTCGGACTTCTCCTCACTCTCCGCCACGCCGTAAACCGGAGCACCTGACTCATCCTTGGTCATCAGCCCCATCATAAACTGGGAGATAACACCACTGGATGTGTAGTCGTTGGAAAGTGCCGGATCCAGGGAGTCTACCAGAGTGCTTGCCTGATAGCGAAGCACCTTGCCGCCCTCAGCCGAGCTGCCGCCCTCTGCGCTTCCAGATTCAGCCGCTGCTGTCTCTGTTGTCTGGGTCGATCCGCCGCAGCCTGCTAAAAGTCCAGCAAACATAGCAGAAGCCAGCGTCCACGCCATTACTTTTTTTAGCTTCATAATACTTCCTCCTTTTTTGTTTTTTTAATAAAACCAAACCATTCCCGTTTCATGCTGCATTTCCTGGTCCCGGCTGTCTATCCTCATTTGTCTGCTGGTTCGGCTCATCTATAAAATCACCCGCTAAACAGGTCATTTTATCACATTTATTATGGTTGATTTTGTGCCGGAATGCATCGGCTTTCTTTTAAATCTACACCCATTTTTCCAAATCTGCATCGGTTCCGCGCACAAAATGTGTGCCCTCAATCTGATGCATCGTACCTGCGCCGTAATCCAGGCCGCTCGTCTTATAATCATAGTGCAGTGCAATCCGGCTGCGCTCTACCACCGGGTTCGGGTTCGGGATCGCCGAAATCAGGCTTCGGGTGTACGGATGTACCGGATGGGAGAAAATCTCCTCCGTCGTGCCCGTCTCCAGAAGGTAGCCCAGATGAAGAACGCCGATGCGGTCGGAAATATATTTAACCATCGAGAGGTCGTGGGCGATGAAGAGGTATGCAAGCCCCGTCTCGTCCTGGATGTCCTTCATCAGGTTGACAACCTGCGCCTGAATGGACATATCCAGCGCCGAGATACACTCATCGGCAATGATCAGCTTCGGGTTCATGACAAGCGCCCGGGCGATGCCGACACGCTGCCGCTGACCACCGGAAAACTGATGCGGGTACCGGTTTGCATGTTCCGGCGCCAGACCTACCTTGTGGAGGATGTCTGCCACCATCTCGGTCCGCTCTTTCTGGGAATGGTACCGGTGATGGATATCCAGCCCCTGTGCAATGATATCCGCTACTTTCTGGCGCGGATTTAAACATGCCATCGGATCCTGGAAAATCATCTGCATATCACTTCTGAGTCTCGCCTCTGTCTGGCGGCTCATTTTTCCGGAAATATCCATCCCGTCAAAGGTAATTTGTCCTGCGGTCGGATCGTAGAGGCGGATCAGCGCCCGCCCGATCGTCGTCTTTCCCGATCCGGATTCCCCCACAAGACCATAGGTCTCGCCCGGATTGATATAAAAACTGACATCCTCAACCGCTTTTACGGTAAATTTCCGGCTGACCGGAAAGTACTGCTTGAGTCCTTTTACTTCCAGAAGGGGCTTTTTGTTTGTCTCTGTCACTGCACTCATGCGATTCCCCCCTCTTTCTTCATTCTCTCAATTCGATCCCGAAGCTCCGGCGGCATATCGACCTTCGGCGCCTTCGGATGCAGCAGCCATGTCGCGGCGCTGTGTGTCCCCGATATCTTGAACATCGGCGGCTCCAGACGACTGTCAATGTTTAACGCATATTTATTCCGCGGTGCAAACGCATCACCCGTTACCTTGTGAAGCAGGTTTGGCGGGCTGCCCGGGATTGTGTAAAGACGTTCGTCGTCCGTTCCCAGATCTGGCATCGCGGAGAGAAGTCCCCATGTGTACGGGTGGCGCGGATCGTAGAATACATCCTCGACCGTGCCGCTCTCGACGATCTTGCCTGCATACATGACGTTGACATAATCGGCAACCTTCGCAACGACGCCCAGATCGTGCGTGATATAGATAACCGACAGCTGCCGTTTTTTCTGAATCTCCTGAATCAGTTCCAGAATCTTCGACTGAATCGTAACGTCCAGCGCCGTCGTCGGCTCGTCGCAGATTAAAAGTTCCGGATCGCACGCCAGTGCGATCGCAATGACGATTCTCTGGCGCATACCACCGGAGAGCTGGTGCGGATAGTTTTTGATTCGCTTCTCCGCGTCGGTGATGCCGACCAGTTTCATCATCTCCAGCGCCTTCTCATATGCCTCTTCCTTCGGTGTATGGTAATGCCAGATCATGCCTTCCATGATCTGTTTTCCAACCGGCATCAGCGGGTTTAAGGAGGTCATCGGATCCTGGAAGACCATCGCGATCCGTTTTCCGTTGATATGACGGCGGATTTCCTCTTTTTTCATCTGCAGAATTTCTCTGGTGACCCGTTCCTCCGGGTTACGGTAATATGAAAATGTGATCTGTCCGCGGTCGATCGTTCCGTTCTTTGCCAGGATTCCCATGATCGCCTTCGCAGAAACCGATTTACCGGAACCGGACTCCCCAACGATTGCAACCGTCTCGCCCCGGTTTACCGTCAGGTTGACGCCCCGGACGGCATTGACCACTCCGGCTGTCGTCTCGAAGGAAATGTCCAGATTCCGCACTCGTAAAATTTCTTCTTTTTTCTCCATGCCATTTCCTCCTACATATCCTTCATCTTCGGATCCAATGCATCACGCAGACCATCCGCCAGCATGTTAAAGCACAGCATCAGAAGTCCCATGACAATTAACGGGAACACGATCATGTACGGATGGCTTGTAAAGTTCTGATATCCACTCGAAATCAGGGAACCCAGCGAAGCCATCGGCTCCGGCACACCCAGGCCAATAAAGGCTAAGAATGCCTCGGTAAAGATCGCATGCGGGATCGAGAACATCGTCTGTGTAATCAGAGGACCAAAAATATTTGGTAAAATCTCTTTGAAAATAATGCGGAAACTCTTTGCTCCCAGCGTCCGGGAAGCAAGCACATATTCCTGCTCTTTCAGCTTTAAGACCTCCGCGCGGGCGATTCGGCTCATGCCCAGCCACCCGGAAAACATCAGGGCGAACGTGATGGACATAAGCCCCGGTTTCATGACTAACAAAAGCAGGGTAACCGTGATCAGGTACGGAATACTGTTTAGTATCTCAACGATACGCTGCATGATCATATCGACTTTTCCGCCGAAATATCCGGATACAAGTCCATACGTCAGACCAAACGCAAGGTCGATGAATACCGCCAGAACCGCTACATAGAGACTGATCCGCGTTCCGCTCCAGGTCCTGGTCCAGAGGTCGCGTCCCAGCGAATCGGAACCAAACCAATAGTAGGTATCGGTCAGATCGTTGCTCTCATAATAGTTGATTTCTTTACTTCCGGTGGATGTACGGATCGTCTCAGAACCATCTAAGATACCCATATTTTCCAGTCCCGGCACTCTCGGCGCCATGTTCTGGTTGGTAATAATCTGCTGATCGTAGGTAAACTGGTTCATGTGAGGTCCGACAAGCGCCATCACAATCAGAAACAGAATACAGACAAAGCTGAACATTGCGCCCTTATTTTTCTTAAACCGTGCAATTGCCTCTTTCCAGTAGCTCTGGCTTGCAAAGTTTGTATCGACATGTTCAAAGCCATCTTTGTGCTGGAATTCAAAATCATCGTCCAGAAATTCGATCTGGCTTAAATATTCTTCGGGTGATAACACATGCTCCCGAACGGAAGCCGCATCCCCGCCTGTCATTTTCTCATCTGTCTTTTCGTCACTCCGTTTTTTCATGCCATCACCTCTCAATCCGATTTCTTCGCCAGACGGATTCTCGGATCGATAATTCCGTACAGGACGTCAACCACCAGCATCAGGACAATGTACATGACACTGTAGATAAATGCCAGCGAAATCGTCACGTTGTAATCGTTGGACTGAATCGCTGCAATCATTAAGCTTCCGATGCCCGGAATCGAGAAGATCTTCTCGATAACCAGGGAACCAATCATCAGATCGACAACCAACGGCGCCAGTACCGTAATGATCGGGATCAGCGCGTTTCGAAGTGCATGGCGCACCAGAAGCGGGCGTCCCGTGATTCCCTTGCTCTCCGCAAGCAGCATGTAGTCGCTGTCCAGCACCTCCAGAAGGGAGGTTCTCGTAAATCGAGCCACCGTCGCTACCGTAAACATCGACAGCGCCAGCATCGGCATGATCGACGATGCGAAGAACTTCTTGCCGTCAAACAGAAGCGGCAGCCACTGTGCCTTGTAGCCGATGAAATATGCCATAACCAATGCAAAAACATAGGACGGAAGGCTGACGCCCAGAACTGAAATCACAGTACAGATGGTATCAAGCCAGCTATTTTTCTTGAGCGCTGCCAGAATACCTAAAATCAGTCCGACTACCGCACCGAAGGAAACTGCCTCCAGTCCGATTCCAAAGCTGACCGGCACACGGTTCTTTAACAGAACCGAGATGGAGGTATCCTTGGAGATAACATACGATACACCAAAATCGCCCTGCAGCAGGTTCTTCACATACGTGAAAAACTGTACGATCAACGGTTTGTCCAGTCCATATTTCTTCGACATCATCGCAATCTGATCCGCGGTCAGCTTTTCATCGTTGAACGGAGATCCCGGCATCAGCTGCAGCAGCATAAAAAGTACCAGGATGATGATCAGAAGCGTGACAAGAGAAATCATGATACGTTTTCCGATATATTTCTTCATGTCCGTACTCCCTTCTTTCTTATATAATACGTCTCTCTCCTTCTCTTATAGCCCGGATATTCTTTCAGCTCCGAAGTATAAAATAAGACAAACGGTTTTATCTCTCTATTCCTGCATCCACACGCGCATATGCGTCATGCCACGGTTGCACCATGCATAGTACGGAATTGCCTGCAGGGTTACCATCTCCTCCGGTGCCGCATCTTCTGCATAAAGCGCCGGATTAACCGCCGTTTTCTTCCGGCAGCCCGTCACGCGCAGCGCCACGATACCTTCCAGCAGATCCGCCTGATACGGAAGCGCTTCAATCTTCGCCTCCCGCGGAATCCGCAGTGTTTGAAGATCCTCTCCGTTGTCCACGCCCTCAAAGGTGTAGATGATTGGTCCGCATCTGAGTGCCACGCATCCGGCATCCGCCCGCACCATCGGGTGTGCATAGACCCGCTCCGGCTCCATCTCCATCTCGCAGGAAACAGTATCACCAGGCTGCCAGCTTCTCTGGATCATCCAGTAGCCCTTGTCTGTCTTGACTGCCCCGGAAACCGGTATGCCATTGACCTTTACCTGCATCTGATGGCACCAGCCCGGATAACGGACTGCCAAAGTAAATTCTGTTCCCGCCTGCTCCGGTTCTACCGTGTAGGTAACGGAGCCGTTCCACGGATATTTCGATGTAAGCGCTATCTTCACGCCGCCCGCCGTTTCAAAGGAAGCCGTTCCCCCGACAAACAGGTGGGAATAGATCGTATCTTCACTTGAAGACCATACATAAGAACCAAGTGAAGTCATCAGACGCGCCAGGTTCGGAGGGCAGCATGCACAGTCATACCAGCCGATCCGCTCCGGCGTGTACTCTTCCTCGCCGTATGCGTTGGTCGGCATGCCCGGATTGGCTTCAAGCTGATTGATATAAAAGAATTTCGTTCCGTCTAACTGCATGCCGCTGATGGTTCCGTTGTAAATCTCCCGCTCCAGAATATCTGCATACCGCGCGTCCGGATCCGCCTCCAGCATCTGTTTCGCGAAGAAGCAGACCCCCACCGCCGCACACGTTTCCGCGTAAGCGGTATCATTCGGCAAATCATAATCCACGGTAAATGCCTCGCCGTAATAGGTGGAACCGATTCCACCCGTTATGTACATCCGCCGGTCTACCATGTTGTCCCACATCTTCCGGCAGGCTGCCATCAGCGCCTCATCGTGATTCTGCGCTGCCAGGTTTGCCGCCGCCGTCAGAAGATACATACAACGGACCGCGTGTCCTTCCACCGTATCCTGCTCACGCACCGGCTTGTGATTCTGCATGTAGGACGGCGGCTGCTTGTCCATGTAATCGGTGCGGCTCCAGCTTCTAGCCGCCGCTTCTTTATGGAAGAACTCCGGATCCCGTCCGCGCTCATCGATAAAATATGCCGCCAGCTTCCGGTATCTCTCTTCCCCGGTTGCCTGATAAAGCCGCATCAGTGCCAGCTCGATCTCCTCATGTCCCGGAATGCCGGTTACTTTGCCTGCTTCCCGTCCGAACCGCCGATCGATATGATCGCACAGCTTGCAGCAGATATCTAAAAGCTTCGTCTTTCCCGTCGCCTGATAGTACGCGACGCCTGCCTCCGTCATATGTCCGGCACAGTACATCTCATGGCAGTCCGTCAGGTTCTGCCACCTATGTTCCGGCTCCGCCGCAATGAAATAGGTATCCAGGTAGCCGTCCGGCTGCTGCGCCCGCCCGATCAGGTCGATGATCGCATCGGCACGCGCCTCCAGCTCTGGATTTGCCTCGACGGTCAGTGAGTACGCCACCGCCTCCAGCCATTTCGCCAGGTCGCTGTCCTGAAATACACGCCCGTAATACGTTCCTTTCTCATCTCCCGCTGCAATGCGGAAGTTTTTAATCACATGGCTCTTTCGGATTCCGGACACCTCATCGTGAAGCACCCGTTCCTGATACGGAATCATCGTGTGAATTACCACATTCTGTACCCGCGAAAAGAACGGGTCATCTATCTTTACCTGTTTCAAATCAATGAAACTTGTCTCCTTTTTTATCATTCACAGAAAACCTCCTGATTTATTATTCACTTATCCGTAAGCGCCTATCAATAATCTGAAAAAGACTTCTTTTTTTGTATGTTTTCTTATAAGTATACCATTCAAATAGTGGAAAAGCGATCTAACACATTTTGCATATTATAGAAAAGAATACGCGTATTTTTATAGAACAAAATCAGCCTGATTTCATTCTTTCTTTTTCTCTGATTTTTCTTCATTTTTCATTCATCCCCTCTTATTTTCCCAAGTAGAGTGTTTTATTTCAGCAAATATAAGGGATTTCCCAAACAGATTCTTGCTGTTTTTCTTTCTATTTGATATAATAAAATTGATATTTTAAATTTGTTTAACAACCTGACAAAGTTGTCCTGTTTTTCGTTTGCTTCTCTGCGGTTCAGACAGGATTCCTGTTACGTGGCTGTTTTTATTTAAACGGGAGTACATACATCATGAATTTTATTAATTTAAACTGTCCACCCCTTCCTTATTTTATCGTCGGAGGCGGATGTGTTTACCGCCCCGGCGATATCCATGAGCGCCGGACGATCCGAAATGTCTTTGATCTTATCTATGTTCACAGCGGAACTTTATATCTCGAACAGGATCCGTTCCGCGTTGAACTGAATGCCGGGCAGTTTTTTATCATTACCCCCGATACCCCGCACCGCGGCAGCCGCGTCTGCCAGGAAAAGACCACGACGAGCTGGGTGCATTTCTATACCAACGGCAAATACAGCCTGTCCGATGAATTTTACCCGGACAACGTAACCCGGCGCGCCGCGCCGAAATTTTACTATTCGCCGCAGAATTTCATTCTCTCCCTGCCGCGCACCGGCACCGTGCCGGAAGCCAACCGGGAGAAGCTGGAAAAGTATCTGCAGCGGATGAACCTGGTTTCTTTCAGCAAATACACACAGAAAAAGAGCTTTCCGTCCTCCGTGCGGACGCCGTTTGAGCTCCAGAATGATTTCATTGAATTTCTCCAGGTTCTCTATGCGCCGTACTGCTACAGCCGCGAGAAGGAAAGCATCGCCCGGACGCTGCGCGACTATCTGGATGCCCACTACACGGAGGAGATCTCCTTAAACGATCTGGCGCGCCAGTATTCCTACAGCCCGTCCCACTTAATCCGCAGCTTCCACCAGGCATACGGTGCCAGCCCGATGCAGTACCTGAAAAAACTGCGGATCGAACACGCCTCCCAGCTTCTCCTCCACTCCGACGCCACGATCCAGTCGGTCGGTGAGATGGTAGGACTGCGGATCCCATCCTATTTTATCCGCGTATTTAAGCAGGAGATCGGCATCACCCCGGCGCAGTACCGGATGTTTTACGCAGAAGAGAATGGGGGGAGTGAGGCGCCTTAGAGGCGATTCACAGCTGGTGTTTTTTACTATCTATTTGTTTTCGTAAGAACTGTCATGAGCGTGGCAGTTCTTTTTTATACACAAACCAGTGAACAGTTTTTTAATGTATCTATCAGTTCCTCTACATCAGCTATTGTTTAAGCCAGTTATCCGCACATTGAAAATCCTTTATATTTAATGTGACACTGTGTGTATACAAAGGAGGAAATTCCGAATTGAAAACTGTCACGATTAAACTTCGCATTCATAAACTTTTGGCTGAAAAGCGTCTGACGAAATACCGTTTTATCGCCATGACCGGGCTTGGCTATAAAAATGCCAGCCGGATTCTGGACAATGAAACTGAATCCATCCGCTTCAGCACCATCGCCCGCATCTGCTCCGCACTGGACTGTACGCCCGGCGATCTATTTGAAGTTCATGAGGAAGAAGATCCTTACGATGGAATGTATTAAACATTCGGAAACAAGTAATTTCATGTGCGGATCGCACGCCAAAAAAGAGCTGTCAACCGACGGTTTGCACCGGCTTTTGTGACAGCTCTTTTTGGTGATCCTATTTTTAAAAACAGAAGCGGTACCGCCTCTGAAAAGACAGTACCGCTTAACCTATCCGAATATTATATATAAGGTGTCCACCAGCAAGATACCTTACCAGTCATCCCGTCCATACTCTTCCCGCTCATCCAGGGCATCATCTACACCATCGGCATATTCTGAATCCCGGCGGTAGCGATCCCAGTCATAATCATCACCTTCCATAACATCATCATATCCTGCATCATAAGCCGCATAGGGATTCTGGAGATTCTTTTGCACCGGTGGTATTCCCCTCTGCGCAGGTGTGTTTTTACGACTCCGTTGTTTCAGTTCCCACAAGGGATCCTCTTCTATCCGCTTAAGATATTCCTCATGGCTTCTGGATTCCTCTTCTTCTTTTTTCTTCTGTAATTCTATCAGCTCAGCCCGTTCTCTTTTTTTACGTTCCTCTTCTTCCCGTTTACTTTCTTCTATCTTCTCTGCCCAGTGCTGTTCACAGTATAAGTCATCGAAGGCCAGATTGTAACATCCTTCCTCCCGGCACTTATACGGATACAGCAGGATCATAAGAAGTCCACAGCCCATCGCACAGATAAGCAGCGTACAGAGAGTCTGGCGATGCTTTCCAAACCAGTTTTTCATTCCTGCTGCCAGACGGTTTTCTTTTTTCTCTGTTTCCTTCTCAGATTCAGGACTCTCTTCTTTCTTTTTCTTCCGGGACTCCATCCACCTGGTCAGTTCAGCATCCAGCAAAAACAACGGTATCAGACATGTAAAGGTGCCAACAAACAGCATCAAAGCATTGCCCGAATCTCCATGCACGCTTCTCGCATACTGGTAATGGCACTCTTCGTCATACCAACTATACAGACTCCAGGCATATACCCCCAGAATGCCAAGCAGAACCATCCATTTTATCTGCTTTTCTTTCCTCAGGATTCTCATGACGAGAAGCGCTCCTGACATAGTAAACAAGAAACCTATCTTTAGATACACCGGTGCCTCCACAAGGGAAATCCAGGCCGTATATGCCGGATAAAAGATGCCCATAACCACTATCACAATCATCAGAATTCCAGACTCCATAGCTATACCCCCTATTAAGTCCATCTTACCACAAATACGGATGCTTAGGTGGGTTATTTATGCCCCTTGAAGCAAATATCCACTTATGATAGCCTGCCCCGGATTACAAAGGCACGTATATGCTTGCTGTATCTCCCTTGTAATGCAAAAAGCTGACGCAGATCAGAAAGTTTTTTCCGATCTGCAGCAGCTTTTTATCTCATTCTTATTATTTTCTTCCTATTCTCTTAAGCTCCAGAATCCTCTGGTTCCGGCTTCCGCGAAACTGCAGGGTCAGATCCTTCTCCGCTTCCACGAACTCTCCGTCCACCAGCACATCTACATAGGACAGCATCTCGTCTGTCACCTCTGTATGGACCACGCCGCCGGCTGCCAGATCCCGATCCCAGAGATAGCCGCTGTAGCACCAGATATCCTTCTCCGGATACGTCTCGCGCACCTTCCGGAGTAAATGTACCAGTTCCATCTGGTTTTCCGGCTCAAACGGTTCTCCGCCGAGCAGCGTAAAGCCCTGTATATATCCCGGCTCCAATGCCGCTAAAATCTCTTTCTCCGTCTCTTCTGTATATAACTGTCCATATCGGAAATCCCACGTCTCCGCATTGAAACAGCCCTTACAGTGATGGCGGCAGCCCGACACAAACAAGCTGACGCGCACGCCAGGACCGTTGGCAATATCATACTTTTTGATGGTTCCGTAATACATATCTTCCTCCCCTAGACCAAAGTACTCTCGGAGGCTTTCACCACATCCTACAGATGCAGCACCCGATCGCGGATCTCCTGGGTACGTCCCTGATTCCAGAACTGGGTTCCGATGTAGCCGCAGGTACGGCGTGCGACAAAGAGCTTGTTCTGGTCGCGGTTGCCGCAGTTCGGGCACTCCCACACCAGCTTGCCAGCCTCATCCTCAACAATCTTGATCTCGCCGTCATAGCCACACTTCTCACAGAAATCACTCTTGGTGTTCAGCTCCGCGTACATAATGTTATTGTAGATAAACTGCATTACAGAGAGAACTGCCGGAATATTAGTCTGCATATTCGGCACCTCGATGTAGCTGATCGCACCGCCCGGGGAGAGCTTCTGGAACTCTGCCTCAAATTTCAGCTTACTGAACGCGTCAATCTTCTCGGATACGTGTACATGGTAGCTGTTCGTGATATAGTTCTTATCCGTAACGCCCGGAATGATACCGAAGCGCTTCTGCAGGCATTTTGCAAATTTATAAGTCGTAGACTCCATCGGCGTGCCGTATACAGAATAGCTGATGTTCTCCGCCTCTCTCCACTCTTTGCATTTATCATTCAGACGCTGCATAACTTTCAGTGCAAATGGCTTCGCCTCCGGATCGGTGTGGGATTTTCCTAACATCCGCATACACATCTCATACAGACCTGCATATCCCAGAGAAATCGTAGAATAGCCGTTGTACAGGAGTTTGTCGATCGTCTCACCCTTTTTCAGGCGGGCAAGCGCACCATTCTGCCACAGAATCGGCGCCACATCGGAGATCGTGCCGAGCAGCCTCTCATGACGGCAGCGGAGCGCACGATGGCACAGTTCCAGTCTCTCATCGAGAATCTGCCAGAAACGGTCCATATCTCCCTCCGAAGAACAAGCCACATCGACCAGGTTAATCGTGACAACACCCTGGTTGAAACGTCCATAGAATTTATGCTTACCGTTCGGCAGCATCTGGGAATCTTCTACCGTCAGGAAAGAACGGCAGCCCATGCACGGGTAAACCTCGCCCTTCTTTAATTCCTTCATAATCTTAGCGGAAATGTAGTCCGGAACCATCCGTTTCGCGGTACATTTCGCTGCCAGCTCAGTCAGGTGCCAATATTTCGAACCTTCCGTAATATTGTCCTCATCCAGCACATAGATAAGTTTCGGGAACGCCGGTGTGATCCAGACGCCCTTTTCATTCTTGACGCCCTGCATTCTCTGCAGCATCACTTCCTCGATGATCATCGCAAGGTCATCTCTGGTCCGTCCCTCCGGGACCTCGTCCAGATACATAAATACCGTGACAAACGGAGCCTGTCCGTTACAGGTCATCAGGGTGATAAGCTGGTACTGGATCGTCTGGATGCCGCTCTTAACCTCCTCGCGCAGACGGCGTTCGGTCACGCGGTTGATGATATCCTCATCCAGTGCCTCGCCGCACTCGGTGCGCTCTGCAATCACGTTCTTGCGCAGCTTCTGACGGCTGATGTCCACAAACGGTGCCAGATGCGCCAGAGTAAAGGACTGTCCGCCATACTGGTTGCTGGCTACCTGCGCCACGATCTGGGTGGTCACGTTGCAGGCCGTAAAGAAACTGTGCGGCTTCTCGATCATCGTCTCACTGATCACAGTGCCATTCTGCAGCATATCCTCCAGATTGATCAGGTCGCAGTTGTGCTCCTTCTGTGCAAAATAGTCGGTATCATGGAAATGGATGATGCCTTCCTCATGCGCGCGGACGATCTCCTCCGGCAGCAGCACACGCTTGGATAAGTCCTTGCTGACCTCGCCCGCCATGTAGTCACGCTGGGTCGAGTTGATGACCGGGTTCTTGTTGGAGTTTTCCTGATTCACTTCTTCATTAATATGGTCCAAAAGTGCCAGGATGCCGTTATCGGTCGTGTTGGACTTGCGTTTTAACTCCCTGCGGTAGCGGTAGCGCACATATTTCTGTGCAACCTCATAACCACGCATCTCCATAATGCTGGTCTCTACCATATCCTGGATGTCTTCCACATTCACCGCGTGCGGCGTCTCCTGCACCTGCTCGGCGATCGTATCTGCAATCGCTTCAATCTGGTACGGGTTCATCTGGTGAATACGCTCCACATTGCCGTTCGCTTTTGTGATCGCATTTACGATCTTCTCCCGGTCAAAATGTACTTCTTCTCCATTTCGTTTGATTACATTGGTTGTTACTGTGTCTTCCATCCCTGTTCCCTCTCCTTACCCTTAAGCCCGTTTTATGACTTGTCTTCTATAATCTATCAATTGACTCGCCGGTTCCTGTTTCTGTGATTTCTCTTTCTACTTTTATGGCATACATCGAACATCCATCTGTATCCATTTCCCGTCCCCCAGCTTACTCTCATTTCCTCATTCATGAGAGCAGCGCCTTCTTCTGACAGGCTATTTTTCATGTCCGGATGCCTTCACTGACAGGATTCTTTTCCGTTCCGACTTGTCTTACGATTGGCTTTATTTTTGATTTGTATTTAGGTAATTTTTAGAATTACATACAAAATATTGAACTCGATTTCTTTCATAACACAATATATAGTGTGTTCGTCGTGACGTATTTAAGCATACACCAATTAGATTAAAAATGGAAGAGGATTCCCCTATATTTTTTCGAATCAGAATTTTGCACAAAAATCATTTTCTCCCTTTACAAACACCCAAATCTGTGATCTCCTTTCCACGACGTTCTTTCCAGACTTATCCACCGTCCCATGTGCAAAACCCACCTCGTCATTTCTCCCATGGCTGCATCCCATATACCCTCTGAGTCTCCTTCGCCCATACCCTTATCTGTTTTAAAAATACCGAAAATAATGCTTTTTAAAATATTTTTAAAAATATTTAAAAAACTGTTGACATTTTATTCTGGATGGAGTAGAATAACACATGTCTTACGGATGAGGCATCCGCAAGAAAACAAAATAAGCGCCTTTAGCTCAGTTGGTAGAGCAGTAGACTCTTAATCTATTTGTCCAGGGTTCGAGTCCCTGAAGGCGCACTATCAAGTGCTTGTTTCGCAGACCGAGAGCTGTGGGGCAGGCACTTTGTGCGTTAGCAATGAGGCGTGCAAAGAAAAAAAGAGATGGCGGATGACGCGTTGTGCTTGCACATAAGCAGCATCCGTTATCTCTTTTTTTCTTTATAGGGCGAATGCCCGACAGCGAGGAAAAGCGCCAGCTTTTTCGAGCTGCCGCACGCCGGGACTCAAAGACGCAACCTTTTTTACCCCGCCCCACGCCGGACTCCAAAGACGCAGCTTTTACAGTGCCCGCCCAATCGCCTTCTCCACTTCCTTCTTTGAACTAGCGCCGACTTCCTTGCTGAATACTTCCCCATTCCGGAAAATAATCATCGTCGGGATCGACATAACCTTATACCGGACTGCAATATCCGGGTTCTCATCGACATTCAGCTTTCCGATCTTCACTCTTCCCTCATACTCGCCCGCCAGCTGCCCGATCACCGGCGCCATCATCTGGCACGGACCGCACCAGTCTGCATAAAAATCAACCAGTACCGGAATCTCCGATTTCAGTACCTCCTCCTCAAAATTCGCGGTCGTAAACTTCATCTCCATCACTCATTTCCTCCTTTCGTTCTATCCATACAGGCAGTCAACAGAAATGCCCTGTTTCTCTTTACGACGGCTTCTTTTTACCGCCTCCCAGTGCCTTTGCTGCCTCTTCCATCGATTTTTTCCATTTTAACGCCTGTTTATTCAGTTCCACCTTATCGCTGGTCGCCTGAACAAGTTTCCGTGTGAGCTGCTTTTTAATATCCATTCCTGACTTCTGGCAAACACACGGCGCGCATCGTCACCGTTCATGTGAGTCCAGGTTTCTCACAAAAAGCACCGCCGCGCATCCAGCCATCCCTCTTTATATTATAGTAACTATATGCAGCTTTTATTTTCTTTATTCCGGCTCTGCCAGCTCAGATAACCGTTAAATACGGCAAATTCCTGCTACCACCACGTTTTCTTACGGCACTTTCGGTTCCAAAAGTGCCTACCCGTGTACAGTAATGATTTTCCTACCGCACTGCCACCAGCTTGCAGATCGGCTTGCCCTGCGCCGAGAACTTTGCCTCGTACTCGGTCATAACGTTGCCCTCTGCCATCTCGCTGTGGTGCAGGTCACGGGTATATTCTGTGATGTGCCAGCCCGCCTCCGGGATGGCTTCCAGGGAATAGGAAAATAAATCCTGGTTGTCCGTCTTGAACTCGACTCTTCCATCCTTCTGGAGAATCTGATCGTACACTGCCATAAATGGCGGCGAGGTCAGTCTCCGTCTCGCATGTCGGTCCTTCGGCCACGGATCCGAAAAATTCAAATAAATCCGCTCTACTTCCCCCGGTCCAAAAATCTCTGCCAATTCTCTGGCATCCTCACATAAGAAATAGATATTGGACAGTTCCATCTGTTCTCTCTTGCGGATCGCCTTTAAAAGAACCGTCGAATATTTCTCAATACCCACAAAATTCACATCCGGGTTGCGGGACGCCTGCTCCAAAATAAACTGACCTTTACCCATACCCACCTCGATGCGGATCGGATGGTCATTTCCAAAAATCTGCTGCCAGGTTCCCTTCTTCTCCTTCGCCCCATGAACCACATGCGGGGTTTCTTCTATCATCTGCTCTGCGCCCGGTATATGGCGTAATCTCATCTTCGTTCCTCCTGCTGTCTACAATCTGCGCCGTCCCGGATGGACTTTCTTCCGTACCGTATCATTCCGTTGAGACGCCCCGGCTTACCCGCCGGATCTATCCTTATCTTACCATTGAAGCCCCCATTTCGCAAGCAAAGGTGCTCTATTTTCACACCATTTTACGATCCCCGTGTTACTGTTCACGCATACGATCCCCGTGTTACTGTTCACGCATACGTGCCCAGTAACGGAATTTGCCGTGGCTTCGCATTTAAATACGGCAAATTCCTGCTG
>ENA-UERM01000027-UERM01000027.1-human-gut-metagenome-genome-assembly--contig:-NODE-27-length-115739-cov-11.651165_pt1 | contig 115739 bp, 99 predicted proteins | sample MGYA00242983_ERZ507983 | MGnify/ENA primary metagenome ERZ507983 (study PRJEB26167, sample SAMN06115432) | human gut metagenome | host: Homo sapiens | place: China:Shanxi | collected 2015-04-29...
TAGCCCTGCCCTTTCAGGAGATGGATGATGTCCGGCAGGGCGTCGACGGTCGCACCGTGGCCATAGGCATCGTGCATGAGGATGACCAGATGGCGATGGAGATAGGGCCGCAATTGCAGCTGCTGCTTAATGTTTTCCACTTCTTTATCGGCTGTCTTGCCCGTCCCGTCGGCATCGCCGGTCAAGGCATTCCAGCCGACTTCGATATAGCCGATGTTGTTGATAGCCGTCCAGAAGTCCTTGGTGAAGTGCCCTTCCGTACCGCCAGGGGCGCGGGAAATGATGGGCCGGACGCCGAGAATCTTATAAATTTCTTCTTCTGTCTGCAAGAGCTCGTCCGTGTAGGCCTTGGGCGAAACGTATATTTTCTTATAATCATGCGTATACGAATGGACGCCGATGGCATTGCCGGACTGGTAGATTTTCTTGACCACATCAGGGTAGCGGACGACATTCTGGCCGGTCAGGAAGAAGGTAGCATGGATGTTTTCCTTTTTCAGGATATCCAGGATGCGCGACGTATTCTTATCGTTCGGGCCGTCGTCAAAGGTCAGATAGACGACGTTGTCACCATAATAATAATCCCGCGTCTTGCCGTATGTCGTGGGCAGGCCCTTTTCCTGACGCTGCCGGGTCGTATATTTATCGTACACCGGTTTATCATTATCGACAGGAGGCAGGGAGAAATCATCGCCTATCAAGGCCACATCGGGTTTGTTGGACAGGACTTGCGGCACCGGGATATGCCGGGCTTCGGCCGCTGCCATGACGCGGTCGCGGTCGAAATTCAGGAAAAGCCCCAGCGAAGCCAGGAAGAAAAGTAAGATACATCCCAAAAACAGTCTGCCTTTTTGTTTCATTTTTGCTTACATCCGTTTCTTTTTGACATTACCATAATGAATATACTGGCGTATCGTACACGTTTCCCGATAGCCATCGGCCAGGACGCTGGCCGTCAGGTCGAAGTCTTCCAAATCGTCGAGGAGGGCTTCGGTCATGCGGTGCTGGACGGCATTATAGCCCGTGCAGAAGAGGATCCGCGGGCAGCGCACGCCGCGGAACAGTCCCCGCGGATGCTTGATGAGCTTGGCCAGCATGGCCGGCGTGATGACAGCGCCGCAAGGACGGCCCATGATGGCCGCTGCCGTTTCGACGCCTTCGATTTTTTCGGCGCTGATGACGTTGCCCAGCATCTGTAAATTGAGAACACCGATGACGGTATCGCAGGAAGCCGGCAAGGGTACATCGTCTGCCAGCGGGGCCTTGAGCCACTTATTGCCGGCTGCATCGCCTTCGATGAGGATGTACCAGGCCGGGTGGCGCATCTTGATGTCATCGATGACCTTGGGGTCGAGGCCGATATAGCGGTCCTGGTCGTCGAGGCCGGCGAACCACGCCGGGACGTGGCCGGCGGCAATGCGTTCAGCGCAGAAGGCTTCGCCCTTTTCCATATCTTCCGTGCAGATGACGTCAAAGGGTTCGACATTATCGACACGCGTGCTGTCCATGGGAACGATGCTGCTGACCATGATCGGCAGATGACCGCCATGGCCGTAAGTCCCCAGCCGTTCCAATACGGTCGTCTTGCCACCGGCACCGACAATAGCCGTAATGCCGGGTTTCAACATACGTCGCCAACGATTATCTTCAAACATGAAAGTACCCCCTTCTGGAATTCACTTCTTCACAACATAACGATTATAGCCTTTCCAGGCCGATTTGATGAGGCCGCGGACCATATCGATGGTCAGGGCCCGCCGTTCTTCTTCGGAGCAGGTGCCGAAATTGCCGAAATCGAGTTCTTCACTGGCCAGATGGGCCACATTTTCTTTGACGGCCATGCCCTTTTCCGTCAGTTCTTCACTGGCCGAGCGGGCAATGGCAGCCAGGCCGGGACGGCCGCCGACGACGATGCACCACGAATCTTCCCGCATGGCGACGGCACCGACCAGATACGGTTCATCTGCCGGCAGCTTGCGATAGGCTTTATAGGCCGTATAGACAGCTTCTTTGGCAATGGAAATGCCCGTTACCAGTTCGCCCATGGGCGGGCAATACAAATAGTCATCCAGGCTCATGCAGCCTTTATCCTGCAGCTGTACATCGACGTGGAGGGACAGGAGGATCGGCAGGAGGACGGAAAAAGGCGCTTTCCCCGAAATGACGCCGCCCAGCGTGCCGTAGCGCTGGACGTTTTTATCGGCTACGTCACTGATGGCCTTGCTGATGGCTCCGCCGGCAAACTCCTGGATGACCGGGGAAATCTTGATCTGCCAAAGCGGTGTCATGGCGCCGATGACGATGTCGTCTTCCCGTTCTTCGATATACTGCATCCCGGCTTTCGACAAATCGACAGCCAGGTCATAATGGTCTTTTTTATATTTCAAGCCCTGCGTTCCCGCCAGAAAAACAGCCGACGCAGCCTGCCGATAAGCAGCGTAGGCTGCGGCCGGATTATCCGGGACCAGGGTCGTCGTACTGGTAATCACGATACTGAAAATCTCCTTTCTGCCTAGTTAAGGGATGTCGTCGAAGAACCAGTCTTCCAGGGCTACGTTCGGCCTGTCCTTGTTGAGCAGGAAAGACCCGCCACATTCATCGACGACAGCATCGACAAGGGCGTCGACGCCGATGTCGCTGCACAAATCCATTTCTTCTTTATATAAAAGGATGGGCATGAGAAGTTCCACCGTCGTACCATCGGCCATGGAAACGCCGCCCAGCTGACCTTCAAACTGGACGATGACCAGACCGGACAGGGCCGTATCCCTGGCAAAAGGCTCATGGCTTTCCGAGTTGGGCAGGAGAAAGCCATAGGACATCCACACATCATGGACGTGCGGGAACCGCCCCAGCTCCATGAGCAGCCAGATGGGCCAGGCTTCTTCGTCGTTTAGGGAAATATCCCGGTCCTTGCGGAAGGGCCAATCAGCCGGCAGGATGAGGCAGAGTTCGCCGTAGCCTTCTTTCCCGGTCACAAATTCGCCAGCCGGGTAATGCATGGGAGCGGCACTCATGCCGATGGTATGAAGGAGATAGAAGGGTTCTTCTACCGTAGGATATAAGAGCTCTACGTCCACTGCCAGCGGCGTCCCGTCCGGGTCCTGGAAGACACTCCACTGCCGATGAGGAAAGAGGCTGTGGAAATAAGCCTGGACGGCGCGGCCATATTCCTCGTGAGGCCGCTGTATCTTCAAGGTGTCCATCAAGGAAAAAAAGCGAGGCCATCGATAGGACGTAATCGGTAAGGTACTCATCGAATCCCCCCTTTTCGTTATATTCAGCTTCATTATAACATAAATGAGCCAGCTCTGGGCAACCAAAAAGGGGCGCCGCGAACGCGAAGCCCCTCTCCACTATCATGACGATAGACTTTTTAGCCCTCAGGGTTCGTGCCGGAGGGATTCACTGAATCTCATCGCCTGTTCAATTGACGGGATATATCATATCAATAAATAGGGAAATTGTCAAATCACAGCGCCTTCGGCGCGCCTTGTAAAAGGCAGGACGGTATAGTAGAATAAAGGAGAATGGAACGCACTATATTAACCGCAAAGGGATGACTACATTGAAGGTACGCTGGGTAGAATTAAACCGTTTTGAAGCTGAACTGATCCTCGAATTCGCCTGCCAGCCCAAGGATGCTCCCGTTTCTGCCAGCCTGTGCCGTATGATATACCGCCGTCTCGAAGGCCAGCCGGCACTGGCACAGAACCAGCCGGGACTCCAGGACGGGGAGGCGTAAAAGGCAGCCTCACTCTTCCATCGCTTTTTCTAATCGAGCGGCGATGGCCTTCCCCGTTTCGGTCCGGGCCAGGCCGCCATCGGAGGTTTCTTTCAGGGCGACTGGCATGAGGCGGCCGATTTCCGCCATGGCCGCAATGACTTCATCTGGCGGGATGACGCTCTTGATGCCGGCCAGGGCCATTTCAGCAGCCGCCAGGGCTTCAACGGCAAAGACGGCATTGCGCTTGACACAGGGCACTTCGACCAGGCCCGCTACGGGATCGCAGGCCAGGCCCAGCGTGTTTTTCATGCACAGGGCAAAGGCCTGGAGGATCGTATCGTTATCGCTGCCGGCCATTTCGGCCACGGCCGCTGCCGCCATAGCCGCAGCCGTCCCACATTCGGCCTGGCAGCCGCCGACGGCACCGGCGACAGAGGCATTGCGGGAAACGACGGCGCCGATACCTGCTGCCGTGAACAAAGCATCGACCAGTACGGGACGGGGCGTCTGCATTTCTTCGGCAGCGGCCATCATGACGGCCGGCACGATGCCGCAGGAACCGGCTGTCGGGCAGGCGACGATTTTGAACATCTTGGCATTGGCTTCACTGACGGCCAGGGCATAGACAGCCGCCTTATGCGCCAAGGGGCCCAGTAAATTCGGCGCCTTTTCAGCCAGTTTATGGGCATCGCCGCCGACGAGGCCGCTGACCGATTTCCCCGGGTCCTTCATGCCGGCATCGATGGATTCCTGGAACACATCGAGACGGCTGGCCATGATGGCCCGTACTTTTTCTTCCAGTTCTTCTGACGACTCTACTTCATGACGCACGACGATGTCTGACAGAGTCGTCTTTTCTTTTTCTGCCAGGGCCAATAAGTCATGAAGGGTCTTATATTCATATTTATACATCTTATTCCTCCTAGAGCGGCAGCAGCGTGACGACGCTTTCAATGGCTGTAATATTCTGTATCATGTGGACGATTTCATTGGGAACAGGGCTGTCCGTGCAGACGATCATGACGGCTGTTTCGTTCTTGGCACTGCGGAAGACGCGCATATTCGATACATTGATATGACCGATGGCCAGGACCGTCGTCGCCTGGGCGATGATGCCCGGCTGGTCCCTGTGGACCGTAATCAGTGTATGTTCTTCCCCATTCAGGGCCACTTCTGCTCCGTTGATTTCGCGGATTTCGATTTTACCGCCACCCAGGGAGACGCCGAGGACTTCCATCTTCCGGCCAGACGCGCCGGTCATGGCGATGCGTACCGTGTTGGGATGGTCCACTTCTTCATCGGACCGGTGGAATTCAATAGCCAGGCCCTGGTCTGCGGCAATGGCAAAGGACGTGCGCAGGCGGACATCGTCGGCAGAAAAGCCGAGCAGGCCGGCGACGAGGGCCCGGTCCGTACCGTGACCCTTATAGGTCTTGGCAAAAGAACCATAGACAGTGATGACCGCCTTTTTCGGTTCATCTTTCAGGATTTCCCGGGCCATGAGGCCAATCCGGGCGGCACCTGCCGTGTGGGAACTGGACGGCCCGATCATGACAGGGCCGACCACATCAAAAACTCCCATGAGAAAACCTCCTTACAGTTTTTATAGTCTGATTTCTTGTTGCAGATGTAAGCTATAAATGTACGTTTCTTCGACGGGCCGGTGCGTAATCTGTTCGACAGCCCGCTTATATAACGCCAGCTGGACGGCATAGCGGCTGCGGAAGGCGTCTGCCGTCTCCAGCCGGTCCGACTTATAATCGACGAGGATCCAGGCATCATCTTCGCGGAAAAGGCAGTCGATGACCCCTTGGATCAAAATCTGTTCGCCCGTTTCTGTCTCAGGCAGAGGATCGCCGCCAGCTAACAGGACCGTGAAGGGATATTCGCGATGCAGCTCCGGCGATTCGGCCATGCGCCGGCCTATATCGGACTGACAGAAAGCTGCCAGGACCGGCACATAGACCAGCTTGGCCTCTTCCCGGCTCAACAGGCCCTGGCGGACAAAGGCGTCGATTTCACGACGCAAAGTCGCCGTCGTCTGATCGGCAGCCGGCGTGATATACTGCAAGGCCTTGTGCAGGGCCGTCCCGCGCTGAGCTCCGCTGACAGCCGCTTCTTCTCCGGCCAGCCAGGGCGGCAGGGCGGCAAAGGCATCGTCCTCACCGGGCGCCGTCGGGATGACGGCCGCAGCCGGGATAGACAGGGCGGCTTCGTCTTGCAGTTCATCGCTGTGCAGTTCCTGATATCGCCGCTTGACTTCGGATACGGAAAACTTGGCCGCTGTCCGGACAGCCTGGGGATAGGCATACTGCCAGGATAACTGTTCGTCCAGCCAGGACGGGACAGGCGTGCCGGTCAAGTCGCCGCGCCGCAGGGCTTCCAGCCGCGGTTCCCCATCATAGGCGCCTTCTTCAACAGTCCCTGCCGGGACGGCTCTGGCGATGCGCACCTGCCAGATTGCATCCTGCCAGGCCGCACCGGGACGGGCATAATCAGCATCGGCCTTGGCCCCGAAGGGGGCCAGGGCGGCCGGCATGACCCAGTCGAAATACGATTTGGCCTGAGCCGGATTGAGGCGGCTCGTCCAGCGCTGCCAGTCACGGTCGATGTGGCTGCTGTGGCCCGTCAGGATGAGCTGGTCCCTGGCGCGGGTCATGGCGACATAGAGGATGCGCTCTTCTTCGGCCGTCCCTTCCCAGCGCAGCTGGGCGGCGATACCACTCCAGATGAGCGTCGGATAGGACATGCGCCATTCCGGGTCGTACTGCTTGAGACCGATGCCCAGGCGATTGTGAAAGAGTATCTGGTCCTGCGTGTCGCGGCGGTTAAAGGCCTTGCCCATATCGGCGACGAAGACGACGGGGAATTCCAGGCCTTTGCTCTTATGGATACTCATGATGCGCACGACGTCTTCCTTTTCACTGACGACTTTAGCCGGCGCCAGGTCCAGGCCGTCTTCTTTCATCTTATCCATGAGCTGCAGGTAGCGGAAGAGGCCGCGGAAGCCGGCTTCTTCGTACTGCCGGGCCCGGTCGTACAGGGCTTTCAGATTGGCCTGGCGCACGTCGCCGCCAGGCATGGCCCCGACGAAGTCGACATAAGCCGTATCATCATACAGGCGCTGCAAGAGTTCTGCCACGCCGTGGCGGCGGCTATACGTGCGCCACGAATCAAAGGCGGCCATGAACTGCTGCAGGTCCTCTTTTTCATCTACGCCGTCGGCCAGCGAAGCAACAAAGGCCGGCAGGTTCTGCCACAGCGTCCCGTCACCGGCCAGGCGGACACCGGCCAGGGCCGTCTCATCCAGGCCGACCAAAGGCGACCGCAGGACAGCCGCCATGGCCAGGTCCTGTTCGGGATTATCGATACAGCGCAGGAGGGCCAGCATGACCTGGACTTCGACGGCGGCAAAATAACCGCCACTCTGTTCGGCATATGACGGGATGCCTCCTTCCTGCAGGGCTTGGATGAGAACGTCGGCCTTGCCGGCCATGGAGCGCAGGAGGACGACGATATGGCGATAAGACAAGGGCTCCAGCGCGCCGTCTTTGCGGGCTGCCATGCGGCCGCTGGCCAGGAGCTCGCCGATGCGGCCGGCAATGAAGCGGCATTCCTTTTCAAAGGCCGTGCTGCCGTCGTCATCCTCGTCACTCGGCGTCGGCACGATGTCGACTTCGACAGGCCCGCCGATCCAGCGTTCATCGTCCGGAGCCTGACGGCCGGCGTAGAGTTTTTCCCGTTCCCCATAATCCATGCCGGCCGCTTCTGCCGTCATGGCCCGCGAGAAGACAGCGTTCACGGCGTCGAGGACGACCGGAACGCTGCGGAAATTCCGCCCCAGGTCGATGCAGCGCTGCACGGCTTTTTCATCGCGGCTGAAAGACTGGTATTTCTCCAGGAACAGCGTCGGGTCGGCCAGGCGGAAGCGATAGATGCTCTGCTTGATATCGCCGACCATGAAGCGGTTGTCCTCACCGGAAACGAGGCGGGTAATGAGTTCCTGGACGCCGTTCGTATCCTGGTATTCGTCGATGAAGACCTCTTCATACTGGCTGCGCAGCTCTTCGGCTGCCGCCGACGGCACGGGATGTTCCGGCGAGGCATCGGGGGCGAGGAGGATCTGCAGACAGAAATGTTCCAAGTCGCTGAAATCGATCCAGCCCTTTTCCTTCTTCGCCGCCCCATAGGCTTTGGCAAAATCCAGGGTCAGCGTCACCAGGCCATCCATGATGGGTTTCATGGCCCGCATGCCGTCGAGCCATTCTTCCGGCGTCGCCGAGAAATAGACAGCCTGCAAGGTCTTGATCACGTCTTTCTTGACATCGTCGCGCACTTTCTTGCACCGTTCCCAGACGGCTTTATCGTCATCCGATAATTTCCGCAGTGACTTCAGGCGTGGGAAGTCGATGGCCCGGACAAAGCGGCTCAAATCATTCCAGGACCGGGCCTGGGCGGCCTGCCGGAGAGCTGCCTGTTCGGCCACGAAGGTATCGCAGGCCGGCGCAAAGGCTTCGCGCTGGCGCAGGTGATAGAGCACGCCGTCATAGAGGCGGGCATCTTCTTCAAGGATACGGCGGACGGCATCCTTGATGGGGCCGGCCCAGACCATATCGTCGATGACGGCGTCCGGCGCCACGTCATAAGCCCGGGCCGCCTCTTTCAGCCAATGTTCCGGCCAGGCCAGGCTGCGGGCATAGGTATACATGCGGCTTACTGTATCCATGAGGATGTCATCGCCGCGGTCGCTGCCAAACATATCGGCCAGCGGATAGAGGATGGACGCTTTCTCATCGTCTTCATAGTAAGACAAGAAGACGTCCTCCAGGACCTGGCGGCGCAAGAGGTTCAATTCTTCTTCACCGGCAATGGAAAAAGCCGGATCCAGGTCGATGGTATAGAAATACTTACGGATGACATGCTGACAAAAAGCATGGAGCGTCGAAATCTGGGCTGACGGCAATAAGGCCAGCTGGCGTTCGACGCGGGGATCCTTCGTTTCCGACAAGGCCTTCATCAGGGCCGTCCCGATGCGGTCGCGCATTTCGGCCGCGGCGGCCTTGGTAAAGGTGACGACCAGTAATTCCGTAATATCAATGGGATATTCCTTGTCCAGGAGGCGGCGGATGATGCGTTCCACCAGAACAGCCGTCTTCCCGGAACCGGCCGCCGCCGACAGGAGCAGCGTCTGCCCCCGGCTGTCGATGGCTGCCTGCTGCTCATTCGTCCAGGCCATGTTCGTCATCTCCTTCATCAAACATCTTTTGAATCATCTCGTCTGTATCTTCCCGTCCCGCTGCGTCATACGTATTGCCGGCAACGGCGACATCGAACCGGCAGACCGGCCGGTAAGGGCAATAGCTGCACGGCGCCTGCTGGCCCATGAGGATGGGGTGGATGGAAATATCGCCGTCGCCGATATGGCCAGCAATATCGCGTATCTGCCAGGCCGCCCAGTCGAGCAGGTGGCTCCAGCCCGCTTCATTATAGAGCGTGTGGGACGAATCGCTCAGGGTCCCGTCTTTTTTCAGCCGCAAGTTGAGGAAATCGGAAAAGCCCTGCATCGACGTATCCAGCTGCTGCATGACCTGGCCGTCGTCGAGGTAGAAACCGGTCAGCTTCCCTTTGGCATCGTAGAGTTTCTTCTTGTCTTCCTCACTGACGCGGTATTCCAGGGATACCTTATCATTGCGGACGTAACAGTATAGGACGGCAGCCGGAATGGCATCGCCGCCAATATTCAGCAAAGCCACGAACATATACGTCAAAAGCTGCAGTTCCAGGCCCGTGAAAATCTGGCTGATGTCGAGCTGTTTCCGGCCGGACTTATAGTCGATGATGACGACGTATTTATGGTCCCCCTGGCGCAAAGTATCGATGCGGTCGATCTGGCCGGTGACGACGACTTGCAGGCCATTCTTCAAGGTAAAGCGCAGGGCTTCCCAGGGACTGCCCGGACGGCCGAAGGATTTTTCCAGCCCTTCCATATGGAAATCGGAAACGGCACTGAAAGCGCTGAGGCGTCGTACCGTCCGGGTCAGGGACTGGATGAGCCGTTCCTTTATCTGGGCGAAATAGGCGTTGGACATGAGGATATCGTGCTGGACCTGTGGCGCCAGTTCATCCGTCGCCTGGCGGCAGATGGTCGGGACGTCTGCGTCGGGAATGTCATGCCACTGTTTCTGTTCCCGCAGCAGCCGTTCCCCGATGATGCGCAGGGCGCCGTGGACCAGCATGCCCAGGTCCGGTGCAGCGAACTGATAGCGCGGCCGTTCTTCCAGGCCAAGGCCATAGCGGGAAAAATAAGCAAAAGGACAGCTGCGGTACTGTTCGAACTTAGTGACCGACCCGCGCAGCGTCCCGTCCGGCGCAAAGAGGCGGCGCACCAACGATTCCGGCAGGGTGACAGGCAGGTTCGTATGAAACAGGCCCTGGACGGCGCGCACGGCCTGATGGCGCCAGCCATGCTGCCAGGCCCAGTCATAGAGGGCCCACCATATATCCCCGACAGCTTCGCCATTGGCAGCCGGCCGCAAGTGACCGGGAAGGTAATCGAGAGCCGCCGGCAGGGCCAGCAGGTAATCCCCTTCCCGGCCGGGCTGTACCTGGGCCTCTTGGCGGATGATGTCGGCTACATAGCCTTTATCCCGGAGCTGATGGATCCACGACGCTTTTTCCATGGCACTGCCGTCATCGTCAGCGACGACGTAGGATATGATGAACCGTTCCGCAGCCCGGGTCGCCCCTAAATAGAACAAGAAGCGTTCCTGGAAAGAGCGGAAGCGGCTCCCCGGTCCGAGGACGATGCCCAAATCAGCCAGGCGGTGCCGTTCTTTATCGCTGAACAGCCCTTCTTCCTGGCTATGCTGAGGGAAGACGCCGTCATTGACACCGCAGAGAAAGACGACCTTGGCCTGCATCGTATAGCCTCGTTCGACAGCCGTCAAAGTGACGTGATCCAGCGTCGGCGGGATAAGGCTGAACTTCAAATTGGCCAGGCCATCTTCGACAATCTGGGAAAATTCATCGAGGTCCGTTTCATCGTCACCGCAAAGACTGACGATTTCATTGAGGAACGTCCCGATACGCTTCCAGACCTGCTCGTGCTCCTTACCTTCTTCGGCAAGGCCCGACTGCTCATCGTCTTCCTGCCACTGGCGCAGTACTGACGGGATGTCCAGCCGGCACAGCCAATGATACAACAAGGTACACCAGTCGCGCAGGCTATGTTCTTCCTGGGCTTCTTCCCAGCAGGGGAACAAAATGTCCCGCACGCGCTGGCGTATGGCATTCATGCGCTGGAGGTGCGCTTCTTCCCGTTCGTCGATGACCTGGGGCTGTTCCTGCCGGCGGCCGTAAGTCCACTCAGCATCCCTCAGCCAGTGACGCCCCTGGATGCCGTAAGCGAGGCAATAGTTTTCCAAATCGTCGACGTCATGGCGGCTGACGGGAAAGAGGTCCGTCTTGAGCAGGCGGAAGAGCGACTCATGAGACCAGCGGCTGCGGAAGACGCCGAACAGGGCGAAAATGGCCTCGGCGGCGGGATGGCTGGTCATAGGCCGGCGATAGTCGCTGAAGCAGGGAATCCCATAGCGCCGGAAAATGCGTTCGACCCGGTCGTGGTACAAGTCACTCGTCCGGGCCAGGACCAGGAAGTCGCGATAACGATAGCCCTGACGGCAGAGCGCTGCGATTTTCCGGGCAACGCTGTCGATTTCTCCATCCCTGTCGGGACATTCCCAGATTTCCAGGGCCGATACGGGCCGGTCCATTCTGGCCGGGACGGTCTGGAAAAAAGCATCGCGAAAGGCCGTCAGCGGGCCGGCCGGCCGCTTTTCGACAACAGCCGTTTCCATATGGGGAAATAGTGTCTTTATATCGCGATAGACTTCGTAAGCCCGGTGGAACAAGGCCGTTTCCCGCCGCTGCTGTGCCAGGTGCGCTTCATCGATGGTCAGGGTAATCGTCACCTTCGAGGCTGCGCGCTCTATCTGCCGCAGGATTTCCATCTGCTGCGGTGTGAACCACTGGAAGCCATCGACCCAGACATGGGCACCCTGGAGGAAGGAATAATGCCCGATTTCCCGGGCCAGCAGAGTCATCGTATCATCTGCCGAGCCGAAGTGGTCTGCCAGAAAGGCCTTATACGCTTCATAGAGCCGGGAAATATCTTCCAGCTTGTGCGACAGGGTCGGGCTGGGGACGGCTTCAGCCGCCTGGCGCAGGGCTTCCGGCGTAACGCAGAAAGACCGGCATTCCCATAAGAAGCGGCCTGCCGTATCGGCAAAGTTCGGCTGCCTGGCCGCCGTCTGCAAGACGGAAAATTCTTTTTCCCCTTTGTGCAGCAGGCGCTGCAAAATGATTTTGCGGGCTAACTCCGACAGCGACGCGTGTTCCAGGCCCCGTTCCTGGAAGACTTTATAAGCCAGCCGGGAAAAGCCGAGGACCTGCGTCCCTAAAAAGCCCTGTCCATCGGAACTTTCGGCGAGATGCCGTTCGGCACCATATGTCGCCTGGTCCGGGACAAGGAGCAGGGCCTTTCCGCCGGCAGCCGCGCAGGCCTGTATCTCCCGATAACACTGCGTCGATTTGCCGCTTCCCGCCTTGCCCAATAATACTGTAACGGCCATGAACGTACCTCCTTACATAAAAAATCGATTATCTCTATTATACCCGATTTCCACTGGAAAAGAACAGTAAAAAAAGAGACTGTCGCATTAAGACAGCCTCTTTTTGAGTTTTAAGTTTGTAGTTTTTAGTGAATGGTTTTAAATTTAAAGCCATCTTCTATAAACTACAAACTCCGCACTACAAACTAAAATTAAAAGCACCGCACATGATGGCCAACGCCTTCACGCGGCAAAAAATCAATGGAAGATGGCGCAGGCCGTCTTGAGGAAGGGCAGGCGTTTGCTCAGGCCCGTCCGCGACCGCTGGATCCATTTGAGGTCATACGGTTCAAAGACGACGTTGCGGTAGGCTTCGATGTCCAAGGGCGTCCCGTCCCAATCGGAATGGATGGCCCCGGTCTGCTTGATGAGAATATCATAGAGTATATCGTATTCCTTATCATCCCGTTCATCCCGTTCGATGACCGTACTGTACGGCAGGGTCTTATGATAGGTCAGTTCCATGCCTTTGTAATCGAAATGGAAACCGCAACGCATACGGCAGCCATCGAGGCCCGTATAATCGGCGATTTTCTTCAGGTCATGAAGGATATGGTCATGGCCTTCTTCATATAAATTATCCAGCGTCGTTTCCGTATAGTCGAAACGGAACTGGATCGATGCCCCATCGATCTTGCGGAACCGTTCCAGATACGGTTTGAGCTGGTCTGCCGGATATTTCTTGTACAATACGCAGTTGATGCGGAACGGAACAGCCAGGCGGCTCAGGAGGACATCATTCGATTCCTGTACATAGTGCTGCATATGGCGCGATACGTTGATGCAGGTAATCTTATGACGGTTGCGTTCCGTAAAAGCGACGATGTCGTCTTCTGACTGATTCTCAAAGACGGGCAGCGTCGTATTGATATATACCTTGTGTGTCACAGGAATACAGTCCAGCATGCGCTGCAGCGATTCCATATTGGCAAAAGGTTCACCGCCAGTGAATACGAAATCACAGAACGGCGTCAAGCTGTCCATCAGGCGGATGCTCTGGCAGATGGCTTCTTCAGAAAAACCCGTCATATCTTCATATTCCGCCTTGTTGATGCAGAACGGGCAATGGTTGTGACAATTATAGGGCACGAAAACCGTGACGGTAGCGCCGCCGTTCCGTGTCTTATACGGGTGGACCACACGCGGTACAGTCGTTGCGGCCATGCTGATTGTTGTTTTCATTCTTTTTTCGCCTCGAATCGTGGATAAGATCCCAAGCTGTTCCCACACTGCAGTAAGATGGAAAGGAAAGTATTTTTTCACCTCACAGCAGACAATCTTGTGACCCGAATGTAGTATCCACGCTTATTGTACCATAAAAGTCCATTTCTGCAAATGCATATTGCGTATTCCCATTTTGCATAATTTTTATACCAAACAATTCACCATAAACATTATTTTATTTTTCTAAAGAAATCCTTACATTTCCTTTGAATCTAAAGCCCGGCTAATGTCGGACGCCGTCTTTTTGACAGCTTCGATGGCCAGGTCCCGTTCTTCCGCCGTTAGCCGGTCTGCCGGCCCGGATACACTGATAGCCGCCGTAATGATTCCATGATGGAAAATCGGCGCGGCAATGCAGGCCATGCCGAGTTCGACTTCTTCCCGTTCCACGGCATAACCCCGGCAGCGGATCTTCTCCAGTTCCTGGAGCAGGTCGCTCCAGTCGGTCACGGTATATTCCGTAAACTTCTGCAGCGTGCAGCCCGTATAAGTGTGCAGGTATTCCGGTGAAAAAGCCAAGAGGCACTTGCCCGAGGCCGAGCAATACGCCGGACGGACGGCACCGATAGGCGGTGCCGTATCAATCGTCCTGGGCGACTTGATCTTCTCTAAAATGATGTGCTGCGGATAGGAAGCCCCATTATGGGCAAAGGTCGTAATATGGACCCCTTCATTGCACTGCAGGGACAGGGCCTTGGCATACGGATAGGCGACTTTAGGGAAGGCATCCTTTTCCCGGAAGAGCATCCCCAGGGCATAGACCTGGAGCCCCAGCCAGTATTTCCCTGTTTCACTGTCTTTCTGGACAAAGCCGCGGCGCTCCAGCGTATCCATAGTGCGGCTGACAGTACTCTTATGAAGGTCCATCAGCTTGCTGATACGGGTTACACTGAGGGGCCTTTCTTCCTTTAAAAAAAGCTGTAAAACGGCCAGGGCCCGGTCAATCGATTCAATCATCCTCGTTCCCCCGATCCGGCATCGTCACGACGCCAAGAAATTAATATACTTTATTATATGGAATACAGGCATAATGTCAAGAGGGAAACGCCAGGCCCCAGCCGGAGAGTGCTAGTGGCTGACCGCTTCGCTTTCTTCCTGGGACGTCTGATGATGGTCGTACAGGCACTGCGACAGCTTGCGGATCAAATCGTCACATTCCAAATTGCCGCGCCAGCTCTTGGGGATAGCCTGGACCCCATCCTGGGTACCCATGATATTGCCGCAGATGGCGCCGCACGTATCGCTATCGCCATCCTGGTTGCAGGCCATGAGAACGGCGTCTTTCAGATGGCCCGTCTTGAGGACGCAGTATACGGCCAGGGCCAGGGCTTCATCGGCTTTCTTGCCCAGGCCCAGCTTCTTCATGGAGCGCACTGGATTGCGGTCGGTGACGGCTTCGTCGACAGCCCGCAGGATAGTCTTCATGAGCGGCGTCCCTTCCGGATCAGCCTGGAGGATGCGCAGGGCCCCTCCCAGGGCAGCGCTGATCTCCTTGCCAGCTGCCAGGGAGGCAATCATGGCACTCAGCGTGGCCGTCGATAAATAGGCTTCCGGACTACCGTGGGTCAGGCTGGCAGCCTGGCAGCCGACGGCAAAGGCTTTTTCCGGGTCGCCAGCATAAAACAGGCCGATAGGCGCAGCCCGCATGACCGTACTGCTGCCACAACTGTGGTTCAGCGGTTCCTGACGGGTCAATTTTTTCCCCGACGCCAGCGACGTCAGGCAGGTCTTGCCCGGAGAGCGGCGGGCAAAGAGGGCCTCTTCCCCCATGATGTCGTAGTCGAAATCGACTTCATGAGGCTGGCGCTTCATCCATTTTTCCTGTTCCGGATGGATGATTCGTTCAGTCTGCGTATAATACCAGCGCATATACGCCCGGTACAGGCCATCTGAAGGTTCCAATCCGTCGTGGTCGGCCCAGAGCATGCCGTCAGCCGTGAACAACGCCAGCTGCGTATCGTCTGAGATAAGGCTCTTATTGCCATTTTTAGCCGATTTTAAAACAGTTCGCAATCCATAAGGGCCGTATTTCTTATGAATCGTCTTCAAATCGTCGAATTCAATGACAAACCCCAAAGCGTCGCCTACGGCGCCGCCAAACATGCAACCCATAAACCGATCTAGTCCATCCATGTAGCATCCTCCTATCCTCGTCTGTCGTCCGAGTCTTTTTTCTCAAAAAACTTTACAATTTCGTTCAAGTAGTATATAATAAAAAGCTTATACATTCATTATACAGGTTGTGATAGGAATTTGCAAATAAAAAACGGGCTTGTCGCACATGCGACAAGTCCGTTTTGAGCATTAAGTTTGCAGTTTGTAGTTTTTAGTGAATGGCTTTGAATTAAGTGGTGAACCTCTCAGTCAGCTTCGCTGACAGCTCCCCTATAAGGGCGAGCCACTAGCCACTAGCCACTAGCCACTAGCCACTAATATTTTAGCTCATTTCCCCGCTGCGAGGAGGTCGGTTCTGCCTTCTACGCGGTCGAGGGCTTTCTTTACGATGGCGGCCAGGCCCTGCATCTTGATTTCCGGGATGGAGCAGACGCCGAGGCGGACGCCCTGGGCCAGGGGACCGGCAAAGACCAAGTCGGCTTCCAAGGCCTGACAGACGGCAGCCGATTGCTGCGTCGGAATGGAGATGAAGAAGCCGCCTTTATAGGGCACATACGACAGACCGCAGCGATCGGCTTCATAGGTGAAGATGTCGGCACGGCGGCGCAGGTTCTTGGCAAAACTCATGCGTTCCAATTCGAGCTGGGCCATGAGGTCGCGGTCGCTGCGAATCTTGGTCAGGAGCGTCATGGCCGCGCGGTTGATGTTCGACCAGGCCGTGCGGGCCGAATATTTGCCCAGATTGGCGAACTCTTCGATAACAGCTTTGCTCGACGACAAGCCGATGAGAGCGCCGGCGCGCTGGCCATACATGGTATAGCCTTTGGACATGCTGAAGGCGAACATGGTAAAGATGTGTTCCGGAAGGCCGGCGAATTGTCTCATGAACGAGCGGACGCGGTCCTTTTCCCCGGCATAGGCGATATAGGCGATATCGACGAGGATACTGATGCGCTTGCCATTCTTTTCATGGAGGCGGCAGACTTCGAGGACATCGGCCCATTCGGCATCGGACAGGGCAAAGCCCGTCGGGTTGTTGGCCGGCGTGTTGAGGATGAGGAGCAGCGAATCCTGACGGCGCAGGATGTTGGAAACGGCAGCCGAGAACGCCGCCGTATTGAAATGGCCCTGGTCGTCCATCATCGAGAAGGTGTGCAGGTCGCGGCCGATTTCCTGACACAGGCAGTCATAAATGTTCCAGCGCCAGTCCGTCGTCAGTACGGCATCGCCGACTTCTGAATAGTTGGCAATGGCGATATGGATGGCACCGGTGCCACCGGACGTAGCCACAGCATCGACATAGCCATCGGGACGACAGCCTTCAAAGGTTTCGTCGATGACGGCCTGGCGATAGCCTTCCAGGCCCAGCGGCGGTGCATAGGTAATGAAATCGCTCATAGGCAGAGAGCGGTATAATTGTTCGACCACAGGCAGGCAAGCCAGTTTTTCATCGTCGCCGGCATAACAGCCGACGGTCGCATTGACGACCTTATCCGCCCCGTACTGCGCTGCCGCTTCCCGGGCTGCCGCTCCAGCGGCGAATACCACGTCACGTAATGTCTTACCTTCTCTGCTTGCTGCTGCCATAATCGTCATCGTAAAAAACCTCTCTCTGCATAATAGTTCGTGTTTCGTGGACACTTGTTCTCTCTAAATGTCCTGACGTCCTACATTATAGCACTGTGAAAAGAGTTTTTATATAGCGAAAAGCCTAAAATACTGTATACACAGTAAGAATATTGTATACAATATTCATTTGTGGTCTTCGCTGTCGTGTCTGGCACCGGCATCGACGTGGAACGTCGCCTGTTTGATGCCCTTCATGGCCAGGAGCTGGCTGACGATTTCCGTTTCATCCATGTAATGAGCCGCCGTCAGTTCCAGGTCGATGTCGGCCAAGGGTGCATCGTCATCATTATGGGAATGGAAGGTCTTGATATGCATGTGATGGTCATGGATGAAAGTCGAAAGTTTCCGGGCCTGGCCGATGTTGTTCTTCATGACCAGGTGCATGGCATAGCGCTTGCGGAAGCGCCCTTCCAGGCGGGCATCGAGGCGGACGAAGACGGTCAGGACCAGGAAAATCAGCGCCGTCGCCACACAGGCTATGACGAGATAGCCGGCACCGACGACGAGGCCGATGGCCGATACGGCCCATAAGCCGGCAGCCGTCGTCAGGCCGCGGACGCTGCGGTCTTTCTGGTTGGCCAGGATCGTACCGGCCCCGATGAAGCCGACGCCGGATACGACCTGAGCTGCAATCCGTTCCGGGTCGGAGTTATTATAGCCAAAGGTGAAGTAATAATCCATGGCAATATTGATAGATATGATCATGCACAGGCAGGAGCCGACACAGACCAGGGTGTGCGTCCGAAGGCCTGCCGACTTGCTCTGGGCCTGTCGTTCATAACCGATGAGTCCGCCCAGGATGAGGGCAATAATCAGGCGGATGATGCTGTCTTCCGTAGAAATCATAGAGGCTCAACTTCTTTCAAAATAATTTTTACATCCGTTAAGAAAACGTTATAATGGTATTATAGTATATAGATGCAGCAGAGAACAAGCAAAATGTTCTCCCCGCATCGGAGAAAGAAGGTCATGATCATGAACCGCTTCATTTGCTTTGATAATCTGCGCAGTGCCGCCGTCGTTTTGACGCTGGCCGCTTTATTGCTACAGTCCTGGACAGCCTTTTACGAAGAGAGTGCCGTCGTCGCCATTTCCATCGTCTTCTTCATCAGTGCCTACTTCGGGGCTTCGGCCCTGCGCATCCGCACGATATCGTTCTTCTTGAAAGATAAATGGAAACGCCTGGGCTGGCCGGGCCTCGTCTTAGTCCTCTTCGGCATCGAAGAACAGCTGGTCACATCAGCCCTGCCGGTCACGTCGTGGGTCCCGCTCTGGCTCTTCCTGCTCTTTGCCGGCTTGTCCCTGATCAAGCATGTCAACCATAAGGTCTTGCAGCACCGCATCGCCTCGAAGCCATCAGTTCCTTTCCTGCTGGGCTTCCTCGTCTTGCTGGCAGCCGCCCTCTTCCTCTGTCAGGCCTTCCTGCCTCAGTCCCTGGCCATCCCTTACATCGCCCGGATCCGCCCGGACTGGCTGGTCCTGTCCCTCTTTGCCTTTGCCCTAGGGGTCTACGCCTTCCGCCATCGCTGGTTCACGCCGTCTGGCTATCAGCCTAAAAGCAGCAGCCTCTTCGGCTTCGCCATCATGGTCGGCGTCTATGCCGCCTGGATGCCCGGCAAGGGAGCCTCTATCCTGACAGCGCTGACGCCGGCTTTACTGCTCGTCGCCGCCGTCCTTGGCCTGACGGCCTGGTTCCATCAGCAGTTCGATAAGCACTCGGCCTGGTCCCACACGCTGCACCGCATTTCCTACGGTCTGTTCTTCGTCAGCGAACCGATCATCCTCCATTCGATGTGGTTCTTACAGCCCCTGGCCGTCGCCGTATGGCTCAAGGTCGTCATTACGGCCCTGGTCCTGGCCATCTACGGCTATCTGCTCTGCCGTTACGCCCTGTTTCACATCCCATGCTTTAAAAGCAAGGGATAATAGCTGGCGGACACTAGCCCCGGCAGGCCATCTGTGCTATGATAGATAGCAAGTTTGTTTCTTTACATTATCGATAAGGAGTGTGCCTACTTGGATACATTATTACAACTCATGGAATCGTACGGCTACATCGCGATGTTCGTGGCAATGGCATTGGAAAACGCCAATATCCCCATCCCCAGTGAAGTCGTACTCGGATTTGCAGGCTTCCTCATTTCCCAGCAAATCTTTTCATTCTGGACGACCTTTGCCGTAGCCTGCGTCGCCGGCCTCGTCGGCTCGGTCATCAGTTACTGGCTCGGCTCTTATGGCGGCCGGCCGCTCTTGTTAAAGTATGGCAAATACATCTTCTTCAACGAACGTAAATTCCGCATGGCCGAAGACTTGTTCAACAAGTACGGCGGCATTGCCGTCATCATCTGCCGCTGCCTGCCCGGCGTCCGCACGTTCATTTCCTTCCCGGCCGGCGTCGCCCGCTATCCTTTCTGGAAATTCGCCATCTTCACCGTCATCGGCACCATCCCCTGGACGCTGCTCCTCGTATGGGCCGGCTCCCTCCTGGGCAGTCACTGGCGGGACCTCATACAGTACAACCACATCTTCCTCATGGCCGTCATCGCCGTCTGTGTCGTCGCCACCGTCGTATTCGTATGGCATAAACGCCGCCGGAGAAATGCAGCATGAAACAATGGTTCTTAACACATCGTTACGGCCTGACCGTCGCCTTAGTGGCAGCAATGATCTTGCTGCCATTTTTAGGTGCTGTACCGCTCATGGACCCGGACGAACCGGTCTACGGCGAAACGGCACGGGAAATGCTCCTGGCCGGGGACTGGCTGTCACCGCGCATCTTCGGCCAGTACTGGTACGATAAACCACCGCTCTTCTACTGGCTGGAAATGCTGTCGTACAGCTTTTTCGGCGTCTCTGACATCGCATCCCGCCTGCCCAGCGTCATCATGGCCATGGCGACGACGATGTACGTCTACGTCCAGGGGAAGGAATTATTCAATAAACCCATCGCCTTCCTGTCGGCCCTGTTCCTGGTGACCAGTGCCGGCTTCATGTATATCGGCAAGGCTGCCGTCACGGACATGACCCTCATGTTCACCCTGACCGTGACCATGGTTTCCTTTTACCGTAAAAAGTATTATATAGCCTATATCTTCTGCGGCCTGTCGCTCCTGGCCAAAGGCCCTGTCGGCTACGCGTTCCCGGCGCTCATCATACTCATTTATCTGGCCTGGACGCGGCAGTGGCCGCTCTTGAAGCATATGAAGATTCCCCAGGGCATCCTGCTGGCCTTCCTGGTCGGCCTCCCCTGGTATATCCTCATGTACCGGGTCCACGGCGCAGTCTTCCTGGACACCTTCATCGGCTATCACAATATCACCCGCTTCGCGGCGCCGGAACATCCGGGACAGAACAGCCTCTTCTTCTTCATCCCCATCCTCTTCGCCGCCATGATGCCCTGGACGGCGGCCCTGTTCCCGACAATCCGGCGGCTGTTCCACAAGCGGGACCCCTTCCGCGACATACTCCGGTTCTGCTTCGTCTGGGCGGCCTTTATCTTCGTCTTCTTCTCCCTCTCCAAGACCCAGCTGGTCACGTATATCGCCCCGATGTTCCCGCCGACGGCATATCTGTTGGGCTGGTACTGGTACCGCTGCTATATCGAGCGGAAATTTTCGCGTCCCTTGCTGGTATCCTTCTATATCCTGGGCCTGCTGCTGCTCGCCAGCAATGCCATCCCGCTCCACGAAAACGCCGCCTTTTTCCGACCAGCCATCGCCTGGGGTTCGGGCCTGCTGGCAGCGGCATTATTCCTCCCGGCCTGGTGTCTGTGGCGCCGCCGCTACCGGTCGGCTTTCGTGGCAGGCATCGTGATGATGGTCTGTTTCTCCTGGGCGGCTTTCGGCTTCATCATCCCCCAGTTCAAAGGCCACGTCACATCTTACGAGACAGCCCAGATCCTGCCGGATGTCTATGACGGCCATTCCCCACTCTATATCGAAAAATTCCTGCGCCCGGGCATCGCCTATTACAGCGGCATGTACGGAACGGAATGGGACCCCGTCAAGGACCCGGACCTGGAAGAATTGCTCGCAGAGAAGGATAAGATTTTCCTGGTCATGTCGAAATCGACCTTCCATAAGCTGGCCAAATCCCAGCAATTGATTGACCGCTTCGGCATCGCCGCCGAAACGCCGACACAAGTCATCCTCATCAACCATCCTTAGGAGGTGTCCCCATGAAACAGCGCACATTCCTGACCATCATCTTCGTGGCAGCTTTCCTTTTCCTGGCCGTCGGCATATCTCAGCTGGCCGTCACGGACCCGGTCGAATCGAATTACGCCCTGACGGCACTGGAAATGGTCCGCAGCGGCGACTGGCTGTCCCCGCAGATTTACGGCACATACTGGTATGATAAGCCCATTTTCCTGTACTGGCTCCTGAGCCTGTCTTACAGCCTCCTGGGGACGACGGATCTGGCAGCCCGCCTGCCAGCTGTCCTCTTCGGCACCGCTTCCTGCACCCTGGCTGCCTGGTTCGCCCTGCGCCAGACAGGCCGCCGCACGACAGCCATCCTCTTCGCCGCCATGACCGTGACATCCCTGATTTTCTGGTTCGTCAGCCGCTCCGTCATCACTGACCAGCCCTTGTATTTCTTCAGTGGCGCTACCTTGTTTTTCGCCTATATCGGCCTGACAGAAGGGAAGAAAGGCTATATGACAGGGGCTTACGTCATGGCTGCCGGTGCCGTCCTGACCAAGGGCCCGGTCGGCCTGGTCCTGCCCGGCCTGTTTCTGCTTCTCTTTACCGCCATCCAGCGCCGGCCCGATTACCTTAAAAGGCTGTTCCCGCCGGCAGGCATCGTGCTCTTCCTGCTCCTCTGCCTGAGCTGGTATGGCCCCATGTACAGCCGTCATGGCATGAATTTCATCGATGGCCTGCTGGGCTTCAACAACGTCGTCCGGGCGACCGTATCGGAACATCCCGAATACGACGTCTGGTATTACTACCTCGTCCTCGTCCCGGTCAGTCTCCTGCCCTGGACCGGCCCCTGCCTCTACGGCCTGTGGCGGCGGCGCAGTCATCACGATGAGTACGTATTCATGGCCATCTGGGCCCTCGGGACAATCCTGTTCTACAGCCTCATGGCAACGAAATACCCGACCTATGCCTATATCGCCAACTGGCCTCTCTTATACCTGGGCGCCCGCACGATGCAGGCCTGGCTCGACGAGGACGCCCGCTATGCCTGGCTGGCAGCCCTCATCCCGGCCTCCTTCTACAGCCTGCTCTTCGCCGTATTGGTGGCCTTTACGGATGAAGCGCCTTTCCCCGTCCAAGGCCTGTTGCTGCTGACGGTATTCCTGGCCATCATGGCTATCCTGACCTGGCTGGCGTGGTGGCAGAAAGCCTATCTGGCCCTGCCCTTTTTCCTGATTATGACGACAGTCATCACCTACCTGATCGTGACCTTCCAGGTCCTGGTCCCCTTTTATCAATACCGGTCCGCCCAATCCCTGACCGTCCTGAATGATGCGGCCCCGGTCTATTTCTTTGAAGAGTACCGCACGTCCTATCCTTATTATACGGGACAGACGGCATACTGGACGGCACCGGCCGACTACGACGAAAATGATCGGCTCCAGCGCGATGCCGTATGGGCTAAGAAACACGTCTACCCGACAGCTTCCGAAGACCAGGTGTTATCCAGCCTGAATCAGCACCAGAACCTGACCCTCGTCGTCCCGGAAGGGAAATATAAAGATTATAAAGCCTCGGAATTTTTCAGCCTGACCCGGAAAGTAGGCCGAATCGGCCCGTATTATATCTTCAAGCCCAGCCCTTAGGATAGGAGGATTTTCCATGGAAGAACTCATCGACAAACTCTGTGCCTACCATCATCCCGGCGTATTCAATCCCTGGTCCGAATATGACGTATCCTGCGACATCAGTCCGGACGCGCCAGCCATCCGCTGCCAGCAGCTGCGGGAATATTTGGCGCCCCGCCTGACCCGAGCCCGCATCGTCCTCATCGCCGAAGCCGCCGGATACCAGGGATGCCGCTTCACAGGCATCCCCATTACCTGCGAACGCATGCTCCTGGACGAACACAAACAGATACATGCTGACGTCATCCTGGGCCACCGCGGCCAGCGCACGAGCCGGCCCGACAGCGCCTTCATGACCAGCCGTCCTCAGCGGGAAAAAGGCATGAACGAGCCGACAGATACCTACGTCTGGGGAGCCATCGTCGACAACGGCCTGGACCCGCGCGACGTCTTATTATGGAATATCTTCCCCTTCCATCCCCACAAGACCTCGCCCTTCTCCAACCGCACGCCGACGGACAGTGAGCTGGCCGACGGCCTCGTGTACGCCAAAGCCCTGCTGAGCCACTGCCGGCCGGATATACGCCTGGCCGCCATCGGCAGGAAGTCAGCAGAAACCTTGCAGAATGCCGGCTTCCCGGCCATCGCCATGCGCCACCCGGCCAACGGCGGAGCCGGTCTTTTTCGGGAACAGTTCACACGTTTTTCTCGATAATTCCTTTAAAAAATCGGTAAAATTCGATTTTTACATTAAAATTGTCGGCGTTTCAGCAAAAACATTCAGAAAAATCATTGCATCGACTTCACAAATTGTTTATAATCATAGGTACACCACAGTATATACGAGCCTTCTCTCTCATACAGTGACGGCTCGTTTTTGTATACCCAAAGGGGGATTACGTATGAATAAAGAAATGCGCGATCTGCCGCGCCCGCAAGGCCTGTACGATCCGTCTTATGAACACGATGCCTGCGGCATCGGTATCGTTGCCAATATAAAGGGGAAAAAATCATACGGCATCATCGACGATGCCCTGACGATCCTGGAAAACCTCCGTCACCGCGGTGCCGAAGGGGCTGACGCCAACAGTGGCGACGGCGCCGGCATCCTGGTCCAGATTCCACACCAGTTCTTCAAGCGCGAATGTGAAGTCCTGGGCTTTTCCCTTCCCGACGAAGGCGAATACGGCGTCGGCATGATTTTTGCCCATCGCTATGAAACATTCCGTCATAAACAGATGGAAGCCTTTGAAGACATCGTCCGCTCCGAAGGCCTGTCCATCCTCGGCTGGCGCGATGTCCCTGTCGATGAAAGCCTGATCGGCAACATTGCCAAACAGACGTGTCCTCATTTCCTGCAAGTCTTCATCCGCAAGGACCCGACCATGAAGACCCAGATGGACTTTGAACGGAAATTGTACATCATCCGCAAGCTGGCAGAAAAAGCCATCGTCCCGGAAAGCCAGAAGAACGGCACGGACTTCTACATCGCCAGCCTGTCGTCGAAGACCATCGTCTATAAAGGCATGCTGACGTCCATGCAGCTGCGCCACTTCTTCCTCGACCTGTCGGACCTGGATTTCGTCACGTCCATGGCCCTCATCCATTCCCGTTTCAGTACCAATACCTTCCCCAGCTGGGCCCGGGCCCATCCGAACCGTTACATCGTCCACAACGGGGAAATCAACACCATCCAGGGCAACATCAACTGGCTCAACGCCCGTGAAGGCAAATCGAAATCGGACTTCTTCCCGGACATGGAAAAAGTCTTCCCCGTCGTCGACGATACGGGCAGCGACTCGTCCATGTTCGACAACTGCCTGGAATACCTGTACATGACAGGCCATTCCCTGCCCCATGCCATGATGATGATGATTCCGGAACCGTGGGAACGGGATCCGCTCATGAGCGACGAAAAGCGCGATTTCTACCGCTATCACAACTTCATGCTCGAACCGTGGGACGGCCCGGCTGCCATCGGCTTCTGCGACGGCACGGTCATCGGCGGCATGCTCGACCGCAACGGCCTGCGTCCGGCCCGTTACTATGTCACCCGCGACGACCGGGTCATCGTAAGTTCTGAAGTCGGCGTCGTCAACATCCCGCCGGAAGACGTCCTCTACAAGGGGCGCCTGGAACCGGGCAAGATGCTCCTCGTCGATACGCAGAAACAGCGCATCATCGACGACGACGAAATCAAGCACGAAATCGCGACGGAACACCCTTACGACGAATGGTATAAAGAACACATCGTCAACCTCGACGACCTCATGACGGGTCAGAACATCGCCAACAGCGATGCCATCATCCCTTATGACCTGAAGGAACAGGAAAAAGTCTTCGGCTATACCCAGGAAGATATGGACAAGGTCATCCTGCCCATGGCCCGCGATGCCCAGCACGCCATCGACTCCATGGGCGTCGACGTCCCCCTGGCCGTCCTCAACGACAAACCTCAGCTCCTCTACGATTACTTCAAGGAAAATTTCGCCCAAGTCACCAACCCGGCTATCGACGGTGTCCGCGAAAAGACGGTCATGTCATCAGCTGTCATGGCCGGCAACGTCGCCAACATCATGGAACCGAACGAAGCGTCGACGGCAGCCTTGTACCTCAAAGGCCCGATTCTGACCAACGAACAGATGTCGGTCATCAAGTCCCTCATGACGCCGAAACTGCGGGCGGCTACGCTGTCCATGCTCTATCCCGTCAACAGCGGCGCTGAAGGCATGGAAACGGCCATCGAATCGCTCTGCATCGATGCCTTGAAGGCCATCAAGAACGGCGCCAACATCCTCGTCCTGTCCGACCGCGGCGTCAACTCGCGCATGGCCGCCATTCCGGCCCTCCTGGCCTCGGCAGCCCTGCACCATTATCTCATCGACAAGGCCGTCCGCTCCGACGTCGGCCTCATCCTGGAATCGGGCGAACCGCGCGAAGTCCATCATTTCTGTACCCTCATCGGCTACGGCATTACGGCCATCAACCCGTACATCGCCCTGGAATCCATCAAGGAACTCATTGCCAACAAGAAGCTCCAGAAAATCGATTACGAAACGGCCAAACAGAACTACATCGACGCCGCCGTCAAAGGCATCCTGGCCGTCATGTCCAAGATGGGCATTTCGACAGTCCACAGCTACCACGGCGCACAGATTTTTGAAGCCGTCGGCATCAAACAGGACCTGATCGACAAATATTTCTGCAACACGCCGTCCCGCATCGAAGGCCTGGGCATCGCTGAAATCGCCAAGGAAAACGCCCTGCGCCACCAAGAAGCGTACAGCACGGGAGATAAACTGGAACGGGGCGACTTCTACCAGTACCACAAGGGCGGCCAGCCGCACATCATCGACCCGGAAACGGTCCAGCTCCTGCAGAAAGCCGTCCAGACCGGCGACTACGCAACGTATAAAAAATACGCCGACCATGTCAACCGTCAGACCATTTTCCGCCTGCGCGACCTCCTGGACTTTGAATATCCTGCCGGCAGCAGCATCCCTATCGAAGAAGTCGAACCTGTCGATTCCATCGTCAAGCGCTTCCGCACGGGTGCCATGAGTTACGGCGCCCTCAGCAAGGAAGCCCATGAATGTGTCGCTACGGCCATGAACCGCCTGGGCGGCATGAGCAATACCGGCGAAGGCGGCGAAGACTCGGCCCGTTTCGATACGGAAACGAACGACCGCATCAAACAGGTCGCATCGGCCCGTTTCGGCGTCACCAGCGACTACCTCATCCACGCCGATGAATTGCAGATCAAGTGCTCCCAAGGGGCTAAACCGGGCGAAGGCGGCCATCTGCCGGGCAATAAAGTCTATCCGGATATCGCCAAGACCCGTCATGCTACGACAGGCGTCGCCCTCATCTCGCCTCCGCCGCATCACGATATTTACTCCATCGAAGACCTGGCCGAACTCATCTTTGACCTCAAGAATGCCAACCGCAAGGCTACGATTGGCGTCAAACTGACGTCCGGCGCCGGCATCGGCACGATTGCCGCCGGTGTCGTCAAAGCCAAGGCCGACGATATCGTTGTCAGCGGTTACGACGGCGGGACCGGCGCTTCGCCGCGGACGAGCCTGCGCCATGCCGGCCTGCCCTGGGAAATCGGCCTGTCCGAAGTCCAGCAGACGCTGCTCCTCAACCGCCTGCGCGACCGCGTCACCCTGGAAGTCGACGGCAAACTGCTCACAGGCCGCGACGTCGCCATTGCCGCCCTCTTCGGCGCTGAAGTCTTCGGCTTTGGTACGGCACCGCTCCTGGCCATCGGCTGCCATATGCTGCGCGTCTGCCACCTCAACACCTGCCCGTACGGCGTCTGCACGCAGGATGAAAAACTGCGCAAACGCTTCAAGGGCAAACCGGAATATATCATCAACTTCATGCGCTTCGTCGCACAGGACCTGCGGGAAATCATGGCCCGCCTGGGCTTCCATACCATCGACGAAATGGTCGGCCGCTATGACTGCCTGAAACAGCGCGATCACTTCGGCAACTGGAAAGCCAAGACGGTCAACTTGAAGAACCTCCTGTACCGTCCGTACACGGATGCGTCGGTCGGCCAGCATTTCACGACGCCCCAGAACCACAAGATCAATACGACCCTGGATATGTCCAAACTGGTCCGCATGTGCCGGCCGGCCCTGGAAGAACAGAAACACATCCGGGCCCGCCTGCGCATCAAGAATACCGACCGCGTCACCGGGACCATCCTGGGCAGTGAAATCACCAAGCGCTACGGCGAAAAAGGCCTGGCCGAAGACACGATCATCTTGTCCTTCGTCGGTTCTGCCGGCCAGAGCTTCGGCGCCTTCATCCCTTGTGGCCTGACGCTGACCCTGGAAGGCGATGCCAACGACTACCTGGGCAAAGGCCTGTCAGGCGGCAAGATCATCGTATCGCCGCCGCGGGAATCGGTATTCCCTGCCGAAGATAACATCATCATCGGCAATGTCGCCTTCTACGGTGCCACCAGCGGCGAAGCCTACATCAGCGGCACAGCCGGTGAACGCTTCTGCGTCCGCAACAGCGGCATCAGTGCCGTCGTCGAAGGCGTCGGCAACCACGGCTGCGAATACATGACCGGCGGCCGGGTCCTCATCCTCGGCCAGACAGGGCGCAACTTTGCAGCCGGCATGTCCGGCGGCATCGCCTACGTCTACGACCTGGACCCGAATAAATGCAACACCGACCTGGTCAAACTGGAACCGCTCACCGACGACGACGAAAAAGCGGCTGTCAAAGCCATGCTGGAAAAACACGTCCACTACACGGACAGCAATCTGGGCCACATTCTCTTGGAAAACTGGGACGACACCGTCACTCACCTGACCAAAGTCATCCCTGAAGCCTATGAAGAAATGGTCGCCCTCATCGCCCAGGCAGAAGCCGAAGGCCATACCGACCAAGAAGCACACATGATTGCTTTTGAAAAGAAACACGGAAAGAACGGAAAGAAATAAAAAAAGGGGCTGTCGCGATGCGACAGCCCCTTTTTAGTGGTTAGTAGCTAGTGGCTAGGGGTTAGCGGAGGGTTTTAAATTTAAAGTCATCTTCTACAAACTATAAAGTGAAAAGGACCTCGCGTGATGACAAGCCCTTTTTTCGACGGCGGGTGCCCTACGTGGCGCCCCTACAGGGAATACCGCTTGAAAGCGGTATTCCCTTGCACCCCTTCCTCACCTCGTGTATACTTAGGATAATATGATTGCCCCAGGCAGAGGAGGTCTTAGTATGACAAAAACGCAGCATGGTATCGTGGCTTGTGTCATCGGTGCGACGACGTGGGGGTTCAATGGCGTTGTCAGTCAGTTCCTGCTCTCTCATTATCCTGTCGAGCCGTCCTGGCTGGCGTCGATACGCATGTGCCTGGCCGGGTTGTTCCTGACGCTCATGGTACTGCCGACGAAGCGGGCCGAGATACGCCAGATGCTGCATGACCCGGTCAGTCTGCGCCACTTGGTCCTGTTTGCCCTATTCGGCCTCATCTTGAGCCAGTTCTCGTATTTATCGGCCATAAAGAACTCGAACGCCGGCACGGCGACGGTCCTGCAGACCCTGAGTGTCGTCCTCATGTCGCTCTATTTAGCCGTCCGCTTCCATAAACGGCCGACAGGGCGGGAAATCCTGTCGGTCTTCCTGGCCTTTGGCGGCGTCTACCTGGCTGCGACCAACGGCAACCCGTCGACGATGGTCATTTCTCCGTTAGGCCTGACCTGGGGCCTCATCGGCGCCATCGCCTGTGTCACCTATCCTGTCCTGTCCCAGGGGCTGGCAGCTAATTGGGGAGCGGCCGTCGCCAACGGCCTGGGCATGATCATCGGCGGCGTTTTTCTCAGTCTGACCCTGCAGGTCTGGACGGTCTGGCCCGCATTGGACCTGACGGGCTGGCTGGCTGTTGCCTTTATCGTCATCATCGGCACGGCCCTGTCTTTTACGGCTTTTGTTACGGGTATCAGTGAAATCGGGCCGATGAAGGCGACTCTCCTGGGCACGCTGGAACCGGTCGTCGCTTCAGTGACTTCGGCCATCGCCTTGGGTACGACGTTCCATACGGTTGAACTCATCGGCTATGCCTGCATCATCGCTACGGTCTTCATCATCATCTTGCAGAAGAAACCAGCTATTTCGTAATACGTACTTTTCGTGTATAATAAGAGATGAATGAATAATGTTTTTTTCATCTTTTGAGAAAGGTGTGTTACTATGATTATTGATGATGCCGGCGGCCTCGTCTTCCGCCCGCCCAGTGAAGCCCGCAGCTTCATCCTGCGCGTTACTATCGGCTGTTCCCACAATACCTGCCGTTTCTGCGATATGTACAAAGCGTCTAAATTCCGCATCCGTCCCATGGAAGAAATAGAAGGGATCATCGAGCGCGGCGCCTATGCCATGCCCTTCATCCGCCGGATTTTCCTGGCTGATGGCGATGCCCTGGTCCTGCCGACGGACAAACTCGTAGCCATCATGCAGAAATGCTACGAAAAATTCCCCAATCTGAACCGTATCGGTGCCTATGCGACTCCGGCTGACCTGGTCCGCAAGACGCCGGAAGAATTGAAGCGCCTCCGCGAAGCGGGCCTGGCCATCGTCTACATGGGCATTGAAAGCGGAGACGACGAAGTCTTGAAGCTCGTCGATAAAGGGACGACGGCAGCCCTGACTATCGAAGCCGGAAAAAAAGCCCTGGCAGCAGGCATGAAGCTGTCGACGATGATTCTCCTCGGCCTGGGCGGCCAGGAACGGACCAAGGAACATGCCCTGCATACGGCCCAGGTCGTATCGGCCATCAACCCGACCATGCTCAGCGCCTTGTCGCTCATTATTCCCCGCGAAGTACCGCTCTACCAGGATGTCGTCAATGGAACGTTTACCCCCCTGACAGCGCGGGGCTTCCTCCAGGAACTGGACATGATTCTGCGCCATACGGAAATGACCAAGCCCTGTATCTTCCGCAGCAACCACGTTTCCAATCTTCTGCCTGTCGGCGGCACCCTGCCGATGGATAAGGAAAAAATGCTGGCCACTTTGGAACGCTACATCCCGCAAGTCGACGACACGCTACCGCTCTTAAACGATAACGGCAATTTCTGATTTTTTGCTGGAGGTGTTACCTCGTGAAAAAACTCTGTCTTTTGCTCTTCTTCTGCATCCTGTCGATTACAACGGTCTTTGCCGACGGCCCGCGCTTCGATAACATGCGCACTGTCGTCATTGCCGATACGACACAGGACAGCTACGCCGCCCGTTTCATGAAAAGCCGGCTGAAACAGCCGTTCCGCATCCCCTACTGGGACCGCATCGAAACGGATACAGCTCTGTCGCCGTCTGACGTCAACATCGACACGATGCGCGCCCTTTCGGCCCAGTATAAAGCCGACGTCGTCCTGGTCCCCGTCGTCCAGACCTGGTACTGGCGGCAACACATGGCCGGGCTCTGGCGCTATGATGATGACGAAATCATCACGGAATGTCTCTATCACCTGACGGTATACGCCTACGATAAGCGGACCGATACCTTCAAGAGCTACAGCGACAAAGGCCGTGAAATCGAATCGGCATCTATCCTGAACGACCCCAACGAAATCCTGACGGAATCTATGGACCGCATTATGAAAAAGCTGCCCTATAAGCGCATCCCGACGGATATCGAAGACGTCGCAACGGGTGGAACGTCCTTGCAGACAAAAACCACCGAAGGCGGGGCTAAGATACTGACCAACACCTTCCCGCAGGCCATTTGAATTTAGTGGCTCGTGTCTCGTAAAAAAAGGGGCTGTCGCATGTGCGACAGCCCCTTTTTTGTGTTGTAGGGGCGACCCCCACAAACTTTCATTCATGCAAACGACACACATTCTTGTGGCGGGCTCGCCACGTGCGAGCCCCTACGTTAGAACGCTACTTTTTTATGAACTTTTATCTATAAGGTTTCCTATTTCATGCAGGCTGGTTTCTGCTTTTTGGTCATCGAAGGGTTCGCAGTGGACGCGGTCGCGGCCGGCTTCTTTGGCTTGATAGAGGAAACGGTCGGCTAAGGCGAACATCTTCCGCAGGTCGACGGCACCCCGGCAGAGGCCCCACGTATAGCCGCCGCTCATCGTCGGCTGGCGGGTCAAATCGCCAAAGGGCAAGTCCTTCAAGTGCCGCTGGAACCGTTCTACGTCGTCCTGGAACGAAGGTTGATTCCGAAATGACAAAATCAGGAATTCATCGCCTCCATAGCGGTAGACACAATCATCCGGGAAGATATGGCGCAAAAGCCGGCTGATGCCGGACAGGATATCATCGCCGAGTACATGGCCATAAGTATCATTGAAAAATTTAAACCGGTCGATGTCGCAAATCATGACACAAATCGTCTGTCCTAAATACTGTTCAAAATCTTCCCGCAGGGCTTCGCGGTTCAGCAGCCCGGTTAGCTCATCGGTCCGGCTCCGCTGGTAAAACTCTTCATTACTGGACCGGAGGTGCATGCGTATCTGGGCAAAAGCCAGGGCCAGATGGCGCCGCGAAAAGATGATGACCAGACAAACCAGATAAAAGAGGACGATATCGTATTGGTCCTGCCAGGCAATCTGATGACCTGTCATGGCGATGACGGCAAAGGTCGTGACCAGATTGACGGCGACGATGGGAAACAAAACCTTGAGGTTATCGTAAATGGGCAGCAAATAGACCAGGATGAGCATGAGCAGGTATTCAAAGAAGAAACTGCTCCCGTCCTGGGTGCTGAAAAAAGTCAGGCACGCCAGGGATGAATTGATGAACAAAAAGATATAGACCAGATTTTCTAATATCTTTTCATTGCGGACCGCTCCGTGCAGACATCGGTAGAAACCGGCAAAAAAGAGGACATTGACGCTAAAAATGATTCCATAGACTGTCGTTGCATTGATAGCCGGCAAGACGGCTCCGGCTGCATTGGGCGCATACGTACCGATGACCCCGGTCAGGGCGATGATGCACAGGAGGCAGGAAATGAAACTGCAGGCATAGAGATTATCCCGTATTTTCCGTTTCCTGAATTCCGGATCCGCCAAAATAGCCTGGATATCACCAAATGGCCCATGAAATATTTTATGTACATGTTTTCGTAAATATATAACAAATCTCATGAAAAAGCCCCCATTTGTCTATACTTATAGTATCAAAACAAATGGGGGCTTGCAAGTTTTACTCGATGACCTCAATGACTGCCCGGTACGGCTTCCATGAGCGTTTCGGCCTGAGCCTTCGCTTTTTCTTTGGCTTCATGAGCATCCATGTGGCGGGCAAAGATGCCGGCCAGGATAGAACCCGTTACCTGATGGATAGCCGCTCCGACGGCTGCCGGAATGGCGACGGCCGGGGCAAAGAAGACCGATACCAGCGAAATGGCCAGGGCGTCGTTCTGCATGCCGACTTCCAACGTGACCGAGTGCTGCTGTTTCTTGCCCAAGCCCAGTTTGCCTGTAACGAAATAGCCGATGAGGAAGCCGCCGAGATTGTGCAGGAGGACCATGAGGATGATGAAGATACCCATGTCCAGGATTTTAGCACCATTGATGGCAATGACGCCGCCGACGATAACCAGGACGCCGAAAGCCGAAACGAGGACCAGGACCTTCGACAGGGAGGCAATATGTTTTTCTCCCATCAGGCGATGCGTCAATAAGCCGAGGACCAAGGGAACCAGGATGACTTTCATGACCGTCATGGCCATAGCCATAAAGGAAACTTCGACCCATTGGCCGGCCAGGCCCCAGACGATGAAAGGCATCATAATCGGCGCCAGCAAGGTCGAACACGTCGTAATGGAAACGGACAGGGGTACATCGGCCTTGGCCAGGAAACCCATGACATTTGACGCCGTCCCGCTGGGACAGGAGCCGAGGAGGATCATGCCGACGGCGATTTCCGGCGGCATTTCAAAGGCCAGGACCAGGGCATAGGCCAAGAGGGGCATAATCGTATAGTGAGCCGTACAGCCGATGAGGACTTCCTTCGGCCGCTGGACGATCAATTTGAAATCCCGGGCATGGAGCGTCATACCCATACCGAACATGATGACGCCTAACAAGAGGACCGTATGAGGAACCGCCCAGAGAAAGGCATTGGGCATGAAATAAGCCCAGATGACGACGAGAAAGACGATATACGTCAAATTCTTCCCAACAAAACCGCTCAACTTTCCAATGAAATCCATCATAGTCACGCACATCCTTTCTAAAATAAGACCTGACAAATACAAATACGCAAACGGTTTTGATGGAGCAAAAAAAAAACTTTGCCTCTAAAAAGAGACAAAGTATTCACTCTGCGGTACCACTCTCATTGTCGTAATGACCACTTTTCCAGCATCTCCGGGACAGCCCATGTAATGCCTGGCAAGGTAACGGTTGCCTGCCGGCTGCGTCTACTAGCAAAATGCGTTCGGGCAGCAGCTCCTGGACGACTTCACGCCGGGATTCCATCCTGCCTCTCAGCCACCAGCAGGTCTCTGTCATGGTTTCCCAAACATTACTATTTCCATTCAACACTGTTCTGTATTTGTTGAAGCTTATTATACCGTGTCGCCCCCGATGTGTCAATAATATTTTAAGCCGGTTATACGTTTTATTATTTAAGTTAAATGTTTAATCTTAAAATTCTATAATATTTCATGAACCTTTTTCTTCAATTCCGGCACGACGTCGGCTTCGAACCAGGGATTCTTGGCCTGCCAGCGGAAGTTGAGCGGACTGGGATGGACGATGGGGAAATAATCCGGCAAGTAAGCCTGATAATTCCGCACGGTCTCCGTCAGGTTGCGTTCCGTCCGGCCTTTCAAATAATAGTCGATGGCGTACTTGCCGACGAGGATGGTCAGTGCCAGGTCCGGCATGAGTTGCAGAATTTCACGATGATATTCCTGGGCGATGAACCGTCTCGGCGGTTTGTCGCCCGTTTTGGCTTTGCCCGGATAGTAGAAATCCATAGGCATAATGGAAATGGCCGACGAATAGAAAGTCTGGCTGTCAATGCCCATCCAGGCCATCAGCTTTTCACCGGACTTGTCATGGAAGGGAATCCCCGATTCTTCGACCTTCTTGCCCGGAGCCTGACCGATGATCAAGATTCTCGCTTTCTCGTGGATCTGAAAAATAGGACCGATGCCGCGGGCCGTATACGACGCGTTCCGTTCGTCCGTTTTTAATTGCTCGATGATTTCCTGCAAATACATAAAAGCGCCTCCTAAATGGTAAAAAGCCTGCCATGATACACGGATAGGCTGTGGTCGAACATCACCACGGGCCGCCCTGGCCGGGACGGCCCCTACGCAGGCGGCAGATAGCCGCGTTATTTTTCATCGCCTGTATGCGATGCCGTAGGGGACGCCTGTCTAAGGCGTCCCGCCGTGAATCCTGTAAATGATTGGAATATATGACAAGTGGCACATTGTCGTAATACCATCATCAGACGATTAAATGATAATAAATAATAGGTATGAACAGGGCTGGCAGGAAGTCGGCTACTTTCAGCTTCGTCAACTGGAACATGTTGAGGGCAATACCCAGGATCATGACACTGCCGACGGCATTCAATTCCCGGATGACATCGGGTGTCATGAGGGGCATGATGAAGGTCGCCAACAGATAGAAAAAGCCCTGATAGATGAAGAGGACGATACCGACGGGAACGACGCCCAAGCCGTAAAGGGTCCCAAAAATGAAAGAAGACGTAAAGTCCAGGGCGCTCTTGAAATAGAGAAGGTCATGACTCCCCAGTGCCGCCTGGATAGGGCCGAGGATGGCCATGGCGCCGATGACCTGCATGATGGATAAGGTGACGAAGCCCCGGACGAACCGCGAATCATCGCCGTGGCCCATGCGTTTCTTGAGAAATTCGCCGAAGCGGTTCATGCCATCTTCGATGCCGATAGCCGTCCCGACGAGGGTACCGATGATCATGCTGGCCAATACGAGGAGCAGATTCTGGCTCTGGACGGCTCCTTGTATGCCCATGATGGCGACGCACAGCGAAATGACACCAAAAATGGCCTTGGTAAAGCGCTCCGGTATGCCGCGCTTCAAAAGAAATCCCAGCAATGCCCCTAACGACGACGTCACGGCATTGACGATGACAGCGAACATGTACTTTCCCCCTGACAAGTGAATTTGTAATTATTATAGCAGAAAAAAGGGCTTGTCGCACGTGCGACAAGCCTTTTTAAGTGGTTAGTGGCCAGCAGTTAGTTGTTAGTGGATGGAATCGAATTTAATGGGCTGCTGTGGGCGATACGCTGGCAGCGGCTTTCTGGTCGGCTTCGTAGTTGGAGTCGAAGCGTTTGTTCAGGTAGTTGACGTAGAGATAGGCCAAGACGGCACCGGAGATGTTGTGCCATGCACTGAAGACGGCACCGGGTACGCCGGCCATAGGCAGGGATGCAAAGTGTGCTTTGGCCAGGCCCGTTGCTAAGCCGGAATTCTGCATGCCGACTTCGATGGACAAGGCGACCATTTTCTTCCAGCTCATGCCGCAGAGATGGCCGATAAAGAATCCCAGGGCATAGCCCAGGCAGTTGTGCAGGATGACGACCAGCAGGATGATGCCCGAACTGTTGAGGATAGCATCGCGGCTGGCTCCGATGATGCCGGCGATGAGGAAGGAAATAGCCAGGGCCGAAACAGCCGGCAGGTAATCCGTAGCCGTATCAGCCAGCTTCGGCAGGAAGCTCTTGACGATGAGGCCCAGGGCAATGGGGACGATGACAATCTGCAGGATCGATAAGAACATGCCGACCGGGTCAAAGGAGATGCGCTGACCGATGATGAGATACGTCAAAAGCGGCGTCATAATCGGCGAAATTAACGTCGATACACTGGTCATCGTGACCGACAGGGGTACGTCGCCTTTGCTCATGAAGGTGATGACATTAGACGACGTACCACCCGGGCAGGTCCCGACGAGGACGACGCCAACCGTCAGGGCCGGGTCGAGCTGGAAAATCGTCGAAAGGACGTAGGCCAGGAAAGGCATGACAAAATACTGGGCGCAGGCGCCAAAAAAGACATCTTTCGGCCGCTTGAGGACCAGGGCGAAATCGTGGACGCTCATGGTCATGCCCATGCCGAACATGATGACGCCGAGGAGGACGGAGAGAACGGAAATGCCGCCCACCTTGCCGAGGACCCAGGAAAAGCTCGTCGGCAGGGTCATGCCGATGATGAGGAAGATGACGGCGATGACGCCGAAATATTTACCGATAAGGGCACAGACTTTTTTCATGATGAATACCTCTTTTTTAAAACAATATGTTTATAAGTCCAAAAAAAGGAACCTCCTGCCCCGATGGGGATTCTCCGCCATTCCGAAGAGGCCCGGCCAGGGCAAGAGGCTCGTTGAAAGACTGATTATTTCATGACAGCGCCGGTATTGGCAGACGTGACGAGTTTCGCATAGCGGGACAAGTAACCGGTCTTGACCTTCGGTTCCGGCTGCTTCCATTCAGCTTTGCGTTTTGCCAATTCTTCATCGCTGACTTCCAGTTCCAATTTACGGTTGGGAATGTCGATGGAAATGGTATCCCCGTCGTGGACCAGGGCCAGGGGGCCGCCTTCCATGGCTTCCGGCGAGATGTGGCCGATGCAGGCGCCGCGGCTGGCACCGCTGAAGCGGCCGTCGGTCAGGAGGGCGACTTTCAGGCCCATGCCGGTGATGACAGCTGTCGGGTTGAGCATTTCACGCATGCCCGGACCGCCTTTCGGGCCTTCGTAGCGGATGACGACGACGTGGCCTTCTTTGATTTCACCGCCGATGATAGCGGCAATGGCAGCTTCTTCCGAGTCATAGCATTTGGCCGTACCTTTATAGACCAGGAGGTCCGGTTCGACGGCACTTTCCTTGATGACCGAGCCGAGAGGCGCCAGGTTGCCTTTGAGGACGGCAATGCCGCCTTTATGCATATAGGCGTTTTCTACGGAATGGATGACGTCGTGGTTGAGGATCTTCGCATCTTTGATGCGGTCGCCGACCGTGCCGGTAATGGTCTTGGCGTCGGTGTGGATGAGGCCCAACTTGGAGACTTCTTTCATGACGGCGCAGATGCCGCCGGCTTCATCGAGGTCCTGCATATGATACGTGCCGCCAGGGCTCATCTTGCAGATATAGGCCGCTTTACGGCTGATTTCGTCGAATTCATCGAGCGAGAGGTCGACGCCGGCTTCGTGGGCGATGGCCGGTAAATGGAGGGCCGTGTTGGTCGAACCACCGATAGCCATGTCGACGGCAATGGCGTTTTCAAAGGCTTCCAGGGTCATGATGTCGCGCGGCTTGATATCTTTGCGGACCAAATCCATGACGACCTGGCCGGCTTTCTTAGCCAACATGCGGCGCAGGCCCGTATAGGCAGCGGGAATGGTGCCGTTGCCGGGAAGGCCCATGCCGAGGACTTCGGTCATGCAGTTCATGGTGTTGGCTGTGAACAAGCCGGAACAGGAACCGCAGCCCGGGCAGGCCTGGAATTCCATCTGGTGCATTTCTTCCGGTGTCATCTGGCCCGATTCGACTTTGCCAGCGGCTTCAAACATGGTGCTGACGCTGATGTTCTTGCCGTTATGACGGCCGGCGAGCATAGGGCCGCCGCTGACGACGACTGTCGGGATGTTGAGGCGGCCGGCAGCCATGAGCATAGCCGGGACGATTTTATCGCAGTTCGGGATGAGTACCAGGCCATCAAAGGCATGAGCTGTCGCTACGGCTTCGATGGAATCGCAGATCAGTTCACGGCTGGACAGGGAAAAGCTCATGCCGCGATGACCCATGGCGATACCGTCGCAGACGCCGATGGACGGGAATTCAATCGGCGTACCGCCGGCAGCGGCAACGCCGAGTTTGACGGCTTCGGCAATATCGCGCAAGTGGATATGGCCGGGAATGATTTCATTGAAAGCATTACAGATACCGATCAACGGTTTCTGTAAATCTTCATCGCTATAGCCCATAGCATGGAACAACGTACGATGGGCGGTTCGGGTAACGCCCTTTTTAACAACATCACTGCGCATGGTATTCATCCTTTCTCTACATATCCTTGACGGCCATTTCGCCGCGGGACAGGGAAATCTGCCCGGTCCGGGCGATTTCAATAATATCATAATCTTTCAGCATTTCTAAGAGGGCCTCGATGTGGTCTTCCCGGCCTGTCAGGCGCAGGACCAGGGAACGGCGCTGGACGTCGACGATTTTGGCGTTGAAGAGCTGGGCGATATTGGTCAGTTCTTCGCGGGTCTGCGGCGTCGGGCTCTGGACTTTGATCATAGCCAGTTCATAACTGATGAACGGCGCATCGTCGAGGTTGACGACTTTGATGACGTCGATGAGCTTGGCCAGCTGGTTGACGGCCTGGTCGAGTTCCCAGCGGTTTTCGACGGAAACGACGATGTTGATACGCGTTACATCGGCTTCTTCCGTATAGCCGGCGTTGATACATTCAATATTAATGGCTCTGCGGCTGATCAGGCCGGCGACGTGCGTCAGGACGCCCGGTTTATTGTCGCAGAGAATAGCGAGATGTTGTCTCATCATTTCCCTTCACCTCCCAATACCATCTGGTCCAGGCGTTTGCCGCCAGGAACCATGGGATAGACATTTTCATCAGCCGGGATGAAGACGTCGAGCAGTGCCGGCCCTTCCGTCTTGAACAAATTTTCAACGGCTTTAGCCAGGTCTTCCGGCTTGTGGACAGCCGTCCCGGGAACACCCATGGACGCGGATACAGCCGTCAAATCGGGGTTATCCCCAATCAGCGATTCGGCACAGTGGCCATTGTAGAACATGCGCTGCCACTGATTGACCATGCCCAGGACGTTGTTGTGGAGGACGATGGTCTTGACATCAACGCCATATTTATGAAGGGTGGCGAATTCCTGGCAGTTCATCATGATACTGCCGTCGCCAGTGAACAAGACGACTTTCGACTTAGGACAGCCTAATTTAGCACCCAGGGCTGCCGGCAGGCCATAGCCCATAGTACCCAGGCCGCCGGAAGTGACGAAGCGGCGGGGCTTGTTCAAGTTGAAGAACTGAGCCGCCCACATCTGATGCTGACCAACGTCGGTGACGACGATGGTGTCGTCGTCGGTCCACTTCTGGACTTCTTCAAAGAGCTTCTGCGGCGAAACGGCATCGGGAAGGTCCCGCGTGGCAAAGGGATGGGAGGCCTTCATATCAAGGACGAAAGTCCGCCATTCACCATAGCGGTCAGCCAGATGGGTTTCATGAGCTGCCAGCTTTTCGTCGAGGAGGGGCAGGGACCAGCGGAGGTCGCCGTTGACGCTGATGTCGGCGTGGACGATTTTATTGATTTCTACTTTATCGATATCGAAGTGGACGATCTGCGCGTTCGGCGCGAAATTTTCGACGTCGCCAGTGACGCGGTCATCGAAGCGGGCGCCGATGGCGACCAGGAGGTCGCATTTCGTGACGGCCATATTAGCAGCGTACGAGCCATGCATGCCGACCATGCCCAGGTGAGCGTCATACGTATCGGGGACGCAGCCCTTGCCCATGAGGGTCGTGACGACAGGGACATGCATCTGCTGGACGATGTGTTTCAAGCGGTCCGACATGTTGGAAAGGACGACGCCGCCACCGGTGAGGATGACCGGGCGCTTTGCCTTTTCAATGGCTTCGACGGCGCGGTCGACATCGGCTTCATTGCCGACGTGATGGCCCTGGTAGCCGCGCAGATGGACTTCTTCGGGATATTCAAATTCAAAAGGTGTATCGAATACATCCTTGGCAATATCGACAAGGACCGGCCCGGGCCGGCCTGTGGTTGCGATGTAAAAGGCTTCTTTCAAGACCCGGGGCAATTCCTTGACGTTCTTCACTAAATAGTTGTGTTTCGTAATCGGTGTGGTAATACCGGAGATATCAGCTTCCTGGAAGGAGTCGCGCCCGATGAGGGGCGTCGCTACCTGGCCGCTGATGACGACGAGGGGGATGGAATCCATGTTGGCCGTGGCAATGCCCGTAACCATGTTACAGACGCCAGGACCGGACGTAGCAAAGCAGACACCGGGCTTGCCCGTAGCGCGGGCATAGCCGTCAGCGGCGTGGACAGCTCCCTGTTCGTGGCCTGTCAGGACATGGGGAAATTTGGCTTTATATAATTCATCATATAACGTCAGGACAGCCCCGCCGGGATAGCCGAAGACGACTTGTACCTGTTCACGTTTCAAGCATTCGATCACTGCTTGTGCTCCGGTCATTTTCATCTCATTCACCTCATCAAATATCGTTCATCATTGCTAGTAGTTCGTTCATCGAAGAAGGTCATCCATCGTTCCTCTTTCGACGAACGATGAACGGCCTGGGATGAACTGATTTTAATTAGTCGTTCTGGTCGTTGTTGTGGAGCCACGGCATCATGGCACGGAGTTTTTCACCGACCTGTTCGAGCGGATGTTCCGCATGCTGACGGCGCATAGCCAGGAAGTGAGCGCGGCCGCCGGCTTTGTTTTCCAGGAGCCAATCTTTGGCGAAAGCGCCGGACTGGATGTCGTTGAGGACTTCTTTCATGGCTTTCTTCGATTCCTGGGTTACGACACGCGGGCCAGCCGTGTAATCGCCGTATTCAGCCGTGTCGCTGATGGATTTACGCATCTTAGCCATGCCGCCTTCGTACATGAGGTCGACGATCAACTTCATTTCATGGAAGGTTTCAAAATAAGCGATTTCCGGCTGATAACCAGCTTCGCAAAGGGTTTCAAAACCGTTGGTGATGAGCTGGCAGATGCCGCCGCAGAGGACTGCCTGTTCGCCGAAGAGGTCTGTTTCCGTTTCTTCCTGGAAAGTCGTCTGGATGACGCCGGCACGGGTACCGCCGATGCCGCGGGCATAAGCCAAAGCGAGGTCGAAGCATTTACCGGAAGCATCCTGTTCAACTGCGAAGACGTCGGGGACGCCGCCGCCTTCTACGAATGTACGGCGTACGAGATGGCCCGGGCCTTTCGGAGCGACCATGAAGACGTCGACATCAGCCGGCGGGACGATCTGTTTGAAGTGAACGTTGAAGCCGTGTGCAAAAGCGAGGGCACTGCCGGATTTCAAGTTCGGAGCGATTTCCGTTGCATATACGTCAGCCTGTTTTTCGTCCGGAATGAGGACCATCGTGACGTCAGCATCTTTAACAGCTTCGGCAACGGTCTTGACTTCGAGGCCGGCTTCTTTGGCTTTTTCAACCGATTTGCTGCCTTTATACAAGCCGACGACGACGTCGACGCCGCTGTCCTTGAGGTTCAATGCATGAGCATGACCCTGGCTGCCATAACCGATGACGGCAACTTTTTTGCCTTTCATAACATCCCAATTTACGTCCTGATCATAAAATACTTTTGCCATAATAACATCTCTCCTTGAGTATAAAATAATTTATTCTCGTTGGGATTTAGAGATTCGTCGAAAGAGGCCAACAAAAAAACTCCGCCCCTCACTGAGGGACGGAGTACTATTCCGCGATACCACCCTGATTCCCGGCGCATTACTGCAGCCAGGCTCTCTACAACGTACCAACATACGCGTTTCCTATAACGTGGAAAAATCGTCAGTGCTTAATCTTGCTTCAGCACTTCTCTTCGGGGATGATTTTCAATCGCCATTCATTACCGGCTCGCACCAGCCGCCGGTTCTCTGGGAATGTCCGGACGAACTACTCTTTCCCGTCATCAGATTTCACTATATGCTTTTGCGAGCCTTTATCGTTGTGGCCCGTTTGAAAAGCTTGAACACATTCTACAAAATGCCGTGCCGTTTGTCAATGCTTTTTTGGAATTTTTCCGAAAAAAGTTTGGTTAAACGTTTACTTGCCTAAGATTCTTAAGCCTTGCGATTGCCCAGATACCATTTCACAAACTGCTGAGCAATGCGGCCATTGCGGCCGGAATGTTCCATTTCCCAGCGGACGCCTTCGACACGAAGCTCTTCCGGGTCCAGGGTAATGCCAGCTTTTTTCAGTTCATGAGCGATGATCTGCAAGTATTCATCCTGCGTCGGCGCCGAGTAATGGAGGATGAGGCCAAAGCGGTCCGACAGGGAAATCGACTCGTTCGTACTGTCGTCACGGTATACTTCATCCAGTTCGTCGTTGCGGTCGCGCCACGTTTCCTTCAAGAGATGGCGGCGGTTCGATGTTGCATAAATAAGCACGTTTTTCGGTTGCGGCGTAACGCCGCCGTCGATGGCCGACTTGAGGTATTTATACTCTTTTTCATTTTCGTCAAAAGAGAGGTCGTCCAGGAAGAGGATGAACTTCTTGCTGCCAATGTCACCGAGCCGTTCCATGAGCTGCTGCAAATTGTGGAGCTGGCCGCGCTGGACCTGGATGAGGCGCAGACCCTGTTCATGGTAGCGGCAGACCAGGGCTTTGACAGCCGTCGACTTGCCCGTCCCGCGGGAACCCGTCAGGAGGACGTTATTGGCCGCCCGGTCAGCCAGGAAAGCCGTCGTATTGGCCAGGAGCTTTTCTTTCTGGGCCGCATAGCCGATGAGGTCATCCCAGGCGAGATGGGGGAAATTCTCGATGCCTACGAGGTCCCCGGCTTCACCGATGCGGAAGGCCATGAACTGTGCCAGCTTGCCCCGGCCGTATACTGCATAATGATGCAGCAAGACTTTCGTCGCTTCTTCTGGTGTCGACGCCGCCATAAGGGCCGTTTCCAAGGTCTGGACATAGCCGTAGACTTTTGGGACAGCCGGTTCGTAGTTGTCGAGGAAATCGACGCCGAGGAAATCGGAAGCGGCCTTTTGCAGATACGGCCAGAGCAGGGTCATATCCAAGAGCAGGGCCTTGGTCATACCCGTGCCGGCCTTGCCCGACCGTTCAATGGCTTCGGCAGCGACCGTATCGCCTTCCCCCAAGAGATAGAGGAAATATTGGCGCAGGATATTGCCGCTCAGGCCCAGCTGTTCTGCCCGTTCCAAGAGGACCGCTGCCGCTTCATGCTTGCCAAAGGGATTATCCCCCTGTTCCTGGACAGCCAGCAGGGCCTTGATGACGGGATCCTGTAAAAAATTGCGGCATACGACGAGACCGCGCAGACTTTTATTTTCCATGTAGAAACCTCCCTATCAGCTTATATACATTTGAGCCATTATACCGCCGCCAGGCCACGGCAGTCAAGGAAGTTCCGTCATATTTATACAGTAAAAGGTTTTACCTGACTAATTTATCTAACGCAGAGCATCGGCCATCTGGCACATGCGGACAATGGGTTTGACGTCATGGACGCGGACAATCGCGCAGCCGGCCAGGACGCCAGCGACACAGGTCGTCCCGGTCCCTTCCATCCGTTCCGTAACCGGCAGGTCGAGGATCTTGCCGATGAAGCCTTTGCGGCTCGTCCCCAGGAGCATGGGATACGGCAGGCCTGTCAGATCCCGCAAGTGCTTCATGACGTAGACATTCTGATCAAAGGTCTTGCCAAAGCCGATGCCCGGGTCGGTGATGATTTGGTCCTGGCTCATGCCGGCCTGGTCGGCAATGATGGCCGAGCAGATGAAGAAGCGCTTCATATCCTCGATGATGTCGCCGTATTCCGTACCGTCCTGGTTATGCATGACGACGACAGGGACGCCGTATTTTGCGGCTACAGCGGCCATCTGTCCCGGTTCCGGCGCATACTGGAGGCCCCAGATATCATTCATGATATGGGCGCCCGTACGCATGGCATAGTCTGCCGTTTCAGCCTTATACGTATCGACAGAAATGGGAACCGGGCAGGCTTCGACAAGGCGCGGCAAAATCGTTTCCAGCCGGGAAATCTCTTCGGCTGCCGAAATCGGCGTAAAACCCGGCCGTGACGATTCGGCGCCGATGTCGATGATATCCGCCCCTTCGGCTACCATTTCTTCCATGTGCTTCAAGGCTACATCGGCATTATTCCATTTCCCGCCATCAGAAAAAGAGTCAGGCGTATAATTGAGGACGCCCATAACCAGCGTCCGTTCCCCGACAGTCAGGGATTTTCCATCTTTCCAATGATAATGACGAACTTCCACAATAATTCCTCCCAACAAAAAAAGAGATAACGAAGGCGCCCAAAAGGACGCACAGTCGTTATCTCTAAAAAATCAAGTCCGTAACCTGTACGTTACCCGTTCATTATAACAAAAGAAGCGTATCCTCACAAGTAAACGGTAAATCCAACTACTATACTAGTTAGAATTCCTATTTTCTACAATTCGTACTACTATACTAGTCAGAATTATAGAGAAATGTATCCCTCCCACATTTGTAAATTTTTGCAACGCCCTCAGGATTATTAAATATGTGAAAAATGGCAGTTTGTTGACGTAAAGTAACTTCATGATATACTAAAGATGGTTTTATCTTTATGGTTTCTATGCAAAGGGGGATTCATCATAATGAAAAAAACGCCTGTTATCTTCACCGGTCATGGCAGTCCGATGCTGGCTATCGATGAAAACGACTTGACGCGCGAAATGCAGCGCGTCGGCGCAGACGTTCTAACCAGTGAGGACAGACCGAAAGCCATCCTGGCCATCTCGGCCCATTGGTATGTCCCAGGCACGTATATACAGAGTGCCGACAAGCCGCGTCAAATCTACGACATGTACGGCTTCCCAGAAGAGCTCTATCAGCTCCAATACCCAGCCAAGGGCTGTTCGGAACTGACCCAGGACGTCTGCCAGCTTTTGGGCAATGACGTTTCTATCGACGATTCATGGGGTATCGATCACGGAACATGGAGTGTTATGGTCCACATGTTCCCCAACGCGCCCATCCCAGTCGTCCAGCTTTCTGTAAACAGCACGTTTACACCGGACCAATGCTTTGAACTCGGCCAGAAACTCGCCCCGCTCCGCGAAAAAGGCTACCTCATCTGGGCCAGTGGCAACATCGTCCACAACCTGCGCCGCGTCGAATGGAACAAGCGCGGCGGCTCCGAAGCAGCCAAACACTTCAACCAGGATATCGTCGATAATGTCATCACCGGCAACATCGACAATGTCATCCACTACGAAAACCACGAACACGCAGCCTACGCCGTGCCGACACCGGAACACTACCTGCCCCTGCTCTATTGCCTGGGCGCCGTCGGAACGGATAAAGCTACGCCATTCAATAATACCTGCACCTTGGGATCCATGGCTATGACCGGATTCGTCTGGGCGTGAAAAAAGGGCTTGTCATCATACGACAGGCCCTTTTTGAGTTGTTAGTGGCTAGTGGTTCGGGGTTAGCGGATAGTTTTAAATTTAAAGGTTTTCTCTGCAAACTACAAACTCTGTGCTACAAACTATAAAGTAAACGGGGCCTCGCATGATGACAAAATTCTTCGTGCGACAGCCCCTTTTATAAATTCAACGCGGCCCCATAAACCGATTGCCGTTAAGATGAATCATGTGATCTGGTTCATCGGCAATCCAAACTTCGGTTTCCCAAGCTAAGTCCGCCACAAAGCGTTTGTAGACGGTTACATCAGGAAAAGCGGTAATATAGATTTTCCCGCTCGTGACCTGCTGAGTCATAGCTTCCAATTCTTGTAAGCGTTTAGGACTCATAGGACCCACGGAGGTCACGGCTTCAACAAAGTAAATCCAGTCGACGTCCTTGCAATACAGGATGACATCGGGCAACTTATCATGTTCTGTCAAAGCAATTCCTAATTGTTTCAGTAACGTCTGGTTTTCCACTAAGTTCTTGTTAGTCGTATCACCAACATACAAGCAAATAGCCCCTGGTGCAAAGCGCGGTGCAAATTCTTCCAAGATAGCTTTTTGTAAGGCATTATGCTTACCTGGTGAAAAAGTATAGGCCGTCTCATTAATCATGACTGGCATTTTCTGAACGTTTTTTTTCGATGCGTAAATGGAAATCAGTGATTCGTGAACATCAGTAAATTCTTTCAAAGATTTTTCCCATAAATCGGTGTGAAAAGTCTGCAAAAGGCGGACTGTTTCCTGAGTCAACCGATAGCGATAGTTGGGACTATTCGTCGCTTTTCCATTATCTTCAATCAAAGCGGCATTGCGAAAATGATGCATAGCCTGCTTTCGGAACGTTTCCCGACTATTCTCTGCATAATCAACTTCATAATTCAGATTAACGAACTGAATTATATCGTGAATACGAATCCACTCATTGCTAGCCTGACACCAGTCATCATCAGGCCGTATATGAGCCAAAGCCAGCAAACTCAACGCACAAATAGGCGTTTGCTGGCGTTCGGGCATCCCAATAGCTCTAAGAATGGCTTGAGCTTCGCTGATTTTTCCCATGTAAAAATCCCTCCAAGATCTGATTGCACGTTTTTTCTGTTATATCGGATTGCTTCAACAATGCTCGCCCTAGTTCTTCAATAATCGAAATAGCTGGAACAGGCATATGATTGATTTCTGTAGCATTGACCTGCGTAGAACCATTGAGTACCCGGTAATATACATCATAAAGGGTAGAATTGAATAAAACATATAGCCCATATACTACATCTTTAGACAATGTATGGTCCGCATTATCAATGAAATTGATTTTATTCTGCGTGCTTATGGTCTGATATTGCGGAAATTGTTCTGCCAAATAAATGCCACATTGTAATCGGCGCTTTTCCTCCTTTGCCGTAAACCGCCTGATAAACAAATAATTAGTATTCGGCTGTACCAAACTTTTCCGGGATGGTACTAAATATTCCCCTTCTTTACCAATCGGAAAGCAAATATGACCGTTTTGTATATGCTGGGCAAAAAAGAGCGGTACGGCCCCATCGACTTCAGTATTCCGCAAAGACTCCCTCTCCCTAAAATCAACAGTCAATCCCGTTTTCATTTTCATACCGAAATCTGGCAGGGTATAGGGAAATGTGTTTAACAAGCAGATAGCGTCCACTTCCCGATGATTAGTCATCAAAAAGACATACTGGTCCGCTCCGGAAACTACAGCCGAATAAGGCAATGAAATCTGCTGTAAATGACGGAAATCACAATTAGATTCAGAAGAAGTGACCAATATATCCGAAGGAACCTGACGCTGTTTCCGTATCTTGACAATCATCGTTTCTTGCAATACCTGTTCGGTATCAAAGACCTTATCCCGACTGGTAAACAAGTGAATCTGTTCAATCACGCCATGACTGAACAAATATTGGCGAAAGCGCTTGAAATACATGCCACTTGTCCAAGATCGGGGAATGATGTAAACCATTTCTCCGCTGTCACAGACATTAAATAACGACATAGCCGCAAAGAGAAAATATAAATTAGGGGCGCCGTAACAGATTGCCGGCATAGCTTTAGCTTCAGGCGCATCTTTTCCGATTTTCATATACGGCGGATTGCCAATACAGAGGTCGCAAGTGACGCCTGATTCTGGGAACAATCCTCCATTGAAAGCATTTTCCTGACTTGTAATATAATTCAAAGTGCGGAGCTCATAGTCAGCTTTTTTCAAACAATGAGCGGTAACATAACGAAGATTATCCTCTAAAACAGGAATGATTTTTTCGTCTGTTTCATAACATATAAGGTGTACTCGTTCCACTGATGGGATTGCCGAAATACGCTCCAATAAAGCAGCCGTAAGGATACCCGTGCCAGCTCCGGGATCTAATATGGTAATCTCAGGCTGTGCAGGGATAGCAAACAGCCCGGCCATGAACCGGGCTGTTTCTATGCTGGTAAAGAATTGACCACTTTTTTTGCGAATCTGTTTAGGCATGGATTCCATGTAGGCCGCCGTTTGTCGAACTACATATTCTAACATAAGCCTTCCTTTCCCCGTATCGTCCCTTTTTCGATTTCAAAGAGATGGATTGTATCTGTTTCTCCAGACAGTTGTTTTTGGACTTCTTCGGCCAGGTGCAACGTGGCATCGGAGCAGGTGAACAGGAAAATCTGTTCTTTTTTGCCCAGGGATGCCAGGAACTGGATGGCTTCTTTCTGGCGCTGTTCGTCGAAACGAACGAGGATGTCGTCGAGGATGAGTGGCATCGGTTCGATTTGTTTGGAGAAGGCCATGGCCAGGCTGATGCGAATGGCCAGGTAAATCTGATCGCCCAGGCCGCTGCTCCACTGTTTTTCCGGGACGCGGCGCTGGCTGCCATCGACGGCAAAGAGCTGTTTGCCGTCCAGGCTGGCCTGCAGGGTATAGCGGCCCTGGGTCATGAGGTTGAGGTATTCGCCGGCCTGGCGGATGACGATAGGTTGGCGGACCCGTTCGTAGTATTCCTGGGCCTGTTCCAGCATGTACTGGGTGTACATATTGGTCAGCCAGTCGTCGACGTCGCGGTCCAGTTCGGCCTTGCGGTTCTGTTTGGCCTGCAGGAGCTTGCCGTATTCGTCGCTCTTGGCCATCTGGCTCAGGCGTTCGATGATGCTGCCCCGTTTTTCTGCGACTTCAGCCAGTTTCTTTTCGGCATCGGCGATTTTTTTCTGGTAGTAGTCGCGTTCATCTGTCCAGGTCTTCAAGGTATGGATTTTCAATTCATGGCGCAGTTCGGCCAGGTTTTTCGGCGTCTTGGCGATGAGGCGGATATGGGCTTCCGTCTGGTCATAGACTTCTTTGTACTGGTGGAACTGGCGGAAGCGCAGGACTTTGCTGCGGAATTCACCTTCCGTCTGGGCCCCTGTCGCCTTGAGCAGTTCCTGCTGTTCTTGGACGCGCTGCTGCCGTTCTTCTCCCAGGCTGGCAATCTGACTTTCCCGTTCTTTCTGCTGACGGTCCTGTTCTTTGGCCACTTCAGCCTGGACGCGGATGTCCTGCCACTGTTTGTAGACGTCTTCGACGGTATCCGGGGAAACGGCCTTCTTGACGCCGACTTCCCGGAAAATCTGTTCTGCCGTATCGCTCCAGCGGGAAATGGCGCCTTTCAATTCCAGCTTGCGCCGCTTCCAATCGGCAGCGGCCGTCGTGACTTCATGCCACGTATCCCAGGCTTCTTTGGCTTTGGCCACATCGGCCGTATCCAGTTTGCTGAAACTATTTTTATCTCGCCAGCCGTCCCAGGCCGTTTCACAGGCCAGGAGCTGTTTTTTGCAGGTATTACCATCGGACTGCCATTTTTCATAGATGGCGTCGTACATGACTTTCTGTTCCTTCTGCCAGGCGTTCTTCGTCTCCCGCGTCTGCCAGTCCAGATACTGCTTGCGGACGGCGTCCAGTTCCTGGAGCCAGCGTTCATTCGATTCGTCCGTACTGAGGGTCATTTCCGCTTCTTTGGCTAAGTCGCTGATCTTGCGGTTGACGCCTGCCAGCCGGCCTTCGATTTCTGCGATTTTCCGGGGGACCCGGTCGGCACCGGTACTCTGACGGACCAGGGAAATGATGGCGATGACGACACAGGCAGCGGCACCGCCGAGGCCCAGGGTCGAATCGAAGTGAGCCAGATAGACAGCGGCGACGCAGAGGGCCGCCAGGACCAGGAAAGCGATGCCGACGAAGGTAAAGGCCTTCGACGAGCCAGCCGGTTCGTTCTTCAGCCATTCCAGCTGTTCCTGTATCTTCTGGCGTTCCATGACGACGTTCTGGATCGTCGCTACGGCCGTCCCGATGACATCCCATTCGTCCTTGGTCTTTTCAGCCGGACCGTCTTCGCCGCTGGCACCGGAAACATTCTTGGGCTTGTCGGCCTGCCATTTCTCTAAATCCTGACGGCTGTGGTCGAGGGCAGCGGCGGCCGAAATCCCCTGAGTCCAGTTGACGGCTGCCGGAATATCCTTGCCATCGGTCCAGGACTTAAGCAGGTCGGCTTGTTTCGTGCCTTCAAATTCCCAGCCCATTTCCTTATCTTCATGGTCCGAAAGTTCTTCCAGCCCCTGCTTCCATTCACCGACATGGTGAGCCATGGCGTCGAGCTGGGGGCCGCAGGCCAACCAGCGGTTCCACGATTCCTGGAAGGCCGGGCCTTTACGGCTCGTCGCCTTGAGCTTGCGGACCTGTTCGTCAATGGCCTTGATGTTCTGTTCCAGCTCGGCCCATTTCTGCGCGCCGTCAGCCGGGAACTGGGATACATCGGCCAGGGCCTGCATATGCTGCATGGCGTCCTGGCCGCGTTTATAGACATCCCAGGCAACGATAGGCATGGAAATCCGTTCGATCTGCTGCTTCGATTCTTCGATATCCAGGCGGATGCGGTTCTCGATTTCATGCGTCGTCTGTTCCGTTTCCTGCAGGCTGGCGAATTCATCTTCATCGTAGGCCATGCCGGTAATGCGGCGGTCGAAGTCCTTCTGCTCGTTGAGCAGGGCATTGATGGGTTTCTTGCCCTGCGGCGAAGCGACCAGGAGGTCACCCATATGCTTGGTCACTTCGCTGCGGGCCAGGCCCATGCCGATGCCGCCTTCGATGCTGAAGAAATGGCTGCGCACGGCTTCATTGGACAGAATTTTGAACCCTTGCAGGTCTTCCAGGCCCATGGCAAAAATCGTATCATACGTCTGACGGTCCAGGCCGTGCCACCACAGATTCGCTGGCTCTTCCTGTACTTTTTCCTGGCCGTCTGACAGGAAATATTCTTTTTCATTGCGGACGATGCGGTATTCCTTTCCGTCTTCCCGACGGATGCCCATGCTGCCGAAATAGCCCTTCCAGTCTCCGCGCAGATAGCCGAAGAACATGGAGCGGACATATTTCATGAGCGTCGTCTTGCCGCTTTCGTTGCGGCCATGCATGACGATCAGGCCGTGTTCCGGCGGATTCCAGCTCACATTATGGTAAATCCCGAAATCATCCAAATGCATCTCTGTAATCTTCATACTGCTTAACCTCTTCTATGTTCCAGCAATTTCTGTACGCCCAGCCACTTGGCTTTCTCGAACGTTTCCAGCAGGCGCTGGTCCGTCAGGGCCCTTCCATAGGCCCCGAGGCGTTCAAATTCCGGGCGGCTCATGAGAATATCCCGCAGCGCCTTGACCCTTTCTTCAGGAGCCAGCTTTTCCAGCTTGTCGAAGACATTCAAGTAGTCGCCGACGGAGTCGGGCAGTTTACTTCGTTCGTCCATATTCATCTTGGGACGGGCCAGGTTACGCAGGCGTTCGACCATGACGAAGGCGTATTTCCCCTGTTCTTCTTCACGCCAGCTTTCCAGCCAGTACTGCGTCGCCTCCGGATTGTTGAGGACGTGGTACATACTGCCGGAACCGGTGAAATTGACCGTCAGGAACGTCGGCTTGCCGATATCACGGCGCACTTTTTCCTTGGCGAAGCGGACGGACTCGCGCAGTTCCGACACCGATTCGATGCCATCGATGGCGAGGTCGATGCTTTCCCAGCGGACGATGCTCGTGTCAATGAATTCCAGGTCCGTCGTCCCATACGGTCCGACTTCGACGTAATAACAGCCCCGCGGCCCCGTTTCCGTACAATCGAGGCCCTGCGGGTTGCCGGCATAGACGACATAGGGCTTTTCGCAGAGTATCTCATGCTTGTGGATATGCCCGAGGGCCCAGTAATCCATGCCACATTCTTTCAAATCTTCCAGGGTGCACGGCGCATATGTCGAATCCCGGCTGCCCACCTGGGTATGGAGCATGCCGATGGAAAATCGGTCGCCAGCAGCGCGGTTGAATTTCCAGGCCAGATTGTCCCGCTGTTCGCTCTTGGCATAACTCTGCCCGTAAATGGCCGCTACTTCTTCGCCATCTACGACCAGGGGGACCCGTTCGACAGCATCGGTCGGAAACACGTGGACATTCGGCGGAAAGGGAATCTTCGCCTTCCACGCTTCGAGCGGATCGTGATTGCCCAGGACGGCAAAGACCTGGATGTTATTCTGTGCTAATTTATGTAAAAGGCGCACGTAATCGAGCTGTGCCGTCAAGTTGTGATCGGCACTGGTGTAGACATCGCCGGTGATGAGGACAGCGTGGACCCGTTTATCAATGGCCATCTGGACGATTTTCTGGAACGCCCGGACCGGCGCTTTCCCGACGATGCGCTGCCACCGTTCATCAATAGCGGAGAGGTTATGGAAAGGGCTCCCTAAGTGGAGATCCCCGCATTGAATAAAACGCAAACTTTTCGCCATTAGTATCCTTCTTTCTCTGACCACGCTCCATGCAACGCCGCTACGGCATCGCGGAGCCTGCAGGTGGGAATTTTTGAAAATGACAGGAGAAATTCTTTATCCGTTTCCTGCGACGGTGTTTCATAAAAAGACTGCATGGACAAGACACGGCAGCCCTGCCGTTCCGCCCGGCGGCGCAGTTCTTCTTCCGATAAGCGGCTGTGCAGGCGGATATGGCAGTATACGCCGGAAACCAGCCGCCCTACGACGATATCCGGGCCAAAGGCTTCGACTAAGAGCCGGCCTAAGAGCTCCCCTTTTTCCTGGTATTCCTTGCGCAGGCGCCGTACCTGACGGGCCAGTTCGCCGCTCTCGATATATTCCGCCAGCACGCACTGCTCCGGAACCGACGCGCCCTGGCGGAACAGGCTGCGCCGCTGTTCGTAAAGGGGCATGAGCTGAGGCGGCAGTACCATATAGCTGAGGCGGATGAAAAAGGGCAATACCTTGGACAAGGCCCCCATGTAGACGACGCGGCCGTGGCGGTCCAGGCCCTGCAAAGCCGGGATGGGGCGGCCATAATAGCGCAGCTCGCTGTCGTAATCGTCTTCGATGATCAGTCCATCCGTCTTTTCAGCCCAATGCAGCAAACGATGGCGGATGCCGGCGGGCATGACCGTCCCCGTCGGGAACTGATGGGACGGACTGACGTAGACCAGGCGGACGCCGCTGGCTTCCAGGGCATCGACGTGGAGCAGGCCGCCGCTGATGGGGATGGGCACGATGGAATAGCCGCTGTTGCGGAAAATCTCCCGGCCCAGGCGGAAGCCCGGGTCTTCGACGCCGATGCAGGCATATTTATCGTGAAGCAGATTGGTCAGGACGCCGAGAAGAGAAATCGTCCCAGCACCGATGATAATCTGCGATGGCTCTGCATGGACGCCGCGCGTTTCATAGACGTAACGGCTCAGGGCCCGGCGCAAATCGGGGACGCCCTGGTCATCATTGGCCGCCAGCAGCCGGTCTGGCTCCGATAAGATCCGATTCATATATTTCCGCCATATGTCGAGGGGAAAGCGTTCCAAAGCCATGTCGCCACTGGCGAAGTCATAGGCATAGACAGGGCGACGGCTGGCTTCACGCAATACGGGCGCAGCAGCCTCTTCGGTCCGCGCTTCCAGGCCCCCCAGGGAGGCCACTTCATAGCGGGCCTTATGGCGGCGCAGGATGTAGCCTTCACTGGCCAGCTGGTAGTAGGCCTTTTCGACGGTCATCTTGCTGATGCCCGCAGCCTGGGCCAGTTCACGGACCGAGTCGAGGCGCATGCCGGCTATCATCCGGTGCTCTTCGATTTCCCGGCGATAATATTCATAGATTTGTACGTAATAGGGTTTGCTGATAGATTTATCGAGTTGCAGCATCGTGACCTGCGCCGTCTCCTTTCCCTGAACTACAGATATGGTGGAAATATCTCTGCAATATTATATTGTACCGAAAAAACGTGGCCGTGGCTAGTGGTTCGTGGTTCGTGGCTCGTGGTTCGTGGCTCGTGGCTAATGCGCCATGGCCGCTGCGACGGCGGCGCCGACTAAGGGGCCGTCCTGGATGAGTACCGGGTCGACGGGGATCTGCTTGTCCCGGCTCACGCCGTCATTCTGGCAGGCCTGCATGGCATCTTCCATCATGAACAAGGCGCCGCGGACGTGTTCCAAGAGGCTGCCGTCGACGGCCACGGATTGGGCCGGAACGGCCTCGCCGCCATAAAGATGGCGCAGGATGCCGCAGCTCACAGCGCCGGCCAGCTGGGCAGCGCGGACGAAAATGGCGGCGCCGATATTGCGGACAGGCCGCACCTCATCGGGCCGCACGATGCGCTTCCACAGCTGGCCCATCTTGAGCCAGCACTGCAAATCATTGTCGCAGCTGATGATGTCATTCATAGCGGCTGTGGAAAACACCGGGAGCTGGCGAGTCTTGAAATAAGACAGCAAGGTCTGCCGGAAGATTTCCGCTGCATAGGCACCGCCTGTCATCTTTTCCATCCGATGCTGACCGGGCTGGGCCGACAGGGCGTCGACTGCCTTGTCCCAGCGATTGCGTATGAGGCCGCCATAGTCGCCGGCTTCCAGATTGACGATCATATCCCAGGCCGGCTCATAGTAGCAAGCGTTGAAGCCCGTCCCGCAGACGAGGCCCAGGCGGACCCGTTCCAGCGTATACGCTGCCGACAACAGCAGGGCCGTCGTGTCATTGACCAGGGCCACCGGTTCGACAGCCCTAAAGCCCTGACGGGCCAGGGCCTGTTTGAGCATGGCGTTGACCCATTCGCCTTCCACACCGGGAACGGCAATTTCTTTCGACCACGACAGGAGCCGGCCATCGCGCAGGTCCTGCCGCTCTATAGCAAAGGAAAAGGTATGGCCCAGGGTATAGGCCTGCTGCCCATGGGCAACCTGACCGACGAGGCGGGCCAGGAAATCGAAAAGCTCCCCAGCCGTCGTCGCCGAAGAGAGATAGTCGTATTGGCCAGGCATCCGGAGCGGCTGGCAGACCTTCTTTTCAATGAGGTAACAGTGCCGGCCCAACAGGCGGATCCGCGCAGCCCTTGCGTTCGTACCGCCGAAATCCAGGGCCAGATAGACGCCGTGCTCATCACCGCCAGGCAGGGAAACATGCGACTTCAGGGCCGATACGGTCGCCCCGGGCTGGCCGCACAGGGCCCGTTCCATATCGGCGGCAAAATCGCGGGAAATCTGCTGCAGCCGCTCGTCGGTCAAATAAAAATAGCGGGCAATATTCATCCAGTCCATCCGTTCTTCCATGGCAGTGATCACACCTCTCGTAAAATCATAACTTTATTATACTATAGTTTTTCGGCCTTTGTCGTCTTCCCTTGTCATTTCTCTCAAGCCAGTTCCTATCAACAGTTGACTTTTTGTGACAATAGGCTATAATCATAGGCAGAGTGAGACCGAATCACAAGGGTCGCACGAAGGGGTACACCACCTTGGGTGTAATTCTTCGTGCGACCCTTTTTTCATTTGAGAGAAAGGAGGATCCTCCATGGTACGGATCAACGGCAAAGACATCGAAGCGGCCGGCCAGAACCTGCTCGCTTACCTGACCGACCAGGAATATCGTACAGACCGCATCGCCATCGAGCTGAACGGTGCTATCGTATCGCGCAAGGATTACGATAAAGTGACTTTGAAAGACGGCGATTCCATGGAAATCGTACACTTCGTCGGCGGGGGCTGATTCCCTGCGGCAAAGCAGTCATGAACTCATCTATCATTATAAAAGGAGTGTTTCCCAATGGAAAAAAAAGATACCCTGGTCCTTGGCGGCCACGAATTCACATCGCGTTTCATCTTAGGTTCCGGTAAATTCTCTGTCGACCTCATCAAGGCCGCTGTCGAACAAGGCGGTGCCCAGATGGTAACCATGGCCCTGCGCCGCGTCGAAGCCGGCCAGAAAGACAATATCCTCGACTATATCCCGAAAGATGTCACCCTGCTCCCCAATACGTCCAGTGCCCGCAATGCCGACGAAGCCGTCCGCATCGCCCACTTGTCCCGTGAAGTCGGCTGCGGCGATTTCATCAAGATTGAAGTCATGCGCGACTCCAAATATCTCCTGCCGGACAACAACGAAACCATCAAAGCTACGGAAATCCTGGCTAAAGAAGGCTTCGTCGTCCTGCCGTATATGTATCCGGACCTCTACGCTGCCCGTGCCCTGGCTGACGCCGGCGCTGCTGCCATCATGCCTCTGGCTTCGCCTATCGGCACCAACAAAGGCTTGTCGACGAAAGATTTCATCCAGATCCTCATCGACGAAGTCGACCTGCCGGTCATTGTCGACGCCGGTATCGGCCGTCCGTCCCAGGCCTGCGAAGCCATGGAAATGGGCGCCGCTGCTATCATGGCCAACACCGCCGTCGCTACGGCTGGCGACCTGCCTCTCATGGCCAAAGCCTTTGGTGAAGCCATCCGTGCCGGCCGCAATGCTTACCTCGCCGGCTTGGGCCGCGTCCACGAAACGGCTTCGGCTTCGGATCCGCTGACGGGATTCTTAGGGGACTGAGGAGGAATCGAACATGACGGAAGAAACTAAAACTATCGATCAGAGCAAACTCATCGACCACATGAAATATTTACCGGGCATGGAAGTCATCGACTCGGATATGCTCGACCAGGTCGTCGCCATCCGCAATTCCTTCAACAATGACGACTTCACTGATAAAGACGTCCGCCTGGCCCTGTCGAAAGAACATCTGGACCCGCGGGACTTCATGGCCCTCTTATCGACGGCCGCTGCACCGTTCCTGGAAGAAATGGCCCAGAAAGCCCATCTGGTCACGCGGCGCCATTTCGGCAACAACATCACCATCCTGACGCCGATCTATTTCGCCAACTACTGCGATAACTACTGCATCTACTGCGGCTTCAACTCGCACAACAAGATCAAGCGCGCCCGCCTGACGGACGAAGAACTCCACCGCGAATGTAAGAACATCGCTGATACGGGTATCGAAGAAGTCATCATGCTCACCGGCGAAAGCCCGAAGATGAGCGATATCAAATACATCGGCAACGCCGTCAAGATTGCCCGCCAGTATTTCCGGGTCATCAACATGGAAATCTACCCGGTCAATTCGGAAGACTACAAATATCTCCACGAATGTGGCGCCGACTACGTCACGGTCTTCCAGGAAACGTACAATTCCGACAAGTACGCTACCCTTCACCTGGCTGGCCACAAGCGCATCTTCCCGTACCGCTTCTATTCCCAGGAACGGGCCATCCTCGGCGGCATGCGCGGCGTCGGCTTCGCAGCCCTCTTAGGCCTGGACGACTACCAGAAAGATGCCCTGGCAACGGGGATGCACGCATGGCTCATGCAGCGTAAGTACCCGCATGCCGAAATTTCCCTGTCCTGTCCGCGCCTGTGCCCGATCATCAATAACGATAAGATCAACCCGAAGGACGTAGACGAACGGAAACTGACGCAGATCATCTGTGCCTATCGTCTGTTCATGCCTTACGCCTGCATCGTCGTATCGAGCCGTGAAAGCGCCCGCTACCGCAACGCCATCATGAAAATCGCCGCTACCAAAGTATCGGCCAGCGTCTGCGTCGGCATCGGCGGCCATCTGGAAAATGACGGCTCCGAAATGGGTGACGAACAGTTTGAAATCACTGACGGCCGGTCCTTTGACCAGATGTACTCCGACATCAAGAGCATGGGCCTGCAGCCTGTCACCAGTGAGTATATTTATTTGTAAACCACCTAATGTAATCCATTACCAATCCTATAAAATGCATATGACAAAAACGGTCCGGGACCCAATCCACCCCGAACCGTTTTTGTCATATATCTTCCCGTTTTAGGGCGTTAAACTCATACAGAGCATTCATTATATTCTATTGGTATAATTGTTGACGTTAGTATGAGATTCATGTATAGTTATATATATAAAATACTCTAATATTCAGGTGATAAATCGTGTTAAAAGTAGCTGCAATTACAAATCACGAATTGGCTTCGACGAACTACTGGGATCAGCTCGAGCAAATCGCCGCATCCGATGTAGATTTCATCGTCCTTCGTGAAAAAAACCTTTCTGAAGAAGAATACACGGACTATGCGAAACGGGCCCTGCGCCTGTGCAGCATCCATCAGAAGACGTGTATCCTCCAGCATTTCGGAAAGGCTGCTATCCGTCTTCATATTCCCCGTTTCCAGTGCTCTCTGCCTTATTTGGAAACCCATTCGTCCCTGCTCTATTACATGACGACCCTCGGCGTCTCCGTACACACCGTCGAAGAAGCCGTCAAAGCCGAACAGCTCGGCGCTACGTACCTCATGGCCAGCCACGTCTTCCCGACAGCCTGCAAGCCGTCGGATCCGCCTATCGGCGTCGACACGGTCAAAGCCATCTGCAAGGCCGTCAAGATTCCGGTCTATGCCTTAGGCGGCGTTACGCCGAAGACCATCTCTCAGCTCCAGGACGTCCCCATCAAAGGCGTCGCCCTCATGTCGGGCCTCATGACCTGCCCGGACGTACCGGGATATTTAAAAGAATTGCGTGCCTAAAGAGAAGGGATGACCGTAATGACCCAGGCTTATATCATCATCGATATGCAGAATGATTTCATCGACGGCGCCCTGGGAAGCGCTCAGGCTCAAGCCGTCGTCCCCCGCATCGAGGCCAAGATCGTGGCCAGCAAAAAGGATGCCGACCAGGAAACGGACCTGATCTTCACCCAAGACACCCACGACGAGGCCTACAGCGAAACCCAGGAAGGCCGGAAACTTCCCGTTCCACACTGCCTGAAAGACACGCGGGGCTGGCGTATCTGCAAACAGCTCTTGCCGTACACCATGTGGGCCACCATCCTGGAAAAGCCATCCTTTGGCTGTCCGGCCCTGGTCGATGAAGTACGCGACTACGACCGGCTGGTATTGATGGGCTTGTGCACGGACATCTGCGTCATTGCCAATGCCATGCTGCTCAAAGCCTTCTACCCGGAAAAGGAAATCATCGTCGACAGCACATGCTGTGCCGGTTCCACCCCGGAAAACCACGAAAGAGCATTACAGGCCATGAAAGCCTGCCAAATCGATATTGTATAAAAAAAGGCTTGTCGCACGTGCGACAAGCCTTTTTCTGTAGGGGCGCCACGCGGGGCGCCCGCTCATGCCAATTGTTCACGGAATTCTTACATATATCTGGCGGGCTCGCCACGTGCGAGCCCCTACGAACCTGCAGCCTCTTAACTGATGATTCCCGTGATTTCGGCTTTGGTCTGGTTGTTGTTGATTTTCTTTTCATAGCCTTTCAGGACCAGGCAGCCGATGATGCCGCCTGCGATCATGCCGGCAAAGGCCGTCATTTCCGGTTTGACCTGCCATGATTCTCCCAGCAGGTAGCCTGCGACGCCGCAGACGATGATGAGCAGCAAGGGGACGCCGAAGCAGATGATGCCCTTGACGCCCATGCCGGCGTCGGGGATGTTGAACTGTACATACTGTCCCTTTTTGGCCCCGATGGGGTTCACAGCATCGATGACGACATTGTCCGCGCACATGCTGTCGCTGCACGGCGAATATAGATTATTGCGGTTGGTCTGGATTTTGGCCAGGCCATTCGGGCAGACTTCTTCGACGACGCCCGTTCCAGTTCTCATAATAAAATACCTCTCTTTTCAGGACTAAAAGCCCAGATTTTCTCCGACCAGGATGACCTTGATGCGGCCCTGGGGCTTGCAGATACGCGTCCGGACGACTTGGGCACAGACGCTGTCCGGCCGGATGCAGTGGCCACACATGCCCGTCTTGGCACAAGGCGTACCGACACCGGGGAAGCGGCCGATATTCTGCGGCGACGCCACGGTGTGCGCCCGTTCGATGCCGGCTTCGACCGTCGGGACGACCTTGTTCATACCGACGATGGCGATGACCTGTTTCGGCCCGTAGCAAAGGGCGGCGACGCGGTTGCCGTTGCCATCGATGTTGATGAGCTGGCCGTCCTGGACGGCTGCGTTGGCCCCCATGAGGAAGGTGTCACAGAGCAGGGCCTTGCGCATCAGTTCGACCCGTTCTTCCGGCGTCTTGGCCGAATCGCGGTCGATGACCGGATTGTGTTCCAGTACATAAGGCCGCAGGCCGATTTCATTGATGGATACCGAGCCGCCCCAGGATACGACATCCGTTTCCGGGATATACGAGATAGCCTGCTTCAAGGCTTCTTCCTTCGTCGGACAGTATACGGCTTCAAAGCCGCGGGCTGCAAACTTCTTGGCCACTAAAGGCCCTTTAATATCATACATGCGGTGCATCATATCGCTTCTATCCATAGTAACTCCTCCTTTATTTAGCCAGCATCATTTCCGCTTTGGCTTCGGCAGCCGGCGTACCATCAGCGTGGGTAATCTTTCCTTTCATGATGAACAGACGGCCGCGGTGGACTTCCGGCCAGCCTTCGACCTTGACCGTTTCGCCGATGCGTATGGCACTGCGGAAACGGATTTCCAGCCGCGCCGTATAGGCTGGTTTACCGGCAATGCGGAACACATAATCTCCCATGACTTCATCCAGCAGCGTACTCGTCAGGCCGCCGTGCATGCGGTCGCCATAACTTTCATGCTCTGCCTTGGGCGTAAAATAAGCCACGCAGTGATCGCCTTCCATCTTCATGTCCAGCTTCAGGCCAATCGGGTTATCGCGGCCACAGCCGAAACAATGATTCGTATCATAAGCAGTTTCCATCTAATCCCTCCTCCGAATATTCTTCACACTACCATTATTATACTATACTTGGCAAGCCTTTTCGCTTATTTGAAACGAATTATCATATTAGTATTGACAATCACTTTCAAATAAATTATACTTACAGTATCAAAGCGAAAGGAGCGGCAACCGGACATGAACCTGGATTTCGTCTTAATAACCCACTGTTCACCGACTTTAGCTGGTCTCAAACAGGCATCCCTTCTCTGTCTACCCCGCTTGGACAGCGGCTGTACCTATGATGATATAATTGAAAAGTATAATCATAAATACAATGCAAAAGGCTTGTATTTCCGTATCTTGTACGCCTGTCCCAAACGCACTTTGCTGTATGTATACCGACCGGCCAGGGTCTGGGCCTACGTACAGCAGCGGGACATTTCATCATTTCTGCAGCAATTCGGCTATCAGGACTGCCAGGACATCTCTTCCCTGCTGGACCGTCTTGCCGAACGCTTTGCAGAAGATGGCTGTTTCCCTCATGAATCGGGCATTTTCCTCGGCTATCCCCTAGAGGACGTGTGCGGTTTCATCGCCAACAAGGGAAACCATGCCAAGCTTTGTGGCGAATGGAAGGTATACGGCGACGCCCACGCTGCCGCCCGTACTTTCCATCGCTATACGTGCTGCCGGCAAGACTATTTGAATCGCTTTGCCGTTGGGACAACATTAGACTCGCTCATTGTAGCATAAGGAGGATTTAATCATGGTAGAAATCGTTTATTGGAGTGGTACAGGTAATACAGAAGCAATGGCTAACGAAATCGAAGCAGCCGTCAAGGCTGCCGGTGCTGACGTAGAATCAGTCCGCTTTGAAGATACAAACGTCGATGACGTCGCCAGCAAAGACGTCATCCTGCTCGGCTGCCCGGCCATGGGCGCGGAAGAACTGGAAGACTCTGTCGTCGAACCGTTCTTTACCGATTTGGCTCCGAAATTAAAGGGCAAAAAAGTCGGCCTCTTCGGTTCTTACGGCTGGGGCAACGGCGAATGGATGGACGCATGGAAACAGCGTACAGAAGACGCCGGTGCCACCGTCATCGGTACGGCCATCGTCAACGAAACACCGGACAACGCACCGGAATGCAAAGCATTGGGCGAAGCCGCTGCCAAAGCATAAAAATCAGAAAACAACTTCACATTCATTCTCCTCTTAGTAAAAGGGCTTGTCGCACAACGACAAGCCCTTTTACGTAGCTAGTGGCTAGCCGTTAGTGGTTAGCGGATGGCTTTAAATTTTAACGCTAACTGCTAGCTGCTGACGGCTGACGGCTTAAAAGAGCTAGTGTTTCGACGATGAACTTGCGTTTACTTTTTGTCAAGTATATATGCGAGATAGGTACGGTTAGACGTAACTCTCATCCTTCTCATTTGCCTAGGGTATGTTAAAATAGGAACGTACTGTCTCATACTTATGTATTCCTATAGTAAAAGGAGGAATTTTATGAAAGACCAAGTCTTTTCCATCTTGCAGGCTGTCGGCCGCAGTTTCATGCTGCCTGTCGCCATCCTGCCGATTGCCGGCTTACTCCTCGGTATCGGGGCTTCTTTCACGAATGCTACGACCATCCAGACCTATGGATTGGAAAGCGTCCTCGGAAACGGCACGATACTCCATTCACTGCTCACCATCATGAGCGATGCCGGCAACATCATTTTCGGTAACCTGCCCATCATCTTCGCCGTCGGCGTCGCCATCGGCATGGCCAAGCAGGAAAAGGAAGTCGCCGCCTTATCGGCGATGATCGCCTTTTTCGTCATGCACGCCTCGACCAACGCCGTCCTCAAACTGACTGGCAAAGTATTAGCCAATAACACCGTATCTCCCGATGTCCTGGAAGGTACGATTGCCAATGTCTGCGGCATCATGTCCCTCCAGGAAGGCGTCTTCGGCGGTATCATCGTCGGCATCGGCGTCGCTTACCTGCACAACCGCTATCATAAAATCGTACTGCCCAACGCCCTGTCCTTCTTCGGCGGGTCGCGTTTCATCCCTATCATTTCCACCGTCGTCTACATGTTCGTCGGCATTGCCATGTACTTCGTCTGGCCTGTCGTCCAGAACGGCATCTTCGCCCTTGGCGGCCTGGTAACGGGCACCGGCTATATCGGTACCCTCATCTTCGGTATCATCAAGCGGGCCCTCATCCCCTTCGGCCTGCATCACGTCTTCTACCTGCCCTTCTGGCAGACCGGCGTCGGCGGCTCGATGATGATCGACGGCAACCTCGTCCAGGGCGGCCAGAACATCTTCTTCGCCCAGCTCGCTTCTCCCAATGTCACCCATTTCAGTGCTGATGCGACCCGATATTTCTCGGGTGAATTCATCTTCATGATCTTCGGCCTGCCCGGCGCCGCCCTGGCCATGTATCGCACGGCCAAACCGGAAAAGCGCAAAGTCGCCGGCGGCCTGCTCTTATCGGCAGCCCTGACGTCCATGTTCACGGGCATCACGGAACCGATTGAATTCTCCTTCCTCTTCGTCGCACCGATGCTCTTCTACGTCCAGGTCGTCCTGGCCGGTGCCGCTTACATGATCGCCCACATGCTGAACATCGCCGTCGGCCTGACCTTCTCTGGCGGCCTGTTGGACCTGTTCATCTTCGGTATCCTGCAGGGTGAAGCCAAGACCAACTGGATGTACATCATCCCGGTCGGCATCATCTACTTCTTCCTCTACTACTTCATCTTCACGTTCCTCATCAAGAAGTTCGACCTCAAGACACCGGGCCGTGAAGACGACGATGTGGAAACGAAACTCTACACCAAAGCCGACGTCAAAGCCCGTGACGCCGCAGCCAAAGCCGGCGACGGCGAGGCTGCCACGGACGTCGTCAGCCAGGCCATCACCCGCGCCCTGGGTGGTACCAAGAACATCACTTCCGTCGACTGCTGCGCTACGCGCCTGCGCTGCTCCGTAGCCGATTCGGCCTTGGTCAACGATGCAGCCCTGAAAGCCACTGGCGCTGTAGGCGTCATCAAGAAAGGCCAGGGCGTCCAGGTCGTCTACGGCCCGCAAGTCGCCGTCATCAAGGCCAACCTGGAAAGCTATCTGGCAACCAACCCGGCAGACGGCCCTATCGAAGCCGTACCGGCAGCGGAAACGGTTCCGGCTGAAGAAGCGCCGAAAGCCCAGGAAACACAGACTGAACCGGAAACAGATGCTGAAAAGCATTACTTCAATTCGCCCTTCACCGGCAGCCTCCATCCCATTACGGAAGCCCCGGATGAAGCCTTTGCCAGCAAAATGACAGGCGACGGCTTCTTCGTCTATCCGACAGACGGTACGATCTATGCGCCGGAAGACGGAACAGTCACCTTCGTCTTCGATACGAAACACGCTATCGGCATGACCACGGCAGACGGCGTAGAATATCTCCTGCACATCGGCATCGATACGGTCAAGCTCGAAGGTAAAGGCTTCAACGTCTTCGTCGAAAACGGCCAGGAAGTCAAGAAAGGCGATAAACTGATGGAATTCGACGACGAATTCATCAAGGCCAACGCCCCATCTGACGCCTGCCTGTGCATTTTCACCGACCTCGAAGACGGTCAGGAAGTCCACCTGGCAGCCGACGGCAACGTAAAAGCCGGCGACCAGGCCGTCTGGTTCTAATGTGTAAAACCGCAGGCCGCAAGTCGCAGGCCGCAGGCAAGCCTCTCCTGATAGGAGAGGTGGCCCGCAGGGCCGGAGAGGTTGAACCCTTCAGTCAGCTGCGCTGCCTGCTCTCCTCATAAGAGAGCCAACGGGCCGTGAGCCACGAGCCCTTACAAAAAAAGCGCTGTCGCGATGCGACAGCGCTTTTTTTAGCAGTTAGCGGCTAATGGCTCTCCCGGGATTCCCACATGGCCCGCGACGGGCCGCCCACGTGCGGCCCCTGCGACTAACCACTAGCCACTAATACAGTTTCTTGTAAATGCCGTACACCTTATCATAATCGAGGGGTACAAAGCTGTGCTTCATGAGACGCTGCTGATTTTCGATGACCGATTCAGCAAATTCCGGCAATTCTTCTTCTTTGACGCCGTATTCATGGAGCGCTTTCTTGGGCAGGATGACGTTGAGCAGTTTTTCCAGTTCTTCATAGACGTGTTCCGGTTCACAGCCCAGGATATCGGCAATGAAACGGTTCAATTTCGCGATTTCGCCGTCCGATTTGATGGACATGTAGCAATTCATGACGCCTGTGAACATGGCGTAGTTCGATTCACCATGAGGTACATGATACTTTGCCCCCAGAGGATAGCTCATGGCATGGACAGCGGCGCAGCCAGGGACACTGAAAGCGATGCCGGCCCAGTTGCTGGCCAGGAGGAAATCCTTCATAAGCGGGATGCGGGCTTCCGGACCGTGGTCGCGGATCTGCAAATAGCCCTTGAGGATGAGTTCAATGGCATTATAGCTGAAGACGCGGAAGCTGGCACTGGAATCCGGCGACAAGGCCGATTCGACAGCATGGACGAGGGCGTCGATGGAACTGGTCGCAAAGACCTTGAAAGGCAGGGTCTTCAAGAGCTGCGAAATGAGGACCGCTTTATCGGCATAGAGCGCATTGTCGGCAATGCCCTTCTTCGTGTTGCGGCTGACCAGAGCCATGACCGATACATTGGTGACTTCACTGCCCGTCCCGCACGTCGTCGGGATGAGGATGAGTTCCTTATCCTTTTCCACAGGAATCTTGCCATCGAACAAATCGAGGACCGGGCTGACCTGCTTCAAGATGAACAACTTGCACAAATCCATGACCGTGCCGCCGCCGATACCGATGATGCGTTTCACATCCTTGGGCATATCTTTATAAATGGCTTCTGCCATTTCATCAGACGGTTCACCCATGCCATACTTTTCCTGGAACAAGACATGGCACGTAAGGCCTAAATCCTTGAAATTCGGGTCGAAAATATACTGATTGGTAATGATCAGGTCATCGGCCCCGACCTGCAGGTCTTCCACAAATTCCCGGCACGTATCGTAAGAGTAAATCGTCGGTTTCAACTGTAATTCAATCATTTCATTAACTCCTTTCTAATGGGTAATGCACTCACCGCCTTTAGTGTAACAAAGATGGAAACAGTTTTGCAAGATACAGGAGGCCCGTGATATAATAAACCTGTCCTGGGGGAGGATGGGTTCTGGTGTTCCCTCTGGTCTTCAAAACCAGCATGGGGAGTTAACAGCTTCTCAGGTGGGTTCGATTCCCACACTTTCCCGCCAAAAAAAAAGGCTGTCGCACGTGCGACAGTCCTTTTTTGAGTTTTAAGTTTGTAGTTTTTAGTTTGCAGCAAATGGTAAAAAATTCGAGCCAGCTTCTACAAACTGCTCCATACTACAAACTTTGCGTTATAAGCCAATTAGTGGTTCATCGATTTCTCATCTGTTTTTTCCGTCTTTTCCTCTATCTGCTTTGTTTCATCCGTATTGACGGCTTCCTTGAATTCACGGAGGCTCTTCCCCAAAGCCCGGCCGATGGTCGGCAGTTTCCCCGGTCCGAATACGACCAGGGCGATGACTAAAATGAGCAGTAATTCCGGTGCGCCTAAGCCAAACATGTCCTTCCTCCTATAATGCCATTACTTCTTCACATGCCTTCATAATACCCTTATCCAGAAAAGATGTCAATGAACGCGGGAGGAGAAGAGTTTTTTCAAGCCAAAGGATTTATCGACGCGGCACGGCGTCGCTTCCAGGCACAACGGCTCAGAATGATAGACTTCGGCCCGTCCCAGGTAGAGCTGGGACAAGAGGGGATTGAGAGAGTAGCAATACTGAATCTTGGAATACCGTCCACCATACCTGGGACAGATGCGGACTTCCTAAATTTTCTTATACTTCAAATCTGTCAAATAGGAATCCGCATTCAGTGGCCGCCATGGCATTTCATGTATTTCAGGCTCATCGGCGTCTACGGCATCATCAACCAGTACGGCCTGAAAATGGTCGGCGGCCCCGTCGGCGGCCTGTTATCGGACAAGCTTTTCCATTCGCCGACCAAATACCTGCGCATCGGTTATCTAATCACAGCTGTCGTCCTCATCGCCTTCACCTGGATGCCCTACCAGACCTTCGGCATCTGGGCCGGCATCATCATCTCCCTGGCCATCAGCGCCTGCGTCTACAGCATGCGCGCCGTCTTCTTCGCCCCCATGGATGAAGTCGACGTCCCCCGCGAAATCACAGGCTCTGCCATGTCCATGGCCTCCTTCATCGGCTATCTGCCCGGCGCCTTCATGTACGCCGTCTACGGCTCCATCCTCGATAGCCATCAGGGTATCGACGGCTACCAAATCGTCTTCACCGTCATGACCGTCTTCGCCATCCTCGGCGTCCTGTTGAGCACCTACATCACCCATCGCATCAAAGCCTCGCACAATCTGGCAAAATAATAGCATCACAGAAAAAAGCGGCTGTCGCAGAAGATAGCCGCTTTTTTGCCAGTTTGGGATTTCCACTGATTTTTTCTTAATACTGTAAAATATTAATAAAAGCCTCCAATCCATGCAAAAGAGCAGTTTTGCATGGATTGGAGGCTTTTATTCATGAAAACAGGTTTTACCTTTGAGCTTTCTAAATAGGAACTAAATGAATACTGCAGGCGTGTGAAACCTGCTGAAACGCTTAGCGTTTCATGACTCTTGCTTTTCCATCTGTAACCAATTTATCATTTTGGTTGGTGACAGTGGTTCGGAAAATAATCCGATGTTTTTTATCATCTTTTTCAATACATTCGACAGTTGCGGTCAGCGTATCCCCGTATAAAACAGGCGCTAAAAAACTGAGTTCCTGATTCATGTAAATCGTGTCGATTCCAGGAAGTTCTGTTCCCAATACTGCCGAAATAAGACCCGCTGAAATCATTCCATGTGCAATTCGTTGTTTGAACAGCGAGTTTTTTGCAAATTCCGCATTTACATGGACCGGATTAAAATCCCCAGTCACGCCGGCAAAAGCATACACATCATGTTCAGAGATTGTCTTCGATAAAGACGCCGTATCTCCCACATGGATGTCTTCATAACGGACATTTCTGGCCATACCACCACCTCCTTAAAAAGTAACAACTATATCTGTAAGCCCATTGGCTTATCTTCAAAAATCCGGCTGTCCATCAATTTAACGGCATTAATAATCGGCTTAAATTCCATATGTGCCAATATATCTTTTTCCCTATCAATCCCCGGCGCAATTTCAATTAATTCCATACCATCCGGAGTCAGTTTAAAAACAGCACGTTCCGTCACATAGAGTACAGGTTGTCCGACCGAATTCGCATAATCGCCACTGAAAGTAATCTGTTCTACCTGCTTGAGGAACTTTTTATTTCGGCCTTCCTGCGTAATAATTAATTTACCATCCTGAACGGTTTCTTTAAGTCCACCAGCTGTAAATGTACCGCAATAAATCACTTTTTTTGAGTTTTGCGTAATATTTATGAATCCACCACATCCGGCAACACGACCTTTGAACTTACTGACATTGATATTCCCATGCTCATCAGCTTCAGCCAATCCTAAAATGGCTAAGTCAACACCGCCGCCATCATAAAAATCAAATTGATAAGGCTGATCAAGAATGGCATGTGCATTTGTAGCAGCCCCAAAGCTGTTGCCTCCGGCAGGCACCCCGCCGATGGTTCCCGCTTCAGTTGTCAATACCATGCTGTTAATGCCTTCTTCGGAGGCAACGGAAGATACGCCTTCTGGCATGCCGATACCCAGATTGACAACAGCATCCGGAATCAATTCCATGGCACAACGACGGGCAATGATTTTACGGTTCGTCAACGGCATAGCTGTAAGAGAATCAACAGGAACTTTCAAGTCACCATTAAAGGCAGGATTAAATTCATAATCCCAAGTCATGAAATGATCGGTTGCATCGCTTTGAACAATATAATCAACCAGGACTCCCGGAATTTTAACATCTTTCGGATCCAGTGTGCCCCGAACAGCTGCTTTTTTTACCTGTGCAATGACAATACCGCCACAAGCGTGAGCTGCTTCTGCAATGGATAGTGCTTCACCCGTACCGATTTCTTCTTCCATGGAAATATTGCCATCCTGGTCAGCTGTCGTCCCGCGAATAATCCCGACGTGAATGGGCCACGGTTTATACCAAAGCCATTCCTCATCATTCATATGAATGACTTCGACCATATCCCTCGTAGTCCCGGCATTCAATTTACCTCCTTCCTGTCGGGGGTCAACAAATGTCCGTAAGCCAACTTTGGTAATCGTCCCAGGGCGATGTCCGGCAATATCCCGGAACCATTGGGAAATCGTCCCTTGGGGAAAATTATAGGCAAATACTTTATTTTCTGTAATCAACTTGCCAAGGCGCGGCGTTAAATTGAAATGACCTCCGACAACACAGCGAAGCAATCCTTCTTCGCCTAAATGGTTAAGGCCACGTTCACCACCATCCCCCTGGCCAGCTGCAAAGATAACCGTCAAATCTTTCGGAGTGCCCGTTTCTTTAAACGAAGACTGTATTTCTTTCAGCACAGCCTCAGGAACCAAGCCGCCTACAAAACCGCTGGTAGCAAGAATGGCGCCATCTTTAATCTGCTTAACTGCTTCCGCTGCCGTTACAAATTTTGCCATATGAATCACATCTCCTTTATCATATAATTCTTTTATTCTTGTTAATGAAGTCCTGTGACAGAATAAATAATGATAATCACAAATACTGCAAATGTCTTCAATAGGGTAATCGCAAAAATATTTTTATACGAGCTACGATGAGTCAGGCCACAAACAGCCAGCAAGGTAATAACTGCCCCATTATGCGGCAGCGTATCAAGGCCACCAGAAGCCATCGATGCGACACGATGGAGGATTTCCGGTCCCATCCCAATAGAAGCCGCCCAAGCCATCCATTCTTGAGACATTAATTCCAAAGCAATAGCCATACCGCCGGAAGCGGATCCCGTAATCCCAGCTAAGGTCGTAACACTGATAGCTTCAGATACCAATGGCGTACCGCCGATATGAATATTAATCAACGCATGAGCTACATGTTGGAATCCCGGAAGCTGGGAGATAACATTTCCGTAACCAACTTCCGATGCCGTGTTCATAATAGCCAACAGTGAGCCAATTGCACCGGCATTCAGAATCTTGGTCAGACGATCAATCGATTTGATTTCGCCCTTGCCAATAATTAAGGCCAGAAAAATCCCTGCTACCAATGCGATGATTAGCGACCAGATACTAGCCACATTTTTAACATGAGCTACAACAAGAGGTACACCTTTCATCGACTGGAAAGGTTCGAGAATGGCTGGATGCCAGATAACATATTCCGTAATGATAAAATTAATAACCAATACGGCCAGCAATGGAATACATGCCAGTTTCCAAGATACTAAGGTTGCATTCGGATTGTCTTCTGGCTCATTCAATGTATGATTCCCATAGCCTTCCCCTTTGGCAATCGCTTTTTTCAGACAATGGGTAAGATAAACGAAGCCACCACCATAAATGATGCAGGCACCGATAATCCCGGCCAGCGGCGCAGAATACAAAGTCGTCCCGAAATAAGCTGTCGGAATAATATTCTGAATCTGAGGAGTCCCAGGCAGGCAGTCCATCGTCGCCGTAAAAGCACCCAGTGCGATAATCCCCGGAAGTAAGCGTTTCGGATAATTCGCTTCTTTAAAAAGAGCCGCTGCGAAAGGATAAACAGCGAAGACGACGACAAAAAGACTGACACCACCATAGGTCAAAAGAGAAGCAGCAATAACAATGGAGAGAACTGCTTTATGGGGCTCTTTGCCAAGACCAGTAATGATGGCTCTAGCAATACTTCTGGCCAAACCTGTGTCTTCCATAACCTTGCCAAAGATAGCCCCTAACAAGAAAATCGGAAAAAACGATTTAATATAAGTAACAGCCTTTCCCATGAACAACTCAGTATAGGAAGGCATAATGGCCAGTCCCGACAGGGTTGCTGCCAGCAAGGCCATAATCGGAGCCATCATAATGACGGAAAATCCGCGATAAGCGAAAGCAATTAATCCCAGTAAACTGAGGACAATAATAATTACACCGAAATCCATACGTATCACTCCTTTTGGGCATATAAAACATTTTGTTGTTGCTTAATGGTAAAATGTATAAGGCTGATTCATCGTATCCTTATCATTTTCCATAGCACAGAAGGGGTAAAGCGTTCATACAATCCAAAAACATTGATTCCGTTCATCACACGTGTAAATAGCTGAAATTCCTTTTTCGGATGTTCTTCTTGCCTTCATGGTATCATCCGAACCATGCTTTTGTAAAATACAACGATTTCATTAAGGTAATGAATAAAATTCACGTAATCCGCAAAAAGGGGCTGTAACATAATGGCCTCATCGCAAGAGACTATTATGCGCAGGTCGCAGGCCGCCTTGGACTCAGTTGCCGCTGTGCGGCGGCAAACTCATATGTAAAAAAGCTGTCAGCAGTCAGCCAAACGCGAGTCGAAGGCTGCGTCACACGTCAAACAGAAAAAGGAGCTGTAACAAAATGAGCTTTTTGCCCATTTTGTTACAGCTCCATAGTCGGCTAACTAAAAATTCAAGCATGAAGCTTAGTGGCCTGTATTAAGTCTAAAAATAATTTCATCGGTGTGCTTAAAAATTTTTCTTTATGATATGCTGCCACAGGAATCCAGGGAAGCGACGGATTGCATAAATGTAACATCTTCACTTTTTGAGGGCAAAACTTCTGAATAATCGGCCTGGGTAAAATCGTAATACCTTCTCCATCCGAAACGGCTTCTACCAATAAGTCCCATTGAGCACTTTCAAGACTTATATTCGGCATAAAACCAGCTTCTTTACAACAGTCAATAATCCGATAATAAAGCATAAAGGATTTATCGAAAACAAGAAATTTTTCATTTTTTAATTGAGAGAATGAAATAGTGTCATAGTTAGCTAAACGATGATGTGGAGAAACCACGCAAACAGCTTCAGATTCCATAATGGGAACTTTATTGAATTCGGGATTGTCAAATGGCTCAATGATAATACTAATATCAGCAGCACCGGATTGAGCCAAAGAAAAAGCCGTTTGTGCACCAATCTCTATAACCCGTAAATCAATTTCCGGGTACATTTGCTCATATTGATGTAATAACGAATGAATAATAGTAATCGTAACCGGCGGAATCCCTAACGTCAATTTTCCTCGGTGGCTATGCAATAACGTAGCCAGTACGGTGGTTTCCGATTGATAATTTGATACAATCTTAACGGCACTATTATAAAAAATCTCTCCAGCTGAAGTCAGTTTAAAGTTTCGGGCCTTTCGATCAATTAATTCCGTATTATAGGCTTGCTCTAAACATTTGATGGCTTTACTAATGGTAGACTGACTAATAAATAGCGATTCAGCAGCCTTAGTTATACTATTTTCCCGAACCGCTTCGACAAAATATGCAAAATGATTGATATTCATGATATCCCCCCTTTTCTGAAATCATGCTATTAAAAAATTTTTTTTCTTATAATATTAATTATATCTCAATGTATATCAAAACGCTATCATCTCATTTTTATGTGCTTCAATCATATTATTGATGAATTATGTTCATCATATTTTCAAAGACGAAGGCTGCCATCAACTGGACAGCCTCACATCTATTTTATAATTTCCTTTTCCATAGCCTGAAAAGCGGGTACATAGAATCGAATAATACGCCGTACTTTTTCTTCTACTGGTTCACAACAATCTGGATAATACCGATCCTCCAACATCGCAAGCCACGTAGATTCACTGACAAACAGATAGCGCTCATAAGCGTCTAATAGAAGTTCTTTGGGAGTCAAAGTAATCGCAAATTCCGAATTTTCCTTTTCAAGACAATCCCGAAATACCTGCTGTCCTAGATCAAACTCATCCATAAACCAATGAACAATCCCATGTAATACAAATACATTCGATAAATCTTCTTTCTTGAGTCTGGAAAAATCTTTTAACCCTTGAGAAAATAATTCAAACGACTTCATTTAATCACCACCTTTTAACTAAGTTCTATAATATTATCGTATTAAATAAATCCCTAAAGTGCAAAAGAGTTAAATTCATTTGACCCCTTACTTTTATTCATGTATTCCCATCAAAATAGGTACTCAAATATACAAATCCCGCTGGTTTTGCTAAAATAGAATTTAATCTTTCTAATGCATGATGTACCGTATTTATTTCTCCAGGAGGGTCTGCCATGGATTATTTAAACAATATGTTTTCTCTAAAAGGAAATATCGCGCTCGTTACGGGTGGTTCTTATGGAATCGGCTTTGCTATCGCCAAAGCGTTAGCCCGTGCCGGTGCGGTCATTGCCTTCAACTGCCGCAGCCAGGAACACTTGGACCAGGCTATAAAGGATTATAAAAGAGAGGGCATCGACGCGCACGGCTATATTTGCGATGTCACTGATGAAATTCATGTGCAGCAATTAGTCAGCGAAATAGAAAAGACGTTAGGAACCATTGACATTCTCGTCAACAATGCCGGCATCATCAAACGCATCCCCATGTGCGATATGACGACGGAAGAGTTCCGCCAGGTCGTCGATATCGACTTAGTCGGCCCGTTCATTGTATCCAAAGCGGTCATTCCCGGTATGATAAAAAAAGGCCACGGCAAAATCATCAATATCTGCTCTATGATGAGCGAATTAGGCCGTGAAACTGTATCGGCTTATGCCGCAGCCAAAGGTGGTCTGAAAATGTTAACCCGCAATATCTGTTCTGAATTCGGCGGAGCCAATATCCAGTGCAATGGCATTGGCCCTGGCTATATCGCAACGCCTCAGACAGCTCCGCTACGCAAAAAGCAACCAGACGGATCCCGCTATCCTTTTGACCAGTTCATCGTCTCCAAGACGCCGGCTGGCCGCTGGGGCACGACAGAAGACCTCGAAGGGCCGGCAGTATTCTTAGCTTCCCATGCGTCGGACTTCGTCAATGGCCACATCTTATATGTCGACGGCGGCATCCTTGCCTATATCGGCAAACAACCGTAGAGGAAAAAGGCTTATCGCACGTGCGACAAGCTCTTGGTTTTCTAAATATACAAATCCGGCCGGTTTTGCTACAATAGAGTCAATCCGTAGTCCGTAATTCTTGTCTAAAGCAGGTGAAACCATGAATACTCAAATGCCCATCGGTGTAGATGACTTCAAGGAAGTCCGGGAGAATTATTATTTCGTCGATAAAACTCACTTCATTCAATCCCTCATTGATGGTCACAGTAAAGTGACCCTGTTGACCCGGCCTCGTCGTTTTGGGAAAACCCTGACGATGAGTATGCTCGATTACTTCTTTTCTTTAGAAAGAGAGTCAGAAAGCCTTCACCTGTTTGCTGGTTTGCAGATTGCCAGGGCAGGAATCGATTATATGAAGCATCGAGGCCAGTACCCTGTCCTCTTCATGACCTTCAAAGGCATCCAAAATGATACCTGGGATTTAGCTTTTAATGCCTTCCAGCTGGTCATTCAAAAGGAATTCCAGCAGCATCGTTATTTATTGGACAGTCCGGAATTGGCTCCCGAAGAAAAACAGCTCTATAGCCGTTTCCTCGATAATACGGCCACGCTTGCAGAATACCAGATTAGCTTGCTCTACTTATGTGAATATCTCTACCGGTACTACAAAATCCGGCCCATTATCCTGATTGATGAGTACGACGCGCCTATCCAGAATGCATATAATCATGGCTTTTATGATACGGCCATTTCCTATTTCCGTACCTTTTACAATAATACTTTGAAAGGGAACGAGTTCCTGAATTTCGCCATCCTCACCGGTGTCCTGCGCATTGCCAAAGAGAGCATCTTCAGTGGCCTGAACAATCTCCGTGTCTGCTCGATCCTTGATAATGCCTATGACGATGTCATGGGATTTACGGAAGAGGAAGTAACTCAAATAGCTAAGGATACCAATGAAGAACAGGCTCTGCCGGCCTTGAAGAAGTGGTATGATGGTTATCGATTCGGGAACATCGACATATATAATCCCTGGTCGATCATCAACTTCTTCGCTGAACGGACAGACGACGATTATTGGGTCAATACGTCCTCGAATGACATTATCCAGCATATGATGCAGGGAAATGCAAAAAGCCAGGAAAAGAACCTGCTGACTCTCTTGCATGGCGGAACTGTCGCCGCCATCATCCGCGAAGGCTTGATTTATAAAGATATTACCCAAAATAAAGATGGACTCTATACCCTTTTACTGATGACAGGCTATCTGACAGCTGTCCAGAATACGACTGTCCCCAATGGACGTCTTTGCCAGCTCAAGATTCCCAACGAGGAATTAACCCATGTCTTCCAGAGTGAAGTTCTCAACTTAGAGCCCTTCAGCAAATCGAAAAGCAGCAGTATATCGCTGAATTCAAGCAGAAGCAGATACCCTCAGTCCTGAAATACGGTATCTCATTCTGCGGTAAAAAGACTTATGTAACCATGTAATCGAGTGGGCTAAAATGTGCCGAGAACTAGAGAAATGGAGCATGAAAGAGCGTCAGTAAGGTCTTGTCGAAGGGCAGCGCAAGGGTGAGGATAATCTGGCAAAATTGCTGAAACTGTTGAAGGCTGATGGCCGCTTACGTGATTTGGATTTAGCCATAGAAGACGAAGCAGCCCGAAAAGCGTTATACAAGGAATATCACATCGACTAAAAAATCCCCCAATGCTATCGAAATAGTGGACAGCATCAGGGGATTTTTCTATATAAAGCCCAACAACATTTTTTCGCGCGACTTTTGCGTCTATCTCTACATTTTTCTGCGCGACTTTTTGTATTCCTACTACATTTTTCCGCACGACTTTTTGTCAAAAGCTATTATCAAGGGGGGGACACCGACAAAACTTCAACCTCTCAGACCGCCTCAGGCGGTCAGCTCTTCTATGAGGCGAGCCTTTTTAGAAGCCTGCTTTGGACAGTTCGTCTTTCATGGCCCGGCGGTTCCGGTAGGTTTCACACCATTCTTGAGCGATTTTGCAGGCCAAGTCCAGGCCTTCAGGATAGGTGCTGAGTTTTTTCAAATAAACAATACAGAATCGTTTTGGTCGGATTTTGTCGATTCATAGTGCTCGATTTCCGCATCAATCCGTTCAAGTTTCCATTTCAAGGACGCCGGGTCATCGAAGTCATTATACAGCACCTCTTCGTAATAGCCGTATAGCTCATTGCCCTTGTTTTTGATTGCATCCATCTGCTGTATAAACCATTGATGCAGCTTCGGCACGTCTTCCGGTTTGGCATGACCAATGATATCGGCCCAGTAAGCCCGACATTCATCCAGACAGAGCTGCTGGTCATCTTCATCTTCAAAAGATATATCCGCCACATTGGCCGCCATGATATTGACCAGTTCCAAGGCTTCCATCGTACAAGAGAGCTTAATCAGCGGCGGTATGGTGCTGCTCAAATAATCAAGTACCTTGTCAGCGAAAGCCTTACTGGCATTATATTCAATATATCCCAAGAGGTCGTAAGGAGCCAATACCCGGTCTATTTCGCGTTCATATCGATGCATTTCCTGAGCAGACGGTTTGCCCCTGGAAAAATCTAGTACGATTTTCTTCTGCAAATCCCGATTATCTTCGGCTAATTGAAAGACAAAGTTACGCAAATCTGATTCAGACAGGCGCTGCAAGATATCCTGCCACGATGCTTTTTTCTGTCCAGCATCAGCCGCTTCATCCAGTTCTTCGTCTTCAGCGGCCAGCAGTACGGCGACCATGTGCTTGCAATATTCTCCCTGTTCGGCATAGGGACAGGTGCAGTCCATCCCTTCGACCTGGCCGTCTTCCAAATCGATAGTGACTTCATATATATCACTGCCATAGACGTCGGCCGTTATCTGCTTCTCCGTGCACTTCAGATTGGAGACGTCGCCTTCTTCGTAATAGCGTTCGCCACGCTTATAGATTTTAGATGAAAAGAAGTCTCTCCAATTCCCTAAATCCATTTTTCTCACCCCTGTACGTTGTGATTTTCTTTCTTGATGCGGTTCAAATAGCGGTAAATCGTCGGTTCCGAAACGCCCAATATCTGGGCCAGGGCATAAACGCTGCCTTTGAGGACGAAGAGGCCGTTCTTGTAGAGGTCTTCGACGACAGCCAGGCGTTCTGCCTGAGATAGGCGTTTGGCCTCGGTCCCGTAAGGGGCCAGGGTCCGCTGGATGAGGTGCTGGATGGCATCATCTACGGTCGGGTACATGCTCTCTGAGATTTCGACACCCAGGAAATGGTCATCGTCCTTCTTGGAATCATCTTGGGGCATGCCGTCGATATGCTTCCCAGGATCCATCAAGATGAAGGCATCCAGTTGTTTCCGCACGTCCAGATAGCGCTGAACATCGTAATTCAGACAGAGGGCCCCGATGATATTATCTTCTTCATCATGGATAAAAAAGGTCGAAGACCGCAGGGTATGGCCATTGACGCTCTTCCCGTAGTAATTGGTCATATATTCCTGGTCCCTTTTCTTACCGACCTGCATGAGTTTCAAAATAAAATCCGTCGCCGGCGCCCCCAGTTTACGGCTGCTGATGTCGCCATTGGCAATGGCGATGACCGATTCATCGGGATAGCGCAAATCATGAAGGACGACTTCACAATCCTTCCCCAGGGCCGCTCCCAAAATCCGAAAATGCGTCATATCCCCCTTACAATGTTGACATATGTCATCTATAAATCTATAATAAAAGGCGTAAAGGAGGGGGTACTATGCCGAGACCACCGCGGTGCCGACGGGTCTGTTCGTTGCCTGTTTCGGCGGCTTTCGAGCCTATAGATGGCGCACAGTCAGACGATGTGATTGTCATGGGCATTGACGAATACGAAGTCATCCGCCTCATCGACTGGGTCGGCCTGACGCAGGAACAGTGTGCCGCTCAGATCAATGTGGCGCGCACGACGGTAACCGGTATTTACGATTCGGCCCGACACAAGTTGGCCGACGCCCTCATCCATGGCAAACGCCTCGTCATCGAAGGCGGCCATATCCAAGTTTGTGAACGTTCCGGCACGTGTTGCCATACCTGCTGCCGCGCCGGAAAAAATAACACAAAGGAGAATGATCCCAATGAGTGAAAATTGCACACACGACTGTTCCAGCTGCGGCAGCTCCTGCGCTGAACGCACACAGCCCCAGAGCCTGCAGGCTGCTCCTCATGCCGGCTCGCACATCAAGCATGTCATCGCTGTCGTCAGCGGCAAAGGCGGCGTCGGTAAATCCCTGGTAACGTCCCTCATGGCTGTTGAAATGCAGCGCCGCGGCTTCAAGACAGCTATCCTCGATGCCGATATCACGGGCCCGTCGATTCCGAAAGTCTTCGGCCTGACCGACCACGCTACGGGCGATGAAAACGGTATCTATCCGGTAACGACCAAGACGGGCATCAAGGTCATGTCCATGAACCTCCTGCTCGAAGACGCAGCGGCTCCTGTCGTCTGGCGCGGCCCGGTCATTTCCGGCGCAGTAAAGCAGTTCTGGACCGATGTCATCTGGGGCGATATCGACTACATGTTCGTCGATATGCCGCCGGGAACGGGCGACGTCCCGCTGACGGTCTTCCAGTCCCTGCCCATGGACGGCATCCTGGTCGTCACATCGCCGCAGGAACTCGTTTCCATGATTGTCGAAAAAGCACTGAACATGTCGGAAATGATGCACGTCCCAGTCCTGGGCCTCATCGAAAACATGAGCTATTTTGAATGTCCTCATTGTCATGAAAAACTGTCCATCTTCGGCAAGAGCCACGTCGAAGAATCGGCACAGAAATATGATATCCCCCATACGGCCAAACTGCCGATCGACCCGGAATTCGCAGCCCACTGCGATAAAGGCGATATCGAAGGCTATGAAGCCAGCTATATGGCAGATACCGCTTCCTTCCTGGAAGGCGTGTTAGGGAAATAATAAAAAGGCGCTGTCGCATGAAGACAGCGCCTTTTTGAGTTTTAAGTTTGTAGCAAATGGTAAAAAATTTAAAACCACCTTCTACAAACTACAAACTCCATGCTGCAAACCATAATGAAAGAGCAACCTCTCAGTCAGCTTCGCTGACAGCTCTCCTATGAAGAGAGCCACTGCGGGCCGCCTACGAGCCACTAGCCACGAGCCACTAATTATTTCACATTTTTCGTGGCATCGATGCCGAGGGCTCTCATGATGCCAAAGAATACTTCGGTGTTGTCCATGACGCCCTGGAAGTATTCCGAGCCAGGACCTTCAGCGTTGAGCGGTACGTCGTCGGCAGCATGGCATTCGTCACCGATGGTATCGGGAATGTTGGCCGGTACGACTTCCCAAGGATCGCCGTCGTGATGGCGGGCCGGATTGGCTTTTTCGACGACTGTCGATACCTGATGGTATTCGGTCTTATCGCCAGCCTGCTGAGCTTCCTGTTTGGTAACGGTCTGAGAAATAGTCGGCAGCGTCGGTCTCTGCTGGAAGTGGAAGTTTTCGTAATATTCCGGATGGTTGGCATACTGGATGGCCAGGGTGACATCGGGATCCGGATTATCCGGGAAGCCATCGTGGTTGGCATCTTTGAAGGTCGGGAAGATGGAGTCGGCATAAGTGCGGACAGCTGCCAGGCCCTTCTTGCCATCCCGTTCATGGTAGGTCCCGGTAATGGAAGCGCCGTGAGCATGGTCGGCGACGACGATGATCAGCGTGTTGTCCCCGTGTTCTTTATTCCATTTCTGGGCGTATTCGATGGCCTTGTCGAATTCGATGGTATCATACGTTGCGCGCTGCCAATCCATGGCGTGGAGCTGTTTGTCGATGGATGCTCCTTCAATCATGGCAAAGAAGCCTTTCGGGTTCTTGCTGAGGATATCCAGGGATTTCTTGGTCATGTTAATGAGGTTCGGCTGGTCCGTATATTTACCGAGGACTTCCGGGTTCTTGAGCATTTCACGGTCGACATAGACATTCATCGTGCTCGGATGGAACAGGCCCAGGAGCGGTTTATTATCCGGAGCGGCCATCATTTCCTTAGAATTGCTGACAAAGGTATAGCCTTTATCCTTGAATTCCTGGATGACGTTCTGGTTGTCATGGCGCTTCGAGCCCTGTTCGGACTGCGGGATGTAACGGCGCGAACCGCCGCCCATGATGACGTCCGGGCGATGATAATCTTCGAGGTATTCCGAAGCGATGTAATCCTGGTTGGCACGGCGGCGCGTATGACCGACCATAGCTGCCGGCGTGGCGTCTGTCGATTCGGCCTGGGTGATGATACCGACAGACATGCCGCGGCTGCGTTTTACGATTTCCGAAATATTTTCGACGCGCGGATCATCGAAGGGGTCTTTCGTGGAGTCTTCATAGACGCCCAAGGCGTTGACGACGGATTTATGACCTGTTGCATAGGCGGACGCCGAGTTGGCACTGTCTGTCGTCAGGGAATCGTAACCGCTGGTCGTAATCAGGCAGTTATGGGGCATTTTTTCCATGGCCAGTAAGTCATTGTACTTGCCGTTAGTCATGCCTTTGGAAATAATACGGGCCATTTCGCGGGCCTGCAGGGACATGCCGTCGCCGACGAAGAGGATGACGTTCTTGGCCTGGCGCTGAGCTTTGTCCTGAACGACGGTATAGCGGGCATCGGCCGAGTTAGCGCCATCGGCATCGGTAGCCGTCGCTTTTACCGTATAGGCACCGGCTTTGGGGAAATTGACCTGATTGGCACGATATGAAATGACGCCATTGCCTAAATCTTTGGCATCTAATTTCTGACCAAAGAATTTATCGGCCTTCTGTCCATTGACCGTAATGTCGACATTCTTCAGATTCTTTGCTTTAGATACTTCGACGTCGAAATCGAATTTGGCACCAGCCAGGAATTTCGCATTATCGACGGGAAGGATGCGGACATCTGCCGCCTGTACTCCGGGAATGAATCCTGCTAATGAACCGCAGGCTACCATGGAAAGAATTGCTCGTTTTAACCATTGTCGTTTCATATCGTGACCTCCTGAATTTTGTAACATATTCGACACGATAAGTATAAAGTCCCTATACATAGAAAAGGTCAAATCTATGTATAATTTATGTATAATCTCAGGAAGGAGTGTATACTCATGATTTACAGCTGCATCGATATCGGTGGTACATCCATCAAATTCGGCCTCGTCGACGAAACGGGCCGGTTCCATAAGAAAGGCAGCCTGCCGACAGAAGCGGCGACGGGCGGCGGTCCGGGCATTGTCCACAAAGTCCGCTCGCTCATCCAGCGCCAGCTGGCCGACCATCCCTTAGTGGGCATCGGCATCTCGACAGCCGGCATCATCGACACGGAAAGAGGGGCTGTCGACTACGCCCTGTCCATCCCGGACTATACGGGGACGGCCTGGAAATCGCTCTTGGAAAATGAATTCCAGCTCCCCTGTATCGTCGAAAACGACACGAACTGCGCCGCCCTGGGAGAATGGTGGCTCGGCGCCGGCCGGGACATGGACTCCCTCTTCGCCGTGACCGTCGGCACCAGTATCGGCGGGGCCTTCATCGAAAAGGGCCATATCCTTCACGGAGCCTGCCGGTCTGCCGGGGAAATCGCCTATATGCGCGTCCCTGCCGGCCGCCTCCACGACGTCGCTTCGGCGACATACCTCTGCTGGGAAATGGCATGCAAAAAAGCCGCCGACCCGGAAAAGGTCGACGGCCGCACTTGCTTTGCCTGGGTCCGTCAGGGAGATGCCACGGCAGCAGCGGTCCTCGATACATTCTGCCAGAATCTGGCCGATGGCCTGGCCAATATCGCCTGCCTGTGCAATCCCGATGGCATCGTCCTCGGCGGCGGTATCATGGCCCAAGAGGATATCCTGCGGCCGAAGCTGGAAGCTGCCCTGGCGGCGCGATTGCCGGCCATGATGCTGCCGCCTAAGGGATTGGCCTTCGCCAAACGGCAGAACGACGCCGGTATGCTGGGCGCATTGTATCTATTGCTGCATCGAAACGGCAGCTATTGATGATTCAGTTTCGTGCGGACGATGCGGGTTACTTTTTCATCGACTAAGGCCCGGAATTCCGCGTTGCTCTTATATTCCTTCAAGAGGCCGTCATACGTTTCCCGTTCGTGGGCATATTCATGGCAGACCAGGACCATATCGGCACCGGCCTTGATGGCCATGACGCCCATGTCGGCAAAGGCATAGTGCTTGGCCATGGCACCCATTTCCATATCGTCGGAAACGATGAGTCCCTGGTAACCGAAAGTGTTGCGCAATAAATCGGTCATGATCGGCTTGGAGACACAGGCCGGAAGATTGGGGTCCAGCGCCGGGAAGGTGACGTTCGAAACCATGATGAACATTTTCTGATTGTCTTCGCTCTTGATGAGGTTTTCAAAAGGTTTCAAATCCTGCTTCATCAAGTCATCCTTGGAACTGTTGACGCTGTCGCCGTCGATATGGGGATCCGTCTTGACTTTGCCGATGCCCGGGAAATGCTTGAGGGAACACCAGATTCCCGTCTGTTCGTAGCCGGCAATGGCTTCATGGGCGAATTGGGTCACGACGCCAGGGTCGAGGCTGTACGACCGTTCAGCCTGAGAACCGAGGTCGACGACAGGCGCAAAGTTGACGTTGATGCCCAGCTTTTTCAGGGCATCGCCCGTCGTGACGGCCCACTGTTTCGCCTGGGCCGGCTGGCCGCTCTGGCCGATGGACTGTTCAGACGGTACGGGCGGGAAGGCCTTGCGCATGCGCAGGACCTGGCCCCCTTCCTGATCGAGGGCAATGAAAGGCATGACGCCGCTCTTCTTGCGGATCGTCGTGTCTATTTTTTTTGTCAAATGCTGGACCTGTTCGGGTGTATCCATATTGCGGTCGAATAAGATAACATTCCCGGCATGGCAGTATTCCAGCTGGCGCTGGCCCTGGTCGTCGATGGTCGTCCCGGCCAGGCCGATCATCATGAGCTGGCCAATCTTTACTTCCGGTGACATCTTGGCGACGAGCTGCGATGCTTCATCTTCCTGAACAGCGCCTTTAGAGGGCCCTGCCGGGCCCGCTGGCGACGGTGAACGGTCCCAGAAGAACCAGGCGCCGATGGCTGCCAGCACCAGGATAGCCAGGGCCAGGAAAATGCCGCTCTTCGTATTAGGCTTCTTCATTATATGCCAGCTCCCCGGCGATGACCGTCTGTTTTACATGGAAATCGTTGCTGTCCAGGATGGTAATGTCCGCCTGCTTCCCTTCTTCCAGGGAACCGATGCGGTCGTAGACACCGAGGGCTTTGGCCGGGTTGACCGTAGCCATGGCGACGACATCGGGAATGGAGGCGCCGGAATTAATGAGGAAACGGAGGACCACTTCGTTCATGGGGGCGATACTGGCAGCCAGGGTCCCGTCAGCCAGGCGGGCTTCACCATTCTTGACGAAGACTTTCTGGCCACCCAAGCTGGATTCGCCATCGCCCTGCAGGCAGGCCCGCAACGAGTCGGTGACCAGGATGAGGCCGTCGCGGCCTTTCATCTGATAGGCCAGTTTCTGCGCTGCCGGATGGACGTGCAAATCGTCGCAGATCAATTCACAGCAGGCGCCCTTATGGAGCAGGGCCGCGCCGACGACACCGGGTCTGCGATGGTGGAACGGCGTCATAGCATTATATAAATGCGTAACATGGCAGCTGCCGAGGGCGTCCATGCAGTCCATGGCCTGGTCGAAATCGGCCGCCGTGTGCCCGATGGACACGATAATACCGTGGTCCTGGCAGTCCTTCAGGAATTTCTTGTTCTTCAATGTTTCCGGTGCCAGGGTGATGATCTTGATGACGTCGGCATATGGTTCGAGCCAGGAAAAATCGGCAGTCTGGATATTTTCTTCCGCTTGGGAGCCTTTATAGGCCGGGCTGATGAAAGGCCCTTCCATATGAGCGCCCAATACCTGGGCGCCGCCCTGATAGTCATCCCGGGCCTGGCGGATCCGGCTGAGGGCTTTCTCGATGCGTCCCTGTTCCATAGTCATCGTCGTCGGTACGAAGGACGTAACGCCCGTCGCCGGCAGGGCCTGCTGCATGGTCTTCAGGGCCTGGTCATCGTCATCCATAGTGTCGGCACCGGCACAGCCGTGGATGTGTTCATTGATGAATCCCGGTACGACGAAGCCGCCATTGGCATCGATGAATTCCGAGCACATGCCGGCCCGGAACTGCTTGCGCGGTACGATACGCCAGATATCCTTTTCATACATAATGACGTGACCGTTAATGATTTCGTTCGGCAGGACAATGAGTCCGTCGATGATAGCTTTCATGTTGATTTCCTCCTAATTGTGTTCATTGCCTCCAGTATACCACAAACGGCAAGGCTGTGGAAATTGTGGATAAATGAAGTGGATAAGTTGTGCACACACTGTCAGAATGGCTATTTTATGCTTTGTCCACCTGTGCATACCTTTCCACAATGTATCCACATATTGTGCATAACTTGCCGGGAGCATTTATCCACATTTTTTCAGGAATTATGCACATTATCTGCACCATTTGTTCGCCCGTCAAAAATCGTGTAATTATCCCGTTTCCAGGCTGTTTTCACCGGAGGTACACATTTATCCACGAAAGTTATCCACATTTCCCCTGCGAATCCCCAAAAAGTATGCACCTGAAAAAATCAGCATAACCGTGCGCTTCACAAAAAAATATCCACATTTCTGTCACCCTTGTGCACATGAAATGTGGATAAATTGTTCATAGATTATGGTAGAGGCTTATCCCTTAATCGACAGGGCGGCTCCAGTCAATGTGGATGCCCGTAGCCCGCCAGATATAGCACAAGGCCAGTTTCAGCATTTCCAGGCTCGATGTCGGGACGGTGCTGATGGTCTTATATTGCGCTAAATCCGTATACTGGTGCAAGACTTTTTCTGTCGTCAAATACTGGCGGGCCCGTTCATTCATGACGTCGTCGTTCAAGTGGACGCCGAGTTCTTTCGTCTCTGTATCGTATGCGATGTACCCGTTGTTGTTATCACCCGTGTGGGCAGCTACTTTAAAAATTGCCATAACAAAAACTCCTTCTTTATCGTTCTTATGTATCTTTTTCATGGGACATTTCCCAAAGAAATCCTTTCATTATAGCCGTGCGGCCAAAGCGTTTCTGCAGCTTGTCGATGGCTTCCGTCACTTTCGCCTTCGTCTCTTCATCTTCCGAGAACAAGTCGCCCTGCACCTGATAGGCCTGGAGCTGGCTGACCGTCAGGCCCAGGAGGCGGATGGGCTCATGACCTCTGCTCTTATTATACAATTTTTTTGCCGAAAAATATAACTGTTCTTCCGAACAGGTCCCTATGCTGTGCAGCGTCAAAGAGCGGGTAATGGTCTTGAAAGAGGCATAGCGTATCTTGATGGTGATGGTCCGTCCCATGAGCCGGTTCTGCCGCAGCCGCCACGACACTTCGTTGGCCAGGAGGCGGAACTGTTCATCCACTTCGGCGTCGCGCGTCAGGTCATGGCTGTACGTATGCTCATTGCCGACAGACTGGGGCCGCCGCCGTACTTCCAGCGGCCGGTTATCCTGGCCCAGGGACAAGCGGTAAATCCGCTGGGCCTGATTGCCTACGATGGGCTGGAGCGTTTCGGGACTGGCCGCGGCGATGTCGCCGATAGTATGATAGCCCGCTTTTTGCAGGGCCTCTTCGGTCACCTTGCCGACGCCCCACAGGCGGCTCAGCGGCAAGGGTGCCAATATCTGCCGCTCAGTCCCATAGGGAATCCAGACCAGGCCATCCGGTTTGCGAAGGTCCGATGCCAGTTTGGCCAGGAACTTATTCGGTGCTATCCCAGCCGATGCGACGAGGCCCGTCGTCCGCCGTATTTCTTCCTTTACGGCTTTGCCCATGTCGACGATATCCGGATAATGGCGCTCCATGCCGGAGACGTCGAGGAAGGCCTCATCCAGGGCCAGCGGTTCGATGAAGGGCGAGTAATGGGACAGGATCAGGCGTATCTGATGGGAAATACGCCGGTAATGGGACATGCGCACGGGCAGAAAGACGCCATTCGGACAGAGCCTGCGGGCCAGTTTCATGCTCATGGCCGAATGGACGCCATAAGCCCTGGCTTCATAAGACGCCGTCGCGACGACGCCCCGCTCCATCAGGCCGCCGACGATGACCGGCAGGCCCTTCAGGGCCGGATTATCCCGTTGTTCTACAGAAGCATAAAACGCATCCATATCGACATGCATGATCCATCGCCGTGCCATAACCATCCCTCCTCCATTCTATTTTATATTATACAACGATTGGCCGCCCTAAATATAGAGGGGCGCATTAATTCGTACAAATTATTGTTAACAATTAGACAGCCTACAGAAACACAGATTGCTTTAAAATGGCTTAGTACCGCCATTTATAAAGAAGTATACATCATTGGATTTTCATTCCGTAATATGGTAAACTATAAGAATACTAAAGAGAGGTGAAACATTATATCATGGATTTATTCCAACTGACATACTTCATCGAAGTCGCTCACAAAAAAAGCTTTACCAAAGCTTCAAAATCGCTGCACATCAGCCAGCCGTCGATCAGCAAGGGGATCAAAGCCCTGGAAGAACACTGGGGTGTCCAGCTCTTCGACCGCAAGGGGAAAAATGTAGAGCTTACGGAAACGGGTTCCTATTTGCTCCCTAAAATCGAAGAACTCATCAAGGGATTCACCCAGCTAAATGAAGAAATGGAGTCGCCACAGCTGCTCAATGCCGGTAAATTGTCCGTCGGCGTACCGCCTATGATCGGCTCTTCCGTCATCGCGCCGTTCATCGCCCATTTCATCAACAAATATCCCAAAATCGAACTGGAAATGAAGGAAGTCGGTTCCCAAGACGTCGTATCCGCCATTGATGACGGCCTCATCCAGGTCGGGTTCGTCGCCCTGCCGATTACGACAGAAATTCCTTATGAATTTTTCATCTTCCACGAAGAACCTCTCGACGTCGTTCTCTGGCCGGATCACCCCCTGGCCTCCCAGCCATCACTGACCTTGTCGGATATCAAAGACGAAACGTTCGTCTTCTACCCAAGCGGATTCTCCCTGAATCCCTACCTGCGTTCGGCTTTCCAGGAAATCATGGCCCATCCGAAGATCGTCTGCCGTTCCAGCAACTGGGACTTCCTGGCCCAGATGGTTGCCGGCCGCCTGGGGATTTCCCTGATGCCGCACACGATCTGTCAGCGGATTTCACCGGACCTTGCCGTCTCCGTCCCCCTCGTCCAGCCCCATCTCTATTGGACCCTGGCCCTGATTTGGAAAAGCAAGGGCTATTTATCGCACCCATCCCGGACATGGGTACAGTCGTTTAAAGATTATTTCAAGGATGCCAACGCGGCCATCCAGAGTGCCGCAGCCGAACATCCTTACCTTTCAGAGGAGTAGATCACGATGTCCACATCATTGCTATCGGCAGCAGAAAAAGACGAAATTTTTTCACATCAGCATGATAACGGCCCTTTCAGCGCCCTGGCCCTGGAAACGGCCTGCCTGAACTATCTGGACCGGCTGAACCGTACCTTCCGCAATCCCCTGGCAGCCCCGGCCGACCGCCGGGCAGCCCTCAAAAAGGGGATGGCCCTGGAAGAAAAACTGTTCGAGTATATCCGCCACGAGACGCCGATCAGCTATTTTGACAGCGATTTCCGCGAACAGACGAAACAGTATATCCGCATGCGGGAAATCTATGTCGACGCCGTGAACTTCACCTTCAAGCGCCACCGCTTCCGCTTCGTCCTGGACCTGCTGCGCCTGTACAGCGAAGACCCGTGCCAGATTCTCCCTGAACGGGATATCTTTAAGGCAAAATGGGAACAAGTCCTGCTCTACGACTACCTGCTCCTCGACATGGGCCAGAAGAACACGGAAGACATCGGCCGCGAAGCCGTATCCAACGGCTATCACGAATGTGACTATACCCTGGAAATCGAAGAAGTATGGAAACAGCCGATGAAAGCCGTTCCCCGCTCCCACTTCCGTTACGTCAAAGCCGCCCTGCCCTATAGCCAGGGCGCCCGGGCCATCGCAACGTGGATGAAAGACCACGCCGCCGAACTGGCACCGGCCCTCTGGGTCGTCAATACCCAGGCCATCGAAGCCCTGCGCCAAGAACCGGACCTGACCGTAACCGACGAAGATGTCGCGATTATTGAAAAAACGTTTTGAAAAAAGAGGCTGTCGCATTAAGACAGCCTCTTTTTGAGTTTTAAGTTTGTAGTTTTTCGCTTTACATGACGCGCTTGGCTCCGATGTAGCGGGCGGCCCAATAACTGCTGTCCATATCGGAGATGCTGACGCCATCGCTGGCGGCATTGATGAACTGGTGATTGCCGATATAGATGCCGACGTGGGAAATGCCCGAATCATATGTCGAGAAGAAGACCAGGTCGCCAGGCTGCAGGTTAGCCATGGAAACGGAATAGCCTACGCCATACTGTTCGTCGGCACTGCGCGGCAAGTCGATGCCGGCTGCCGAATAGACGTAGCGCGTGAAGCCGGAGCAGTCGAAGCCGGACGGCGTCGAACCGCCAAAGATATAGGGAACGCCGATATACTGGTTGGCAATGTCGAGGATATGCGTAGCCGCCGGACTTTCGACGCGGGCCAGGCCATTATAGCCGCCGTTGCCGAAACGGCGGATAGGGCCATTGGGCAGGCCCTGCCCGGTAAGGGCATAAAAAGTCGACTGGCCGACGATACCGTCCGTTTCCAGCCCGTGGTCGGCCTGGAACTGGCGGATGGCCTGTTCCGTCCCGACGCCAAAAACGCCATCGACATCGACGGTATAGCCATTATTGGCCAGTGCCTGCTGGATCACGCGGACTTCATTTTCTGCTGTAACAGCCGGCAAAGCGTCCGAAGCCGCCCCTCCCTGCGAAGTCCTGTTTTCCGGCATGGCTTCCCCCATGAGGGCTTCATACGTAGCGGCGCCAATGATGCCATCACAATCCAGTCCGTGGTCTGCCTGGAACTGACGGACTGCGGCCTGAGTCGAATCGCCATAGTCGCCATCCGCATCCGTATCATAACCATGCGCCGTCAAAGCCTGCTGGATTTCGGTAATCTGATGTCCCTTGTCACCGGGATGGAACGTCGCACCAGCCACCGACAGGGACGTCATGAAGCACACCCCCAGCATAACGGCTATCTTCTTTGTCGTATCCATGGAATACCCCTTTCCCAAATTTGTAACATAGTTAGTTAATTATACCATTTTTTTCACCACATTTATAGTATAGGGCCATTGTCATACAAAGGCTTCTACCATCATGCGCGGTCCTTTTCACTTTATAGCTTGTAATACGGAGTTTGTAGTTTTTAGCGAAAACCTTTAAATTTAAAGTCATCTGCTGACAACTAACAGCTAGCCGCTGACTGCAAAAAAAAAGGGGCTGTCGCACGAAGTCTTCTACCATCATGCGCGGCCCCGTTTACTTTATAGTTTGTAGCGCAGAGTTTGTAGTTTGCAGAGAAAACCTTTAAATTTAAACCCATCCGCTAACAACTAACAACTAGCCACTAACAACTTTAAAGGGCTTGTCGTCGTGCGACAAGCCCCTTTTTTACATACGGATTTTATTAGAATTTGCCAGCTTTGGCAGCGCCTTCTACGGCTACGGCTACAGCTACGGATGCGCCAACCATGGGGTTGTTGCCCATGCCGAGGAAGCCCATCATTTCTACGTGAGCCGGTACGGACGAAGAACCAGCGAACTGTGCGTCACTGTGCATACGGCCCATGGTATCGGTCATGCCGTAAGAAGCCGGGCCGGCAGCCATGTTGTCCGGATGGAGTGTACGGCCTGTGCCGCCGCCGGATGCAACGGAGAAGTATTTCTTGCCCATTTCGATACATTCTTTCTTATATGTACCGGCAACGGGGTGCTGGAAGCGGGTCGGGTTGGTCGAGTTGCCCGTAATGGAGACGTCGACGCCTTCGTGGTGCATGATAGCGACGCCTTCGCGGACATCGTCGGCACCGAAGCAGCGGACATTAGCCCGTTCGCTCTTGGAATACGGGATTTCACGGACGATGTTCAGTTCACCCGTTTTATAATCGAACTGGGTCTGAACATAGGTGAAGCCGTTGATACGGGAAATGATCTGAGCAGCGTCTTTGCCGAGGCCGTTGAGGATGACGCGGAGAGGCACCTTACGAGCCTTGTTGGCATTGCGGACGATGCCGATAGCGCCTTCAGCAGCTGCAAAGGATTCGTGGCCTGCGAGGAAGCAGAAGCATTTCGTTTCATCCTGCAAGAGCATAGCTGCCAGGTTGCCGTGGCCGCGGCCGACTTTGCGGTCTTCAGCAACCGAACCGGGGATGCAGAAGGACTGGAGGCCGATGCCGATAGCTTTCGCAGCTTCTACAGCCGTGCGTGCATTGGTCTTGATGGCGATAGCGGCGCCAACGGTGTATGCCCAGCCGGCATTTTCAAATGCGATAGGCTGTACGTCTTTGACGATTTTATAGGGATCCAGGCCGGCAGCTGCACAGATATCGCGACATTCTTCAACGCTGCCGATACCGTATTCTTTCAGTACGCCGAGGATCTTATCAATTCTTCTGTCGTAGCTTTCAAATAATTCCATGGTTTTGCCCTCCTATTGCTGTCTCGGATCGATATACGAAGCTGCTTCTTCAAAGCGGCCATAATGGCCTTTTGCGTCTTCCATGGCTTTCGCCGGTTCGACGCCTTTCTTGATGGCTTCCATCATTTTGCCGAGGTGGATGAATTCATAGCCGATGACCTGGTTGTCTTCATCGAGTGCCATGCGGGTGACATAGCCTTCGGTCATTTCCAGATAACGCGTGCCTTTGGCTTTCGTGCCGAACATGGTACCGGTCTGGCTGCGCAGGCCTTTGCCGAGGTCGTCCAGGCTGGCGCCGATGGGGAGACCGCCTTCGGAGAATGCCGTCTGGGTACGGCCATAGACGATCTGGAGGAAGAGCTGGCGCATAGCGACGTTGATAGCATCGCAGACCAGGTCGGTGTTGAGGGCTTCAAGAAGCGTTTTGCCCGGAAGGATTTCCGAAGCCATAGCAGCAGAATGAGTCATGCCGGAACAGCCGATAGTTTCAACGAGGGCTTCTTCGATGATGCCGTCTTTGACGTTGAGGGTCAGCTTGCAGGCGCCCTGCTGCGGAGCACACCAGCCTACACCGTGGGTCAGACCGCTTACATCTTTGATTTCCTTTGCCTGTACCCATTCGCCTTCTTCCGGAATCGGTGCCGGTCCGTGATATGCGCCTTTCGTGACGGGACACATATTCTTAACTTCTGTTGAATATAACATGTTCTCTTCACCCTTTCAAAATGTATGAGAAATAAAAAGCAGCACGTATAGGACTCAGTCCTTCAACTGGTCGTATATCTGTGTGAATAAAGCGCGATACATGCTGCCTTTGCGCCACAAGAATGAAAATGCGTGCATGACGGAAAAATCCTTGACGACAATGCGCCGCAGCGTCCCGTCAGCCAGTTCTTTCTGAACCGATTTTTCATATAGAAATGCAATACCGCAGTCGCGGCAGGCCAGCCCTTTGACGGCCGACAAGCTGCCCACTTCATAGCGGGCCGGGAAATGTTCCAGTGTGTACCCCTGTTCTGCCAGCTTATGTTCTAAAATCCGGCGGGCGCCGGCATGGCGTTCGCGGACGATGACCCGATAGCGCATGAGTTCAGACAGTGTCATTTCCTCCGGCGCTTCATAGCCTGTGCCGCAGACAGCGACAATCGGTTCATTAGAAAATAAGAGCGATTCATAGCGCCCCTGGTCAAAGGAGCTTTCGACGATGGCGAAATCAATGACACCATCATCCAGGGACTGGAGCAGTTTTTCAGCATCGGCAATTTCCATGCGGAGATTCATATCGTCGTTATGCTTGAGCAGGTCAGCCAACTTATCGAGAATCCCCACGCCAGCCGTTGGCGTCGCACCAAAAGACAAGGAGCGGTTATGCTGCAAATCACGGAGATGCTCTTTCAAGATGGCATCGTCATGGCTGATGGCAGTCACGGCATTCCAAAGGATGTGACCAGCCTGGGTCAGCTGCAGGTGTTTCCCCTTGTAACTAAAGAGTTTGGTCCCGTATTCGCGTTCTAAATAGCGAATATGCTGAGAAACGGCAGGCTGTGTGATGTGCAGTTCCGCAGCAGCTCGGGTATAGTTCATGTGACGGCAAACGCACAAAAATGTATGGATACGAAAATCTAACATAGCACCCTTTCCTTTCTTTGCGTTTTCCATAAGATAATTTTATGATATTTCAAAATTTTTATCAAGAAAAAAGTGGGCATTTTATGTATACACATGGGACGACTTCGCTCCCATTGGTTTCGATGCCGGCCCGTTTCCGTCCGCTTGTAGTAGATGAGGCCCTCATGGTATAATAAGGATAAACGATTAACTCATCAAATACAAGAAAGGATGAATCATTATGATGAAAAAAATGACGACACTCTGCGCGTCCCTGCTCCTGGCCCTGGGCTGCCTGACAGCCAATGCCATGGATTCCCAGACCCTGGTCAATAATCCCAGCCGTTACCGGGTCATCAACACCAGCCCGGACGGCATCGTCTATGCCGATATGGATTCCCTCCGGGCCATGCAGACCATGGACTATCCCAACAGCATCGAAAACATGAGCCTGACGCTGTACGTCGAAAAATACGCCGGCATCCGCGACGACCTGGTCTTCCAGATGGGCCAGGAAATCCACCAGATCAACGAATACAAAGCGGCCCTGCACGCCAACAAGCGCGAAGGGACATACGACCTGAAAGCCGATCTGACCAAGGTCTACCGGCCCGATGGAACAGACTATGCCGTCAAGATCGACACGGTCCAGTTCAAAAACGTCCGCGACATGTACACGGCCCTGCATCACTTTGCCGCCCTCACGCCGCAGAAGGATTAGTGACTCGTGGCTAGTGGCTCGTGGTTCGTGGCTAGTGGCTCGCAGTGGCTCTCCTTATAGGAGAGCTGTCAGCAAAGCTGACTGAGAGGTTTCTCTATCAACATCGTTTACAGAAAAGGGACTGTCGCATATGCGACAGTCCCTTTTTGAGTTTTAAGTTTGTAGTTTGCAGCAAATGGTAAAAAATTTAAAACCATCCCCTAGCCCCTAGCTGCTAACCGCCAGCCACTTAAAATAGTTCCCTCCGGCCCGCAGCTATTGTATAATAGAGGCAATGAATCTTTATTATATGAAATGAAGGGGACCTGACATGACGAACGAAAAATATATGAATATGATCCGTAACAATCCCTATGTAATCGACCGCATCGAAAATCCGTCGGAAGAAATGCAGCTCCTGGCTGTCCAGATGAACGGCCTGGCCCTGCAATACATCAAGCATCCTTCCGAAGCCGTCCAGAAAGCCGCCGTCGCCAACACGGCGCGGGCCATCCAATTCATCGACCATCCCTCGGAAGACACGCTCCTGCAAGCCGTCCAGTCCGGCTGGAACAACTTGAGCTATATCAAAAATCCGTCACCGGAACTCATCGACGCCGCCCTGGAACAGTCCGGCTGGGCCATCAAATACGTCAAAGACCCGGACGAAGACCTGCAGCTGCGGGCCGTAGAAAAGAATTACGACGCCATCAAATACATCCAGCATCCGACACCGGCCGTCCAGCTGGCTGCCATCCGCGGCAATTACGAAGCCCTGCGCTACATCGAAAAACCGACAGAAGAAGCGAAAGAACTGGCCATCAGCGAAAATGAACAGGCCATCCGCCTCATCCCGGACATCAGCAAAGAAGAGTTCCTCCACTTCCTCAGCCGCAACGTCCTGGTCAGCAAATATATGCCCAAGGGCATTTCCCTGACGCCCGATGACTGGCGCAACACCTTCAAGGCCGTCTTGTCCCGGGATGACGTGCCGGAAGACTACGTCCGCAACTTCATTACCTGCAGCGCCGTCGACCTGACGCCGGCTGATAAAGTCCTCCTCGTCGACGATTGCGGCAGCAAGAAGGCCCGCCGCATCACAGTAGATGAAAAATTGACATTGAAATAGGAGCGAAATCATGAACTTTACAGATACTTTCAAAAGCGTAGAATTAGTCCTCAAAGCCGGCGAAGTCCCACTGCTCGTCGGCGAAACGGGTATCGGCAAGACCTCCCTGGCCCGGGAACTTGCTGCCAAGAACGACTGGAGCCTCGTCGGCATCGACGGCAACCTCCTCAAAGAAGGGGAAATCGGCGGCCTGCCTACGGTCGAAGCGGGCACGACGATTTACGCCGTCCACCATAAACTCCGCAAAATCGACGAAGAAATCGCCAAGGGCAAAACAGTCCTCTTGTTCATCGACGAAATCAACCGCTGCGACCACGCTGTCCAGCAGGAACTGATGAATCTCATCCTCAACCGTGAAATCAACGGTTACGTCTTATCACCATCGGTCCACATCATCGCCGCCATGAACCCGGCCGATTCCTACGACTACGAAGTCGTCGAAATGGATGCGGCCCAGCAGAACCGCTTCGTCTGGCTGTATATGGAAGCCGATTACCTGCAGTGGCTCGATTGGGCCTCGACAGCGGGCATCGAAGAAAAAGTCATGGAATTCATTTCCACCTTCCCGGAATACCTGGACAAGACCAACGAAGACGATATCAATGCGACGCCGCGCAGTTACGAACGCATTTCCAAGCTGTACCACATTTATAAACAGGACCCGTCGGCCATCCCGCAGGGCGTCTTCTACAACGTCATCCGCGGCAACGTCGGCAAACTCATCGCCCAGGAATTCGTCCATTTCGTCACGTCCGACGCCCAGCCCCTCATCGCTTATGACGACGTCTTCGGCGGACCGTCCCTGGACCCGGCCCTGTCCAGCCGGATTGCCAGCGAAAGCCACACCCGCCTCTATTTGGCCGCCAAGAATATCCTTAAACAGCTGGAACATGAACTCCGCCTCGACGACAGCCAGGCCCAGGCGCTCCTGTCCCGCTTCGTAGCCTTCCTGGCCCTCTACCCGGTCGACCTGCGCCTCGGCGTCATGAAAGACATGAAAGCCGCCAACCCCAAAGTCTATGCCTGCGCTTTGGATAACGACGACTTCATCGACAGCTACTTCGCCGCCTTCCGCTCCCTACGGTAACAGCTTATGGAACAGTCACTGCCCATTGCGGCCAATCTACTCTATCAGCAGGCATCTATCGTAGCCGACGCCGTCCTCGCCGAACAGCGCCGGACAGGGAGCGTCCCGGACGTGCCGGCCGATTTCCAAAAGAAATTCTACGCCTTCCTGGACCGCATCACCGGCCACTTGATGGAAGACAAAGACAATTTCTTCGGCTATTTCCTCTTCCAAATGGTCAAGGAAATCCGCTTCGACATGGCTTCACCGACGGGAACTAACTTCAAGGGGACGCGGTATCACCTCTATTTCAACCCCATGCTGTTCCTGCCCCTGTCGCCGGAACAGATGGAGAGCACCATCAAGCACGAAATCCTCCACGTCGTATCGCTCCACCTCATCCGGGCCAAAGAACTGCGGCAGCAATACAGCAAGCTGGCCGTCAATCTGGCTATGGACGTCGTCGTCAACACCTACCTCGACCACCTGCCGCCCTTCTCAACGACCCTGGAATGGGTGAACATGAACTATGCCCTGCTATTAAAGCCCTTTGAAAGTCTGGAATACTACGTCGATAAGATTCAAGGCGCCCTGGACCTGCGGACCGACAAGAAGGACCTGCCCGAATCGGACAGCGATTCCGACGAATCCATCGCCGTGTCCTACGACCCAGCCAAGACCCATGATTTATGGGACGAAGGCGATGACATCGACGAAGAGACGCTGCGCAAATTCACAGAAAAATACATCGACGCGTCATGCAAGGGCGAACTGTCGAATTATCTGGAAAGCATGATTGCAGCCCTGAAAGACGCCCAGGAAGACCTGCCCTGGCACTGGTACCTGAAGAAACTCGTCGGCTCCGTCACCAGCACCTGGAAAAAGACGCCCATGCGCCGCAACCGCCGCCAGCCGGAACGCCTGGACCTGCCGGGCTGCCTGCGCTCCCATACGGCAAAAATCCTCATCGGCCTGGACATCAGCGGCAGCATCACCGACGCCGAATTCCGCCAAGCCATCGGCGAAGTCCTGCACCTGGTCCGCTGCTACAACCATGAAATCATCGTCGCCGAATGTGACGACGAAATCCGCCGCACCTACCGCATCCGCACTATGGACGACGTCCGCGGCCGCCTGGACATCCGCGGCGGCACGGCCTATTCCCCGGTCTTCGCCTACGCCAATACACAGCGCGTCGACCTCGTCGTCTACTTCACCGACGGCAAAGGCGAAGAAAAACTCCAGACGCCGCCCAAAGGCTACAAAGTCCTCTGGGTCCTCTCGGGCAAAGGAGACAAACTCTCCCTGAAAAAGCCCTTCGGCCTGGTCAAACGCTTGACCAAACTTCCAGAATACGACCCGTCCCTCGACTTCGACGACGTAGAAAAAGGCGGCTTCTCCATGAACCATCAGGAAGGGATCAGTATGCCGTGAGTAAAAAGGCGCTGTCGCATGAAGACAGCGCCTTTTTGAGTGGCTAGTGGCTAGTTGTTAGTGGCTCGTGGCTCGTGGCTCGTGATTCGTAAAGCCTGCCATTATACCAGAACAGGCTGTGGCGAAATCCCCCTAGCGGGCTCGCCACGTGCGAGCCCCTACGTGCGGCCGCTGGCCGTTTTTGGGGCGACCTGCGACCTGTGACCTGCGGCCTGCATTTATTTTTTCATCGCCTGTATGCGATTACGTAGGGGACGCCCAGATTTTTCGGGTCTGTCAATTGCAGGATAGTTCCCTGGACGGACAATGGCTGCGGGCGGCCCGCTACGCGCTGAGGTTTCCCGAAGCGTCGTTGTCAGTTTGAGTCTATCGCGGCGCAGCCGCATCTGAGTCCGAGGAAAGGCCTTAAATTTTAGAAATGGAAGTCCATCTGAGTGCGGACGAGGGTCCGTTTATTATCTGAATTGGAAATCTGTTCCTGCTTCGAGTAGAGCGTTTCCCATTCGATGTTCTTCCAAGGAACGTATTTATACCCCAAAATCCAGCCTTTACTGCCGGCACTGCCATTGTAGAACAAGGAGCTCCATTCATCGTCACCAGCGATGGTGCCATTGGTTCCATAACGATACCAGCGGGCATAGGCCTGCCACGTTCCCGGTTTCTGAAGGTCTGTATTGCGATAGTTCAAGCGCAAGAACGTACTGTTGTTTTGGTAATCAGCGTTGGTCTGGACATAGTCGGCCAAAAGACGGGTATTCTTGGACAGGTCCAGCCAGCCACTGAGGACGTAGGCTTTATCGTAATCGACGGTTTCTTCGCCCCACGATTCCAGATGACTCGTGCTCTTTTCGTAAACATCGCCTTTATGCTTGGAATTCAAGGCATAGGCTACGTTGATACCGGCCCGCGGTCCGATATTCCCCCACGTGCCGAGGCCGTACCAGCTTTCATGATTCCCGCCATTCGTCGAGGCAAACCAGAAGCCGCTGGCGGTCAGGCTGGTCCCTTTGATGGGAACGCCGAGCTGGAAACCATCTGATTCTGTGCCGAATAGGACGTTCTGCTGGCCTAAGCCGCGCCAGGCACGGCCGATATTGATCCAGGCTCCCGTTTTCGGATCTGTCCCTTCGACCCAGATGCGCTGGATATCGCCATCATGGCCAGACCAGCGTTTCGCCCGACCTTTATCCCTGCCATCGGTCGCCCACGAACCCGATTCGTTTTCATGGTCATGGCCGCCGTTGTAGAATGAATTCTTTTCTAACTGGAATTTAGCTTTCCAGTTATCGTTGACTTTATAGGACCCATTCAAGCTCATATAGAAGCGGTCATTATCTTTGTATAAATCACTGTTGTTCTGGACGTTATTGCTATACTTGTCGTGGTCATACTGGACGCGGATAAAGCCGCTCAGTTCCATCTTGCCGGCAATACCGTTTTTCAGCGAATCGATGTCCTTGGTATTCTGCTCGATCTGCTTGGTGTTCTTGGCGACTTGCTGCTGCAAGACGTTGATTTCGTCGGCATATTCGGCGTGCAGTTTTTCCAGGACCGTCTTGTCACCGAAGTTGCCGCCGCCTTTTTGCATGGCTTTGGCGACGATGCTGGCGACTTCGTAGCGGGTCATGGTGCGGCCGCCTTCAAAGGTGCTGTTGCCCATGCCTTCGATGACGCCTTCTTTTGCCAGGTAATCCAGGGCTTCATAGGACCAGTGGTCTTTGGGGACATCGGAGAAGCTGTCAGCCGATGCGGCCAGGGCCGTGCCGGCAGTGCCGAGAGTCACGGCAGCCAGGACGACCAGGGCTTTTTTATTCAAATCCATGGTAAGGACCTCTTTTCTTATAAATTATCTTCCAGCATGGCCCCTACACTGTCATAGACTTTACGAGCCTGTTCCTGGATAGCCGGACGGGCCGTGGCGACGGTATAGCCGTTATAGCCCAGGATCATGGGCAGGTCGTTGATTTCATCGCCAATAGCCAGGATGTCCGCACCGTCCCAGCCAAAGAGGGAGAGCGTGTGGGCAATTGCCTGTTGTTTACTGATATCGGAGGGGATGATGTCGACGGCGCAGCGGTTGGGATAGGCATGGACGGTATCGCCAAAATGGGCGTTGACCTGTTCGCTCGCTGCCAGAGCATCGTCGGGATCGGTGAAGCCCAGGGAATACTGGTGAATCGTCTGGGGCAGATGGTCGATGTCGTCTTCCGTTATCGGCACGATGGGGTAGTCCCATTCTTTCGCTTCCCGCCAGACCCAGGTGCCCGGCAAATCATGGCAGAGATAGGTCCGGTCCTGCGAAGAGAAGGAGAAATGGAAGGACTTGCGGACCAGCTCCAGCTTGCTGACGGCCTTGAGGACGGCCGGTTCGATGCGGGCTTCCCAGAGGACGCGGTCCTGGTCATCGCTGATGAGGCCGCCGTTATTGCAGGCCAGGTAATCATATTCGACGCCATAGTGTTTGAGCTGGGGCATGAGCATGCCGTGGTCCCGTCCGGACACGACGCCGAATTTATGGCCTGCAGCCCGCCATCTGCGGATGGCTTCGGCATCGCGGGCCGTAATGATATCGTCGCGGAACAGGGTTCCGTCATAATCGCTGGCAGCAACTTTTAACATAATAATCCTCCTCATACACGATAGATGACGGCTTCGGCCGGGCGCAATCTTCCGGCTTCCTGGGCGTCGTAGTTGCCCAGAAGGACCGTTGCGCCTTCCGTCAGCGATGCGTCATAATCGATGGTTTCGTTGGTAAAATTGACCAGCGTCAATGTCACCTGGTCGTCTAAGATACGCTTGAAAGCGTAAATGCGTTCATCATCAGCCAGCAGCTCTTCGTAGCGCCCTCGTTGCAGGATGGCTGCCGCTTCCCCCTGGAAGCGTTCGGCCTGGATGTGGCGGTAGTACCAGAGGACCGAATCAGCATCGTGTTCTTCGCTCTCGGCACAGCACTGCAGGTAATCGTCATGGACGGGCAGCCACGGCGTCCCCGTCGTAAAGCCGGCCTGGGCTGCCGTCGTCCACTGCATGGGCGTCCGGGCATTATCTCGGCTGTGGGCCTGGACGAGGTGCAGGGCCTCTGCCGGTGCAAAGCCTTCATCCAGGGCCAGCTGATACTGGCCGTGCGTCGAAATGTCATTGTAGTCTTCGATACGGGCAAAGGCCGTATTGGCCATGCCTAACTCCTGGCCTTCGTAAATGAAGGGCGTCCCGCGCAGGCTGAACAAGATGGTCGCCATGGCTTTGGCCGCCTTCTTCTTATCCGTCCCTTCCGGGAAATAGCGGTTGACACAGCGTATCTGGTCGTGGTTCTCGAAGAAGATGGGATACCATCCATTGGCCGCCGTCGCCTGCTGGCTGTCGGACAGAGCCTTCTTGAGCTTGGTCAGGGGCCATTTTTCAGCGTGGCACCAGACTTCATCGTCAGGAAATTCCAGGTTCACATGGCTGAACTCGAAGAGCATGCTGAAAGCCCCGTCCTTACCGACCCACTGGGGCAGGTCAGCCGGCGTGACGCCGTTGGCTTCGGCGACGGTGAAGATGTCGTGGCCGTCGAAGACCTTCCGGCGGAATTCGTGGAGAAAGTCGAGGATGCCCGGCGTATTAGCGATCATCTTGTGGATGGACGACAGGCCGTCGGCGCCGTCGACGGGGCCGTCTGTGAAGACGGCCGGTTTCTTGATGTAGACGATGGCATCGATGCGGAAGCCGCCGACGCCTTTGGCTATCCAGAAATTGGCCGCATCATAGAGGGCCTGGCGGACGGCCGGATTTTCCCAGTTCAAATCGGGCTGTTCGACGGCGAAGGTGTGCAGGTAATACTGCTGCCGTTCTTCGCACCACGTCCAGGCCGGGCCGCCGAAGATGGAGCGCCAGTTCGTCGGTGCTGAGCCGTCTTCTTTGGCATCGCGCCAGATGTACCAGTCCGCTTTGTCGTTCGTGCGGCTGCGCTTCGATTCCTGGAACCAGGCGTGCTGGTCCGACGTGTGGTTGTACACCAGGTCCATGACGACGCGGATATCCCGCTTCTTCCCTTCGGCAATGAGGGTATCCATATCTTCTATCGTGCCGTAGCGCCCGTCGATGGCCGTATAATCGCTGATATCGTAGCCGTTGTCGACCATGGGCGACGGGTAGACCGGCGTCAGCCAGATGGCCCCGACACCGAGCTTCTTGAGATAATTCAAGTGGCGCGTAACGCCTGCAATATCGCCTTCGCCGCTGCCCGTCGTGTCCTGGAAGCTGCGGGGATAAATCTGATAGACAGCCGTCTGCTGCCACCATTTCAAAGTATCCATAAAACCCTCCTAGAAAATGACAATCGGTGTTTCACCAGCGACGACAGGCTGGTCCGGTTCCTTCTTCATCTGCGGGTATTCCGTCGAGTTGGTGACGGCCATGATGACGATGTCGTTATAGCCGGCTTTGGCGATGGCATCGCGGTCGAAGCGGATCAAGGGGTCACCGGCTTTGACCTGGGCGTCCTGCTGGGTCAGCAGCGTGAACCCGTCGCCATTCATATTGACTGTATCCAAGCCGATGTGGATGAGCACTTCGGCACCGTTGCTCAGTTCCAGGCCAATCGCATGGAGCGAGCTTTCCATAATCATGGAAACGGTCGCGTCTGCCGGGGCGACGATAGTATCGCCCGACGGTTTGATAGCGACGCCGTCGCCCATCATCTTCTGCGAGAAGGCATCGTCCGGTACTTCGCTGATGTCGACGAGGTCGCCGGAGACAAAGGCTTTCAGCTTCATGGAACGGTCGTCTTCATCGACGGAAGCGACGGATTCAGCAGCCGGAGCTGCCGGCGTTTCTGCCGAAGCTTCTTTCGTTTCCGGAACCGTGCTTTCTACGGCTGCCGGCATTTCCCCTTTCATGAGGGCGTCGAAGTGGCCGCGGACATTGGGCACGGACAGGCCGACGATGACCTGGATGGCGTGGCCGTTCTTGACCAGGCCGAAGGCACCGGCATTGGTGAACTTGCTGGTCGCAGCGACCTTATCCGGGTCGTTGACCGTGACGCGCAGGCGGGTTGCGCAGTTGGTGACTTCGCGGATGTTATCCGGACCGCCGAGGCAATCGAGGAAGACCTGGGCCTTCAGGGCATCGGCACCGCCGGCAATGCCTTTCTTTTCCATTTCTTTCTTGGCTTTGTATTCCGCTTTGGTGAACAATTTGTCTTCGCCGCCATCATCGGTACGGCCCGGCGTGGGCAAATCGAAGTAAAGGATGAGGAAGCGGAAGACGACGAAGTAAATGGCCGTAAAGCCGAGGCCAATGGCAATCTGCAAAATGTAGGTCCAGGCATGATAGCGGAACAAGGGGATCCAGTTCTGGACGAAGCAGTCGATGAGGCCGCCGCCGAAGTTGCCCGACAGGCCGATGAAATAGAGCGTCGCCGACAAGGTAGCCGCTAAGACGGCATGAACGACATAGAGGATAGGTGCGACGAACAAGAAGGTAAATTCAATCGGTTCGGTAATGCCGCAGAGGACGGCTGTAATCGTAGCCGGAATGAGCAGGGTTGCGACTTTCTTGCGTTTTTCCGGTTTGGCACAATAGTACATGGCCAGGGCTGCGCCGGGCAGGCCGAAGACTTTGGCACTGCCGTGGAGGGCAAAGCCGCCTTGGGGGAACATGTCCCGCAGGGAATGAGCACTGGTGGCGAAATCATTGAGGTGCTGCAGCCAGTAAGCCTGGATGCCACCGTCGCAGACAGCCGGACCGTAAATGAAGGGCAGGTAAATAAAATGATGCAGGCCTGCCGGCAAGAGAATGCGTTCCGAGAAGGTGTAAGCCCAGACGCCGAAGATGCCGCTGGTCTTGAGGAAGAACTGGAACTGTTCGATACCGTGCTGGATAGGCGGCCAGATGTAACAGAAGAGGAGCGCCATGGGCAGCATGACCAGGAAGCCGACGGCGACGACGAAGGCCGGTCCCTTGAAGATGCCGAGCCAGTCCGGGATTTCCGTATCATAGAAATGGTTGTGCAAGTAGGCCGAGATGCAGGCAATGAAGATAGCGCCGAGCATGCCCATGTCCAGGGTCTTGATGTTGGCAATCATGGCCAGGCCCGTGCCGGCACCGGCGTTCTGACTATAGTCGACGCCGAAGTAGCTGCCGTGAAGGGTCAGGATACCGGCGATGAAATAGTTGAATACCATGTAGATGACGAAACCTTCCATGGCACAGCGGGCCTGTTCTTTCTTGGCAAAGCCAATGGGAACGGCGATGGCAAAGAGGATCGGCATCTGATTGAAGACGGTCCAGGCGCCCTGCTGGACGACGTACCAGAAATCATACCAGAGGGTCCCTTTTTCTGCCAGGCTGCCGAAGAGGCCCGTATTGCTGAAGATGATCGACAAGGCGACAGTCAGCCCAAAGAAGGCGAATAAGATGACCGGTGTGTACATAGCGCCGCCAAAACGCTGCAGTTCCTGCATCACGCGGTCCTTGTTGAATGACATAGACAATTCCTCCCGTTTGTGAAACAAAGTACATAAGCTTTCTTTAGTAACAGGATATAAAAAAAACGCCGCGAATACAATAGATTCGCGGCGTTCTGGCACACGGCCCCCTGCCTGTAACCTGGTACATTTCCTGTACTTTGGTACAGCCTATCGGGAAGCCTCTTGTTCTTGTTTCAAATGGTGCAGATACATACAATATTTCACATACCATATCTCAGCCAGGACGAAATAAGGCATCATGGACTGAAAGGCGACGTGGTCGTCTTCCTTGTCATAGAGCTGGAAGCGGGCCGGCGAGACGTAAAAATTGACCGTCGACAGCGACGCCAGGGTATTGTCGTGCAGGCGGGTAATGGAAATGAAGGGAATGTCCCGCAGTTTCAGGGCCTGGGCCAGTTCCTTGACGGCCGGCGATTCGCCGGAGAAGGAAACGATGATGAACAAGTCGTCTTTGGTCATGGTCCGGATAAGGTTGCGGAATTCTTCCCGTGCCGGTACGTCGTAGAGCATGACGTTGTCGTAGAAAAAAAGACGCTTCAGCTCCTGGACGACGTTATTCTGGACGTAGCCCGACGCATAGGTGAAAATCCGGTTGGCTTCATGGACGAGAGCGCTGGCGCTATCGAAGTTACGGCTGCAGAGCTTGTCCACGGTCTGTTCATAGAAGCGCTGGAGTTCGTCCATGACATTCGTATCATAGCAGGAAATTTCCGGTTCTTCCCGCTTGAGGAGCATCTTGAATTCACCGAAGCCGTCGAGGCCTAATTTCTGGGCAAAGCGGACAATCGTCGTCGTCGAGACGTGACAGGCCTTGGCCAGTTCATGGATTGAGCTGTGGCGGACAGCGGTGCGGTGCTGCAAGATGTACTTCCAGATTCCCATATCCGTATTATTGAGCTGCTGACGATGGGCGTTGATGAGTTCGGCAAGTTGCATGGCTGGTTCCCCCTTCACGAAACAGGCCCCGGCGGAAAAATCCGCAGGGGCCGGGTCATAGTTTCATTATAAGGAATCCAGGGACGGACGTCAAGCTGGTCGTTCGTCGTTCATCGCGATGGTATGATATTTTCGACCTACGATGAACGGAATTAACACTCACAAAGTGCCGCAGCGATGGCAGCGCCGACGGAGGCGCCGTTGCTGTTGGGGATGACGTGGATGCGTGTATTTTCGGTCGGAGCCATACAGAAGACGCAGATGGCATCTTCGATGAGCGACGGAACGCCTTTGATCTTTTCGACCAGGCTTCCTTCGATGGCGATGGACTGTTCCGTAAAGCCCTTATCCTCTGCCAAGTGACTGAGAAGGCCGAAGCTGGCCGCCCCGATGAGCTGGGCTGCCCGGGCAAAGACGGCCCGGACCAGGGCACAGAGACCTTCTTGCTCTTCTTCGCTGACGGCGAAACCGAGCAGTTCTTCTGTCGTCTGCTGGCCGGAAATGAGTTCGTTCATGTCGCGCGTCGTAAAATACGGGATGTCCCGTTTGAGGTATTCGCCAAAGACGACGCGGCAGACTTCGCTCAAATAGCGGCCGCCGATCATCTTTTCAAAGGGATGGTCGCCAGGCAGCTGAGACGCTTCATCGACGAGGCGGTCCCAGACCGTAGCCGGGCCGCCGTCGAAGCCTGCCGCTTCCAGGTTGACGATCATCTGCAGGGCCGGTTCATAATAGCACATGTTAAAGCCCGTGCCACAGACGATGCCGATGCGCGACGGGTTGTGCTGATAGACCGAAGAAAGGAGGGTCGCCGTCGTATCGTTGAGCAGGGCCACCGGTTCGATGCGGTCCAGGCCGGCCCGGCCGAGGGCCTCTTTCAGCAGGCCATTGATGGACTGGCCGGCCACGCCGGGAACGGCGATTTCCTTGGACCAGGCGATGAGGCTGGCATCCTTGGCCGACGTCTGGTCGACGGCAAAGGAAAAAGTAAAGCCCAGTTTATAGTCGTGATTGCCGTCAGCCGCTTCCTTGACGATGGCGGCGATGAAGTCGAAGAGTTCGTCTGCCGTCTTCGACGAAGCCGTGTAGTCGTAGTCAGCGCATTTCAAGGGTTTGGCCACCTTGCTTTCTACGGCAAAGCCCTGTTCGCCCATGAGGCGGATGCGCGAAGCCCGGACGTTCGTGCCGCCGAAATCCAGGGCCAGGAAGGTCCCCGTTTCCCGTCCCGTCGGCAAGCCCAGATAGGTGCGCAGCGCCGAAAGGGAGCTCTCCTTCCCTTCCAGAGCGTCTTCGGCACTCTTCCGGAAGTGCTGTGCCAGTTCCCGCAGCTCTGCGCCGGATAACTGCAATGCCTGTCTCATTTTTTCCCAATTTTTTATCGTATCTGCCATGATCGTCGGCCTCCTGTCTGTACGCAAAAACATCTATATTCTCATGATAATGAAAAAAGGCCATAAAGACAACTCTTTTATGGCCTTTCGGTTCCGTAACACGACAATGGACGGTAGTACAAAATATGGATATTGGTACGGGATTGCGTGGCTTGTGCTCGCAACACACAAAATCCGGGCGGGCGCGCCACGTGCGCGCCCCTACATGGCTGGCTGATTATTCCTCCATCCATCTGTAGGGGCGTCCGCGTGGGACGCCCGTTACACCAGTTTATATGCAAAAATAAAAAGGAACCGTGCACGAAGGTGAAGACCTTCATGTCCAGTTCCTTGAATAGAGCTTGGTGGGCGATAACAGGATCGAACTGCTGACATCCTGCTTGTAAGGCAGGCGCTCTCCCAGCTGAGCTAATCGCCCAAGTGGTGACCCCTACGGGATTTGAACCCATGTTCTCGCCGTGAAAGGGCGATGTCTTAGACCGCTTGACCAAGGGGCCATGGCTCCTCAAGTAGGACTCGAACCTACGACAAATCGGTTAACAGCCGATTGCTCTACCAACTGAGCTATTGAGGAATATCACTTCAAGCTCGTTCCGAATCGGAACAATTAATATTATACTTGAAGAGATAGAAAAATGCAAGTCTTTTTTACGAATTTTTTTGATGACTTTCTCCGGCCCTGCCCAGGAAATGGAAATAGGCCGTAAAGCAATACACGGCAGCGACTAAGCCGATGGCTGCGCCGGCATAACCGATATACGGCAGCAGACCATGGGCCGTGACCTGCCCGCCGATCCAGGTCCCGCCGCCGATACCGACGTTGAAGATGCCTGAAAAGATGGACATGGCCACCGGGGCTGCCCCCATCGGGACGTGGCGGATGAGTTCGGCCTGGAAGGTGACGTTGAACAGTGTCGACGCACAGCCGACGACCAGGCAGGCGGCGACCATCGTCCCTGCACTGCCCGCAGCGGCCTGCCACAGGAGGAACGGGATGACCAGGCCCAACAGACCGGCCCGGATGACGCCATAGCGGAAATGATTGTAAAATCGGGAAAAGACGAAACTCCCCAGGAGGCCGCTGACGCCGAGGAGCATGAGCGTCGACGTGATGCCCTGGTCGCTAAAGGCCGCAACGGTCTTGAGAAAGGGCTCGATATAGCTGTACACTGTGAAATAGGCCGTCGCAAACAGGACGGACAGGACATAGATGCTGATGACGACGGGATTCTTGAGCAACTGGGGCAAGTCGTCGCGGGAAAAAGAGGCGTCGCTGGCCAGCTTGGGAAAGACAAAGGCCAAATAGATGAGCACGGCCAGGGCCGTTACCGTAATGACCAGAAAAGTCATGCGCCAGCCGGCATAGAGGCCGATGACCCGTCCCAGGGGCAGGCCGAAGATCATGGCGACAGCCGAGCCAGTGACGATCATGCTCAAGGCCAGGGGCCGATGAGTCCGCGTGACCAGGCGCGTCGCCATCGGGGCCGCAATGGACCAGAAAATAGAATGGGCGCAGGCGACGCCGATGCGGGCTGCCATGAGCATGGGAAAATTCAGGGCCAGCCCCGATGCCAGCTGTCCCAGGACAAAGAGCCCCATCGTCCCCAGCAGGAGGCGCCGCATCTCCATCTGGCAGACGAGGAGCATGAGCGGCAGGGACAGCAGGGCCACGACCCAGGCGTAGACAGTGATCATAATGCCCGTCTGGGACTCGGTCATCGCGAAGGACTGAGAAATGTCCATGAGCAGGCCGATAGGCATGAATTCCGACGTATTGAAGATGAACGCCGACACAGTCAGGCCCAGGAGGGGCAATACATATTTCAGAGGAATAGCGTGAAACATGATTCATTCTTCCTTTGCATAGATTTAGAACGATTCCATCGTACGCTGTCCCCGGAAAAAAGTCAAGAGGGCAAAAAAAAGGCTTGTCGTTATACGACAAGCCTTTTTAAGTTGTTAGTGGCTAGCAGATGGCTTTAAATTTAAAGGCCGTCTCTGCAAACTACACACTACAACCTAATCTTACATCATGCCGGGCATACCGCCGCCCATGCCAGCCGGGGCTGCCGGAGCTGCCGGAGCCGGTTCCGGTTTGTCAGCGACCAGGGTTTCCGTCGTGAGGACGAGGGCTGCGATGGAAGCTGCGTTCTGGAGAGCTGTACGGGTTACTTTAGCCGGGTCGACGATACCAGCTTTGACCATGTCGACGTATTCTTCTTTGAGGGCGTTGAAGCCTACGCCGTCTTCGGAAGCTTTGACTTTAGCGACGATGACCGAGCCTTCGAGGCCAGCGTTTTCAGCGATCTGGCGGAGCGGAGCTTCAATAGCGCGTTTAACCAGGTTGATACCGGTCTGTACGTCGCCGTCTTCGTCGAATTCGTCGAGAGCCGGGAGGATGTCGATGAGGGTCGTGCCGCCACCGGCTACGATACCTTCTTCAACAGCTGCACGCGTAGCGTTGAGAGCATCTTCGAGGCGATATTTCTTATCTTTCAATTCGACTTCCGTAGCAGCGCCGACTTCGATGACAGCTACGCCGCCGGACATCTTAGCCAAACGTTCCTGCAATTTTTCTTTATCGAAATCAGACGTCGTTTCCGCAATCTGAGCTTTGATCTGAGCGACACGGTCTTTGATGGCCTGGGGATCGCCGTGGCCTTCGACGATAGTCGTTTCATCTTTGGTTACGCGGACCTGACGGGCAGTGCCGAGGTCTTCCATGGTAACGCTGTCGAGTTTACGGCCAACATCTTCCGTGATGACCGTAGCGCCCGTGAGGGTTGCGATATCCTGGAGCATTGCTTTGCGGCGGTCGCCGAAGCCCGGAGCTTTGACAGCGACGGCTTTGAAGGTGCCACGGAGTTTGTTGACGACCAAGGTAGCCAGTGCTTCGCCTTCGACATCTTCAGCGATGATGAGGAGTTCTTTACCAGCCTGGACGACTTTTTCCAGGACCGGGAGCATTTCCTGGATAGAAGCAATCTTGCGGTCCGTAATGAGGATGTACGGTTCGCTCATGACAGCTTCCATTTTATCCGGGTCCGTTACCATGTACGGGGAAATGTAGCCGCGGTCGAACTGCATGCCTTCGACGACGGAGAGCTGTGTGCCCATGGTCTTCGATTCTTCGACAGTGATGACACCGTCTTTGCCGACTTTTTCCATAGCGTCAGCGATGAGGCCGCCGACTTCTTCGTCACCTGCCGAAATGGAAGCGACCTGAGCGATGGAAGCTTTGTCGGATACGGCGATGGAACGTTTCTTGATTTCTTCGACGAGTTTAGCGACGGCTTTTTCGATACCGCGTTTGAGGATCATCGGGTTAGCGCCGGCTGCGACGTTGCGCATGCCTTCCTGAATCATGGCCTGGGCCAGGATAGTAGCTGTCGTCGTGCCGTCACCAGCGACGTCATTGGTCTTAGTTGCGACTTCTTTGACGAGCTGAGCACCCATGTTTTCAAAGGGGTCTTCCAATTCGATATCGCGGGCAATGGTGACACCATCGTTGGTGATAGTCGGAGCACCGAATTTCTTGTCGAGAACGACGTTGCGGCCTTTAGGCCCTAAGGTAACTTTTACGGCATTTGCCAAAGCGTCTACGCCTTTGCCGAGAGCGCGGCGTGCATCTTCGTTGAACAAAATCTGTTTAGCCATGTTGAACACACTCCTATGTGAAAGTTAAGTATTTTTTAGATTGATTCGAAATGATTTATTAGATGATAGCCAAGATGTCGCGTTCGCTGACGATCAAATATTTAGTGCCTTCGAACTTGACTTCTGTGCCGGCATATTTGGAGAAAATAATCTTGTCGCCTACTTTGACATCCAAAGCAACGCGTTTACCGTCGTCCTGCAGTTTGCCCGGACCTACGGCTACGACTTCACCCTGGCTCGGTTTTTCTTTAGCAGTGTCCGGTAAAAAAATACCGCTTGCAGTTTTTTCTTCCTGTTCCAATACACGGATAACTACGCGATCTCCTAACGGTTTTAACATTTTATATTCCTCCTTAAAAGTAAGTTGCTACTCTTTATTAGCACTCCATACTTCCGAGTGCTAACTTACAATATATATATTAGCCATTAAAGGTAAAAAAGTCAAGGCTTTCACCCTGACTTTTTCATCAAACGTTTTATTTTTTTTGACTTTTTATCTTTTCCGCACTGGCAATGACCGCCTCGGCCACGGCTTTTAAGGATTTCCGGTTCTTCATGCTGTACTGCTGCAGCCGGCGGTAGGCTTCGTGTTCCGGTATATGATAAAGGTCCATGAGGCAGCCCTTGGCCCGGTCGACGGCTTTGCGCGTCTCGATGCGTTCGTTCATGTCATCGAGCTGCTGTGCCACTTCGCGCTGGTGGCGGAACTGGGAAATGGCGATTTCGATGGCCGGAAAGAGATTGACCGGACTGACCGGTTTGACCAGGTAGCCCAGGACGCCGGAGTCCTTGGCCTTGTCGACGATATCCTGCTGGCTGTACGCCGTGAGCAGCAGGACCGGTGCCAGCCCTTCGTGGCCGATCATGCGGGCCGCGTGGATGCCGTCCAGGCGGGGCATCTTGATGTCCAGGAGGACGATGTCCGGCTTTTCTTTGCGCACTAAATCGAGGGCCTCGACGCCATCAGCGGCTTCTCCGACGACGGTATGGCCGGCATCTTCCAGCATTTCACATAAATCCATACGGATGATCGATTCGTCATCCCCTATTACAACGCGATATCCCATTGGTTATTCTCCCCTCTCTGGTAACGGAAAACGGATGGTGACGACGGTCCCTTCAGGCACGCCGTCATCGAAATCAATCGTCCCCTGCAGATCTTTTTCAATGAGCGTGCGCACGATGGCCATGCCCAGATGTTTGCGCCCCGTATCGACGGGTGCGTGGGACATGCCGACGCCGTCATCACAGACGATGATGACCCCGTCCAGCCCGTCGCGGCGGATGGTGACGGCCAGGAGGCCTTCCCGTCGGCCTTCAAAGCCGTGGATGATGGCATTGGTGATGAGTTCGTTCAGGACCAGGGCCAGGGATGTCGCCGCATCAGACGGCATGGGCAGGGTGTCGCCAGAAAACTTCGTCTCCACGTGGCAATCCTTGCTGACCAGGCTGTGCGCCAGGAGGCCCAGCAGTTTCTGGGCCACGTCGGAAATGTCGATGTTCTCTTCATCGTGATGAGACAACGTCTCGTGGACCAGGGAAATGCTGAGGATCCGGTTCAGGCTCTCGTTGAGGACATCCCGCGCTTCGTCACTCGTCGTGCGCCGCATCTGCATGCGCAGGAGGCTGGCAATGGTCTGCAGGTTGTTCTTGACGCGGTGGTGGATTTCCTTGATGACCGACGTCTTGACCATGAGCTCTTCTTCCTTGCGATGCAGTTCCGTCCGCTCAGTCAGGATGGAAATGACCCGGCGCACTTTGCCGCGCTGCAGGATAGGGATGACCCGGCGGGAGACGACGGCATCGCCTAAGGTCACGTCATCGGCCAATCCCTCGGCCTGGGACAGGGCTTTCTTGGCACCGGTCAGGTCGAGGCGTGTATTATAGATATTGGTCCCCGTAATGGCCCCGCGCTGGCCGCACATGTGCAGGATGCTGTCGGCCATATCGTCGGCATAGATGACGACGCCGTTGCAGTTGACCAGGACGACGCCATCCTGGATGGACAGGGGCCGGTACATGGAATGGAAATCCATGGGCACCTGCAAGGACAAGAAGGCTGTTTCCGTCAAAATCTCCCGATTGTCTTCGACTGTGCCGACAAAGGAAATGACGGCAATCGTCCCGCCGCCGTTATCGACGAAAGGATAAGCCACGATGGGCGCCATGCGGCCGTATTCGATTTCTTTCTCACCGCGCATGGCCGTTCCCGCCTGAAAGACCTGATAATTAAGCGGTTCTTCATAACGGGAAAAGGCAGCGCCAGGATCAGTCGTTTCCGTCTGCCTCCCCTTCTGCAGGAGCGGCGTCCGGTGCGCGGCCAGGACCAGCGTCCCCGCTTCCCGCCCGGGCACATAGACGAAGAGTTCCCGGTGCGACAAGTCGCTGGCGAACTGCAAGAGTTCTTCACTGTTCTGTAAAATATGGATCTGCACGGGCGACAAGGTGCTCCTTGTCCGGCAGACCGCTTCGAGTGTAGCCATAGAAGATTCCCCCATCTCTTCTCAGGATTAGTCCGATGTAATCGGCAGGGCCGGCTTGGCGTTGAGGGTCAAGTCGGCAAAGCGGCCGTCCAGGGCCATATAATATGCCCGGCAGCCAATCATGGCGCCGTTGTCGGTGCAGAGTATCGGTTCCGGCCGGTAGAAGGCATAGCCCTTGTCGGCACAGGCCGCACTCATGGCCGCAGCCAGGCCGCTGTTGGCCGAGACGCCGCCGGCGACGGCGATTTTCCTGGCTCCGCAGTAGGCCGCGGCATCCATGGTCTTTTCGACGAGCGTTTCGACGACGGTCTTCTGGAAGCTGGCCGCCACGTCGGCGGCATTATAGGACTGGCCCCGCTGTTCCTGTGTGTGCAGGTAGTTGAGGACTGCCGATTTGAGGCCGCTGAAGCTGAACTCGAAATTGTGCTTTTCATGGAGGGCCTTGGGAAAGGCGATGGCGTCGGGATCGCCTTCTTTGGCCAGTTTGTCGATCTGCGGACCGCCCGGATAGGGATAGCCCATGACGCGGGCGATCTTGTCGAAGGCTTCGCCGGCGGCATCGTCGCGGGTCTGGCCCATGAGTTTGAACGAATTATAGCCATTGATCTGGACCAGCTGGGTATGGCCGCCGGACACGACGAGGGCCAGGAACGGAGGTTCCAAATCGGGATGGCTGAGGAAATTGGCAAAGATATGGCCTTCCATGTGGTTGACGCCGACCAGGGGCTTATCGGCAGCAAAGCTGATAGCCTTGGCCGCTGCGACGCCGACCAGCAGGGCTCCGACCAGGCCGGGCCCGTAAGTGACGCCGATATGGTCGATATCTGCCAAGGTGACGCCAGCCGTATCGAGGGCTTCCTTGATGATGGGCATGACGTATTCGATGTGCTGGCGCGACGCGATTTCCGGTACAACGCCGCCGAATTTCCGGTGGATCGGCACCTGTGTCGATATGATGTTGGAGCAGATGTGGCGGCCATCTTTGAGGACAGCAGCCGACGTTTCGTCACAACTCGTTTCTAAAGCTAAGGTATACATAGATTTCATCCTTTTTTCTATAGTGAATGGCCGAGCCATTGATACTTCTCTTTTTGACAATGCATGATGCACGCATCTTCCACAGGCTGGGAATAATAGTCCTTGCGGACGGCAAGGGCTTCATAGCCCAGCTTGCGATACAGGCCCTGGGCCGGCGCGTTGGACTGGCGGACTTCCAGGAAGAAACTCGTGCAGCCTTCCCGGAAGAAGGCTTCCATGGCCGTTCGCAGGAGTATCTCGCCATAGCCCAGGCCCCGTGCTGACGGATGGATGGCGATGTTGGCCAGCTGGCCTTCATCAGCGATGAGCCAGACGTCGGCATAACCGGCGACGCTCCCGTCTTCCTTTTCCAGGACATAATAGCGGGCTACGGGATTGTCCAGTTCCGCTGCCAGGGACTGATGGGACCAGGGCACGGAAAAGGACGCCTCTTCGATGGCGATGATATCCGGCAGGTCCTCCCGGCAGGCCTGACGGACCGTTACTGACATGGGGCACCGCCGTGACGTTTTTCCCAGAGCACTTCGGCTTCGCTGCGGCGCAGGTACGACGGCGTCAGGGTCATGCAGTCGTCGTAGTCACCGGCGGCAAAACGGACATTGGCTGCCAGGGCGACGCTGCCGGCACGGGGAATGACCATCGTCGGCGGCGCCATGCGGAACAAGGGGCTCCGGCCTTCGATATCCCGGCGCCCTTTGAGGGAGCCGTCACCGCAGAAGACGACGGGCTGGCCTTCCCTTTCCAGGGTATCCAGGACTTCCGTCCGCGGCGCGATGTAGATTTCTTTTTCCGTCGTCAGCGTCGTCCGGTCCCAGCGATAGACACCGGCATAGACATTGCCTTTCTGGGCGTCGATGAGGGTGCAGATGCGGTCAGAGACGCCGACGAAGTTCCAGGCCAGGCTGACCGGCGTCGTGACGCCGACGATAGGCACGTTCCAGGCAAAGGACAGGCCTTTGGCCGTGGCCAGGCCGATGCGCAGGCCCGTAAAGGAACCGGGGCCGACGGCAACGGCGACGCCGTCGATCTGGCTTTTCTTGACCGACGCCTTGTCGAGCATGTCGGCAATATGGGGCATGAGCTGTTCCGAATGGGTCAGCCGTGCCTGGATGGTGAGTTCAGCCCGCAGCGTGTCGTCATGGAGCAAGGCGACACTCGATACGAGGCTCGATGTTTCAATGGCTAAGAGCATATTTTTTTACCTCATTTTCTACAGCTTGCCAACGGCTGCCGTGGAAGTCAAAATGGAACAGGCGGTCCGTGGGACTCGTCTTTTCAATGGTGACGACAGCCGCATCGTCAGGCAGGCGGTCCGGAAATTTTTCCGACCATTCGATGACGGTCACGCCGCTTTCGAGATAGTCGTCGAATCCCAGATCGTCTAATTCACATTCCTCTTCCAAGCGATAAAAGTCGAAATGCTGGAGAGGAATGGTATTTTCATAATAATTCAGGATGGTAAAGGTCGGACTGACGACGACGTCGTCAATGCCCATGCCCTGGGCGATGCCCTGGACGAAATGGGTCTTGCCGGCGCCGAGGTCGCCGCGCAGGGCCAGGACATCGCCGTCGCTGAGGACCGGCCCCAGGGCTTTGCCCAAAGCGATGGTGTCCGCTTCTGAATGAGTTGCTACATCAAAGCTCATGATATCCTCCTCCTAAAAATGGGTCCAGCCCGTCGGCGGCAGGACCTGTTCGCCCCCATCGTGGCGGAGCAGGACCCGGCCCGGCCCCTGGCGGACCGTCCCGATAGGCGTCACAGCCGGATAGACAGCCTGCAAAGCCTGGAAATCGTCCGGCGCCATGGTAAAGACCAGTTCATAGTCTTCGCCGCCGTTAAAGACGAATTTCCAAATATCCTTGCCCGATGCCGCAGCCCAGGCTTTCAGCTCAGCGCTCGTCGGCACCTGGTCCCGGTCGATGACCAGTTCGACGCCGCTGGCCTTGGCAATTTCATTGGATTCACTGGCCAGGCCGTCGCTGATGTCGTTCAGGCTGTGGCAATGATGCTGTACCAGTAAGCGTCCCAGGGAAATCTGCGGTTCCGGGTACTGGTGGGCTTTCTTCAAATGTTCATAACCGTCCTGTCCGGCCAGGAGGACGTCGAGACCGCCTGCCGAATCGCCGATCGTATGGGATACGGCGATGACGTCGCCGGCCTGGGCTCCGCTGCGCAGCAGGGCCTTCCCGGCTTCGATTTCGCCAAAGGCAGCGACAGTGATGACGACGCCTTCTTTGGACATGACCGTATCGCCGCCGAGGATATTGACTTCATACGTGCGGCAAATATCCTTGATGCCGCGGTACATGTCAATGACGTCATCGACGTCCATCTGCGGCGCCAGGGCTGTCGACAGGACGATATGAGTCGGCACGGCCCCCATGGCGGCGATGTCGCTGAGGTTCGAAGCGACGGCCTTGAAGCCGACGTCATGCCAGGTCGCCGTCTGACCGATGATGAAATGACTGTTCTGGACCATCGAGTCGATGACAGCCACCTGCTGCCAGCCCGGCGTCGTCGTGTAAACGGCACCGTCATCGCCGATGCCGACGGCGACGTTTTCCGGATGGAAGAGGGTATGCTCTTTAATAGCATCGATGAATCCGAATTCACCGATATCTGAAATCTTCGTCATCTCCGAGCTCCCCTATTCTTCATAATCAATGTGGTTGTCTTCACACCACTTCTTGGCGATTTTGCGGAATTCCATGCGCTGGAAGGTATACCAGAACTGGACCAGGCCCATGTCCTTCAATTCCCGTTCCAGCTGGGAAACGGTCTTGCCCGCTTCGATGGACTGCTGAAAAGCCGCCCGCTGCTTCGGGTCTTTCATCATGGGGACGAAGCCCTTGATCATTTCCGGCAGATCCAGGTCGGCCTGGGTCGGCAGCTTGATATACGCATCGGGATTGGCTGTGACTTCATTTTCCGCCTTGTCGTCACCGGGGATTTCCGTGACCAAGGCCATATGGCCGTCATTTTTATTTAAATAGAACTTGAGATAGGGATTATTCAGTTCAAAGGCTTTCAATAATTCTTCGAGCTGTACTGTCATAGCTTACACTTCCTTTTCACAATTTGCGATGTCTCTATTATAGCATGGATAGGGCCGGGCCTAAAGTGGGTAAAAGGGCTTGTCGCACGACGACAAGCCCTTTTAAGTGGCTAGTGGCTAGTTGTTAGGGGTTAGCTAAAGAAAAAAGGACTGCCACAAAATGTGACAGTCCTTTGATGTGGTGACCCGGTAGGGATTCGAACCCTAGACCTACTGATTCGTAGTCAGTCACTCTATCCAGCTGAGCTACCGAGTC